>Ga0193716_1000013_pt1 | contig 199511 bp, 189 predicted proteins | sample U2c1metaG_FD_145901 | JGI IMG/M metagenome (GOLD analysis project Ga0193716, IMG submission 145901) | Soil microbial communities from a riparian zone of the East river system, Colorado, United States - U2c1 | ecosystem: Environmental > Terrestrial > Soil > Riparian zone | place: USA: East...
CCAACGATCCGCGTGCCCTTCATGCGCCTGGACATCGAGCCGGATACCAGGGCGGATCTCGTTTTCGTCCACCTCGACGCCTGCCTCGCGCAGCCAGTGCGGCCACCAGGGATCGTTGGGGCTGATCATCGGCAGGCCGAGCATGGCTTCGGGCGCGATATGGCCGCCGTGACGGGCCAGGAAATCGGGGCTGCACATCGGCGTGAAATAGACCTGGAACAGCAGATGTTGCGCCAACCCCGGCCAGGGGCCTCGCCCGGCGCGGACCACGACATCGACCTCGTCGCGCGCGAAGTCGGTCAGCTTGTCCTCGGCCAGCAAGCGCACCGCCATGCCGGGATTCGCCATCTGGAAGCCGCCCAGCCGCCAGGCCAGCCACGTGTTGGCGAAAGTCTGGGTGGTAGAAACCACCATCGTCGATTCGTTCTCGCTGCGCAGCCGCGCGAACGCAGCGTCGAGCGCGTCGAAGCCGCGGGCCACCTGCGGCGCCGCGCGCTCGCCGGCGGGCGTAAGCTGGACGCCGCGCCCGTCGCGCCGGAACAAAGCCACGCCGAGCCTCTCTTCCAATAACTTGACCTGATAGCTGACCGCCGCCTGCGTCATGCCCAATTCGGCGGCGGCGGCGGTAAAGTTCATATGGCGCGCGGCGGCCTCGAACACACGGACGGCGGCCAAGGGCGGAAGCTGGCGCATCCCGAAATCATAAGCTCTCCTTGTGAATGATATGCAAGCTTCGATTGGCATGCGGGCGCCGATGCGCCCATTTGGGACAGGCAGCGGCAGCCTGATCGCCGCAAAAAGGAGGTCGTCATGTCCAGCAGCGAATCCCCCACCCCGACGCCTGGCTTCTTCGAGCGCCTCGTCGAAATGCTTGCCGCCACCGATCGCTTCGTCGGCTGGTGGGGCGCGCATCGTGCCTGGCCCGCCAACGAATGTCCCCGGATCGGCCGTTGCCGCTAGACCTTGATCGATCCAGGCTGCGCCTGGGTCGTGAATCAAGGTCCCGACCATTTGAGTGAGCCCGATTCACGCCATCAGCGAAAGCGCATAGTGCTTTCACCGATAACGATCAGGCTCCAGACGGCACGGGCACAGAGAAGCCGGCCATAAACGCGCATCCCTTCGCGTTGCGGTTGGAGGTTAGCTGGGCTATATCCCATTGACCCGCCCCGTCGCGTCTTAGGCCGCGTCCGGGGCGCTTCTCATTTCGGTCCTTTGGGAGACTGCATTGTCCCGCCGCCGCCAGATTTACGAAGGCAAGGCCAAGATCCTCTACGAGGGTCCGGAGCCCGGCACGCTCATCCAATATTTCAAGGACGACGCGACCGCGTTCAACGCCCAGAAAAAGGGCACGATCAGCGGCAAGGGTGTGCTCAACAACCGCATTTCCGAGCATGTTTTCACCTTGCTCGCCAATATCGGCGTGCCTACCCACTTCATCCGCCGCCTCAACATGCGCGAGCAACTCATCCGCCAGGTCGAGATTATCCCGATCGAGGTCGTGATCCGCAACGTCGCCGCCGGCAGCCTCGCCAAGCGCCTCGGCATCGAGGAAGGTACCCAGCTGCCGCGCACGATCATCGAATATTATTACAAGGACGACGCGCTCGGCGATCCGCTGGTGAGCGAGGAGCATATCGCCTGTTTCGGCTGGGCCAGCCAGGACGAGATGCACGACATCGCCGACATGGCGATCCGCGTGAACGACTTCATGACCGGCCTGTTCGCAGGCGTCGGCATCCGCCTGGTCGACTTCAAGCTCGAGTTCGGCCGGCTGTGGGAAAATGATTACGCCCGCGTCATTCTCGCCGACGAGATCAGCCCCGACGGCTGCCGCCTGTGGGACATGGTCAGCGGCGAAAAGCTCGACAAGGATCGCTTCCGCCAGGATCTGGGCGGAGAAGCCGAAGCCTATCAGGAAATCGCGCGCCGCCTGGGCCTTTTGCCCGAAGGCGACACGATTGTGCTCGACATGGCCGAGCATCGCAAGAATCGGGGAAAGTAACGCTCGATCGGGAGTTGTAGTGGCATGGTGAAATTCCTGACTGTTGGATTGCTCCTCGCCAGCCTGGCCGCCCCCGCTGCAGCCAAGCCAAGGGCGATCGGCCAGACCTCCGCCCAGTTCGATTGCGATGCGATCGCGATCGATGCCCCGCTCGATCGTTCGACCTTGCGCGATCTCGGCCCCGCCCATTCGCTCGACGAGGCGGCGGCGGTGCTCAACAAGCATAAAGTCAAATATGAACGCGGTCCGCGCGTGCTGACGCTGAGCAGCGCGCCTGCCAAGCTGGTGCGCGACATAACGCTGATGAAGCAGGGCGAACCGATCATCCTTCCCAATGGCGACGGCAGCGCGATCTGCGTGCTGCGGCCTTCCGAGGATTCCATTTAAACCCTGTCAAGCGGTGCGCACCGCCACCGCGAATGCCTTCGCCGGATTACGGACGATGAGCGTGTCGATCTCGCCGGCCGTGAATCCCCTAGAGCGCAGGGCCGGCAGGAAACGCGTGAAAAGCGTTTCGTAGCTGCGGGCGGCACCGCCGCTGTCCTGGCCGACATTGTACCAGCCTGCATCCTGCGAGATCAGCACATGATCCAGCAGGCCTTCGTCCCGCATCCGGGTGACGAGCGCGGCATGCGAATCGATCGTGTCCGGATCGATACCGTCAAACTCGACCCACGCGCCCCGCCGCGCCGCTTCGATATGCCGGCCGACGTCCTTCTCGTTTTGCGCATGGATCCAGATCCAGGCCGACAGGCGCACGCCCTCCTGGTCCAGCACAGCCATCTGCTCGAACGCCGATGCCGCAGGACCGGTATGCGCGCCGATGGTGAGACCGGTCTCGCGATGCGCAATGGCGCCGGCCCGGATCAGCTTGCGCTCCACATCGCTGAGTGGGCCGCCGTTGAACCCAAGTTTGATGAAGCCGGGACGCACGCCCGACCCATCAATGCCGTGCGCGAACTCCTCGATCCAGCGCCGTGCCAGCGCGTCGTCACTGTCGGTGAACACCCAGGGCGGCAGGTGCGTGTTGTTGAACGCCGCATAATTGCCGGTCACGGTCAGTATATTGAGGCCGCTCCGTTCGGACAGGCTGCGTAACAGGACCGGATCACGCCCAAGGCCCACGGCTGTCGCATCAACGAATGTGCGGCATCCCAAGGCGCGAAGACGGCGCAGCCGGGGCAGAACGACGGTCATCACCGCGCCGCGATCATAGGCCAGAGGGTGACTTGCCCATTCCTGGTAGGACTGGAAATTGGCCAGCGCATGCTCGTGCGCAAGCGTCACACCCAAATCGCCCGCGTCGACCCATCCGCGCACGGTCATCGCGCGCGGGCGCGCATCGTCGCGTGCGGACAAGGCAGCGCCCGCGCAATTCTGCTCCAACAGGATTGCGGTCGCGGCGCCAAAAGCGGTTTGCAGCAGGTCACGTCGGCGCATGGGTCACCCTCCGAAAAATCGTGAAAGATGCCGGACTGCCGCCGGATTCATGTACCCCGTTCGAGTTTAATGCGCCGGGGCGATTTTGCAAAACGGCAGCAACGATGCGCTATTCAGTCGACCGGCCCTCTGCCGCAGCGATCGAGGCGTGCCGTTTGTCACGCGGAGCTGGCCCTTCGTCCCTTCCGGCTAGCGACGCGCGCGCGGACGTCGTGCTAGATCGACCCCAGACTCAATCTGAATTCGGGGATGGGCATCATGAAATTCCGTCGGGCGACGTTCGCCGCCGCCACCGCGCTTGTCGCCAGTGCATCCTTCGCCGCAACGCCAGTCTATCCGCCGTTCGGGCTCGATCTGACCGCACCCGACAAGACCACCAAGCCGGGCGACGACTTCTTCCAATATTCGAACGGCGCCTATCTCGCACGGCTGGAGATACCCGCGGACGAAATTTCGGCGGGCAAGCGCTTCGACATCACCAAGCGCAACGAAGCCAATCTCCATGCTTTGCTCGAAGACGCTGCCAAAGGCGTCGGCGCGGAGCCGGGCAATGTGAAAGGCAAGGTCGGCGCGATGTATGCCGCCTTCATGAACGAGGCCGCGATCGAGGCTGCCGGTGCCAAGCCGATCGCGCCCGAACTGGATGCGATCAAGGCTGCGCCCGATCGCGCCGCGCTGGCCAGCCTGATGGGGCGCTATGGCTTCTATCCCGCGCCGTTCGGCTATTGGATCGACCTCGATCAGAAGGATCCGGATCATTATGCGGTCTATCTCGGCGCGGGCGGCTATCTGCTGCCCGACCGCGATTATTATCTCACCCCCGATTTCGCCGCGCAGCGTGCCGCGATGCGGACCTACGTCGCGACCCTGCTCAAGCTGACCGGCTGGCCCGATGCGAACGCCAAAGCCGACGCGGTGATGGCGTTCGAGACCAAACTCGCCGAACTGAGCTGGACCAAGGTCCAGCAGCGCGATCCGACCACCCAATATAATCCGATGACGCCGGCCGAACTCGCCGCTTTTGCGCCCGGGTTCGACTGGCAGGCCTATCTCCAGAGCGCGGGGCTGGCGGGCAAGAAGAGCCTGATCGTCACCACCAATACCGCCTTCCCGGCGATGGCGAAACTGATCGCGGAAACGCCGGTCGACACGCTCAAGGCCTGGATGGCGTTCCGCGCGACGGATGCCACTGCACCCTATCTCAGCCACGCCTTCGCCGATCCCTATTTCGAACTGCACGGCCATGTGCTCGAGGGCCGGGCGACACAGAAGGAACGCTGGAAGCGCGGCATCGTCGCGGTGGGCGGCGGCGATTGCGGCGCCGAGCCCGCGAGCTGTTTCGGCACGCTCGACTGGGGCGTCGGGCAATTATTCTCCGAGCGTTATTTCCCGGCCGCGACCAAGGCCCAGGTCGAGGCGCTGGTCGCCAATCTGAAGATCGCCTTCCGCCATCGGATCGAGAAGCTCGACTGGATGGGCGCTGCGACCAAGGTCGAAGCGCTCAAGAAGCTCGACACCTATACGATCAAGGTCGGCTACCCAGACAAGCCCCGCGATTATTCCAACGTCGCGATCAGCCGCGACGACATCGTCGGCGACGTGCGCGCGGCGGCGGCGGGCGAATGGGCGTTCCAGCTCGGGCGCAGCGACGGCCCGGTCGACCGCACCGACTGGATCATGACGCCGCAGACCAACGACGCCTATAACGGCTCGCTGCGCGACATCGTTTTCCCGGCCGGTATCCTCCAGGCCCCGATCTTCGACGCGGCCGCCGATCCGGCGCTCAATTACGGCGCGATCGGCGGCGTGATCGGGCATGAGATGACGCACGGCTTCGACGATCAGGGCCGCCATATCGACGCGACCGGCGCGCTGCGCGACTGGTGGACGCCGGCAGATGCCGCCGCCTTCCAGGCGCGCGCCAAGGTGCTGGGCGATCAATATGCGACCTATGAGCCGGTGCCGGGCATGCACATCAACCCCAACCTGACGATGGGCGAGAATCTTGCCGATCTCGGCGGGCTGTCGATCGCGCTCGACGCCTATCATGCCTCTCTGCATGGCAAGCCCGCGCCAGTGATCGACGGCATCACCGGCGATCAGCGCGTCTTCCTCGGCTGGGCGCAGGCGTGGGCGGGCAAGATGCGGCCCGAGGCGATCCGCAAGCAGACCGCAAGCGACCCGCATTCCTATCGCAAGTTCCGCGTGAACGGCGTCGTGCGCAATATCGACGGCTGGTACGCCGCCTTCGGCATCAAGCCGGGCGACGCGCTCTACATTCCGCCGGAGAAACGCGCGCGCATCTGGTGAGGCAGCTCAGCCTTTCTGGCTGGCGATCCAGGTGTCGATCTTCTTTTCGAGCACGGTCATCGGCAACGCGCCGGTGTTGAGCAACTGCGTGTGGAAAGCCTTGGCGTCGAATTTCGGCCCCAAGGCCTGCATCGCGCGTATCTTGCAGTTGGTGATCGTGATCTGGCCGACCTTGTAGGCCAGCGCCTGGCCCGGAATGGCGATGTAGCGATCGACCTCGGCGGTGGCGTCGGTCACGCTCTCGGGTGAATTGTCGAGCATGTACTGGATCGAGCGGGCGCGGCTCCAGCCATAAGCATGGATGCCGCTGTCGACGACCAGCCGCATCGCGCGCAGCATCTCGTCATTGAGCCCGCCGATCCGCTGCCAGGGATCGCTCTCCATCCCCAATTGGCGCCACAGGCTCTCCGAATAGAGCGCCCAGCCCTCCTGGAAGGCGGTATTGCCGCCGTAGCGCATAAAATTGGGCAGGCGCGCATTCTCCTGCGCGAGGCTGATCTGGAAATGGTGGCCGGGCTCGCCTTCGTGGAGGAAGAGCGTCTCCATCTCCCACGTCAACCGCGAAGGCAGATCGTAGCTGTTATAATAGAAGACACCCGGTCGCGTGCCGTCGGCGGTGCCGGGATTGTAGGAGCCGCCGGCGGCGGTCTTCTCCTGGTAAGCCGGCACCGGGCGGATCTCGAGCGGCGTCTTCGGGATGGTCGCGAACTGCTCCGGAATGCGCTGCTCGACCTTGGCCTTGATCGCGAGATAGCCGTCGCGCAGCGCGATCGCGCTCTTGGGCTGGAAGCGCGGGCTGGAGCGCAGGAAAGCGAAGAATAATTTCGGGCTGCCCTTGAAGCCGACGATCTTCTGCTGCTCGGCCAGCTCGCGCCGGATGCGCGTCACCTCGTTCAGGCCAAGCTGGTGTACATCCTCCGCCGTCAGCGGCAGGGTTGTATTGGATTCAATCAGATATTCGTAAACCTTGATACCGCCTTTCATCTTGGAAAGGCCGATCGTCGGCCGCGCGGCGGGCAGATATTCGGTCTTGAGAAAGTTCCTGAGCCGCGTTTCGGCCGGGATCACCACAGTCTTGATCTGGGCGGCGTAGGCATCGCGCAGGCGCTTCTGTTCGGCGGCCGATATGCCGGCCGGGAATTGGCGGACGGGCCCGTAGAAGGTCGAATTCTCGACCCCCTGCCCGATCTGCGCATTGAGCTGATCGACAACGTTGCGGATCGTCAGGCGCGGCTGGACGATATTGAGCTGCATTCCCTGGCGGAAACGCGCGATGCTTTCGTCGAGCAGCGCCGCATATTGGGCGTTGCGCTTGAGGTTGTTGTCATAGTCCGCGACCGTCCCGAACGGCGCCGCGCCCTTGCCCGAGGCGATATCGGGGTACCAGAGGTGGATACCGAAGAAATGGTCGATCGGGCGGACCTGCAGCGACAGCAGCAACGGCTTGTCGGTGAGCAGGCGCAGATTTTCGCGCGTCTGCCATTCGAATGTGTCGTAGGCGATCTGATCGGTCTCATCGAGCTTCGACCGGTCGATCCCGCGCAACGCGACGAGGTCGTGCGCCGCCGCCGCGCGCTCCGCATCGTAATGCGCGTCGCTGAACGGATCGCCGATGCGGTCGGCATAACGCATGTCGCCGCGGCTGAGCGCCTCGATCGGATTGCGCTTGAGCTCCGCCTCGTCGCTCGCCTGGAACAAGGCGAACAGGCGGGCATGTTCCTGCGGCGAGGCCACGGGTTGGGCGACGGCAGGAACCGCCAGAGCGATCAGGGCAGCGAACGAAACAAGACGCATCAATAACTTCCCGTCATGCCGGACTTGCTCCGGCATCCACCGTGCCGCGCGCGCTTCCTTGCCTCTTGGTGGACCCCGGAACAAGTCCGAGGTGACGAAGGACTACACCTAGCTGTTTACCGACAAAACCAGCTTGGGATCGGGGATGTCGTCCGCCTGATGGCCCTCAATCGGGACCACGGCGGTGCCGATCGCGAAGAATTCGATCACATGGCTCGACCAGTTATGGCTGCCTTCGTGCAGATCGGCGCCGACCACGCCTTCGGCGCCCGCCTTGCTCGCTTCGAGCTGCATCCGCTCCATCGCGATCTCGCGCGCTTCGTAGAGCGCGAGGCTGAAATTGCCGAGCTCCACATTCTGCCCGACCGCACCCAACGTCGCGAACATGCCGCGCCGCGCGACGTGATAGACGCAGCTGCCCATCACCATTTCGAGCGGGCGATAGCCGGCACTGAGCAAGGTCCAGAAATCCTGACCTGAAAGCGCCGAGGTGAAAGGCTGGCCGCTCGGGCCCTTGAAGCCCTGATGACCCTTGGCGTGGACGATGCCGGTGCCGATCGCGACGAATTCGAGGATCTTGCTGTCCCATTCGAGCCGCTTGACCGTCAGCCGCACGCCGACGATCCCGTCCGCGCCCATATTGGCGGCCTCGAGCCGCATCCGCTCCATCGCCAGCGCGCGCGCCTCGTACATGGCGAGGCTGAGCTGCTCGAGTTCGACGTTCGAACCCCAGCCCGCGAACTGAAAGCCGAGATGGTAGATGCACGAGCCGACGCAGAGGCCAACCGGCTCGAACCCGGCCTTTCGCACCAGCAGGAATTCGTTGACCGAGAAATCGGAGGTGAAGACGCCGTCGGGATGACCCTGGCTGCGCAGCCCCTTGAGCCGTGCCAGCGCGTGCTGCGGAATAGATTGTTCGTCGGCCATCAGATCGGCCCCTCCCCTTCACCCAGATCGTGCGAATAGACGTTGTGGCGGTGGCCGCGCGCCTCGCTCAGTATGTCGCTGTCGCGCATGTCGAGCACCATCTCGATCCCGTGCGGGACGTCGGCGCCCGACGACGGTGCCGATCACGATATGGCGGCCGAGATAGGCGGGCGGCTGCTTGTCGCGTTCCTGGCGGATGATCTGGCCGAAATTGGTGTGCGCGAGCACGCCATTGCCCATCGTCGCGGTATGCGCGCGCAGATCCGCATGCGCGTCGCGGCGAATGCTTTCCCAGAACTGGCCAAGCTCGGTCAACGGCTGGTTGCCCGCGAAGACGCTCGATTGCATCTGCGTCATCCGGCCGCCCCAACCATTGCCCCAGCCACTGCCGAAGCCGCCGCCAAGCCATTCGTAGCGCGCGCCGACCGCGATCCCGGTCGGGACGATCCCCATTTCGAGCAATTGCACGAATTCGAGCGCGGGCACGGTAGCGATCACCGGATCCGCGCTCGGCGGCAGGCCGTCGACGCGGATCGCGGTGCCGAGCAACGTGAAGTCCATGCTCGGTCCGAAGCGATGGCGGATCGTGCGCATCTGCACGTCGACCACCGCATTGGCGCCCGCCGCGAACGCCTCCTGCCTTATGCGGTCGAGCGCATAGGCCCAGCCTTCGGCATGGCCCTCGGTCCAGCTGAAGCCGAAATTATACCAGCAGGTGCCCGATACGGTCGCGATCGGCCGGCAGCCATGGCTGCGGATCGTGAGCAATTCGGCGGGCGTCATCGTCGCGACCCAGGGCGTGCGGCCCGCGCGCGCATCGGCGAGGCGTTCGAGCACGGGCTGCGGTAGCCGGCCTTCCGCCAGCGCGGCTTCCCAGTCGCGGTCGCGCGCCTGCGCTGCGGCGCTTTGCTGGGGAGCGTTGCGGTTGGACAAGGCCACTGACGAAACTCCCTTCGAAGCGGACGTTAGCCCTGGCCTTTCGCCGCCGCCAGTTCCCCGATCATTTCGTGGAGCGCACCCAGGCAATCCTCGCCCATCCGCATGCAGCGTTCGGGCGACCAGCCAAACTCGGGATCCGCGAGCGCGTCATTGTCCTTGAACGGCATTTCCAGCGTCATCGCGACCGCGCCGAAGCGATTGGCGAGCTGGTTGGTCGACATGGTCAGATTGGCGCTGCCCGGCCCCGCCACCGCATAGCCATGCTCGATCTGGAAGTCGGGCGAGCGCCGCGCCAGCGTCTCGCGGAAGAGCGCGTAGAGTTCGCCCTGGCGGTCGGTCCAGTTGGGGATGCCCTCGAAACCGGCGAGGAAGACGTAGGGAATCGCCTCGTCGCCATGGACGTCCATCGCGAAATCGACGCCGGTTTCGTCCATCTTGTTGCGCACGCACAGCACTTCCGGGCTGCGCTCGGCCGTGGGCTCGTGCCATTCGCGGTTGAGGTTCACGCCGGCCGCATTGGTGCGCAGATGGCCGCGCTTCGACCCGTCCGGGTTCATGTTGGGCACGACGTGGAAGGTCGCCTCACGCCGCAGCACGCGTGCGACCGGATCGGCGGGATCGGTCAGGCGGCCGAGCGCGCCTTCCATCCACCATTCGGCCATGCTCTCGCCGGGATGCTGGCGGGCGTAGAGCCACACCTGCAATTTGCCTTCGCCGATATGGAGGCAGTCCATTTCCTGCCCGTCGAGCGTCTGTCCGAGCGATTCGTAAGCGACGTCCGGAATGCCCGCGATGGTCGCGACCAGATCATGGTGCCGCTCCATCGAATAAGGCGCGAAATAAGCGAACCACAGAGTATCGCTGTCGGCCTTGTGGCGGATCGTCAGGACCTTGCCGTCATAGCTGGTGTCGGCCAGGCGCCAATCCTCGCGATCCTCCGACCAGCGCGCCGAATAGCCCGGCCAGCCCAAGGGATAGGCCGAGCCGCCGGCGTTGAGGATGCGAAGCTCGACCTCGCGCCCCTTCGCGCCAAGCAGGCGGAAGTGGAACCATTGGAAGAAATCCGACTGGTGATCCTTGACGATCTCCAGATCGAATCGGTTTCCATCCTGCTTGAGGACACGGATATTGCCGCTGTCGAAGGCGGCCGAAATGTGGGCTGTCATTTCACCGTGATAGTGCGGCCCGAAACCCCGGGGAAGCCCTGGAAAACCGCTGACGCCAGACGGTGCACGGCGGCGTCCGGCTGCGAATCGGGCGTACCGAAGCGCGCCGCCGTCTCGGCGCGGCCTTCCCAGATGGTGGTGCCGTCCGAACGGCGCTTGATCTGCACGATCAAGCGGGTCGAGACATTTTGCGTGGGCTTGCCGGCGATGGTCGTGCCGACGCTGCCGCCAGCGCCGCCGTGATAGCCATAACTGCCGCCGCCGATTCCGATCGAGAAGGACGAGCGCGGCGGGCCGTCGAAGAAGGCGCGATCGACCTGGATCACCGCCACCTGTTCCGACTTGGCGAGGCCGGGCGCCTCGGTGAAGCCGATCCGCGCGAGTTCTGCCCCGACGATGCTGGCATAGGTCTGGAATTCGGGGCTGCCATGATCGGCGGCAATCATCGGCTCGACGCTGATCTGCCCGGTCGCGATCGGCTGATTGAGGTGAAAGCGCGTGACCTGCGTGCTCGGCCCGGTCGTGCAGCCTGCCAGGGTCGCGGCCCCCAGCATTGCGATAGCCAGCTTGCGCATCGTCCGTTTTCCTCCGTCTTGAGCGATTGCAACGCTAGAGCAACGATTTCGCTGCATGGGCGCTGAACAAGGTAAAATGGCACCGTGCGGGTTGACTTGAAGCGCCTCTGACCATAGGGAGCGCCAACTTTTCCGCAGCTTTTGGATAGATAGGCAGGGTTTCCCCGTGAAGATCCGTAATTCTTTGAAGTCGCTCAAGGACCGTCATCGGGACAACCGCGTGATCCGCCGTCGCGGCCGCACCTATGTCATCAACAAGACCAACCGCCGCTTCAAGGCGCGTCAGGGCTAAGCCTTTCCCCGAGCGGGGATGATGAAGCGGCCGCGCGAAAGCGCGGCCGTTTTCGTTTGTACGCTTGAGCCTTTCCATCGTCATTGCGAGCCGCGAAGCGGCGAAGCAATCCGGGCTTGTCTATGGGCGCGTACTGGATTGCTTCGCTGCGCTCGCAATGACGGCTTTGGGTTTTCGTTTGCGCTGAAGATTCGGCTGAGACAGGCTCATCGGCAAAGGAGACTCAGATGCGTCTTGCCCTTCTGTGCGCCACCTCTTTCCTCTCGACCGGCGCGATCGCCGCCCCGCTCTCTACCGCGCAGATCGGCGCGATCGATGCCGCCGCGCAGAAGACGCTCAAGACCACCGGTGTGCCCGCGGTCTCGATCGCGGTCGTGGAGGATGGCGCGATCGTCTACGCGCACGCTTACGGGCTGCAGCGCGCGGGCGCGCCGGCGCGGGCCGAGGCGCGCTACAAGATCGCGTCCATCTCCAAGCAATTCACCGCCCAGGCGATGCTGTTGCTGGCGGAGGACGGCAAGCTCTCGCTCGACGATCCCGTCTCCAAATATCTGCCCGGCCTGACCCGCGCCAACGAGATCAAATTGCGGCAATTGTTGTCGCACACGTCGGGCTATCGCGACTACTGGCCACAGGATTTCTCCTTTGCCGACATGGCGGAGCCGACCACGCCGGCGCATATCCTCGACAAATGGGCTAGGACGCCGCTCGATTTCGATCCGGGCACGCGCTGGCAATATTCGAACACGGGCTATGTCATCGCCGGCCAGATCGTCGAGAAGGTGGCGGGCATGCCCCTGCTCGATTTCCTCAAGCTGCGGATGTTCGACCGGCTCGGCATGCACCCGGTCGATCAGGATATCGGCCTGACCGACGCCGATCCGCTCGGTTATCATCGCTATGCGGCCGGGCCGGTGCTGGTTGAGAAGCAGGCCGCGCCGGGCTGGCTCTATGCCGCGGGCGAACTGGCGATGAGCGCGTCGGATCTCGCGCGTTACGACATTTCGGTGATCGACCAGACCATCCTCAAGACGGCCAGCTATCGCGAGCAGCAGACCGAGGTGCTGCTGACCAATGGCGCGGGCACCGATTACGGCCTGGGCGTCGATGTCGACGTCAGGAAGGGTCACCGCCGCATCAGCCATGGCGGCGAAGCGGTCGGCTATCTCTCCCAAAACCGCATCTACCCCGACGATCATGCCGCGATCGTCGTGCTCGACAATGCCGATTTCGGAAACGCCCAGACCAGCATCGCCGACGCGATCGAGGACATAATATTCGCCGACAATGGCGATGTTGGCCGCGCGCGCAACGTGTTCGAAGGCCTGCGCGCGGGCAAGATCGACCGCGCCCAATTCACCGCCAACGGCAATTATTATTTTACGGCCCAGGCGCTCGCCGATTACCGCACCAGCCTCGCGGCGCTGGGCGAGCCTAAGAGCTTCACGCGTAAATCCTCCAGCCTGCGCGGCGGATTCACCGCCGAGGTCTACACGCTGGATTACGGGACCAAGAAGCTGACGATCGTCCTGCGCGCCGAACCCGGCCCCAACGGCCGGATCGAGCAGTTCACCGTCTATCCGGCAGACTAGTCCGAATTATGCCCTTCCAGCTCCTTGCCGGTCAGGCGCTGGACGTGGAGCATATTGGTCGAACCCGGCGTGCCGAACGGGACGCCGGCCATGATGATGATCTTCTCGCCCGATTTGGCGATGCCGTGACGAAGCGCCATGCGCTTCGATTTCGCGACCATCTCCTCGAAATTGGAGACGTCCTTGGTGATCACCGCATGCGCGCCCCACAACAGGCCGAGACGGCGCGCGGTCTGCTCGTTGGGCGTCAGCACGAGCAAAGGCACTGACGGTCGGTCGCGCGCGATACGGCGGGCGGACGCACCCGAATTGGTGAAGCAGATGATCGCGGCGGCCGAAATCGTCTCGGCGATCTCCTTCGCCGCTTCGGACAAGGCGTCGGCGGTGGTGGGATCGGGCAAGGTCTGCGTGAAGTGGAGCCGCGCCTTGTAACCGGGGTCGTTCTCGACCGCGATCGCGATGCGATCCATCATCGACACCGATTCTTCGGGCCACGCACCGGCGGCGCTCTCTGCCGACAGCATGATCGCATCGGCGCCGTCATAGATGGCGGTGGCGACATCGGACACTTCGGCGCGGGTCGGGCTCGGCGAGACGATCATCGATTCGAGCATCTGCGTCGCGACCACGACCGGGCGACCCATGCGGCGCGCGGTCTCGACGATCTGCTTCTGGACGAGCGGCACCTGCTGCGGCGGCAATTCGACGCCGAGATCGCCGCGCGCGACCATCACCGCGTCGGCCAACTCCAGGATTTCCTCGAGCCGTTCGACCGCGGCGGGCTTCTCGATCTTGGCGAGCACCGCCGCCTTTCCGCCGATCAGACGGCGCGCCTCGGCGACGTCCTCCGGCCGCTGGACGAAGGACAAAGCAATCCAGTCCGCCCCCTGCTCGACCGCGAACGCCAGATCGATGCGGTCCTTCTTGGTCAGTGCCGCCATCGGCACGACCACGTCGGGTACGTTCAAGCCCTTGCTGTTGGATAGAGCGCCGCCGACCTCGACCAAAGTCTCGATCCGGTCCTTCTCGACACCCGACACGCGCAGCACCAATTTGCCGTCGTCGAGCAGCAAGCGCGCACCAATTTCGAGCGCGGCGAAGATTTCCTTGTGCGGCAGTTCGACGCGGTCGGCATTGCCCGGCGTGGAATCGCGGTCGAGCACGAAGGTCTGGCCGGTCTCGAGGAAGACCTTGCCCTCCTCGAACTTGCCGACGCGCAGCTTGGGGCCCTGGAGATCGAACAGGATCGTGCTCGGGCGGCCCAGCTCCTTCTCGAGCGCGCGGATCGCCTTGACCAGCGGCTCCTTATCGGCGTGGGCGCCGTGGCTCATGTTGATGCGGAACGCGTCCGCACCCGCCATGAACAGCTTGCGGATCATCTCCGGCGAGCTCGAAGCGGGCCCGAGCGTCGCGAGGACGCGGACCTTGCGGCTGCGCGGCGCAAACTGGTTGGGCAAGGGCACCTCTCATTAACTTGAGTCAGCGCGTCCCTACGCGGGGCGGTCCCGCAAAGTCGAGCCAAACATAGCCCACCCTGTGGGAAACTTACGCCTTGAGCCGCATATCCAGATAATCGTCCACCGACTTCATCAGCTGGGTCATTTCATGTTCGAAGAAATGGTTCGCGCCGGGGATGGTGTCGTGATGGATCGTGATGTGGCGTTGGGTGCGCAGCTTGTCGACCAGCTTCTGGGTCGCGCCCGGAGTCGCCACCTCGTCATTCTCGCCCTGGATGATGATGCCCGAGGACGGGCACGGTGCGAGGAAGGTGAAATCATAGAGGTTGGCCGGCGGTGCGACCGAGATGAAACCCTTAATCTCGGGCCGGCGCATCAGCAGCTGCATGCCGATCCACGCGCCGAAGCTGACGCCGCCGATCCAGGTGGTCTGCGCTTCCGGATGGATCGACTGGACCCAGTCGAGCGCGCTCGCGGCGTCGGACAATTCGCCGATACCGTTGTCGAACACGCCCTGGCTTTTGCCGACGCCCCGGAAATTGAAGCGCAAGGTCGCGAAACCGCGCCTCACGAAGGTCTGGTACATCGCCTGGACGATGCGGTTGTTCATCGTGCCCCCGGCTTGCGGGTGCGGATGGAGGATCATCGCAACGGGTGCGCGCGGACGCGGGCCGGGGCTGAAACGGCCCTCGAGGCGGCCTTCGGGGCCGGGGAAAATGACGTCTGGCATCGGTCTCGCTTGGTTTGATTGGGGGCGCTTGGGTGTGCGCGTGGCTCGTGCCTATATAGAAAAGGCCCGCCGCGGTGCAATCACGGAGAAAGAACCAGCTTGGCCGACCGCATCTATCTCGATCATGCCGCGACCACGCCGGTGCTGCCCGAAGCGCGCGCAGCGATGGCAGAAGCGATGGCGCGCTGGGCGAACCCCTCCTCCCCGCATGCCGAAGGCCGCGCCGCCAAGGCCGCGCTGGAGGATGCGCGCGGGCGGATCAAGGGGGCTCTGGGCTGGGCGCATGAGCTGATCTTCACGTCGGGCGCTACCGAGGCGGCGACGCTGGCGCTGGGCCGCGCCAAGCTCACGGCCAGAGCTGTATCGGCGATCGAGCATGATTCCGTCCGCCGCGCCGCGCCCGATTCCCAGCTGATCCCTGTGGACGCGGACGGCATCGTCGATCTCGACACCATAACCGAACGCACGCTGTTGGCGATCCAGACGGTCAACAGCGAGACCGGTGTGATCCAGCCACTCGACCAGATCGCGGCGGCGATCCGTTCCAAAGGTGGCCTCTGGCTAGCGGATGCAGCGCAATCGGCGGGAAAGATCCCGCTGCCCGATGCAGACCTGATCGTCGTTTCAGCGCATAAATTGGGCGGACCACCCGGCATAGGCGCCTTGCTTGTCAAGGATTTGGCGGTGCTTGCTCCGATCGGAGGTCAGGAAAAGGGCTATCGTGGCGGGACCGAGAACGGGCCGGCGGCGATCGGCTTCGCTGTTGCGCTGGAAGCGCGCGGATCACGCGATAGCCTGACCAGGCTGCGTGATCGGCTGGACGAGGGCGCACGCCGGATCGGCGGCACGATCGTGGCCGAACACTCCCCGCGCCTGCTCGAAATCGCCTCCTACCGCCTGCCGGGTCTGGCGGCGGCGGCGCAGCTGATCGAACTCGACATGGCCGGTATCGCCGTGTCGGCGGGCAGCGCCTGCTCGTCGGGCACGCTCAAGCCGAGCCAGGTGCTGACCGCGATGGGCTGGGCCGAGGAGCAGGCGCGCGAGGTGATCCGCGTCAGCATCGCCCCGCAAACGACGATGGCCGAGGTCGAGCGCTTCCTCCAAATCTGGAGCGATCTGGCCGAACGGCGGCGCGCGGCATGATCTATCTCGATTATCAGGCAACCACTCCGCTCGCGCCGGAAGCACGCGACGCGATGCTTCCCTGGCTCGACAAGTTCGGCAATCCGCACTCGCCCCACCGGCTCGGCCGCGAGGCCGCTGCCGCGATCGAGGTCGCGACCGCGCAGGTCGCCGCCACGCTGGGGGATGCGAACGGCCATGGCCGGCTGATCTTCACGTCCGGCGCGACCGAGGCGGCGAATTGGGCGCTGCAGGGTGCGATAGCCCGCACGCCACGGCGCAAGATCGTGACGATCGCCACCGAACATGCCTGCGTGCTCGATACGGCCGAATGGCTCGCGCAAAGAGGCATCGAACTGGTCGTGCTGCCCGTGCTGGCCAACGGGCTTGTCGACCTCGACGTCGCCGCGGCGGCGATTGACGGCCAAACCGCTTTGGTGGCGGCGATGTTGGTCAATAACGAGATCGGCGTGATCCAGCCAATCAATGCCCTCGCCCGCCTCGCCCACGACGCAGGCGCCTTGTTCTTCTGCGATGCGGTCCAGGGCTTTGGGCGGGTCGATCTGCCGCTCGACGTCTGCGACCTCGCCGCCATCTCCGCGCACAAGCTCCACGGCCCCAAGGGGATCGGCGCGCTCTGGCTGCGCAACGGATTGGACTGGCCGCCGCTGATCCATGGCGGCGGGCAGCAACAGGGGCTGCGATCCGGGACATTGAGCCCGATGCTCTGCGCCGGCTTCGGCGCGGCGGCGCGGCTAGCCGAGCAGAGACGCGATAGAGATAGGCAACATATCAGAGAGTTATCGGATATATCCGACAGATTGTTCGAGGATTGGACGATCAACGGCGACCGCTTCTCGCGCTATGTCGGCAACCTCAATCTGCGGCGCGCCGGTGTCGACGCCAACCGCCTGATCTCGGACGTGCGCGAGGTCGCTTTCTCGGCGGGATCGGCCTGTGCGAGTGGATCGGGGCGGCCGAGCCATGTGCTGCGCGCCGTGGGTTTGAGCGAGGTGGAAGCACGATCGTCGATCCGGCTTGGCTTTGGCCGCTACACGACCCAAGAGGAAATCGAGCAGGCCGCCAGCCTTATCAATCAGGCGGCGGCGCGTCAGTTGGAGTGGGCATGAGGGTAAGGTTCGTTTCCGCCGACGGCGATTCCGTACGCGAGGTTGAGGCGACGACAGGCGACAGGCTGCTCGAAGTCGCGCAGGCGGACGGCCAGCCGCTCGAAGGCACGTGCGAAGGCCAGATGGCCTGTTCCACCTGCCATGTGATCGTCGATCCGGCCGATTTCGACAAATTGCCGGCGGCCAGCGCGGACGAGGACGATCTGCTCGATCTGGCGGCGCATGTGACCCGAACAAGCCGCCTGTCCTGCCAGATCTGGCTGCAGGAGGATTGGGGCAGCCTGACCGTGCGCGTTCCCGCGGAAGCGCGCGACATGCAGGGGCGCTAGGCCGCGGCCTTCTTTTCCTTCGGCCGGTCCTCACTCAGGTCTTCGCCGCCCGCCGCCTCGAGCAGCAGCCGCTCCAGCGTGCGCAACCGCGCCGGCGTCTCGATCTTGTCGCCGAGCAGATCGGTTACATAGAAAACGTCGATCGCGCGCTCGCCATAGGTGGCGATATGCGCCGAATGGATCGTGACCTTGGCCTGGAACAGCGCGCGCGCCAGCGCATAGAGCAAGGCCGGCCGGTCGCCCGCATTGATCTCGACCACGGTGTAGCGGTTCGACGCATTGTTATCGACCAGCACGGTAGGCACGGTTTCGAAGGCGTGCGCGCGCGTGCGCGGCGCGGGCTTCGCGGCGAGCTTGGTGGCGAGCTGGTTGCGCGCCATCAGCGCGTCCTCGATCGACTGGGCGAGGCGCTTGAGCCGGTGCGGATCGTCAAACGCCTGCCCGAACGGGTCCTGCACCAGGAAATTGTCGACCGCCATGCCGTCGCGCGTGGTGTAGATGCGCGCGTCGATGATGTTGCCGCCGGCCAAATGGATCGCGCCGGCGATCCGGTAGAACAGGCCGGGATGGTCGCCGGCATAGATGGTGACGAGGGTCGCGCCGCGCTGTGCATCGGCGGTCGCGACGATCGCCAGCGCCTTGTCCGCCGCGTCGGCGGTCGCGATCTGGCGTGCATTGCGTTCGAGCACGTCGACGCTTTCCGCGACCCAATAGCTGTCCGGAAAGCGCTTGGCATATTTGTCGAAGCGATCTTCGCTCCAATCGAGCGCGGTCGCGAGCTCCTCCCGCTTGGTCGAAATCCGCTCGCCACGCCCGCGCTGCTTGTGGCCGAGCCGGAGCACTTCTTCGGCTGCGTCGTACAGGTCGGTCAGCAATTGCCGCTTCCAGCCGTTCCAGATGCCGGGCCCCACCGCGCGGATGTCGACAATGGTGAGGAGCAACAGCAGCCGTAGGCGCTCGGGGCTCTTCACCACCTCGGCGAAATCGAGGATCGTCTTGAAATCGGCCAAGTCGCGCTTGAACGCGGTCGCCGACATCAGCAGGTGATAGCGTACCAGCCAGGCGACCGCCTCGGTCTCGGCGGCGGTCATGCCGAGGCGCGGACAGAGCTTCTCCGCCACCTCGGCACCGAGCACCGAATGGTCCCCGCCCCGCCCCTTGGCGATATCGTGCAGCAGCACCGAGACATAGAGCGCACGGCGCAGCACGATCTGCTTGAAGATCTTCGACGCGAGCGGATGGTCCTCCTCCAGCTCGCCTTTTTCGATCTTCGAAAGCAGCCCGATCGCGTGCAGCGAATGCTCGTCGACCGTGTAATGATGGTACATATCGAACTGCATCTGCGCGACGACGCGGCCGAAATCGGGCATGAAACGGCCGAAAACACCCGCCTCGTTGGCCCAGCGCAGCACCATTTCGGGGTTACGCGGCGACGTCAGAACGTCGAGAAACAGGCCGTTGGCGCGCGCATCTTCGCGCACTTTGCCGTCGATCAGGCGCGAATCGCGGCCCGCCTGACGCATGGTGAGGGGGTGAATTTCGACCCCGTGCTTGTCCGCCAGCCAGAATAACTGGATCAAACGCACCGGATCCTCGGCGAAAAACGTGTCGTCGGGGGCCTTCAACCGGCCCCGATCGAGCAGAAAACCCTCCAGTTTACGGGGTTTCCGGCGCAGGCTGGGCAGGCCGAACCGGCTGCCGCGCCCGGCGAATTCCTCATCGAGATGCGCCAGGAACACGCCGGTCAGGTCGCCGACTTCCTTCGCGGTCAGGAAATAATGGCGCATGAAGCGCTCGACCGCGCTGCGGCCTGGGCGCTCGGCATAGTGCATGCGGTGCGCAATCTCGGCCTGGACGTCGAACGTCAGCCGATCCTCGGCGCGGCGGGTGAGGATGTGGAGGTGGCAGCGCACCGCCCACAGGAAGTTCTCGGCGCGGCGGAAACGGCGAAATTCGTCGGCGCTGAACAGGCCTTTCTCGACCAGTTCGGCGGGCGTACGCACCTTGTAGACATATTTGCCGATCCAGAAGAGCGCGTGGAGATCGCGTAAGCCCCCCTTCCCTTCCTTCAGATTGGGTTCGACGACGTAGCGGCTGTCGCCCATCCGTTCGTGGCGATCGTTGCGTTCCTTCAGCTTGGCGGTGACGAAGCTGCGCGCGGTGCCGGCCTGGACCTCGCGGTCGAAGCGCGCCGCGGCTTCGTCGTACAGCGCCTGATCGCCCCATACGTAGCGCGCCTCGAGCAGGGCGGTGCAGATCGTAAGATCGCTCTTCGCCATGCGCACCATATCGTCGAGCGAGCGGCTCGAATGGCCGACCTTCAGGCCGAGGTCCCACAGCATGTAGAGGATCGATTCGATCACCTGTTCGACCCAGCCGGTCTGCTTCCATGGGGTGATGAAGCCGATGTCGATGTCCGAATGGAGCGCCATCTCGCCGCGCCCATAGCCGCCGACCGCGATCAGGCAGAGCCGCTCGCCGGCAGTGGGATGGTTGTTGCGATAGAGGCGCTGGAGCGTGAAATCGAAGCAGAGCCGGAGCAGCTGATCGGTGAGGAAGGCGTAAGAGGCGGCGATTTCCGCGCCCCGGCTGGGATGTTCGGCCAGCCGGCGGGCGATTTCGGTCCGCCCCTTTTCGAGCGCGTCGCGCAGCAGTGGCGTCGCAGCGGCGCGCAACGCCGCCGGGCCATCGCCTTCCAACGCGGTGAGCGCATCCGCCAACCCGCGCCGATCGATGATCGCGCGCCGTTGCGGCAGGGCTTCGAAGCGAGTGGCCATAGGGCCCAGATAGGGGCTGTGGGTTAAGACGTCACCCGATTCAGCGGTTGCCGATCGCGAGCACGACGATCGATCCGATCAGGGTCGCCAGGCCAGCCAGGAAGATGCGATCCGCCCAGAGCTCGGCGACCGCGCCGCGCCGTTCGTGGCGGAGCGCGAGGTAGGACAGCAGGCAAGAACCCGCGAGGCAGACCGCCGCGATCCAGGCGATCTCGTCGGCGAAGCTCTTGTCGGCGATATGGCTGACATTGAGGCCGGCGATGATCAGGAGCGCGATGCCCAGCAGGTTCGACGCGGCATTGAGGATATGGGTCGGCCGTTGCATGTCCTCTCCGTGGTGGGGTGCCGATTGCCCGGTCATGAACCTTCAGCGAGCAGCGCCTTGAGCTTGTAGATCAGATCGAGCGCCTCACGCGGGGCCAAAGCGTCCGCATCGATCGCCGCGACCGCTTCGCGCAAAGCGTCGGGCTGAAGGTCCTCGACAGCCGCCGCTGCGGCGAAGAGCGGCAGATCATCGAGCCCTGCTGCGAGCCCGCCCGTGGCGGCCCGGCCCGCCTCCAGCCGCTTCAACACATCCTTGGCGCGGCCGACGACGGCCGGCGACAATCCGGCGAGGCGCGCGACGGCAAGACCGTAGCTGCGGTCGGCCGGGCCTTTCGCGAGCTCATGCAGCAGGACGAGTTCGCCCTTCCACTCGCGTGCGCGGACATGGTGGAGGCTGAGCGCGTCGAGCCGCTCCGCCAGCCGCGTCAGCTCGTGATAATGGGTCGCGAACAGGCAGCGGCATTTATTGATGTCGTGGACCGCCTCGACCACCGCCCAGGCGATGGCGAGGCCATCATAGGTGGAGGTGCCGCGCCCGACCTCGTCGAGGATGACGAACGAGCGTTCGGTCGCCTGCGCGAGGATCGCGGCGGTCTCGACCATCTCGACCATGAAGGTCGATCGGCCGCGCGCGAGATTGTCCGACGCGCCGACGCGGCTGAACAGGCGATCGCACAAACCGAGCGTCGCGCGGGCGGCGGGCACGAAACTGCCCGCCTGAGCGAGGATCAGGATCGCCGCATTCTGGCGCAGGAAGGTCGACTTGCCGCCCATATTGGGCCCGGTGACGAGCCACAGCCGGTCGTGCTGCCCCAGGTTGCAATCATTGGCGACGAAACGCCCGCCCGAGGCCGCGACCGCGCTTTCGACGACGGGATGGCGGCCTTCGCTGATTTCGAGGCAGGGATGTTCGACCAAAGCCGGCCGGCACCAGCTGCCCTCGGCCGCGCGTTCGGCAAGCCCGGCGGCGACGTCGAGCCGGGCGAGCGCGTCGGCCGTGATCGCGATTTCGCGCGCGCGGGCTAACGCGAAGCCGATCAACTCTTCGAGATGCGCGGCCTCGGCGGCGAGTGCGTGACTGCCGGCCTGCCCGACTTCGCTCGCATGATCGTGCAGTTCGGGCGCGTTGAAGCGGACCACGCCCGCCAATGTCTGGCGATGGGTGAAGCCCGATTCGGCACGCATCAACGGATCGGCGACCCTGGCCGGCACCTCGATATGGAAGCCGAGCACATTGTTGTGGCGGATCTTGAGCTGCGAAATGCCGGTCTTGTCGCGATAGCTGGCCTCAAGCGCGGCGATGGCGCGCCGCCCTTCCCCGCCGCGCATCCGCAACGCATCGAGCGTCGCGTCATAGCCTTCGGCGATGTAATTGCCCTGTGCGGTGTCGATCGGCGGGGACGGCACGAGCGCGCGCTGCAGCCGGTCGACCAGCTCGCCATGGCCGAGGAAGGCGGGCAGCAATGCGTCGAGCAAGGCCGGGCGCGGCGTTACCTTGAGGATGTCGTGCAATCGATAGCCCTGATCGAGCCCGTCGCGGAGTTGGCCAAGATCGCGCGGAGAGCCGCGCCCGGCGGCAAGACGACCGAGCGCGCGGCCGACATCGGGCAAGGCGCGCAAAGCGGCGCGCAGGCGCGCGCGCAGATCAGGATCGTCGTGGAGGAAGCCGACCAGTTCGAGCCGCGCGTCGATCGCGGCGCGATCGGTCAGCGGCGCGGCGAGATCGCTGCCGAGCAGCCGCGCGCCGCCGCCGGTGACGGTGCGGTCGATCGCGTCGAGCAGGCTGCCCTTGCGGCTGCCGTTGGTCGCGCAGACGATCTCCAGGCTTTCGCGCGTCGCGGCGTCGATCATCATATGATCGGCGACCGCGCGGCGGATCGGCGGCTGAAGGAAGGGCAAGGCACCCTGCCCGGCGCGTTCGAGATAAGCGAGCAGGCCGCCGGCGGCGCTCAACTCGGCGCGGCTGAACTCGCCCCAGCCGTCGAGCGTGGCGACGTTGAACAAGGATTTGAGCCGGCGCTCGGCCGCATTGCTGTCAAAGCCGCCCGCGACCGTCAGCGGATAATCGGTGACGAGGTCGAAACCCTCAGGCGCGACCACCTCGGCCGGGTTTAGCCGCGCGAGCTCCGCGTCGACCATGTTGGCGCCGACCGCGACGATCTCGAACCGTCCGGTCGAAATGTCCGCCGCCGCCAGCCCGAGCGTGCCGCCCGCTTTCGCCACCGCAACCAGCCAGTTGGCGGCGCGCGCGTCGAGCAGCACTTCCTCGGTCAGCGTGCCGGGCGTGACGATGCGGACGATACCGCGCGCGACCAGAGCCTTGCTGCCGCCGCGTTTCTTCGCCTGTTCGGGCGTCTCGGTCTGTTCGGCGATGGCGACGCGATGGCCGCCCTTGATCAGGCGGGCGAGGTAGGCCTCGTGGCTGTGCGCGGGCACGCCGCACATCGGAATCGGTTCGCCGTCATGCTCGCCGCGCGTGGTAAGCGCGATATCGAGCGTCGCGGACGCAGCCTTCGCGTCGTCGAAGAACAATTCGAAGAAGTCGCCCATCCGGTAGAAGAGCAGGCAATCGGGCGCCTGCGCCTTGAGCGCATGATATTGCGCCATCATCGGGGTGGGTTCGCCGCTCACCGTCCCGGCTTAGCGGTTGCCGGCCAGCGAACGGAAGGGCGATTCGCTTGACCGGGGCGCCGCCCCGCAGCAACCTGTGGATATGTCGGAATCGGAACCCAAGACCGTACTGTTGATCGAGTTCGGCCCGACTCAGATCGAGGCGATCGATGCCTGGGTCGAGCGCCACCCCGATCCCAAGCCGACGCGCGAGGAAGCGGTGTGCCTGTTGATCATCGGGCGGCTCGGTGCCGAGGAAGGCCATCCGTCGACGCCGATCCCCGGTTTCGTCACGGGACGCGATATCGTCTGATTTATCTCCTGGGCGCCCGCGAGAGACTAAGGCCAAGCCCAGATCAGGATATTCGCGAGCAGCACCGCTGCCGCGATCAGCATCAGCACGCCCTGCTTCTTTTCAGACCGTTTCGTGAGAATCCAGCCGCCGCCCAGCGCAAGCGCGAAGACGGCGAGCATGGAGATGGAAAGGAGCGCCGGCTCGGTCACCGGCCGGCGCCCGCGATCAATGCTTCTGGTCGCGCCAGATGTTGCGGTAGGCGCCGTACGCCAGACCGGTGGCGATCAGCAGATAGATCAGCACGACGATGCCCCAACGGTGGCGATTCTCGAGCTTCGGTTCGGCTGCCCACATCAGGAATGCCGCGGCATCCTGCGCCATCTGATCGACCGAGGCCTTCTTGCCGTCCGAATAGGTCACCTGACCGTCGGCGACGAGCGGCGGCGGCATCGCGATGTTGAGGTTCGCGTAATAGGGATTGTAGTGGAGACCCGTCGGCGTCTTGGCGTCCGGGAACCGCTTGAGCAGATCCGCGGGCTGCGGCTGATAGCCGGTGACGATCGAATAGATGTAGTGCGCCCCGCCCTCACGCGCCTTGGCGAGCAGCGACATGTCCGGCGGCAGCGCATTGTTGTTCGCGGCGCGAGCAGCAGTCTCGTTCGCATAAGGCGACGGGAAATAATCGCTCGGGATCGCCTTGCGCGTTGCCGGCTCGCCGGTGTCGGGGTTGATCGAGGGAACCTCGACCGGCCATTGCTTGGCGATCGCCTTGACCTCGGGCTTGGTGAAACCGAGCTCTTCCAGATCGCGGAAGGCAACCAGCTTCATCGAGTGGCAGGCCGAGCAGACTTCCTTGTAGACTTGGAAGCCGCGCTGAAGCTGCTCGCGATCATAGATGCCGAATGGGCCGTCGAAGGAGAATTTAACCTCCTTTTCGGGCAGGTGATAGACAGACGGCGCGGTGGGTTCGACCTTCTCACGCGGCATCACGAAAGCGATGAAGAGGGCCGAGACGAAACCGAGTCCGACCAGACCAGCCAGGAAGCGAAGCATTTTCTAAAGTCCCCCTTGGCCGATCAGTGAGCCGAGCCGACGCCGATCGGCGCGGCCTCTGCGGCTTCACCGTGCAGCACCGATTCCGAGATCGAATTGGGCAGCGGCTTGGTCTTTTCCACGAGCGCGATGATCGGCACGATCAGCAGGAAGTGCGCGAAATAATACATCGCGGCGAGCTGGCCGATCCGCACATAGGGCTCTTCCGCCGGGCTCTTGCCGATATAGCCCAGGATCAGCACGTCGACGACGAGCACCCAGAAGGCGATGCGGTAGGCCGGACGATAATTGGCCGAACGGACCGGCGAATTGTCGAGCCAGGGCAGGAAGAACAGCAGCAGGATCGACGAGAACATCGCCAGCACGCCCCACAGCTTTGCCGGGATCCACAGCCAGTTGACCGTGAAGGCGCGCAGGATCGCGTAGAAGGGCCAGAAATACCATTCGGGCACGATGTGCGCGGGCGTCGAGAGTGGGTTGGCCTGGATATAATTGTCCGGGTGGCCGAGCGTGTTCGGATAGAAGAACAGCAGGACCGCGAACACGATCAGGAACACGCCCAGGCCCATGCCGTCCTTGGCGGTATAATAAGGATGGAACGGCACCGTATCCTGCGGGCCCTTCACTTCGACGCCGGTCGGGTTGTTCGACCCCGGAATATGCAGCGCCCAGATGTGGAGGATGATGACGCCCGCGATCACGAACGGCAGCAGATAGTGGAGCGAGAAGAAGCGGCTGAGCGTGGCATTGTCCGGCGCGAAGCCGCCCAGCAGCCAGGTATGGATCGGATCGCCGATGAGCGGGATCGCCGAGAAGAAGCCAGTGATCACCTGCGCGCCCCAGAAGCTCATCTGGCCCCACGGCAGCACATAGCCCATGAACGCGGTCGCCATCATCAGCAGGAAGATGACCACGCCGAGCAGCCACACCATCTCGCGCGGCGCCTTGTACGATCCGTAATAAAGGCCGCGGAAGATGTGGATATAGACCACGATGAAGAACATGCTGGCGCCGTTCATGTGCATGTAGCGCAGCAGCCAGCCGGCATTCACGTCGCGCATGATGCCTTCGACCGACAGGAAGGCGCCGTCCGAATTCGACGTGAAGTGCATCGCCAGAATGATGCCGGTGACGATCTGGATGGTGAGCGCGACGCCCGCCAGCACACCGAAATTCCAGAAATAATTGAGGTTGCGCGGCACCGGATAGCCCGCGCCGACCGCATTGTAGACCAAGCGCGGCAGCGGCAGCTTTTCATCCATCCACTTCATCAGCGGATTCTTCGGCGCGTAATGTTTTGCCCAGGGGAAGCTCATTCGTCTCTACCTCAACCGATCTGGACGATGGATGCCGACTTGAAGTCGTATTGCGGCACCTGCAGGTTCTTCGGCGCCGGACCCTTACGGATGCGGCCTGCGGTGTCATATTGCGAACCGTGGCAGGGGCAGAAATAGCCGCCGAAATCGCCGCGGCTCTCGCCCGGCGTGATTCCGAGCGGCACGCAGCCCAGATGGGTGCAGACCGCCATCGTGATCAGCCAGTTTTCCTTGCCCGGCTTGGTGCGCTGGGTCAGCGTCTCGGGGTCGCGCAAGGTTGAGATCGGGACGGCATTGGCCTCCGACACTTCCTTGCCGGTCAGGCGGCGGACGAACACCGGCTGCTTGCGCCAGGCGACCTTGATGCCAGACCCTTCGGCGATCTTGGAGATGTCGACCTCGATCGAGGCCAAGGCGAGCACGTCGGCCGACGGGTTCATCTGATTGACCAGCGGCACCACCACGGCAGCGGCGCCGACGCCGGCGAAACTGACCGCAGCGATATTGAGGAAGTCGCGACGGCGCGGACCATCCTCTGCGTGCTTGGGATCGTCGACTAGTTCGGACGTCGCCATTCGCGAGAAACCCTTTGCGATTAAACCCTGTTTGCGGGTGCAGGCGCACGCCACAAAGCCCGCCAGACGAACGGCGATTGCGGCGCTGATAGACGCGGTCCCGGGCCTTTGCCAAGCGTCCTTTGTTCATCGCGCATCATGCTTGTCATATGCGCCATGCGCGGGCATCGGCTGCGGCCATGACCGCCACCCCGGAAATCACGCTCGACGCGGAGCAGCAGCAGGCCCGGCGCTGGTTCGAAAGCCTGCGCGACCGCATCTGCGCTGCATTCGAAAGCATCGAGCAGGAAGCGGGCAGTGACGCGCGATTCTCCTACACGCCGTGGGACCGCGAGGGCGGCGGCGGCGGCGTACGCGGGCTGATCAAAGGTAAGGTTTTCGAGAAAGCCGGGGTCAATGTCTCGACCGTGGGCGGCAGCTTCGCCCCCGAATTCGCCAAGACGATCCACGGCGCCGGCGAGGATCCGCGTTTTTTCGCCACGGGAATCAGCCTGGTCGCGCACATGGCCAATCCGCACGTGCCCGCGGTGCATATGAATTGCCGATTCCTGGCCACCACCAAACGCTGGTTCGGCGGCGGGGCCGATCTGAACCCGCCTTTGCCGATCGCGGAGGATACAGACGACTTCCACGCTGCCTTCCGCGCCGCGTGCGAGGCGCATCCCGGGCCGGGCGACTATCCGCGCTACGCCAAATGGGCCCAGGATTATTTTTATATCCCGCACCGCCAGGTCCATCGCGGGGTCGGCGGCATCTTCTTCGATCATGTCGAGGGCGATTTCGACACCAATTTCGCGTTCGTGCGCGCGGTCGGCGAGACGTTCCTCGAGATCTTCCCGCGAATCGTGCGCCGGCGGATGGGGATGGAATCGAGCGAGGCGGATCACGCGGCGATGCTCGCCTTCCGCGGCCGCTATGCAGAATTCAACCTGATCTATGACCGCGGCACCCTGTTCGGGCTCAAGACCGGCGGCGACGTCGACGCGATCCTGATGAGCCTGCCGCCGGTCGCGGCGTGGGAATGAGCGCATGCTGACCCCGGTTGCACCGGGCGAACTGGCCGCGATCGTCACCTCGCTCGAGCTGCGCGAACGGCCGAAGCCACGCCCTCTGCCCGCCTCACCCTTGCGGCTGGCGCGGTGGAAGGAACCGGCCGCAAACGCCTATCGCACCCTCTTCAACCGTGTCGGCGCGCCATGGCTGTGGTTCTCGCGCCTGCTGCTCGACGATGCCGCGCTCGAAGCGATCATCCGCGATCCGGCGGTCGAGGTCAGCGCGGTGGTCGATCGCAACGGGATCGAGATCGGTCTGCTCGAACTCGATTTCCGCGTGGGCGGCGAATGCGAGATCGCTTTCTTCGGGCTGGTGCCCGAGCTTGCCGGCAAGGGCCATGGCAATTGGCTGATGGCGCAGGCGCTCGCGAGCGGCTGGCGCAAGGATGTGGCGCGGATGTGGGTGCACACCTGCACGCTCGACCATCCGGGTGCGCTTGGCTTTTATCGCCGCCATGGCTTCGTGCCATTTGCGCGCGCTGTCGAGACGTTCGCCGATCCACGCCTGCTCGGCCTACTGCCGCGCGAGGCCGCGCCTCACGTGCCCCTGATCGATCCGCCCAACTGACGGTAGAGCGCGACGACGAGGACGTGGAAGCCCGTCCAGAATACGGCCGTGATCAGCTGCAGATAGATTGTGTAGAGCGCGGGCCCAAGCTCGGGCACACCGGCCGCCCTGGCACCGAGAACGAAAATCGCCCCCAGCGCGAAAGCCGAGGCAGCAACCACTACCGTTCCGCCTATGCCATAAACCAGAGCCGCGCCCAACAGCCGCCAGAAGGCGCCGCTCGTCAGTTCCCACGCCAGCCTGATTGAGGCAATCGGTCCCGCTCGCGACGCAATCACGACCGGTCCAAGCGCGATCAAGCGGATCGAAAGGAAAAAGCTTAGACCGAGCATAACGCAGACCAATACGGCCTGCTGCACCGGTACGGCGAGCCTCGCCAACTGAATCGGAATGGCCGCGATGGTCGCCACGATCACAACAAACAAAGCCAACAGGATCAATGCGGCTACACATACGAGCAGACGCTGAAACGCGAGGCCCAGAGCCTCGCGTACACTGATGCGTGGCACCAGCGCGAGGGCGACAATGGCAAGCCCGCCGACCAAGGTGATCAAGGCGACGATCAGCTCCGCTGGCATCAGCCAAGGCACGCTTGTCAGCAGGGGCGCGAGCGTTTGCGGCGTCATCGCGTTGGCGATCTGCGCCGGCAGCAACAGACGCAGCGTCATCGGCGGCAGCGCGAGGAAAGCGAAGGCCACCGGCAGCAGCAATTTCCATTCACGCGCGGCGAAGCGCTGCGTCCACTGCAGGGCCTCTTCGATCGAAAGCGACTTCACCAGACCCGTTCCTCCTGTTCGCCCGGCTTATCGTCGGGCGACGAACCAAAGGCAATCGAGCGCTTGCTTGCACAGACGCCCCGTGCGCGCCACATGCGCGGCACGATGGCAGCTCCCGCAAACGAGATCGAATGGCGCGTTTCGCCCGGCCTCACCGATTACGCCGAGGCCCTGGCCGAAATGGAGGCGCGCGCCGCCGCGATTCGAGAAGGCACGGCATCCGAACTGGTTTGGCTGCTCGAACATCCGCCCGTCATCACCGGAGGGACGAGCGCCACCGAAAGCGAATTGCTGGAACCCGGCCGTTTCCCGGTCCATCGTGCCGGACGCGGCGGGCGTTACACCTATCATGGGCCGGGCCAGCGCGTCGGTTATGTCCTGCTCGACCTGGAAGCGCGCGGGCGCGACGTGCGCTGCTATGTCGCGAGTCTGGAAGACTGGATGATCGGCGCGCTCGGCCGTTTGGGGGTCGAAGCGCGCAAGGCGCCGGGCCGGATCGGCATCTGGGTCGATGGCCCCGACGGGCGCGAGGCCAAGATCGGCGCGATCGGGGTACGCGTCCGGCGGTGGGTGACATTGCACGGCTTCGCGCTCAACCTTGAGCCCGACCTGACGCATTTCGACGCGATCGTGCCGTGTGGAATCGCCGAATACCCCGTCACCAGTCTTGCCGCGTTGCAGCGCAATTCGTCGCGGGAAACGCTGGACGCCGCGCTGCGTGAAGGATTCCCCCAATTCCTTCAATCGCTTACACGAGGTATCATTCGCGCTTGAGGCGCCTGCGCTTTATGGTAAGGTCAGCGCTGATTTGGGTAATGGTCCAACAAAACCCGGTCCAAATCGATATTCTAGGGAGTCTGACATGCGAGACATCATCAAGAAGACCACTGCTGTTGCGATGGTCGCGGCGGCCGCTCTGAGCCTTGCGGCCTGCAAGAGCGAGACCACCAACACCACCGAGAACGTGTCGATGACCGACATGAACGCGGAAGGCAGCATGAACGACATGGCGGCCACCGATGCGAACAGCAGCAATGCGGCCGACAACATGATGGGCGACAACACCTCCAACATGGAGTGATCGCCTAGCCATTCGGTTAGAAGAAAGGGCCGCCCGGTTGCCGGGCGGCCCTTTTTTCATGTGCCGTCATCCCCGCGAAGGCGGGGATCCATATTCTCGAACGGCACGATGGAGCCGATGCGTCTGAGCTTATGGATTCCCGCCTTCGCGGGAATGACGATCGAGCATCAGTTCGAGGCAACCTGTAGCGGCTTGCCGTCGAGCGCGGTCAGCACCTTGGCGTCATAGCCGTAGGGATCGCCATAGGTGGTGATGTCGCCGCTGCCGTCCGCATCCGCGGTGAAATAGACGATATAGACAGGCCAAGTCTGCGGCAGGCGCAGGGTCGCGGTCTGCGTTTTGGCGAGCGCCTCCTCCAGTGTCGCCGGATCCCCCTGCCCCTGGCTCATCAGTTCGGCCGCGAGCTGATCGATGTCCTTGACCCGCACGCAGCCGTGGCTGAGCGCGCGCTGATCACGGTTGAACGCCGCCTTGGCGTTGGTGTCGTGCAGGTAGATCGCCTGGTCGTTTTCCAGGTTGAACTTGATCCGGCCGAGCGCATTGCGCGGTCCGGGCGGCTGCATCACGGTATAGCTGCCGTCGGCATTGTGCCGGCCGGTAAAGCCGCCCCGCCCTGCGCGCAGCCCGGATTTGCGGGCGATGCTGGCGGGCACGTACCAGGCCGGATTGACGACGAACGAGCCGGTCGGGCTGACCATCTGCGGCGTCGGCGTATCCTTGGCGCCGACGACGACGTCGTAAGAGGAAAGCTGCACGCCGTCCTCGACCACGCGCAATTTGTAGCTGGGCACGTTGACGTAGAGATAGGAGGTCGCGATCGAGCGCGGCATCCAGCGCCAGCGTTCCATGTTCACGCGCAGCCGGTCTCGAGCCGCGCCGGTCGGCATATCGGCGAGCGCGCTGCGCAGTGCCTGGTAATGCGGGTCGGATGGCAGGAGCGCGGCAAAAAACTCCTGCACCTTGCCGTCGTCGATCGCGGCCTGGAGCCGGGCGGGAAGCTGCACCGCCTCATAAGGCGAGCGTTGGATCATCCATTGCATGTCCGATCGATCCGACACCCGGCCGAAATAATAATCATGCGCCAGCGCCAACGCCGAGACGGTGGCGAGCGCGTCGAGCGCGCCACCCTCCCCATCCGTGGCAACGCGCTTCAGCCCGGCGAGATTATAGTCGGCGGGATGGAGGCCTTCCGCCCGCGAATCCTCGATCGCGACGATCAGGTCGCGCGCGGCGCCTTCCGTCCAATGCGTACCGGCCTGCGCGGTCGAGACCGCGATATCGCTCGCCGAAGCGGCGGAAACGGAAGCGAGGCAAGTCAGCGCGGTGGCGGCAAGCCAGACGCCCAGTCCGACGCTACGGATACCCATGCAACGCACTCCCTGAAACATTCAGGGGCGTAACGCCGATCGAGCCCGCACGATCCGTCGATCGCAACTTGTCAATAACAAAAACTCGACGGCCGGCAGTTTCGACAACCGCCGGCCGCAAAAATATGTCAATTCGTCGCCGAAACGATGATCAGAGCGCGGCTTCGAGCCAACCTTTGAGTTGGCTCTTTGGCGCAGCGCCGACCTTGGTCGCGGCCGGGGCACCACCCTTGAACAGGATCATCGTCGGGATGCCGCGCACACCATAGCGGCCGGGCGCTTCCGGATTCTCGTCGATATTGAGCTTAACGATCGTAACCTTCTCGCCCAGCTCCTCGGAAATTTCTTCCAGCGCGGGGCCGATCATCCGGCACGGTCCGCACCATTCCGCCCAGAAATCGACCAGTACCGGCCCATCGGCCTTAAGAACGTCGCTTTCCCAGGACGTATCGGTAATCTTCTTGGTAGCCATATGGAATCTCCATGAAACTCGTTACGGCCAGATGTAGGCAGGCGGGCGGCTTCACTCAACCGTCGAGACCAAGCATTTGCTCCGCCCCGCCCAAGCCAGGCTTGTGCGCGTCGAGAACAGCCGGCGACAGAGCGATCGGGATCGGTCCGGCGGTGTAGAGCAGCATCGCCTCGATCGTGCGGCCGGGAAAGATCATGGCGAGTGCGGCGGCATAAGCGCCCATCTGGCGCAGATGATGTTCGGGCACACTCGCGAGGTCCGGAGGCGCGCGGCGGCCGGTCTTGAAATCGACGAGGAGGACGCGGTTCGCCTCGACCAGCAGGCGATCGACCGTGCCGGCGACGACAAGGCCGTCGGGCAGCACCGCCGCGATCGGCGCTTCAGCCAGCGCATCGGGCGCGAAGATGGCGGCATAAGCCGGATCGGCGATGATCGCGCACACATCGCCGACCAGTGCCTCGCGCTCGGCCGCATCGGTCACGCCCGCCGAATGATCGAGCCAGCGCTGGCCCACCCCCATGCGCGTTTCAGGCGGCACGCCGGGCAGGCGTTCGAACAGGGCATGGAGCAGGCGCCCGCGCCGGGCGGCGGCAAGCAAGGCCGGTCCAGGCGGCGGATCGGCAACGCGATCCTCGCCGAGTGACGAGGGCGCGAGCGGGCGCGGCGGACGGCTTTCCAGCGGCGCAGGGCGGTGCAGCCAGGCGGGAGGCGCCGGATCGGCGTCGGCGGGCGCCTGCGCCTCGGGCAAGTTCGCTTGCGACGTCCCATCGGTGAAATGGCGGGCGCCATGCCAGATCGGATCGGCCACCTCCTCCGCGCCGAGCGACTCGAGCGCGTCATCGAGCGCGGCATACCAGCTTTCCGGCGGCACCTGACCGCGCGCGCGCATTCCGAGCGCACCGCCGATTACCAGATGCTCCTCGGCACGCGTCACCGCGACGTAGAGCAGGCGCCAATGTTCTTCGCGCTCGCGCTTCTCCACCTTGGCTAGCGCTTCGGCGAGCGAGCCCGCCAATTCCGCCTTGCGCGGCCGGAACACGGGCAGCGCGTCGGGCTCCTCACCGATCTGCCAGTCGATCACATTGGTCGGGGCAGCGTCAGGATTGCCGGTCGCGTCGGCGAGGATCACCAACGGTGACTGCAGGCCCTTGGCGCCGTGCACGGTCATCACGCGGACCGCATCGCGCGGCGCCGAGGGATCGCGCGTCACCTCGACCTCGTCGCGGTCGAACCAGTCGAGGAAGCGCTGCAGCGTCGGCGTCGCCTCGCCTTCGAAGGCGAGCGCGGCGTTCAATAATTCCTCGATCGGATCGCGCGCCTCGCCGCCGAGGCGGTGCATCAGTTTGCGCCGCCCGTCGAGCGGCCCCGACAAGATGGTTTCGAGGAACTGGTACGGGCTGGTGAGATCGGCGCGGGCGAGCAGTTGACGCAGTTCGTCAGCGGCCTTGTGTCCTTGAAGCGCGGACCACAGGCTGCCGCGCCGACCGAAACCGATGCTATAGAGCTCGTCCTGGCTCAGTCCGAACAAGGGCGAGACCAGCAGGCCGGCGAGGTTTAGATCGTCCTCGGGCTGCAGCACGAAACGGATCGCCGCCATCAGATCGCGCACCGCGAGCGGCGCGGTGAGCTTGAGCCGGTCGACGCCCGCCACCGCCACGCCCTCGGCGTGAAGGCGCGCGACGATCAGCGAGGCGAGATCGCCACGCTTGCGCACCAGGATCAGCACGTCCTCGGGCCGCAGCGCGCGGCCGCGTCCCGCCAGCCATAAGGGTTGATCGATCCACTGCCGGACCTGTCGGGCGAGCTTCTTGGCGAAGTCGCGCGCGGCATCGTCAATCCAGCCCTCCTCGCCTTCATCGTCAACCAGCGCGTCGAGATCCTGCGATACCGGCTTCCACAAGGTGACCGTGCCGGGAAGGTCGCCCCGCGCGGTCAGATGGCGTTCGGCCGGGTCGAACAGGCCGAGCCGGTCAGGGCCGAGTTGCTCGATCAACCGGTCGACCACCGCCAGCACCGTGCCGGTCGAGCGGAAAGAGCGGTCGAGGGACAGAAGTTGCAGCTCCCGCCCACTTTCTTCCACAGCCTGTTGGAACTTACCCCGCGCCCATCTGAAGTAGAGCGGATCCGTTCCCTGAAAGCCAAAGATCGCCTGCTTGAAGTCACCCACTGCGAAGATAGTGCGCTCGGGACGTTCTGCGGCTGACTGTTCGGTATAGAATTCATCAGCCAGCGCGATCACGATTTCCCATTGGCTGAGATTCGTGTCCTGCCCTTCGTCGACCAGAATATGGTCCGTGCGACGGTCGAGCTTGTAGCGAATCCACTGTCCTATTGCCGGCTGTTTCAGCAAGGCGGTGGCCAACCGGATCAGATCGTCGAAATCGACCGAACCCTGCGCACGCTTGGCCTTGGCATAAGCAGCCGCATAGGCCTGCCCCGCACGCAGGCCGGCCGACAGCAGGGCCGCCAGCTCGGCGCGCCTGCGTAGCGCCAGCAAGGCGTCCGCCTGCGCATGCGCTACGGTGCAGTCCGGTTCATAGTGATCGACCTGCGGTGCCTGCCCCTTACCGAAGGAGAAAAGGTCGCCGCCCTTCTTCGCCCAAGCGCCATGCAGATCGAGAAGGCTGGCGGTACGCTCCGCGGCGGGTGCGGCCAACCAGCGTTCAATCCGATCCGCTCGCTCATTGCCGCGCGCAGTTGCCCATTGCCGGTTTGCAGAGGCGATGCGGCGCAGGCAGACCACATCGAACGCCTCGTCGGTGACCCGCTCGGCAATAAATGCCTCTACATCCCCTAACGGCACTTCAAGCGCAGTCCGTACGCGCGCCTCAATCCCTTCGCGCGATCCCAGCGTGCGCATCGCCTCGATCGCACGGGCGCAGCGCGAGAGATAACGTTCGGCTTTCTCCTCACCAAGGCGGCGGCTGAGACGTTCGATGTCGCGGATCAGGCCGCTGTCGCCGCCGCGTTCGGCGGTAACCAGCATATCTCCGAGCGTAGCGCGACGGAGCGCCGCCTCGGCGCGCCCTTCGAGCGGCTGGAAGCCTGGCGCGAGCCCGGCCTCGGCGGGGAAGCCGGCGAGCAGGGTCTGGCAGAAGGCATGGATCGTCTGAATCCGCAGCCCACCGCCAGGTGCGTCGAGTACACGCGCAAACAGGCGGCGCGCGCGGCGTATCGCCGGCTGGTCGCCCGGCTCGTGCAGCGCGAACAGCTCCCGCTGCAGCTTCTCCTCGGGCATGCGCACCCACGCCGCGAGGCGGGCCTGGATACGCTCCGACATTTCGGCCGCACCCGCCTTGGTGAAGGTCAGGCACAGAATGGATTCGGGCGGCGCGCCGTTGAGTAGCAAGCGCAGCACGCGCGCGGTAAGCACATGCGTCTTGCCCGTCCCCGCCGAGGCCGACAGCCAGATCTGGCTGTCGGGCGCCGAGGCGTGCTTCTGCGCACCCTCGAGCGGATTGAGCAGCAGGATAGATGCGCTCACGACGAGCCTCCGCCCGGACCGCGACCATACCATTCGTCGAGCCGCATCAACTGGTCGTAATCGCCATATGGCGCATATTGCGGCTTGAGTTTTGCCACGAACGGCGCGTCGCCCTTCAAATATTCCTCGACCGCGCGGGTCAGTGTGCGCATGGCAAGAGCTGTGAAATCGGCAGCGGCAATCCCCTGCCCCTGCTTGTTAAGACCGACCGGGCTGGTCGAATGCCCGAGCCTCTCATCCTTGGCGGCAAGCGACCAATATTCGAAGATTTCGGGCCGCCCTTCGATATCCGCGAACCCGCCCTTCTCCGCGATTAGGCCGAGCAGCCCTAATTGCATTGAATAACCTTCCGCCACCGCGCGCTTGGAGGGTGGCTTGCCCGTCTTCCAGTCGACGATGGCGAGGCCGCCGTCCGCCAATCGGTCGATCCGGTCGACCGTGCCTTCCAGGTCGATCCCGGCAACCTGGATCACGCCCTTGCGCTCCGCCGCGATCGGACGGCGGCCTTGCGCAAGGCCTTCCGCCACCTCGGCTGCAACCCACTCGATCGCTTCGAGCAGGCGCGGCGCCCACAAGGTGCGCAGCACGGGATGCGCCGCGGTTTCGGCGAGCAGCTTCTCCGCACGCGGGCGCAATTTTTCGGGATCGTAGTCGTCGAGCTTGATCCATTCCTCGAATATCTTGTGGACCGCGCTGCCGCGCCAGGCCGCGCTGGGATCGGCATCGACATTGTCCCACGCGCGCAGCTTGAGCATCGCATCGGCATAGAAAGCGAAGGGGTCCGCCCTGAGCCGATCGAGCTTGGTGACGGCGAGCCGTTTCGGGCGATCCGCGACCGGGGGGCGTGGTCGCGGTTGCTCTACCGGCATAGACGGTCCAGCGGGGCGGTCGATCGCGTCGGTCCAATGCTGAAGCCGCGCATCGCCGGCGACGCCACCGGTCATCGCGACCAGCCGCAGCCAGAAACGGGAGGCGACCACCGGTGCGCGCGCATCGCGCCGGGCGCGGGTGAGCAAGACCTGCTTGTTGCCCAGGCCCGCCGCGAATTGCTGGGCCTCGATACCGATCCGTCGTTCAAGCCCGGGCAGCCGCAATTCGGCCCGGATCGCGGGGGCGAGCCAGGGGTCGGGCGCGGGCAAGCTTGGCCAGACGCCTTCGTTCAACCCGCCGAGGATGACGAGATCGGTCTGCTGCAGCCTTGCCTCGATCAGACCCCAGATGAAGACGCGCGGATGGCCACCTTGCGGCGGGCGGACCGCGACCGCGTCCGCCATTGCCTGGAGGAAAGCGGGAAAAGCGCGAGCGCCGACCACACGAGGCCCCTCGTCCGCGCTCGCCTGCAGACCGGCCATAAGATCGGCGGCGGCGCGGCCCGCGGGCCGGCTCCACGCCTCGTCGCCCGCGAGCGCGCTCGCCGCGTCCGATATCGCCGCCAGCAGATCGGCCAATCGCGGCTCGTGCGCGGCGAAGGCGGTCTCGAGCGGCTCCAGGATCGGCAGCAGGCTTTGCCACCAATCGAGTACCGCCGCGCGGAGGTCGCGGGTGCGGTCGTCGCCCTCCCGCAGAAAGCGCGTGATCCCGGCAAGCCCCGGCCCCGGACGCGGTCCGCGCAGCGCGCGATCGAGCCGACGCACATCCTCCAGCCAGGCCAGGCGCGCCTCGCCCGCACGCACCAGCGGATGCTTGAGCAAGGCGAGCAGGGTCACCGGGGCGAAATTCTCCGCCGCTCCGTCCGCCGCCGCTCCCAGCAGGGTTCCGGGCGGGGTGCGCGACAAAGGCTGACCGGCCGAATCGTCGGCCTCGATACCCCAGCGCTTGAGGTGCGCGGCGACGCGGGTCGCCAGACCCCGATCGGGGGTCACCAAAGCGGCGGTGCGGCCCGGCGTCTCCACGCTCTCGCGCAGCGCGATGGCGATAGCCTGTGCTTCCGCGGCGGGGTTCGCCAGTTCGACCGCGCGGATCGTCTCCGGCGGCGTGGCGGCGAGCGCTTGCCAGCCGTCGGTGAAGGCGGCGGGCTTCATCACATTGCTGATCAGCAAAGCGCGGTCCTGCGCGGGATCGTCCGCGTCGCCGGGCCATTCTCGCACTTCTCCGCGCGCCACACCGATGCGGTCGAGCATTTCGCGCAATACGAACTGGGGATGGGTCTCGATCTGCCGACCACCCTCCCCGCCGCCCAGCGCATCCCATTCGTCGTCCGGCATCAGCGGATCGAGACCGGCCAGCACCACCATCCCCTGCGGCAGCTTCGCGATCCGGCGCAGCAGGCGGCCGATGGCGGGGGCAGCCGTGGCGATACCGGCGGCGACGATCAGGCCGTCCGGCGGGGTGTCGGCCCAGCGCCGCTCGGCGGCGTCGATCAGCTGGTTGCGCCGGTCGGACAGGTCGATCAGGCCGCGCCTTCTCAATTCTTCCGGCCAGCGATCGAGCACGATCCGCAACAGATCGAGCGAAGCCTGCCAATGCTGGGAAAGCTCGGCCGGCACGACGGTGGCGAGCTTTGCCGGATCGATCTCCTCGAGAATCATCTGGTCGAGCGTGCGGGCGAGATCGGCGGCGAGACGTACCGCCTCGACCGGTTCGAGCGGATCGACCTTGCGTGCCTCACCGATCAGACGGGCGAGAATGAGCTGGCGTGCGAGCGGGTCGATCGCGGGCGCGATGCGTTCATCGCCCGCCGGATCGAACAAGGGACCGATCCGATCGTCCAGTTCCGGATCGCCGATCGACACCAGCCGCGGCAACAATAGCCCGCCCTCGGCGCGGCGCACGAACGCATCGGTGATCGCGCGCTGGGCGCGGTTGTTGGGCAGCAGGATGATCGCACGCGCGAGCGCCAGCCGATCGCCCCTGGCGCGCGCCAGCAGGCCCGCCGCCAGCGCGTCGGCAAAGCCACGGTTGATCGGGATATTGAAGACGGAAGGATGCGGCGCTTCGGGCACGAGCGCTGATGTACCAGAAGCGTTCGTCAGGTCATCCCCAGGATCGCTTCGGTCCTGGCGATGGCGGGCGGCGTGCCGACATCGAACCAAAGGCCTTCATGGACCAGCCCATAGACGCGCCCCTCGGCGATGGCGCGATTCCACAATATATTCATGGAGAAAGCGCCGCTGGGCGCGTCCTGGAACAGACGCCGCGAGACGATCTGCACGCCGGTATAGACGAATGGTGCCGGCTTGCCCGGCGCACGCCGCGTCAGCCGGCCCATCGGATCCATGCGGAAATCCCCGACGCCGCCATGGCAGTGCGCGTGCGCGAACGGCACGACCAGCAAGAGCGCGTCCATCGCGGTCTCATCCCAGCGCTGTTCGAGCAGGCGGATCGCATCGACCGGTCCGTCGACCCACAAATTGTCGCTGTTGACGATCAGGAAGGTCTCATCCTCGATCAGGGGCAGTGCCTTGATCACGCCGCCGCCGGTTTCGAGCAGTTCCGCCGTCTCATCCGAAATCAGCGTTTCGAGACCCGGCGCCTGATCCTTGAGATGCGCCTCGACCGCGTCGGCCAGATAATGGACGTTGACCACCGCGCGCGCGATGCTGGCGGCACGCAGCCGATCCAGCACATGATCGAGCAAGGGTTTGCCCGCGACCTCCACCAACGGCTTGGGGCGCGTCGCGGTGAGCGGCCGCATCCTCTTGCCGAGCCCGGCGGCCAATACCATCGCGGTACGAAGCTGGGTGATGGCGCCCGCCTTGGGCCGAAGCGGGCGATAGCCGGTCACGCCTGATGCCCGGACCAGCAAGCCGCACGCTTCTCCACCGGCACATAAGCGTCGAACCAAGCCTTGACCGGCGCGAGCGCGGGGTGCTCCAGATCGCGCTCCATATAGGTCCACATCCGTGGCTGGAAGGCAAGGTAGCGCTGCTTGCCATCGCGCTTCCACAGCCGCGTGAAAATACCGAGAATCTTTGCATTTCTTTGCGCACCGAGCAGCGCGTAAGCGGCGATGTCGAGCGCACCGTAATAAGCCAGCATGCGCGCTTCCAGCTCGGGCGAGACCGTGCGCCGCGCATCCTGCAGCAGCGAAACCAGATCATAGGCAGGGTGGCCCGCGAGCGCGTCCTGGAAGTCGAGCAGGCCGAGGCTGCCATCGGGCAGCAGCATGATATTCTCGGCATGATAATCGCGCAGCACGGTGGTCGATTGATCGCGCGCGACCGGCGCCAGCGCCTCGTCCCATGCCTCCTTATAGCCCGGCGCGACGTCGAGCCCGACGGCGGGCATATACCATTCGGGAAACAAAGCGGCTTCGCGCTGATAGACCGTCATGTCGTAGGGCGACAGGTCGCCGGCGGGATGTTTGTGGAGGTCGCGGATCAGGTCGATCGCCTGGGCATAGATCGCATCCTCGCGTGACGGATCGGTATCGAGCGCCTCGCGCATGCGGTCGTCGCCGAAATCCTCGAGCAGGATCAGGCCTTCCTCAAGGTCGCGCGCGAGGATGCGCGGCGCGGCGAAGCCCAGTTGGTGGAGGTGATCGGCGACCGCAAGGAACGGCCGGCTATCCTCATGCAGCGGCGGCGCATCCATCAGCACGGCGGTGCCGTCGCTGCCGACAACGCGGAAATAACGGCGAAAGGAAGCATCCCCGGCGAGCGGAAGTATCTCCGCTCCGCCCCATCCGGCGCGGTCAAGGAAGGCCGGCGCGCTGGCCGGCGGGATCAAGACAGGGGCAGCGGCCATCGTGCCTCCCATGCCGCCGGGGCCGCCCAAGTCAAGCGGCGACCGCCCGCCGGTTCGGGCTCCAGGGTCAGGCGCAGCGCGTCGTCCCACAAAAGCGGGCCCATCCGTTCCGGCCATTCGATCAGCAAAGCGGCGTCGATGCGCGCGTCGTCGAGGCCCAGCTCGGCAATCTCCTCCGGATCCTCGATCCGGTAAAGATCGACATGCCAGAGTGGCAGCCGGACGTCGGGCGGATCGTAGGCGATGACGAGGCTGAAGCTCGGACTCGGCGCCTCGTCTGCCAGACCCAACGCGGCCAATGTGCCGCGCGCGAAGGTGGTCTTGCCCGCGCCGAGCGGCCCCGACAAGGCGACCACGTCGCCCGGGCGGAGCAAATCGGCGAGCGTGGCACCGAGCTTTTCGGTCTGGGCGGCATCCGCGAGCGGCATCGCGCCCGACCGCATCACGCCGTCTCTTCCGGCGCACCCGCCAGCGGCAGGCGCAGGATCACGCTGGTACCGCGGCCGACATCGGACAGCAGATCGAGGCTGCCGCCATGCGCCTCGACGAACTGGCGTGCGAGCGGCAGGCCGAAGCCGGCGCCGTCCTCCACCGCCTCTTCGGGCTGCGCGCCTTCCGCGTGGCCGATGGTGCTGCGGCGGAATCGATCGAAGATGCGCTCGCGTTGCTTGGGCGGAATGCCCGGGCCGTTATCGGAGACCACGACCTCCGCCATGCCTTCCACCACCCGGCTGCGCACCAGCACCCGCCCGCCGGCAGGCGTATAGGTAATGGCGTTGCGGAGCAGGTGGTCGAGCGCCTGGTTGAGCCGCTTGCGGTCGCCCGAAACCGTGCCGCTGTCGGGCGAGAGGTTGGCGGCGAGCGTCAGGCCGTTGCTGCGCGCGGGTTCGCGCACCAGCTCGACCGCCTGCCGTACGAAATCGGCGACCTCGAGCGGCTCCATCGCCATCGGCAGCGTACCGGCCGCGCTTTGGGTAAGATCGAGTACGTCGCCCATCAGGCTCGACAGGCGGCCGACCCCCGACATGATCGCGCCGACATAATCGCGTGCGGTATCGCTGAGCTCGCCCGCATAGCCGCCCGCCAGCATCTCGGCGAAGCCCGCAATCGAGGTCAGCGGCACGCGCAATTCGTAGCTCATGCTGGAGACGAAGGCGTTCTTGAGGCGGTTGGCTTCCTCCAGCGCCTCGTTGCGGTCACGCAAAGCCTCCTCGATGCCGCGGCTGGCGGTGATGTCGAGCAAAGTGAAAAGCGCGTTGCCGTCGGGCAAAGGCACGGCGGCGAACTCGAAATGGCGGCCGTCGATCAGCGAAATTCGGCCCGACCGATGCTGGCGCTCGACCGTCGCGACACGCACCAGCTCGCGGATCAGCCCCGCACGCGACGGATCGAGCAATTTGGGCGCGATCGCCTGGACGAGCGCGTCGACGCGCGGATGCTGCGCCAATTCCTCTTCGGGCAGATCCCATACGTCGCGGAAACGGCTGTTCCACAGGTGCAGGCGACCATCGGCGGCGAACACGCCGACCGCCTCGAACAGATTGTCGAAGGTCGCGGTGCGCACGCGCACGAGCGTGTCACGCGCGCTGGCGAGCTGGAGGTGCTCGGTCCGATCCTCGAAGATCAGCAGCAGGCCCCGATCGGGCAAAGGCTGCGCCACGACGCGCAGATGCATGCCGCCCGGCAGCAGCCAATTCTCCTCCACCGGCTCGGTGGTCGAGAACCAGGTGCGGCGTTCGGCCTTCCAGCCGGGGAAATCGCGGCTTTCGGGCGCACGCTGCGCCTCGCGCATCCGTTCGAGCACACGATCGAATTCGGGCCGGTCGGCGAGCCATTCGGGCTCGAGCGCGAACAGCCTTACGAAATGGCGGTTATAAAAGACCAGATTATGGTCGGCGCCGAACTGGGCGACGCCCGCCGAAAGCCGGTCGAGCATGTCGCGCTGGGCGCGCATGAACAGGCTCAAATCGGCGCGGGCCTCCTCCAACTCCTGCACGTCGATCGCGTAGCCGGCGACACCCGCCTCGCCGATCGGCACATCGGTGACGCGCATCACGCGGCGCTGGCCCTGGATGATGGCGGGCGCGGTGCGGGTGAAGATGGCGCCGCGATCGCGCGCGGCCGCCGCACCGGCGCGCCCGCCGGGCAGGCCCTGCGATTCGATCAGCTCGATCCCGCGCGCGACCACCTGCTCGGCATTCTCGGCCTCGATTGCGCGCACATAAGCGCCGTTGACCAAGGCCAGATTGAGGTCGGGCCCGCGATGCCACATCGGGAAAGGCGCGGCCTCGATCAGCGCTGACAGGCCATCGAGCGCGCGCGCCATGCGCACGCCCTGGTCGTGCAACCGCACCACCTCGCGCTGGCGCTCGCTGACGTCGAGCACCCACAGCAGGACCGCGCGATGATTTTCATTGCCGCCGCTATAGGGTTCGCCGCGCAGGCTGAGCACGCGCGAGCCATCGGGAAGCGTGATCGTGCGCTGGATCGGGCTCGCGCTCGCGCGGCAATGGGCGATATCGGCGGTGAGCTGGGCCAGCGCCTCGTGGCCGATGCCGCGCGCGCTGCCATCCAGTTCGGACAGCTTGGTCGGCACCCTCTCCAGCGCCAGCCAGGCCGCGATGCGCGGATCGGCATCGATCGAATCGTCGGGATAGACGAGCAAGGGAATCGCCGGCGCGCCGGCGAGCAGATCCGACACCGCCCGCGCCTCGCGCAACGCCTGTTCGGCCCGCGCCGCCCGACGCGCGCCGATCAGGGTAGCGGCGACGGCGAGCGCCAGCCACACGCCGGCGACCACGGCAAGCAACACCGTGTCGACCGTCACCGGGAACCCCCGCGGTGAGCGTTCCCCTGCACAATTTCAGAACGCAAAATGCGTAGCACCCCTCTCCGTTCGGCCTGAGCTTGTCGAAGGCCTGTCCTTCTCCTTCCCATGGGGAAGAAAGGCAAGACAGCGTCCTTCGACTGCCTGCAAGGCAGGCGCTCAGGACAGGCTTACGACAGGCTCAGCGCGAACGGAGGAATTAATTCAGCCGATCAGTAGCGGTAATGATCCGGCTTGAACGGGCCCTGCTGCGACACGCCGATATAGGATGCCTGCTTGGGGGTGAGCGTGGTCAGCTTCACGCCGAGCTTTTCGAGGTGAAGGCGCGCGACCTTTTCGTCGAGATGCTTGGGCAGGACGTAGACCTGATTCTCATACTGGCCGGGGTTGGTGTAGATCTCGATCTGCGCCAGTACCTGGTTGGTGAAGCTCGACGACATCACGAACGACGGATGGCCGGTGGCGCAGCCGAGGTTCACCAGGCGGCCCTTGGCGAGCACGATGATCTGCTTGCCGTCCGGGAATTCGACCAGGTCGACCTGCGGCTTGATCTCGTTCCACTTGTAGTTGGAGAGCGCCGCGATCTGAATCTCGCTGTCGAAATGGCCGATGTTGCAGACGATCGCCATCGGCTTCATCGCCTTCATGTGATCGGCGGTGATGACGTCGGCATTGCCGGTCGCGGTCACGAAGATATCGGAACGCGTCACCGCTTCCTCCATCGTCACGACCTCGAAGCCCTCCATCGCCGCCTGCAGCGCGCAGATCGGATCGACTTCAGTGACGAGCACGCGCGCGCCGCCGTTGCGGAGCGACTGGGCCGAACCCTTGCCGACATCGCCGAAGCCGGCGACGGTCGCGACCTTGCCGGCGAGCATGACGTCGGTGGCGCGGCGGATCGCGTCGACCAAAGATTCCTTGCAGCCGTAGAGATTGTCGAACTTCGACTTGGTCACGCTGTCATTGACGTTGATCGCGGGGAAAGGCAGCTCGCCCTTCTTGGCGATCTCGTACAGGCGGTGGACGCCGGTGGTGGTCTCTTCCGAGACGCCCTTGATCGCCTTGACGGTCGCGGTGAGATAGCCGGGCTTGGCGGCGACGAACGCCTTCAGCGCGCGGTGGAATTCGACTTCCTCGTCATTCTCGGGCTCGGCGAGCGTGCCGCCGGCTTCGAGCTTGGCGCCGAGCAGAGCGAACATCGTCGCGTCGCCGCCGTCGTCGAGGATCATGTTGCAGGGCTCATCGCCCCAATCGAAGATCTTGCCGACATAATCCCAATATTCGGCGAGCGTCTCGCCCTTGACGGCGAACACCGGAACGCCGGCAGCGGCGATCGCGGCGGCGGCATGATCCTGGGTCGAGAAGATGTTGCACGAGGCCCAGCGCACTTCGGCGCCGAGAGCGGTCAGCGTCTCGATCAGCACCGCGGTCTGGATCGTCATGTGGAGCGAGCCGGTGATGCGCGCGCCCTTCAAGGGCTTCGACGCACCGTATTCGCTGCGCAGCGCCATCAGGCCCGGCATCTCGGTCTCGGCGATCATGATCTCCTTGCGGCCCCAGCCGGCAAGCGCGATGTCGTGGACGAGATAGTCGTTGAAGCTGTCGACTGCGGCGGTGGCCACGGGGAATCTCCTAGGCAAAAGAAAAGGCGGCCGCATCGAAGCGGCCGCCCGGGCGCCCTAACCATTCAGGCCGGGCGAAGCAATATAAAGATATCTTTATATCAGTTGGCGCCTAACGCTTAACCGTCTCCTGCGCACCGCCTGCCAACGCGTAATCGGTCCGGGCCGCGCCCGCGCACAGCCCTTCCGGTAGCTTGGCAACGAGCCCCTGGCGCTCGGCCAGCAGCATCAGGCCATCGACCGATCCGTTCATCGCAGCGCCTTCGCGCGCCAGGCTGTCCGCCTCGCCGCACACGTCCGCGCCGCTTGCCGCCGCGCCATAGCCATTGGCCATCGACGTGGTGAAGCTGTCATAAGCGCGCTGACCGCCGACCGGGCCGAAAGCGTGGATGAAGTGCAGTTTGATGCGATCGTTCATGCTGCTGATCGCGCCGCGATTGACCTGCACGAACTGGTTATAGTCGTTCATGATCGGATGGCCGGACACCTGGCAGCGCAATGCGGCGACCATCAGCATCGATTGCAATTCGCGTACACTGGCAGCGGAAGCCTCATCGGATTTCCAGCACGCCGCCTGAACCGGCGCCGCAACGACAGCAGCGGCCGTTGCCGCGATCAGCATCCCCTTCAACATAGGCCCCCTGCACAACCGATACGAAAACGCCCCCGTGGCGCATCGGCTGACCTATCGAGTAAATCATAAACAATTGGATAAAGCACGAGAATATTAGGCAGAAATCGTCGTTAAATATAACGGAACCGCAACAATCAACGACTGTTGCAAACATGACTCACCCATGACGATCGAAGCAGGACGCCTCAGACGTACAAGTCCTCGACCGTGGCGTCGGGCGCCACCGACTTGAGCAGCAAGGTCCGATGGCAACCGGCGGGGTCGCGCTCGAAGCATAACAGGGCGGACGGCTTCTCTTTGGCCAGATCGATCATCTGCGCCGCCTGCATCATGGCTTCGGGCAGTTCGAGTTGACCGGCATAAACCCGCTCCAGCACGTCATGCTTGCCCTTGCGCGCGGCCTCGCGCCCCTCGGGCGGCGTACCCAGCGCCTTCAGCAGCACATAGTCGATGCCATGTTCGGCGAGGCTGTTGGCGAGGATATTCTTGGAGAAGCCCGGCCGGCGCGACAGCGGGACCGCGCGCACATCGATCACGCGCTTTACCCCGGCCGCCTCCAGCCGCGCGATGAATTCGGCCTGCGTCGCTTTCTCATAGCCGATCGTGAAGATCTTCATGCCGGCGACCGGCACACCGCTTCGACATTGTTGCCGTCCGGATCGTAGACGAACGCGCCGTAATAAGCCGGCCCGTAATGCGGGCGCGGCCCCGGTGCGCCATTATCCTTGCCGCCTGCCTTGAGCGCGGCGGCGTGAAAGGCGTCGACCGCGGCGTGGGTTGGCGCCGCGAAGGCGATATGCGTGCCCTTCCCGACCTTTTCGTCATCGCCCACCCAGAAGAAGGCCTTGCCCTCGCTGCCGAAGCCATGGTGGGTCGCGTCGCCGCCTGCCTGCTCGGGCGTGACGGTCATGATCAGCGTGATCCCGATCGGCGTCAGCGCGGCCTCATAGAAGAGCCGCGACCGCTCCGCATCGGCGACCGGAAACCCGACATGATCGATCATTTTGCCCGTCCTCCGATGCGCGACTTGCGGTTCTACTATGCGGCAAACGCCTCTTCTTTCCCAATGCTCCGCTAAATATTGATCCACATTACATTTTCGGCTATTTCTGTTTTGGGAGAAGGGGGAGTTTGGGGATGATCGATCATCCGGACGCGAAGGCGTTCGTCTTGCACTGGGGGGAAATGGGATCGCGATGGGGCGTCAACCGCTCGATCGGCCAGATTCATGCCCTGCTTTACTTGTCACATCGCCCGCTGATCGCGGACGAGATGTGCGCCACGCTCAAGCTCGCCCGTTCGAATATTTCGACCGGTCTGCGCGAGCTCCAGTCTTATGGGCTGGTGCGTCTGGTCCACAACCCGGGTGACCGGCGCGACCATTTCACCGCCGAGGGCGATCCGTGGGAGATGCTGCTGCGCGTCGCCGCCGAACGTAAACGGCGCGAGATCGACCCGACGATCCATTTCCTGGGCGAGTTGAACGCGCGGCTGTCGCGCGACACGGGCGCCCCGCCCCATCTGCGTGAGCGGGTGGCGCGGCTGCACGAATTCACCGTGATGCTCGACGAATGGTATGACGACGTGCGCGTCCTGCCCAAGTCCAACCTGTTCTCGCTGATCAAGCTGGGCGGCCGGGTCGCGCGTGCGGTGCTGCCGCGCTGGGCGCAGTCCTAAGCCGGACATCGGCATTCGACCCACTGACGGAAACGCGCCGTCGCGGAGAAAAACGAAAAAACACCAGAAACGAACTAAAGGATTGGCGCTCATGGCCACATCGGGCCGCCGGTCAGAGCGGCCGACCGGCGGACGATGCGGATGCGGTCACATGTGGAAGGGCGCGCGCCTGTCGTGCCCTTGCCAAATCTGAGAATGAGCCAAGTGCGCGAGCCGCCGCGGAAGGCACCCACGCACAGTAACGAATGTACGCTTTATACGTACGTTTGTCAATGGGACTTGGTTAATGTTGGCCGCGCATGAACTGAGGGCGTCCGGTCTCCGGCGAGGCCACAAAACCACACCGATGTCTGCTTCGCCCCGATTCCGGTGATCTTCCGCTGCCTGAAAGCGGTTATCGCCAAGGCGGCGAAAGCACCGACATACAACGCACGGCTAGGCCGGTCCTTTGGATCGGCCTATGGTTGACGGACGCACGGATTGCCTATCGAATGGGCCTAACGCCCATCACGTGAGAGGCAGGCTATGTCGCATCATCTCAGAATCCTCGGCATCGCGGTCGTGCTCGCGATCCCGGCAAGCGCACAAGCTGGCGACTGGCAACTTCAGCCACCAACAAGCGATCGTAGCGCAGTGCTGACCTTTGGCGCTGGCGATCCAGTCTCCTATAAGTTTGAATGCACGCCAACCGAACTCATCGTTACCGAAACGGGCGTCACGAAGCTGATCGACTTGAAAACCGGCAAGCCCATTGGAGACGACGCACAGGCGGTAATGCCAGAAGGCGCGGCCGTGATGGCTTTGTTTGGTGGAAAGGGTGATCCGCAGTTCAGGCCTGCCGAGGCCAGAAAGAATCCCGCAGTTGGCTGGGACCTTACGATGCGCCTCGCCAAGGACGACAAACAAATTAAGGCGGTTAGCAAGGGTGAGATGATGTCTCTATTCACGACCGGCTACACGATGGCCGTTGCGATGAACTCACAGTCACGTGCGAAGTGGAAAGAGTTCATGCAGCGCTGCCAGATCGCGACCTGACAGTACAAGACAAATAAGCGATTACCCGCCGCCGATTTGTGCGCCGCTCCCACTCCTATTTCTCCGCGAACTTCCTGGCCGCCTGAAGCAATTCGATCGGCATCATCGTGATGATGGTCGAATTATGCTCGCCGCCGATATCCGCCAGCGTCTGCAGGCGGCGTAGTTCGAGCGCGCCCTCGGTCCCGCCGATGATGGCGGCGGCTTCCGCCAGCTTCTGCGCGGCCTCCTGCTCGCCTTCGGCCTTGATGATGCGCGCGCGCTTCTCGCGCACCGCTTCGGCCTCGCGGCCGATCGCGCGCTGCATATTCTCGGGAATGTCGAGATCCTTCATCTCGATCGAATCCACCACCACGCCCCAATGGTCGCAGGCACGCGCGAGCATGTCCTGCAGCCGCTGGTTGATCAGCAGCCGATCCTTGAGCATCTGATCGAGGTCGCTCTGGCCGATCGCGTCGCGCATCGCGGTTTCGGCGGCCTGGATGACGGCGCCTTCCCAATTCTGCACGGTCGTCACGACCTGGGTTGCGTCTTTCGCGCGGAACCACAGGACAGCATTGACCTTGACCGGCACACCGTCGCGCGTGACCGTCTCCTGCGTCTCCAGCACGCTGGTGACGGTGCGCAGATCGACCCGGACGACGCGATCGACCCACGGGATCAGCCAATACCAGCCCGGCCCCTTGGCCTCGCCCAGCCGGCCGAGCCGGAACAGGACGGCGCGTTCATATTCCTGATTGACGCCGAACGACTTGAAGATCGTCGGCAACGCCACCAGCAACAGGACGAAAATCGCGATCAGACCGCCGGTAATCATCATCACTATCTCTCCTGCCGGTTCACGGCCCGGCATAACTATCCTAGGCGGTTGCGCGATGACGTACCAGATTCACATTATCGGCGGCGGGCTCGCCGGATCGGAAGCGGCGTGGCAGCTGGCGGAGGCGGGCTACAAGGTCCGCCTGTCGGAAATGCGCGGCGTAGAGGGCACGCCCGCGCACCAGACGGATTCGCTGGCCGAACTGGTCTGTTCCAACAGTTTCCGGTCGGACGACCCCGAACATAATGCGGTCGGGCTGCTCCATGCCGAGATGCGTGCACTGGGTTCGCTGATCCTGCGCGAGGCGGACAAGCATCGTGTGCCCGCCGGCTCCGCGCTGGCGGTGGACCGCGAGGGCTATGCCGAAGGCGTGACCGCGTCGATCGAAGCGCATCCGAATATCGATCTGGTGCGCGAACGGGTCGATGCGCTGCCCGAAGGGCCCGCGATCATCGCTACCGGGCCGCTGACCGGCGCGGTGCTGGCCGAGGCGGTTCGATCCGAGACGGGCGAGGATGCGCTCGCTTTCTTCGACGCGATCGCGCCGATCGTGCACCGCGAGTCGATCGACATGGACATCGCCTGGTTCCAGTCGCGCTGGAACAAGGGCGAGGGACACGATTACATCAACTGCCCGATGAACAAGGACGAATATCTCGCCTTTCACGCGGCGGTGCTTGCCGGCGAGAAGGGCGAATTCCGCGAATGGGAGAAGGATACGCCTTACTTCGAGGGCTGCATGCCGGTCGAAGTGGCGGCCGAACGCGGCGTCGATACGCTCCGCTACGGGCCGATGAAGCCGGTCGGACTGGACGATCCGCGCACCGGACGGTGGCCTTATGCGGTGGTGCAGCTGCGCCAGGACAACGCTTTAGGCACGCTCTGGAACATGGTTGGCTTCCAGACCAAGCTCAAACATGCCGAGCAGGTGCGCGTTTTCCGCATGATCCCGGGGCTGCAAAACGCCGAATTCGCGCGCCTGGGCGGGCTCCATCGCAACACTTTCATCCAGAGTCCGAAGCTGCTGGACGGGAGTTTAAGGCTCAAATCGCGCCCGAATATCCGCTTCGCGGGGCAGATTACGGGCTGTGAAGGCTATGTCGAAAGCGCTGCGATCGGACTGCTGGCGGGCCGTTTTGCTGCAGCAGAGCTTGCGGGGGGCGCAGCATTGGCCGCGCCGCCGCCCGAAACCGCGCTGGGCGCGCTGCTCGGGCACATCACCGGCGGGGCCGAGGCCGACACCTATCAGCCGATGAACGTCAATTTCGGGCTGTTCCCGCCGCTGGCGGAGAAGTCGAAGAAAGCCGACCGCAAGGCGCTGATGGCGGCACGGGCGCGCGAGGCGCTGGCGGAGTGGCAGGCCGCCTAGAGCAGGAAGACGTCGCCGGCGCGGATCGTCTCGATCCGGCCGTCGGCAAGGCGCAACAGCAGTGCGCCGTCAGTATCGAGCCCTTCGAACAGGCCTTCGACCGATCCTGCCGTCAGCGCGCTGCCGACAGGATGGGCGCGTTCCAGCCAGCGCGCACGGATCGGCCCGAGGCCTTCTCCGCGCCAGCGTGCCAGCCAGCGCGCCAGGGTTTCAGCCAGATCGATCAGGAAAACGGCGGGATCGGGCGCGGCTGAGCCCAGCGCGGCGAGACTGGAGGTCGGGCGTTCGAGATTTTCGGGATGATGCGCCAGATTGACGCCGAAGCCGATCACGACCGCGTCGCCGGTGCGCTCCAGCAGGATGCCGGCCAGCTTGGCGGGGCCCGCCATCAAATCGTTCGGCCATTTGAGCTGGAGCTTGCCCGGCCCGGCATAAGCCGACGCTACTTCCTCCAGCGCCACCGCAGCGACCAAAGCCAAAGTCGCCGGCTCGGGCTCGCCGGCATGCAGCCGCACGATCGTGCTCGCATAGAGGTTGCCCGGCGGCGACAGCCAACTGCGCCCTACCCTGCCCCGCCCGCCGCTCTGGGTCTCGGCGCGCAGCCACAGGCCCTCGGGGGCGCCCGCCTGCGCTTCGGCCAGCAGATCGGCGTTGGTCGAACCGGTCTCGGCGACCGTGCGGATCGCAGGCGTCAGAACAACGCCTTGGCTGCGACGAAGCATGCGGACGTCAGGAACGGAATGGCGAGATAACCCAACGGCGAGATCGCGATCGCGCTGAGCACGATCAGCCCGCCTTCGACATGGCTGTCACGCGGGGCAAATTCGGGCGCGGGTTCGTCGAAATACATGATCTTGACGATCTTCAGATAGTAATAGGCGCCGATCACCGACGCCGCGATGCCGATCGCGGCGAGCGGCCACCAGCCGATTTCGACCACCGCGCGGAACACCTCCCACTTCGGCCAGAAGCCGAACAGGGGCGGAATGCCGGCAAGGCTGAACATGAACATCGCCATCGCCGCCGCCAGCCACGGCCGCGTGCGCGACAGGCCCGACAACGACGCGATCGTCTCGACATGATTGCCGTCCGCGTCGCGCATCTGCAGCACGCACAGGAAGCTGCCCATCGTCATCGCGATATAGACCGTCATGTAGAACAGGACCGAAGCCACGCCGTCGACGGTACCCGCGACCAGGCCGAGGATGGCGAAGCCGACATTGTTGATCGACGAATAAGCCAGCAGACGCTTGATATTGGTCTGCACGACCGCGGCGAGCGCGCCCCACAGGATCGATGCGATGCCGACCACCGAAACGATCTGGCGCCACGCGTCGGTCGCGGGGCCAAGCGCCTCGACCGCGACGCGGACCAGCAGGGCCACCGCGGCGACCTTGGGCGCCGTGGCGAAGAAGATCGTGACCGGCGTCGGCGCGCCCTCGTAGACGTCGGGCGTCCACATGTGGAACGGCACGATCGACGCCTTGAAGAACAGGCCGCACAGCACGAAGATCAAGCCCATCAGGCGGCCGACCTCGATCTCGTGCGGCGCTGGAATGCGGAATACCGATGCGATGCCGTGGAACTGGGTCGTGCCGGTGAAGCCATAGAGCAACGCCACGCCATAGAGTAGGATGCCCGAGGCCAGCGCGCCGAGGATGAAATATTTGAGGCCCGCTTCGGCCGAGCGCGTGTCGCGCCGCATGAAGCTCGCCAGCACATAAGCCGCGAGGCTCTGCAGTTCGAGCCCGACATAGAGCGTCAGCAGATCGGCGGCCGAAACCATCATCCCCATGCCGACGCTCGAGAGCAGGATCAGGACCGGATATTCGGCACGCAGCGGGCCGCCGCGCGCGAACCAGTTGGGCGCGATGATGATCGACAACGCCGCGCCGACATAGATCAGCACCTTGGCATAAGCCGCGAAGCTGTCGGCGTGATAAAGACCACCGAACGCCATGCCGCCATGACCGGCGGGACCGAGCAGCGACAGGCCCGCCACCAGCAGCAACGCCACCGACGCCCAGCCAATCGCGCGCGTGGCGCCGTCGCCCCGCCATGCGGCAACGAGTAGCAACGCCATCGCGCCGATCGACAGGATCAACTCAGGCAGCGTTTCCCAGAGATAACCGGAGGTCATCGGCCCGCCTCCCCCGTCGCGGAGGCGACAATAACGGGTGCTCCGGCGGCAACCACGACCGGTTTGCCGCCCTTGGCCAGCCTCGAATCGCCGCCGTGCCAAGCCGGTTCGACCCGCGCCAGCACCACGCCCACATCGTTGCGCATCGGCGCCATGAAGCTCTCCGGATAGACGCCCATCCACAGCACGGCGAGCGCGAGCGGTATCAGGATCAGCAGCTCGCGCGGCGACAGATCGGTCATCGCCGCGACATCGGGCTTGTCGAGCGGCCCCTGGACCACGCGGCGATAGAGGTAGAGCATGTAGGCCGCACCGAGGATGATGCCGGTGGTGGCGACGAACGCCGCCCAGGTCGACGCGCCGTAAATCCCCATCAGGCTCAGGAACTCGCCGACGAAGTTGGACGTGCCGGGCAGGCCGACCGACGCCATCGTGAACAGCATGAACAGCAAGGCATAATGCGGCATGTTGTTTGCGACGCCGCCATAGCGGCTGATCTCGCGCGTATGCAGCCGGTCATAGACCACGCCGACACACAGGAAGAGCGCGCCCGAAACCAGCCCATGGCCCAGCATCACCATCAGCGCGCCTTCGAGGCCCTGCCGATTGAAGGCGAACAGGCCGAAGGTGACGAACGCCATGTGCGCGACAGACGAATAAGCGATCAGCTTCTTCATGTCCTGCTGCACCAAAGCGACCAGCGAGGTGTAGACGATCGCGATGCCGCTCAGCGTCGCGATCAGCCAGAAGAGCTGGGCGCTCGCTTCGGGGAACATCGGCAGCGAGAAGCGGATGAAACCGTACCCGCCCATTTTGAGCAAAACGCCTGCCAGGATGACCGACCCCGCGGTCGGCGCCTGGACGTGTGCGTCGGGCAGCCAGGTGTGGACCGGCCACATCGGCATCTTGACCGCGAACGAGGCGAAGAAAGCGAGGAACAGCCAGGTCTGCGCGTGCGGCGGGAAGTTGGTGTTCATCAGCACCGGGATGCTGGTCGAATGCGCGTAATTCGCCATCCACAGCATCGCGATCAGCATCAGCACCGATCCGAGCAGAGTGTAGAGGAAGAATTTGTACGAGGCGTAGATGCGCTCGGCGCCGCCCCAGATGCCGATGATCAGGTACATCGGGATCAGGCCGGCTTCGAAGAACAGGTAGAACAGGAACAGGTCCTGCGCCGCGAACACGCCGAGCATCAAAGCCTCGGTCAGCAGCAGCATCGCCATATATTCGGGCACGCGCTTCTGGATCGCTTCCCAGCTGGCGAGCACGCAGAGCGGCATCAGGAAGACCGAGAGCTCGATCAGCAGCAAGGCGATGCCGTCGATGCCGAGCGCCCAGCCGAAGCGACCGAACAAGGGCAAATTCTCGACGAACTGCCATTGCGCGCCGCCAGTCTGATATTCGACCCACAACAGGATGCCGATCGCGAAATCGGCGAGCGTCGCGGCGAGCGCGATCCAGCGCGCGGCCTTGGCGTCGGCGAACAGGCACGCGATCGCGGCGAAGACCGGCAGCGCGATCAGCAGGGTCAGGATGGGGAAGCCGAGCTGGTTCATATCAGGCCGCCATCACCCAGGTGGCCGCCGCGGCAAGGCCAAGCAGCATCACCAGGGCATAGGTGTAGACATAGCCCGACTGCATCCTGCGGCTGATCACCGCGCCAGCCTGGACCACCCAGGCCGCACCGTTGGGACCGAAGCGGTCGATCGTGCCCTGATCGCCCTTATGCCAGAGCAGACGGCCGAGCGCGAAGGCGGGACGGACGAAGATGAGATCGTACAATTCGTCGAAATACCATTTGTTGAGCAGGAAGGCGTAGAGGCCGCGCGCACTGCCCGCGACGCGTGCCGGCAGGCTCTTGTCCCAGACATAGGCCCAGGTCGCGATCAGCAGGCCTGCGAGCATCGCGAAGAAGGGCATCCATTTGGCCAGCGTCGGAATATGTTCGACCGATTCCATGAACTCGCGGTTGAACCACAGACTGCCCTGCCAGAAGGCGGTGCCGCCCTCGCCAATGAACGGCTTGGCGAAGAAGAAGCCCGCAAACACCGCGCCGACCGACAGCGCCACCAGCGGGATCAGCATCGAGAGCGGGCTCTCATGCGGATGATAGCCGCCGGTGCCCTTGGGCATATCCTCGGCGCCGCGTGAATCGACCGTCAGCTCAGCACCGGCACCTTCGTCCGGTGCGTCATGATGGGCATCGTGGTGCGCGTGATCGTGGTCATGCGCATGATCATGGCCGTGCGCGTCGTGGATCGCATGCTGGATATGCTCGGATCCGACCCAGCGTGGTTCGCCGAAGAAGGTCAGATAGACCAGACGCCACGAATAGAAGCTTGTCAGCAGCGCCGCGGTCACGCCGACGAAGTAGGCGATGCCGCCTGCGGTGGTACCGCGCGCAAAGGCCGCCTCGATGATCGCATCCTTTGAATAGAAGCCGGCGAAGCCAAAGGCCGGGGTGATATGAAATAGCTCGTCAAGACCGACGCCAGTGATGGCAAGCGTGCCAGCCATCATCGCCCAGAAGGTGATCGGAATATGCTTCCTGAGGCCGCCGTAGAAACGCATGTCCTGCTCATGGTGCATCGCGTTGATGACCGAGCCCGCGCCGAGGAACAGCAACGCCTTGAAGAAGGCATGCGTGAACAGGTGGAACATCGCGCCGCCGAACGCGCCGACGCCGGCCGCGAAGAACATGTAGCCGAGCTGCGAACAGGTCGAATAAGCGATCACGCGCTTGATGTCGGTCTGGACCACGCCGACCGTCGCCGCGAAGAACGCGGTCGCGGCGCCGACATAGGTCACCACCGTCAGCGCGGTCTGGCTGGTCTCGAACATCGGCGACAGGCGGCAGACCATGAACACGCCCGCGGTCACCATCGTCGCGGCATGGATCAGCGCCGACACCGGGGTCGGGCCTTCCATCGCGTCGGGCAACCAGGTGTGGAGGCCGAGCTGCGCCGACTTGCCCATCGCGCCGACGAACAGCAGCAGGCAGAGCAGGGTCATCGTATCGACCCGAAGGCCAAGGAAGCCGATCGTCGAACCGGCCATGTGCGGCGCGGCAGCGAGGATCGCGGGGATCGACACGGTGCCGAACACGAGGAAGGTACCGAACATGCCGAGGCTGAAGCCGAAATCGCCGACGCGGTTGACGACGAATGCCTTGATCGCGGCGGCCTGCGCCGACGGCTTCTCGTACCAGAAGCCGATCAGCAGATAGGAAGCGAGGCCGACGCCTTCCCAGCCGAAGAACATCTGCACCAGATTGTCCGCCGTCACGAGCATCAGCATCGCGAAGGTGAACAAGGAGAGGTAAGCGAAGAAACGCGGCTGCGACGGGTCTTCCGCCATATAGCCCCAGCTATAGAGGTGGACGAGGCTGGAAACGGTCGTCACCACCACCAGCATCACCGCGGTCAGGCTGTCGACCCGCAGCGCCCAGTCGACCCGCAAATTGCCCGAAGCGATGAAGCTCAGCACCTTGACGACGTGCGCGTGGTCGCTGCCCTGCAGGAAACCGATGAAGATCGGCCAGGCCAGAATGCACGAAATGAACAGTGCGCCGGTTGTGATCGTCTTGACGACCACATTGCCGAGCGCACGGTTACCCAATCCGCCGACGATAGCGGCCAGCAAAGGCAGGAAAACAAGGGCGATGATGTTCAAGGTCAGCCCTTCATACGGTTGACGTCGTCGACCGAGATCGTGCCCCGGCCACGGAAATAGATGACGAGGATGGCAAGCCCGATCGCGGCCTCACCCGCCGCGACGGTCAGCACGAACATCGCGAATACCTGGCCGACGAGGTCGTGCAGGTACGCCGAGAAGGCGACGAGGTTGAGGTTCACGCTGAGCAGGATCAGCTCGATCGCCATCAGGATGATGATCAGATTCTTCCGGTTGAGGAAGATGCCGAACACGCCTGTCACGAACAGGATCGCCGAGACGGTGAGATAATGGATCAGACCGATCACAGCTCGACCCCCTGCCCGACCTTGGGCTGCGTGTTGCGCGTCGCGTCTTCGGGCCGGCGCATATTCTGCTGCATGATGTTCTGCGTGCGCACGTCGCCGCGCTTGCGGTGGGTCAGCACGATCGCGCCGATCAGCGCGACCAGCAGCACCAGACCGGCGCCCTCGAAGATGTAGAGGTAACGCGTGTAGATCAGGATGCCGAGCGCCTGGATGTTGGGCACGCTCGCCGGATCGGGCGTCGGCGCGGTGCGCGACAGTTGCAGCCCGCCCGCGCTCCACGCACCTTCGGCGAACACGATCTCGCCCGCGAGCAGCACGACCAAAGCGATGCCGAACGGCAGATAGCGCGCGAAGCCCGATCGCAGCTCGGCGAAATCGATGTCGAGCATCATCACGACGAACAGGAACAGGACCGCGACCGCGCCAACATAGACGATGACCAAAAGCATCGCGATGAACTCGGCGCCGACCAGCACCATCAGCCCCGCCGCGTTGAAGAAGGCGAGGATCAGCCACAACACGCTGTGCACGGGATTGCGTGCGGTGACGCACAAGATGCCCGACACGATCGTGACGATCGCGAACAGATAGAAAGCGAGGACCTGGATCACGACTGCTTGGGGCTTCCCTGCGAGTTGCGGCGCGGATTAACGGTAGGGTGCATCGGCGGCAAGGTTCTGGGCGAGGATCGGCTCCCAACGGTCGCCGTTAGCGATCAGCTTGGCCTTGTCGTAGATCAGCTCTTCCCGCGTCTCCGTCGAATATTCGAAATTGGGGCCTTCGACGATCGCGTCGACCGGGCATGCTTCCTGGCAGAAGCCGCAGAAGATGCACTTGGTCATGTCGATATCGTAGCGCGTCGTGCGGCGGCTGCCGTCGTCGCGCGGTTCGGCCTCGATCGTGATCGCCTGCGCCGGGCACACCGCCTCGCACAATTTGCACGCGATGCAGCGTTCTTCCCCGTTGGGATAACGGCGCAGCGCATGCTCGCCACGGAAGCGCGGGCTCAGCGGGTTCTTCTCGAACGGATAGTTGATCGTCGCCTTCGCCTTGAAGAAGTAGCGCAGCGTCTTGGCGTGCGCCTTCACGAACTCCCAGAGCGTGAACGACTTGATGTAATATGCGAGGCTCATGGGTGCATTCCGTAACGGGTGACCATCAGGTAGCCGGAGACGAGCGCGACCCAGATCAAGGACAGCGGCAGGAAGATCTTCCAGCCGAGCCGCATGAGCTGGTCGTAGCGGTAGCGCGGGACCGTCGCCTTCACCCAGGAGAAGACGAAAAAGCCGAACAGGATCTTGCCGAACAGCCAGATGAAGCCCGGCACGATATAGAGGAACGGAATGTCGAGCGGCGGCAGCCATCCGCCCCAGAAGAGCGTGGCGTTGAGCGCACACATCAGCAGCACGTTGCCATACTCGCCGAGCCAGAAGAGCGCGAAGCTCATCGACGAATATTCGGTCTGGTAACCCGCGACGATTTCGCTCTCGGCCTCGGTCAGGTCGAACGGCGCGCGCTGCGTCTCCGCCATCGACGAGATCAGGAACACCACCGCCATCGGGAACAGCAGCGGGTTGAACCCGTAGGCGTTGATGAAGCCGAGCACGTGCCCACGCTGGTTCATGACGATGTCGTTGAGGCTGAAACTGCCCGTCCACATCACCACCGGCACGAGCACGAAGCCGATCGATACTTCGTAGCTCACCATCTGCGCGGCGGCGCGGATCGCGGAATAGAAAGGATATTTGGAGTTGGACGCCCAGCCCGACAGGATCACGCCGTAAACGCCCATCGAACTGATCGCGAGCAGGTAGAGCAGGCCGACATTGATGTTGGCGAGCACCGCCTTGGGACCGAACGGGATCACCGCCCACGCTGCGAGCGCGACCGTGAAGGTGATGATCGGCGCGATCAGGAACAGGCCGCGATTGGCGGCCGACGGGATGATCGTTTCCTGGAGGAAGACCTTGAGCCCGTCCGCGAACGACTGAAGCAGGCCGAACGGCCCGACCACGTTGGGCCCGCGCCGCAACGCCATCGCCGCCCAGATCTTGCGATCGGCATAGATGATCATCGCCACCGCCAGCATCAGCGGAAGCGCGATGACGAGAATGTCGATGATCGTGGCGACGAAATAAGCCCAGCCATAGGGCATCACGCCGGTGAACCAGCTAATCATGCGCGGTTCTCCCGCCAGCGATCCAGGCGGTTGATCACCAGCGCCCCGAAGAAGGGCATCGCGGCGGTATGAAGCGCGGAAACCGCTCCCGTCACCAGCCACCAAACATGCGCCAGCGGCTGCGGGTGTTCCGGCAGCACACCCGAAGCCTGGTCGAAACCGGGAAATCCGACAGCGAAGGTCGCGAAGCTCACGATGGCGACGAAGATCGCCAGTAAAAACAGGATCATGGCGCCCCAGCGCATCGCCCAATTGAAAACAGCGGTCATTCCGCTGCCTCCGCGAAATTCTGGCCGTGGATCAGTTCGGCCGAGCAACGCTGCATCGTGTCGCTGGCGCGCGCGATCGCGTTGGTCAGGTAGAAATCCTGGATCGGATAGCGGATTTCGCCCGAGGCCTTGGCGTCGAGCTTGGGCAGCTTCCAGTCGTAGCTGGCGAGACCGAGCTGGCCCAGGGCCGGCACCTCCGCCGCCATCTGCAAACGCAGGCCTTCGATCGTGTCGAACCGCAATTTATGGCCCAGCACTTCGGACAAGGCCCGGAAGATCGCCCAATCCTCACGCGCGTCGCCCGGCGGGAAGACCGCGCGGTCGCCGCGCTGCACGCGCCCTTCGAGGTTGACGTAGGTGCCGCTCTTCTCGGCATAGGCCGCCGCCGGCAGGATCACATCCGCCAGCGCCGCGCCCTTGTCGCCATGATGGCCGACATAGACTTTGAAGCTGCCCGCGATCGCGTCCGCCTTCACGTCGTCCGCGCCGAGCAGGAAGACCAGCTTGGGCGCGGCCTTGGCGATGTCGCCCATGCCGCCCTTTTGCGCATAGCCGAGCATCAGGCTGCCCATGCGCGCGGCCGAGATATGGAGAACGTTATAGCCGTTCCAACCATCCTTGATCAGGCCGAGCGGCTTGATCAGCGCCTGCGCCGCGCCCTGCCCCGCCGTGAGTGCGCCGCCGCCGAGGATCAACGCCGGGCGCTGCGCGCTGGCAAAGGCGTCGGTTACATTCTGCGGCAGATTGCCGAGCAGGCCGAGATCGTTGCCGAGCCAGGTGACGGGATAGGTCAGATCGACCTCGGGGCCGACCGCGAATACCTTGGCGCCGCGCTTGACCGCCTTGCGGATGCGCGTGTTGACCAAAGGCGCTTCCCAGCGGACGTTCGATCCGACGATCAGGATCGCGTCCGCCGTCTCGATGCCGGCGATGGTCGAGTTGAAATTGACCGCGGCGATGCTTGACGCATCGTAAAGCAGGCCAGCCTCACGCCCTTCGAGCAGGTCCGAGCCCATCGCCTTGAGCAGCGCCTTGGCGGCGTACATCGTTTCGCAATCGGCGAGCGCGCCCGCGATCGCGGCGACGCTCGACCCGGCCTTGACCGCCTTGATCGCGGCGAAGGCCTCGGCCCAGGTCGCGGCTTCGAGCTTGCCGTTCTTGCGGACATAAGGCCGGTCGAGACGCTTGCGGACGAGGCCGTCGACCGCGTGGCGCGTCTTGTCCGACGCCCATTCCTCGTTCACGTCTTCGTTGACGCGCGGCAGCGCGCGCAAAACCTGGCGGCCGCGGCTGTCGAGGCGGATGTTGGTGCCGACCGCGTCCATCACGTCGATCGCGAACGTCTTCTTGAGCTCCCATGGCCGCGCCTCGAAGGCGTAAGGCTTGGAGGTCAGCGCGCCCACCGGGCACAGATCGACGACATTGCCCGAAAGCTCCGACGTGATCGCCTGCTCCAGGTAGGACGTGATCTGCATATTCTCGCCGCGATAGAGCGCGCCGATCTCCTCGACGCCGGCGACTTCCTCGGCGAAGCGGATGCAGCGCGTGCACTGGATGCAGCGGGTCATGACCGTCTTGACGATCGGACCCATATATTTCTCGGTGACGGCGCGCTTGTTCTCGAGGAAGCGCGTCTGGCCGCGCCCGTAGGCGATCGACTGGTCCTGCAGATCGCATTCGCCGCCCTGGTCGCAGATCGGGCAATCGAGCGGGTGATTGATGAGCAAAAACTCCATCACCCCTTCGCGCGCCCTCTTGACCATCGCGCTGTCGGTGCGGATTTCCTGATTGTCGGCGGCGGGCAGCGCGCACGACGCCTGCGGCTTGGGCGGGCCGGGCTTCACCTCGACCAGGCACATGCGGCAATTGCCCGCGATCGACAGGCGCTCATGGTAACAGAAGCGCGGAATCTCCTTGCCCGCGGCTTCGCAGGCCTGGAGCACGGTGGCGCCCGCGGGCACCTCCACTTCGATTCCGTCGACGGTCAGCTTAGGCATCAGATATACCTCACGGGCGCGCTGTCCGCGCGACCGACACTCAGTTCGTTTTCGGCCCAGGACTGTGCCAATTCACGCGCGACAAAGGCCTCGTTGCGCCAATTGTTGTCCGGGCCCGGGCGGAATCGCCGAAGCAGCGGATAGCCCCGCATCACGACGATCATCACGATCAGCGCCGTGGCTACGACATAGCCGAAATCGACCATATTCATGGATGTGTCTCGATCGGATTGGCGTCCTGATGGCTCAGGCGATAGGCGCTCACCGCGAGCAAAGCGCGCAGGCCCGGCCGGTTGATCGCCACTTTCTGCCCCTCGCGCACGCAGGACATCAAAGTCGGCGACAATGCCTGGAGCGCAGCGCCCTCGGCGTCGCTGGTCGGATCGCTTGCGAACAAGGCCCAGACCTTGTCCGGATCGGCGCGGACGATGCAGGCCGCCGTCACTTCCATATCGTCCTGCGCCTCGATCGGGCGGGCCGACGCATTGAAGGCGACCGACGGCGCAAAGCGCGGTGGCGCATCGTAAAGCTGCAGCAGCCGCTCGGCCAACGCGCCCTGCAGCAGGACGCCGTTGAACTTCAGGCGGTTGTCGCCGACGCACATCGGATGGCCCTGCGCCAGCCGCATCATCTTCGTGCGATATTCGGGCGAACGACTGTCGAGCGCGAGCAATTCCTTCGCGCCCTGCGGGGTATGCTCGATCACGCAGGCGGCATAGAAATGCATCACCTGAACCGCGAGATCCTCGGGCGTCTTGCCGGCGACCGGCGCCGCAGCGGCCGGGACCGTCAGCGACAAGGCCGCGAACAGGCTGAACAGAGCGCGCATCATTCCGCCGCCACCGCATAATCGGGCGAAGCACGATATTCGTTGATCCGCTTCTCGATCTCGGGCCGGAAATGGCGGATCAGCCCCTGGATCGGCCACGCCGCCGCGTCGCCGAGCGCGCAGATGGTGTGGCCTTCGATCTGCTTGGTCACTTCCTGAAGCATGTCGATCTCGTGCATCTCGGCCTCGCCGGTGCGCAGCCGCTCCATCACGCGCCACATCCAGCCGGTGCCCTCGCGGCACGGCGTGCACTGGCCGCAGCTCTCATGCTTGTAGAAATAGGAAATGCGGCTGATCGCACGGACGATGTCGGTCGACTTGTCCATCACGATCACCGCCGCCGTGCCGAGGCCCGAGCCGAGCTCGCGCAGGCCGTCGAAATCCATCGGCGCATCGATGATCTGCGCCGCCGGGACCAACGGCACCGACGAACCGCCCGGGATCACCGCGAGCAGATTGTCCCAGCCGCCGCGAATGCCGCCGGCATGTTTCTCGATCAATTCGCGGAAGCTGATCCCCATCGCTTCCTCGACCACGGTCGGCGTGTTCACATGGCCGCTGATCTGGAACAGCTTGGTGCCCTGATTCTTGTCGCGGCCGATGCCGGCGAACCAGGCCGAGCCGCGCCGCAGGATAGTGGGCACCACCGCGATCGATTCGACATTGTTGACCGTGGTCGGACAGCCGAACAGGCCGACGCCCGCCGGGAAAGGTGGCTTGAGCCGCGGCTGGCCCTTCTTGCCTTCGAGGCTCTCGATCTGCGCGGTTTCCTCGCCGCAGATATAGGCGCCCGCGCCGCGATGGACGAACACGTCGAAATCGTAACCCGAGCCGGCCGCATTCTTGCCGAGCAGGCCCTTATCATAGGCCTGGGCGACCGCCGCAAAGAGGTTCTCGGCCTCGCGGATGAACTCGCCACGAATGTAGATGTAGGCGGCGCGCGCGCGCATCGCGAAGCCAGCGATCAGGGCGCCTTCCAGCAGCTTGTGCGGATCGTGGCGCAGGATTTCGCGATCCTTGCACGAACCCGGCTCGGATTCGTCGGCGTTGATCAAAAGGAAGCTCGGACGGCCGGGCTTGGGCTCCTTGGGCATGAAGCTCCACTTCATGCCGGTCGGGAAGCCTGCGCCGCCGCGGCCGCGCAGACCTGACGACTTGATGTCCTCGATGATCTGATCCTGGCCGCGCGCCATCAGATCCTTGGTCTTGTCCCAATCGCCGCGCTTCTGCGCGCCCGCGAGCCCCCAATCCTGGAAGCCGTAGATGTTGGTGAAGATCCGATCCTTGTCGTCGATGGAAGCGATCATCGGCCCTGCCCCACCAGTTTCTCCGCGATGAAATAGACGATCACCGCCAACACGAGCCCGATCACGAGCGCGCCGATGAACAGCAGCACCTTGAGCAGGACCACGAACAGCAGGATCCCGATGACGAGGGCGAGGATGAGCGGCATCAGTGGGTATACGCCTTGAGCACGGTCGGGCCGCCGACCGGCGCGGACAGGAAGCGATCGATCTGCGGGCCGGGCTTGGGCTGTTCGCCGCGCGCCAAAGCTTCGAGGATCGCGGTCGTGCTGTCGAAGGTCAGGTCTTCGTAATTGTCGTCGTTGATCTGCACCATCGGCGCATTGACGCACGCGCCGAGACATTCGACCTCGGTCAGCGTGAACAAGCCGTCGGGGGTGGTGTGCCCCTTCTTCAGGCCCTTCTTGTAGCAGGCGTCGAGCACGTCGTCGGAGCCGCGCAGCATGCATGGCGTCGTGCCGCACACCTGCACATGATAGCGGCCGACGGGCGTCATATTGTACATCGTGTAGAAGCTGACGATCTCGAGCGCGCGGATGTAGGGCATGCCCACTTCCTTCGCGACATGCTCGATCACCGGCACGGGCAGCCAGCCCTGGGTCTGCGTCTCGGCGCCGACCTGGCGCTGGGCGAGATCGAGCAACGGCATGATCGCCGAATATTCGCGGCCCTTGGGATAACGCGCGATGATCTCCTTCACCTTGGCGACATTCTCTGCCGACCAGGCAAAGCCGCCCCAACGCGCGCGGGTTTCGGCTTCATCGGGGATAGGGGCTGCGTCAGCCATTGTATTTCGCTCCATCAAGTTTCGTCTTGATGGCCTTCCAGAGTAAACCCACGAGCACGACAGCTAATAGGCCGCTGGTGGCGACGTGCAGCGGCGTAAGCCCTTCGGAAAGATTCAGCCCCAGCAGCATCAATCCGCACGCCACACTTATGAAGCTTCGGTTGGCTTCTCGCTGGGTCCAAGGACGGCCGATCACCGGTCGCACTCCCCGAACACGATATCGATCGCGGAGAGGATCGCGGTGGTGTCGGCCAGCATGTGGCCCTTCATCATGAAGTTCATCGCCTGCAAATGGCTGAAGGCAGTCGGGCGGATCTTGCAGCGATAGGGCTTGTTGCTGCCGTCGCTGACCAGGAACACGCCGAACTCGCCCTTGGGGCTTTCGGTCGCGACATAGACCTCGCCCGCGGGCACGTGGAAGCCTTCGGTGTAGAGCTTGAAGTGATGGATCAACGCTTCCATCGAATGCTTCATCTCGCCGCGCTTGGGGGGCACGACCTTGCGGTCGAGGCTGGCGATCTCGCCCTCGGGCATTTCGGCGAGGCATTGCTTCATGATGCGCATCGATTGGCGCACCTCCTCGACCCGGACCATGAAGCGGTCGTAGCAATCGCCCCTGGTGCCGACCGGCACTTCGAAATCCATGCGGTCGTAGCAGTCGTAGGGTTGCGACTTGCGGATATCCCACGGGATGCCCGCGGCGCGGATCATCGGGCCGGAAAAGCCCCACGCGATCGCATCGTCGCGCGACACGAGGCCGATATCGACGTTGCGCTGCTTGAAGATGCGGTTGTCGGCGACCAGGCTGATCGCATCCTCGAACAGGCGCGGCATGCGTTCGTCCAGCCATTCGCCGATATCGGTGAGCAGCTTGAGCGGCACATCCTGATGGACGCCGCCGGGGCGGAACCAGGCGGCATGCATGCGCGCGCCGGATGCGCGCTCGAAGAAGTTCATGCAGTCTTCGCGCACCTCGAACAGCCACAGATTGGGCGTCATCGCGCCCACATCCATGATGTGCGACCCCAGGTTGAGCATGTGGTTGGAGATGCGGCTCAGCTCGGCGAAGAAGACACGCAGATATTGCGCGCGCAGCGGCACGTCGATGCCGAGCAGTTTCTCGATCGCGAGCACATAGCTGTGCTCCATGTTGAGCGGCGAGCAATAATCCAGCCGGTCGAAGTACGGCAGCGCCTGGAGATAGGTCTTGTACTCGATCAGCTTCTCGGTGCCGCGATGGAGCAGGCCGATATGCGGATCGACGCGCTCGACGATCTCGCCGTCCAGCTCCATCACGAGGCGCAGCACGCCGTGCGCGGCCGGATGCTGCGGGCCGAAATTGATCGTGTAATTGTCGATACCGGTTTCGGTATCGTGCGCCGGCGCATCCGAAGTGCCGACCGTGACGGTCCGCGTGCTCACTTCTTCACCTCGTCGGCCTTGGCGGGCGTCGGCGCACCGGGCGCTTCCGGCGCCTTCGCCTTCTCGTCGCCCGGAAGGATATATTCCGCCCCTTCCCAGGGGCTCATGAAATCGAAATTGCGGAAGTCCTGCGCCAGCTTGACCGGCTCATAGACGACGCGCTTCTCTTCTTCCGAATAACGCAGCTCGACGAAGCCGGTCAGCGGGAAATCCTTGCGCTGCGGGTGGCCCTGGAAGCCGTAATCGGTGAGGATGCGGCGCAGGTCCTGATTACCCTCGAACAGCACGCCGTACATGTCGTACACTTCGCGCTCGAGCCACCCCGCCACCGGCCACAGCCCGGTCACCGACGGCACCGGCTGGACCTCGTCGGTCGAGACGTGGACGCGGATTCGGTGGTTCTTGGTGAGGCTGAGCAGGCAATAGACGACTTCGAACCGCTCGGGGCGATCCGGATAGTCGACGCCGGCAATCTCCATCAATTGCTGATAGGCGAGATCGTCACGCAGGATGCGCAGCGCATCGACCACGCGCTCGCGCTTCACGTTCAACCGGATTTCGCCGACATGCTCGACCGCCGACAGCAAGGCATCACCGAGCGCGGCGGTTGCCGCGTCGATCACGCCATCGTTCGAAGCAAACTTCGGAAAGCTCACCGCTCAATCGTCCCCACGCGGCGGATCTTCCGCTGCAGCTGCATCACGCCATAAAGCAGGGCTTCCGCGGTCGGCGGACAGCCCGGCACATAGATGTCGACCGGTACGATCCGGTCGCAGCCGCGCACGACGCTATAGCTGTAATGATAATAGCCGCCGCCATTGGCGCACGAGCCCATCGAGATGACGTATTTCGGCTCCGACATCTGGTCGTAGACCTTGCGCAGCGCCGGGGCCATCTTGTTGCAGAGCGTGCCGGCGACAATCATCACGTCCGACTGACGGGGCGAAGCGCGCGGTGCGACGCCAAATCTTTCAAGATCATAGCGCGGCATGTTCACATGGATCATCTCGACCGCACAACACGCGAGGCCGAACGTCATCCACCAGAGCGAACCGGTGCGGGCCCACTGGAACAATTCCTCGGTCGAGGTGACGAGGAAGCCCTTGTCGCCGACTTCGGACTGCAGCGAATTGAAGAAATCGGGATCGGGCAGCCGGCTTTCCTGCGGGTGCAGGTCGAGCGACTGCGGCAGGGTCACTCCCATTCCAAAGCCCCCTTCTTCCAGGCGTAGGCGAAGCCGACCGCGAGTTCGATCAGGAAGACCATCATCGCGGCCCAGCCGGCGAAACCGATACCGCCGAGCGCGACGGCCCACGGATAGAGAAAGGCCGCTTCCAGATCGAACACGATGAACAGGATCGCGATCAGATAGAAGCGCACGTCGAACTGCGCGCGGCTATCCTCGAATGCCGGAAAACCGCACTCATATTCGCTCAATTTTTCGGGGTTCGGCTTGGACGATCCGGTGAACTTCGACGCGATCATGGGCAGCACGACGAACGCGGTGGACAAGGTCACCGCGACGGCGAGAAACATCAGGATCGGCAGATAGCCTGCGGCGACGCTCGCCATTGGTCCGAACACTCCGTGGGGGAAGCGCAGAAGATGCTTCCGAAGTCGCGGTTTCCCTAAGCGCGCCGCACCTGCGAAGCAAGCCGCCGAGCAGTGAGAATGACTCGCAATTAGAAGGCTTTTGCGGCTTTCCAGCGTGGGATCGGCAGTGGCAGGATCGGGGTGGGTCCGGCCCGGTCCGAACCCGCCGCCGCATTGTCCCATCCCGCCTCGCCGACGATCAGCAGATGATCGCCCGAAACCGTGATCTGGGTGGGGTCCTTGAGCGGCCCGCCGCGCGCCAGGACCTGTGCGTCCGTGATCGTCTTTCCGTCGGTCCTGAAGGCGACAATGGCGGGTGTCTTGGCGCCGTTGCGCACGCCGACGAACCCGCCCCCCACAAGCACCAGCCCGTCGACGCCGCTGAGCGGCGTGCCGTCGGGCAAGGGCAACAAAGTCCGGATGCCGGTCGCCAGATCGACGCTGGCGATGCCGTAGCGGTAATCGGCGACGACCAGATGGCCGCCGACCAGCACGCTGCCCTGTGCGCTGCGGCCGACGCCCACAGGAATGACCGGATCAAGTGCCTTGGTCTTGTCGTCATACGCAAAGACCGCGCCGGTCTGGCTGTCGCTGACGAACACCCTGCCCCCGGCCGCCGACACATCGCCGGGATGGAAGCTGGGCGATGTTTTGGCCGCGGCACGTACCCGACCGGCCCGATCGATCGCCACCAATGCGCCTTGTTCGCATTTCTCGATGCCGGGCAGATCGGGACAATCGGTCGCGATCCAGAGCCAATGGCGGCGCGCATCCCAGGCGATACCGAGCGGATAGCGGATACCGGCGGGAAGCACGATCGCGCGCAGAGTGCCGTCGTGCCGTTCGAGGATCGTACGATCGAGCACGCTGCTCAGCCAAACATCGTGGCCGTCGCTGGCGATGCCCTCGATCAGGCGATGTTCGGCCGGGACGCTGAAGGCAGGTTGCGGCGCTGGAGGTTCGGCCGCGCCTGCCAGGATCAGCAGCAGCGGCGCGAAGAGTTTACTTCCGGATCGCACCCGCGAGCAGCTTGTGCAGCTTGCTCGATCGTACGATGTTGCCGGCGAGGAATTCGTTGCGCTCCATCGGCTGATCGCCGCCGCGGAAATCGGTGACGAAGCCACCCGCTTCCTTGACCAGCAACAGGCCGGCGGCGACGTCCCACGGGCTCAGATGGCTTTCCCAGAAACCGTCGAACCGCCCGGCTGCGACCCATGCCAGATCGAGCGCAGCCGAGCCGAAGCGGCGGATGCCCGCCACGTTCGGACCGATCGCGTTGAAGATCGAGGTCCACTGCGCGAAATCGCCATGGCCCGAATAAGGCGTGCCGGTCGCGATCAACGCTTCCGACAGATCGCGCCGCGCGGAGACGCGCAGGCGGCGGTCATACAGCCACGCGCCCCGGCCCTTCTCCGCCCAGAAGCTCTCGTCGGTCATCGGCTGATAGACCAAAGCCTGCGTGATATCACCGCGCCCATTGAACTTGGGCTCCTCGACCGCAATCGAGATCGAGAAATGCGGCACGCCGTGGAGGAAGTTGGAGGTGCCGTCCAAGGGATCGACGATCCAGCGCGGCTTGGTCGGATCGCCCTCGCGCGCGCCGCCTTCCTCGCCGAGGAAACCCCAATCGGGGCGTGCCCGCTTGAGCTCTTCGTACAGCGTCTCCTCGGCGCGTTGATCGGCCTGGCTGACGAAGTCGGCCGGGCCTTTACGCGAAACCTGGAGCTGCTGCACTTCACCGAAGTCGCGGCGCAGACGCGGCGCGGCCTTGCGCGCGGCGCGCTCCATCACGGTGATCAGGCCTGAATGGGCTACCATAAATTACTCCCCCCTCCCGCTTGCGGGAGGGGTCGGGGGTGGGCTCGCGTTCTCCGCGAGCGATGCGTTCGAGGTGGGCTATCCCACCCCTCGATCCCCACCCGCAGGCGGGAGGGGAAGAAGGCTTACTCCGCGCGGCGGACATATTCCTGATTGTAGACGTCGACGACGATGCGCGTGCCCGCGCCGATATGCGGCGGCACCATCACGCGGACGCCATTGTCGAGCACGGCGGGCTTGTAGGACGACGACGCCGTCTGCCCTTTCACCACCGCATCGGCCTCGACGATCAAAGCCTCGATCGTGTCGGGCAGCTGCACCGAGATCGGGCGCTCGTCATACAATTCCATCACGACATCCATGCCATCCTGCAGGAAGGCGGCGGCATCGCCGAGCAGGTCGCGCGGCAGCGTGATCTGGTCGTAGGTCGCCTTGTCCATGAAGGTCAGCTGGTCGCCGTCGGCGAACAGGAACTGGAAGTCGGTCGTGTCGAGACGCACGCGCTCGACCGTCTCGGCCGAACGGAAGCGGACGTTGTTCTTGCGGCCGTCGATGAGGTTCTTCATCTCGACCTGCATGTAGGCGCCACCCTTGCCCGGCTGGGTGTGCTGAATCTTGACGGCCTTCCAGATGCCGCCTTCATATTCGATGATGTTGCCGGGACGAATGTCCACGCCGCTGATCTTCATGTGTGTCTCGCGATTGGAAAGAGCAGGCGCGGCCCTTAGCCGGGACCTGCCCAACCGGCAAGGCGGCGCGTCAGATAGGCTTGTCCAGAAAGGCGCGGATCGCGGCGACCGAAGCCGCCGGTTGCTCCTCCATCAGCCAGTGGCCGCTGTCGGCGACGACCAGACCCTGCACGTTGGTGAAGGCGGCGCCCGCCACCACCGCCATCGTCGGCCCGAACGACTTGTCGCCGCCGATCGCCAGCACCGGCAGACCGAGCCTGCCATTCTTGGCGAGGAAAGCGCGATCGTCGATCACGTCCTGATCGAAAGCGGCGAACTGGCTGAAGCCGGCATGCATCGCGCCCGGCATGGCGTAGAGCGCGGCATAATGCTGGCGCGACGCCTCGGTGAAATGCGCCGGAGTCGCCGAAAATTCGTTCCAGAAGCGGTCGAGATAGATACGCTCGCGCCCGGCGACGAGGCGTTCCATATCGGGCCCGCCGAAGCGGAAATGCCAGAGCAGCGGGCTTTTGAGGATTTCCTCCCACGGGCCGATGCCCGGGATCGGCGCATCCATCAGCACAAGCCGCGTCACCCGGCCCGGATTTTCCTCTAGGAACGAATAACCGACCATATTGCCGATATCGTGGGTAACGAGATCGACCTTGCCGATCTTGAGCGCATCCAGCACGCCCGAAACGTCATAGCCCTGCGTCTTCTTGTCATAGCCGCCGGTCGCCCTGGCGGAGAGGCCGAGCCCGCGCAGATCGGGCACGATCACGGTGTGATCGCGCATCAGATCGGCCGCGAGCGGCGCCCACATGTCGCCGGTTTCGCCATAACCGTGCAGCAATACCACCGCCGGACCGTGGCCGCCGATGCGGACGTGGATCGTAGTGCCGTTGGTGGCGATTTCCTGCGTGTGGAAGGCCGGCGGAAAGGGTTCGACCTGGGCAACTGCCGGGGCGGCGGCGATGATCGAAAAGCCTATAAGAAGCGCGCGCAGCATGGACCGTCCCCCGAATGTAGGCCGTCCTTTTACGATACGCTTCCGAAACGCACTAGAACGGATCGACCATCGCTTGGCGTTCCTGCGCAGCATCCATCGGGCGGCCCATTGTCAGGATCGGCGTGAAGCAGCCGAGGATCAGACGGCGGGCATCGAATGGTGGGCCATCGGCGACGTCCAAAACGCCGTCCGCGTGCATCCTGTTTTCGGCGGCGTCCAAGGTTTCCTTGTCGGGCCAGATTTGCCAGGCGAACACGATCTTCTCGCCTTCCTTCGCGGCGACGGCGCGGCGGAAGTCGGTTTCCTTGCCGTCGGGAACGAAATCCTCCCAGGATTCGACGATCTCAAGGCATCCGTATTGCTTGAAGATGGCCGCGCCATTCTCGGCCCATGTCCGGTAGGCCTCCATCTTGTCGTGAGGCACGGGAATGACCAATCCTGCGATATACATGGCCCAACCTCCTCCTGCGTACCGTGGCGTGGCCATGGCGCGGCTCAAACGGCAGGAGCACAGCTTTGGCCGCTCCCTCCGTCACGCTGAGCTTGTTTCAGCATCCATCGGGAGGCAAGCGCCTCGCCGCGAAATGGACCCTGAAACAAATTCAGGGTGACGAAGATGCTAGCCGGGCAAGCTCTTCAGGATCGGATAGGGGTTGAGCTCGGTCCCCTTCCACCAGCCGTCGCCCGGCGCCATCTGGTGAATCTCGTAATGGAGGTGCGGCGCGTCGGGGCTGGCGTCGCCGGTCGATCCGACCTGGCCGATCTGCTGGCCCTGCTTCACCACCAGTCCTTCGCGCAGATCGGGCGCATAGCTGTCGAGATGCGCGTAATAATCCTGCCAGCCATTATCTGTGCGGCGGATGTAGATGGTGTGACCGCCATTCTTGCTCTCGAAGATCTTCTCGACCGTCCCCGCCGCCGCCGCCAGCACGGGCGTGCCGCGCGGCGCCATGATGTCGATCGCGTGATGCTGGCGCGTGCCGTCGCCGCGCGCATCGCCCCACGTGTCGGTCAGTTTGTCGGGCGTCACGCCCGCGACCGGGATGATCAGCCCGCCGCCCGCCGGCATCGCGGCAGCGGCCGGGGCGAGTTGCTGGGCCGGTGCCGATGCCGACGCCTGCGGTGAGGATGCCACTTGCGGCGACGATGTAACGCCGCCGCCCTTCTTCACCATCAGCGTGAAGCCGCCGATGACGACCACGAAGGCCAGCAGCAGGATCCAGCCGAGCCGCGTCATTCCTGGAACACCGCGGGCGTGCCCGCTTTGACCATCAGCGACAGCCGCGCTGCATCCCAGTTGGTCAAACGGATGCAGCCATGACTCTGGGTCCGGCCGATCGTCTCGGGGTTTTCGGTGCCGTGAATGCCGTAATGATCCTTGTCGAGATCCATCCACACCACGCCGACCGGGCCGTTCGGACCGGGCTTGATCGTCTGTTTCTCGTCGCCCGGTTTGGCGTCCCAGAACAAGGCCGGATTGTAATGGAAGGGCGGCAGCGGCGAGACGCCCTGAACCTTCCAGGTACCGATCGGCAGCGGATCGTGCGTGCTGCCCATCGTAGCCGGGAATTGCGCGACCAGTTTGTCCTGCGAGTCATAGACGCGCAGTTCCCTGTCCGATTTGTCGACCACCAATTTGGCCGCCTTGGGCTGTTCGGAGGAAACGTTGAGCCCGACCAGGGTCGCGCGCCATTCGGGCTTGAGCGTTCCCGCATAATCGGTCGCGGCAGGCCGCACGTTCGGCACCTTGATCTTGGTACCCGCGACCAATTTGGTGTCCGCGCTGTTGAGCGCGATCAAGGTCGCCTTGGTCGTGTGATAGCGCTCCGACAATAACTCCATCGCGTCCGAATAACCCATCGCCGGCAGCGCGGCCTGTTGGGCGGCATCGTCGGGAATCGGGCCGACGAACGGGCCCGCGACATCGGCATCACTTAGCGTAACCTCAATCGTGCCCGGCGTGGCGGCATAAGCGCCCAGCGCCTTGGTCGTATCCGTGTCGAGCTTCCCGCTCTGGGGCAGGCCGCGCGATTCCTGGAAGCCCTTGATCGCGCCGACCAGCGATTGCCCTTTTTGCCCGTCGATCACGCCCGGACCGAAGCCGAGCCGATCCAATAATACCTGCGTCGTGAGGGTTTTCTGATCGATACCGGGCGATTTCGTTGCGGCTGCGACAGCCAAACCGGGACAAACCGTGGCCAAGGCAAGGTAGAAGCCTGCAACCTTTAATGTTTTCACGCACGGTATCCCTTATCTTGGAATTGGGCAGGACAGGAACGCCGCTTGGCGGCTTTCTTTCCGAAGAGCGGGATATTGTATGCTTGAGATGCAGATCGGCCGTCGCGGCCTGCTGGGCGGCGCACTTGTTGCGGGCGCCAGCGCGATGATCGGCACGAGCGCGTTCGCGGCTTTGCCGGAACGGCGCCTCGCCTTCCGCAATATCCACACCAACGAGACGTTCGACGCGCGCTTCATGGGCGCGAGCGGCTGGGACAGCCAAGGTCTGGCCGAGCTCAATCACGGCCTGCGCGACTGGCGCAACAACGAGTCCACCAACATGGACCCGCAATTGATGCTGCTGATCAGCCAGATCCGCGACAAACTGGGCCTGCCGGCGCAGGCCAAGGTCGACATGATCTCAGGCTACCGCTCGCCCCAGACCAACGCCGCGCTGCGCGCCAAGGGCGGCGAGCATACCGGCGTCGCGTCCAAGAGCCAGCACATGCTCGGCAAGGCGACCGACCTTCACATGCCGGGCGTCAGCCTCGAAAACCTGCATCTCGCCGCGCTGTCGATGCAGGGCGGCGGCGTCGGTTATTATCCCAAAGACGGTTTCGTCCACGTCGACACGGGCCGCGTCCGCACCTGGTAAGCCAGGTCAGCGCTTCGGCGCGCTGCCGATATCGTAGCGAACGATCACCGGCTTCTGGCAGCCGTCCTCACTTCGCAGCACACCCAGCATCAGATTCGCGTTCGGCAGCTGGTTGAGCTTCTGCGCGCGCGCCAGCGCACGCGCCTTGGCAGCCTCGACCCTGGCGTTCTGACAGACGGGCGCGGCCGCTCCAGCTATCTTTGGCGGCGTCGGCAAGACAGAGGCGGCGGCGAACAAGGCTATGCTCAGCATGGCATCTCTCCTCCCCCACCTTTTACCCCCAACGCCGATAACTGGACAGCGGGCGCCGCGCTGGCCACACTCGATTCGTCGCATGCCCACGCCTTACGCCACGACCGAACGCGTGCTCGGCTCGCCGATCCGCAACCTCGTCTCGATCCTGGTCTTCATGGCCGTGGTCGTGGTGCTGTCGATCAGCGCCTACATGGCGGCGGGCTGGAGCTTCTCCGACGCGAGCTACATGGTCGCGCTCACGCTCTACACGGTGGGCTACGGCGAAGTTCACCCGATCAATACGCCCTATCTGCACACCGTTACGATGGCGACGATGGTGCTTGGGTGCACCGGCATGATCCTGCTGACGAGCGCGCTTGTGCAGCTCTTCACCGTGATGCAGCTTCGTCAGATACTGGGGAACAAGGGCATGGCCGACCGCATCGACAAGCTTTCCGGCCACGTCATCATCTGCGGCTATGGCCGGATCGGCGTGATGCTGGCGCGCGAGCTGGCGACGGCGGGCACGCCGCTGATCGTGCTCGAGCGCAACACCGATCGCCTGACCGAGGCGGAGGCAGCGGGCCACCTCACCCTCGCCGGCGATGCGACCGAGGAAGGCCTCCTGGTCCGCGCCGGCGTCGCCCGTGCCCGCACGCTCGCGACCGTGTTGCCTGACGATGCCGCCAACGTCTTCATCACGCTCTCGGCGCGCAGCCTGTGTCCTGAAATCGAGATCATCGCGCGTGGCGAGGTGCCGAGCACCGAGAGCAAATTGCGCCAGGCGGGCGCCAATCAGGTGGTTTTGCCGACGCATATCGGCGCCGAGCGGATCGCGCGGATGGTGCTCTATCCCGAAAGCCAGGCGATCGAGGAGAATGAGGAGCTGAGCCGGATGGCGCGCGACTTCGCGCTGCTCGGGCTGACACTCGAACGGCTGATCGTGACCGAACGCAGCACGATGGACGGATTGAGCGTGGCGCATGGCGAGAAGCGGGGCGGCGGCACCTTCTTCGTCGTCGGCATTTCGCGCGGCCAGCAGGAGGCGATGGTCCGCCCCGCTCCGGACGAGGTGATGAAGGCGGGAGACATGGTGATGGTGGTCACGCGTCCCGGCGCGAACGCCGCCTTATCGCTGTTCAAGATCCGTGAGGCGGTGCGCACCGGGCGCAATACCTTCTGACCTAGGCCGTCTTTCCCAGCACCGCCGCGAACGCCTGCACCGCCGCCGTTTCGCCTTCGCCGGCATTCCAGACCGCATTGCAGACCGCGAGGAAGTCAGCACCGGCTTCGATCAGCGGCGCGGCGTTGGCGGGCGTGATCCCGCCGATCGCGACGCATGGCAGTTCGAACAGGGTCGTCCACCAGCCGAGGATCGAGGGATCCGGATGGTGGCGCACCTCCTTGGTCGTGGTCGGATAGAATGCACCGAATGCGACATAGTCCGCGCCGGCCTCACCCGCATCCATCGCCAGATGGCGGCTGTCATGGCAGGTCACGCCGATCTGCGCGTTCGGCCCGAGCGCGATGCGCGCCTCGCGCGGATCGCCGTCATCCTGCCCCAGATGCACGCCGTCCGCGCCCAGCCGCTTGGCGAGGCCGATACTGTCGTTGATGATGAACGAGACGTCGCGGTCGCCGCAGATGCGCTGCAGCGGCTCGGCGATGCGCGCGATCGCATGATCGTCCATGCCCTTGAGACGAAGCTGGAAGGCCGCGACCGGGCCCGCCTCGATCGCGCGGATCAGCCGATCGCCGAAGCCTGCATCGATCGCGGGCGGCGAGATCAGATAAAGCTGGCAGGCCGGCCGGAACTGGCGATCGAACCGATCGGCAAAGCCCGGATCGAGATCGATCTCGTCGTTGGGAATATCTTCGCCTGGCATCTCTTGCTGCATGAAGCGGCCTTCCCCTTCCTGCCTTTCAGGGTCAAGCGCACAATAGTGAAGTTGATACTTGACTCTTTTTACGGCTGGCCGAATAGTGAAGTATCAACTTCACGCGCAGGAGATTACGCCATGCCCGAGTCGGCCACCGTCCACGGCAATTTCACCGTCGAGCGCAGCTATTCAGCCCCGCCCGCGCGGGTCTTCGCCGCCTTTGCCGATCCCGAGAAGAAGAAGAGCTGGTTCGCATCCAGCGACATGCACGAGATGGAATCGTTCGAGAGCGACTTCCGCGTCGGCGGCGTCGAAACGCTCCATTACCGTTTCGGGCCGGCATCGCCCTTCCCCGGCGCGCAGCTGACCAACGAGGGCCAGTATCACGACATCGTGCCCAACCGGCGCATCGTCACCGCCTCGCATATGGCGATCGAGGGCCGGATCTTCTCGGCTGCTCTGGTGACGATCGAGCTTTTCCCGACTGACACTGGCACCGACGTCGCCTGCACCTTCCAGGGCGCCTTCTTCGAGGGCGCGGACGGGCCCGACATGCGCAAGGGCGGTTGGGAAAGGCTGCTCGACCGGCTCGGCGAAAGCCTGGCCGCCTGACATGGCGCGCCCCGAACGCGATCCGGATATCGAACCGATCGACCGCCTGCTCCATGCGCTCGGCGAGCCCACCCGCCGCCGCATGGTCGAGGCGCTGAGCGAACGGCCTTATTCACTGTCCGCGCTGGCCGAACCGTTCGGCATCACGCTGACCGCCGTCGCCCAGCACCTGCGCATCCTGGAAGAGGCCGGACTCGTCCGCACCGAGAAACTCGGCCGCGTGCGCAGCTGCCAGATCGAGCACGGGGCCTTCGCCCTGCTGCGGCGATGGCTCGACGACCGCCGCTCCCTGTGGGAACGGCGTCTCGACGGCCTTGGCGGGCTGCTCGACGACGAGCTCAAGCCTTGACGGTCGAGGCCTCGTAGATCTGGTCGATCGCGGTGCCGAGCGCGGCGTCGAACTCCGCCTCGCTCATGTCATGATTGAGGTCCTCGACCAGCGCGCGCGAAAAACTGGCGATCATGCCATGGTTTTCCGCGAGCCGCCGGCAGGCTTCGTCACGCGAGAATCCGCCCGACAGCGCGACCACGCGCACCACACGCGGATGCGTGATCAGCGGCGCGTAGAGATCCGGCGTCACCGGAATCGAGAGCTTGATCATGACGTTGCGATGATCGGGCAGCGCATCGAGGCGCTCCGCCAGCGCATCGCGCAACAATTCCTCCGCCGCCGCGCGCTCCGGGCTCTTGATCAAGGCTTCGGGCTCGAGGATCGGCACGAGGCCATGCGCCGCGATCTGTTCGGCCAGTTCGAATTGCTGGTCCGCGATCGCAGCGATCCCGCTCTTCGACGCGAGGTTCACGACCGATCGCATCTTGGTGCCGAACACGCCGAGCCCGGCCGCGCGATCGAGCAAAACATCGAGCCCGGGAATCGGCTTCATCAGCTGCACGCCGTCTTTCTCGTCCTCCAGGCCCTTGTCGACCTTGAGGAAAGGCACGACGCCCCTTTCCTTCCACAGGTAGGACGGCACCGGCTGGCCATGCGCCAGACCGTCCATCGTGCGTTCGAACAGGATCGCGGCAAGCACCTTGGCGCCGTTGAACGAGGGCGCGGTGACGATGCGCACGCGCATCTCGTGCACCAGTTCGAACATTTCGGCATCGCCATGATAGGCGCTTTCGGGAATGCCATAGGCTTCGAGCGCCTTGGGCGTGGACCCGCCGCTCTGGTCGAGCGCGGCGATAAAGCCGGGCTTGGCGCGCATCTGCGCCATCATCTGGGAATCGTGCATCACGCCTCCTAGACCTTGATCGATCCAGGCTGAATCAGCCTGGATCGTGAATCAAGGTCTTAAACATTGAATAGAGCCTGATTCACGTCATCGGCGGAAGCACGCAGCGCTTCCACCAAAAACGATCAGGCTCCAAGCCAGGCTGAGCCGCCCGGCAGCCGGGATCACTTAGTGTCAGGGGCGGAGCCCGACAATGCGCCGAGGCCCATTAAAAGATCAGCACCGAATATTAGAAAAAGCGAGGCCGGCGTCCCGCGACGCCGGCCCCTCCTCAGGCTTCCTCCGGGAGATCAGGCGTAATGCGGGCCGTGGCGCGGGCGGCGCATGCTGGCGCCGAGCAGGCCGAAGCCTAGCACCATCGCCCCCCATATCGCGGGTTCGGGCACCGCGGACGCCAGCGACCAGCTGCTGAAGAGCCCAAAATCGGACGCGCACGTTCCGGTCGTGCCAGTGCACCAGGGCGAGAACGGCCCCGCCGCGAACGAACCGAACGTGTAGCCGCCGCCGTGGAAAGCGACATAAGCCGGCCCGCTGCCGGCGAGGCTGCCGGTCAGGTCGTCGACGCTGGTGAGCGTGTAAGACAGGATGTCCGACGCGTAGGTGAAGCTGACGAAATTGTCCGTCGTCAGCGTGTCGCCCAGCGTATAGTCCTTCAGCACCAACGTGCCCTCGCCGGTACCCGTGCAATCGATACACAGGCCCGAGAAACTGAAGTCGACGGCAGCCGCAGGGGCCGCCCATGAGGCAAAGCCGATCAAGGCTGCCAGCGCGGTCAGGAACCGCATCATCCGCTTATGCAACATCGCGTTCACCCTTTTACCGAGTTCCCCCCCGGTAAAGTCCCGCTCTTTCCGTTGCTGCAGTGCGGAATACAGGCTTTGGAATTGGGTGGCGATTGCGGATTGTAAAATGACTCTTACGTCGGTTGCAACGCAACAAAAAGGCGCAGGCAATCGCCTGCGCCATACCGTTCTTGCCGAGAGTTAGAGCGCGTGCTGCGGGGGCAACGGATGCGGCGTCGAGCGGCGCGTAACCATGCCGAGCACACCGAAGCCGAACAGCATCATCAGCCATGCCGCGGGTTCGGGCACCGCCACCAGCGCATCGCTGCCGGGCTGCTCCCCCTCGCCATGCGGTTTGACGAGATCGTTCAGGTTGGTGTTATCAATCGCGTGCGAGGTGCCGAACACGGTCATGCTGCTGCCGCCGGAAAAGGTCACCGGCCCCTTGGCGGAGAAATCCTTGGTGGCGCAGGCAGGTGCGGCGACGATGCACGCTGCCGCCAATATGCCGAGGAACTGTCCGAGCCGAACCATAACGCTTCTCCACCCTTGCTGCACCGCACATAGTGCACGTGCAGTTAACCCGTGTGAAGTGAATTTATTGCATCGCACAATATATGGTTAAGGCGCGGTCAGCGCCGCCACGCCCGGCAATTCCTTGCCCTCCATCCATTCGAGGAACGCGCCGCCGGCGGTCGAGACGAAGGTGAAGCGATCGGCGACACCGGCCTGATTGAGCGCCGCGACCGTATCGCCCCCGCCCGCGACCGAGATCAGGCTGCCCGACTGGGTCAGCGCCGCCGCGGTCTGCGCGAGCGCGACGGTCGCGGCGTCGAACGGCGGAATTTCGAACGCGCCGAGCGGGCCGTTCCAGACCAAAGTGCGGCAGGTCTTGAGCACATCGCCCAGCGCTTCGACCGCGGCCGGCCCGACGTCGAGGATCATCTCATCCGCCGCCACGTCGTGCACGTTGACGGTGCGGATCGGCGGATTGGCGCGGAACTCCTTCGCCACCACGACATCGTACGGCAGGTGGACCGTGCAATCCGCCTTGTCGGCCGCGTCGAGGATTTCGAGCACGGTGTCCTTGAGGTCATGCTCGCACAAAGATTTGCCGACATCGACGCCGCGCGCGGCGAGGAACGTGTTGGCCATACCGCCGCCGATGATGAGGTGGTCGACCTTGGCGACCAGATGCTTGAGCACGTCGAGCTTGGTCGAAACCTTGGCGCCGCCGACCACCGCCGCCACCGGATGCTCCGGATTTCCCAGCGCTTTTTCGAGCGCGTCGAGTTCGGCCTGCATCGAACGGCCGGCAAAGGCCGGCAGGATATGGGCCAGGCCCTCGGTCGAGGCATGCGCGCGATGCGCGGCCGAGAAGGCGTCGTTGACGAAGAGATCGCCAAGCCTGGCCATTGCCTGAGCAAGCGCGGGATCGTTCTTTTCCTCGCCCTTGTGGAAGCGCGTGTTCTCCAGCACAGCGATATCGCCCGGCTGCAGATCGGCGACCGCCGCCTCGGCTTCGGGGCCCGCGCAATCGTCGATGAAACGCACCTCGCGGCCCAGCACTTCGCTGAGCGGCTTGGTCACCAGAGCCAGGCTCATGGAGGGATCCCGCTCGCCCTTGGGGCGGCCGAAATGGGCGAGCACCAGCACGATCGCGCCCTTGTCGGCGAGTTCGGCGATGGTCGGCGCGGCGGCGCGCAGGCGGGTGTCGTCGGTGACGCGCGCGCCATCCATCGGCACGTTCAGATCCTCGCGGACCAGCACGCGCTTGCCGCGAACATCGCCCAAATCGTCCAGCGTCTTGAAGCTGCTCACCGCTCGATCCTCACTTGTTCGCCGACCCGGATCGGGCCGCTTTCGATCACCTTCGTCGTCACGCCGCCCCGCCAGAACGGCAACAGGGCCGCCTTCAATCCCGGCGCGATTTCCTCCATGCGAGTGCAAGGATCACACTCGCCGGTCACTTCCAGCACCAAACCCGAATCGAAGATGATTCGCGCGCCGGTCATTTCTTCCAGCGCCAGCCCCTCGACCAGCAGGTTCACCCGCCGCTGCTCCCACGGCACGCTCGCGCCGAGATCGTGCAGCGTGTCACGCCAGCCTTCCGCCGCCATTACCGTTACCTGGCGCTTGTTACGACCCGGCTTGAGGCTGCCGCGAAAATCGCCGCGCACGCCCTCGGCCACGCTGACGTCGACATGGTCGACTGTCTCCATCGGCCCGCGCGGACGCGCATGGCGGGCGATGCCGAGGAGACGGCCCACTCGACTTAGAGCAGCTTGCCCATCGCACCGGCGGTATCGACCATCCGGCTCGAGAAGCCCCATTCATTGTCGTACCAGCTCAGCACGCGGACCAGTTTGCCGTCGAGCACCGAAGTTTCGAGGCTGTCGACCGACGACGAATGCTGGTCCCCGTTGAAGTCGATCGAGACGAGCGGCTCGGTGACATATTGCAATATGCCCTTGAGCGGCCCGCTTACCGACGCGGCCTTGAGTGCGGCGTTCACTTCCTCGACGGTCGTGTCGCGCTTCGGATTAAAAGTGAGATCGACCACCGAGACGTTCGGGGTCGGCACGCGGATCGCCGATCCGTCGAGCTTGCCCTTCAACTCGGGCAGGACTTCCGCCACGGCGCGTGCAGCACCCGTGGTGGTCGGGATCATCGACATGGCGGCGGCACGCGCGCGGCGCTTGTCGGGATGAATCTGATCGAGGATCTTCTGATCGTTGGTGTAGCTGTGGATCGTGGTCATCAGGCCACGCTCGATGCCGACCGTGTCGTTCAGCACCTTCGCGATCGGCGCGAGGCAGTTGGTCGTGCACGAGGCATTGGAGACGAGCACATGCTCGGGCTTCAACTTGTCGTGGTTGACGCCATAGACGACGGTCAGGTCAACGCCCTTGGCCGGCGCCGAGATAAGCACCTTTTTGGCACCCGCTTCCAGATGCTTGCCCGCCGTCTCGCGGGTAGTGAAGAAGCCGGTGCATTCCAGCGCGATGTCGATCTTGTCCTCGGCATGCGGCAGCTTGGCCGGATCGCGCTCTGCGGTGACCTTGATGCGCTTGCCGTCGATGATCAGATCGTTGCCGTCGGCATGGACGTCGCCGTGCCACGTGCCGTGCACGCTGTCGCGCTTGAACAGCAGGGCATTGGACGGCGCATCGCCAAGATCGTTGATCGCCACCAGCTCCAGTCCGCAATCGGGGCGCGAGAGGATCGCGCGGGCGACCAGCCGGCCAATGCGTCCGAAGCCGTTGATCGCAACCCGTACCGCCATGTCGTAAGCTCCTTCAGAAAATGTGCTGGGCGAAGCGCGCTCCCTTTGTCGGGTGCGGCCCCCAGCGTCAACCGCGCCGCCCCGCGCCACGCCTGCATTAAATCTAGGGCCGCCCCAAGCCTGCCCCACTCCGGCAACGTCCGGCACACCGTGGCGTGCATGCGATCAGAGCCGTTGCCAGTTATGGGTCTGCAACGTAATGCCTCATTCTTATGTCGGAAGAGGCCATCAACTCTGCAACTGCCCGGCTCGAGCGTGCGCTTAATCGGATCGAGCGCGCGGTCGGCTCGCGCGAATCCACGGGCAACGGCGTGGCCGAGGCTTATGCCCTGCTTGAGGAGCGGCACGATACGCTGCGCGCCCGCATCCAGGAAACGATCGGCCGGCTCGACGTGCTGATCGGGCATGAGGGGCCCCGCTGATGGCGCAGGTCAAGCTCATCGTCGGCGGCCGCACCTATGATCTCGCCTGCCGCGACGGCGAAGAGCCCCGGCTGGAGATGCTCGCGCAGATGCTCGACTCCAAGGCGCGCGATGCGGGGCAACTGGTCGGCAGCGCGAACGAAACGCGCCAATTGCTGCTCGCGGGCCTGCTGCTGGCGGACGAATTGAGCGATCTGCGCTCCGGCGCGCCCGATCCCGGCAAGGCGGCTTTGGCGCGGACGCTCGATCAATTGGCCGAACGGGTCGAATCGCTTGCCGAACGCCTTGAGCAAGGGGCCCCGACTCCCTAGATAGGGAGATGGTGGGACTGCCCGGTACGATCCACGAACATCCCTGAGGCGATTATCATCCATAGGGAGCTGTCCCTGTTAGGGCCCTGGCCCGAAGCACATGGTTCCCACCTGACGTTTTGGCGTCAGTGGATTTCAGGAAAACGGCCATGGCGGTCCCACCACCCCTCCCCGATCCCGCGAAGGCCGCTTTGCGTGCCGATCTGCGCGCGCGCCGCGCGGCGCATGTCGTTGCCTTGGGAGAAGGCGCACGCGCTGCCGCACAAGCGGCCGCGGACCATGTACTGCCTCATATCCCCGCCGGCGCGACCGTCTCGCTCTATCTGGCGCTGCAGGACGAGCTCGATCCCGACGCGCTGATAACCGCGCTGCACGCACGCGGCCACGCGCTGGCGTTACCGACTTTGCTCGACCGCACGACGATGCGCTTCCTCGCCTGGCGGCCGGGCGACCCGCTCGAACGCGGGCCGATGAAGCTGCGCCAGCCGCTGCCCACGTCACCCGAACGCGCGCCCGATTTGATCGTCACGCCCTTGCTCGGCTTCGATTCGCTGGGCGGGCGCATCGGCTTTGGCGCGGGCCATTATGACCGCGCCTTCCAGCGCTATGCCGGCGCGCACCGGATCGGCTTCGCCTGGGCGATGCAGGAGGTGGACAAGGTCCCGCACGATCCGTGGGACGTGCGGCTTCACGCGGTCGTCACCGAAAAGGGGTTCTTGCCTGTATGAAACCGACCTGGCGCAAGCCTGCGGGCATGGGGTTGATCCTGCTCCTGATCCTGTTCTGGGCGGGGTTGGTCGGCAGCCAGGCCGCCTTGATCGCCCGCCTGCCCTGGCCGTTGCAGGCGATCGTCTATTGCGTCGCCGGGATCATCTGGATCGCACCGCTCAAGCCGCTGCTTTTCTGGATGGAGCATGGCCGCTGGAGATGATGAACGGGAGCGAAACAATATTTCCCCTGTTGGGTGTTTCATTAACAACTGACGGCTAATACGCCTCCCATGAGCGAGGTGGCCTGCGAAGATCCTTGGCGGCGTCTTTACGACGGCATCGCCCGCGTTTTGCTCGACAACCGTCTCGAGCCGACACCAACCAACTATGCACTCGCGCATCGATACCTGACCGCGCAGGACCGCGCGTTCAACGGATCGGTCGAACGCGCGATCCAGGATGGTGGCCTGTCCGCCGCCTCCGCCGCCGCGATGATCGCCGAACGATCCGTCGAACTTTCCGCTGCCGATCTGCAGGTGATGGTCGCCGATGCGCAGGCCCGGCTGATCGAAGTCGCCGAGATCGTCTCGGTCTCACGCGAAGTCGCCGCCGATTATGGCGAGGCGCTCGCCACCAACGCCGCCGAACTGGAGGCTGGCGCCTCGCCCGTCACCGTGGTCGGCACATTGATGGGCCTGACCGGCTCGATGATCGAACGCACGCGTGGCGTCGAAGAGCAATTGCGCATCGCGTGCGAAGAGATTCGCCAGTTGCGCGACAGCCTCGCCGAAGCGCAGGAAGCCGCCAATCAGGATCCGCTGACCGGCCTGCCCAACCGCCGCGCGCTCGACACCCGCCTGGCCGCGGCGACCGAAAATGCGAGAGAGAGTGGCCGCCCGTTTGCGATCGCGATCTGCGACATCGATCATTTCAAGGCCTTCAACGACCGCTTCGGCCATCAGATCGGCGACGAAGTGATCAAGTTCGTCGCCACCAGCCTCGCCAAGGACGGCGGCGAGCGCCTGTTCGCCGCGCGATACGGCGGCGAAGAGTTCGTGGTCCTGTTCGAAGGCGTGAACGCCAAGCAGGCCGGCGTTGAGATCGACCGCATCCGTGCCGCGATCGGCGCGCGCGATCTCAAGATCAACGCCACCGGCCAGACGCTCGGCCGCCTGACCTTCTCTGCGGGCGTGTCCGAGCTGGGTGTGGACGATGACGGCTCGTCTGCCATGCTCAAGCGCGCCGACGTCTCGCTCTACGAAGCCAAGAACAAGGGTCGCAATCAGGTGGTCGTCGCCGCCTAACCGGCCGGGAACAAGGCAGCGAGCAGATCGGCAAGCCGCCTCCCCGCCTGCCCCAGCCTCCGTTCCGACACCGCGCGTGCATCCGCGACATAATCCGGCGACAGCAAAGGCGCGCCTTCCGGCCGATGTGATTCGTTAAGCGCCGCGCCCCGGTACGCAACGGCCGCGGCGAGTTGCTCGCTTTCCCGCACCCAGCCCCGATAATCCGCTTTGAAATGGCCTGTACTGGCGGGGTCAGGCGGCAAATCGCGCTCGATTGTCGGCGCCAGGGCCTCTGCGCCGGCCAGTTCATCGCCAGGGCGATCGGCCGCCGTGTCCCAGAAATGATGCAGTTTCTCCGGCGCGGCGTCCGGCGCACGGCGCACCCAGCCGAGCGTTCCCGCAAGGTCGGTCAAAGGGAAACGGCCATTCATCAGATGCCCCGCATGGAGCGGCTGGTGCATGTCGCCGACCACGTGGAGCAGCCAGCAGAGCGCGATTGCGCGCCGGCCGGGATCCGCGTTGGCGTCGCGCAGCAGCTTCATGCTGTGCAGGACGGCATGATCCGCCTCGCCCAGGCGCGGTCCGCGAAACGCGGTCCAGCCGGTGACGACGCGCAATTCGTGATGCCAGTGCGTATGATTGTAGCGTGTCGCCCTGACATCGTCGGGCCAGCGCGCGATCAGCGCGAACAATCGCCGCTGGCGCGCTGCGCCTTCCAGTCCGGCCAGTGCCTTGTCGAAACGCGCGCGATCGGGATGGTTCACCATGAGGGCTTCGATCGCTGCGATTGCCGCCGGATCGTGCGCCGCGAGCAGATCGTAAGCGATCAGACCCGTCGCCATATGGCCCTGGTTGCTCCAGGCGCGGGCGGGGGTTGCGGCGATCAGGATATAGGCGGCAAGACACCATGCGATCCGGGACATTCGATATCCTGGAAGGTGGCGCGAGTGACGGGGCTCGAACCCGCGACCTCCGGCGTGACAGGCCGGCGCTCTAACCAACTGAGCTACACCCGCGTAGGTAGTCCCTTGCGGAGACGCGCCGACTAGAGAGGGTCGTGTGGGCTGTCAACCGCCCTACTGGGGTTCTGGCGGCAAAGTTGTGGATGCCTCCGGAACCGGGCTGGTGAGCGTGCCTTCCTCGAACAGGAAGCCGGCAATGTCGGGTTTGCCGGCGGCGTCGAGCACGGTCTTCATGATGATCAGGATCGGCACGGCCAGCAGCGCGCCGACCGGCCCCCACACCCACCCCCAGAAGCTCAGCGAAACGAGGATCAGCAACGGGTTGATCGTCAGCCGCCGCCCGACCAGCGCCGGCGTGATCAGGTTCGATTCGATCAGGTGGCAGCAGACGAAGGTCGCGACCGGCAGGATCGAATACCAGGCGTCGCGGAACACCATCAGGCCGCCCAGGGCGAGCAGCAGCGACGCCATGATCGGGCCGAGATAGGGCATGTAGTTGAACAGCGCGACGATGCCGCCCCACATCAGGGGATCCGGCAGGCCGATCAGCCAGAAAGCGCCCGCGACGAGCAGGCCGAGGCTGATATTGATCACCGTGATCGTCGACAGATAGGCCGAGGTCGCGTCGACCATCTCCTGGATCACGCGCGCGGTGGTCAGCGCGCTGGTGAAGCTGCCGCGACTGGTGATCGTCTGGCGGCGCATGCGCGTCCAGCCCGACAGGAAGAAATAGACGACCAGCACCGCGAAAAACATCTGCAGGATCGCGACCGGCGCCGAGCTCGCGACCACGTCCAGGAGTGAGGTCGGCTTGCCGAGCGAGACGATCATCTGCTTGCTTCCCTTCCCCATGAAGGTCGCCTGCGTGTTGCTGACGAAGCGGTCGAGGCTGGTATAGACTTCCAGCAGCGGGCGCAGATTGTGGCGGATGCGGACGACGCGTTCGGGCAGCAGGGCGAACCAGCCCGATGCCGGGACGATGATCGCCGCCACCGCCGCATTGGCGACGCCCAGGAAGATCAGGATCGACAGGAACGCGGCCAGCGGCGACGGCACGCGGCGGCGTTCGAACCACTCGAGCATCGGCACGAGCGCGATCGCGATGACGAGCGCGGCGGTGACGGGCAGGAAGAAGGCGGCGCCCGCCTGCAGGGCGAAGGGAAGCGCAATCGCGATGCCGAGACCTGCAAACAAGGCGATCGCGGCCAGCAGCCGGTCGCGGCGCAACGCTTCCGCCGCCCGGCCGGACATCAGCCCCTGCAAAAAGGAAGTGCTCGGACGCTCGTCCACTCTTGCCCTCCCGCCGAATCACACCCGTGATCCGCACCCTCCATGTCATGCCCGAAACCGGGCATGAACGGGAGAGAATCGCCGTGTCAAAATCGAATTTGTGGTTAACCGATGCGTCGCGAACACGGCACTTTTCCGGAAATATCCTCGGACCGTCCTGCCGACGAAACGATTCATCGTGGTTTCATTGACGCAGCGCGGCAAAGTCCCGACATCTGCCCCAGCATTGGTCGCCAAGGGCACGCGTTCCCTAGTCCTGCCGACAAGACGTTAAACTTCGCAGCCGTCGCATGTACTTAGCGGCGGTGGGCGGTTTTGCGCATTCGTAAGAGTTTTGAATGACTTTCAAGCGTCCCATCACGCTTGCTTCGGGTGCGGTTCTCGCCCTCACCCTTTCCGGTTTCGCGCTGTCCTCGGGTAGCTCGGCGGCCGAGCTCGTCGCCAATACACCGCTTCTCGCTTATGATCTGAGCGCGACCATCCCCTCGTCCACGCCGGCCGCCATGCCTGTCACGGCGCAGCCGGAGGCGGACGATACCGCACCGCAGGCCGCGCCAGTCGCCGTCGCTGCGGTCGATCCCGCCGCCGTCGAATGCATGGCCAAGGTCGTGATGCACGAAGCCAACAACCAGCCGCGCGAGGGTAAGATCGCTGTCGCGCAGACTTTGGTGAACCGCCTCAAGGCCGGCGGCCGCTTCGGTGGCTCGATCTGCGACATCGCCAACCAGAAGGGCCAGTTCTTCCACATCGCCAGCTTCCGTCCGCGTCGCGATACCGACGGCTGGCAGGAAGCGGTCGAGGTCGCGCACCAGGTTCTGGCCGGCCAGGCCGAGCCGGTCGCACCGGGGGCTATGTATTTCCGTGCCTCCTATGCGCCCGCCAACGCCTTCTTCCGCACGCGTCAGCGCGTGACCACGGTCGGCGCGCACGTTTTCTATCGTTAATCAGTCGGAGGGGCCGTCCGCGGCCTCTCCTTCTGACTTCTGCCCAGGGAAGCGCGCCGCTTCGGCGTGCTTCCACCGTTCGTGCATAGCCTTGCGCGGCAAGCCGATTCCCAGCCCTTCGGTAAGGTCGACCCACTGGTCGGCATATTCCGCCGCCTGCGCCTGCAGCGGGCTCGGCGGCTGATCGTCGACCCAGTCGCGCAACGACGCGGCATTGGCGAACAGCAGGAACAGGCTGGCGATCAGGATCACGCCGAACGCCCAGCCGAGGCCGCTCTCCTCGAGCTCGGGCTCGGGCAGGTCGATCGGCGATGGCGTTTCGTGCGGCATGGCTCCCTCCCTAGAACTGATAGTAAATGAAGGGCGCAACCCCTTCGAAACGCATCGTATCCACGATCAGGATCGTGACGCCCGCGAGCAACCCCATCGCCCATACCGGCAACAGGCGCAGGCGCAGCGCCAGCTTTTGCCCCAGGTTCACGGGCACGAAGTGGATCGCCATGCCGAACAGGATCAGTACGCAGGCGAGCGGCGTGAGCACGCTGCTCGTCACCCCGATCGTGGCGATGCCCCTGAAATAGCCGATCGCCGCGTCGAAGCTTTCGGCGCGGAAGAAAATCCACCCGACCACGACGATATGAAAGGTGATCAGGATCGCCAGCACCCGCGGCAACCTCGGCATCCAGCGCGGCCGTAGCCGTTCCCAGATGCGCTCCAGCGCGAGCACGCCGCCATGCAGCCCGCCCCAGATCACAAACGTCCATTTGGCGCCGTGCCAGAGGCCGCCGAGCAGCATCGTCAGCATCAGGTTGAGGCACTGGCGCGCAAAGCCTTTGCGGCTGCCGCCGAGCGCACCGATATAGAGGTAATCGCGCAGCCAGCTCGACAGGCTGATGTGCCAGCGCCGCCAGAAATCCTGCAGCGACACCGCCCGGTAAGGCTGGTTGAAATTGAGCGGGAAGCGATAGCCGAGCAAAGCCGCGATCCCGATCGCCATGTCGCTATAGGCCGAGAAATCGCAATAGATCTGGACCGCATAGCCGTAGGCCGCCGCGATCAGGTCGATCTGCGAATGCGCGACGGGATCGAAGAACACCGGATCGACCAGCCCGGTCGACAGCTCGGATGCGATCACCGCTTTCTTGAACAGCCCCCAGACGATCAGGACGAGGCCCATGCTGACCGTGTCGCGGGTCAGGCGCGGGCTGTCCGCGAACTGGGGCAACAGATCCGATCCGCGCACGATCGGCCCGGCCACCAGATGCGGAAAGAAGGACATGAGCAAAGTCACATCGAGCAACTTCGCGGGCGCCAGCCGCTCGGCATGGACGTCGGCCAAATAGGACATGCCCTGGAAGGTGAAGAAGGAGATGCCGACCGGCAGCACCACCTGCATCAGTGGCAGATCGCGGGCGAAGCCGGCCATCTGCAGCAGATCGCCCAATTGCTCGACGAAGAAGCCGTAATATTTGAAGAAACCAAGGATCAGCAGATTGCCGGCGATGCCCGCGATCATGATCGCGCGCCGCCGCCCGGCGGACGCATCGCGATTATACCAGATCAGTTCGGCAGAGCCCCAGTTGAGCAGGGCCGATCCGATCAGCAGCGCGACAAAGCGCCAATCCCACGCGCCGTAAAAGACCCAGCTCGCCACTAGCAGCAGGATCTTGCGCCATTCGTTCGATCCGTTCGCCGCCCACACGACGGTGAACACGACCAGGAAGAACAGGCCGAAAGTGAGGGTCGGGAAAAGCATAGCCTAGCAGTCGTCCCGGCGCGCCCGGCTCACCGCGCCGCGGCCTTGTCGAGATCGTCCTGCAGCCGCTGCGCGATCTCCTTGCCGCCCGCCGCTGTGTAATGGACATAGTCGCCGCGCATCAGCGGCGGCGTGGCGTGGACCCATATATCGGCGGTGCAACGTCCGCCCATCCGCGCTTCCCAATCCCAGAAGGCGACGTTGAGCTGCGCGGCGACGCGGCGCTGAACGTCGCGCACCGTCCTCAATCCGGCCGGCGGGAATAGCGGCCCCCTGCTGGTGCCGGTTACCACCGGCGCAGGCGAAAGCGCTGGTGGGGGCGCCGGCGCGGGCGCGCTCGGCGCCATGCCGATACTGTTGCGCAATTTATCCATGATCGTCTCGATCACACCGGGTTGATCGACCGGGGCGGCAGCGGCCGGCGTGCCGCAATCGGGCGAGGCTTCGCCCGACGACGCGTTGGCGCGCATTTCCGCCCGGCGGCTGAGCGCATCGGGCGCGCCCAGCACCAGGATCGGGACATTGCCCGCCAACCGGCGGATCCGGCCGATCTGGGTGCGCAAGGTCACCTCATATTCGAAGTCGTTCACCCGCGGCGAGAAGCCCTCATTGGTGCCGAACGCGACCACGATCAGGTCGGGCCGGTAGTTGGTCAGTTCCTCGGTCAGCACCGCATCGTCGGTCCGCGCCCAATGGATCAGCTGCGATCCGACCACGCCCAGATTGGACAGGACCACCCCGCCCGCGTCGCGAAACGTCGCCCACGACGTCAAAGTCGCCGGGCCGCCCGCGACGCTGAGGTCGGCCGTGGTCGCCGGCGATGCCAGCTTCATCGTCCGGCATTCGGGCCGCTCGGTCGGCGAATTGAGGTCGAAGGTCGCGCTTTCGGTGCCGGCGTGCAGCGTCAGGCTCCCCGCGCCCGGCCGCATGATCGCACAGACGGTGAAACGATCGAACGCCTCGTTGGGATCGGCCAGCAACGCCATCGTCGCCCCGTCGGTGAAGCTGGTGAGCGTGAACGCGCTCAATCCCAAAGGCGGCGACGGCATCGACCAGGTCGCGCCGAAATCGCTCGCGATCTTCCAGCCCGGCGACATCGTCACCGTCACGCCGCGGGTGATATAGCCGTCATAGGGCCGCCCCGGTGGCAGTACGCCCCGCCCCGCCGAACCATATTTCTGCTGGAGCAAATCGCGCCACGCGCCGGTGATCGCATCGCCCGCGGTGTGGCTGTCGCCGATCTGCAGGATATGGACCGGCCTTGTGCCGGCATGGGTGAGCTTGGCGAAAAAGGGCCGCAGCGTATCGCCGTTCGACAGGCCGCTGCCTGCCGACAGCGCCAAAGCGGCGGCGAGCGCGATCATGGTGCCTCGCTATCCTTATCCTGCTTGGCGGCGGCAACGCTCGCACGGATGCGTCCGGCCAGTCCTCTCGTGATACGGATATAACCGTTCATCGACATGTGGACGCCGTCGCCCGCGCGGAACAGCTTGGGCATGCCGTCCTTGTCGAGATAATAAGCCTGATATTGCCCCTGCGCGTCGATCGTCATCGGGCGGATATCGATGTAGGGCACGTCGAGCTGCGCCATCAGGCCGCGATAAAATTCATCCATCGCCCGCGCGTCGGAATCGAACGCCGGATCGCGCATCACCGGCAGCCCGACCCAATAGACGGTGGCGCCATGCCGCCGGAGCATCGCGACATAGGCTTCGACCCGCGCGCCGATCACCTGCTGCCAGAATTTGCCCATCAGCGCGCCGCAATGGCCGCCGTCGCACACGCCCTGCGCATCGTTGGCGCCGAACGAGATCACCGCGACGTCGAGCGGCTGGCCGTCGATCTGCTGGTCGTCATGCTGTTCGAGGTCGAGCCGGCGATAGCGGGTGAAGCCGGTCGACTGCTGCGAATATTTATCCACCTGATAGCCCGCCTTGGCCGGCAGCAGCCGATAGAGCGCGCTGTAGACGCCGTCGCCGAAGCTGTCGCCGAACACGCCGACATGCACCTGACTGCCATTCTTCACGGTCTCAGCCATCTGCGACGAAGGCTGATCGACCGCGGGCTTTTCGGGCTCGGTCGGCTCAGCGACCGTTCCCTGGGGGGCGCCCGCATCGGGCGTGGCCGCGCCGGTCGGCGGCGGCGGTGCCACGGCGCGCGGCGCGATCACCGGCGCCGCCTGGGGCGCGAGGCTGACCGCCTCCTTCTTCTCGTTACCGGTGCCGAAGGCGTAGCCGATCGCCACGCCGGCCGCGACGCCAAGGAACAGGACGGCCGTACGGTCGAGGAGAATGCGGAGCCACGTCATGGGATGCAATCGGGATAAAGGCCGCGCCCGGCTTGGCAAGGGCGCTCGCGCGTCAATGCGATGATCCGAATCCTATTCGGCGGTCACCCGCGCGCCCGCGCCTGGGGATAAGTGCCGAGCACGCGCAGCCACTTGGTGTGGAACTTGAGCTCCTCCAGCGCGCGCGCCAGATTCGCATCGTCCGGCCCGCCCTCGACGTCGCAAAAGAATTGGGTCGCCGCGAAGCTCGCCCCGCTCTGATAGCTTTCGAGCTTGGTCATGTTGACGCCGTTGGTCGCGAAACCGCCCAGCGCCTTGTAGAGCGCGGCGGGCACGTTGCGGACCTCGAACACGAAGCTGGTCATGCGCGGCCCCTGGACCAAAGCGTTCGAGGCTTCCGGCGCGAGCGCCACGAAGCGCGTGGTATTGTCGTCGCTGTCCTCGAGCCGGTCGGCGATCAGCTCCAGCCCATAAAGGTCGGCCGCTAGCCGGGGCGCGATCGCGCCGATCGAGGGATCGCCGATCTCCGCCACCATCGCCGCCGCGCCCGCCGTATCGGCATAAGCGACCGGCTTCAGCCCGCGCGCGCGCAGCCAGTGACGGCATTGGCCGAGCGCCTGGGGATGACTCATCGCCTCGCTGATCGTTCCGCCCTTCAGCCCCATCAGCCAGTAGCGGATCGGCATGAAATGCTCGGCGGTGATCGAAAGGCCGGATTCGGGCAGCAGGAAATGAATGTCGGCGACGCGACCGTGCAGGCTGTTCTCGATCGGAATCAGCGCGCGGCCGGCCTTGCCGTCCTTCACCGCGTCGAGCGCATCCTCGAAGCTGAAGCAGGGTAAAGGCAGCGCATCGGGGAAGGCTTCCAGCGCCGCGATATGCGAATTGCAGCCCGGCGCACCCTGGATCGCGACGGCGCGCTCGGGATGTTCGGCGGCAGCCTCGGTCATTGCGGCGACCAGGGCGCGCGCGGGTGCGGGATAGCTCTCCATGATGGCGGCGGCGGATAGAGGGTGTGAGCGCTGCCCGCAACCGCTTGCGGCGCTCGCCAACCGTCTTTAAGGAACCCGCAAATCCCGGGTGTCGGGCGGCATTTTTTCTCACCGAAGGTCAGGCAGGGGCATGAACGATCGCGCGAACACGATTGCGGGCTGGATTTTGTTTGCTGGCATCGCCGGCCTGGGTCTGACGATCGTCACCGGCGAGCACTTCAAGGCCGAGCGCCCTGAAAAGATGGGCTATGAGGTCCAGGGCGTCGAGCAGGAAGCGGGCGCCGCCGCCGTCGTGGAAAAGCCCTTCGCTTTTTATATGAGCCAGGGCGACGCGGCCAAGGGCGAAGACGTCTTCAAGAAGTGCGCCGCCTGCCACAACGCCGACAAGGGCGGCGCGAATGCGCTCGGCCCGAATCTCTACGGCGTGGTCGGCGACGCGGCCGCGACCGGCCGTGGCGGCTTCGCTTTCTCCGATGCGCTCAAGGCCAAGGGCGGCAAGTGGGATTTCGATAGCCTCAATGCCTGGCTGACCAGCCCGAAGGCCTATGCGCCGGGTACCAAGATGACCTTCGCGGGCCTGTCCAACCCGCAGGATCGCGCCAACGTGATCGCCTATCTCAACAAGCAGGGCGATCATCCGTTGCCGCTCCCGGCTGCCCCCGCCGCCGGCCCCGACAGCGCCGCCAAGGCGGGTGCGGAAGCGACCGGCGCCGATGCCGCCAAGGCGAAGAACGTAACCGTGCCGACCGAGGCCGGCGCCGCCAAGCAGCCCAAGGGCAATATTTCGGGCGATGCCGCGCCAGCGGTTTCGGGCACTTCGACCGAAAAGAAGAACTGATACGAAGGGGAGCTTGGCTCCCCTTCCCGTCACCCTGAACTTCTTTCAGGGTCCACCATGCATCCGCACCGTCCGCGCCTGTTGCCCGGTGGATGCTGAAACAAGTTCAGCATGACGGCGCGATGATTATGTCCGATCCCACCACCATCCGCCGCCTCTACGGCCGCCGCACCGGGCACAAGCTGCGCGTCGGTCAGGCCAACCTGGTTGATCGCCTGTTGCCGCAAATTGCGGTGCCGGCTGAAGGGGCGCTCGACGCCCCCATCCTGTTCAGCGACGATCGTCCGCTCGAACTGGAAATCGGCTTCGGCCGGGGCGAGCATCTCGCCGGCCAGGCCGCGATGCGCCCCGATCATGGCTTCATCGGCTGCGAACCTTTCCTCGACGGCGTCGTCGGCTTGCTGATCCATGTCGAGGAGCAGGGTCTCGCCAATATCCGCGTCCATATGAACGACGCGCTCGACGTGATCGAACGGCTGCCCGATGCGAGCCTCGACCGTGCTTACCTGCTCCATCCCGACCCCTGGCCCAAGGCGCGCCACGCCAAGCGCCGCTTCATGAACAAGGGACCGATCGATCTGCTCGCCGCCAAATTGAAGCCGGGCGCCGAATTCCGCTTCGGCACCGATCATCCGATCTATTGCCGCTGGGCGATGATGGTGATGGGCCAAAGCCCGCATTTCGACTGGCTGGCGGAAACACCAAAGGATTTCCTCGTCCGCCCGGACGACTGGCCCGAGACGCGCTACGAGGCCAAGGCCCGCCGGATCGGGCATGAAGTCTGGTATTTCCGCTATCGCCGCCGCTAGGCGGCTGGCGCCCAGTCGCCGTCTGTACGGGCCCATATCTGATCGACCGGCGCGACCGCGGCCGCCTCGCGCACGCTGCCGCTCAGGTTGACCAGGATCGTCTCGCCGGACAATTCGGGACGCTGTGCCGCCAGCTTGACGATGCTCGCCACCGCCGTCCCCGCCGCCGGGCAGATCCTGACCCCTTCATCCTCGAGGACCAGCGTCTGGGCATGCCGGATCTCCGCCTCAGTCACCGCCATCATCGTGCCGCCGCTTTCGATCGTGATGCGACGAATATGCGGATAGGCGCGGGTCGGGTTGCCGCGCAGAATCGCTTCGGCAATTCCGGTGGGATGCGGGACGATATGGTGCGGCTGGATCGTCTCCGCGCCCTCCTCCCAGGCATGGACCATCGGCCGGCAGCTCATCTGCTGCGCGCACAGCAGCCGCGGCGTCCGCGGGCTCAGGCCCAGTGCCACCGCCTCCTTTGCCGCCTTGTAGATACCGTAGACGCCCATCGCGCTTGACGAGGCCTGCACATACCAGTCGATCGGCCCTTCCACCTGTTCAACCGCCTCCAGCCAGGGGAGCTTGAGCCCCTCGCGCCGGCCGAGATTGAAGAAGCCGCCCTCGGCGACGAGTTCATGCTCCTTGGCGTAGGCGGCGCTAAAATCCGCCGCCTCGACGAAGCTGGCGCCGCGCAGGACATGGTGCCGGACCTGCGAAGATGGATCGTAATGGACGCGATCCTGGAAATCCTCGGCGGTGAACAGCTCCATCTTCATCTCGGGGACGTGGCCGATCGCCTGGGCATAGGCGGTCGAGCTGTTGCCCGTCGAAGAGGCGCAGAAATGCCGGACTCCGGCCTCGTACAGGAACGGCAAGGCAATTGCCGCCATCCGATCCTTGGTGGTCCCCGTCGGATTGGCGGTCTCGTTCTTGAGAAACAGCCGGTCGAGGCCGAGCCGCTTGCCGAGGTTGCGGGCGTGAATGGTCGGCGTGCTCGCGCCATCGGGCAGCAACGCGGCGTCGCGCACCGGCAGCAGATCGAAAAAGCGCAGATAGGGGTTTGCACTGTTCCGAAGCTCGACCTGGTCCAACGGATAATAAGCGTCGATCAAACCGCCGCAAAGCGAGCAGGTCGTCGGGAAGGTCTTGTCGGGTTCCGCGCCGCAGGTGGCGCATTTCAAGGTGAATTTGTCGACCACGTCATTCAATCAGGCGAGATGGGGAAAAACGGGCCACTTCCGGCGGATCATTGTCGCTTTCGATCATCCCGACAAGCCGGTTTGCCAGCCAGGCGCTCATCAATATGCCCTTGCCGCCACCACCGTTGATCACCCAGCCATTGGCATAGGCCGGCGTGCGCCCCAGCACGGGCAGGCGATCGGGCGTCATCGGTCGCGCGGCGGAGGATTGCGCCACCACCTGCCACGACCGCCAGCCGGGCATCAGGCTTGCGGCGCCCGCGATCAGTTCCTCGCGGGCAGGTTCATACGCTTCACCGAGCGGCCCGGACGTCCGCTCGGTGCCGCCGACCCAATACAAATCCCCGTCGTGCTGGTAGATCGCGGTCAATCCCCGTCCGATATCGGCGCGGGGCCCGTCGCCAGGCGCCCTGATCAACAGCAGATCGCCGATCAGCGCGCGAACGGGGACCGTCACGCCTGGGGACCAGCCCGCGATCGCTTCGCCGGCCCAGGCGCCAACCGCGACGCACAGCGCGGAGATAGCCATATCATCGGCGCCGCTGCGGACCGAGACGATCCGGTCGCCACGTGTCTCGACCGCGTCAACCTTGCGGTTGACGATGCGCGCGCCCTTGCGCACCGCGCCCGCAATCAGCGCCTGCCGATAGCGCTCCGCGTCGACCCGCGCATTTCCGTGGGTCATCAGGCCGCCAATCCAGCGCGGATCGAGCCGTCCGTCCCAGCGGGCGAGTTCGGCGGCATCCATCCAGCGCGCCGAAAAGCCGTCCAGCGCCTGATAATGGCCAGCCATGCATTGCAGCGCCGTCCCCTCCTCATCGCTTGATGCGAGGAAGAGCCGGTCGACAAGCTTCCAGCCGAAGCCGAGTCCGGAGATTGCCTGAACCTCTTCCTGCTGGTCGGCGTGCAGCCGGTAGGCCTCCGCATAGATCGGCGCCATGAACCCGGGAAAGCCGGGCCCGTGCAGCGGATTGATGCCGCCCGGATTCCAGCCGGTCGCCCGGCCCGGCCGATCATCGTCGAACAGCAACACGTCATGGCCGCGGCTCGCCAGCCGATAAGCGAGGCTGGCGCCGGATATGCCGGCCCCGACGATGGCGATCGGCCCGGCCATCCTAGTCCGGTTGTTCGACCTGGCGAAGAATCTCCCGCCGGTTCACCTTCTGCATGCCCGATGACGGGCGCGGGAATGTGGCGAGGGTGCGAAGTTCGATGCGATTGAAATATTGGCCAAGCTCGGCCCGGAACGCCGTCACCCGGCGGTTTTCAGGATCCTGATCGCCCTCGATCGCTACCAACAGATAATCCTCTCCGTCGTCTGCCTGCCGCGTGAACAGGCACAGGCTGTCGATGCCTAGCAGCGTGCGCGCCCTTTCCTCCACCGGCCCGACCGGCACCTTCTGGCCGGAGATGTTGAGCACGTCCTCAGCGCGACCCAATATCCGTATCCGGCCGTCCGCGCGGCGCGTGGCGAGATCGTTGGTGTTGAACCAGCTGCCCTCGACGCCCGCTTCCCCGCTAGCCGGCTCGCCGGAATAGGGCCGGGGATCGCAGGCATGCAATTTCACCTGGATGACCGCTTCCTGATCGTCCGCGGCGGGCTCGCCGAGCTCGTCGACCAGCCGCAGGTCGGCATTTGGCAGCGGCCGCAGCCAGATCGCGTCCTCCTCGACCTGGATCTCGCTCTGCAGCCGCACCCCGAATTCGGAGCCGGCATAGTTGAGGAAGATCCGGCAACGCAGCTTCTCACGCAATTGGGCCACGAGCGGCGCGGCGAGAAACCCGCCGCCGCAATAGATCTGCAGATCGGGGTCCCGCGGCTTGGGCAAATCCATGGCAGCGAGCGTCCTGATCTGCGCGGGCGTCACGAACAGCCGGTTGATCGGAAGGTCCAGCAGGTGATGCAGATTATCGTAGCGCTGATCGAACAGGCAGGTCGCCCCCAACGCCCAGCAGGTCAACGGGCATTTGCCGCCGACGGCGGTCCATGCCGTCAGGCTGTGCAGGTGGAAGGCGCTGCTCCGATCGAGCCGGAATTCGGCGGCCGTGCGCGTCCACAGCTGCTCGACGGCCGCGCCCGAACGAACCAGGATCTTGTGATCGCCGGTAGAGCCGGAGGTGAATTCGATATAGTCGCCAAAGCGGCTGTCATCGACGGTCGACGGCAAGGCATCGTCGCGGATCGCGTTGATCGCTTCTATCGGAAGCTCGAAGATCGGCAGATCGGGCCAACGCTGGTGGGCAGTCGGCACGTAGCCTTCCCGGCGGGAGGCGCAAACCAGCATCGCCCCGGGAAAATGGCGCAGCTTTCCGATCGTCTCAAGATCGCGTGCGGCGACCGTGGTGATTCCCAGCGAACGGAGCGCGATGCTGATGAGCCAGAGGTTGAGCAGTCCCGGGCTGGCAATGATCGCGGTACCGCAGATGGGCGGCAACGCCTGGGCGGCGTGGCAGCGGATCTTTAGAATGCCTTTGGCGAATGTCTCATAGTTGATGGGCGCGCCGTTGCTGACAACCGCGATCTTGTTCGGATGGCGCCCGGCATGGTCAAGTATGCGGCTCAGCAGCACGACGTTCCCCCCGTCGCCGGCAGAGGACAGCAGAAGCGCGCCACTCGTCAAACCCAAAAGTGGTCGCTGCCTGAATTCCGGCTCAGGCGGGGCTCTTGCCCGCTCTTTCGAGATTGCTGAGCGTCTCGCGCTCCAGCGCGCGCAATTCCGTGATCGTCTGGTCGAGCGCGGCCTTGCGATGTTCCAGCTCGGTCAACCGCGCGCGCACGCGTTTGATGAAGACGCGCATTTGCTCCACATGCTCGGGATCGACATCGTAGAGATCGAGGAATTCCTTGATCTCGCGCACGGTGAAGCCGAGCGCGCGCCCGCGCAGCACCAGCCGGATGCGCGCGACCTCGCGCTTGCCGTAGATGCGCGTGGTACCGACGCGCTGCGGCGCAATCAGGCCCTTGTCCTCGTAGAAGCGGAGCGCGCGCATCGTCATGCCGAGCTCCTTGGCGACCTCCTGGATCCCCTTGAGCGCGGCATGGTCTTCGGTCGGCTTGTGGCGTGCGGTCATGCGGCGCGCCTCGCGGCTTCTTCTTCGGCCAACGCCTTCTTGGAAAGCTTGCCGATCAGCGTCTTGGGCAATTTGTCGCGGATCTCGATGCTCGACGGCATCTCGATCTTGTTCAGCCTATCCGCCAGGAAAGCGCACAAACCGGCTTCGTCGGCGTGTGCGCCGGCATGGAGCGACACGAACGCCTTGGGCGATTGCCCGCGATAGCTGTCCGGAACCCCGATCACGACCGCCTCCGCCACCGCCGGATGCTCGTACAGCGCATCCTCGATCACCCGCGGATAGACATTGTATCCCCCGCACAGGATCAAATCCTTGATGCGATCGACCAGAAAAAGATAGCCGTCTTCATCGAGATAACCGACGTCGCCGGTGCGGAGCGCGCCATCGACGAACACGGCTTCATCATCCTCGGGCCGGTTCCAATAGCCCTGCATCACCTGCGGGCCGCGGGCGCACACTTCGCCACGCTCGCCGAGCCCAAGCACGCGATGCGGATCTTCGAGGTCGCGTATCTCGAGGATCGTCTCGGGAAAGCGCGGGCCGCAGCTATTGTCCTTCACCAGGCCCTCAAGCGGATTGCAGGCGATGATCGGCGAGGCTTCGGACAGGCCGTAGCCTTCGACGATCCGGCACCCCATACACCGCTCGAACGTCTCGCGTACCTCCAGCGGCAAGGGCGCGCCGCCCGAAATGCAGACGCGGATCGTGCTCATGTCGGGCGCTTCGTCGTCGGGCAAAGCATTCATCGCCGCATAGAGCGTCGGCACGCCGAAGAATTGCGTCGGCGGGGTGCGGCGGATCGTGGCGAGGAACTGCTTCATCTCGAAACGCGGCAGCAGAACCATCTCGGCGGCGGTATCGATCGAGTAATTGAGCACCGTCGTCAGCGCGAAGACGTGGAACAGCGGCAGCACGCCCAATGTGCGTTCCTGCTGTTCGGGCATATGCCCCACATGCAGGATCATCTGCGCGCTGTTGGCGGCCAGGTTGGCATGGCTCAGCCGTGCGCCCTTGGGCAGGCCGGTGGTGCCGCCGGTATATTGCAGCACCGCGAGATCGTGCGGCGATTGCGCGACCGAATCGGGATCGGCGTCGTCGATCAGATCGGCGAACATCACGTGACGCGCATCGTCGGGAATATGCGCGATCTCGCGGCGCTTGAAGCAGGCGAAGCCGATCCGCTTGGCGAGCGGCAGGACCGCCCCGAACGGGCAGACGACGATATTCGTCAGCCCGACCTCGTCGGCGATCTTCGCGACCTTGGCGTGGATCATCTTGAGATCGGGCACGACCATGATCGTCGTGCCCGAATCGACGATCTGATGCTTCAATTCGCGCTCGACATAGAGCGGGTTGAAATTGACCACGACCCCGCCGACCCGCAGGATCGCGAAATAGAATATCACGAAATAGGGCGTGTTGGGCAGGCACAGGCCAACCCGCATGCCCGGCTTGACGCCGATATCCTGCAGTCCGCGCGCAGTCTGCCGTACGAGCTCGCCGAGTTCGGCATAGGACCAGTGGCGGCCCATGAAATCGATCGCCGGCCACGCCCCGTGATGCGCGACCGCCTTGTCGAGCAGATCAGTTAAAAGGCGCGGCGCGATCGTCGGCATGACCTCCGGCGGCAGATCCGCCGCCGGATTGTCTTCACGCATCATACCCGCCGCGCCCCACATCAGAACTTCAGGTGCGCGCCGACCGAGAGCACCAGCGCATGTGCGTTCTGCAGCGTGCCGTTCACGACGATCGGCGTCTGCACCGGCGAGCCCGCATAGGCCGCGGTGAGGCGGTCGATGCTGGAATCCTTGAACTTGATATAGTTCACGGCGGCGTCGAACCCGAGGCCCTTGGTCACATCGAAGCTGGTACCGGTGGCGAAATTCCAGCGGTCGCTGTCGGGCACCCGCGCATCGCGATGCGTGTCGCGCGTCGGCGTTTCGTCCCGCTGGATGCCCGCGCGCCACGTCCAGTTCGGCGCGATCGCGTAGTCGAGACCGCCGGCATAGCTCCACGTATTGCCGTAATTTTCGGGGATCGCGACGTTGAGCGGCGCGCCGAGCTGGATCGTGCCGAACTTGTTCCAGCCGAAGCGGACGATCTGGCCGTCGAGGGTGAGCTTGTCGGTCGCCTTGAAGCGGATGCCCGCGACCGCCTGCCACGGGGTGCGGAACTGGGCGGTGGTCGTGAGCGAGCCATTCTGCCCCGCAAGCGGGCCGGCCAGACCAGCGGTGGTGACGCTGCCGTCCAGCGTGTGCTTGACGCTCGACTTGTAGCTCAGGCCGATCGAGACCGGGCCGGTGTGGAATTGCGTGCCGAGGCTCCAGCCCCAATCCCAGCCATTGCCCTTGAGCGTCTGATGGCCGTCCGGCAGCAAGGGCGACAGATTGGGCAGGTAATTGCCCAGGATCGCGCGGACATATTCGGCATTGGCGCCGACGCCGACGCTCCACTCCGGCGTGATCGCGAATGCGACCGTAGGCTGCAGGTCGATCGTGCGCAGCTGCGTCTTGTCGGCCGTGTAGCGCGCCCAGCTGGTCGCGGCGTAATTGGTGGTGAAGCTGAACGGCGATGTCACCGCGAGACCGATCGACAGGCGCGGTGTCAGCGCATAGGCGATCGCGCCCGAGGGCAAGGTGCCGTTGTTGATCGGGTTGTGCGAATCCGTGTCGCCGCCGACCGGTGCGGGCGCCTGGCCCGGACGCACGATCACGGTGCCGTTGTTATGGACATCGCCGCGCGGCATGATCTCGCTCACGCCGAGCGAAACGTCGCCGCCGGTCATGCCGCCGATTGACGCCGGGTTCCACCAGAGCGACGCCGCGCCCTGATCCGCGCCCTCGCCTGAGAAAGCACGTCCGGCGCCACGCACCGATTGTTCCTGCAGGTAGAAGGCCGCCGCATTGGCGGAGGTGGCGATACCGCCCGCGAGGACGGAAACAGTCGCGGCGAAAAGCGCGCGCGTGGAAATCTTGGTCATCCTGAACTCCCTCGTCTCTTTGTTGTCGTTGGTCATGGGGACGCGCCTCAACGGACGCGCGTCCAGGTCTGGCTCTTGCACAAAGGCCACATGATACAGCCGCGCACCTTGAGGTGATCGGCGTCGATCGGGGTGATGGTGGCCTTGTAGGTGCCGCCGTCATCGCCGTTGTAGATCGTTCCGCCGGTCCATTCGCCGTCGCCGCGGGTGAAGCCGCTCATGAATTGCAGGTTCATCATCCGGCGGCCGCGCAGCGACGCGTCCTTGTTGTTGACGTCGAGCAGATTGGGGTTGGCCCTGAGCCCGTCCGAATTGGTCAGCTTGCCGCAGATCGACGCGCCGCAGCGCTCGACCTCGACGATGCCGTGACGAGTCTCGGTCTGCCAGCGCCCAAGCGCCGTGTCCGGGCTGAGCGCGGCCGATGCAAGGCCTGCGAGCATGAGAAAGCCAGTCATACCTCTCCTTCATCACTCTCCGATCCCCGCTCTGTGGCAGGTGATCGTTGGGCCGGTTCATTGGACCGGCTGCGAATCCCTATGTGACTCAAAATTTGCTTGACGTATAGGGAAAGTATCGCACCCTTAGAGACGACAGGGCACGATACCGTAAAGTGCCGCCGGAGAGTGACTGATGCGCAACACCGTGATCGCGGGCTACGCCCGTTCGCCTTTCCATCTCGCGACCAAGGGCGATCTGGCGCGCGTCCGGCCCGACGATCTCGCCGCGCAGGTGATTCGCGGACTGATCGAGAAAACCAGGATCGATGCCGCCGATATCGAGGACATCATCCTCGGCTGCGCCTTCCCCGAAGGCGAGCAGGGTTTGAACGTCGCCCGCCTGATCGGGCTGCTCGCGGACCTGCCGCTGTCGGTCGGCGGGATGACCGTCAACCGCTTCTGCGGATCGTCGATGAGCGCGATCCATATCGCGATGGGCCAGATCCAGCTCGGAGCGGGCGAGGCCTTCATCTGCGCAGGCGTCGAGTCGATGAGCCGCGTGCCGATGATGGGCTTCAACCCCCTCCCCAACCCCACGCTCGCCGCCAAAAGCGCCGCGTATATGGGCATGGGCGACACCGCCGAGAATGTCGCGACCAAGTACCAGATCACGCGCGCCGAGCAGGAAGCGTTCGCGGTCGGCAGCCAGCAGAAAGCCGCCGCCGCCCGTTCGGGTGGTAAGCTTTCCGACGAGATCATCCCGATCAAGACCAAGACCGGCGTGGTGAGCGAAGACGGCACGCTTCGTCCCGACACCAATGCCGAGGGCCTCGCCGGCCTCAAGCCTGCCTTTGATCAGAATGGTTCGGTCACCGCCGGCACCTCCTCCCCGCTCACCGACGGCGCGAGCGCGGTGCTGGTGACGAGCGAGGATTATGCCCGCGCGCACGGGCTCGAAATCCTCGCCCGGATCAAATCGGTCGGTATTGCCGGCTGCGCGCCCGAGATCATGGGAATCGGCCCGGTCGGCGCCTCGACCAAGGCGCTTGAGCGCGCCGGGATCAATGTCGGCGATCTCGATGTGGTCGAGCTCAACGAAGCCTTCGCCAGCCAGGCGCTCGCCTGCATGCGCGACCTCGGATTGAAGCCCGACACGGTCAATATCGATGGCGGCGCGATCGCGATCGGCCATCCGCTCGGCGCGACCGGCGCGCGCATCGTCGGCAAGGCCGCGTCCTTGCTCAAGCGCGAGGGCGGCCATTACGCGCTTGCCACCCAATGCATCGGCGGCGGCCAGGGAATCGCCACCGTGCTGGAGGCAGCCGAGTGACCGACGCCATCAAACCAGCCGGCGTCCGGCCGGACTCTATCAAGAAAGTCTGCGTGATCGGCGCGGGCGTGATGGGCGCGGGCATCGCCGCCCAGGTCGCCAATGCCGGCGTACCGGTGCTTTTGCTCGACATCGTCCCCAAAGGCGATGGTGGCTCCGCCAACCGCAATGCGATCGCCGAGGGCGCGGTCGCGAAGATGCTCAAGACCGATCCCGCGCCATTCATGTCGACCCGCGCCGCGAAATTGGTCGAGACCGGCAATATCGAGGACGATCTCGCCAAGGTCGCCGAGTGCGACTGGATCATCGAAGCGGTGATCGAACGGCTCGACATCAAGCATGATCTCTATGCCAGGCTGGAAGCCGTGCGCCGCCCCGGCAGCGCGATCTCGTCCAACACCTCGACCATCAAACTCGACAAGCTGATCGAGAGCCGCACCGATGCGTTCAGGCGCGACTTTCTGATCACCCATTTCTTCAACCCGCCGCGCTACATGCGCCTGCTGGAGATCGTCACCGGTCCGGCCACCAATCCTGTCGTAGCCGCGAAGGTCGAGGCCTTTGCCGATCGCTCGATGGGCAAGACGATCGTCCATGCCAGGGACACGCCCGGTTTCATCGCCAACCGCATCGGCACCTACTGGATTCAGCTCGGCCTCAACGCCGCGTTCGACCTTGGCCTGACGGTCGAGGAAGCCGATGCGGTCGGCGGTCGTCCGATGGGCATTCCCAAGACGGGCATTTTCGGGCTGGTCGATCTGGTCGGCATCGATCTGATGCCGCATCTCCAGAAGAGCCTGACCGAAACCTTGCCGAAGGACGATCCCTACCAGGCGATCGCGCGCGTCCATCCTTTGATCGAAACGATGATCGAAGGCGGCTTCACCGGCCGCAAGGGCAAGGGCGGCTTCTATCGCGTCAATCGCGAGATGGGGAAGCGCAAGGAGACGATCGACCTCATTACCGGCGAATATCGCCTGCCGATCAAGGCGGGCGGCCTCCCCGCCGATGCCGCCAAGGGCGATTTGGGCGCGCTGATCGGGCTCAAGGGAAAGATGGGCGATTATGCCTGGGCGGTGCTCGGCGGCACGCTCGCTTATGCCGCGGGTCTCGTGCCCGAGGCGGCGGACAGCATCGTCGCGGTCGATGACGCGATGAAGCTCGGCTACAATTGGAAGTTCGGGCCGTTCGAGCTGATCGACAAGATCGGCGCTTCAAAGCTAGCCGCACGGCTTGCAGCCGAGGGCAAACCCGTCCCTGATTTGCTCCAGCTGGCGAGTGATCGCAGCTTCTATCGGACTGAGAACGGCAAGCGCCAATATCTTGGAATCGATGGCGATTATCATAACATAATCCGCCCCGAGGGTGTGCTACGGCTGGAGGATATCAAGCTCGCGTCGCAGCCCCTGCTGAAGAACGGTTCGGCCGCGCTCTGGGATGTCGGCGACGGCATCGCAGCCCTCGAATTCACCGGCAAGATGAACGCGCTCGATGGCGATGTCATGAAGCTGATCGGCCAGGCGATCCCGCTCGTCCAGAAAAGCTTCAAGGCGATGGTTGTCTACAATGACGGCAGCAATTTCTCCGCCGGCGCCAATCTCGGCCTCGCCTTGTTCGCGCTCAATATCGCCGCCTGGAGCGAGGTCGAGAAGCTCGTTTCCGGCGGCCAGAAGGCCTACAAGGCACTCAAATATGCCCCCTTCCCCGTCGTCGGCGCACCCGCCGGCATGGCGTTGGGCGGCGGTTGCGAAATCCTGCTCCATTGCGACGCGATCCAGGCGCATGCCGAGCTCTATATGGGCCTGGTCGAATGCGGCGTCGGCCTGATCCCCGGCTGGGGCGGCTGCGGCGAGATGCTCCAGCGCTGGCGCGATGCGCCCGGCATGCCCCACGGTCCGATGCCAGCCGTCGCCAAGGTGTTCGAGACGGTCAGCACTGCAACCGTGTCCAAGTCCGCCGCGCAGGCGAAGGAACTGATGTTCCTGCGTCCCGACGACGCCATCACCATGAACCGCGACCGGCTGCTGTCCGACGCCAAGGCGAAGGCGCTTGCGCTGGTCGATGGCTACCAGCCCCCCGCCCCGCCCGAATTCAAATTGCCGGGCGAGAGCGGCCATGTCGGGCTCAACATGGCGGCACAGGGGTTCCGCAAACGCGGGCTCGCGACCGACTACGACATGGTCGTGTCCGACGCGCTCGCGGGCGTGCTGACCGGCGGCCCGGCCGATCTGGTCGATACCGTCAGCGAAAGCGACATACTCAAACTGGAACGCGAAGCCTTCATGCTCCGCGTCCGTGACGTCCGCACGATCGCGCGGGTCGAACATATGCTGGAGACGGGCAAGCCGCTTCGTAACTGATTGCAGGACGCAGCCGCATTCCGGCGCGCGAGGAGAGTGAAATGCAGGTCTATGAAGCGCCGCTGCGCGACATGAAGTTCGTGCTGCACGAACTCCACAATGACGACGGTTTTGGCGGCCTCGACGCGCTTGCCGAATTCACGCCCGATCTGGTCGATCAGATCCTCGAGGAAGCCGGCCGCGTCGCGCGCGAGGTTTTGCTGCCGCTCAATCGCTCCGGCGACGAGGAAGGCTGCCGTCTCGAGAATGGCGTCGTCCGCACGCCAAAGGGCTTCAAGGCGGCCTACGACCAGTTCCGCGAGGGCGGCTGGTGCGCGCTCGCGTCCGACGCGCAATGGGGCGGGCAAGGGCTACCGGAGACGGTCAACAAGATGACCGAGGAGATGATCTGCGCGGCCAACGTGTCGTTCAGCCTCTATCCCGGCCTCACCCACGGCGCGACCACCGCGATCGAGGGTTTCGCCAGCGACGAATTGAAAGCGCTCTATCTGCCCAAATTGGTCGAGGGCAGCTGGTCGGGCACGATGTGCCTGACCGAGGCGCATTGCGGCACCGATCTCGGCCTGCTGCGCACCAAGGCGGTGCCGCAGGACGACGGCAGCTACAAAGTGACCGGCTCCAAGATCTTCATCTCGGCGGGCGAGCATGATCTGACCGAGAATATCATCCACCTCGTGCTCGCGCGGCTGCCCGATGCGCCCGCCGGCGTGAAGGGGATCAGCCTGTTCCTCGTGCCCAAATATCTGCCCAAAGCCGATGGTTCGGTCGGACCCTCCAACGGCGTCCAGTGCGCCGCGATCGAGCACAAGATGGGGCTCAAGGCATCCGCCACCTGCCAGCTCAATTTCGAGGAATCGACCGGCTGGATCGTCGGCAATGCCCACAAGGGCATGGAAGCCATGTTCAAGATGATGAACACCGAACGCGTTTCGGTCGGCGTCCAGGGGCTCGGGGTCGGCGAGGCCGCCTACCAGTCGGCGGTCTATTACGCCAAGGATCGCCTTCAGGGCCGTTCGCTGGCGGGCGCCAAATATCCCGACAAGCCGGCCGATCCGATCATCGTCCATCCCGACGTGCGGCGCATGCTGATGACGATGCGCGCCTATAATGAGGGCTGCCGCGCGGTCTGCGGCTGGGTCAGTCGTGCGCTCGATGCCGAAAAGCATTCGACCGATCCGGAAGTGAAACAGCGCGCCGGGGATTTCATCGCCTTGATGACGCCCGTCGTGAAGGCGCTGTTCACCGACATGGGCTCCGAATCCGCCAATTTCGCGGTCCAGGTCTATGGCGGCCACGGCTACATCGCCGAGAGCGGCGTCGAGCAATATGTCCGCGATGCGCGGATCGCGATGATCTACGAGGGTACCAACGGCATCCAGGCGCTCGATCTGGTCGGCCGCAAGCTCGGCGCGCATATGGGCCGTTACCTGCGCTCTTTCTTCCACCCGGTGTCTACGTTCATCGAGGACAATGCCGAGAATGAGGCGCTGGCGGGAATCATCCCTGGCTTTGCCCAGGCGTTCGGCGCGCTCCAGCTTTCGACCGGCACTATCGCGCAGAAGGGGTTGAAGGACCCCGAGGAAGCCGGCGCGGCGGCAACCGACTATCTGCGCCTGCTCGGGCTGGTGGCGATGGGCTATTGCTTCGCCCAGGCGATGAAGATCGCGCAGGCCAAGGTTGCCGCAGGCGACGGCGAGGCCGATTTCTACAAGGCCAAGATCGCGACCGCGTCCTTCTTCTTCGATCGCATATTGCCACAGGCGACCGCCTGCTTCCTTGCGATCAAGGCGGGCAAGGCTTCGATGATGGCGCTGAGCGAGGACGCCTTCTGAGGTGAGCATCCCCGCCCCGCTCGCCGGCCGTCTCGCCATCCCGGCGATCGTGGCGCCGATGTTCCTGATCTCGGGCCCCGATCTGGTGGTGGAATGCTGCCGTGCGGGCCTGCTCGGCACCTTCCCGGCCTTGAACCAGCGCACCACCGACGGCTTCGTCGAATGGCTCGACGAGATCGAGGCGCGGCTCGACGAAAACAGCGCGCCCTACGGCGTCAACCTGATCGTTCACCGCACCAACACGCGCCTCCAGGCCGACCTCGACGTCATCGTCCAGCGCAAGGTGCCGTTGGTCATCACCTCCTTGGGCACGGTCCGGGAGGTGGTCGATGCGGTCCATAGCTATGGCGGGCTCGTCTTCCACGACGTGATCAGCGCGCGCCACGCGGAGAAAGCGACCAAGGCCGGTGCCGACGGCCTGATCGCGGTGTCGGCCGGCGCGGGCGGCCATGCCGGGACGATCAGTCCGTTCGCCTTGCTCGACGAGATACGCGGCATCTTCGACGGCGCTTTGGTGTTGGCGGGTGCCTTGTCGCGCGGACGCCATATCGCCGCCGCCGAACTGATGGGCGCGGATTATGGCTATTTCGGCAGCCTGTTCATCCCGACCGACGAGAGCCTCGCCCCGCCCGAGCAGAAACAGATGATGGTCGAATCCCGCGCTGCCGACATCGTCCACACCGACAAGGTCACCGGCATCTACGCCAATTTCATGAAAGCGAGCCTCGCCGCCAACGGCCTGCTCGATGCGCCGGGCCACGTCGGCGCGCTCGATCTCGAAGGCGAAGCCCGCGCGTGGAAGACGATCTGGTCCGCCGGCCATGGCGTTGGCGCGACCCGCGCGGTACGGCCCGCCCGCGCGATCTGCGAGGACCTGATCGCGGATTATCGGAGCGTGAAGAGCTAGTGGCCGATCCGCAATCCGAGGACGAGGTCGCAGCGCTCGTCGCCTTGCTCGACGTCGAAACGATCGAGCCCGATCTCTATCGCGGACCCCGCTATCCGCGCGGGCGCGGCCGCGTGTTCGGCGGACAGGTGATCGGCCAGGCGCTCGTCGCCGGTGCGCGCTCCGCGTCTCCCAGCCAGCAGGCGCATTCGCTCCATGCCTATTTCATGCGGCCGGGCGATGAGGATCTCGAGATCGACTATCGCGTGCTCAAGGATTTCGACGGGCGCAGCTTCGCGACGCGCCGCATCGTCGCGCTGCAGAACGATGCGCCGATCCTGACCATGACCGCCTCGTTCCAGCGCTCCGAGGCCGGGTTCGAACATGGCGCGCCCATGCCCGATGTCCCCGGCCCCGATGCGCTCGATCCTGGCGACAAGGATGGCGGCGGATCGCCGGTGATGGCGCATTTCCTCAAACGCTTCGGCGCGTTCGAATTCCGCCCGATCCCGCCTTTTGGCGAGCTCGCGCCGCGGCCGCAGCCGGGCCCGAGCCGCCTTTGGTTCCGGCTCGCCGGCGCCGCCCCCGCCGATCCCGCGATGCGCAGCGCGATGCTCGCTTATCTCAGCGATTTCGGTCTGCTCACCACCGCCGTCCTGCCGCACGGCGTTCCATTGTTCAGCGGAAAATTGCAGGCCGCGAGCCTCGACCACAGCCTGTGGCTGCACGAGCCCCCCGCCTTCGATCAGTGGATTCTCTACACGATGGAAAGCCCCTGGGCGGGCGGCGGACGCGGCCTGACGCGCGGCACCTTCCACACGCAGGACGGCCGCCATATCGCCAGCGTCGCGCAGGAAGGCCTGATCCGCCCGATCGAACGAAGCTAGGCCGCGTTCGGATTCCACAACGCGCGCAATTTATGCGCCGCGAGCTTCGGCCGCCGATCGCGCGTGAACACGCCTTTGAAATTGAGCCCGTCGACGCGCATCGTGCTCTGCGACGTGCGGAAATCGGCGAACGCCCACGGGTGCGTGCCGATCACCCAATCATGCTTCGCGGCGAAGCGCAGATACATCGCGATCACCTCCGCCTGATATTCCTCGTCCCACATCAAGGCCGGCTGATCGTGCATGCCCGCAACCGCGTCGGCGCCGAACTCGGTGATCATCAGCGGCTTGTTCGGATAGAGCGCGTGCAGCGCGGTCATCTCGCGTTCCAGCACCTGCGCGGCGTCGTCCATCCGCGCCGACACCGCATACCAGCCGTCATAACTGTTGGTGCAGATGAAATCGCCCTTGGCCAGCCAGTCCGGCGGCCCGCCCTGGACGCTGACCAGGGTCGCCGGCCGGGTGCGATCGAGCGCGTGGATATGGTCGAAAATGTCGTCGAAGAAGGCCTTGCCGCGCTGCGCCGCGTCGGCGGGCGCATCGCCGATCGTATGGAAAGGCTTGGTCAGCGGCTCATTGCCGATCGACCAGGCGATCACGCAGGCGCGATTGCGGTCGCGACGAACCATGTCCGTCAGGTCAGCACGCAACTGGCGCCGCCGTGCTTCGATGATCGCGGGCTCGTCGGAAAAGGTCAGACTCACCCCCGGCGTCTCGGCGATGACGAGCAGGCCGACCCGGTCGGCGAGCATCAGCGCCTCTTCGGCATAGGGATAATGCGAGGTGCGGAAGCTGTTCGCGCCGATCCATTTCAGCAGTTCGTAATCGCGCACCAGCACGGGCAGATCGAGGCCCTTGCCGTGGAAGAAGAAGTCCTCATGCTTGCCGAAGCCGCGCAATTGCACCGGTTCGCCGTTGAGCAGCAATTGGGTGCCGCGCACTTCGATCGTGCGCATGCCGAAATCGAACGCATATTCGTCGATCGGTCCTGCCCCGCCGATCATCACCGTGACGCGGTGTAGGAAAGGATCCCCTGTACTCCAGAAACGGGCACGACGCATTGCGACGACTGTGGTGCCGCGGCCCCCGGTGATATGAACGATTGCCGAGCCGCGACTTTCGCCGCCCTCGATCTGGACGCGTGCCTCCCCCGACCAGCGACCGCTGACGGATACTTCCACTTGGACGCCCCAGCTCGCGCTCCGGTCGATGTGGACCGTCGTCGCTACAACATCCGTGATATGCGTCTGCGGCAGCGCGCACAGCCAGACCTGGCGATGGAGGCCCGCGAACGGGAAAAAATCGTAGCTGGTCTGGGGATATTCCTCGACCGTCCACTTCCAGGCCGCGACATCGGGATTGTTGGGGACGCGGTCGCGCTCCAACTTGTTCTCGACCATCACGCTCAGGCGATTGGCCTCGCCGAACCGCGCTGCGCCACCAATGTCGAACACGAACGGCAAATGGCCGCCACGATGTTCGCCCAGCAACTTGCCGTTGAGCCACACCCTGGCGCGATAGACTGCCGATCCGAAGCGCAGCCGCAGCGCGCGGCCGCGCCACGCCGGATCGACCTGAAAGTCGGTCTCGTACCAGGCCGCGCCGACATAATTGCGCGCATCGTCGAACAATTCCTGCCAGCTCGCCGGCACCGGGATGCTGCGCCAATTGGTCAGGCCATTTTGCCAGCCTTCCTTCTCGCCGGCATCGTCGCGGTCGAGCTTGAACCGCCACAGGCCTGACAGATCGCGCGTGGATCGGGTCGGGCTTTCGAACGGGTAGAGCAGCGACAAAGCCTCGTCGGGCGCCTGCGCGTCCACGCGGCCCGCGATCGCAACCGCACCCGCCACACCCGCGAGGGCAAAGCTTTCCCGCCGCGTCAGCGCGACTGGCGCGACGCCTTCTTCCGTCCCGGCCATGCGAAACCCTCTCTTCTTGTCTGTCTTTAGCTCAGCGCGGCATAGCGGCGGCGCTGCTGCGCCACGCGCGCCCGCGCCTGCTCCATCTCGTGCACTTCGGTCGCTTCCATGATCGATTCGAGCACGCGCGTGAGGTGGCCGCGCATCGCGGTCCGTGCGCGTTCCGGATCGCGCGTCCGCAGTGCTTCGACGATGATATTATGCTCATCGATACGCGGGATAACGCCCGCGGCATGCGCCTTGTCGCTCAGCAATTTATATTGCGGCGAACGCGCGCGCGCATCCCACAGGGCTTCGACCGCCGTCACCATCGGGCTGTTCTGCGTCGCTTCGGCGATCAGCACGTGGAACCGGCGATCGGCGTCTTCCGACCGATCGATATCGCGGCCATTCTCGTCATGCATTTCGGCGATCAGGCCCGTCAGCGCGTCAAGTTCGGCATCGGTGATGCGCACCGCCGCCAGCGCGCACGCCTCGCCTTCGATCGCGCGGCGCGCCTCGAGCAATTCGAACGGGCCGACATCGGCCTCCGCCGCCTTGCCGCCGCGCGGCGTGGTCGAGGTGACGTAGACGCCCGACCCCATCCGCACCTCGACCAGGCCGTCCAGTTCAAGCGCGATGATCGCTTCGCGCACCGTCGGGCGCGACACCGAATAGGTCTGGGCGAGCACGCGTTCGGCCGGAAGGCGCTGGCCGATCGTATAGGCGCCGGAGGCAATCCGGGCGGAAAGGTCGTCCGAGACCCTCTCGTACAAACGGCCGCTTGCGGATTTGCCCACCATGTCCTCCGCTTAGCTGGTCGGGCCGATTTCGGCAATGGTCATGATATTGGCCTTACCTATATTACAGGTTTCGTCCTGACCACATGCTTGCATTTGGCCTGACCAATCTCTAAGCAGCTTCCACAAGCCGGCCCGAGCCGGCGATAATGGGGAGAGGAAACCATGGCTTACAAAATGACGCGCGCGCTCGCGCGGCTGCTCATCGGAACCGCGCTCGGCTCCGGCCTGGCGACGGCCGCTTTGGCCCAGGCGGCCGCTGCACCCGCAGCCCCGGCGGCGGCAACCGACGCCAACAATGCGGCCGAAATCGTGGTCACCGCGCAGAAGCGCACGCAGAATGTGCAGGATGTGCCGCTCGCGGTGCAGGTGGTCGGATCGACCCAGCTTCAGGCGGCCGGCGTCAGGGATTTCAATGATCTCACCCGCGTCGCGCCGTCGCTGATCGTGCGGCCGGCCGAAAATCCGGTGAACGCCTCCATCTCGATGCGCGGCGTCGGCACCTTCGCCTTCGCGATCGGCGTCGAGCCGTCGGTCGCGGTCGTGCTCGACGACGTGCCGGTCACCTTCCAGGCGCGCGCCTTCGCCGATCTCTCCAATATCGAGCGGATCGAAGTACTGCGCGGCCCGCAGTCGACCTTGTACGGCAAGGCCGCCTCGGCCGGTCTGATCAGCATCGTCACCCCGGCCCCGTCGAAGACGCTCACCGCGAATGTGAGCACGTTCGGCACGACCGACAGCGAATATGGCGCGACCGCCGCCTTTTCCGGCCCGCTGACGCCGACGATCGGCTTCCGCACCAACCTCAACTACGACAATTTCAAGGGCAACATCCACGATCTGGCGAACGGCCATAAGATCAACGGCCGCCGCAATTTCTCGACCCGCAACAAATTGGCGTGGGATCCCTCGCCCGACGTCAGTGTCTGGGTCGGGATCGATTATATCAACGGCAAGACTACCACCGGCCGCCCCTTCATCGCGCTCGATCCGGCCGCGACCTTGAACGGCATCGCCGCCTACACGCCCGCCGTATTCGCACCCGGCGTCACACCCGGCCCGAACAATCGCGACGTCGTGAACAATTATGTGACCGGCACCAAATATCACGATTTCGACCAGTCGCTGCACGTCTCCTGGGATCTTGGTGGGCCGACCTTCCTGTCGATCACCAGCCACGACAAATTCCACATGGACGACACGCTCGATCAGGATGAATCGGCGATCGTCGCGCGCGACAACCGCCAGACCGGCGAGTTCAATTCGACCCAGTTCAGCCAGGAATTCCGGCTGGTATCACCCGGACACGACCGCTTCCGCTATACGTTGGGCCTGTTCTACACCGATCTGAAGGCCAACCGGCCGTTCGTGCGCGGCCCCTTCACCGCGATCGCGCACTGGTATGCGGAGCAGGAAAACAAGCTGTCGGCGGGCTTCGGCCAGCTCGAATTTGATATCCTGCCCAAGACGACCCTGATCGCGGGCGGGCGCTACAGCCATGAAAAGGTGAGCTACCTTTTCCATGACTTCACCAGCACCGATCCGAACAATCCGTTCACCGGCAGCGACGGCGACAGCTACGCCAATTACAAATTGGGCGTACAGCAGCATATCGACGACAATGTCATGCTGTTCGCGACCTATGCCACCGGCCATAAGGGCGAGACCTACGATCTCACCACCGGCTTCAATCGCAACCGCCAGCTCGCCGGTGCGATCAAGCCCGAGACGTCGAAGGATTGGGAGGCCGGCGCCCGCACCGAATGGCTCGATCGGCGCCTGACGCTGAACGTCACCGCGTTCAGCACAAAATATCGCGACTATCAGGCGCAGGGCATCGAAATCCTGCCCGACGGCACCACCAATTATCGCCTCGCCAATGTCGGTGCGCTGCGCACCCGCGGCGTCGAGATGGAGCTGGGCGCGCGGCCGACCAACGCGCTCTCGCTGGGCGCGTCGGTCACCTATGACGATGCCAAGATCACCAACTTCCCGGCGGCGCAATGCTTCCCCGGCCAGACGGTGGCGCAGGGCTGCATCGCGGCGGCGGGTCCGGTTCCGGCGCACCAGAATCTGGCCGGCTTCCGTCCGCCTCAGGCACCGCAGTGGAAGGGCAGCGCCAATTTCGACTGGACGCCCAGCCTTGGCAATCTGCCGTTCGAAGGCCTCGTCCAGGGTGCGTGGAGCTATCAGAGCAAGGTCAATTACCTGCTCAGCCAGGATCCGCGCACCGTCCAGCCGGGCTATGGCATCCTCAACCTGACGGTCGGCATCCGCCAACCCGACAAGCATTATGAGGTCGCGTTGTTCGTCAACAACCTGTTCGACAAGCAATATTACGTGAACTTCGCGGATTCGTTCAGCAATTACGGCAGCCACATCGCCACGCAGGCCTACCTGCCGCGCGATTTCCGCCGTTATGCCGGCATCCGCGCCTCCGTCACTTTCTAGTCAAAGGCTCCCCTTAGGGCGGCGGCTATGGTAGCCGCCGCCCCTCTTTTTGCCCTCCGTTCCCGAAAGCGTCCAAATGCCCAAGATCACATCCGCCCGCGTCATCGTGACCAGCCCCGGTCGCAATTTCGTGACGTTGAAGATCGAAACGGACGAAGGCGTCTACGGGATCGGCGACGCGACGCTCAACGGGCGCGAACTGGCCGTCGTCGCGTACCTTCAGGAGCATGTCGTGCCGTGCCTGATCGGGCGCGACGCGCACCGGATCGAGGATATCTGGCAGTATCTCTACAAGGGCGCCTACTGGCGGCGCGGTCCGGTGACAATGACCGCGATCGCGGCGGTCGACATGGCCTTGTGGGATATCAAGGGCAAGGTCGCCAACCTGCCGGTCTACCAGTTGCTCGGTGGTGCCAGCCGCGAGGGCGCGATGGTCTATGGCCATGCCAACGGCAAGGACATCGAAGAGACGATCGCCAACGCGCTGATCTACAAGGCGGAAGGCTACAAGGCGATCCGCATCCAATCGGGCGTACCTGGCCTGGCCTCGACCTATGGCGTGTCGAAGGACCGCTATTTCTACGAGCCCGCCGATAGCGACCTGCCGACCGAGAATGTGTGGTCGACCGAGAAATATATGCGCTCGGTCGTGCCGCTGTTCGAGAAGGCGCGTGAGGCCTTGGGCTGGGACGTGCATCTGCTGCACGACATCCACCATCGCCTGACCCCGATCGAAGCCGGCCGCCTCGGCAAGGATCTCGAGCCCTTCCGCCCCTTCTGGCTGGAGGATGCGACCCCGGCCGAGAACCAGGATGCGTTCCGCCTGATCCGCCAGCACACCACGACCCCGCTTGCGGTCGGCGAGATCTTCAACTCGATCTGGGACTGCAAGGGCCTGATCGAGAACCAGCTGATCGATTATATCCGTGCGACCGTGGTCCATGCCGGCGGCCTGACCCATCTGCGCCGCATCGCCGCGCTCGCCGATCTTTATCAGGTCCGCACCGGCTGCCATGGCGCGACCGACCTCTCACCCGTCACGATGGCCGCGGCTTTGCATTTCGACATCTCGGTGCCCAATTTCGGCGTGCAGGAATATATGCGCCACACGGCCGAGACCGACGCCGTCTTCCCGCATGCCTACAGCTTCGACAACGGCATGATGCACCCCGGCGACAAGCCCGGCCTCGGCGTCGACCTCGATGAAGTCCTCGCCGCCAAGTACGAATATAAACGCGCCTTCCTGCCCGTGAACCGGCTCGAAGACGGCACCATGTTCAACTGGTAGCCGTCAGAACGCCCGCCGCACCTTCAGCGATAGCGCAGGGCCCAGCCGCAACCGGCGAGCATCGCGATAGGCGAGCCCGCCGCTGCCGCGCAGCCCGTCATAGACGGAAATGACCCGGCTATAACGCCGGCCCAGCACGTCGCTCGCCTCGATATGGACGGACAGGTTGGCGTGCGGAATATAGTCGGCGAACACGGTCAGCAACGCGCTGGCCTTGTTGAGATCGACCTCGTCGAACAGATAGGTGTGCGTCGACCAGCCCGCATCGAGCGTCGCGCCCCACGCCGCCTTCCAGCGCGGCAGATCCTGATGGAAATCGGCGGTAAACTGGAGCGGCTTCTGGTTGGAGATTGCGCGCGCGTGCCCGGTGGTCGGATCGGTCACGCGCGCACGGCGCCAGGTCCCGTCCAGCTTGAGCGTGGCGTGCGCAAGGCCGACCACGCTCAACGGCAAGGTCATATCGCCGATCAGATCGTCCTCGCGCCCGTTGCCGATATTGCCGGGCGCGTCGAACACCGCCCCGCCGTCGGTTGGCCGCACCGGCACGCGATCGATCGCATCCCTGAGCCAGCTGTGCCGATAGGTCAGCGATAGCGCGGTCGCGTCCTTGCGCCATTCATAGGCGGCTTCGGCGACCCAGCTATTGTTGGGCCGGATCGCGCTGTTGCCCGACGACACCGAGCCCTTGTCGAGCGTCGCCGCGGCGATGAAATTGGTGAAATCGAGCTGCCCCACTTCGCGCTCGAACCGCAGCCGTATCTGCTGGGTTCGGCCTGGCAATAATGTCAGCCGAACGAATGGTTTGGGATAGACGTAGGAACGCCGCTGGCGCTGGTCCGCGTCGGCGCGGATTTGCGACAGCTCGACATGGCCGCCGGCCTCGATCTGGATCGCGGGTGCCGCCTGCCACGTCGCCTGCGCGCCGATCTCGCCGCGCGCCTCGCTGACCTGTGCCACCGCATCGGGCAATGAAATCGGCGCGCTGTTGAAAGCCAGCATGCTGCTCGTGTCGAGATGGTTGTAAGCGGCCTCGATACTCAAGGCGGCCGAAAGATCGGCGCTTGCCTTGTAACGCAGCTGACTGCGCAGCAGCGCCTCGCTGGTGCGATCGCGCTCGCCGAAGGAGAGCGCCGCTCCCGGGGAATCGAGCAGCGAAGCATAACGCTTGCGGCCGAAACGCAGCAGCGCGGTCGTCTCGCTTTCCAGCGGCCCGAAAGTCCGGCTGAAATGTGCGCCCAGTTCGGCGCCCGCCTGGCCTCCGCCAAGGCCGCCCAGATCCTCGTTGAGCCGCGTCACCACCGCCACCGGCACAAACTGGCGGTCGCGCTGATGGTCGTGATAGTCGGTCCAGGTGAGCGTGCCGTTGAGGCGCAGCTGGCCGTTCCAGGCCGGCAGCTCGAACGTCCCCTGCGCATAACCGGTAAGCCCGCCCGCGGCCGCATCGACCCGTGCCTGCTGGATCGGTGCTCCGGCTGCGTCGGTGCGCAGCCTGCTGCCGTCGCCTTTGTTGACTTCCACATAACGCGACAGCGACGCGCTCCACGACAGGCTGCGGCCGGTGCCGGAGCTTGTGGAGCGTTCGATCGTCACGCCCGGAATCGTCCGGCCGTCGGCATAGACCCCGTCCGAGACGGTCACCGCCGTGGTCGCGCCGGCGGCCGCCTTGCGCACGATATTGGCCACCACCGGTTGGCCCAGCATGTCGATGCCGGGCGCCCCGCCGCGGATCAGGGCGATATGGTCGACCTGCGCCGCGGGAATGCGGTCGAGCACCTGATCGAGCGTGAAATTCTTGTCGGTGATCCGTTTGCCGTCGACCACGACATTGCCCGCCGCCTCCGCCATCCCGCGCAAGGTCGCGTCCCCTGGATCGAAAGTGAAACCGGGAATGCGCTTGACCATGTCGAGCGCGCTATTGGGATGGAAGTCGGCAAAGAAGCCTGCCGGGAAATCGAGCGGCACCCCGTCACCCGGCGGCGCGGCCTGGGCTGCACCGGCCAGCGAAAGGACCAGAATGCAAAGGCAATTTCGGCATGGCATGGGAACACCTCGGATCGGGCAAGCGAGGTGCTCCAGCTAAAGCGCGCATTCAGCCAGGTCCTGAGGTCGAGCCGATGTTTTCCTGATGTCCTTATGGAGGGCGCCCTAACGCGCCTGTTCGATCGCAGCGATCTGGCGGAAAGCCGCTGCCGCCGGCGCCTGACGAACGCCACCCAGACACCAGACCGGCACGGCAAAACGTCGCCAGTCCAGACCGGGCCATTCCAGCTTTGTCTCGTTCGAAACCTCGCGCGCCGCCGCCACCTGCCCCGTCTTCGCCAACGCAGCGGCAAGCGTGATGCCCGACCAGGTCATGCGCACGATCTGACGCGATCGGCCGGCCGCGTCGGCAGCCGTGGCATAATTGCCCTGCGCCAATTGCAGATCGGCAAGGTGCGACAATATGACCCAGCGCACCGGATTGTCGGTCGAGAGCCGCCCCAGCAAAGCATCGAGCGCGCCGACCGAAGCCGCGCCGCGCGCGGTGCAGAGCCCGTCCACGAACGGCAGATCGTATCGCGCGACCGGATGGTTGGGCTGGAGTGCGAGCACGCGTTCGAGCGCGGCATGCGCCCCGTTCCGGTCGCCGATCAGCCGGTAATAAGTGGCGAGTTCGTACAGCACGCCGGCATCGTACGGCGCATGTGCCTTGGCCTGCTCCGCATGGCGCGCGGCGGCGCTTCGCAACGCGGCAACGTTAACACCGGGTGTGAACATAGCCCGATAAGCCAAGGCGCTTGCGAGCGATGCATGCGCGGGCGCATAGTCCGGATCGAGCTGCAAGGCGCGCTGCTGCGGCCACAAGGCGTCGGCCTTGTGCGGCTGAAGGAAGACCTCGTCGCTGCCCGGCACCCAGGTTGCGAGCAAGATCAGTTCCCATGGCTTCAACGACAAAGGCGGCTTGCGCCGGATCGCGCTTTTGGCCGCGACCAACAGCCGATCGGTGAGCTCCCCCGCAATCGCACCCGCCAGTTCGTCCTGCGCGGCCGCATCCATCGCGGCGGGCCGATCGAAATTGCCGGCCCACAGATTCTCGCCGCTGCGCGCGTCGAGCAGGGAGATTGTGATCCGGATACCCGACGCGAGCGGCGCGACGCTGCCACGCACCGCATACGCCTGCCCGCCATCTGAAGCCGGCGCGTTACCCTTGCCGACATGCAGCAGGCTGGCCCGGGACAGCGCCATCGAAACCTGGTCGGACAAGGCCCGCGCCGCGACCGCATCCGCCGGTCCAAGCACATCGAACGGCTTGATCGACACCTGCAGCCCTTCGGTGGCGGGACTGGCCGGTGGGGCGCTGCCCAGCCGATACCAGGCTGCCGCCGCGAGGATGGCGAGCAGCACCAGTGCCGGCACGATCCAGCGCCAACGCCGGACCAGCCTTGGTTCGGCAGGCTCCTCGGTCTCAATCGTCACGGGCGCGATCAGCCGATAGCCGCGCTTGGATATGGTCTCGATCACCTGCGCCGGCGTGCGCGCATCGCCGAACACTTTACGCAGCCGGGAAATCGCCCGGGTCAGGCTTTCATCGGCGCCGAAGGCATGCCCCCAGACACGGTCGATGATCGTCTCGCGCGACAGGACCTCGCCCGGGTGGTTCGCCAACAGGCACAACACATCCATGATCTTGGGTTCGAGCGTCGCTTCGCCGTCCGGTCCAGCCACGACATTGCGACCGGGATCGATCCCGAACGCGCCGATGGTGAAGCGCCGCGTCGGCGTCACTCGTTGCCCAGCAAGCCGCCGAGGATACCGCCGATCGCGACACCCGCCGCCCCGCCGCCGATCGCCCCGCCAAGGCTGCTGCCCCGGCCCTCGTCATTGCCGGGCAGATAGCGGGCAATCTCCTCGGCCAGGTTGAGGATCGGCATCGACTGGAGCCACACCTTGCCCGGCCCGGTCAGCGTCGCGAGGAACAGGCCCTCGCCGCCGAACAGAACGTTCCGGAAGCCGCGCACCATCTGGATGTCGGTATCCACCGTCGGTTCCTGCACGCCGATATGGCCGGCATGGACGCGCAGCCGCTCTCCAGGGCTAAGCGTCTTCTCGATCACCTCGCCCGAAAGATCGAGGAACACCGTACCCGGCCCGGTCACGCGCTGCAGGATGAAGCCCTCGCCCGCGAAGAAACCCGCGCCCAACCGCTGCTGCAGCGCGATGTCGAGCGTCACCGACATCTCCGCGCACAGGAACGTCTCCTTGCGGCAGATCAGCGACTGGCCCGGGCGCAGCACCATCGGCAGGATCGTGCCCGGAAAGCGCGGCGCGAACGCGACATGGCCGGCGGCTTCCGCGCCATATTCGGTGATGAACAGGCTGCCGCCGCTCATCACGCGCTTGAGGCCCGCGAAGATGCCGCCGCCGGTATGCGTGTCCATCACGATGCTGTCGCTCATCCATGCCATCTGATGCGTCTGGCTGTAGATTCGCTCGCCCCGATCGAGATCGATCGAGACCGTCTGCATCACCGTTCCGGAAATATCGTAGCGCATCGCTCTCTCCTCCGAGCCGCGTCGTCCGCTTAGCTGATCGGAAGCGGCGTGCGGTTCAATAGAAAAGAGCGCGGTCAGGCGGATACCATAGCCGGTCAGGACGGCGGGCAGCCCTTTTCGCTTTCGCCCTCCAGCTTGGCGTCGCGGCTGAGCTTGAAATCTCGATTGCAGCGCAACACCGCCGGGCCGCCGAGCCCGGTCGCGAGACTGCGCTTCATCGTCGCCGCGCCGTCGCTCTGCAACTGGATCGCCGGGCCCTTGGTTCGTTCGATCGTCAGCCTGTCCAGAAGCACATTGCCGATCCGCTTGCCGAGGAACTGGATCGCCTCTTCGTTGCTGTCGAGCAGGACGGTGTCGCGTACCGTCACGTCGGCCGCGATCGGCGCGTCGAGCGCATAGAACCAGAGCGCACCGACGCCGAAATGCCAGCGTGGATCGAAGCTGCCCGACCGCACCACCAGATTGTCGGCGATCAGGATCGGCCCCGATGCGGGCACCGCATTGAACCGGTTGCCGAGATGCAGTCCCCCGCCCTCGGTCAGCGTGTCCGCGATCAAATTGCCGCTGACCTCGATATCGTGGCCGCCATACAGCGCGATGCCGTTGGCCAGCACCGGTGCGATGATCGTATTATGTCGGAACACGATATGATGGTCGGCTTGTCCATGCGACCAGGCGGCGAGCCCGTCATCGCCCGTATTGCGCAGGAAATTGCCGTCCACGACCGCGTCGCTGACACCCTGATGGAAATTGAGCCCGTCCGCCATCGTGTCGAGAATGCGCAGGCCCCGGATCACGATCCCGTGCATCGGCCCGTCGAACCACAGGCCAACCTTGGTATGCTGGATCCACAGGTTGCGGATCAGCGATCCGCCGCCGATCGCGCCGCCGATGCCGTTGACCTGATCGTGGTCGATCCGTTCGGTCACCTCGCCCAGGATCGCGAAATCCTCCAGCCGAACGTCGGTGGACTGGTCGGGCGCGCTTTTGCCGTAAAAGCCCAGCCCCCGGCCGCGCACGATCGAATACCAGGGACCGGCGCCGCGAACATGTACGCGGTCGACGATCACATGCCCATCGACCCGGAAACTGCCCGGTGGGATCCAGACCGGCCGCCCGGCCGCTCGCGCGGAGGCAATGGCGCGCTCGAACGCCGGCCCGGACGGTTTCTCCCCCGACGGATCGGCCCCGAAATCGACGACCGAAACCGCGCGTGGCGGTGGGCGCGAAGGCGGCGGCACCAGCTCGAAATCGGCCAGGTCGATCGCATACCAGGGGCCGCGATCCTGCGGCCGCACCTGCAGGCGGACATGCGTGCCCGCCGCGAGCGTGCGTCCGAACAGCAGCCGCGTTTCGTCGAAGAAATGGTGCGCGTGACCATCCCCGGGCCGGTTGGTGAAGGGATAGGCGCCGTAATACCAGCCGTAGCGCGAGGTCAGCGCGAGCGCGCCGAGCGGCTTGCCGTCGGCGAACAGGCCGAGCGTGACGTCGCGCCCTTCGCCCTCGTCTCCGTCGGGAATCGCGGCGCGGACCGTGACCGCATTGGCCGGCCGCGCGAGCGTGAACTCGATATAGGCACCGACCTTGGCGAGCTGCACCGCGCGCCGTCCCGATGCCTCGGCGGCCAGCGTCGTGAAGCGACGATCCGGCCCGACCAAAATGCCGTCGGTAACGGCATTCTCCGCTTCATATTCGTCGAATGGCAAAGCGGCGCCGCGTCCGGCACTGACCTGAGGCGGTAATGCCGCGATCGTGCGCGGCGTCGGCATGGCCTGCGCCGCCGCAGCCAGCAATATCAGGGAACCGAACGGCAGGCGCTGCATGAACCGGTCATAGCCGCGCCGTCCGGATTTACCGAACGATCCGCATCAGCCTAGCGCGACAATTCGCAGATCCAGTTCACCTCCCAGCTCTTGCCGCCGTCGGCGGAGAAGGATTGCTCCATGCGTGCCGCATGCGGGGAAATGTCGAGCCAGACGTAGCGCACCAGGATCGCCCGCCCTTTATAATTCTCCTGATCGAAGAATTCGCCGCGCTTGCCGGTGAACTCGCCGACCACCGGCGGCAGGCCGAGCGTGCCATTGTCCACGTCGACGAGGAAGATCGACCATTGGTGCGTGACCGGATTGTAGAGGCGCAAAGTCTGCGCCTTGATGTGCAGATGCTTGTCCGGGCTATCGACCTCGAACTCCTCGAGATTGGAATTGCTACCGAAGAGCTTCTTGTGGTTCGAAATGCCGTCATATTCGACCCATTCTGTTGAGCCGGTCAGCCGCTCCGGCAGCCGCCGGACATGCGCCTTCCAGTCGCCGATCAGGAAGTCGAAATCATGCGCCCCGTCATGGGTCATCACCGGTTGGGCCGATGCCACGCCCAACGACAAAGACAGCGCGATCACGCCGACCCGGATCATCCCGCCCAGCCCGCACCGCGCCAACATCAACGCCTTCATATCCGCTCCTTCCAGTTCCCGCCGGAATTGATATGCAGGGCGTCGGAGCGCGATCGCCGGGTTGCAAACGGCTTTTCGCGATTGGGCGAACGGGTTCGGGAATGGGTATTCGTGCTGAAAGCTGACGCCGCAAAATCTGGCATAGGCGCGGAAGCCTGGGAGAGCGATCTCGGCCGGCCCGGCTGGTGGATGCGCGTGCTTTTGTTCGCGGCCTTCGCCGGCGGCAGCGTCGGCGTGATCGGCTTCCTCAGCGGCGACCTCCTGATCTGCCTGTTCGACTGGACCGGCATGATCGTGATCGGCACCGCGCTCGCCGCCGGTCTGCTGCCCCGCGCGATCCGGACCGGGCGCCGCTTCGGGCTTCCGCTCGGCCTGTCCGCCGCGCTCGCCATCGCCGTCACTGCCGCCCCGATCGCGCTGGTCGCGGCTTTGTTCAGCGCCTGGGCCTGGCCGAAGGAGGTCGGGCGGATGTCGCCCGCCGACTGGTATATCAAGACGCTGCTGGTCGAGGCGTTCATCGTCGCCGGCTGGGTGATGCTCGAACAATTAAGGCGCGGCCGCGGCGCGCCGGTACCGGTGCTGGCCGCGCCCCGCGCAAGCGCGCAGGGCGATGTCTTCTGTCTCCAGATGGAGGATCATTATGTCCGCATCCACACGCCGCGCGGCTCATCGATCGAACTGATGCCGATGAAGGCCGCGATCGCGCGCTATGGCGGGCCGGAGGGACTTCGCGTGCACCGGAGCTGGTGGGTCGCCCGCGACGCGATTCGGGACGTGCAGCAGGAAGGCCGCAACTGGCGGCTGGTGCTGGACGGCGGATTGATCGTTCCGGTAGCGCGGAGCAGCATCATGCAGGTGCGCGCGCTCAAGCTCGCCTGAATCAATCCGTCATCCCCGCGAAGGCGGGGATCCATAAGCCGCATCGCTGTGAAAAAACGCGAACGTCTAGAAATATGGATTCCCGCCTTCGCGGGAATGACGAGGCTTTATTTCACAGCGGGCAGGCGCAGCCGCACGAGCAGCCCGCCCAGATCCTCGCTCTCTTCCAGCGCGACCGATCCGCCATAGATTTCGGCGACGTCGCGCACGATCGCGAGGCCGAGCCCCGTCCCTGGCTTCTCCGTATCGAGCCGCGCGCCGCGTTCGAAGATCGCGCCGCGCTGTTCGGCGGGAATGCCGCGCCCGTCATCCTCGATCAATATCTCGACGAAGTTCGCGCGGTTCTCGACCGTCACGAACACGCGCCCGCCGCCATATTTGGCCGCATTCTCGATCAGATTGCCGACCAGTTCGTCCAGATCCTGCCGCTCGACATGGACGCGCGCATTGCGGTCGCCCGCCAGATCGATCGTCACCGCCGGATAGAGCCGGCTGACCGCGCGCTCGACCGAATCGAGGCTCGGCCACACCGGCGCGACGCTCTGGCCCGACGCGCGCCGCCCAACCGCGCGCGCGCGCGCGAGATGGTGATCGACCTGGCGCCGCATCGTCGTCGCCTCGCGGATAACCGCCCTGCACAATTCGGGGCTGTTCGCGCTCGCCTCGTTCATGATCACCGTCAGCGGTGTCTTGAGCGCATGCGCGAGGTTGCCGGCATGCGTGCGCGCTTCCTCCGCCTGGCGCTCATTGTGCGCGAGCAAATCGTTCAATTCCTCGACCATCGGCGCGATCTCGATCGGCAGGCGCGTATCGACCCGCGCCATCCGCCCGGCACGCACCGCCGCGATCTGGCGGCGGACCTTGCGCAACGGCCACAGGCCGAACGTCGCCTGCAGCGCCGACATGATGATCAGTCCGAAGCCAAGGATCGCGAACGATCGCACCAATGTCTTGCGCAGGATCGCGATCTGCGCGTCGAGCCCGCTGCGGTCCTGCGCCACCTGGAAGCGCCAGGTCACGATCGATCCGGGCAGGCGCACGTCACGCTCCATCACGCGCAGGGATTCGTCCTGGCCGAATTCCTTGCTGTCATAGATGTGCGTGGCCTCGTCGCGGTGATCGCCATGCACCTGCAGCCGCCGGTCCCATAGCGACCGCGACGGAAACGGCTCGTGGTGGGGCGCCGACACCTGCCAGTAGAGGCCCGAATTGGGTTCGAGGAATCTCTGGTCGCCGAGCGGCCGGTTGAAGCGGATCTCGCCATCCTCATCCAGCTCGGCCGACGCGATCATCGCCGACAGCACATATTGCAGCTGCGAATCGAAATTGCGCGTGATCGCGGTGTCGAGCACGCGATCGAGCGCGAGCCCGCCGCCCGCCAGCAGCAGCCCGATCCAGAGTGCGGCGATGCCGAGCATGCGCCGGGTCAGCGATCCGGTCGTCTCGCTGGTCGTGCGCGCGGGTCCGCCCTCGACCCCGCTCAACACGAGCGGACGGCCGAAGATGATCCTGATCCAGTTCGCCGGCAGCTCAAGCCAACGCGCCGGCGCTGGCCATTTCATGTCAGGCGGGTTCCTCGAGGCTATAGCCCAAGCCGCGGATGGTGGTGATCACGTCGGCGCCCAATTTCTTGCGGATGCGCGTGACAAACACTTCGATCGTATTGGAATCACGGTCGAAGTCCTGATCGTAGATATGTTCGATCAGCTCGGTGCGGCTCACCACCTTGCCCTTGTGATGCATCAGATAGGACAGGAGCTTATACTCCTGTGCGGTGAGTTTAACCGGCTCGCCATCCTTGGTGACCTTGCCCGATCGCGTGTCCAGGCGGATGTCGCCCGCGATCAGTTCGGACGAGCTGTTGCCCGATGCACGGCGGATCAGCGCGCGCAGCCGCGCGATCAATTCCTCGGTCTGGAACGGCTTGGCGAGATAATCGTCGGCGCCCGCATCGAGCCCCGCCACCTTGTCCGACCAGCTGTCGCGCGCGGTCAGCACCAGCACCGGCATGTCCTTGCCCTCGCGCCGCCAGCGATCGAGCACGGTCAGGCCGTCGATCTCCGGCAAACCGAGATCGAGCACGACCGCGTCATAATTCTCGGTCGAGCCGAGATAATGGCCGTCCTCGCCATCGGTCGCAAGGTCGATCGCATAGCCAGCGCCTTCCAAAGTCGCCCGCAGCTGGCGGCCCAGATTGGGCTCATCCTCAACGATCAGCACGCGCATCAGATTCTCCATTTCGGGTCACCGCAGCGGTGACGTGATCGCCAGCGTAACGAATATGTGGGAAGTTTGAGCCGCTGCAAGGCCGCTTAATGCCCCGACCGGCCGATGATCTGTCCGTTGCGGCCATCCACATCGACATAGATGACCGATCCGCCACGCATGAACTTCAGGCGGTAGACGCCTGAATTCGCGTCGAATTCCGGCCCGAGATAATCGCACCCCGGCATGCGTGGCACGATCCGTCCCTCAATCTCGTGGAGCGGCATGATCTGCCCTGCCTGGCGCGCGGCGAAGGCGCGATCCTGATCGCGCACGCGGCGTGCGTCGGCCGTCGGCGCGAACGTGATGCCGACAATACAGGCCGCGGCAAAAATCTTCATCAGCATGGGCTGTTGCATGGAGTCTGCCGCTTGAATAGGCAGTGAATGTCGCGCGCGTCCATATCGTTCCGCCGGCTTATCCCCCTTCCCCCTCATTGGCGTGTCATGGCCGCACCTATCCTTGCTTATGAAGATCTGGGAGTCGTCCAGGGCTCCGGCTGGCTGTTCCGGCACATCGACCTGCATCTGCAGCCGCGCGACCGGCTGGCTTTGATCGGCCGCAACGGCGCGGGCAAGACCACCCTGCTCCGCCTGCTCGCCGGCCGGATCGACGCCGACGAGGGCCGCCGCACGATCGTGCCCGGCACGAAGGTCGTGCTGCTCGAACAGGATCCGCAGGTCACGGGCTATCCGACGCTCCGGGACTGGGCGCTGCACGGCGACGACGCGCCCGCCTTGCACGAGGTCGAGGCGATCGCCGACCAGCTCGGCATCGATCTCGGCCGCGAAGCCGACACCGCCAGCGGCGGCGAGCGCCGCCGTGCCGCCATTGCCCGCGCGCTCGCGCAGGATCCTGACGTCCTGTTCCTCGATGAGCCGACCAACCATCTCGATCTCGCCGCGATCGACTGGCTTGAGGAATGGCTCGGCCGTTTCCGCGGCGCGTTCGTCGTCATCAGCCACGACCGCACCTTCCTCACCCGCCTGACCAAGAGCACCTTATGGCTCGATCGCGGGTCGATGCGCCGCGCCGAGATCGGCTTCGGCGGATTCGAAGCGTGGACCGAGCAGGTCTATGAGGAGGAAGCGCGCAACGCGCAGCGGCTCGAGGCCAAGCTCAAGATCGAGGAGCATTGGCTGTTGCGCGGCGTCACCGCACGGCGCGCGCGCAACGAAGGCCGCAAGGCCAAGCTCATGGAGATGCGCGCGCAACGCGCCGCGATGATCAGCCCGCAGGGCACCGCCAAGCTCGTTACCGCCAGCGACGATGCGCGCAGCAAGGTCGTGATCGACGCCGAGCACGTCACCAAGCGCTTCGGCGATCGCACCATCGTCCGCGACTTCAGCTTCCGCGTGACGCGCGGCGACCGCATCGGCGTGGTCGGCTCCAACGGCGCGGGCAAGACCACCCTGCTCAAATTGCTGACCGGCGAGCTCGCGCCCGACGAGGGTCGCGTCAAACTCGCCAAAACCCTGGACAGCGTGATCATCGATCAGCAGCGCAAGATGATGGAGCCCGACAAGCGCGTGCGCGACATCCTCGCCGATGGTGGCGAGTGGATCGACGTGCTCGGCGTCCGCAAGCACATTCACGGCTACCTCAAGGAATTCCTGTTCGATCCGAATATGGTCGATGCGCGCATCGGCACGCTCTCCGGCGGCGAACGCTCGCGCCTGCTGCTCGCGCGCGAATTCGCCCGCCCCTCCAATTTGCTCGTGCTCGATGAACCGACCAACGATCTCGACCTCGAAACGCTCGACCTGCTGCAGGAGGTGATCTCGGACTATGACGGCACCGTCCTGATCGTCAGCCACGACCGCGACTTCCTCGATCGCACCGTCACGGTGACGCTCGGCCTCGACGGATCGGGCAAGATCGACATCGTCGCCGGCGGCTACGCCGATTGGGTCAAGCAGCGCGGCCCTCGGCCCGAACTGCGCGGCGCGTCGGGATCAAAGAGCGCGGCACCCGCCCCTCCGGCCAAGCCGCGCGCCAAACTGTCCTACAAGGACCAGCGCGATCTCGATCTGCTGCCCAAGGAAATCGAGAAGTTCGAGGCCGCCATCGCCCGCGACACGGCGGCGATGGCCGATCCCAATCTCTACATGCGCGACCCGAAGAAATTCGACCAGCTGATGAAGGCGATCGAAAAGGCCCGCACCGACCGCGACGCTGCCGAGCTGCGCTGGCTGGAACTGGCCGAGATGGCGGAGAATCTGACCACCTGAGCTGGTTAAGCCCATAAAATCATGGATCTGGGCATTACCGGTCAATTGGTTTCGGGGGCGTACCAAAAGGACAGGAATGTTGCCCTAAAGCCACGGCGGCCTAACATGCGATAAGCTGAGGAACCGGTTACAGGTTTCCGGCTTTCGGCCTCCCACAGGGGAACACCCACGGGAGGTCGCATTGACCAGATTACCAAAATTCACGCTGCTCGCCGGTAGCGCAATGTTCGTATGCGCACCGGCGCTCGCGCAGCAATCGGGGGCCACCGCCCCCGCCGCCACGCCCGCAGCCCCATCCGCCGCGGCGCCGACCGATCCGGCGGCCCAGCCGGCGGATGAGTCCTCGCTGCAGGAGATCGTGATCACCGGCAACACGTCCGGCAAGCGGACTTTGTTCAACTCCTCGTCCAACGTGACGCTCGCCAACGCCGCCGATCTCCAGCGCAAAGCGCCGCGTTCGGTCGCCGAAACGCTCGAACTGGTCCCAGGCATCTACGTCGAGGGCACCGCCGGTCCGGCGTCGAACAATTATTCGGTGCGTGGCCTGCGTGGGGGCGCGCAGACCTTCATCACGCTCGAAGAGGACGGCATGCCGATCCTCTATGGCGGCGGCGGCGCCGACTTCTATTTCCAGCAGGATCTGTCGATCGATCGTATGGAAGCGGTCGAAGGCGGCACGTCGGGCGTACTAGCCCCCAACGGCGCGGGCGCGACGATCAACTTCATCTCGATGAAGCCCAGCTTCGACAAGGTCGTCGCCTTGGCACGCGTGAGCGGCACGACCTACAAGGACTATCGCGCCGACGCCTATGTCTCGGCCCCGATCACCGATCGCCTCGCCTTCAATCTGAGCGGCTATTACTGGTCGCAGGAAGGCCAGCGCAAATCGCCGTTTCGCTACAACAGCTACCAGGTCAAAGGTTCGCTTGAGCAGAAATTGGGCGACGACGGCTATATCCGCATCGGCTACCAGCGCCGCGACGAGCGTGATCCTTATTATGCCGACATGCCGTTCGCGGTGAGTACGAGCGGCAAGATCAGCAGCATTCCCGGCCTCAACCTGAAGCGCGACAACATATTGGGCGAGGGCTTCGCCAGCATCGACGTGCCGGATTCGCCCGCCACCGGCAATGCGATCCGCACCTTCCGCGGCGACCGCGGCATTCGCACGACGTCGAATACCTACCGGATCGATATCGAAAAGCCGGTCACCGAGGGGCTGACCCTGTTCGGCCACGCCCGCTATCTCGACGGCAAATATGACTTCAACGGCATCTTTCCCGGCAGCGGATCGGGTACCGCCGGCCTGGCCTCGGCGGTCGATTATCTGACGCCGGGCGTGTCGCCGATCGATAGCACGCTGACGGCGGGTGCGGCCGCCTTCCCCGGCACGACCCAGTTCGGGCTGCGCGATACGCGAACCGGCACCTTGATCCCCGCCTCCAACGTGGCCGCGCTCAATGCCCTCAACGGCAACGGCCTGCTCCAGCAGACCGTGCTCAACCACCAGACGCTGGCGACCAAGGATTTCGGCACCGACGCCGGGCTGAAATGGGACACGCACGGCGCCAATGTCGACAATTCGCTGACCGTCGGCGTCATGTATTATGACGTGCGCCGCCACAACGATCAGTCGGCGGTCTCAACCCTGCTCAACGACGTGACCAACAATTCGCACATCTACGATCTGGTCGCGCTCAATGCCGCCGGCGGCGTGCTCGGTCAGCTTACCAACGATGGCATGCTGAACTATGGCAATTGGGGCCAGGGCATCTTCAACGACCACGTCAAATCCTATTCGACCTATTTCAACGACGAACTGAAGATCGGCGACAAGCTCCACATCGACTTCGGCGCGCGTCACGAATGGGAGGATGTCGGGGTCAATATCGGCAACACCGCCGCGGTGAACGCGCCGGTGCCAGCGGGCACGCCGGGTCTGGCGCAGGATGTCGGCAGTACGTTCGACGGCACCTATACGCACACCTCGGGCAGCTTCGAGGACACCGCTTATACCGCGGGCATCAACTACGAGCTGACGCACAATCTGTCGCTCTATGTGCGCGGCGCCAAGGGCTTCCAGACCAATGGCGGCGACACCGGCGGCGTGCACAAGCCGACCGATCTGACCCTGTACGAAGGCGGCGTACGCTTCCAGACGCGCGGGCTGACCGCGTCGCTGGTCGGCTTCCGCACGATCTTCAAGAACCAGTCCTACCAGTTCATCAATCCGGACGATCCGGCCAACGCCGCCAACGCGCTGGCCAACAACAAGACCAACGGCATCCAGCTCGACGCGACGATCAAGCCCGTCAGCTTCTTCAGCGTCGATATCAGCGGGGTCTATCAGGATCCGAAGCTGCACGATCTGCGCTTCGACGGGGTTGCCCAGCCGCAATATGAAGGCAACACGCCCGAACGCACGCCCAAGAAGCTGCTGACGGTCACACCGACCTTTAGTCTGCCCAATGGCCTGGGTGAGGTTTACGGACGCTGGAAATATATCGGGAAGGTCTTTGCCGATTCCGGCAACGGCATCGCTTTGCCCAGCTATAATGTGTTCACGGTCGGCACGAACGTGAACCTGACCCACCAGATCAGCCTGGGCGTCAGCGTCGACAACCTCACCAACGTGAAGGGCTTCACCGAAGGCAATCCGCGCCAGGGCCAGACCCAGACGATCGTCAACGGCTTCTTCTACGGCCGTGCGATCGCCGGGCGGAACGCACTCGCGACGCTCACGTTCAAGATGTGATGGCAGCGGCGGCCGGGACTTCGCGCCCGGCCGCCCACTGCTTATGGGGAGGCCTATGACCCTGGTTCGCACCGTGGCGGGGCTCGCGCTGGTCGCCATGCTGGCCGGCTCGGCTTGGGCCGCGCCGGGATCGCGCATGGAAACGCGGCGCGAAGGACTCAATCTCAACAGCTTCGTCCAGCAGGGCGCGGTGGCGGCGCATGTCGTGCTGCGCTCGGGCACCGATCCCCGGCTGATCGTCGCCTTTCCTGCCGGCAATAGCGGCGTGGGCCTCTGGTTCGCGCCGGTAGGCCACTCCGCCGACTGGACGATGACCGGGACGCCCCGTCCGACCCTGGCCAAGGACGATCAGGACCGCACGCTCCGCGGCGTGACCTTCCGCGCGACGATCCATACGCCCCGGCTCGCGGTGCGCCAGGCGGTGCTGTCGAGCGTCCGCGTGCTGCGCGACTATCAGGCGCTCGGCAAGGCGCCGCCGGAAGTTCTGGTGCCGGCGCGGACCGAGGGCAAATCCCTCGTCTGGGCGCGCGACCGGCTCGACGGCGCACCCGGCTACCGGCTGGCGGTGAAGGTCGAGCAAGGCACATTGACGGACGACACGATCGCCGCCGGCGCGGACGGTGCCATAACGCTCACCGTCACCGCGCTGACCGGCGAAATCCCCTTGGCCCCCTTCCCCTCCGGCGGCCTGCTGACCAGCGAAGCGGCGAAAGATCCCGGCGCACGCGCCGCGCTGCAATTCCTGAGCTATCGCCAGAAGTTCATGGCCGGCTCGTGGCGGTTCAACACCTATTTCGGACGCGACACCCTGATGTCGGTGCGGCTGCTGATGCCCGCGCTCAAACCCGAGGCGGTCGAGACCGGGCTGCGATCCGTGTTCGAGCGCCTCTCCCCCGACGGCAATGTCGCGCATGAGGAGGATATCGGTGAATTCGCCGTGCTCGATCATATGCGCGCGGGCGAAGGCAAATCGGACGCGCCGACCTTCAATTACAACATGATCGACAGCCCCTTCCTGCTCGCGCCGGTCGCGCGGGCGTGGCTGATCGACGACAAGAGAGGTCAGGCGCGCGCGGTCGGCTTCCTCGGCCAGACCAATGGCGACCGGCGAATGGGCGACGCGCTGATCACCAATCTCCGCTTCGTGATCAGGCATGCGCAGGCCTTCGCCGACACGCCGCGCTGGGACAATCTCGTCTCGTTGAAGCCCGGCATGGATGCGGGCGAATGGCGCGACAGCAATGACGGGCTCGGCGGCGGCCGCTACCCCTATGACGTCAACGCGATCCTCGTGCCGGCGGCGCTGGACGCGATCGAGGCGCTCAACCGCGCCGGCCTGCTCGACCCGTTCCTCGTCCCCAATGATCGCGCGCTGCTGGACGATCTGCCGCGCATCGCCAAAGCGTGGCGCGATCGGGCGCCGCCCCTGTTCCTGCAGACGGTCACGCCCGCCGCCGCCCGGCCCGCGATCGAACGTTATGCGCGGGCGCAAGGCGTCCCCGCCGCCCCTGCTTTGGCCGCGATGGATCATCGCCCGATCCGCTATCACGCGATCGCGCTCGACAAAGCGGGCAAGCCGGTCCCGATCCTCAATTCGGACGAAGGCTTCGCCTTGCTGTTCGGCAACCTCGCGCCCGACGCGCTGGAGATCGCGGCCGATACGATCGACCGCCCCTTCCCGGCCGGGCTGATGACCGGCGCGGGCCTGCTCGTCGCCAATCCGGTGTTCGCGCCGCCTGCGCTGCAGAAACGCTTCAGCCCCAACGCCTATCACGGCACCGTGATCTGGTCCTGGCATCAGGCGCTGGCCGCGGCCGGGCTGCGGCGCCAGCTTGAGCGGACGGATCTTCCCGTCGCCACCTGCCGCCGGCTGCGCGCCGCCGAAAACGGCCTGTGGCGCGCGATCGACGCGACGCGCAGCGTGCAGAGCTCCGAACTCTGGTCGTGGCATTATGACCAGGGCGGCTATCGCATCGTCCCGTTCGGCGCGAATGGCGCGGATGTCGACGAATCCAACGCCGCCCAATTGTGGAGCACCGTCTATCTGGCGCTGCACCGGCCCGCATTTGGCGTGGGATGCCTTAACCGATGAGCCACGAACCGATCCGCAACGTCGTCATCCTCGGCGGGGGCACGGCGGGATGGATGACCGCGGCGGCCCTGTCCCAGGCGCTCCAGAATAGCGGGATCGCCATCAGCCTCGTCGAATCCGACGCGATCGGCACGATCGGCGTGGGCGAGGCCACCATCCCCACCATCCACTGGTTCAACCAGCTCGTCGGGCTGGACGAGGCCGATTTCATGGCCGCCACCCGCGCGACCTACAAGCTCGGCATCGAATTCCACGGCTGGCAGGGCGACGGCCACACCTATTTCCACCCGTTCGGTACCTATGGTGCGCCGGGCGATGCGGTCATGGCGCCGCATCGGCTGATCCGCGCCTGGCTCGGCGGGCTCGACGCTTCGCCCGAGCCTTATTCGCTCACCACCCAGCTCGCGCGCGCGCGCCGTTTCGCGCGGCCGGCGAGCGATCCCCGCTCCTTATTGTCCACGCTCGGCTATGCCTTCCACTTCGATGCCGGCCTTTATGCGGCGTATCTGCGCACGCAGGCCGAAGCGCGCGGCGTGCGCCGGTTCGAGGGCAAGGTCGCCGAGGTCGAGCAGGATGGCGAGAGCGGCTTCGTCCGCAGCCTCACCACCGACAAGGGCGACCGGCTGGCGGGCGAGCTGTTCATCGATTGCTCCGGCCTGCGCGGCCTGCTGATCGAGGAAAAGCTGCAGGCGGGCTATGAAAGCTGGTCGGACTGGCTGCCCTGCGACGGCGCTTGGGCCGCCCCCACCCCGGTCGAACAGGCCGCGCCGCCTTACACCCGCGCTTTCGCGCAGGAAGCCGGCTGGCGCTGGCGCATCCCGCTCCAGCATCGCGTCGGCAACGGCTATGTCTTCTCGAGCCGCTTCCAGACGCCGGACGCCGCGCGCGAGACGTTGCTCGCCGCGATCGGCGAGCCCAGCGCCGAACCGCGCCTGATCCGCTTCACGCCCGGCCGCCGCAAGCGCGCCTGGATCGGCAATGTCGTCGCGATCGGCCTGTCGAGCGGCTTCCTCGAACCCTTGGAATCGACCAGCATCCACCTGATCCAGACCGGCATCGGCAAATTGCTCTCGCTCTTCCCGCGCGCCGGCTGCGATCCTCTGCTGGCCGAGCAATTTAACCGCATCTTCCGGCGCGAGGCGGAGGATGTGCGCGACTTCGTCATCATGCATTATCACTTCACGCAGGGACGAACCGAGCCGATGTGGCGTCACTGCCAGACCACGCCGCTGCCCGATGCGCTCCAATATAAGATCGATCAGTTCCGCGCTTCGGGCCGGATCATGCTCGCCCCCGAAGACCTGTTTCGCGATGCGAGCTGGTTCGCGGTGATGACCGGCCAGGGCATCCGCGCCGCCGATTATAATCCGATGCTCGATGCGGGTTCCGACGCCGCCAATCTCCAGCATCTGGACGCGGTACGCGCCGCGATCGCCCAGTCGGCCGCGCAAATCCCTAAGCTGCCCTGACTTCTCTCGGCTTCCGCCGATAAATCTGGCAGGCTGTTCCCGAATGGGGGAGAGATGCCGTGAACAAGGTCCTGATCCTGGCCGCTTTGACGCTTGCCACCAGCGTCCACGCCGAAGGGCCGAACGAAACCCGCATCGCCCCGCCCTACAAGGACGCGCCCGAAATGGCCGCGCAGCCGGGCCAGCCCAAAGGCACGCTCCACAGCTTCATCATGACTTCGGCCGAGAGTCGCATCTTTCCCGGCATCCGCCAGCTCGACAACGACACCACCCGCCGCCGCGATGCCCATGGCAATCGCATCGCCGCGCCGTTCGCGCAGGAATCCGAAGCCGCGCCCTATCGGCGCGAAGTCTATGTCTACATCCCCGCCGGCTATCAGCCGGGCACCGAGGCGCCTTTGCTCGTCGTTCAGGACGGCAGCGGCTACGTCGCGCGCGTCGCCGCCGCACTCGACAGCCTGATCGCGCAGCATCGCGTGCCCCAGATCGTCGCGGTGCTGATCCAGTCGGGCGGCGGCGACGCGCAGGGCTCCGAACGCGGGCTCGAATATGACACGATGTCGGGCCGCTACGCCGAATTCGTCGAGACCGAAGTCCTGCCGCGCGTAACGCAGCTCTATGGCGTGCGCTTCACGCATGATCCCGATGGCCGCGCGACGATGGGCGGCAGCTCGGGCGCGGCGGCGGCGTTCAGCATGGCCTGGTACCACCCTGAATGGTATCACAAGGTGCTGTCCTACTCGGGCACGTTCGTGAACCAGGCCGCTCCCGCCGACCCCGCCACGCCCGAAGGCGCCTGGGACTATCACGCGCACCTGATCCCCGAGAGCCCGCGCAAGCCGATCCGGATCTGGATGGAGGTCGGCGAGAAGGATCTGCACTGGGACGATCCGGCAGAGACCTTCCACAATTGGCCGATGGCGAACGACCGCATGGCCGCCGCGCTCAAGGCCAAGGGCTATGACTATTGCTACGTCTGGGCGAAGGACGCGGTCCATGTGGACAACAACGTCACCATGCAGACCCTGCCCGACGCGCTGGTATGGTTGTGGCGGGATTATCCCCGCTAGACCTTGATCGATCCAGGCTTCGCCTGGGTCGTGAATCAAGGTCTCAACCATTTGAATAGAGCCTGATTCACGTCATCGACGGAAGCGCCTGGCGCTTCCACCGATAACGATCAGACTCCAGACCGGCCAAATGCTGATCCCGGCTCGCGCCGCCGGATCACCCCGCCCCGCCAGCTTAATGGCTCCTGTCGCTTGAGCTTTTAATTCATTCCGGTTGTTTTCTGCAGTGCACAAAATCGGTTGAGCTTGCGGGCGAGAGAGGCATCAAGAAGAAATAAGGTTAATATTCAACCTATTGCTAGCATCCGCACAACGGGAACCTGCAAAACGGGCGATCGTTATTGAGAAGTAACTGATCTTTACCCCGGGTAATGCTGATGCCGTTTAGCGCAAAATTATATGACGACCCGACGCCGGATCTGCCGGTTTCCCGCAGCCGGACGCATCTTGCGGCCAGCCTCAGTTCGCATCTGCATCATGTCATCATTCACAACCTCTCCCCCGAAGGCCTGCTGATCGAATCCCGCGACGAGCTTGAGATCGGAGCCGAGGTGACGGTCGATATCAGCGATCTCGGCCCGCACGCCGCTCATGTCATCTGGCGCGACGGTGTCTTCTACGATTGCCAGTTCGTCACGCCGATTCCGGCGGCGCAGGTCCGCCAAAAGCTGACCAGCGCCAAGGTGGTGTGGGCGCCGTTCGCGTCCCTGTCCGACGCGGACAGCTTAACCCGCCCTTATTATGTGCCTTTCCCGCCCCAGACGGATCCGTCGGGGCGAACCGGCCTGTCGCGCCGCGCGCGCCTGACCATCATCCTCGCCGCGGCTTCGCTGTGCTGGATGATCCCCGCCGCTCTCATCTTTGCGCTCGCTCGCTGAGGGAGACGCGGTTCGCCAATCGGGGGGTATGTCGTGGAGAAAGACAATGCGTACTCTAACCCGAACCGAACTCATCGCCGTCGGTATGCTCGCCTGCTCCGGCTTCGTCCGCGCCGCGCAGGCCGCGCCCGCCCCGACCAAGGCCACCGATAACGCCGTCAATGTGCGGACCAACCAGAAGCTGGTCGGCGCGGGCGTCGGCACCGGCACCAAGCAGGGCCAGTCTGTCGCCACCGTGTCCGGTAAGGGCCAGCCCGCGCTCGGCGTCGGCGCCGGTTCGGGCCAGGTCCAGCATTTCGGCTCGAAGGGCTCGGTCAGCGTCGCGAACAATGCGCGCTTGCTCGGCGTCGACGGCAAGGGCGGCTATAACAGCCCCAACAGTGCCTCGGTCCGCAACCCGACCCAGAAGCCGGTATTGACCGGCGCGCAGGACGCGGCCGGCACGGCGACCACCAAGGTCCCCCATTGAGGCCGGAAACCCCGGATGAAATGCCGCCGGAAGGCCAGTTGCGCTTTCCGGCGGCATTCGCCGTCGCGATCCTCCTGCCCGCTTTGCTCGGTGCGTGCGCGGCGGGATCGAGCCTGTCGCTCGCGACCGCGCCGCTCAGTTATGTGGTCGACGATCAGGGCGGCCGCGACGTCGCCGCGCGCGACGACGGCACCGTCGAAGCGCTCGCCGAACGCACCGATGGCAATGTGGCCGGTCTGGAGGCGGTCGGCGGCAACGCACTGCTGCCCGTTTCGGTCCGGCTAACGGCCGGGCAAGGATCGGCCTCCCTCAACGCCGCGCTCCCCGTAACCGCGGCGAATGTCGCATTGGCGCCGCTCGCCCCCACCGCCGCGACCGTCACCGTCGCCCCCGCCGGCGGAGGCGCGCTGGTCACGGCCGGGCCTTTGCTCGGGACCGCCAGGACCACCGTTCTCCGGCCGCTGGTGCCCGCGATCAGTGTCGATAGCGGCCTGCTCGCGACCGTCGGCACCGCCTTGCGCGTCCGCCATTGACGAATATGCGGGTCGGGCTTGCGATCGCCGCCTGGGCGCTGGCGGCCTTGCCGGTCCATGCGCAAAGCGGCCCCGCCAGCGCGATCGTCCCGCCCGACCGCGCCGATCGCCACCCCGCCGCGCATGCCGGACGCGGCCGCACCGTCGGCCATTTGCCGCGCGGCAGCGCCGCCGGATCGGTCCAGCCCTTCGTCCTCACCCATGTCGCGATCGACGGATCGAGCCTGCCCGACAGCACCTTCGCCCCCGCCATCGCGCCGTTCCTCGGCAAGTCGCTCGACGCCGCGCAGGTCCAGGCCCTGGTGGATGCGCTCGCGGACATTTACGAACGCTCCGACGTCGCGCTCTACACTTTGGTCGTGCCGACGCAGGATCATGCGGGCGGCGTGCTGCGGCTGACCGCGGTCGAGGGCGCGATCGAGCGCGTGGTCGTACGCGGCGCGGGTGCGAAGATGCGCCGCCTGGTCGGCAACACGCTCGCGCCTTTGATCCGTGAACATCCGCTCGCCAAAGGCAGCCTGCAGCGGCGCGTGTCCCTGGTCCGCGACATCGCCGGCCTCAATCCCGACATCAGCTTCGAACGCGGCGACCAGCAAGGCATGGTCCGGCTGGTGGTGGTCGCCAAGCCGCGCCCGATCCAGCTCGCCTTCGGCCTCAACGATCGCGGCACCGCTTTGCTCGGCAAGACGCAGGGCGAAATCGATCTTTACGCCAACAGCCTGATCGCGGGCGGCGACCAGTTGCGGCTGAGTTACGCCCGGCCGATCCGCGCGCCTTATTATCAGGCGGCCAGCATCGCCTATGCGGTCCCGCTCGATGCCGACGGGCTGACGCTGCAAGTCAACGCGGGCCGGCTCAAGACCCGCCCGCGCGACATCCCGATCCACGGCCACGCCACCAGCCTCGGCGGCACGATCAGCTATGCCGCGATCCGCGACTTCCGCACCAATCTGGTGGTGAGCGCCGGGCTCGACGGCGTGAACAGCAATAACGCCTTCCTCGGCGCGCTTTTCTCGAACGAGCGCAGCCGCGCGCTGCGCCTCGCCTCGGCGCTCACGATCAGCAGCGATCGCAATGCCTTCAGCGCCAGCGTGAGCGAAAGCTTCGGGCTCGATGCGTTCGGCGCGCACCTGTTCGACCCGACCCTGTCGGAGCTCGATTTCCGCAAGACCAACCTGCGCCTCGCCGACAATCTCGCCATCGGGAAGACCTTCGCCCTCCGCCTCAACGGCGCGGCGCAGGCGACCGGCGACCGGCTGCCCGCCACCGAACAATTCACGCTCGGCGGCGACGAATTCGGCCGCGCCTACGAAACCGCCTTGCTGTCGGGCGACACCGGCTATGCCGGCTCGGCTGAATTCGCCTGGGTCCCGGCTGGCCTGCCCCAGTCGGTCGCCGGCAGCGAAATCTACAGCTTCGTCGACGGCGGCCACGTCCGCACCCACGCCCGCGCCGGCTTCGACGGCTTCTCCAGCCATCTGGGTTCGTGGGGCGGCGGCGCGCGGCTGGCGGTGCTCAACCGCGTCGTGCTGCAGCTTGAAGCCGCGCGCGGCTTCAACAATCCGGTATTCTATGAAGACCGCCGCAAATGGCGGCTCCTCTTCGCGATCCGATCGGTCTTGTGACGTTCGGCACAACGTTGCCGCCGAAATGCTCGATAATGGTCGAACGCGCTTGACGCCGGAGCGAGGCAGGCGAAAGATCGTTGAATAAACTGGGAAAGACTTCGGCGAAGGAGAGTAAACATGCTGCGACTTGCACTGTCCTCTTTGCTTATCTTGTGTGCTTCCACCAGCCCGGTTTTTGCCCAGACAACCGGCTATACGCCGCCAGGCGGGACTGGCGGCCTGGGCGTCGGCGGCCCGGGCTGGGGCAGCTACGGCACGCCCGCGATCGTGCCGATGGGCCGCCACGCTCCGCAGCTCAAGGCGCGCGCGGACCAGGTCAGGGTCGGCAAGGTTGTCTATTCGACCTACGGCCCCCGGATCGGCTCGATCGCCTACGCCGACAACAATGTCGCGGTGGTGAAGTCGGCGCATTGGGCGCTGCGCGTCCCGGTCGCGGCCTTTGCCGTTCAGCGTGATCGCGGCCTGCTGCTCGACGTCTCGCCCTCGCGCTTCGACAAGCTCGCGCAAACCGGCGGCGCGCCCACCCGGAACTGACGCCCGGCGCCCTGCCGCGCGCCGCTACGCAGAAACGCTTCGTTAGGATCACGCCGGATAGGGTGGGCCCGAGTGAACGGAGGAGCATATGCGGCGCGCGCTGGCGGCAATTTTTCTGGCCTGTTCGTTGGGCGCGGCGCCGGCGTCGACCAAAGTCTCTTCCGCCGATCCCGATCTGGCAATCGCATTCTTCAACGCCATTCCCGATATCTGCTTTCAGACGGCGCGCGGGCATGGCCCCACTGCGGAAAATGCCGGCGCGCTGCTCCTCGATCCCCTGCCGGGAATCCCGCCTTCCCTCCGAGCGAACTTCGGCAACATCCCGACCTGGTTTCGGCTGAAGTCGAAGCCTGAGAACATCTTCGTCGGGGTCGGCGATCGGATGCATGCGTGTCACCTTGTCCTGACGGATACGACCCAGGCGCAAGAGGTCCAAAGCAAGGCGAAGGCCATCCTTGCGGCCACGGGTTTCACCATGGTCAAAGGCCCGACCCTAAACGATACGATGACCGTCTTCGCAAAACAGGCGCCCGACGGATATATGCTCGTCGCGCTTCAGGGGCCCTTCAACGCCACAGACGGTGGCGCCGGAGTTCAGGCCGTCGCGGATGTGAACCTGATGCCTAAGGCGATGTTCGAGGCCATGCTCAAGCCGCATTGATCGCGGCGAGATCAGGGCTTCGGCGTTTCCGGCGCCGGCAGATATTTCGGCAGCCGGCGCGCGTGCGTCGCTTGTTCGTACGCATAACCCAGCGCGATCAGCTTCGCTTCGGCCCATTTCGCGCCGATGAAGGACAGGCCGACCGGCAGTTCGTGCACTTGCCCCATCGGCACGGTCAGGTGCGGATAGCCCGCCACCGCCGGATAATTGCCCGCGCCGCCGCCGACGAAATGGTCGCCCGCGACCAGGTCGCTCCGCCACGACGGCCCACCCGTTGGCGCGACCAGGGCGTCGAGATGGTCATCGGCCAACATCTTGTCGATCCCGTCCACGCCCGCCAGCCGCCGCGCTTCCGACGCGGCTTTCTTGTAATCGGGGTCGTCATAGCCCTTCGACGCCTGCGCCTGCTCGAAGAATTCCTGCCCGAACCAGGGCAGTTCCTTGTCGGCATGCGCCCGGTTGAACGCGATCAGGCTCGCCATGTCGCGCACCGTCACGTTCGACGGCGTCGAGGCGAGATAGGCGTTCAGATCCTGCTTCAGCTCGGTGATCAGGATCGCCTGCTCGTAATCGCCCATCTTGTCGTGATCGGCGGGTTTCTTGACGTCGACCAGGATCGCGCCCGCCGCCTTGAGCTCGGCCAAAGCCGCCTCGAACACTTTGGCGGTACCCGGCTCGTCCCCGATCGCCCAACGCAGCACGCCGATCCGCGCGCCCTTGAGCGCGCCGGCATCCAGCGCTTTCCTATAATCCTGCTTGTGCGCGTCCGCCTCGGCGGTCGCCGCGTCGGCGGAGTCGGTCCCCGCCAGCACGGTCAGCAAGGCCGCGGTATCGGCGACGCTCGTCGTCATCGGGCCCGCCGTATCCTGGCTGTGCGAGATCGGCACGACATGCGTGCGCGACACCAACCCGACCGTGGGCTTCAGCCCGACCAGCGCCGCGACCGACGCCGGGCAGGTCACCGATCCGTCGGTCTCGGTGCCGATCCCTGCCACCGCCAGCCCGGCGGCGATCGCGGAGCCCGTGCCCGACGACGATCCGCACGCCGAACGATCGAGAATATAAGGATTGCGCGTCAGCCCGGCGACGCCGGTCCAGCCGCTGGTCGAATGCGGCGAGCGCATATTGGCCCATTCGGACAAATTGGTCTTGCCGATCAGGATCGCGCCTGCCGCGCGCAGCCGCGCCATCAACGGCGCGTCGCGATGCGTGACGTTGCCCGCCAAGGCGAGCGAGCCCGCCGTGGTCGGGATCGGATCGGCGCTGTCGATATTGTCCTTGATCAGGATCGGCACGCCCTCGAGCGGCCCACGCACATGCCCCGCCTTGCGCAGCGCATCCGAATGCGCCGCATCCGCCAGCGCGTGTGGGTTGAGCGCGAGCACCGCGTTCAGCTTGGGTCCGGCTTTGTCGACCGCGGCGATCCGCGCCAGATAATGCTGCACCAACGCGACCGAGGTCGTGCGCCCGGCCGCGAGATCGGATTCGACCTGCGCGATCGAGCGGTCGGGCGCGGGCGCGGCAGCGACGAGGAGAAGGGCGAGCGGGGCGAGGATCGGTTTCATGACCGGAACGAAGCAGTTTGCGCAGCCGACTGCAAGTGACACAAACTGACGTCACCCCGCGCAGGCGGGGATCCATAATCACTGACGCCCCGGTTCCATATTAGGGGTTGGGGCTATGGATTCCCGCCCGCGCGGGAATGACGTGAAAAGCGGCCGAAGCGAAATCTTTCGACAGGGCAAGGCGCTTTGGCGTTGCAAAAAGTGCGCGGTCCCGCAATTTGGAGATCATGGCGCTCGACCGAAGAATAGCCGCCGTCACCGATCGGGTGATCGCGCGATCCGTGGCTTCGCGCCGCGCCTATCGCGATTTGATCGATCGCGAACGCGAGCATGGCGTCGATCGCCCGCGCCTGTCGTGCGGCAATTTCGCGCATGGCTTCGCCGCCGCCGGCGAGGACAAGTCGGCGATCATCGCGCAGAAGGCGATGAATATCGGCCTCGTCACCTCCTATAACGACATGCTGTCGGCGCATCAGCCCTACGGCCGTTATCCCGAACAGATGAAGCTGTTCGCGCGTGAGATCGGCGCGACGGTGCAGGTCGCGGGCGGCGTGCCGGCGATGTGCGATGGCGTGACGCAAGGCCAGCCCGGCATGGAATTGTCGCTGTTCAGCCGCGACGTGATCGCGCTGTCGACCGCGGTCGGGCTCAGCCACGGCATGTTCGGCGGCGCGGCCTTGCTCGGCATCTGCGACAAGATCGTCCCCGGCCTGCTGATCGGCGCGCTCCGCTTCGGCCATCTGCCCGCGATCCTCGTGCCGGGCGGGCCGATGCCGTCGGGTCTGTCCAACAAGGAAAAGCAGCGCGTCCGCCAGCTTTATGCCGAGGGCAAGGCCGACGAGGCGCAATTGCTCGAAAGCGAAAGCGCGTCCTATCATTCGGCCGGCACCTGCACCTTCTACGGCACCGCCAATTCGAACCAGATGATGATGGAGGTGATGGGCCTGCACGTGCCCGGCGCCGCCTTCGTCAATCCGGGCACCAAATTGCGGCAGGAGTTGACCCGCGCCGCCGTCCATCGACTGGCCGAGATCGGCGCCGATGGCGACGATTATCGCCCGCTCGGCCACTGCGTCGACGAGAAAGCGATCGTCAACGCCGCGGTCGGGCTGCTCGCCACCGGCGGCTCGACCAATCACGCCATCCACCTGCCCGCGATGGCGCGCGCGGCCGGCATCATCTTCGATTGGGAGGATCTCGACGCCCTGTCGCAGGCGGTGCCTCTGGTGGCGCGCGTCTATCCCAACGGCTCGGGCGACGTGAACCATTTCCACCAGGCGGGCGGCATCGCGTTCGTCATCTCGACTCTGCTCGAAGCCGGGCTGCTGCACGACGACATCCTGACCGTGTGGCAGGGTGGCATTCGCGCTTATGCCGGCGATCCGACGCTCGATGGCGAGAAACTGATCTGGCAGCCGGTCACCGAAAGCCGCGACGACTCCATGCTGCGCCCGGCCTCCGCGCCGTTCCAGCCCGACGGCGGCATGCGCCTCGTGCGGGGCAATCTCGGCCGCGCAACCTTCAAGACCAGCGCGGTCGAACCTACCCGCTGGACGATCGAAGCCCCGGCCCGCATCTTCCACGATCAGGACGACGTGCTCGCCGCCTACAAGAAGGGCGAGCTGCATCGCGACGTGATCGTCGTCGTCCGTTTCCAGGGGCCGCGCGCCAACGGCATGCCCGAATTGCACAAGCTCACGCCCGCGCTCGGTTCGCTGCAGGACAAGGGTTTCAAGGTCGCGCTCGTGACCGATGGCCGCATGTCGGGCGCGTCGGGCAAGGTGCCCGCGGCGATCCATCTCTCGCCCGAGGCGCTCGGCGGCGGTCCGCTCGGCAAGCTGCGCGACGGCGACATCGTGCGCCTCTCGGCGGACGACGGCACGCTCGACGCGCTGGTCGACGCGGCCGAGTGGGCGGCGCGCGATCTGGTGTCGGCACCGCGCCCGCATATCGGCACCGGGCGCGAGCTGTTCTCCTTCATGCGTCACGGCGCGAGCACCGCCGAGCAAGGCGGCTCGGCCCTGCTCGCCGCGATGTGCGAGGATCTGGGCGAAGGCATGTCCGGCGACGGCATATCGCTCGACAAGAATATCGAAGACGAGGAAATCGACGCGTGAACATCGACAAGGTGATGCGGATGGCGCCGGTCATCCCGGTGCTGGTGGTCCAGGATGCGGCGCACGGCCTGCCGATGGCGCAGGCGCTGGTGAAGGGCGGCCTGCCCGTGCTGGAAGTGACCTTGCGCACCGAAGCCGCGCTCGACGTGATCCGCGAAATGTCGAAATGCGAAGGTTCGTTCGTCGGCGCGGGCACCGTGCTCAACGAAAAGCAGCTTGATCAGGCGATCGACGCGGGCGCCAAGTTCATCGTCAGCCCGGGTCTGACCAAGCCGCTCGCCAAGGCCGCGATCGAACGCGGCATCCCCTTCCTCCCCGGCATCGCCACCGCCGCCGACATCATGCGCGGGCTCGATCTCGGGCTCGACCGCCTCAAATTTTTTCCGGCCGAAACATCGGGCGGAATCAAGGCCTTGAAGGCGCTTGCTGCGCCTTTCTATCAGGTTCGTTTCTGCCCGACCGGCGGCATCACGGTCGATACCGCGCCCGATTGGCTCGCGGTCGATGCGGTTTTGTGCGTCGGCGGCTCCTGGCTCGTGCCCGCGGGCGAGCCCGATCCGGCGGGCATCGAAGCGCGCGCCCGCGCCGCCGCATCCCTGCGCAAGTGAGCGCGCTCGACGGCATTTCCGAAGACCAGCCCGCCCTCGCCCGCGCCGATGCGATTTCGCATCTGGCGGCGGCGATCGGCTTCGACTGGGACGACGCCGCCGGCGCGCGCGCCAAGGTGATCGAGGAAATGACCGAGGTCGATACGGCCGACACACTGGCTGAACGCGCCGACGAGATCGGCGACCTGCTGTTCGCGATCGTCAACTGGGCGCGCAAGCTCGGCATCGATCCCGAAGCCGCCCTCCATCAGGCCACCACCAAATTCGAACGCCGCTTCCGCGCGATGGAAGCCGAAGCCGGCAATGGCCTGCCCGGCCTCACCCTCGATCAGATGGAAGCGCTCTGGCAGTCGGTGAAGCAGCAGGCGGGCTGACCACGCGCTCGCCGTCTTCCTTGGTGAAGTCGGTCGGCAGCCTGTCGAGCAAGGCCAGCACCGCCTCGGACGGCCGGCACAATTTTGTCCCCTTCGGCGAGACGACGATTGGCCGGTTCACGAGGATCGGATGGTCGAGCATCGCATCCAGGACCGCATCGTCCGGCGTAGCCGGATCGAGCAAACCGAGTTCGGCAGCGGGCGTACCCTTGTCGCGCAGCACATCGCGCGGACGCGCCTCCATCGCCGCCAGCAGTTGTTCCAGCTGCGGCCGGGACCAGCCGACCTCGCGATACAGGATAACGGTCGGCCGATAGCCCGCCGCCTCGATCATCGCGAGCGCGTTGCGCGACGTGCCGCAATCCGGATTGTGATAGATGGTGATCGGAAAGTCGTTCATTGCGCGCGCGCCTCTTTGATGAGCCAGCCGAAGAAGGCGACGCCCGCGAGCGCGCCCACGATCTGCGCCGCCACGAACAGGGGCACGCTCGCGGGGGCGATGCCGGCGAACGTGTCGGACAGGCTGCGCGCGACCGTCACCGCCGGATTGGCGAAACAGGTCGAGGCGGTGAACCAATAGCCCGCGACGATATAGAGCCCGACCGCGACCGGCGTGGTTTCGGGGCGCCGGGCCTGCGTGCAGAGGATGGTGCCAATCAGGCCGAATGTTGCGATCCATTCGGACAGGCCTTGGCTCGGCCCGGCGCGCAGCTTGTGCGAGACCTGCAAAATGGGTTCGCCGAACATCGCATGCGCCAGCCACGCGCCGATCACCGCACCCGTAAACTGAGCGAGGACGTACAGGAGCGCGCTATGCCGATCGATCTGGCGGCCCAGCAGCGCGGCCAATGTCACGGCGGGGTTGAAATGTGCGCCCGACACCGGCCCGAATATCTGGATCAGCACGATCAGGCCGGCACCCGTGGCGATCGTGTTGCCGAGCAAGGCGACCGCCGCATTCCCGGCCGCGAGCCGCTCGCCCATGATGCCCGAACCGATCACGATTGCGAGCAGCAGGGCAGTGCCGACAAATTCGGCCGCCAGCCTTCGCCGTAGATTCATCGGCTCCCGCCTCAGTCGCAGCAGGGCATGACGGCGGGCAGCGCGCAGATTTCGGGACGGCCCGCGCAGCAATCCTCCATCAGGAAGCCGAGCAGGCCACGCATCCCGTCATAGTCGGCCGAATAGAGGATCGAGCGCCCCTCGCGCTGCGACCGGATCAGCCCGGCATGGGCAAGGATCGTGAGGTGGGTGGACAGCGTGTTGGGCAATACCGCCACCTCACGCGCAATCTCGCCCGCGGGCAGACCCTCGGGCCCTGCACGCACCAGCAGGCGGAACACGGCGAGCCGGCTGGCATGGGCCAGCGCGGACAAGGCCTCGACGGCGGTCGGCAACTGCATCAGCCGCACGCCGCCTGCGCCTTGGGCCCGCAACAGGCACTTGCGGCGGGCAGCGCCTCATCCTCGCCATAGGAGGTCGCCTCGCCGTGGGTGAAAAAGGTTTCCCAACGCACGCCGGCCGTGTCGCTGACCCAGCTTTTGTCGGATTGGGCATAGCAGCACGTCGTCGCTTCCTGATCGAACGTCGTCGCCCCCGCCGCCTTGAGCCGCGACGCGATCGCGCCGAGCGCGTCCGCGCTGTCGACCTGGATGCCGACATGATCGACGCCGTTGGCGCGCGCCCGTGCCGAAATGGCGAGGTTCACGCAGGGATCGTCCAGCATCCACTTCGCATAATCCTGCTTCACCACCGTCGGCGCGGCGTCGAACAGGGTGGAATAGAAGGAAATGGCCGGCGCCAGATCGGGCACGCTGACGTGAAGGTGAAGGCGTTTCATACTTCGCTCCATGATTCGATATTTCGAGAATATACGAATCATGAGACAGTTCAAGCCTCCGCCAGACGTCAAAACCGATACCCAGCGTGCTTGTGATAGCCCTTCTTCCGCCAATTTCGTATGCGGATACCGGCGCGCTTTGACGAAGGATTGCGGTCGGTGACGAATACCGTGGCCCAAACAGACTATGCCGGCGTGTCCGCGCAGGAAGTCATCGCCTTTGCCGAACTCATGAACGATCTCGAACTGCAGCACATCGAAATGTTCGGCGATTCCGTCAACTCCGCCATCGTGACCAACGTCAAGGCCGCCGAACTCAAGGGACAAAGCGTCAGCATTCGCGGCCTGGCGCGCGTCGTCGTCCTCCAGCCATCGACCATCCGCCGGCGTATCGCCAACCTCGTCGAGCGCGGCTGGCTGATCCATGACGAGACCGGCGTGCATTTTGACGAAGCCGCCCGCGAACGCGGCGCGCCGAAAGTCCGCCTGGCCATGCTCCGCTTCGCCCACGCCTTGAACAAATTGGGGTGGGGCGATTTTCGCCCACCAACCTGATGTTTGCCGATGTCCGCTTCGCTACCGCCCGGGTCGGCAACAAAAGGACACGTCATTGTTCACGACCCGCATCACCGAAAAGTTTGGACTGAAAGTCCCGATCATCAATGCCGGCATGGCGTTCGTTGCCGGCCCCGAATTGGCGGCGGCGGTCGCCGAAGCCGGCGGGCTCGGCATGCTTGGCGGCGCGATGGTGCCCGCCGAAGGCCTGCGCATGATGATCCGCGCCACGCGCAATCTGACGTCCGGCTGCTTCGGCATCGATCTGATCGGCGAGTTCATCGACGACACGCACATCGATGTGTTGATCGAAGAGCATGTGCCGCTGGTGGTCTTCTTCTGGTCGGCGCCCTCGCCGGCACAGGTGGCACGGCTCAAATCCGGCGGTGTCGGCTTCTGGATGCAGATCGGCTCGATCGACGAAGCCAAAGCCGGCGCGGCGCTCGGCGCGGAAGCCCTGATCGTTCAGGGCTCGGAAGCGGGCGGGCACAACCGCTCCGAGGCGCCACTTGCCCCCCTGTTCGCGGCCGTTCACGATGCGCTGCCCGATCTGCCGCTGGTCGCCGCGGGTGGAATAATCGACGGCGCGACCATGGCAGCGGCCTTGTCGCGTGGGGCCGACGCTGTCTGGTGCGGCACGCGTTTCCTCGCCTCGCGCGAAGCCGACGCCCACGAAGGCTATAAGGCGCGCGTTGTTCAGGCGGGGAAGGATTGCACCGCACTGACGACCGTATTCGGGCCCGAATGGCCAGGTCAGCCCATCCGCGCGCTGGTGAATGAGGCCGTTCGCACCTCCGATGGCCGCGTCGAGGCCGCGCTGGCGGAGGCCGCCGGGCAGATCATCGGAACGACGATCCTGGGCGGACAGACGATGCCCGTTCCCCGCTACAGCGCCATTCTCCCGACGCGCGCCTTCGACGCCGATCTCGAATGGGCCTGTCTCACCGCGGGCGAATGCGCAGCCGATATAAGTTCTGTCGAGCCGGCGCGTGCGATCATCGATCGAATGATGGACGAAGCGCGGCGAGCGATGGCGATCCGCACCGAACCCGCTTGGCTGTGAGAACCGCGCCGGCGCTTTATCGACCCGCTACCGTCGGATCAGCCCCATCATCCGCAGCAACAACCACGTCGCGATCGAGCAGCCGACCGCGAAGATCGTCGCCCACAAGGTCCCGCTGGCGCCCTGTTCAAACGGCATCCCGCCCGTATTCATCCCGAAGAAACCCGTCACCAAAGTCGCCGGCATAATCAGCGCCGTGATCACCGACAGCAGATAGACATTCTCGTTGGTCTGCTGGCCCGCCTGCAAATCGAGTTCCTCGCGCAGCAGCCGCAACTGGCTTTGCGCCGCCACCACATCGCGCTCGATCGGCTGCAGCCGCCGCACCGACCGGGCGAGCACTTCGCCATAAGCGGGCGCGATCGTCGGATCCTCGCTCGCGCGATACAGCGCCGTGTACATCCCGCTCGCCATCCGGTGCAGCCGCGCGGTCAGCCGGCGCAAAGTCACCAAGGCGCGCGTGTCTGGTACATTCTGGTCGGCGAGGATCCGGTCCTCCAGCGCCAGCAATTCCGACAGCGCGCCCGCCGTGCGCAACGCCAGCGTATCCGCCAAACTGTCCAGGATCAGCTCGAGCGCGCCGGCCGCATCGAGCGTGTCGGCCTGCGCGGCGCGATGCCGGAACACATCGGGCGTATGCAGCGGATGATGGCGTCCGGTGAGGACCAGCCCCGGCCGCAGCGCGACCCGCAGCGCGCCGATCTGCTCGGTCTGCTCGCGATCGAATTCGCGCTGGAAATCGGGCAGCACCAGCGCCAGCGCATCCTTCATCCCCATCGCGCGCGGCTGATCGTCCGACGACAGGAACAAGGCCTGCAGGTCGGCGGGCAGGCCCGATTGAGTCGCGATCCAGCGTGCGCTGCGCTGATCCCATAGATCCAGGTGGAGCCAGCGGAACGGCGCATCGGCCGGCGGGGTCCCCTCGGCCAGCTTCATGCCGTCCTCGCATTGCCAGCAGGTCCAGACCAGGCCCGGCTCGATCAACGGCTGCAGAGGCGGTTCGCTGGACGTGGGGGTTCGCCTCGGGTTGAAGTGGATCGGCTAGAGTGCCGATATGACACTCTTGTTACCGATCAGCGACGCGACTGGAAGCGTGCCCATTCGTCGGGCGAAAGCCGCACGTCCATCGTCAGCGTCTCGCCCGCCATCGCCTGGTCGAGCACTTCGCCATGCTGGTGCAGCCACGCGATCGCGCCGCCGTCGCCGGCGGCGAGGTCGATGCTGTGCACGCGCGCCCCGGCGAGCAGGCGTTCGGCCACGCCCCGGCGCAGATCCTCGACCCCTTCGCCGGTCAGCGCCGAGATCGGGAGCACATCCTCGTCGCGCGCCGCGTCGCCGAGCACGCGTTCGTGCGCCTCGGGGTCGAGCGCATCGAGCTTGTTCCAGACTTCGATGATCGGGGCGCCCTCGCCCGCTTCCGGGCCGACCCCGATTTCCTTCAGCACCGCGAGCACGTCCGCGCGCTGCGCTTCCGTATCGGGATGCGCGATGTCGCGGACATGGAGGATCAGGTCGGCCGCGGTCACTTCCTCGAGCGTCGCGCGGAACGCCGCCACCAGCTGCGTCGGCAGATCGGACACGAAGCCGACCGTATCGGACAGGATCACCTTGTCGATCCCGGGCAGCGACACCTGCCGCATCGTCGGATCGAGCGTCGCGAACAGCAGGTTCTCCGCCATCACGTCCGCGCCGGTGACGCGGTTGAACAAGGTCGATTTGCCCGCATTGGTATAGCCGACCAAGGCCACGACCGGCCACGGCGCACGCTCGCGCCGCGCACGGTGCAGCCCGCGCGTCCGCCGCACCTGTTCCAGCTCGCGCCTTATCTTGGCCATGCGGTCGCGGATCAGGCGACGGTCGGCCTCGATCTGGGTTTCGCCCGGACCGCCGAGGAAGCCGAAGCCGCCGCGTTGCCGCTCAAGGTGGGTCCAGGATCGCACCAGCCGGCCCGCCTGATAATCGAGATGCGCGAGCTCGACCTGGAGCCGGCCCTCCGCCGTCGCCGCGCGCTCGCCGAAGATTTCGAGGATCAAGCCGGTCCGGTCGATCACCTTGGCCTCGCAGGCCTTCTCCAGATTCTTCTGCTGGACCGGCGTCAGCGCGGCATCGACCACGACCAGTTCGGCGTCGTGCATCCGCGCGGCCTGCGCGATCTGCTCGACCTGGCCCGAACCGAACAAGGTGGCGGGCTTGGGTTGGCGCACGCGGAAGGACAGCCGGTCGACCACCTCGAGCCCGATCGCGGCGGCCAGACCGGCCGCCTCCTCGAGGCGCGCCTCGGTATCGCGCAGCCCGCTATTCAGCTCGGGCAGCGCTATGACCGCGCGGGCGCCGTGGCGCACCTCGTCGGTTTCGTCGCGATTGAAGACACTCATTATCGCTAGATAGGAGTTCGAAGCGGGGCTTTCACCCCGCCGCGCTCACTCTTCTTCCTCGCCTTCCTCACCGCTCATCAGGTTGAGCGGATGGAGCGGCTGCACCGTCGAGATGGCGTGCTTGTAGACAAGCTGGCTCATGCCGTCGCGGCGCAGCAGCATGCAGAACAGGTCATAGGCCGCGATCTCGCCCTGGAGCATCACGCCGTTGACCAGGAACATCGTCACCGGCTCGCCCGATTTGCGGACGGCGGCGAGGAAGATTTCCTGCAGCAGCTGCGATTTGCGGTCCTCGAACGCCTTCTCGACCTCGGCCAGGTCGATCGGGTGCGCGGGCATCACCGTCGAGATGGCATGCTTGTAGATCAGCTGGCTCTGCCCGTCGCGACGGAGCAGGACCGAGAAATTGTCGAACCAGGTGATGATGCCCTGCAACTTGACACCCTTGACGAGGAACATCGTCACCGGGGTCTTGGACTTGCGGAGCGTGTTCAGGAAAATATCCTGAAGATTGTTGACCTTATCCGCCATGGGGGCTTGGCCTTCTTTCGTCTTGGCGAGTCATGGGCCCGCGCTGGCGCCGTTCACGGCGTCGTGTTTGTCCCGGGGGTGGGGCGATTGCACAATATCTCACGCTGCGTTGCAGCACAAGCATGCAGCAGCCTTACTGTCCTTCTTTGCGCGGAACGCGAAACTGATTAACCACGAAAAGAGGTTATCGCCCGCGTAACAAAAATGTATGTCAGATGAACGCTCATCATGATGCGTTGGGGGAAAGTCATGAATATCAAGCGTTTGACGATTGCCGCGCTGTTCGCGGCCGCAGCGGTGGCGCCGGCTCAGGCGGCGAATTTCCTGTTTCAATATGATGCGGACCAAAGCCTGTCCCAGGTGGGCAGCCCGTTGTCGGCTACTCTCTATCTGACCACATCGGATGTGCTCAACTCGATCGGCGGCTACGACATCTTGTCGGCTTCGGGAACGGTCGACGGTTCGGCGGTGACCGGTCTTGTCGTCAACCCGAACCAGCCGAACCTGGGCTTGGTCGCCTCCTTCTTCTTCGACAATGTCCTCTACACGTCGGGGCCGGGGCTCTCCGAGGCTGGGTTTGTCGTCTCCACCTCCGCGTTGACGATCAATTTCGGCTATTCGGGTGGCTATTATGCCATCTCCGCCGACGGCAGCACGCACGTCAACACCCATGGCCAAACCGTTTTCAACACCAAATTTTCGACAGGCGATGGCTCCTTGAGCGCAGTCCCCGAGTCGGCTTCCTGGGCGATGATGGTCGCGGGCTTCGGCATGGCCGGCGCCGCGATGCGCCGCCGTCGCCCGACAGTCAGGTTCGCCTGACCAAAATGGCTCCGGCCGGCTGAACGCCGGCCGGATGCCTATTCCTCTTCGGCGCGCGGATCGGCGAGGCCGAGGCTCTTCAATTTGCGATGGAGCGCGGAGCGTTCCATCCCGATGAAGTTGGCGGTGCGGCTGATATTGCCCGAGAACCGGCGAATCTGGACGCGCAGATATTCGCGCTCGAACGTCTCGCGCGCCTCGCGCAGCGGCGTGCCCATGATCGAACGCGCGGCGTTGCCGGGAATGATCTCGGCCTGGCCCGACAGCAATTCGGGCGGCAGCATGTCCGCATCGATCCGGCCGATCCTGTCACCCGGTGCGAGGATGATCGTGCGTTCGATCACGTTGCGCAGCTGGCGGACATTGCCCGGCCAGTCATAGGCCTGGAGCGCGGCCACCGCTTCGGGGCTGATGTCGGGCGTCGGCACGCGCCGTTCGGCGGCGTAACGCGCGGCGAAATGCAGCGCGAGCGTCGGCACGTCCTCGCGCCTTTGTTCGAGCGGCGGCAACATCACCGGCACCACGTTCAGCCGGTAATAGAGGTCCTCGCGGAAGCGCCCGGCGGCGATTTCGGCAGTCAGGTCGCGCGCGGTGGCGGAAACGACGCGGACGTCGACCTTGACCGTGCGCGTGCCGCCGACGCGGGTGAAGCTCTGGTCGGTCAGCACGCGCAATATCTTGGCCTGCGCCGACATCGGCATGTCGGCGATCTCGTCGAGGAACAAAGTTCCCCCATGTGCTTCCTCAAGCAGGCCCGGCTTGATCAGCTCATTGCCTTCCTCAAGGCCGAACAATTCCTCCTCGACCCGGTCGGGGGTCATCCGCGCGGCGGCGACCACCACGAACGATGCCTTCACGCGTGGCGACCAATTGTGGAGCAGGCGTGCGGCGACTTCCTTGCCCGCCCCCGCCGGCCCCGCGAGCAGCACGCGGCTGCCGGTCCCGGCGACGCGCTTCAGCGTGGCACGCACCTGGTTGATCGCCTGACTGGTACCGGTCAGTTCGTCTTCCTGCCCGACCTGTGCGCGCAACGTCGCATTCTCGCGCCGCAGCTGATCGGTCTCGGTCGCACGCGCGACGAGGTGGAGCAGGCGCGAGCTTTCGAACGGCTTCTCAATGAAGTCGACCGCGCCCTGCCGCACCGCCGCCACCGCCGTGTCGAGGTTGCCGTGGCCGGAGAAGACGATCACCGGCAAGGTCGGGTCGCGCCGCTTGATCTCGCTCAGCAATTGCAACCCGTCGAGGCGCGAGCCCTGCAGCCACACGTCGAGCAGCACCAGGCTCGGCCGCCGTTCAGCGAGCGCGGCGAGCGTCGAATCGGCGTCCCACGCGCTGCGCGGGCGATAGCCTTCGTCTTCGAGCACGCCGGAGACGAGCTCGCGGATATCGGCTTCGTCATCAACAACCAGAATATCGAGCGACATGATGTTTACAGGCTCCTGCCATTCGCAAGCTCTGGAATGCGCGCGTCGGCCGCGTCATCGGCAGCAATCGCGTCCAGTGCATGCAGATCGAAATCGAGATGGACGATCGTGCCGCCGCCGGGGCGGTCGGCGAAGCCGATCGTGCCCATATGCTCCTCGACGATGCGCCGCACGATGGCGAGGCCGAGGCCGGTGCCCTTGGCGCGCGTCGTCACATAAGGTTCGGTCAGACGGTCGCGCTCGGCGGGCAGGCCGACGCCGTCGTCGGCCACGTCGAGGATCAGGCGGCCATCGACCGTCTGGATCGTCATCGCGACCATGCCGCCCTGCCCTTCGCCGAGCCGCGCCTCGACCGCCTCGCACGCATTCTTGACGATGTTGGTCAGCGCCTGGCCGATCTGGCGGCGATCGCACACCATCGCCGGCGCAATATCGGGCGCGTCGAGGCTGAAGCGGATCGCGGGATGCGCGACTTCGTGCAGGAACAGCGACTGGCGCGCGATTTCGGCCAGATTCTCGCTGCGGAAGGTCGGCTTGGGCATGCGCGCGAAGGACGAGAATTCGTCGATCATGCGCCGTATGTCGCCGACCTGCCGGACGATCGTCGAAACCAGTTTCTCGAACGTGCCGCCGTCCCCTTCGTCGATCTGCTTGCCGTAGCGGCGCTGGAGCCGTTCGGCGGCGAGCTGGATCGGGGTCAGCGGATTCTTGATCTCGTGCGCGATCCGGCGCGCGACGTCGGACCAGGCCGCATGGCGTTGATCGGCCAGCTGCTGGGTAATGTCGTCGAAGGTCAGCACATGGCCGTTGCCGGCATTGACCACGGTCACCGCGAGCGTGCTGACCTCGCCTTCGCCGGCCAGCTGCACCACCGCCTGACGTTCGCCCGTATCGAGCACGCGATCGAGCTCGGGCACCAACGCGTGCAAGGGCTGGCCGATCGGGCTGGCGTCCCCGGTGCGCAGCAGCGCCTGGGCGGACAGGTTGATCAGGGTGACTTCGCGCTCGCGATTGACCGAGATCACGCCCGCCGACACGCCCGACAGCACCGCCTCGGTCAGCGCACGGCGGCTTTCGAGCGCGCCCGTCTGTTCCTGCAGGCGCCGCGTCATGCGGTTGAACGCCGCGGCGAGGCGCCCGACCTCGTCATATTTGTTGGGCGCGGGCACGCGCGCGCCGAGATCGCCGCCCGCCACCCGTCGGGCGGCGCCGACCAGTTCGCCGATCGGTCGGACGATGCGATCAGCGACGGCGAAGGCAATCCAGATCGCGATCGCGACCGTGAGCAAGGATACGATCAGCAACGCGGCATTGAACTGCAATTGCAGCGTCCGCGCCCGCGCCATGAACGCCTGATAATCGTCCATCGCCAACGTCGCCCGCGCGGACTGCGCGATCGCGAGCCGATTGGCGCCGCGCGATATCCAGAGATAGGTGCGTGAATCCGTGTCGAGCGGGATCACGGCTTCCATGCGATCGGGCAGCACCTTAACCTGCGGCTGTTGCCGATCATAATCGGCGAGCTTCGCGGGATCGACAAGGCGATCGAGCGGCGTGTTCTTGTCGAGATTGGCATACCAGATCGGGTATTCGCTATTGTCCGAAACCACCCGGATCACGGCGGCTTGGTCGAGTTGGCGAAACACGACCTGCTTCGCAAAATAACTCGCCCACCGTGGATCGTCCGAGCGGGCGGTAGCCAATGTGGCGAGAAGATCGTCCCGCATCGCGGTCGCGTTGCGCCACAGGTTGGTGCGATGCTCGTTGATATAGGCCTGCACCACGCGATCGGCATTCTGCAGCACGACGCTGGCGCGGTCGGAGAACCAGAAACGCACGCCGAACTGGAACAGCAACGACGCGAAGATCACGACCAGCAAGGTCGGCACCGCGGCCAGCACCGAGAACAGGGCGACCAGGCGCACGTGCAGGCCGCCGCGTGCGCCGAGTGGCGACCGTTCCGACCGGCCGCGCGCCACCCGCTGCGCGATCAGCACCAGCAGCGCCATCGCCGGCACTAGGTTGCCGACCAGCAGCAACGCCACCAGGAACGGGTTGAGCGGACGATCCGGCGTACCGTGATTCAGGATCGAATAGGTGATCGCGGCCACGCCGATCATCGCCGCGACCGTCAGCGGTTCGCCGATCGCAAGAATGCGACGCGAGCGGAACAGCAGGCCTATGCGTCGCCGCAATCGCGACGTCTGCCGAAGAGTGCCTCTGGGGGACGGCATCATCGTGTCCCGGCTACCACATCGTTGTGGCGCATGGAACACATAGTGTGTCCTGAATGCGGCGAGCCGTTCGCCTAGTCGCTTCGTCGCACCTGCGGGCCGACGCCCAGATCGGTGAGCTTCTTGCGCAACGTGTTGCGGTTGATGCCGAGCAGCCGCGCGGCCTTGAGCTGGTTGCCGCGCACCGCCGCCAGCGTCAGCCGCAACAGCGGCCGTTCGATCTCCGCCAGCACGCGATCATAGAGACCATCGGGCGGCAGCGCGTTGCCATAGGTCGCGAAATGCCGCGCGAGATGTTGCTCGATCGCCTCGCCCAGCCCCGCGCCTTCAGGCACGGTCGCTGCCGGTTGCCCGCCCACTCCCAATTGCTGCTCGATCAAAGCGGGCGTGATCACCGCATCGCGGGTCAACGCCGCCAGCCGGCGCATCAGATTCTCGAGCTCGCGCACATTGCCCGGCCAGCTGTGGCGTTCGAGCCGCGCGACCGCGGCCGTATCGAGCTGCTTGCGCGGCAGGCCGTCGGCGGCGGCGCGGTCGAGAAAATGGCGCGCCAGTTCGCCCACGTCGGACCCGCGCTCGCGCAACGACGGCAGCCGCACCGGCACGACGTTGAGCCGATAATAGAGATCTTCGCGAAACTGCCCCTCGGCGATCAGCCTGGGCAATTCCTGATGGGTCGCGGCGATGATCCGCACGTCGGCGCGGATCGCGCGCGCGCCACCGACGGGCGAGAATTCGCCCGACTGGAGCACGCGCAGCAGCCGCGTCTGAGCCTCCATCGGCATATCCCCGATCTCGTCGAGGAACAAAGTACCGCGCTGCGCCTGCTCGAAGCGGCCGGCGGTACGCTGCGCCGCGCCGGTAAAGGCGCCGCGTTCATGGCCGAACAATTCGCTCTCGATCAGCTCGCGCGGGATCGCCGCCATGTTGACCGCGACGAAGGGGGCTTCCTTGCGCGGCCCGAAATCATGGATCGCGCGCGCGACCAGTTCCTTGCCGGTGCCGGATTCGCCCAGCACCAGCACGGTCAGGTCGTTGGAGACGACCCGTGCGATCGTGCGATAGACCTCCTGCATCGGCGGCGAACGGCCGATCAGCGGCAGATCCTCACCCGCCTGATCATTATCGTCCAGCCCGCCGGCGGGGCCGCGCGCAAGCGCATCGTCCACCGTCTGGACCAGCTCGCTGAGATCGAACGGCTTGGGCAGATAATCGAACGCGCCCTGCTCGGTCGCGCGCATCGCGGTGGTGAACGTGTTCTGCGCCGACAGCACGATGATCGGCATGTGCGGATGATCGGCGAGCAGTTCCGGCACCATATCGAGCCCGTTGCCGTCAGGCAGCACGACGTCGGTCAGCAGCACCTGCGGCCGGAACGTGCGGATCACACGCCTGAGTTCGGCGGCACTGGCGGCGGTCTCGACCGTATGGCCGGCGCGCCGCAACGCTTCGCGCACCACCGTGCGGATCGCCGCATCATCGTCGCACACCAAGACGCGCCCGCCCATTTTCACTTCCTCGGCGCGCGCGGCAGCATCAGACGGAACACGGTGCGCTCCGGCTGTCCCTCGCGCGCATATTCGACAATGCCGCCCTGATCGGCGACCAGCTTCTCGACCAGCGCCAGCCCCAGGCCCCGCCCGTCCCGTTTCGAGCTGACGAACGGATCGAACAGATGCTCGGCCAACTCGGGCGGTGCGCCGGGACCGTCGTCGATCACGCACACTTCGATCGGCAATTGCCGCCGCCCGTCACCGCCGTCGGTCACCATCCGCATGCCATGACGATAGGCGGTGGTCAGCGTGACAGATCCGCCCTCCTCGCCCAGCGCCTCGGCGGCATTCTTGAGCAGGTTGATCACCACCTGCACCAGCGAATCGCGATGCCCGAGAATGGGTGGCAGAGACGGATCGTAAATCTCTTTGAAGACGATGTTTTCCCCGAAACCCCGCATCGCCACGCTGCGCGCATGTTCGAGGATGGCGTGGATATTCTGCGGCTCCAGTTCGAGTGGCCTTTTGTCGGTGAAGCCCTCCATCCGGTCGATCAGAGCGGCGACGCGATCGACCTCGTCGCGGATCAATCGGGTCAGCGCGCGGCTATCCTCGTCGGCATTGGCCTCGAGCAACTGGGCCGCGCCACGGATACCAGACAGCGGATTCTTGATCTCGTGCGCGAGCAGGGCAGCCGCGCCCGCCGCCGCCAGATTGCCGCCCGCGCGTCGCGCGATCGGCGCCGCGCTGGGATAGGCATGGAGCGCGACCACGCGCCAGCCGGGCCAGTCGGGCAAGGGCGCGGCGAGCAGGTCGGAGCGCAAATGGCGCTGACCGGGCAGCAAAACTTCCAGGTCGTAGGCGACGAACGGGGTCTCGCTCGGCATCGTGCGCAGGTGATGGCCGGTCGCGTCGTCTATCCCCATACCGATGATCGCGCTGCGCGACAGGTTGAGCAACGTCTCGGCGGCGGCATTGGTGTCGAGGATGATGCCTTCCTCATCCACCACCAGCAGCGGCGTCGGCAAGGCAGCCAGCAAGGCCTCCGCCGGCGCCGGGCGCGCGTCTCCACGCGCACGCAGCCGGGCTAGGCGGCCGCTCGCGTAGTCCATGGAGCGTAAAATTCGGCGAGCATGGCCAGCACGATCCTGGCGACGGGTTCCTGGTTCACGCGATTGCGGAACTCGGCCGAGCCGGTCAGGCCCTTGGTGTACCAGCCGATATGCTTGCGCGCCATATTGACGCCGACTTCCTTGCCGTAGAGGTCGAGCATTTCTTCATAATGGCTTGTGATCGCGCGATATTGCTCGTCGAGCGACGGATCGGCACGATGCTCGCCGGTCTGCAGCCAGCGCATCACCTGCGCGAGGAACCAGGGCCGGCCATAGGCGCCGCGGCCGATCATCAGCCCGTCCGCACCGGATTGGGTAAGCGCCGCATCGGCATCCTCGATCGAGCAGATATCGCCGTTGACGATCACCGGAATCGAGACCGCGTCCTTGACCTTGCGGATGAACGCCCAGTCGGCCGAGCCCTTGTACATCTGGCAGCGGGTGCGGCCGTGGACGGTGATCATCTTGATCCCGATATCCTCGGCGATGCGCGCCAGTTCGGGCGCGTTGAGGCTGTGATGATCCCAGCCCATCCGCATCTTGAGCGTGACCGGCACCTTGACCGCCTTGACCGTCGCTTCGATCAGCTCGGCGGCGAGCTTGGGCTTGGCCATCAGCGCGGAACCGGCGTCGCCATTGACGACCTTGCGCACAGGGCAGCCCATATTGATGTCGACGATCGCCGCGCCCTTGTCCTCGGCGAGCTTGGCGGCTTCCCCCATCGAAACGGGTTCGCAACCGACCAGCTGCATCGACACCGGATCCTCCATCGGATCCCACAACGCTTTCTGGATCGACTGACGCGTTTCGCGGATCGCGGCCTGGCTCGCGATCATCTCGGTCACGTTGAGACCAGAGCCGTAGGAACGCACGATGCGGCGAAACGGCAGATCGCTGACGCCCGTCATCGGCGCCAGAATTACCGGCGTCTCGATCGTCACATTACCGATTTGGATGGGCTTGAGCCGGGTCACGCGTGTTACTTTGCCTAAAAATCAGGCAAGCCCTACAGGTTTAAGCGTCGCCCCGCAACCAGCGCGCGCGTCAACGCGGACCTGGATCACCCGCCCGTCACGGGCGGAAAGAGCGCAACTTCATACGCCCCGGTGATCAGCGCGTCCGAGCCTGCGAACTTCTGATCGATCGCCGCGCGCAGGCAGGTCGGGTCGCCAAGCGCTGAGGCATGGCCCGGGCTGCGCGTCGCCAGCCACGCGATCAGCCCGGCCACGTCCGTCACCTCTGCCGGCGGATCGACCTCTTCGCGATCCAGCCCGATCCGCTCGCGCACCCACGCAAAATAGAGAATATCCACATCAATCCATGTGCTTGAGGCCGACGCGCAGATAATCCCAACCGGTCACCGCGGTCAGCCCCGCCGCGCTCCACAGACAGAACAGGCCGACCCAGCCGATCCAGCTCTGGCTCGGCACCGCGCCCGCCAGGATCAGCGCACCGAGCGAGACCAGCTGGAACGTCGTCTTCCATTTGGCGAGCTGGCTGACCGGCATCGATACGCGCAGTTCGGCCAGGAATTCGCGCAGACCCGATACCGCGATCTCGCGCACCAGGATGATCAGGGCGGCGATCACCGCCAACCCGTCGATCGCGCGTGTGAAGATCAGCAGCACGATCACGGTCGCGACCATGATCTTGTCCGCGATCGGATCGAGGAAGATGCCCAGTTTCGACACCGCGCCCTGCGCGCGGGCGAGATAGCCGTCGAAATAATCGGTGATCGCGACCAGGCAGTAGAGGCAGAAGGCGAGCCAATAATCGCTCACCCCCGGATGCCACAGCAACAGCACCATCACCGGCATCGCGACGATTCGCGACAGGGTGAGGAGGTTGGGGAGCGTCAGCATCTGAAACAACTCTAGAGCCTGATCGCCACTGGTGGAAGCACGGCGTGCTCCCGCCAGTGGCGTGAATCAGGCTCTCGGCAAATATTGAGACCTTGATTCACGGATCAGGCTGATTCAGCCTGATCCGACCAAGGTCTGCGCGGCTAATCGCTCATGGGGAGGGGGCGTTCGAACAGCATCACATCCTGCCCGCGAGTCTGGCCCTGCCGATACGCGGTGAAACCGAGCTTGGCGCCAACCCGCTGCGATGCCGGGTTTTCCGCATCGATGATGCAGACCATCCGGGATGGCCCGAAAGTCCGTTCGTACCAGTCGATCACGGCGACCATGCCCTCGGTCGCATAGCCGAGGCCGACCGCCCATGGCGCGATCCACCATGCACCTTCCGGACAGGAATCGAAATCCGCGCCGAGATCGCGCTCGAATCGGGCGAGGCCGACATTGCCGACGTAGCGGCCGGTCGCGCGCTCCTCGACCGCGAACAGGCCATAGCCCAGCGCGATCCAGTGACCGATATAGCGCAGCATGCGCGACCAGTTTTCCTGGCGATCATAAACGCCGCCGACGAAGCGCATGAAATCGGGGTCCGTAGTAAGGGGAATCCGCTCCGCGAGGTCGCCCAGCCGGTGCTGGCGGAGCAGCAGCCGCGGAGTCTCGATCACCGGCCCGCCGGGGATCGAAATTGGGTCATTAAGGGACATTATAGGCGGCTGTTGGAGTTCGTGCATCGGATCGTCTATGAGCCCCGACCGTGAGTAAAACCAGCGACGCGTCGAGCGCCATTCGATGACCCCGTCATTCCGGCTTCTCGGGAAGCGCCGATTCCTGCCGTTGTTCGCAACGCAGTTTCTAGGCGCGTTCAACGACAATCTGTTCAAACAGTCGATGGTCCTGTTCGCAACCTATTCGATCTATTCGGACGCGAAGAAGGAAGCCGCGTTCAGCGCGATCGCGACCGGCCTGTTCATCCTCCCCTTCTTCCTGCTGTCGGCACTGTCCGGCCAGCTCGCCGACAGCCACGACAAGGCGCGCATCATCCGCCTGATCAAGACGGCCGAGATCGCGATCATGGTCGTCGGCGCCGCCGGCCTGATGTTCGCCTCGGTCCCGCTGATGCTCGGCGCGGTGCTGGCGATGGGCGCGCACTCGACCTTCTTCGGGCCGATCAAATATGCGATCCTGCCCCAGCATCTGAAACGCGGCGAGGTGCTGGGCGGCACCGGCCTGGTCGAGGCCGGAACCTATATCGCGATCCTCGGCGGCACGATCCTGGCAGGCCTGATCAATGCGCAGGTCGCGGCGGTGATGGTGCTCGCTGTCGCCGGGCTCGGCTGGCTCACCGCGCGCGGCGTCCCCCCCGCCCCGCCGCCCGGCGAACGGCCGCCGATCGACATCCATATCATCCGCGCCTCGATCACCCTGGTCTCGGCGACGTTGCACATTCCGCGCCTGTTCCTGGCGATCCTGTCGATCAGCTTCTTCTGGATGATCGGTGCGGTGCTGGTGATCGAATTCCCGCCGCTGGTGAAGAACGTCTTCACCGCCGACAAGCAGGTCGCGAGCCTGTTCCTGGCGATCTTCTCGGTCGGCGTCGCGATCGGATCGATGCTGATCAACCAGCTGCTCAAGGGCAAGGTGTCGGCGCGTTTCGCCCCCGCCTCGGTGCTCGCCATGGCTTTGTTCGTGCTGGTGATGGTGGTGGCGGCCGGACGCTGGGTCCCCGCGCCCGCGGGCACGCTCTATTCGTTCAGCGCCTTTGCCCATCACCCGGGCGCGCCGTTGGTGGCGATCAGCCTGCTCGGCGTATCGGTGACGGGCGGCATGTTCGTCGTGCCGCTTTACGCCTTCCTCACCACTACGGTGGAAAGCGACCACACCGCGCGCACCGTGGCGGCGAACAATATCGTCAATTCGGGTTTGATGGTGGTGGGCGCGGTCGGCGCGATCGCGCTGGCCAATGCCGGCGTGTCGGTCGTGGATGCGCTGGCGAGCGTCGCGGTGATGTGCCTCGGCGCGGCGGCGCTGTCGTGGCGCCTGCATCGCGCCTGCGATGGCGTCGACTGCGGCTGAACGATCAGCCGATCAGCAGCATCACCACCAGAAAACCCAGCATCCAGGCGCGTACGAACAGGCGCGCCTCGTCCGAGCTCAGCGAAAAGAGGGAAGCGGAAGCGGGCTGCGCAATGGCCATGGCCGATGTCCTAGACGAACACGCGGCCCGCTTCACGTCTTAACGGGGTTAACGGCTTACTTCTTGCCGCCGAACAAAGACGCCAGGAAGCCGAAGAGGCCGCCGCTGGCCGCCGGCTTCGGTGCAGGCTTGGGCGCCGATGCTGCGGGCGCGGCAGGTGCTGCTGCCGGCTTGGGGGCCGCGGCTACCTGCGGTGCTGCGGCGGGCTTGGGGGCCGCAGCCGCCTTCGGAGCCGCAGTCTTTGCCTTGGGCTTGGCGGCCGCCTTGGCCTTGGCCGCAACCTTGGGCTTGGCCTTGGCCACGGTCTTGGGCTTGGCTGTCGACTTCGCAGCCGGCTTGGCCGCGGGCTTCGGCGCGCTCTTGGTGGCAGGCTTGGCGGCCGTCTTGGGCGCGGTTTTCGGCGCCGCCGTCTTCGCGGGCGCCTTGGGCGCAGCGCTCTTGGCTGCCGCCTTCACGACAGGCTTGGCTGCCGCCTTCACGACAGGCTTGGCCGCCGACTTTGGCGCAGCCGGCTTGGCAGCGGCCTTCGGTGCTGCCGCTTTCTTGGCGGCAGGCTTGGGCGTGGTGGTCTTCGGCTTCGCTGCAGCGGTCTTGCCGCTGCTCGTTTTAGTATCGGCCATTCACCTTCTCCGTCCAGTGACTTGCAGGCTTGAACCTACACAGGATCGCACGGTTCCGAAACGATTTGCGTACAGAAATATGCGACAGGCGCAATCTTGCGCTTGATCGGGCCGGCGCGGCGTTTATTGGTAGCGCTAACAGGTACCCGCCGGGACACATCGCGGGACAGGGTGCGAACGAAAACCAAGGATCCGTAGGAGGGGTTTTATGGCGAAGTCGAAGCTGGCGGGCCTTGCGCTCGCTTTATCCGTGCTGCCGTTGCCGGTTCTGACCGCCCCAGTGCTGGCCGAAAACGTGCCGACCGTCTCGCCCGACGGGCATCATTATCTGTCGCAGCCGCTGACGAGCCAGATCTACACCGCCGATCCCTCGGCGCATGTCTTCAACGGCAAGATCTACGTCTACCCCTCGCACGACGTGCCGACCGACATCCCCGACGACGATCTCGGCAGCGAATATGCGATGCACGATTATCGCGTGCTGGAGATGGATCATGTCGGCGGGCCGGTGACGGTCGGCCCCGTGGCGCTCGATGTGAAGGACGTGCCGTGGGCGTCGAAGCAGATGTGGGCGCCCGACGCCGCCTATAAGAACGGCACCTATTTCCTCTATTTCCCGGTCCGCGACAAATCCAAGGACAAGCACGGCCTCGGCACCTTCCGCATCGGCGTCGCCACCTCGAAGAGCCCGATGGGCCCGTTCAAGGCCGAGCCCGCGCCGATCAAGCTCGCTTATTCGATGGATCCCGCCGTCTTCACCGACGATGACGGCAAGTCGTACATGTATTTCGGCGGCATCTGGGGCGGTCAGCTCCAGCGCTGGGCCACGGGCAAGTTCGATCCCAACGGTTCGGACACCGACCTTCATCAGGACGGCAAACCCGCGCTTTCGGGCAAGGTCGCGCGGATGACGCCCGACATGAAGCAACTCGCCGAAAAGCCGCGCGACGCGCTGATCCTGGACAAGGGCAAGCCGGTGCTCGGCGGCGACCACGACAAGCGTTTCTTCGAGGCATCGTGGATGTTCAAGCGCGACGGCAAATATTATTACACCTACTCGACCGGCGACACGCATTTCCTCAACTATGCGCTCGGCAAGAGCCCCTATGGGCCGTTCACCTACACCGGGCATATCCTGCTGCCGGTACAAGGCTGGACCACGCATCATTCGATCATCAAGGCGGATGGCAAATGGTGGCTCTTCTATGCCGACACGCAGATCTCGAACAAAAACCACCTGCGCAACGTCAAGGTGACCGAGCTGCACTTCAATCCGGATGGCACCATCCAGACCGTCAATCCGTTCGTCGATTGAGGGCCTGAAGACGCATGTTCCTGGGTATCGATATCGGCACGTCCGGCGTGAAGGCGGTCGTGATCTCGGCAGACGGCAATGTCGCCGGCCAGGGCACGGCCGCGCTCACCGTCTCGCGGCCGCATGACCTGTGGTCCGAACAGAAGCCGGAGGATTGGTGGGCGGCGACCGAAGCCGCCGTCCGCGCGATCGATCCGGCGGTGCGCCGCTCGGTACGCGGAATCGGCGTTGCCGGGCAGATGCACGGCGCGACGTTGCTCGACGCGGCGGACAAGCCGCTCCGCCCCGCCATATTGTGGAACGACGGCCGCTCTTATGCCGAGTGCGAGGAGATGGAGGCGGCCGTGCCCAACCTCCACGCCATCGCCGGCAATCTCGCCATGCCGGGCTTCACCGCGCCCAAGCTTGCATGGGTGCGCAAGCACGAGCCCGACATCTTCGACCAGGTCCGCACTGTCCTGCTGCCCAAGGATTATGTCCGGCTGCGGATGACCGGCGAGAAGGCATCGGACATGTCTGACAGCGCTGGCACCTTGTGGCTCGACGTCCAGAAACGCGACTGGAGCGACGCGCTTCTCGCCGCCACCGGGCTCAGCCGCGATCAGATGCCGCGCTTGTTCGAAGGCTCCGAAATCGCCGGCACGCTCCGCCCGGAAATCGCCGAGACCTGGGGCATGGCCGCGGTTCCGGTGGTCGGCGGCGGCGGCGACAATGCTGCCGGCGCGGTCGGCGTCGGCGTGGTGTCGGACGGCGACGCCCTGCTCTCGCTCGGCACGTCGGGCGTGATCTTCATCGCGACCGACGATTTCCGCCCCAATCCGGGCCGCGCGGTCCATGCCTTCTGCCATTGCCTGCCGAACATGTGGCACCAGATGTCGGTCCATCTGAGCGCGGCCGCCTGCATCGATTGGGTCGCCAAGCTGACCGGCGCCGCCAACGCCCCCGAGCTTTTCACGCGCGCCGAAAGCACCGGCCCCGCGCGCGGCAAGGAATTGTTCCTGCCCTATCTGTCGGGCGAGCGGACGCCGCATAACGACGCGCTGGTGCGCGGCGCCTTCCTCAACCTCGATTACGAGACCAATGCCGGCACGCTCGCGCAGGCCGTGCTCGAAGGCGTCGCCTTCGCGCTCGCCGACGGGCTCGATGCCTTGCGCGACGCGGGCACCGAAGTGTCGCAGCTCTCCGTGATCGGCGGCGGCGCGCGATCGGCTTATTGGGGCCGGATCATCAGCGCCGCGGTCGAAACACCGCTCGTCTATCTGCGCGGCGGCGAAGTCGGCCCTGCGCTCGGCGCCGCCCGGCTGGCGCAGGTCGCGGTCGACAAGGCCGATCCGCGCGACGTTTGCGCCCCGCCGCCGATCGAGCGCGTTATCGAGCCTGACCAGGCCGACATCGAACTTCTCGCGCCGAAGAAAGCGGCGTTCCGCGAAGCCTATCCCCACATCAGCCCGAAAATGAGAGGCCAGTAATGTCTGTCCAACCGACCTATTTCGCCGATATCGCGCCGATCGCCTTCAAGGGCGCGGACTCGACCGACGAGCTTTCCTACCGCTTCTACGACAAGGATCGGGTGGTTCTCGGCAAGCGGATGGAAGACCATCTCCGCTTCGCCGTGTGCTTCTGGCACACCTTCTCGTGGAACGGCCTCGACATTTTCGGCGCGCCCACCTTCGGCCGCCCATGGCTGGCCGGCGCGATGGACAGCAAGGCCGCCGCATGGAAGCGCGCCGAGGGCTTCGACTTCATCAAGAAGCTCGGCGTCCCCTTCTATTGCTTCCACGATGTCGACGTGATGGCGGCTGCCACCAACGCCAAAGAGCATACCCAATATCTGGCCGAGGCAGTCGACGATCTTGAGCGCCTGCAGGGCGAGACCGGGATCAAGCTGCTGTGGGGCACCGCCAACCTGTTCAGCAATCCGCGCTTCATGTCGGGCGGTGCGACCAACCCCGATCCGGAAGTGTTCGCATTCGGCGCGCTGCAGGTGCGCCAGGCGCTCGAGGCGACCAACCGCCTAGGCGGCTCCAACTATGTGCTGTGGGGTGGCCGCGAGGGCTATGAGACGATCCTCAACACCAACCTCAAGAAGGAACTCGATCAGCTCGGTCGCTTCCTCAACCTGGTGGTCGAGCACAAGCACAAGATCGGCTTCAAGGGCACGATCCTGATCGAGCCGAAGCCGCACGAGCCGACCAAGCATCAATATGATTTCGACACCGCGACCGTGTTCGGCTTCCTCAAGAATTACGGGCTTGAGAAGGAAGTGAAGGTCAATATCGAGGCCAACCACGCCACTCTGGCCGGTCACACGTTCGAGCATGAATTGGCGATGGCCAATGCGCTCGGCATCTTCGGTTCGATCGACGCCAATCGCGGCGATCATCAGAATGGCTGGGACACCGATCAATTTCCGAACTCGGTCGAGGAAATCACGCTGGCGATGCTCGAAGTGTTCCGCGCGGGCGGCTTCAAGGATGGCGGCTTCAACTTCGATTCGAAGGTGCGGCGCCAGAGCATCGATCCGGCCGACCTGTTCTACGGCCATGTCGGCGCGATCGACGTCATCGCCAAGGGCCTGCTCAATGCCGCCGCCCTGATCGAGGACGGCCGGCTCGATGCGCTCAAGAAGGAGCGTTATGCCGGCTGGGACGGTGAGATCGGCCAAGCCGTGGCGAAGGGCTCGCTCGCCGACATCGCCGATCTGGTCCTGGCGAAGGACATCAACCCCAAGCCCAAGTCGGGCCGCCAGGAGCGGCTGGAGAATCTGATCAACCGCTTCTGTTGATCCGATAAATTCGAATGCACGGACGCCGGTCGACATTAGTCGGCCGGCGTTCGCATATTCTGGCCCCCGGTCGCACTTGGCGGTAAAGCCCCGTGCATCACGCGGGAGGCCGGCATGAAAGATCCGATTCCGGCCCCGCGCCGTTCGATCATCGCGGAGTTCCTCTCCAGCGAGGCCGCAGGCGGCATCGTCCTGATCGCCGCCGCCGCCCTGGCGCTGATCGCCGCCAACAGCCCGCTCGCCCCCACCTATTTCGACCTGCTGGAACGGCATTTCGGCCCGCTCTCCATGCTCCACTGGATCAACGACGCGCTGATGAGCCTGTTCTTCCTGCTCGTCGGGCTTGAGATTAAGCGCGAATTCCTGTGCGGCCATCTCGCGAGCTGGCAGGCGCGAATCCTCCCCGCAGTCGCGGCAGCTGCCGGCATGGCGGTACCGGCCGCCGTCTATCTGGCGGTGGCCGCGCAGACGCCGGGCCTGACGCGCGGCTGGGCGATTCCGGCAGCCACCGACATCGCTTTCTCGATCGGTGTACTGGCTTTACTTGGGAGCCGCGTGCCGGCATCGATCCGGCTGTTCCTCGTGACGGTCGCGATCGTCGACGACATGGGCGCGGTCGCGATCATCGCGTTCGTCTACACTGCAGGCCTGAAGCTGGCCGCCTTGGCCGCGGCCGCCGCGATCCTCTCCGCCATGTTCGGCCTGAGCCGGCTCGGCGTGAGGCGGTTGCCGCCGTTCCTGTTGCTCGCAGCCATGCTCTGGCTCGCCGTCTTCCTGTCCGGTGTGCACGCAACGATCGCGGGCGTGCTGGCCGCGTTGGCGATCCCAATCGACAAGGGCCCCGACGAGACATCACCGCTCCACCGGCTGGAGCATGGCCTTCACCCTTGGGTCGCGTTCGCGGTGGTACCGCTGTTCGGGCTTGCCAATGCGGGCGTGTCGCTGGCCGGGCTCGGCCTCAAGGCGCTGCTCGCGCCACTGCCGCTCGCGGTCGCGGCGGGCCTGTTCGTCGGCAAGCAGACGGGCATCTTCGTGGGCGTGCGGCTGGCGGTCGGCCTCGGCATCGCGCAGCGGCCCGACCAGGCAAGCTGGCTCCAGCTCTACGGCGTCGCCTTGCTGTGCGGAATCGGCTTCACGATGAGCCTGTTCATCGGCGGCCTCGCCTTCGCCGATCCCGTGCTGATCGCGGAGGTGAAGATGGGCGTGCTGGCGGGCTCGATCCTGTCCGCACTGGCCGGGTTCGTTGTGCTGTGGCTGGCCGGCATGGCATCGAACGAAAGTTTGGACTTGTCCTCGCAGCGATAAACGCCATTTCCACGGCGACCTTGATCGATCCAGGCTTCGCCTGGGTTGTGAATCAAGGTCTCGACTAAAATTGAGCCTGATTCACGTCATCAGCGGAAGCGCGCAGCGCTTCCACCAATGAAGATCAGGCTCTCGCCGCGCGTTCGCGCGACGACCCAAGGAGATTTTTGGTGACGTCCTATCCGCAGGCGCTGGGCCTTTATATCGACGGCGAATGGGTGAGCGGCGATGGCCGCGACACGATGCCGGTGCTCAATCCGGCGACCGGCGAGACGCTGGCCGATCTGCCGCTGGCGTCGACCGCCGACCTCGATCGCGCGCTCGCCGCGAGCCAGAAGGGCTTTGATGCCTGGCGCGTCACCGCGCCCGAGGCGCGCGCGGTGATCCTGCGCAAGACCGCCGACCTGATCCGCGAGCGCGCCGACCATATCGCGCGCGTCGTGACGATCGAGGAAGGCAAGCCGACCGCGGAGGCCAAAGGCGAAGTGCTCGCCAGCGCCGCCTTGCTCGATTTCCACGCGGGCGAGACCGTGCGCATCTATGGCCGCGTCCTGCCGCGTCCGGTCGGCACGCGCTCGATGGTGTTGCAGCAGCCGGTCGGCCCGGTCGCGGCTTTCTGCGCATGGAATTTCCCCGCGATGAACCCGGTGCGGAAGATCGCGCCCGCGCTCGCGGCGGGATGTTCGGTCATCCTCAAGCCGAGCGAGGAGACGCCCGGCAGCGCGATCGAGATGATGCGCTGCTTCCAGGATGCCGGCCTGCCCGGCAATGTCGCGCAGATGGTGTTCGGCGTCCCCGATCAGGTCTCGCGCACGCTCCTCGCCTCGCCGATCACGCGCAAATTGAGCTTCACCGGCTCGGTCCCGGTCGGCAAGCATCTGATGAAGCTCGCCGCCGACACGGTCATGAAGATGACGATGGAATTGGGCGGCCATTCGCCGGTGCTCGTGTTCGACGATTGCGATCTGGAAAAGACGCTCGACATCCTCGTCACGCACAAATTCCGCAATGCCGGCCAGGTCTGCGTCGCGCCGACCCGGTTCAGCGTGCAGGAAAGCATTTACGAGAAGTTCGCGGCCGGCTTTGCCGAACGCACCAGGGCGCTCAAGGTCGGCAGCGGACTCGAGGCCGGCACGAATATGGGCCCGCTCGCTAATCCGCGCCGCCCCGAAGCGATCGAGGCGATGGTCGAGGATGCCCGCCAAGGCGGCGCGCGCATCCTCGCGGGTGGCGGTTCCGGCAGCGGCGGCGGCTTCTTCTTCGAGCCGACCGTGATCGCCGACGCCCCGCTCGACAGCCGCGTGATGAACGACGAGCCGTTCGGTCCGCTGGCGATGCTCAGTGCGTTCGCGACCACCGAAGACGCGATCAAGGAGGCGAACCGCCTGCCCTTCGGCCTCGCGGCCTATTGCTTCACCGAGCAGGGCCGCCGCCAGAACCAGCTCGCCGAGGAAGTCGAATCGGGCATGATCGCGATGAACGGCGTGCGGATGAGCTGGGCCGACAGCCCGTTCGGCGGCGTCAAGGAATCGGGCTTCGGCTCTGAGGACGGCCCCGAGGGCATCGCCGCGCATATGATCACCAAGGCTGTCCACATATACTAGGACGGCCGAGCAGGCCGGTCAGAAGCCGAAGCTGGCCTGCTTCACCGGTGGCGGTGCGGCTTTCACCGGCTCCGGCCGCGCGCCTTCGAGCGTCAGCATCCGCGCCTTCGCGTTGGACCCGCCCGGCGCGGAGAAGCCGCCGATCTTCCCGCCCGCCGCGAGCACGCGATGGCAGGGCACGATCAGCGGCACCGGATTGCGCGCCATCGCCTGGCCGACATCGCGCGCCACCTCAGGCCCCTCACCCAGCGCCTTGGCAATCGCGCCATAAGTCGTGGTCTCGCCCCAGCCGAGCCCGCGCACCAAGGCGTAGATCCTGGCGAACAGCGGATCCTGATCGCCGAGATCGATCTCTACCTGGGAAAAGTCGATCGCTTCGCCCGAGAAATAGCGCTTGGCATACTCGATCACCGCCGCGACCGGCGCGGGCGGATCGCTCTCGATGGCGTCCGGCGCGCGACGCAGGAGGGAGCGTCGCGTCTCCTCGGCAGTCTGCGCGGGCAAGCGGAAATTCGAAATCCCGCGCTCGTTCCAGGCGATGGCCGCAAAGCCGTGGTCGGTTTCGAACAGGTGATAGCTGTGCATCCCGAACTCCCGGCGGCAGGCGTTCAAGATCGGCCTTCGCCGCAGATTTTTCAACATTGCGGCAAACCCACCGTCCACTATGCCGGAGCAAGCTAGCCGATTGCCCCGTTCCGAGGAGATGTCTCTTGCAATTGAGGGCTCTATTTTCAGCGGCGCTGTTTTTTTAAGCGGTTGTTCTGAACGTGTCGATTACGTCACCGGGCAGCCTGCGTTTATTAATAAAAGATGTTCATATGAGGATTATTTTTCGCTGGAGGCGCCGGCTCGTTCCGCTGCGCATAGCCATGGTCTGAACGTAAAAATTCGACTGACATCCGCTGCGGACGGGGCATTTATGATTCTCATGTGGCGAAAGGATATTAACATCAGCTTGGCGGGCATCCCGGACAGCAAAGATTTGTTCTTCACAGTGATTAAACGTGGCGGAGCTTCGGCGGACGATTGGGCTTTGGCAAAATCTATTGTCAAATCGCTCCCGATTTCTTGCCCGTGACGAACCAGCAGTGAGAAGCGCTACGATATGCGCGCACTCACACGCTCTTCTCGCGCTTGCCAGCGTGACTTCAGCGATATGGCTTCGGGCAAAAAATCTCAGCGCAAAGGCGAAGGCTGTCCTGGTCAGCGGTCTGGTCGGGTGTCGGCTCAAGCCGCTCGGGCTCGAATGCTAAAGGACATGAAAAAGCCCCGGAAAGCGTCCGCTCTCCGAGGCCTGATTCTGGTGGGCGCAGCAGGGATTGAACCTGCGACCCCTGCCGTGTGAAGGCAGTGCTCTACCGCTGAGCTATGCGCCCGAAGGTGGGCCGGTTACCGGGCGAGTCAGCCTCTGTCCAGCCCGAAGCCCTGCCTAAAACCTAGTTGACCGAATCCTTGAGCACCTTGCCCGGACGGAACTTGGGCTGGCTGGTTGCCTTGATGTTCATCGGCTCGCCGGTGCGCGGGTTGCGGCCGGTGGACGCCTTGCGGCGGCTGACCGAAAAATTACCGAAGCCGACGAGACGGACCTCGCTGCCCTTCTTGAGCTGGGTGGTGATCGTGTCGAGCAGGCCTTCGACCACGCGCGCCGTGTCGGCACGTGCCAGCCCGGTTTGGTCCGCGACGACCGCGATCAGCTCCTGCTTATTCATGAATCCCCTCTCCAGCCAGCCAGACACCGACGAACGCGCGAGCGTCCATCTAATGCCAAGCCGGCCGGGGGAGTCAAAGGAAACTGATCGAGTTTATGTGCTTAATCAGTGCCTAGCCACGCTCGCAGCCGGATCGGTCCCGATCTGACCCAAAGGCGGCTCGGTCGCGAGCTCGTCCGCCTCGGTCCATTCGATCGGCACCACCGGCGTCGCCAGCGCGCGCGCCAGCACCTCATCGACATGGCTGACCGGCACGATCTCCAGCCCTTCGAGGATATTGGCGGGGATGTCCGCCAGATCCTTCTCATTCTCCGCCGGGATCAGCACGGTGGTGATGCCGCCGCGCAAAGCCGCGAGAAGCTTTTCCTTGAGTCCGCCGATCGGCAGCACGCGGCCGCGCAGCGTGACTTCGCCGGTCATCGCCACGTCGCGGCGCACCGGAATGCCGGTCAGCGTCGAGATCAAGGCGGTGACCATGCCGATACCCGCCGACGGCCCGTCCTTGGGGACCGCGCCTTCGGGCAAGTGGATATGGACGTCCTTCTTGGCGAAGATGCTCGGCTTGATGCCATAGACCGGTGCGCGCGCGCGCAGGAACGACCATGCGGCCTGGATCGATTCCTGCATCACCTCGCCCAGCTTGCCGGTGGTCTTGACCTGGCCCTTGCCGGGGACGGTGACCGCCTCGATCGTGAGCAATTCGCCGCCGACCTCGGTCCAGGCGAGGCCGGTGACGGCGCCGATCTGGTCCTCTTCCTCCGACACGCCGTAGCGGAACTTCCGGATGCCGGCATAGTCGCCGAGATTGTCGGGCGTGATCTCGATCGAAGTTTCCTTCTTCTCGAGAATCTTGCGCAGCGCTTTGCGCGCGAGCTTGGCGATCTCGCGTTCGAGCGTGCGGACGCCGGCTTCGCGCGTGTAATAGCGAATCAGGTCGCGCAGGCCTTCGTCGGTCAGCACGAACTCGCCCGGCTTCAGGCCATGCGCCTCGATCTGCTTCTGGAGCAGGTGGTGCTTGGCGATCTCGAGCTTCTCGTCCTCGGTGTAACCTTCGAGCCGGATGATCTCCATGCGGTCGAGCAAGGCCTGCGGCAGGTTCAGCGAGTTGGCGGTCGTGACGAACATCACGTCCGACAGATCGAGATCGATCTCCAGATAATGGTCCTGGAACTTGCTGTTCTGCTCGGGGTCGAGCACCTCGAGCAGGGCCGAGGCGGGATCGCCGCGATAATCCTGGCCGAGCTTGTCGATCTCATCGAGCAGGAACAAAGGGTTGGACGTGCCGGCCTTCTTGAGGTTGGTCACGATCTTGCCGGGCAGCGAACCGATATAGGTGCGGCGGTGGCCCCTGATCTCGGCTTCGTCGCGCACGCCGCCCAGCGACTGGCGCACGAATTCGCGGCCCGTCGCCTTGGCGATCGAGCGGCCGAGCGAGGTCTTGCCGACGCCCGGCGGCCCGACCAGGCACAGGATCGGCCCCTTGAGCTTGTTGGTGCGCGCCTGGACCGCGAGATATTCGACGATCCGGTCCTTGACCTTCTCCAGCGCGTAATGATCCTCGTCCAGCACCCGCTGCGCGGCCTCGATGTCCTTCTTGATCTTGGACTTCTTGCCCCACGGCAGGCCGAGCAGCACATCGAGATAGTTGCGCACCACGGTGGCTTCGGCCGACATCGGCGCCATCGTGCGCAATTTCTTGAGCTCGGCGGTCGCCTTGGTGCGCGCTTCCTTGGACAATTTGGTGTTGGCGATCTTCTGGGTAAGCTCGGCGATCTCGTCGCCGCCATCGTCGCCGTCGGACGTGCCCAGCTCGCGCTGGATCGCTTTCAGCTGCTCGTTCAGATAATATTCGCGCTGGGTCTTCTCCATCTGGCGCTTCACGCGGCTGCGGATCTTCTTCTCGACCTGCAGTGCGCCGAGTTCGCCCTCCATGAAGGCGAACGCCATCTCCAGCCGCTTCGCCGGATCGCTCTCGACCAGCATCGCCTGCTTGTCGGACACCTTGATCGAGATATTGCCCGCGACCGCATCGGCGAGGCGCGCGGTTTCCTCGATCTCGGCAAGCTGGCCCGGCAATTCGTCGGGCAGCTTGCGGTTCAGTTGGGCATAGCGTTCGAACTGCTCGACCACCGAACGCATCAGCGCCTTGATCTCGGTCGATTCGGGATCGGTCTCGCCGTCACCCAGCAATTCGATCTCGGCCTTGAGATGATCGCCGCTGGTGTCGAGCGACGTCATCCGCGCGCGCTGCTTGCCTTCGACCAGCACGCGCACCGTGCCGTCGGGCAGCTTGAGCAGCTGCAATACGCTCGCGGTCACGCCGATATCGTACAGCGCGCTGGCGTCGGGATCGTCCTCGGCCGGATCGAGCTGGGACACGAGGAAGATCGTCTTGTCGCCCGTCATCGCGCTTTCGAGCGCGGAGACCGACTTGTCGCGGCCGACGAACAGGGGAACGATCATCTGCGGAAAGACGACGATGTCGCGCAACGGCAGTACGGGGAAAGCTTCGGTCATCGATACTCCAGCGCCGCACGGGAGCGGCATGGCCATCATATGGTGACTATGACCAACCGATCAACGACCTTGAGCCTGATCGTTAGCGGTGAAAGCGCGACGGGCTTTCGCCGATGGCGTGAATCAGGCTCGCACCAATGAAGGACCATGATTCACGTTCAGGCTTGCCTGAACGATCATGGTCCGGGACGAAGCGTGAAACGCACCTTGCGGCGGTGGAAGTCGAGGGAAACACGCCGAAAACCGCTCAATATGTCGGTGCCGAGCAGGATCGCGGGTTCACGGTCGAGCCCGAAAAGCTTGAACGGCGGCACGTCCGAAAAGGCGATCAGCACATTGTGGAGAATCAGATCGCCGATCCGGATTTCCGGCACGGGCAGCAAATCGGCGAGAATGACGTCCCCCGTCACGCTGATCAGGGTGGTGGTCATGACCGGCGCCTGACGGCGGCGCAGCAGCCGCGCACGCAGTGCGCTGTTGCCGACGGTGATTTCGGTGCCGGTATCGATCACCGCCGCGATCGGGATGCCGGCATTGGCCTGCGTCAGGATGAGCTGGCCCTTGCGCCGCCGCGCGGTGATGATGACGTCGTCGGGCCCTGCGGCGGCCTCGGGGCGATGCGTGTCCTGCACCACCACCGTCTTCTTGTCGAAATCGATCGTCAGCCGCTGATCGATCAAGGCGTCGATCCCGAGCATGCCGTCGCCGCCGAGAAAGCGTTCGGGCAAGGCCGGTGCCGCGATGTCATGAATCACGCTGGTGCCGACGCTGAGGCTGTCGATGTGCACTGTATCCACCTGGCGCGCGCTGCCGGTGCTGTGCAGGATAACGGTCGGACCGGCCGGCAGACCCAGCCGTATCGCCAGCGCCTGGCCGATCACGGATCGATCCGCGCCGCTGTCGACGAAGAAGCGATAGGGCCCCTTCCCGTTGACCAGCACGCCGACCTGCATGCGGGTATTGATCTCTTTGGCCGCGACCGGATCACCCGTTACTTCGAGCGTATTGTCGATCGTCGCCGGCTTGATGAAAACCTGTTCGGAAGACGGATCGGCCGGTTGCGCGGCGTCCGGCGCGGACGTCTGCGCGGTCGCGGCAAGGGGCCAGAAAGCGGCAAAGGCAAGCAGCGCCAGCCGGCGTGCCGTCACTCCACCGTGACGCTCTTGGCGAGATTGCGGGGCTGATCGACGTCCGTGCCCTTGGCTACGGCGACATGATAGGCGAGCAACTGCACCGGGATCGCATAGACGAGCGGGGCAATCAGCGGATGCACCTTGGGCATCGTGATCGTTGCGAGACATCCCTCTCCTGCGGCTTCAACACCGTCATAATCCGAAATCAGCACTACCTTGCCGCCCCGGGCCTGAACTTCTTGCATGTTTGAGACGGTCTTGTCGAACAACGGGCCAGACGGCGCGATCACGATGATCGGGACGGCTTCGTCGATCAGCGCGATCGGCCCATGCTTCATCTCGCCCGCGGCATAGCCTTCGGCGTGGATGTAGCTGATTTCCTTGAGCTTGAGCGCGCCTTCCAGCGCCAGCGGATAATCCGGCCCACGCCCCAGATAGAGAACGTCGCGCGCGACCGCGATATGGTGCGCCATCTCCTGAATCTTCTCGTCATAGGCGAGCGCGCCGTTCAAGGCTGCGGGCGCCTCGGCGAGGTGGCGGACGATCGCGCGCTCTTCCTCGCGGGTCAGGCGCTCCCTGGCACGCGCGAGATTGACCGCGAGCGCCGCCAGCACCGCGAGCTGGCAGGTGAAGGCCTTGGTCGATGCGACGCCGATCTCGGGGCCGGCGTGGGTTGCGAGCAGGAGATCCGCCTCGCGCGCCATGGTCGAGGTCGGCACATTGACCACGACCGCGATCTTCTGGCCTTCGCTGCGCGCGTGGCGCAGCGCCGCGAGCGTATCGGCGGTCTCGCCCGACTGGCTGATGAAAAGCGCGAGCCCGCCCGGCTCCAGCACCGGCGCGCGGTAGCGGAACTCGCTCGCAACATCGACGTCGACCGGCACGCGCGCGAATTGCTCGAACCAATATTTGGCGACCATGCCGGCATAATAAGAGGTGCCGCACGCGACGATCGTGATGCGCTTGACCGAGGCGAGGTCGAAATCCTCGGTCGGCAGCGATACGCTTTCCTCCAGCCGGCGGAGATAGGAGCGCAAGGTCTGCGCGACGACGATCGGCTGCTCGTAAATCTCCTTGAGCATGAAGTGGCGGAAATTGCCCTTGGTCAGCTCGAGATCGGTCGCACCGGACAGCACGATCGGCCGCTCGACCGGATTGTCCTGCGCGTCGAAGATTTGCGCGCCGTCGCGGGTGACGATGACCCAGTCGCCCTCCTCCAGGTAACAGATGCGCTGGGTCAGCGGCGCGAGCGCGAGCGCGTCGGAGCCGAGATAGGTTTCGCCGTCGCCATAACCCACGACGAGCGGCGAACCGAGCCGCGCGCCGATCAGCAGATCGGGATATTGGCGGAACAGGATGGCGAGCGCGAACGCGCCGTGCAGCCGCTTGAGCACGCCCGCCACCGCTGCGGCGGGCTCGACACCCTGCTCGACCTGCTCGGAAATGAGATGGGCGACCACTTCGGTATCGGTCTGGCTGGTGAAGACGCGGCCGCGCGCCTGCAATTCCTCGCGCAGCGGCTTGAAATTCTCGATGATGCCGTTGTGGACGACCGCCACCTCGCCGGTCGCATGCGGGTGGGCATTGTCCTCGGTCGGCGCGCCATGCGTCGCCCAGCGCGTATGGGCGATGCCGGTATGGCCCGGCAGCGGGTCTTCCTTGAGCACGGCGGCGAGATTGTCGAGCTTGCCGGGGGCACGGCGGCGATCGATCACGCCGTCATGGTCGGTCGCGATGCCGGCCGAATCATAACCGCGATATTCGAGCCGCCTGAGGCCGCTCAACAGCCGCCCGCAAACCTCTTCCTTACCGACGATGCCGATGATGCCGCACACGTGATCGCACTCCTCTTCACAACCGCCGCGCCAAGCGCCTAACCCGGTTGCGCCAAGCTGAACAGAGGCGGCTTCGTGCAACGCATGCCCACCCCGGCCCGCCGGGGACTTGGCTGGAATTCGATCCGATCCGGCGCCATCCGCAACGCCGCACAAACCATCCGTCGCTATCGTGTGGATCGGAGGTCCGCGTGATCCGTATCGATTTCGGTAGCCCGGCGGAGGTGCCCGCCGATGAGGAGCAAAGGCAAAGCGCGGTCGAGCGCAGCGGTATCCTGAAACGCCGCAAGGACGGCGGGCTGCAACGCGTCGTCGATGAGGCAGCGAAGATCTTCGACACTTCGATCGCGGCGGTCACGATCATCGACCGCGACCGCCAATGGTTCGCGGCCCGCATCGGCGACGACGTCGAGGAAACGCCGCGCGCAATATCCTTCTGTGCGCACACGATCTTGCGGCCCGGCGAACCCCTGGTGGTGCCGGACGCGCGCCGAGATCAGCGTTTCGCCGGCAATCCGCTGGTGATGTTCGCGCCGCATATCCGTTTCTATGCGGGCGTGCCGCTGGTCGATCGCCAGGGCTATCCGCTCGGCGCGCTGTGCGTGATCGATTCCCGGCCGCGCAAGGAACCGCCCAATCTGTTCGAACTGTCGCTGCTCGCGCGCGAAGCCGAGCGGCTGATCGCGCGCTAGAGACCTGATCGTCGCTGGCCGAGGCGCAGAGCGCTTCGGCGAATGGCGTGGATCAGGTCGTATTCAAATGCTCACTTCTTCTTGCCTTCCCGGAAGCGGGCGGCCCAGCCTTCGCGATTCTGCTGCGGGCCACGTGCCACCGCCAACGCGTCGGCGGGAACGTCGCTCGTCACGACCGATCCCGCGCCGATGATCGCGCCGTCGCCGATCGAGACCGGCGCCACCAGCGCACTGTTCGAACCGATGAAAGCATTGGCACCTATCTTCGTGAGATATTTGCCGAACCCGTCATAATTGCAGGTGATCGTGCCGGCGCCGATATTGGTCCCCGCGCCGATCTCGGCGTCGCCGATATAGGTCAGGTGATTAGCCTTGGCGCCCTCGCCCAGCCGCGCCTTCTTGATCTCGACGAAATTGCCGACATGCGCCGCGGCACCGATATCGGCCCCCGGGCGGAGCCGCGCATAGGGCCCGATGATCGCGCCCTTTTCGACGCGCGCGCCCTCGATATGGCAGAAGGGATGGATTGTGACCTCGTCCGAAATGGAGGTGCCCGGACCGAATATGACGTTCTGGCCGACCGTCACGTCGCGCCCCAGCTGCGTGTCCCACGCGAACCAGACCGTCTCCGGCGCGATCAGGCTGGCGCCGTCCGCCATCGCCCGTGCGCGCCGATTCTGCTGCCAGAGTGCCTCGATCTCGGCCAGCTCGGCGCGGCTGTTGACGCCGGCCACCTCGTGCGGGTCGGTCTCGATCACCGCCGACACGCGCCCTTCGGCATTCGCCAGCATGACGATGTCGGGCAGATAATATTCGCCCGCCGCATTGGCGTTGCCGACCTGATCGAGCAGCCGCCACAGATCGGCGGCGCGCACCGCCATCAGGCCCGAATTGCACAGAGTTTCGGCGCGTTCGGTGATGCTCGCATCCTTGTGCTCGACCATCTTCAGGATGCGGCCATGCTCCGCGATGATGCGGCCGTAGGTGAGCGTCTCGGCCGGGCGGAAGCCGAGCACGACCACCGCCGGCGCATCGGCCTCGTGCAGCCGCGCGACCATCCGCGTCATCGTCTCGGCCGTGACCAGGGGAACGTCGCCATAGAGGATCAGGATATCGCCCTCGAACCCGGCGAGCGCGGCTTGCGCCTGCTGCACCGCATGCGCCGTCCCCAATTGTTCGGCCTGGACCGCGACCGCGAGGCCGAGCGGGGCGGCGAAGGCCTCGACCTGCTCGCGCCCGGCCCCGGCCACGATCACCGTCTGTGCCGCGCCGATCGCGGCGACCGCGTCGGCCAGGTGGCCGAGCATCGGCCGGCCCGCGACCGGATGGAGCACCTTGTGCAGCGCGGATTTCATGCGCGTGCCCTTGCCGGCGGCAAGGATGATGGCGGCGAGCGGCGTATCGGTCATGCTCCGCGCTTTGCCATGTTCCGCGAAATCAGGCCATCCCGCGGCTGCGCGCCGTCGCATGTCTGTAACGTGCCGCGTCAATCAGGATCGAATGTCCGATTCGCTTTCGATTTCCCGGCCACCCGCGCACGCATCGCGCTTCCCCAGCACCGCGTCAGGTTCTACGGACTCGGCGATGGGGCAGATGAAGTTCGACATCGTCATATTCGACCTCGACGGGACGCTGGCGGACACCGCGCCCGACCTGACCGCCGCGCTCAACCATGCGCTGGTCAGGCTTGGCCGCACTCCGGTCCCTGCCGATGACGTGCGCCACATGGTCGGCCATGGCGTGCGCGTGCTGCTGCGCAACGGGCTGGCGGCGACGGGCGAGGTTAGCGAGGCTCTGATCGATCAGGGCTTCCCGATATTTTTCGACTATTACGAGAAACATATCGCCGACGGCACGCGCCCGTATGATGGGGTCGAAACCGTGCTCGATGCGCTTGCCGCACAGGATGTGAAGCTGGCGATCTGCACCAACAAGCTCGAGGTTCTGGCACGCGATCTGGTTGCCGCGCTTGGCTGGCAGGATCGCTTCGCCGCCATCGTCGGGGGGGACACGTTGCCGCAACGCAAGCCTGATCCAGCCCCTGTTTATGAAGCGATCAGGCAGGCGGGCGGCGGCCGCGCCGTCTTCATCGGCGATTCGATCAGCGATACCGACGCGGCGCGTGCCGCCGGCATCCCGTGCGTCGCGCTGACCTTCGGCTTTTCCGACCGCCCCGCCGACCAGCTCGGCGCCACCGTCCTGATCGATCATTTCGACGAACTCATCCCCGCGCTGGAGCGGCTCGGCTGAGATGGCGCTGCCGCGTTTTACCCGGCTGGGCTCGGGCCCGATCGCGGAGGGCAAGCCGGCGCTGCCCGATCCGACCGACGGTCTGATCGAGGCACTGGCCGAGCCGCTGCTGATCCTCGACGGTTATCATATCAGCCATGCCAATGCGGCGGCGCGCGCGCTGCTGGGCGAACATATCGTCGGCGATTATGTGCGCCTCGCGCTGCGCCACCCCGCCGCGGCCGGAGTGGTCAGCGGCGACGAGGATGGGCCGGTCATGCTGAACGGGCTCGGCGGGCATGAGCGCCTTTGGGAATTGCGCGCGGGCACGATCCGGCCGGGCAAGCGGCTGCTGCGGCTGACCGATCGCAGCGCGCAGCGTGCGGCCGAGCAGATGCGGGTCGATTTCGTCGCCAATGCCAGCCACGAACTGCGCACGCCGCTCGCGTCGCTGATCGGCTTCATCGAGACGCTGGAGGAAGCGAACGGGCCCGAGGATGCCGAGACGCGGCTGCGCTTCCTGTCGATCATGGAGGGCGAGGCGCGCCGCATGCAGCGGCTGATCGACGACCTCATGTCGCTCTCGCGAATCGAGGCCGATCGCTATTACCCGCCCAAGGACCGGGTCAATCTCGGCCCCTTGCTGCGCGAGGTGGCCGATGAATTCGCGGCCCGCCGCGACGGCAGGCGGCTGGATGTGGAAGCGCCGGCGCGCGCGATGGTGACGGGCGATCGCGGCCAGCTTCACCAGCTGATCCACAACATCATCAGCAACGCCTTCAAATATGGCCGCGAGGGGTCGCCGGTGCGGGCGACGCTGAAGGTCGCGCACGGCCTCGCGCGGTTTGTCGTGCAGGATGAGGGCGACGGGATCGCGCCCGAACATCTGCCGCGTCTGACCGAGCGTTTCTACCGCGCCGATCCCGGCCGCAGCCGCCAGATCGGCGGCACCGGGCTTGGGCTCGCGATCGTCAAGCATATCGTAGAACGCCATCGCGGCCGGCTCGATATCGCGAGCGTGGTCGGCGAAGGCACGACCGTGACCGTCGAGCTTCCCCTGACCGCGCCTCAGACAACGTAAGGCCGCACCGGCCCGCACCCCCCACCCGGCCTCCCAACAGGTTATTCTATGGGAGGCCGGGTGGGGGTGCGGGCCGGTGCGGGAGAATGCGCTCCTTCGCGCATTCTCAATTGCCATATGACCTGTCATAAAAGTGACGCCGTGCAGCCGCATGGCGGGCCGAGGGAGTGCTTAGATGGCGACCAGCGGGCATACGGTTAAGGCGTTCGACGAAGATCTGGGGGAATTGCGCGCGATGGTCGCCGAGATGGGCGGGCTCGCCGAAGCCGCCATTGACGGCGCCGTGCAGGCGCTGACCCGCCGCGATACCGAGGCTGCGGCCCGGATCGTCCAGTACGACAAGAAGATCGACGAACTCGAAGCCGAGGTCGAACGCCGCGTCGTCCGCCTGATCGCGCTGCGCGCGCCGCTCGCCGACGATCTACGCGAAGTGATCGCCGCCCTCAAGATCGCGGGCGTGATGGAGCGGATCGGCGATTACGCCAAGAATATCGCCAAGCGCGTGCCGCTGCTGCAGGACATGCGCGGGATCGAGCCGCTCGCCATCCTGCCGGCGATGGCGCGGGCCGCGTCGGAAATGGTGCACGATGTGCTCAACGCCTTCGCCGCACGCGATGCCGAAGCCGCACGCGAAATCAGCGCGCGCGACCGTGAGGTCGACGATCTCTACGACAGCCTGTTCCGCGCTTTGCTGACCTACATGATGGAAAATCCGAGCAATATCGGCGCGTCCACGCACCTGCTGTTCATCGCCAAGAATATCGAGCGGATCGGCGATCACGCCACCAACGCCGCCGAGATGATCTATTACGCCGCGACCGGCGAGCAGATGCCCGAACGTCCGCGGGGCGCCGATGCACTGGCGCCCGCTGCCTGACGCCATGACCGGAGCCCGCATTCTCCTCGTCGAAGACGACGAGGCCCTCGCCGAATTGCTGACCTGGCATCTCCGCCGGGAGGGGCATAACGTCGAACATACCGCCGACGGCGAGGAAGCGCTGTTGCTCGCCGCCGAAGGGCCGCCCGATATCGTCCTGCTCGACTGGATGATCGAAGGTCTGTCGGGGATCGAGGTCTGCCGCAGGCTGCGGCGCGCGACCGAGACCGCCAACGTCCCGATCATCATGCTCACCGCGCGCGGCGAGGAAGAAGATCGCATCCGCGGGCTGGAAACCGGCGCCGACGATTATGTCACCAAGCCCTTCTCCCCGCGCGAACTGGTGGCGCGCGTCGCCGCCGTGCTGCGCCGGGTGCGCCCCGCGCTGGTCGGCGAGCGGCTGGCTTATTCGGGCATCGAGATGGACATCGCCGACCACAAGGTACGGCGCGACGGCCATGCTTTGGCGCTCGGTCCGACCGAATTCCGGCTGCTGCGCCATTTCATGGAGCATCCGGGCCGGGTCTTCTCGCGCGAACGGCTGCTCGATTCGGTCTGGGGCCGCGACAGCGACATCGAGCCGCGCACGGTCGACGTCCATATCCGGCGGCTGCGCAAGGCGATCAATGTCGGCGATGCGCCCGATCTGATCCGCACCGTCCGCTCCGCCGGCTATGCGCTCGACGCCGAGGGCACCGCCTGACAGACCCACTGTATTGCATCAGCAATACAGTCGTGATATCCTCCCGTCACAGGGAGAGAGACCATGTATAGCGAAACCGATATCGAAAACGCGGTCGCGACCGGGGCGATCACGCCCGCCGCAGCCGCCGCCTTGCGCGAAAGCGTTGCCCGCGACCGCGCCTCGCCCGCAGTGGATGAGGAAAGCTTCCGCCTGATCACGGGCTTCAACGACATCTTCGTCTCGATCGCGGCGATCCTGCTGCTGGTCGCGATCGGCTGGATCGGCTTCAGTCTCGTCGGCCCGCATGGCGATTTCGACGAAAAGGCCGCGCAAGGTCTGGTCGGCCATGGCGTTGCCCTGGCGGGCTTGCTCGTCGCCGGCGCAAGCTGGGGGTTGGCCGAATATTTCACGCGCCAACGCCGGATGGCTTTGCCCAGCATCATATTGCTGGGTGCGTTCGTGGCCGCGGTCGGCGCCTGCCTGTTCGGCCTCGCGATCCCGTTCATTCCCGAGCAGCATGGCGAGCAATTCGTGGCGGGCGTCGTTTCCGGCGTCGGCGTGCTGACCGCCGGCGCGACGTACTTCCATTGGCGGCGTTTCCATGTGCCGATCACGATCGCGGCGCTGACCGCGGCTCTGGTCGGTACGTTGCTCGCCACCTTGCTGTGGGCGGTGCCGGAGGCACAGGATTCGCTGCTGTGGCTGCTGCTTGCAACGGGTATCGGCGTGTTCGGCTTCGCGATGTGGTGGGACAGGTCCGACCGGGTTCGCCAGACGCGCCGTTCGGATGTGGCCTTCTGGCTGCACCTCGCCGCCGCGCCGATGATCGCCCACCCCGTCTTCCACCTGCTCGGCGTGATGAACAACGAGGTGACCGCTGCGACCGGACTGATCGTGATCCTGCTCTACATCGCGTTCGGCGTGATCGCGCTGGCGGTCGACCGTCGCGCCTTGCTCGTCTCGTCGCTGGCTTATGTGCTGTTCGCGCTGGACGGACTGTTCCGGCAGGCAGGCGCGGTCAGCCTGAGTATTGCGCTCACGGCGCTGGTGATCGGATCGGCCTTGCTGCTGCTGTCCGCCTTCTGGCACAGCGCGCGGCGGCTGGTGGTATCGATGCTTCCCGGCGAACTGCAGGCCGGGTTGCCCGCGCTCGACCGGCCGGTGCTGGTCACGCCTAGACCAATTTGAGGAGCTTGCGCTCGACTGGGGCCAGCACCGGCCCCAGTTCGTGCCCGCGCTTGAGGATCGCCCCGTGCTCGCCAATCAGCGCCCATTCCCCCTGGCGCTGGCGAAGCGCGGGGCGTTTCTCGATTCTGTATTCGGGCCGCTCGGACGTGCGCCGGAAGCAGGCGAAGCAGGCCGCGTCCCGGCCGAACTGGATCGCATAATCGCGCCAGTGGCCGGCCGCGACCATCCGGCCATAGAGACTGAGAATCCGCTCCAACTCCACCCGCTCGAACGCCACCTGGATGGGCTCGGGCGCAGGAAAGGGCGTGACCACGCCCATCAGGCGGACTGGCGATCCGTATCTTCGTCGGCACCGGCGGGCTTAGCGCGCTCCTCGATCAGCTTGGCGAGCTTGCCGCGCAACGTCTCGACCTCGCATTTGAGGATCTCGAGCTGCTGCGTCGCCGGATCGAACCGCTCGCTGCACGGCGTGCCGTAGGGGATGAAGCTGTTATAGGTGCCGGCATCGACCAGGGTCGGCCGGGCGGGAATGCCGGTCATGGTCGCGCCCTCGGGCACGTCGCGCGTCACCACCGCATTGGCGCCGATCCGCGCGCCGCGCGCCACGACGATCGGCCCGAGCACCTGCGCGCCCGAGCCGATGATGACCTCATCCTCGATCGTCGGGTGCCGCTTGCCGCCGACGCCGTCGGTCGGGTTGGTCCCGCCAAGCGTGACGTTCTGATAGATGGTGACATTGTCGCCGATCACGGCGGTCTCGCCGATCACGACGAAGCCATGGTCGATGAAGAAATAGTCGCCGATCTCGGCACCCGGATGGATGTCGATCGCGGTGAGGAAGCGCGAGATGTGGTTGACCATCCGCGCGAGAAAATAGAGCTCGCCGTTGAACAGCCAGTGCGCGACGCGATGCAGGCCGAGCGCGAGCACGCCCGGATAGAGCAATATCTCCCAGCGCGAACGCGGCGCGGGATCGCGGGCCTTGATCGAGTCCAGGTAAGCGATGAGTTCGCGCTTCATGGTTTTTTGACTCCCTGAAGACGGGATTTAGTCGTCCGTGGCCGCGATTTCCAGTCAGGCGCTTTCGGAGGCGTCAGGCGGCGGCTGCGGTCTCCGCCAGCGCACCACGCACCGCCGCCACCGCCGCGTCGGCCTTGCCGCCGTCCGGACCGCCGCCCTGCGCCATATCTGGACGGCCGCCACCGCCCTGCCCGCCCAAGGTCGCGACCGCCTGTTTGACCAGTTCGACCGCCGACAGGCGGCTGAGCAGATCGTCGGTGACGCCGACCGCGACGCTGGCGCGGCCTTCGTTGACCGCGACCATCACCGCCACGCCCGAGCCGATCCGGGCCTTGGCCTCGTCGACCAGCCCGCGCAGGCCCTTGGGATCGAGCCCGTCGATCACCTGGCCGACGAAGTTCACACCCGCGACCTGTTCGGGACCGGCGGCTTCGGCCTTGGCGGCCCCGCCGCCCAGCGCCAGCGCCTTCTTGGCCTCGGCCAGTTCGCGTTCGAGCTTGCGGCGTTCCTCGACCAAAGCCGCGACGCGCGCGGGCACTTCCTCGGGCGAGGATTTGAGCGCGGCGGCGGCTTCGCGCAGCCGATCCTCGCGATGCGTCAGCCACAGGCGCGCGGCTTCGCCGGTCAACGCCTCGATCCGGCGGATGCCGGAGGAGACCGCGCTCTCGCCGATGATCTTGAACAGGCCGATATCGCCCAAGGCACTGACATGGGTGCCGCCGCACAATTCGACCGACCAGCTGTTGCCGCCGTCTTCCTCGCCGATTCCCATCGACAGGACGCGGACCTCGTCGCCATATTTCTCGCCGAACAGGGCCATCGCGCCGGCTTCGATCGCGGCGTCGGGCGTCATCAGCCGGGTAGTGACATCGTCATTCTCGCGAATGTGGCGGTTCACCTCGGCCTCGACCGCGGCGATATCCTCGGGTGTCATCGCCTTCTGGTGCGAATAGTCGAAGCGCAGCCGATCGGGCGCGACCAGACTGCCCTTCTGCGTGACATGACCGCCGAGCCGGTGGCGCAGCGCCGCGTGCAGCAGATGCGTCGCCGAATGGTTGGCGCGCAGCTGGCTGCGGCGCGCGACATCGACCGCGAGATGGATCGTATCGCCCGCCTTGATCACGCCGCTGCGCACGATCGCCTTATGCGCATGCAGCCGCCCAAGCGGCTTCGACGTATCGGCAATATCCGCGACGAAGCCATTGTCGTTGCTGGCGATACCGGCGTCGCCCATCTGGCCGCCGCTCTCGCCGTAAAAGGGCGTCTGGTTGGTCAGGATGGTGACTTCGTCGCCTTCGCGCGCCTGGTCGACGCGCTTGCCGTCCTTGACCAGAGCCACGACCTGCGCGTCACCCTGATGGCTGGTGTAACCGATGAATTCGGTGCCGCCGAGTTCTTCGGCCACGTCGAACCAGACGTCGTCCGACGCCTTGTCGCCCGAGCCCTTCCACGCGGCGCGCGCGGCGGCTTTCTGTTCGGCCATCGACGCGTCGAAGCCGGCGCGATCGACCTGCAGGCCCTGCGCGCGGAGCGCATCCTCGGTCAGATCGTAGGGGAAACCGAACGTGTCGTAGAGCTTGAACGCGACCGCGCCGGGAAGCGTATCGCCCGTCTTCATCGGCCCGGTCGCCTCGTCGAGCAGGCGCAAGCCGTTGGCGAGCGTCTGGCGGAAGCGGGTCTCCTCCAGCTTGAGCGTCTCTTCGATCAGCGGCTGCGCGCGGACCAGTTCGGGATAAGCCGCGCCCATTTCGGAGACCAGAGCCGGCACCAGCCGGTGCATCAAGGGCTCGGCCGCGCCCAGAAGGTGGGCGTGGCGCATCGCGCGGCGCATGATCCGGCGCAGCACATAGCCGCGCCCTTCGTTGGCGGGCAGCACGCCGTCGGCGACGAGGAAGCCCGACGCGCGCAGATGGTCCGCGATCACGCGGTGCGAGGCCTTGTTGGCGCCGTCGGTCGCGCTCTTGGTCAGCTCGCCGGAGGCCGCGATCAGCGCCCTGAACGTGTCCGTATCGTAATTGTCATGCACGCCCTGGAGCACGGCGGCGATGCGCTCGAGCCCCATGCCGGTATCGATCGACGGCTTGGGCAGATCGCCCGTGATCTGGTCGGCTTCCTGCACGAACTGCATGAAGACGAGGTTCCAGATCTCGACGAAGCGGTCGCCATCCTCATCCGGGCTGCCGGGCGGGCCGCCGGGAATATGATCGCCATGATCGTAGAAGATTTCGGAACACGGCCCGCACGGACCGTCCGAGCCCATCGCCCAGAAATTGTCCTTGGTCGGGATGCGGATGATCCTGTGATCGGGCAGGCCCGCAATCTTCTTCCACAGATCGAACGCCTGATCGTCGGTATGATAGACGGTCGCGGTCAGCTTCTCCGGGTTTATGCCCCACGTCTTGGTCAGCAGCGTCCAGGCATGCGTGATCGCCTGTTCCTTGAAATAATCGCCGAACGAGAAATTGCCGAGCATCTCGAAGAAGGTGTGATGGCGCGCGGTGTAGCCGACATTGTCGAGATCGTTATGCTTGCCACCCGCACGCACGCACTTCTGGCTCGACGTCGCGGTCGAATAAGGCCGCGTTTCCAAACCGGTGAAGACATTCTTGAACGGCACCATGCCCGCGTTGACGAACATCAAAGTCGGATCGTTGTGCGGCACCAACGGCGCCGACGGCACGATGCGATGGCCCTCGCTTCCGAAATATTCGAGGAAGGAACGGCGGATGTCGTTGGTCGATGTCATGCGGGCGACTTAGTGGAGGGGCGCGCCCTTCTCAAGCGGCAGGGTTACTCCAAGCTCAAAGCCCTCTCCCGCTTGCGGGAGAGGGTTGGGTGAGGGTCTTCTTCTGCTGTTTGGCCGGTACGACAGAACAAGAAGGCCCTCACCTCCCACCGCTTCGCGGCGGGCCCCTCCTCTTCCGCAAAGGCGGGAGAGGGCTAAGTCACCCTAAACGGGATCGTCGATCGATACGCGCGGTTCGCTGAACCACGTCGGGCCGCTCTCTGTCATGTGGAAGCAATCTTCCAGCCGCACGCCGAACTTGCCGGGCAGGTAGATACCGGGTTCGTCGGAGAAGCACATGCCTGGCGCGAGCTTCGTCATCTCGCCATGGACCAGATTGACCGGCTCGTGCCCGTCGAGACCGATGCCGTGTCCGGTGCGATGCGACAGGCCAGGCAATTTGTAGCCCGGGCCGTAGCCGAAGCTTTCGTAAAGCCGCCGCACCGCATCGTCGACGCTGCCCGCGGCCGCACCGACCTGCGCCGCCTTGATCGCGGCCTGCTGGCCCTGATGGACCTGATCCCACACCAGCCGTTGTTCCTTGCTGGCGGCGCCGAACACGAAGGTGCGCGAGACATCCGACTGATAACCCTGCACGTTGCAGCCGCAGTCCATCAGCACGATCTGGCCATCCGCGACGCGATGGACGGTGCGCGATCCGTGCGGATAGGCCGCCGCCTCGCCGATCAGCACCAGGCTGAACTCGACCTCGCCGCCCAGCTTGATCGTCGCCGCATCCATCAGCGCCGACACGTCGTGGCCGGTCATGCCCTTTTCGACGCGGGGATGGACCCAACGATAGGCGGCAATCGTGATGTCGGTCGCCTTCTGCATCAAGGCCAGCTCGGACGGCGTCTTGATCATGCGGCAGCCGCGCACCACCGGATTGGCCGAGACCAGTTTCACGCCGGGCAGCGCGTGCTGGAGACCGTCGACCGCGAAATAACGCAAAGTCTCCTCGATCCCGATCGTCCGGCCCGCGAGCTTGCGGTCCTTGAGGAAGCCCGCGACCAATTGCAGCGGATTCTGATCCTCCTGCCACACGCGCACTTCGCCCGGCACGTCGAGCGTCTCGCGGATCGAGGGCTCCTCGAAGAAGGGCGTGACGATGCAGGCCTCGCCCTCGGCCGGCAGGATCGCTGCGGTCAGACGCTCGCTGCGATGCCATTGAATGCCGGTGAAATAGACGAGCGAGGCGCCCGGCTCGATCAGCACCGCGCCGATATTGTTCGCGCGCATCAGGGCCTGCGCCCTGGCGACGCGCGCGGCCCGTTCGGCGCGGCCGATCGGCACAATATCGCCGGTCATCGGCTGCAGCCCCGACAGATCGGGCTCGGCGGCGCGCAGGATCGATGGAACGGACAGCAACGGAAGCGCCACCGCGGCGCCGAGAAAGGCGCGGCGGCTGGCGGGGAACGATCGATCGTGACGCATCGAAAACGACGATAAGAGCGACCGCGCGCGCTGGCCAGCCCTCCCCTTCGGGCGTAAAGAAAGCACGGGGTTCGGAGGGAAAACCAATATGCGTTGGATGATGCTTGCTGTCGCCGTCGGGCTCTCGCCCGCTTTGGCGCAGGACAAGGCCGCATCCGACACGCTGGAGGCCACGCCCCCGCTCGACGCCGCGCCGATGTGCAGCGGCGACATGACCGCACCCAGGACGGCGATGATCCTGTCGGGCTATGGCGGCGGCGGCTTCCCGATCCGCACCGCCAGCCCGCGGGCGCAGGCCTATTTCGACAATGGCATGCAGCTCGCCCACGCTTTCGCGCACAAGGCGGCGATCGTCGCGTTCCACGAAAGCGCCAGGCTCGATCCGAATTGTGCGATGTGCGTGTGGGGCGAGGCATGGGCGTCGGGCCCGACGATCAACTATCCGATCACGCCGGACGACGCGAAGACGCTGGCGGTGATGGCCGCCAGGGCCGAGGCGCTTGCCGCCAACGGCTCGGAGAAGGAACGTGCACTGATCACCGCGCTCAAGCTTCGTTACCAGTCCGGCGACAAGGCTTCGGACAATCTGGGGTTCGCGCGCGCGATGGCGGTGATCGCGCGATATTACCCGCAGGATGACGAAATTGCGGTGATCGCCGCGGATGCGTGGATGATCACCGGCTCGACCGACAATATCGCAAAGGCGGTGGGGCTGCTCGAGCAGGTGCTCAAGCGCAACCCGGACTATACGCCCGCGATCCATTTCTACATCCATGCGACCGAAATGGCGGGCTATCCCGGCCGCGCCGAGCCTTATGCCGACAAATTGGCGTCGCTCGCGCCATCGGCCGCGCACCTCGTGCACATGCCGTCGCATACCTATTACCATATCGGCCGTTACCAGGATGCGGTCGACGCCAATGTGAAGGCGGTCGCGCTCGGCATCGCCAATGCCAGGCGGCTCGGCCTGGCGGAACCCGACGGCGTATGGGACCTGCCCTATCACGCGCACAATGTGCAATATGGCGTCGGCGGCGCGCTGCTGTCGGGCGACGGCAAGGATGCGCTGGCGCTGAGCGATCCGCTGATCGCGCGTGCGGCCGTGGGCAAGCAGAAGGACAAGGACGTCTTTCCGCAGATGGTGGCCGGGACCGGCTACTTCGCCGAAGCGCGCTATGCCGATCCGCACAAGGTGCTGGCGCTGCCCGAACCGACTTTGCCCTACGTGAAGGCCTATTGGCATTATGCGCGCGGCGAGGCGGCGGCACGGCTGGGCGATGCGGCCCTGGTGCGCAAGGAGGCCGCGGCGATCCCAGACCATGTCGGCCCCGAGAAATATGACGATGCGACCGACGGCGCCGGCCGGATGATGCGGATCGCGCACCGCGTGCTCGACGGGCGCGCGGCGATGCTGGAGAACAAGCCCGACGAGGCGCTGCGCGCGTTCAAGGCGGCGGCGAAGATGCAGGAGACCAAGGCGTTTCTCGGCTTCTCCGATCCGCCCGCTTTCTGGTATCCGGTGCGGCGCGACATGGCGGCCGCCTTGCTGGCGATGGGCAAGCCCCAGGATGCGCTGCGCGAGGCGGACGACACGCTGAGGGCGACCCCGAAGGAGCCGGTAACGCTCGCGATCAAGGCGCAAGCGGAGGCGAAGCTCGGCCAGGCGGCCGATGCGGCGGCGGATAGGAAACTGGCTCTGGCATTGTGGCACGGCGAGCGTCGGATGTTGCCCGATGCGCCGGTTGAGATGGCTACGCGCTAACCAACCACACACGTCATTCCCGCGAAGGCGGGAATCCATTCCGCGGCTAGGCGCTGGCCTCCCGATGGATTCCCGCCTTCGCGGGAATGACGGAAAAGAGGGCGGGTCCAGACCCGCCCTCTTCCCGCTCAGCCCGCGAGGAAGGCGTCGACCTTCTGCAGGAAGACCGCCGGCTGATCGATCATGATGAAATGATAGGAGCCGTCGATGCGTTCGACCTTGCCGTGCGGCAGCGGGGCGAAGGCGCCGGTATAGAGCGTGTCGAACACCTGCTGCGGCGCGCCGCTGGTCTCGTCCCACGGATAGAGCATCGTCACCGGCACCGTGATCTTGGCGAGATCGGGGCGGACGTCGGCGGTCATGTCGTCATAGAGCGCCTGGGCGACGACGCGGTGATCGGAGGCAGATGCGGCGGCGATCGCGGCCTGGGCGACGGCGTCCTTGCTCTTGATCAGGCGCGCCATCTGCTGCGGCTCGGACGCGGCATAGGCTTCCTGCGTGCCGGCGGCGACCTGGTCGCGGATCGCGCGGACCTGCGGCTCGACCACGGCGGGCGTCGCCTGCGGACCGAACATCATGCCGGCATAAGGCAGCGAGTCGACGATCATCAGCCGGCCGGCATCGCCGGGATGCTCGATCGCGAGCTTCATCGCGGTCAGGCCGCCGAGCGAATGGCCGATCACGGCGGCGCCCTGAAGATGGTTGGCGACGATATAATCGTGGATCGCACCGACCACCGGCTCCAGCACGGGGCCGCCGACATTCGCGCCGGGCGCGCTGCCCGCGAAGCCCGCCACCTGGACGACGTGAACGCGATGGCCGGCGGCGAGATGCGCGACGGTCGCGTCCCAGACATGCGCCGAGCTGGCGAGGCCGGGGATCAGGATGACGTCGGGGCCCTGCCCGGTCACCGAAACCGTGATCCGATCGGAGGCCGGCGCCGGGACGGGCACGGCGGCGGACGCGGTGAAGCTGCGGGCGAGCTCGCCATAGATGCCGGGGTGGATCAGCGGCAGGCTGATGAGGGCGGCGATGCGGAGTTTGAGACGAAGAGCCATGATATCGGTCCTTTTCTGTAATTTCAGTTTTCAGAGAAAATCTGTTCGATCGGCAGATCGAAGAGGCGGGCGATGCGAAAGGCGAGCGGGAGCGAGGGATCGTACTTCCCGGTCTCGATCGCGTTCACGCTTTGGCGGGAGACCTCCAATCGGTCGGCCAGATCCGCCTGGCTCCAGTCGCGTTCGGCGCGGAGCACCTTGAGCCGGTTTCTCATCGCCCCATGACCTTGAAGAGACAGCTCACGATGCCTAGCGCGGCGAACCAGATGATGGCCGCAAAATAGAGCGGCAGATGCGGCAGGAAGCCCGCATCCTCCGGAAAGCCCCAGAGCGCGCACACCACAAGTGCCGTGCCGGTCGCCCAGACGATCTTCCGGATCATCCGGGTGCGCAGATATTCGTCCTGCTCCTCAATCAGGTAGCGGCCGAGCGCGATGAACACCATGCTGACTGCCAGGCCCGGCAGCAGCGTCAACGCGAAGCGCATCGGATCCGTGAGCCCCGGTCGTGCGAACAGTTTGATCTCCGCGATGAGCAGCACGACATAGCTGCTCATCGCGATCGACACCCTGCGCTGATAGCGGCGCTCGGCGTGGTTCCAGGCGAATAGAGGCATGATTGCTTTCCTTGTCCTTGTGACAAGGTTGCTTGTCTACCGATTCGCCGAAGATGTCAAGCGTACATTACATTATGTATGGCTCGCTTGTTGAATTGACATGCACGCATGACGAAAAAGGCGCGAAACCCGTGGGTTCCGCGCCTTTCGTTTCGTTCGGTTATCGAGATCGATCGATCTTACAGATCGTCGTCCTCTGCCGCCGCGTCGGGGCCGGTGATCATCTTCTCGGCCACATCGGCGATGTTGGCGCGGATCGCCTTTTCGATCCTGGCGCTGATCTCCGGATTTTCGCGCAGGTAGATTTTGGAGTTCTCGCGGCCCTGGCCGATGCGGATGCTGTCATAGCTGAACCAGGCGCCCGATTTCTCGACCAGCCCTGCCTTGACGCCGAGATCGAGGATTTCGCCGACCTTGGAGATGCCCTCGCCATACATGATGTCGAATTCGACCTGCTTGAACGGCGGCGCGACCTTGTTCTTGACCACCTTCACGCGGGTGGCGTTGCCGACGATATCGTCGCGGTCCTTGATCTGGCCGGTGCGGCGGATGTCGAGGCGGACCGAAGCGTAGAATTTGAGCGCGTTGCCGCCGGTGGTCGTCTCCGGATTGCCGTACATCACGCCGATCTTCATGCGGATCTGGTTGATGAAGATGACGAGCGTGCGCGAGCGGCTGATCGAGCCGGTGATCTTGCGCAGCGCCTGGCTCATCAGGCGCGCCTGCAGGCCGACATGGCTGTCGCCCATCTCGCCCTCGATCTCGGCCCTGGGAACCAGCGCGGCGACCGAATCGATCACCAGCACGTCGATCGCGTTCGAACGCACCAGAGTATCGGTGATCTCGAGCGCCTGCTCGCCCGTATCGGGCTGGCTGACGATCAGATTGTCGATGTCGACGCCGAGCTTCTTGGCATAGCCCGGATCGAGCGCATGTTCGGCGTCGATGAAGGCGGCGGTGCCGCCGGCCTTCTGCGCTTCGGCGATGGCATGGAGCGCGAGCGTGGTCTTGCCCGACGATTCCGGCCCGTAAATCTCGACTACGCGGCCGCGCGGCAGCCCGCCGATGCCGAGTGCGATGTCGAGGCCCAGTGAGCCGGTGGAAATCGATTCGATCTCGAGCTTTTCGCGGCTGCCCAGCTTCATTGCCGAGCCCTTGCCGAAGGCGCGGTCGATCTGCGCCAGTGCGGCGTCGAGCGCCTTTTGCCGTTCGCTCGTGCTTGCCATGTCGCCGTCGATCACCTTCAGAGAAGCAGCCATTGTCCCGAGCCCTTGTCGCTAGAGGAAGTCCATCACGTCTACAACGTCTGTGACAGCTTCGTACACGGAATGTTCCGTGAGAACAAGAGGGGAACTTGTGTCTTTGTTGAGCGGCACCAGCCCGCTCCCCCACCCGACCTCCCAAGCAGCGTATCCTATGGGAGGTCGGGTGGGGGAGTGGGCTGGTGCCGCCAAGGTCCGGCGGATGCCGGACCGCACTACAATTACGCCGAAGCTGCCTCCAGCGCGGCCTGCACGCCGTCGAGCGTGAAGGGCTTGGCGAGCAGGTGTGCGCCGCTATGCGACGCCGGCGGCGGATCGACATGGCCGCCGCTCGCGATCACGAACTTGATGCCCTTGGCCGTCATGGCATCCGCCACCGGCCAGCACGCGCCGTCGCGCAAATTCACGTCGAGGATGGCGACGTCGAAACCGCCCGCCTCCACCTTGACCAGCGCCTCGACCACGCTGTCGCACGTGCCCGCCAATGTGTGGCCGAGCATGTCGATAAAGTCCTCGATCATCATGGCGATAAGCGGCTCATCCTCGATCACGAGGACGGACAGGGATGCGGTCATATCCACCGCATTAGAGCGGCAAGCCCCCGGCGCAAAGGCAAATTCAGCGTTAACACGTTGCGATAGTCAGACGGGTGGCAGCATCGCGTCGCGCGCCGCCTGGCCGAGCTGCTGGACCGAGAAAGGCTTGGCCAGGAACGAGACGCGATCGATGTCGATCGATTTGCGCAATTGTTCCTCGGCATAGCCCGACATGAACAGCACCTTCAGATCGGGATATTTCTCGCGCACGGCGCGGACCAGAGTCGGCCCGTCCATCGTCGGCATCACCACGTCGGAAATGAGCAGATCGATCTCCGCCCCTTCGTCGAGCAATTCGAGCGCCTCCTCGCCGTTGGTCGCGGTCAGCACCTGATAGCCCTGGCGGGTGAGCGCACGCTCCGCGACCGCGCGCACCATCGCCTCGTCCTCGACCAGCAGGATCGTGCCCGTGCCCCAGGTATCGCCGACCGGCTCGATCCGCACCGGCACCGCCGGCTCGGGCTCGGCGCTGGCATGGTGGACCGGCAGATAGATGACGAAGCTCGTCCCCTTCCCCACTTCCGAATCCGCGAAGATGAAGCCGTCGGTCTGCTTGACGATGCCGTAGACGGTGGAAAGGCCCAGGCCGGTGCCCTTGCCGACCTCCTTGGTAGTGAAGAACGGCTCGAAGATCTTGGACAGATTCTCGGTCGGGATACCCATGCCCGTGTCGGACACGCGCAGGCCGGTATAATCTGCGACGGGCAGGATTTCGCTCCGCATCCGCCGCACCTCGGCCGCGGTCACGCGGAACGTCTCGACCGTGAGCGTGCCGCCGTCGACCATCGCGTCGCGCGCATTGACCGCGAGATTGACGATCACCTGCTCGAGCTGTCCCGGATCGGCGCGGACGAGGCCGAGGTTGCGGCCATGCTTGACCTCCAGCTTGACCGTCTCGCCGAGCAGCCGGCGCAGCAGGTTGGAGATTTCGGAGATGATGTCGGGCAGCTGGAGGATCTGCGGCCGCAACGTCTGCTGGCGCGAGAAAGCGAGCAATTGCCGCGTCAGCGATGCCGCGCGGTTGCTGTTATGCTTGATCTGCTGGATGTCGTCATAATCGATGTCGCCGGGCGTGTGGCGCATCATCATCAGGTCGCAATGGCCGATGATCGCGGTCAGGATATTGTTGAAATCGTGCGCGACGCCGCCCGCGAGCTGGCCGACCGCCTGCATCTTGGTCGCCTGCGCGACCTGGCGCTTGAGCTTCGATTCCTCGCTATTGTCCTTGAGGCTGAGCAACACCGCCGCATCGCCCAGTCCCTTGGCATTGGCGATGGTCATCGCGACCGGCTCTTCGGGGCGATATTTGAGGCGGACGGCGAGATCGCCCGGAAGCGCGCGGCCGCCGGCGAAGCGGCGCACCGCGTCGGATACGATCGCCTTGTCCTCGTCGGCGACGAGATCGCTCGGATAGACCGCATGATCCTCCGCGCTCAGGCCGGCGGCGCGGCGGAAGGCGTCGTTGAGGAACAGGAAGCGCCCGTCGCGCTCGACCAAGGCCAGGCCCAGCGGCAGCATCGCCAGCAATTCGTGGAGATGGACGGTCGCGGCCCCGCGCGCGGCGGCGGCGCTCATCGCTTCCGGATCCTCGTCGAACATCAGGAAGACGCTCGGCCCATCGGCGGGATCGTCCTCCAGCGCGATCGGCACGATCCGCAGCGGCGGCGCGTCTTCCGGCGCGCGCGTGATCCGCACCCCGCCATCGTCGCCGGTTTCGAGCAGGGTCGCCATATTGACGCCGGCGGCGTCGGCGCCGTTTTCGCCCAGCGCGCGATAGGAAAAGACGTCGTTGGCGGCGATGATCGTGCCGTCCGGATCGACCAGCACCATCATCACGCCGGCCGCGCCCAGCCTTTGCCCGCCAATGCCGTCGAGCAAAGCGCGGACCAGGCTATATTCGTTCTGCGGCCCGATACGGCGGAAACGCCAGACGAGATGGTCCTCGCGCCGTCCCGCCCGCCGCAGCAAGGCGCGCGCGGCGCCATCGGGGAATTCGAGCCCGCCGACTTCCGCATGCCCCTCCCGCATCGCCACGCGCGCGGCGGCGGCGAGCCGCGCCAGATCGGACGGCTGGAGCGGCAACGCCTCGGGCGTGAGCGGGCCGCCGAAGATCGTCTCGAATGCGGGGCTGACGCACATCAGTTCGCCGTCGGCATCGGTGATGATCGTCGCATGCAGCAGAGGCCAGTCGCGCGGGCCATCGGACGGCGCGGCGCGGACGCGCAACAGCAAGGCGCCCGCGACCGCCGCGCCGACCAGCAGCAGGGCGGCGAGCGCGACGACGAAGCTCGCCGGCGCGATCCGCGACCACAGCAACAGCAGCGTCGCGGCCGCGAGCAGGACGATCGCGAGCGACACGAGGCCATTCCGTCCGCGCTGGGCGGGCGGCAGGAACGGCAGCAATGGTGCCCGCGTCGCGATCGGCCTTCCCCTTCCGGACCGTGTAGCGCCCCTTACCAGACCAGGACGCGCTGGTCCGGGGTCAAGTACATCTTGGCGGTCGGCGCAATCTGATAAGCGTCATACCAGGGCTGGAGATTGCGCACGATCCAGGTGCGCTGGATCGACGGCGAATGCGGATCGGTCAGCAGACGCTGGCGCAGATTGGCCTCGCGATAGGAGCGCCGCCAGACCTGCGCCCAGCCGAGATAGAAACGCTGATCGCCGGTCAGCCCGTCGATCACCGGCGCCGGCTTGCCGCCGAGCGAGGCATGATAGGCGTCGAGCGCGACCGTCAGCCCCGCCAGATCCGCCATATTCTCGCCGAGCGTGAGCGCCCCCTGGACATGCGCGCCCGGAAACACCTCGTACGCGTCATATTCCTTGACCAGTTTGTCGGTGAGCGCGGTGAAGCGTTCCACGTCCTGCGGCGTCCACCAATCGGTCAGGCGCCCCGTCTTGTCGTACTTGCGGCCCTGATCGTCGAAATGGTGGCTCATTTCGTGGCCGATCACCGCGCCGATGCCGCCATAATTGATCGCCGGATCGGCATGCGGATCGAAGAACGGCGGCTGCAGGATCGCGGCCGGGAACACGATCTCGTTCCACACCGGGTTGGCGTAGGCGTTGATCTCCATCGGGGTCATGCCCCACTCGCCGCGATCGGCCGGCTTGCCGAGCTTGTTCAGCCCATATTGCCAGTCATACGCGTTCGAGCGCTTGATGTTGCCGTAGAGATCGTCGCGCGCGACCTGGAGGCCGGAATAATCGCGCCAGTGATCGGGATAGCCGATCTTGGGCGTGAAGGCAGCGAGCTTGGCGCGCGCCTCCTCGCGCGTCTTGGGGTCCATCCAGGCGAGCGTTTGCAGGCGGCGGTCCATCGCCGCGATGATGTTCTTCACCAGCTGGTCGGCGGCGGCCTTCGTCTCGGGCGGGAAATATTTGTCGACGTAGCTCTTGCCCAGATCCTCGCCCATCGCATTCTTGACGAGATCGACGCCGCGCTTCCAGCGGACCTGGATCTGCGGCGTGCCCGACAAGGTCGTGCCGTGGAACGCGAAATTGGCGTCGACGAACCGGCGCGACAGCCACGGTGCCGCGCCATCGATCGTGCGGACCAGCAGATAATCCTTGAGCACCGGCATCGGTGTGTCGGCGATCAGCTTCGCCGACGCGGTGATCGCGCTCGGCTGCGCGACCAGATAATGATTGTCGTTGTTGAGCCCGGCCGCGCCGAGATAGGCGGTCCAGTCGAAGCCGGGCGCATTCTTCTCGAAATCGGCGCGCGTCCAGACATTGTAGGTCTTGTCGGAATCGCGGCTGTCGATCCGGGTCCAATGGGCCTGCGCCACCTTGGTTTCGAACTCGACGATCGCGGCCGCGCGGGCGGCGCCATTGGGCTCCCCGGTCAGCGTCAGCAATTGCGCGATATAATCGGCATAGGCCTTGCGCGCGCCGGCCATGTTGGGGTCGTTCTTCAGATAATAATCGCGGTCCGGCAGGCCGAGGCCGCCCTGGGCAACCTCGATCGTCGGGCGATCCGGATCCTTGCTGTCGAGCGACACGCCGGCGTCGATCGGGCCGCCGATGCCGTTGCGCAGGCCGAAACCCAGCGCGCGCGCATAATCCGACTTGCTGGCAATCGCCTTGATCGCCACGAGATCGGGCTTGATCGGATCGAAGCCCTTCGCCTCGACCGCGCCTTCATCCATGAAGCTCGCATAGAGCGCACCGGTCTTGGAACCGGGGTCCTTGATCGCGATATCCAGCAGGTTGTGCATGCGTTCGATCGACAGATCCTCGAGCACGCTGAACGCGCCGTAATTGGATCGATCGGCCGGGATCGGCGTGACCTTGGTCCAGGTGCCGTTGGCGAAACCGTAGAAATCGTCGCCCGGCGCGATCGTGCGGTCCATGCCCGCTTCGTCGAAGCCGAACTTGCCGATCTGGGGCGCGTCGGCGGCGAGCGCGGCCTGCTGGCCCGCGACCGGGCCGACGGCGGCGCCGGCCGGCTTCTTGGCATGGTCGGCGGGGGCTGCGGCCACGGCGGCGGAAAAGGCGAACAGGCTGCCCGCGAGCAGCAGCATGGATTTGGAGGATGTCAGCGTCATTGGGGGGAGGAACCTTGCGAAATCTGGCGAATGGTCAGCGGGTTAACGCCTCCGGCTGCACGCGCAAGAGCCTGTCTGGAAACGGCCAAAATGGCGCTATGCCGCAGGAGGGCCGCAGTTCGGAGTGAGGCCGCGGCGAAAAGGGTGTTTTCCGAGAACCGGAGCGCAGCGTACATCAGTACGTGAGCACCGGAAGCGCAGGAAACGCCCTTTGCAGCCCGGCATCACCCGAAGGGCGGCCCTCCTAGCCACGATCCCGCATGATGCGGGCCTGATCGCGCTTCCAGTCGCGGTCCTTCGTCGTCTCGCGCTTGTCGTGCAGCTTCTTGCCCTTGGCCAGCGCGAGCTCGACCTTGGCGCGGCCCCGGCTGTTGAAATAGACCGACATCGGGATGAGCGTCATGCCTTCGCGGCTCATGCCCTTGTGCATCTTCTCGATCTCGCGCTCGTGCAGCAGCAATTTGCGCGGGCGCTTGGGCTCGTGATTGTTGCGGTTGCCGTGGCTGAATTCGGGGATGTTGGCGTTGATCAGGCTGACCTGGCCGTTCTTCACCTCGGCATAGGCCTCCGCGATCGAGCCCTCGCCAAAGCGCAGCGATTTCACCTCGGTCCCGGTCAGCGCGATCCCCGCCTCGAAGAAATCCTCGAGGAAATATTCGAACCGCGCGCGCCGGTTCTCGGCGACGACCTTCTTCTTGTCGAATTCGGGGGGACGTGGACGGGCCATAAGAGGGCGCGATGTAGGGGGTTGGGGCGGGTGTGGCTAGGGTGAGGTTCGCCGTTGGCCGGGCGCATTACGTTCCCACGATCACGTACCGCCCCCCTCAAGCGGCTCCGAAATGATGGCCCCTCCCGGTCGCGATCGGGACCAACCCTTATTCCGCCATACCCGGATATTAACCATATCCGGGGTAAAAAGCCTTGATAAATCAAGCATTACAAACGGCGTCGACACGGCTCTCACGCCGTAATTTCAGTTCAGTGGCGAGGCGTTTTGTCCATGGAAATCGGCGTAAATCTGGCCTCCATCAACTATTGGTCGACGGAGGAGCCGTTCATCGACCGGTTCCATATCGCGGACGCGTGGCATG
>Ga0193716_1000014_pt1 | contig 195879 bp, 191 predicted proteins | sample U2c1metaG_FD_145901 | JGI IMG/M metagenome (GOLD analysis project Ga0193716, IMG submission 145901) | Soil microbial communities from a riparian zone of the East river system, Colorado, United States - U2c1 | ecosystem: Environmental > Terrestrial > Soil > Riparian zone | place: USA: East...
CACGATCGCGTGGCTGGCGCCGCGCTTCCAGCCCGGCGACCAGGTCTTCGCCTATCCGAACGAGGGCGCGCTGCCGCTGCGTTATGCGCTGCGCGACAAGGGTCTCGCTTTCCCGATCCGCGCGATTCCGACCGAAGTGCCGAGCTTCGACGTTCCCGGCGGCTGGTATCCGACCGGCAGCCGCGGCGTGGTCTCGCTGCCGCGCGACCAGCTCCATGCGATCGCGGAGCAGCCCGAAACGCAGGCCGTGCCAACGATCTGGCTGCTCCGGCTGGGTGCACAGACCTACGACCCCGGCGATGGGCTCCTCAAGGAGCTGCACCGCGGACGGTATATCGTGCGATCCTGGCAGGACGGGCCGATCGACATCATCGGGTTGAGGAAGCGGGCTGGGAATTAAGCCCTCTCCCGCTTTCGCGGGAGAGGGCTATCCTAGACTAAAGCCAGCGCCTGTTCGAAGTCCGCGATAAGATCGTCGGCATTCTCGACGCCGATCGAGATGCGCACGAGATTGTCGCCGATCCCGAGCGCATCCTTGCGTGCCTGCGGCACCGACAGGTGCGTCATCCCCGCCGGATGGCTCGCCAGCGTCTCGGTCCCGCCGAGGCTGACCGCCAGTTTGGCGATCTTGAGCGCGTCGAGGAAACGGAACGCCTCTTCCTCGCCGCCCTTGAGATAGAGCGAGAAGGTCGAACCCGCGCCCGAACAATGGCGGTTATAGATGTCCGCCTGGCGCGAACCCTCCTCGAGGAAGCCGAGATAGCCGACATGCTCGACCTTGGGATGGTCGCGCAGCCAGGCGCACACCTTGGCGGCGTTCTCGCCGGCGCGGCTCATGCGCAACTCCAGCGTCTCCAGCGACCGCAGCAGCATCCACGCGGGATGCGGATCGAGGATCGTGCCGATCGTGTTGCGCATCATCCGGATCGGGTTGATCGCCGCCTTCGAGCCGACCGCGCCGCCCGCGACCAGATCGCTATGCCCGCCGGCATATTTGGTCAGGCTGTAGATGACGATGTCGGCGCCATGCTTGAGCGGCTGCTGCCAGAGCGGACCGAGGAAGGTGTTGTCGATCACGACCAGCGGCTTGTCGCCCTCAAACATCGCGTCGCGCGAGGCGGTCACAGCCTCGATATCGACCAAGGCGTTGGTCGGATTGGCCGGGCTTTCGAGATAGATCAGCGGCACGCGGCCGCTTTTCTTCGCCTCGGCCATCACCGCGTCGATTTCCTCGCGGGTCGCGCCCGCCGGGAAATCGAGCCACTTGATGCCGAACTTGCCGAGAATCTTGCCGATCAGCGTCTCGGTCGCGGCGTAGAGCGGCGCGGAATGGACGATCGTGTCGCCGGGCTGGACCAGCGCCAGCAAAACAGTCGCGATCGCCGCCATGCCCGAGGTGAAGGTCAGCGCGTCTTCGGCCTCTTCCCAAATGCCGAGCCGGTCTTCGAGGATTTCCTGATTAGGGCCGTTGAAGCGCGAATAGACCAGGCCTTCGGCCCCGCCCGGACGCTTGCCGGTGACGCCTTCGAAGAAGCGTTTGCCGTGCGCGGCGCTTTCGAAAACGTAGGTCGACGTGAGGAAAACCGGCGGCTTGAGCGATCCTTCCGACAAGGCCGGATCGAAACCGTGCCCCATCATCAGGGTGGCGGGGCTGAGCCGGCGTCCACCGACCTCGAGCGGCTGGTGGCGCGGCCGGCGGCGGAGCCCGCCGCCGGTCAGATCGGCCTCGGTCTTTTCGTCCTTGGCCATATCAATGCGCCTTGTGAATCAGATGACGTGAAACAGCAGCAAACCGATCACGACGATTCCCGGCACGCCGAGCATCCACAGAATCAGGCCTTTGCCCATCGACATTCTCCCATGCGCACACCCTGGATGGGTAGGCTACGGGGCCGCAACGAGCGGGATTCATGCCTGTTCCGATTCGGGCGCGGAGTCGCGGAAAAACGGCTCGACGCTGCCGCTCAGCTTCATCGTCAGCGGATTGCCCTTGCGGTCGCGCGTCTTGGCCATGGCAAGGCGCACCCAGCCCTCGCTCACGCTATATTCCTCGACGTTGAAGCGCTCGGTGCCGTTGAAGATGATGCCGATGCCGCGCGCGAGCGCGTCGGCGTCATAATGCGGGCTGCGGGGATCGACCGAAAGGCGGTCGGGCGGACTCGTGTTGGTGGTATCGCTCATGGCGCCCGCCATAGCCGCGTTCTTTTATTGCGTCATCCCGCTCGCCAAGAGAGCGACACCCTAAGTCGTCATTCCCGCGAAGGCGGGAATCCATATCTCCGATGATTGCGGTTCCGTCCGCGAACTTCAGGATTATGGATCCCCCATTCTTCACTCCCAGGCGGCGGAATCGAACCGGATCGGCTTGCCGATCGCCTTGGCCGCGAGCGCGCCGTCGCGCATCACGACCTGGCCGCGGATGATCGTGCCGACCGGCTTGCCGGTGATCTCCATGCCGGTGAAGGGCGACCAGCCGCACCGCGAGGCGAGCCACTTGTCCTCGATCGTCCATTTCGCCTTGAGATCGACCAAAGTGAAATCGGCATCGTAACCGGCCGCGATCCGCCCCTTGGCGGTCATGCCGAACACGCGCTGCGGCCCGGCCGAGGTCAGCTCGACCAGCCGCTGCAGGCTCAGCCGCCCGTTGGCGACATGGTCGAGCATCAGCGGCAGCAAGGTCTGCACGCCCGGCATGCCGCTCGGCGTATCGGGGTAGGTCCGGGCCTTCTCTTCCTTCGTGTGCGGCGCGTGATCGGAGCCGAGCACGTCGGGCACGCCCTGGTTGAGCCAGTGCCACAGCCCGTCACGATGCGCGCCAGACCGGATCGGAGGGTTCATCTGCGCGTAGGTGCCGAGCCGCGGATAAGCCTCCTCGCCCGCGAGCGTGAGATGCTGCGGCGTGACCTCGCACGTCGCGATATCCTTGTTGGCGGCGATATATTCCAACTCCGCGGGGGTGGTCACATGCAGGATGTGGATCTTGCGCCGCGCCGCACGCGCCAGCCGCAGGATGCGCTGCGTCGCCAGCATCGCGCTTTCATCGTCGCGCCACACCGGATGCGAGGACGGATCACCGGTCACGCGCTCGCCGAGCCGCGCCTGCATGCGGGGCTCGTCCTCGGCATGGATCGCGACGCGGCGGCGGCCATGCGCGAGCACGCGCGCCAAGTCCGAATCCTCGGAGACGAGCAGGTCGCCGGTCGAGGCACCCATGAAGATCTTGACGCCCGCCGTGCCCGGCAGGCGTTCGAGCTCGCCGAGCAATTCGGCGTTGGCGCTGGTCGCGCCGACATAGAAAGCATGGTCGCACCACATCCGGTCCTCGGCGCGAGCGAGCTTGTCGTGGATCGCGGCTTCGCTGTCGGTGTTGGGTTTGGTGTTCGGCATTTCGAACACCGCGACGACGCCGCCAAGCACGGCGGCGCGGCTGCCGCTCTCCAGATCCTCCTTGGCTTCGAGCCCGGGCTCGCGGAAATGGACCTGGCTGTCGACCACGCCCGGCAGCACGGTCAGCCCGGTGCAGTCGATCGTCTCGCCCGCATCACCCGATTCGCCGATCGCGACGATCTTGCCGTCGCGCACGCCGACTGAAGCCTGAACCGCCCCTCCCGGGGTCCATACCGTGCCGTTCTTCAAAAGAAGGTCATAGCTGGCCACAAGCGACTCCGTTGCATCTGGGGCCCGCATCCCTACCTCGCTCAAATGACCGCGACCACCCTTGCCGACCGCGCCGTAATCCGCCTGACCGGGGAGGATGTGCGCGGCTTCCTCCAGGGGCTCGTCACCAATGACGTCAGCGGCCCGCTGCCGGTGTGGGCAGGGCTTCTCACCGCGCAGGGCAAGGTGCTGTTCGATTTCCTGGTGTGGGAGGATGGCGACGATCTGCTGATCGATTGCGAGGCGGCGCAGGCGGACGCGCTGATTCGGCGGCTGAGCCTGTATCGCCTGCGCCGTCCGATCGCGATCGCGGCCGATCCCGCGCTGGCCGTGCATTGGTCAGCCAAGGGCGGAACCGGCGTGGCCGATCCCCGGCTCGCCGCGCTTGGCTTTCGTTGGCTTGGCCCCGCAGACGCGCCGGCCACCGGCTGGCTGACGCACCGCCTTGGCCTCGGCGTGACCGAAGGCCTCGCCGAACTCGGATCGGACAAGACCTTGTGGCTCGAAACCAATGCCGCCGAACTGAACGGCGTGAGTTTTTCCAAAGGTTGTTATGTCGGGCAGGAGAATACGGCGCGCATGAACTGGCGGCAGAAGGTCAATCGCCGGCTGGTCGTGGTGCGCGCCACCGAAAATCCAGGTGAAAGCACCAATATCTATTACGCCGATCTGGGCCTGGCAGTGCAGCGAATCGCGGTCGAGCGCATCATTATTGCGCCAAAAACAGTCGAAGCCGGATCGCCGATCGTGCCCGACTGGCTCGCACAAGCGGTTTCCCCGAAGGCGGAAATGTAAACTATCTATGCGTGAATAGCGTTAACTCTTTATTGCCGTTGCAAATCATCGCGCTGCAAGTTATCCACAAACTTAAGGCAGAGGCGTTTGGCCCCTACAGTCCTCGCGACTCGGGTCCCGGACGGTCAACAGACCAAAAACAAAAATGTGACCGGGGACGCGGCAGTCAGCCGCAAGAGTGTGGGGAATCTTGGAAATGCGTAATCGTATGATACGCTCGGCTGTCGCTGTGGCCGGCATCCTGTGCGCGGCGGGTATCGCCGCGGGGGCGCAGGCGACCGACATCGATACCTTCATCAACACCAATGGCGGCTATACCTATATCGATCCCGCCACGGGCAGCATCAACGGCACGATCCATTTTGCGGGCAACGAGGGCGGCGAGGGCGCCGCTGTCGGCCGCATCCTGCTCACCGGCGTGGACGCGTCCAACAACGCCGTGTCAATGCCGGTCTATTGCATCGATGTGGCGGACTGGCTCGCGCCGGGCGTGTTCACCAAGCAGGCGCTGTCGTCGCTGAGCTTCACCACGGCCCAGCAGACCGCGATCGTCAAGTTCATCACCTACGGCGACGCCCAGGTGAATGCCGCGTCGGGCTTCACCAAGACCTTGCTGTCGGCCGCGACCCAGCTTGGCGTGTGGGAAATCCTGAACGAAGCCCCGTCCACCTCGTGGAACGTGCTGAGCGGGACCTTCTCGGCCAGTGCCTATGGCAGCGACACCACGATCCTGAGTGCTGCAGCGCAAGCTAATAGCTGGCTGAACCTGCTGACGGCCAACACGCTGCCGACCATTCCGGGCCAGACGCTGTCCGTGCTCAATCCCGGCGGCGGCAACCAGTCGCAGGTCTACATCACCGCGCGCGGCGGCGACGACAATATCGAGCTCGGCGTTCCCGAGCCGGCAACCTGGGGCATGATCGTGGTGGGCTTCGGCCTGCTCGGCGCGGCGCTCCGTCGCCGCAAGCCCGAAGAACTGTTCGCCTAATTTCAAGAGCTACAATGGGGGAGAAGCCCGGGCGGCGCGACGCGCGACGCCCGGGCTTTTTATTTGCCTCACGCGCAAAAAGAAGGGCCCGGTTCAGTTCGAACCGAGCCCCTTTTGTCGGCGCTGCCTGTAACCGTCAGGCGGCGAGCTTGCGCAGGACGTAGGGCAGGATGCCGCCGTTGAGGAAGTAATCGAGCTCGTTGACCGTATCGATACGGCAGCGCGCTTCGAAGCTGGTCTCCTGCCCGTCGGCGCGCTTGACCTTGACCGTCACCATCTGGCGCGGACGCAGGCCCGACACCGCCTCGATCGAAAACAGCTCGCTGCCATCGAAGCCGAGCGACTTGCGATCGACGCCTTCGGGGAATTGCAGCGGCAATACGCCCATACCGACCAGGTTGGAGCGGTGGATACGCTCGAAGCTCTCCGCGATCACCGCGCGCACGCCCAGCAAAGCGGTCCCCTTCGCCGCCCAGTCGCGCGACGATCCGGTGCCATATTCCTTGCCCGCGACGATCACGAGCGGGGTGCCGTCCGCTGTATACTTCTGCGCGGCGTCGTAGATCGCCAGCGTCTCGCCGGTCGGGATATAGCGGGTCATGCCGCCTTCGACGCCCGCCACCATCTCGTTGCGGATGCGGATATTGGCGAAGGTGCCGCGCATCATCACCTGATGGTTGCCGCGGCGCGCACCGTAGCTGTTGAAGTCGGTCTTCGAGACCTGATGCTCGTTGAGGTAGCGGCCTGCCGGGCTGTCGACCTTAATCGAACCCGCCGGCGAGATGTGATCGGTCGTGATCGAATCGCCGAGGATGGCGAGCGGACGGGCGTCGACGATGTCCTCGACCGGGACCGGGGTCATCGTCATGCCTTCGAAATAAGGCGGGTTCTGCACGTAGGTCGATCCGGCCGACCAGCTGTAGGTATCCGAACCCTCGACCGTGATGCCGCGCCACTTGCGGTCGCCTTCATAAACGTTGGCGTAGCGGGTGCGATACATGTCGCTGTCGATCACCGAGGAGATGAGATCGCTGATCTCCTGGTTGGTCGGCCAGATATCCTTGAGCATCACCGGCTTGCCGTCTTCGGTCAGGCCGATCGGGGTGGTGGTGATGTCCTCGCGGACGGTGCCCTTGAGCGCATAGGCCACCACCAATGGCGGCGAGGCGAGAAAGTTGGCGCGCACGTCGGGCGACACGCGGCCTTCGAAATTGCGGTTGCCCGACAGGACCGAGGCCGCGACCAGATCATGCTCGTTGATCGCCTTGCTGATCGCCGGCGGCAGCGGACCCGAATTGCCGATGCAGGTGGTGCAGCCATAGCCGACCAGGTTGAAGCCGAGCGCGTCGAGATCCTCGCTGAGCTTCGCCTTGTTGAGATAGTCGGTGACCACCTGGCTGCCAGGCGCGAGGCTGGTCTTGACCCACGGTGCGGGCTTGAGGCCGAGCGCGCGCGCCTTGCGCGCCACCAGGCCGGCGGCAACCAGCACCGATGGGTTGGAGGTGTTGGTGCAGCTCGTGATCGCGGCGATCACGACGTCGCCATGGCCGACCTTGTAGTCCTCGCCATCGACATCGACGCGCACGTCGCTGTCGCCGGTCTTCTTGTAGCCGGTCACCAGCTCGTTGTTGAAATTCTCGTCGACGTTGGTGAGCAGCACCTTGTCCTGCGGACGCTTCGGCCCGGCGAGGCTCGGCTGCACCGACGACATGTCGAGCGCGAGCGTATCGGTGAACACCGGATCGGGCAAAGTCGGGTCACGCCACATGCCTTGCGCCTTGGCATAGGCTTCGACCAGCTCGATCTGATCGTCGTCGCGGCCGGTGAGGCGCAGATAATTGAGCGTCGCGGTATCGACCGGGAAGAAGCCGCAGGTCGCGCCATATTCGGGCGCCATGTTGGCGATGGTCGCGCGATCGGCGAGACTGAGCGCATCGAGCCCGGCACCGTAAAATTCGACGAAGCGGCCGACCACGCCCTTCTGGCGCAGCATCTGGGTGACGGTCAGCACCAGATCGGTCGCTGTGATGCCCTCGGCGAGCGTGCCGGTGAGCTTGAAGCCGACCACTTCGGGGATCAGCATCGACACCGGCTGGCCGAGCATCGCAGCCTCCGCCTCGATCCCGCCCACGCCCCAGCCGAGCACGCCGAGGCCGTTGACCATGGTAGTGTGACTGTCCGTGCCGACACAGGTGTCGGGATAGGCGACGTCATTACCGTCGACGTCCTTCGACACCCACACCGTCTGCGCGATATGCTCGAGGTTCACCTGATGGCAGATGCCCGTACCCGGCGGCACCACCTTGAAATTGTCGAGTGCCTTGGAGCCCCAGCGCAGGAACTCGTAACGCTCTATGTTGCGCTGATATTCGATCTCGACATTCTGCTCGGCCGCCTTGGCCGTACCGAATTCGTCGACCATCACCGAGTGATCGATCACCAGATGCACCGGCACGAGCGGATTGATCTTGTGCGCATCGCCGCCGAGCCCGGTGATCGCATCGCGCATCGCCGCCAGATCGACCACGCACGGCACGCCGGTAAAATCCTGCATCAGCACGCGCGCCGGACGATACTGGATCTCGCGTTCCGAGCCGCGGTCGGCCAGCCACTGGACCATCGCCTTGAGGTCATCGATCGTGACGGTGACGCCGTCCTCGAACCGCAGCAGATTTTCGAGCAACACCTTCATGCTGAACGGTAGGCGGGAGATGTCGCCGATCGTCTCGGCCGCCTTGGCCAGCGAATAATAGGAAAGCTTGCGCCCACCGACGTCGAGCGTCGAACGGGTGCCGAGCGTGTCCTGGCCAACGGCGGTCATGGCGGGATTCCTTATGCTGCGATGCGGTGCTTGGCGATGCCCCTAGCAAGGGGGGCCGGATGGGGAAAGGGGTGCGTCCCGCCTTATGGAAGGATCGCCCCACCCGTCATCGCACTTCGCCGATCAAGGAACCTTTAAGAGCCGCCAATTCCGCGCAGCGGGGCTCGGGCTTCCCCTGGTCGCCCGAGCCCGTACGGCAGCCGCTACGCGCGCTGCCGACGCCCGGCCTGGCGCCGCATCGCGGCCCCGACCGCCCCGAAGCCGCCGAGCATCATCGCCCAGGTCGCCGGCTCAGGCGCCGGACCGCTTTGGTCGTTGCCATGACCGGATCCGGGTGGGGTGATATAGTCGCGGAACTGAATCGGGAGGTTCAACCTATCATCGTCATAACCGAAGCCGATAGCACCGGCTATGTAGGTCGAGGCGTAGCTGAAGGTCTGGTCGTCGTTTGCAAGCGCGGCGGCTAGGGGCAACCCTTCACCCACGGCACGCAGTTGGAAGCTGAATGTCTCGCCCGCCGTGACGACGAAACCTGCGCTCGACAGATTAAACTTGGTTGCCAGGTCAGGCGTGGGGGGCAGGTTGGCGACATCGAAAATCTGCGTGTAGACGGCACCAGTATAGTCACCGGCCGGGACGCCGTCCTGGCGCCCACCGGCAAAGACCAGCAACTCGAGCTGCCCGGCGTCGGAAGTACTGTCAGGGGCAAGCCAGAGATCCAGCTCACTCAGCAGCCCGGATGTCCCGGCGACGACCGTCGTAAAGACCGATTGGTTGAGAGGCCCGTACCACCCGGGCACTTCGCCAAAAAAATCGTGCCGGATCGAATCGTTGTTGGTCGTGTCGCGATCGAGAACGGGATCGGCCTGGGCCGGCTGTGCCAGGGTGATCGCAACTCCTAACGAGACCAGAAGCCCGCCAGCCAGAAAAAACGAACGCATGTGACGCCCCCAAAATCGTGCATCGCGAAAATCCGCAATGTCCCCGGGGGTTTAGCATCCAAACAAATTTAGCGTTTATGCGTGCGTCTCAGCCCGCATCCGCCGACTTTCATCCGCGTTTCAAATTCCGTGCCGCCCTTGCCACAGACGACGCGGACTCGGCCTTCAGGCCGCGACGACCGCGCGCCACGCCGCGAATTCGGCATAGTCGAACGATTGGGCCAGCATCAGCCCGGCCTGACCCTCGCGACACCAGCGGATCGTGGCGGCGCGCGGGGCGAGGCCCGGCAGCGCGATCGTGCAGGCCGAATTGGCATGGAAGGGTTCGGGTGCGTCGATCTGGAGGCCGGCTTGCGAGATGTTGCCGATCCGGACCGCCTTTTCCTGATGGCCGACCTTGAGCATCGCATGCATGCTCACCACCAGACGCGGCGGGCGGAGCTTGCCGAGCCGGTCGTCGAACGAGCAGTGCGCCAGCATCGCCGACATCGGCATCGGCTCGTCGAAGGCGACGCCGATCATCTTGTCTTCGGCCCACGCGATGCGGCCGCCGATCAAATGGCCGGTGCGCAACTCGATCTCGATCGGCATGCCGACATCGACCGTGACATAGATTTCAGCCTTGACCCCTTCCGGCGAGACATCGCGCAGCAGGCAGAGTTCCTCGCGGCACGCGCCCAGCCGAATCTTGGCGATCTGCATCACGGTCGCGTGGCGTATGCTGCGGCGGCGCTCCTGCACCGGCGGCGGATCCAGTTCCTGTTTGGCTTTTGAGAAAAACACGCAAACTCCACCGGCTACCGGATTGGTGGATCGTAATGACGCACGAACCTGTAACCATTCCCGCTTCAACATGATTGGCGATGAATTAAGTATTATTGTTTCGGCGCCGTGCTTTGGGTTTCCCTTTCACAGAAACGGTGCCGCACCGGCCCGCACCCCCACCCGGCCTCCCCATCAGGATATTCTATGGGAGATCGGGTGGGGGCGCGCGGGCCGGTGCGGCGCCTCGCAAAGACGCCCTATTGCGGCTCCGGTCCGACCTGGACGTCGACACTCAGCGTCTCGTCGCCGCCGCCGATGCGCGCGCCGGAGATCGGCGCGGCCTGGGCATGATCGAGACCCGTGGCGACGCGGACGTAGGATTCGGTGGGACAACGGCCTTCGTGCGGATCGAAGCCGATCCAGCCATAGCCGTCGACATGCATTTCGACCCAGCCGTGCGCGGCGTGCGCGTCGCTCTCATAGGGCCGGTAGAGATGGCCTGCGACATAGCGCGCGGGATAGCCGGCTGATCGCGCCGCCGCGATCAGCAGGTGCGCGGCGCCCTGTGCGTCCGCCTTGCGCTCGGCGAAGATGGTCGCGGCGCGGTGATCGCCGCTCTCATGCGGTTCGTCGAGGATGAGATGATCGTGGATCGCCTCGGCCAGGGTGTGCGCGCCGGCGAGCGGCTCGGTCGGCAGCTTCAATCCCGCGACATGGGCGTGCAGCGCCGCGTCGGCATGCGTCAGCGCGGTCGGCTGGAGGAAGTGGAGCGGCGGCAGCGGCTCGGCCGTCGCACCGATCATGCCGGCCCGATCCTCGGTCAGCACCTCGCCCGAGACCGAGATGGCGATGCGATCGATCGGCCCGTCGACATAGAGCATCGTCGTCTCGTTGCCGTAGCCGTCGCGGCCCGGTTTGAGCCGCGCATCGCGATCGACGTCGATCGACCAGGACACGACACTCTGTCCGGCATGATTGCCGGGCGTCAGCCGCAGCAGCTGCACCAGCCGCTTCTGCGGTTCGGTGAAGCCGTATTCGGTGCGGTGGGAGACATGGAGGCGCATCGCGACAGGTTAGGCCAGCATCAGCCGAATTTGAATTGCTGGGCGATGGCGCTGTCGAGCTGCGCATTCTCGACCACGAAGCCTTCGAGATATTCGTGCAGGCCCTCCGCGAAGATCGAATCGATCGCGGTGCGGCTGAGCGTGGTCTGGCGCCGCCGCGCGAGCCGGTCCGCCTCGCCCTGCCGGCCGAGCCGCTTGCCGATATAAGCGAGATGCTGGACGATTTCGTCGGTCGCGCCGGCGAGGCTGCGCGGCATCTCGCTGCGCAGGATCAGCATGTCGGCGACCAGCCACGGCTTCAATTCGTCATGATAGAGCCAGCGATAGGCGGTGTTGGCCGATACGGTATGGAGGATGGTGGTCCATTGATCGCGGTCGATCACGCCGCCCACCTCTTCGCCGACCGGCAGCAGCAGGTGGTATTTGACGTCGATCAGGCGGGCGGTGTTGTCGGCCCGCTCGATCGCGGCGCCGAGACCGATGAAATGGAATGCCTCGTTGCGCAGCATCCGCGCCAGCGCGCCTTCGAAGCCGCGCGTCTCGGCGCGGATCATCGCGGTCAGCGCCAGCGTCTCCTCATAGCTGCCGGTGGTGGCAAGCCCGCGCAGCGACAGCCAGGCGCGGTTGATCGCCTCCCACGCGTCGCGGGTGAGCGCGGTCCGCACCGATTTGGCGTTGGAACGCGCCGAATCGAGGCAGGAACGGATCGAACTGGGATTGGACGGCGACAGCGTCAGAAAGGACGAGACCGATTGCGGCACGATTTGCTGCTTGGTCTCGGCGAAACCGTAATCCGCGCCCGTCACCAGCAAGGCGCTTGCCCACGCCACCTGCCCCGCGGGCCGCGCGGAGAGCGCGTCGAGCCGCAATGTCGCCTCAAGCAGGCGCGCGGTGAATTCGGCGCGCTCGACGTAGCGGCCGATCCAGTAAAGCTGGGCTGCGGTGCGGCTGAGCATCTATTTCTGCCGCTGCGTCTGCCCATCCGGGCCCTGGGACTGATATTGGCCGGGCACGTCGGACAGGATCAGGCTGTCCTTGGTGCCACCGCCCTGGCTGGAATTCACCACCAGCGACCCTTCAAGCAAGGCGACGCGGGTGAGCCCGCCCGGCACGATGTGCACGCCTTTCGCCCCGGTCAGAACGAACGGGCGGAAATCGACGTGGCGCGGCGCGACGCCCTTGTCGGTCAGCGTCGGCACGGTCGACAGCGCGAGGGTGGGCTGCGCGATGTAACGCTGCGGTTCGGCGATCAGGGCGGCGCGGAAATCCTCGACCTGCTGGCGGGTCGCGGTCGGCCCGACCAGCATGCCATAACCGCCCGATCCGTCGACCAGCTTCACCACCAGCTGCTCGAGATTATCGAGCACATATTGGAGCGCGTCGGCCTCGCGGCAGCGATAGGTCTCGACATTGGGCAGCTTGGCTTCCCCGCCCGAATAATATTTCACGATTTCGGGCATATAGCTGTAAATCGCCTTGTCGTCGGCGATGCCGGTGCCCGGCGCGTTGACCAGGGCGACATTACCCGCACGATAGGCCGCGATCAGGCCGGGGACGCCGAGCAGCGAATCCGGCCTGAACACGAGCGGATCGATATAATCGTCATCGATCCGGCGGTAGATGACGTCGACCCGCACGCGCCCGTCGATCGTGCGCATCCAGACGATGTCGTCGTCGACCTCCAGATCGGCCGCCTCGACCAGCTCGATCCCCATCGAATCGGCGAGGAAGCTGTGTTCGTAGAAGGCCGAGTTGAAGTGGCCCGGCGTCAGCAGCACGCACACCGGTTCGGACCGGGTGCTGCGCGGCGCGACCGAGCGCAGCGTCTCGCGCAATTGATCGGGGTAGCGATCGACCGGGCAGACCGGAAAGCGATGGAAGATTTCCGGGCACAGCCGCAGCATCGCCTCGCGATTTTCGAGCATGTAGCTGACGCCAGAGGGCGTGCGGGCATTGTCTTCCAACACGAAAAAGTCGTCGGCGCCGGTCCGCACCAGATCGATCCCGCAAATATGCGAAAACACGCCGTGCGGCGGCTTCTGTCCGTGCAGAAAGCCGCGAAACTGCGGATTGGCCAAAACCAGCTCGGACGGGACCACGCCGTCGGCGAGAATCTTCTGTGCGCCATAGACGTCGTTGAGGAAGGCGTTGATCGCCTCGACCCGCTGAACCAGGCCTTCGCTCAGCTTGGCCCATTCGGTATGGGTGAAGATGCGCGGGACGATATCGAACGGGATGATCCGCTCGGCGCTTTCCTCTTCGCCATAGACCGCGAAGGTGATGCCCAATTGACGGAAAGCGGCCTCGGCGGCCTTCTGGCGGCGGTCGAGTTCCGCCGGCGGCGTGTTGGCGATCCAATCCGCCAGTTCGGTGAATCCGGGACGGCCGGTGCGATCCCCGCTGGTCCCCCAAACCTCATCAAAGGCGTCGCGCATCGAGCTCCCGGAAAACGTGATCTCTTGAGCGGAGAGTGCAGCGGTTCGCTGCAATGCACAAGAGGAAGGTGTATCGGGGGCAGAACGATCGGAATTGCCAAAGCGTTGCAGGCGATTAGCGTGAGGCGGAAGAGGACATATGCCGAGCCCAGCACCCCCACCCCTGCCCGAAGAGGCGTTGGAAGAGCGCTTCCTCGCCGCAACCGGGCCGGGTGGGCAGAACGTCAACAAGGTCGCGACCGCGGTGCAGTTGCGGCTCGACGTCTATGCGCTACGCCTGCCGCCCGACGCATTCGCGCGGCTGAAGATCCTCGCGGGCAGCCGCTGGACGCTGGACGGCGGCATCATCGTCACCGCGCGCCGTTTCCGCACGCGCGAAGCCAATCGGGCGGATGCGCGCACCCGGCTGGCGGACATGGTCGCCGAGGCGCGCATCCGCCCCGAACGCCGCATCAAGACCAAGCCGAGCAAGGCCGCCAGGGCGAAGCGGGTCGATACCAAATCGCGCACTGGCGCGATCAAGCGCGGGCGATCACGGCCAGATATTGACTAAATTAGAGAGCCAGCAACGGTAGACATTAGGCTCCCGCTAATCGGACCTTATGGGATGGCTATCGCGCAGTGGGATTTCCGTTCGCGTCCCACTGAGGGGAACGAGGGTAACCGTAAACCTGCCACATCGAATTGATGATCGAACCAATATCGTCAAAAGCTTTAGCCGAAGGGCTTTCAACGAGCACCTCCGGAAGCATCACCGTCCCCTGTCGTGCAACGGCGGTACGACGCATTTCCCACGGAGCGTGGACGTAATTCTTGGTGCCTTCAATATTAATCAGCGTAGCAAAAACCACGATCGGCCCAGTGGCGCCAAGCGCCATAAGCGCATCTCGATAGTCGATATATTTCTGAGAAAGAGTTGTCTCAGCTTCTCCTAAAAAGACGAGATCGCCGGACTCCGTCGCGCGCCGGCCTATATTTCCGACTGCCTCAACGGCGCCTGTGCGGAACAACAGCGCGTAACTGTTGTCATAGGCGGCGCCATCAAGGTCGACGTAGGTAAGATAGCCTTCGAGCGTATATCGCTGATGCCATCCGCTCGTAGTATTCAAAGGTTGGAGCCAAATACCCTGAGCTTCGGGCTGTAACCCAAGGGGAGATAAGAATGCCGAGAGGGGCAATATATGAAGCATCACTTTAGGCTCGGTCGTATCAATAGGGATCGGAGATTGGTCGCCGGTTATCAGCTCCACCCGATCTTTCCGGAAACGTCTGATGCGCTCTATGATACCCTCAGCGGCCAAGAACGAAGCTCGGAGCTCTGTTACATCCATAGGATATTTGCCCGCGCTGTTTCTCGCAAAAAAACGGTTATTCTGTTTTACGCGATGGGGCGCGTTCCAACTCCGTGGCACCCTTACGACGAGAAAGCCTGACTGCGGCCCATCGGGAATCCAGCGAAGCTGGACGTTAGGCACACGAGGTTCCGCACCAGTCTGCAAAACGCCTTCAACACGAAGCAATTCGGAGTCTGGATTTTCTAAGCTTATTCCCGGTGCGGAAGTGGCAATGCCCTTGCTCTCCTCAATGCCAAAGATGACATCGCCTCCGTGAGAATTGGCTAGCGCAGTTACATCACCCAGGAACTCGCGCTTCTGTTCGTCGGTGCTGAGCGAATAGTCCCTTTTGAAATCTAGCATGGAACTTTCGCGCAGTTCGCCGGAGCTCGCCAAGCCCTTTATAAAATCGACCGATAGATCTGAAAGTGATGCGGAGAGCATGGCAACCACGTAGCAATCTCACACCGATTGCCCAACCAGCAAAAATAAACCGCCGCCCCTGCATGACAGGGACGGCGGCCAGGTGTTCGAGGAGGAGAAGACGCTTAGGCGACTTCGGCGATCGGAACCTCGTTCGGCTCGCGCAGCACGTAGCCGCGGCCCCAGACGGTCTCGATATAATTCTCGCCGCCGCATGCCAGGCTGAGCTTCTTGCGCAGCTTGCAGATGAAGACGTCGATGATCTTGAGCTCGGGCTCGTCCATCCCGCCATAAAGGTGGTTGAGGAACATTTCCTTGGTGAGCGTGGTGCCCTTGCGGAGCGAGAGCAGCTCCAGCATCGCATATTCCTTGCCGGTCAGATGGACGCGGCTGCCGTCGACTTCGACCGTCTTCGCATCGAGATTGACCGCGAGCTTGCCGGTCCGGATGACCGACTGGCTGTGGCCCTTCGAGCGACGGACGATCGCATGAATACGGGCGATCAGTTCCTCGCGGTGGAACGGCTTGGTGACATAATCGTCGGCGCCGAAACCGAGCGCGCGGACCTTGGCGTCCATCTCCGCGATGCCGGAAAGAATGAGGACGGGAGTCTGGACCCGCGACGTGCGCAGCTTCTTGAGCACGTCATAGCCGGTCATGTCCGGCAGGTTGAGGTCGAGCGCGATCAGATCGTAATCGTACAGCTTGCCGAGATCGAGACCTTCCTCGCCGAGGTCGGTCGTATAAACGTTAAAGCCCTCCGAATTGAGCATCAGCTCGATCGAGCGGGCGGTCGTGGGATCGTCTTCGATAAGCAGCACACGCATGGCCTAAACCCCTGTTCCTGAAAGCGTCCGGGTCGGAAAAGCCCCCGCAACCGTGAACGCCTTTGGTTACAGACACGGTAATGAAGGTTAAAGGTTAACAAGACCCTAAACTCTTAACCTTTCCTACGTGTCCCCACCGATACGGTTGGAAAAATCGCTGAATTCCGCCGATTCGGAGGTTTGCAGGATCGTCCGAATCGGAGACGGTCTTGCGTCAAATCCCTGTCTGTCGGCTCTTCATAAGCGGTTGGATGCGTGTTCCGAACGCTTCGACACCCTCCAGGAAGTCATCGAACGTCAACAAAACGCCGCCGGTATTGGGCACTTCCGCCATCTCGTCGAGCATGCGCGCGATGCTTGCATAGGATCCGACCAGGGTTCCCATATTAAGGTTCACCGCGCTTTCCTTGTCGGCGAGCTGGCGGACGTTGGTGGTGGTGCTGGTCTTGTCGGCCGCACCCTGCTCGCCCAGCCAGGCGACCGCTTCGTGATCGACGCCTTCGCGATAATGGATCCACTTCTCCATCGCTTCCTCATCGGTCTCGGCGGCGATCACCATCACCAGCACGAACACCGAAACGTCGCGCCCGGTCTTGGCCGTCGCCAGCGCGAGCCGCTCGTTATTGAAGGCGAACGCCTTGGGCGTGTTGACGCCCTTGCCGAGGCAGAAAGCGTAATCGGCATAGGTGGCGGAGAAAGCGAGGCCGGCGTCTGAGCTACCCGCGCAGATGATCTTCATGTCGCCGGTCGGCACGGGCCGGACGCGGCAATCCTCCATCTGATAATAGGTGCCCTTATAGTCGGACACGCCGGTCGCCCACAGTTCGCGCAATATATGGGCGTACTCGCCGAGCATGTCGTAGCGGTTGCGGAAATGCTCGTCGCCCGGCCACAGCCCCATCTGGCTATATTCGGGCCGCTGCCAGCCGGTGATCAGATTGAGCCCCATCCGGCCATGGCTGATCGAATCGATCGTGTTGCACATGCGCGCGGCGAAGGCGGGCGGAATGACGAGCGTCGGGCAGGTCGCGTAGATCTTGATCTTGTCGGTGACGGCGGCGAGGCCCGCCATCAGGGTGAAGCTTTCCAGGCCATATTCCCAGAATTCGGTCTTGCCGCCGAAGCCCCGGAGCTTGATCATCGAGAGCAGGAAATCGAGGCCATATTGCTCGGCCTTGAGCGCGATCGCCTTATTGAGATCGAAGCTCGGCATATATTGCGGCGAATTCTCGCTGATCAGCCAGCCATTGTTGTTGATGGGGACGAACACACCGACCTGCATGATGGCTACTCCTCGATGAGCGGTTGCCCCGCCAGCCAGGCGAGCGCGAACGGATTGAAGCTGTCGGGATCGGTGACGTTGCAGGCATGACCACCCCAGCGCATCGTCACTTCGGTGCCGCCGTTGAAGGGCGAGAGCCGGTCGACGATCCGCGACGAGGCGATCGACGGCACCAGCACATCGTCATTGGCGCAGACCGCGAGCAAGGGCGGCACGATCTCGCCGATCCGATCGAGGATATCGAAGCTGCGCGCGGCGGCGATCCTTTTCTCCATCGTTCCGATGCCGGGAAAGTGATTGATCGTCGCCTGGACCTGCTCCGCGACCTCGGCCTCGTGCATCGCGATCCAGTCGGCCGGATAGAGGAAGATCGACTGCGCCGCGGCAAACGCCGCCGGCCCGCCCGCGTGAAGCAATTGCAGCCGCGCGTCGAAGCAGCGGCCGGTATGCGGCTCGAGCTTGCCCCAGCCGTTGATCACCATCAGCCGCCGCATGCGCGTGCGGTTGGAGAGGGCCATCGCCATGCCGATCATCCCGCCGATCGCGTGGCCGACGAAATGGACGCGCTCGATCCCGATCGCGTCGAGCAGACCGATCACGTCGGCGGCCATGTCCTCGATCGTGACCTTGTCCGGTAGCGCGCGATCGCTGCGGCCGGTGCCGCGGTGATCGTAGAGGATGACGCGAAAGCGTTCGGCGAACGCCTCGACATTGGGCTGCCAGTAAGACGCCGATCCGCCGAGACCGGATGAGAGCAGAAGCGGCTCGCCGTCCTCCGGCCCTTGCAATTCGTAATGGAGACCGGCGGCCTCAGGCACCGATATGCGCCACAGCGGCGATCTCGACCAGGCAGTCGGGCTTCACCAGATCGCATCTGATGCAATAACGCGCGGGCTTCTGGCCCGGGAAATACTCCGCATAGACCGTATTGAACGCGGCATAGTCGGCCAGGTCCTTGAGGAAGATGTGGTTCATCGCGACGTCCGCCAGCGTCGCACCGGCGGCCTCGAGCGTGGTCTTGATCACCTCCAGCACATGGCGCGTCTGGGCCGCGGCATCGCCGGCATGCAGCACCGCGCCGCCTTCGCCCAGGGCGAGCACGCCGGAAACATAGACGGTGTTGCCCGCTTTGGCGCCGGCCGAATAAGGCGCGATCGGGGTCGGGAACTGGGGCGGATTGATCGCCTCGAACGGCATCTTATTCTCCTTGCGCTATCTGACCGAAGCTGCCGCAGAAATCGGCAACGGTGGAGACCCAGCCGAAGAATTTCTCGACGTTATAGACGGTCGCCTGCTGAATGAAGTCCGGGCCGAGATGGTGGGTCGCATCCTCCAGCATCACGCCGAAATATTCGAGGTGGAAGCCGTCGCGCAAAGTGCTTTCGACGCAGACGTTGGAGGCGATGCCGACGAAGACGATGTTGCGGATGCCGCGCGCCCGCAGCGTCTGGTCGAGCTGCGAATTGAAGAAAGCGGAATAGCGCGTCTTGTGGAGCGAGATGTCGCCCGGCTGCGGCGCGAGCTTGTCGACCAGCGCATAATCCCAGCCGCCACGCGCGAGCAATTGGCCCTTGAGCTCGGGTCGCGCACGCATCGTCTTGAGCGCGTTCGATTTGTGGAAATTGGGCGATCCCGGCCCGCCCGCCTCGACATAATCGGGATCCCAGCCATTCTGCAGATAGACGATCTGCACCCCGGCTGCGCGCGCGGTATCGAGCACGGCCGCGATCTTTTCGATCGTGCCGGCCGCACCGGCGATGTCGAAGCCGGCCAGATCGACATAGCCGCCGGGCGAAGCATAGGCATTCTGCATGTCGATCACGACCACCGCCGTCTGATCGGCAGCGAGGCGCAACGGCTCCGGCCGCGCGGGTAAGGTGACCATGCGCCCTGACGGCGCAAGTGCGGGCTCAACGATGCCGCCGTTCTGCTGCATTCGCGAGATCGTGGCGGTTTCGGCGCGCGGCTGCAAGATATTGTCGCTGATGGGAGTGGAAGTCGCCGATCCGATACCTAGATGACGCGCCTCACATTTCGGCCAAGGATCCTCCATGCGCACCAACCGCCTCGGCAATACCGGCCTGATCGTTTCCGAACTCGCGCTCGGCACCATGACCTTCGGCCAGACGGAGGGGCGGTTCGCGGCGATCGCCGGGCTCGGCCAGCGCGAAGCCGATGCGCTGGTTCGGGCAGCGACCGATGCCGGGATCAATTTCATCGATACCGCCGATGTCTATTCGGAGGGCAAGTCGGAAGAGATTACGGGTCAGGCGCTCCGCAACCTGGGGCTGCGCCGCGACGAGGTGGTGATCGCGACCAAGGCGCTGGGCGCGATGGGGCCAAGCCAGAATAGCCGCGGCGCGTCACGCTATCACATCATGGACGCGGTCGAGGCGAGCCTGAAGCGGCTCCAGCTCGACCATATCGATCTCTACCAGATCCATGGCATCGATCCGGTCACGCCGGTCGAGGAGACAGTGCGCGCGCTCGACAATCTCGTCCAGCGCGGACTCGTCCGTTATGTCGGCGTGTCCAACTGGCCGGCCTGGCAGATCAGCAAGGCGATCGGGGTTGCAGATCGCTGGGGCCTCGCCCGGTTCGAGAGCCTGCAGGCCTATTACACCGTCGCGGGACGCGATCTCGAGCGCGAGCTGGTGCCGATGATGCAGGCCGAGAAGATCGGGCTGATGGTGTGGAGTCCGCTCGCGGGCGGGCTGCTGTCGGGCAAATATAGCCGCGAGGACGAGAGCAAGGGCGACGGCCGCCGCGCCAGTTTCGATTTCCCGCCGGTCGATCGCGATCGGGCTTATGCCGTGATCGACGCGATGAAGCCGATCGCGGAGGCCAAAGGCGTATCGGTCGCGCAGATCGCGATCGCGTGGCTGCTGCATCAGCGCGTCGTCACTAGTGTGATCGTCGGCGCCAAGCGCGAGGATCAGCTCCGCGACAATATCGCCGCGACCGAGGTTTCGCTGGGCGAGAATGACCTCAAGGCCCTGGACGAAGCGAGCAAGCTTCCGCCCGAATATCCCGGCTGGATGTTCGGCGTGCAGGGTGCTTACCGCGACGGCGCGGTCAGCCCGCGCCGCCGGTGATGCTTTCGCCGGGGAACAGCTATTCGTATCTGAGCGCCAGGATTGGATTGGCGCGCGCCACCCGGAAGGCGTGGCTGGCGATCGTGGCGATCGCGATGCCCAGCGCGAGCCCACCCGCGAGCAGGAAGGGTAAAGGCCCCAACCCGACTCGCTGATCGAAATTGTTGAGCCAGTCGCGCATCACCCACCAGGCGACCGGCCACGCGATCATGTTGGCGATCAGCACCGGCCGGCTGAACTGCCACACCAGCAGCTGAACGATGTCGCGGGTGCGGGCGCCCAGCACCTTGCGGATGCCGATCTCCTTGGTGCGCCGTTCGGCGGTGAAGGCGGCGAGCCCGAACAGGCCGAGGCAGCCGACGATCACCGACAGCAACGCAAAACCGGCGAACAATTGCCCACGAGCGGTGTCGGCCTGATATTCGTCGCGCAATATCTCGTCGGCGAAATCGGCCTGGAACGGCACTTGCGGCACCAGCCGGTTCCACACGCCCTGGACCTCGTCGCGCAATTTGTTGGGCGCGATGCCGGCATAGCGGATGTCGATATTGGTGAAGCCGTTCTTGGCCGCCAGGAACAGGATCGGCTGCAGCGGATCGTGCATCGAGCGGAAGCGCGCATCCTGGACCACGCCGATGATCGTGACCGGAACCAGCCCGATCTCCCTGAGCGTGAGACCGCCCATGAGGTTCTTGCCGATCGCCTCCTGCGGCGTGTGGAAGCCCAGGCGATGCGCCGCGCTTTCGCTGATGATCGCATTGGCGCCGCGTGCGGCGAAGGCGCGCTCCGCAGCCATATCGACCGGGAAAGGCGTGGTCGCATCGTCGCGCGGACGATTGTCGTCGAAATCGCGCCCGGCGAGCATTTTCATCCCCATCGCGCGAAAGAAGCCCGACTGCGTCGTGTAATAGCCGAGCTGAATCGACGAGCTGCTGCCGGGCAGGAACATGTCGGTATTGTTGTTGTTGTGGGGCTGGATCGCGATGCCGGTCGCGGCGGCGGCCTGCACGCCGGGCAGGCGGCGAATCTCGTCGACCAGCCGCAGCGTGATCTTGTCCACGCCCTGCGCGTCGAGATTGGTGACCTGGAACAGGCCCTCGCGCTGATAGCCCTGATTGGCGGTGCGCGCGTAGACGGTCTGCGCGTAGATCACGATCGTGCAGATGATCAAGGCGATCGACACCGCGAACTGGCCGATCACCAGCACGTTGCGCAACACGCCCGAACCCTGCGCGTCGGACGCCGATTTGTTGGCGCGCAGCACGCGCGCCGGCTCGAACCGCGACAGATAGAAAGCGGGATAGACGCCACCCGCCGCGCCGACCAGCAGCACCAGCCCGAGCAGATAGGGCAGCACCGTGTTGCGGCCGAAATAATCGAGCGTGATCTGCGCTTCGAGGAAGTTGTTGAAGGTCGGCAGCAGCAGCTCGACCAGGGCGAGTGCGATCACCATCGCGATCGCCGCGACCAGCACGGATTCGCCGATGAACTGTGCCACCAGCTGGCCGCGCGATGCGCCGAGCACCTTGCGCAGCGCGACCTCCCGCGCCCGCTGCGAGGCACGCGCGGTGGCGAGGTTGGTGAAGTTCACGCACGCCATGCCGAGCACCATGAAGGCGACCAGGCCGAAGGTGAGTACGGTACGCTTGTCGTTGGGCGGACGGATGCCGAAACGCTGGCCCTTGCCGAGATGGACGTCGCGCACATTGACCAGGGCGAAATCCTGCAGATCCCCCTGGTTTCTCCGTTCGCCGTTGACGACTTCATCGGGGATGTTGCGCTTCTTCCAGGTTGGAAGCTGGGCGTTGATGTCGGCAGCGTCCACGCCCGGGCGCAGCTTCACATAATACCAGCCGCCCTGGCTGCCCCAGCTCGTCATGAAGGTGGGAAACTGGCCGAATTCGGTGTTGGGATCGACGCGCGCGACGATGTTGGCGGCGAACTGACTGTTCTTGGGAATGTCCCTGAACACGCCGGTGATGCGGTAATCGGTATTGCCGCTGTTGAGCTCGAGCGTCAGCGTCTTGCCGATGACGTTGATGGTGCCGAAGCGGCGCTTCGCCTCGCTCTCGCTGATCGCGAGCGAATTATTGTCGTCCAGCACATGCGCCGGATTGCCGCGCACGAACGGGAATTGGAGCACGTCGAAGATGTTGCTGTCGACGATGCGGACGTCGTCGGTCACCTTGGCGACGCCGTCCTGCAGCACCACCGGCTCTTCGGAACGGACGTAGACGATCTTCTCGACCTGCGGGAAATCCTTCGCCAGCGTGCGGCCGGCGACATACTCGGTCATCTGCATGGGCATCGCTTCGGTGCCCTTCTTGTCCGCCTTGTAATAGGTCTGGAGCTGGAAGGCGCGGTCAGCGCCGGGCAGTGCCGCATCGTAGCTCGTCTCGTAGCGCACATAGAGCAGGATCAGCACCGCTGCCGCGAGGCCGAGCGCAAGGCCGACGATATTGATGAAGGCATAGGTGCGGTTCTTCGCCAGCGCCCGCAGGCCTACTATCAGATAATTGCGCAGCATCGTCCTGCCCTTCTTTGTTCGTTCGGTTTGATGAGGGCCTTCCCGCCGCGCCGGCCAGGCCGGAAGGGACCGCGATCGCGAAGGCCCTCATCCATCCCCCCGCTGACCACGGAGGGTGTTCAAATCACGCCGCGCGCTTGCGCTCGGTCAGCACTTGCCCGTCGAGCATGTTGACCACGCGGCCGGCATAATCGGCATGGCTCGGCGAATGCGTCACCATCACCACCGTCGTGCCTTCGCGATTGAGCGCCTGGAGCATCCGCATCACCTCTTCGCCATGATGCGTGTCGAGGTTGCCGGTCGGTTCGTCCGCCAGGATCAGGTCGGGATTGCCGACCACCGCGCGCGCCACCGCGACGCGCTGCTGCTGGCCGCCCGACAATTGGCTGGGGCGATGATCGGCGCGATGCGCGATCCCGACCTTGTCCATCACCGCATCGACCCGTGCGCGCCGTTCGGAGGCGGCAATCCCGTGATAGAGCAAAGCGAGCTCCACATTCTCGCGCACCGACAATTCGTCGACCAGGTTGAAGCTCTGGAAGATGAAGCCGATGTGGCGCTTGCGAATGTCGCTCAGCTTGGATTCGGGCAGACCCGCCACTTCATATTCGCCGAAGCGGTACGAACCCGACGAGGGGCTGTCGAGCAGGCCCAATATGTTGAGCAAGGTCGACTTGCCGCAGCCCGACGGGCCCATGATCGCGACGAACTCGCCATCCAGGATATCGAGATCGATCGAGTCCAAGGCGGTCGTTTCGACCGTATCGGTCCGATAGACGCGGGAGAGATTGCGCAACGTCAGCATCGACACGTCCTCTTGCTTTAATTGGTAATGTCCAGCCGATCCTTGTCGGCGAAACCGGTGTAGGGGGAGGTGATCACCTTCTCGCCGGGATCGAGCCCGTCGAGCACCTCGATATAATCCTCGTTGCGGCGGCCGAGCCGGACCTGGCGCTTGATCGCGTGGCGACCGTCGGGCGCGACCACGAACACCCACTGGCCGCCGGTGTCGTTGTAGAAGGCGCCGTTGGGCAGCAGCCGCGCGGGCGCCGGATCGCCGAAGGTCAGCCGCGCCTGCAAAGTCTGGCCGCGCTGGATGCCCTTGGGCTCGTCGCCGAGGAACCAGAGGTCGGCCTCGAAGATGCCGTTCTTCACCTGCGGGTAGATCCGCGCGACCTTCAATTTGTAGGTCTTGCCGGCATAATCGACCGTCGCGATCTGGCCGGGCTGGACATGGCCGAGATAGAATTCGTCGACCTGCGCGCGCAGCTTGTTGTGGCCGGGGCTGTCGATCTGGCCGATGCGTTCGCCGCGGCTCATGCTCTGGCCGATCTGGATCGCGAAGGCGGAAAGCTGGCCATCCACCGGCGCGCGCAGATTGAGTTGGTCGAGATTGTTGCGGGCGATGCCGAGCGCGCCCGAGAGCGTCTGGGCGGTGGAGCGCATCTGCGAAAGCTGGGTGGTTTGCAGCCGGTTCTCCGCGCCCTTGGTGGCACGCACCTCGTCCAGCTTGCGCTGCGCGAGGACCAGATCGTCCTTGGTATCGTTGAACACCTTGCCCGCGACGAAACCGCGTTGGGCGAGCGGCGCCTGCAAGTCGTACTGGCGCTTGGCCTTGGCGAACTCGTTCTCGGCCTGGATCACCGCCTGAGCGTTAGCCGAGCGGGTCTGCTCCAGGCTGAGCTCGGTGAGCTGAAGGTTGTAGACCTGCTGCGCGACATCGGTCTGCGAACGCAGGGTTGCCAGCTGGAGATCGGCGTTGGTCAGGACCGCCAGCATCTGGCCCTTTTTCACATAGGCGCCGTCCTCGACCAGGATCTTGTCGATCCGGCCGCCCTCGACCGCATCGAGATAGACGGTCAGCAAAGGCGTTACGAGCGAGCGGAGCGGCAGGAAATCGTCGAACGTGCCGTTGCGCACTTCGGAAATGGTCAGGCGGTCGGACTGCACCGACTGGCGGTTGCCGCGCGGCGCGAGATACCAGCCCAGCGCGAGCAGCAAAACAACCGCACCGACAGCGACATATTTCGCCCAGGCCGGCAGGCGTCTTTTTTCGATGACACGATCCATGCCGCCGCTCAACGCGCCTTTGGGTTCGGATTTGATACGGACGACGCTCATGAAAAAAGACCTAAGCAGAGATCGTGCCAGAGGCTGTTCACGGCAGGGAAAGGTTCGGTCTCGCCATCCGCCTGTCCGATTTCGGACAATCGAGTGTCCGGCAGCGGACAGGCGGCGGCTTCAGACGGCATCAGCGCGACGCCAGCTGGATGCTCTGGCTCTGAATCGCGCGATCCACCGCGGCGTGGGCATTGGCGATGCTGGCACGGCGGCAGGCTTCAGACGCGCTCAAGGTTGGGTTCTCGATCCAGCAGACCGCGTGGGCGGCGTGGCTCACTCGGCTGTCGAGCGTTGCGCGACCGCCAGCGGTCGAAAGATCGAGGTCGTCATAGTGAACATGCGCGGTGGCGGCCTGGACCGGCGCGCTGGCCATGACGGTCAGGCCGGTAGCGATCAGGGCGCCGGCGAAAGCGAGGGGGGACAGACGGTTCATTTGCTTGCTCCCAGAAGGGATCGGCGTGATTGCCGATAGTTTCCAACAGAGCATCGGCTGTGCCAACTTAATCAAGTCATTGATTTAATTATAGTTATAGCCGGGCGGCGGCTGACCATGCCATGTGCCGTCGATCGCAGGCGGACACTTTTCCGTCCGGGACCGGACAGTCTGGCACGTTTGTTGATTGGTCTGGCCCCGATGGCTACCAGCTAACCGGGAAGTGATGATGGCGGACAAACCCCAATTCGATCTGTGCGTCGTGATCGACGACGATGCCGACATCCTGCTGGCGGCGCGATTGCTATTGCGCGAATTGTTCGCGGAGGTGGTGACCACGCCATCGCCGAGCCAGGCAATGGAGGTGATCGCCGAACGATCGCCCGATGCGATCCTGCTCGACGCCAATTTCATGCGCGGCGCGACCGATGGGCGCGAGGGCTTCCTCTGGCTCGGCCGTATCCTGGAGAAGGATCCCGAGGCGGTGGTGGTGCTGATCACCGCGCACGGCGGTGTCCAGATCGCGGTCGAGGCGATGAAACAGGGCGCGACCGATTTCGTCAGCAAGCCGTGGAACAACGAACGCCTGCTCGCGACCGTGCGCACCGCGGCCGCGCTACGCTCGCAGCGGCGCGCGACCGGCGTCGAAAAGGCCAAGGCGCAGGCGATCGCCATGCCCGCGGCGGGCGAGATACCGCTGCTCGGCGACAGCGCGGCGATGCGGCGCGTGCTCGCCTTGATCGACCGCGCCGCGCCGACCGAGGCCAATGTGCTGATCACGGGCGAGAACGGCACCGGCAAGGAATTGGTCGCGCGCGAGATCCACCGCCGCTCGCATCGCGCCGACAAGGTGATGCTGTCGGTCGATCTCGGCGCGATCGCCGAGCATCTGATCGACAGCGAGCTGTTCGGCCATGTGAAGGGCAGCTTCACCGACGCGCGCGCCGACCGGATCGGGCGGATGCAGGCGGCCGACGGCGGCACGCTCTTCCTCGACGAGGTCGGCAACCTGCCGCTCCACCTCCAGCCCAAATTGCTGACCGCGCTCGAACAGCGCCAGGTCACGCCGGTCGGCGCGAACAAACCGGTGCCGATCGACATCCGGATCGTCTCCGCCACCAACTTGCGCGCCGAGCAGATCGAGGATCCGGCGGTGTTCCGCACCGATCTGCTGTTCCGACTCAACACGGTCGAGATCGAGCTACCGCCCTTGCGCGAGCGCGCCGAGGACGTACCGCAGCTGCTCGAACATTTCCTCCATCTCTACGCGCGCAAATATGGCAAGCCGGCGCGTGCGTTGCCCGGCTCGGTGCTGGCGGCGCTGGCGGGCTATGACTGGCCCGGCAATGTCCGCGCGCTCCGCCATGCCGCCGAACGCGCGGTGATCCTGGCCGAAGGCGAGGCGTATGGCCTGTCCGATTTCCCGCTCGCGCGGTCCGCACCTGCGCTGCGTGTCTCGCCCGAGGCGCTGCCGCAGGTCGCGCCCGTCGATGCCGGCCTCAACCTCGGCAAGGCCGAAAAGCAGATGATCGAACGCGCGCTGCAAAAGCATGCCTATAATATCTCGGCGGCCGCGACCGAACTCGGCCTGACCCGCGGTTCGCTCTATCGCCGCATGGAGAAGCATGGGCTTTGAACGCAATTTCGCGGTAGGCTTCGGCTGGCGCCTGCTGCTGCTGCTGGCGGCGGTCGCCGCGCTCGCTTTGGCCTTGTGGGCGCCCAATCTCGCGGCGGCGCGGATCGTGGCGGGCGTGCTGGTGGCCGGGGCGGTCTGGGGGCTGTGGCATTATATCGGCCGCACCAATCGCGAGGTGGCGCGCTTCGTCCAGGGTCTGCGTTACGGCGACTTCAACCAGGGGTTCGGCCGCACCGTCGGCGGTGGCTTCGACGAACTCGGCCAGGCGCTGAGCGACGCGATGCGCCAGCTGCGCGCCGAACGCGCCCATGCCAGCGACGAAGCCCGCGTCCACGCCGCGCTCGCCGACGAATCCCCCGCTGCATTGCTGCTGATCGATGATGAGGATCGGGTCACCTTGTCCAACAAGGCGGCACGCAAGCTGTTCAACCGGCTGACCGGCACCCGGATCGAGGATTTCGCGCCTTATGGCGTTGAACTGGTCGCGGCGATGCGCGGTGGGGATGCGGGCGGCCGTACGGTGATCACGTTGCGCATCGACAGCGCGGCCCAGCGCGCGATGGTCTCGCGCGCCGCGCTCGACCGGCTCGGCCGTCCGCTCACGATCGTCGCGATCCAGCCGATCCAGCACGAATTATCGGCGGTCGAGCTGACCGCCCAGGCAGATCTGGTGCGCGTGCTGACGCACGAGATCATGAATTCGATGACACCCGTCGTCAGCCTTGCCGAAAGCGCGGCGCGGCTGATGGCCGACGTCTCGGCGGACGATAATCCCGCGGTCGAGGACGCGCGCATGGCGATCGAGACGCTGGCGCGGCGCGCGGCCGGCATCATGCACTTCGTCGAGGCCTATCGCGCCTTCAGCCGCGCGCCCGTGGTCCAACGGCGCCGCTTCCCGGCTGCGCCCTGGGCAGGCGAACTCCAGCGCCTGTTCGCGGCTTCGGATGTCGGTCGTGACGTGCCGCTCGACCTTGTGATCGAGCCGGCCGACGTCGCACTCGATGCCGATCCCGATCTGCTCGCCCAGGTCGCGATCAATCTGCTCAAAAATGGTGCGGAAGCGGCGGCATCGCATGCGCCCGATCCGCGCGTCGCGCTGTCGATCCGGCTGCTGGCAGGCGGCCGGACGATGCTTTCGGTGCGCGACAATGGCCCCGGCATTCCGCCCGATCTGGCGGCGGAGATCTTCCTGCCCTTTTTCACGACCAAAAGCGGCGGCACGGGCGTCGGCCTCAGCCTCGCCCGCCGGATCGTGACCGCGCATGGCGGCACGATCGCGCTGGGCCCGGCCGATCAGGGCGCCAGTTTCGAAATCGTGCTCTAGACCTTGAATAGAGCCTGATTCCCGTCATCGGCGGAAGCGCACAGCGCTTCCGCCTCAAACGATCAGGCTCTAAGACTTGCATCACAGCACGATCCAACTATCGGGCAGATGTGGCTTTTTCGATCAAGAACGTCACCGTCACGGATCGCTGGTTCAACCGGCTGGTCGTTGGCGCGGTCGCGCTGGGCTTCATCGCTTTGCTCGCGGCCGGTATCAGCGCGTTCCAGTCGATCCAGGAAACCCAGGCTCATTCCCGATGGGTCCAGCATACCTATGCCGTCGAGCAGGAATTGTCGCACTTCAACGCAGTGATCGAGCGGGCCGAGACCGGTCGGCGCGGCTATCTGCTCTCCGGCGCTCCCAATACGCTGCAGACCTATCTCGAAGCGCGGAATGATCTGTTGCCGACACTGGCGAGAATGCGCGCGCTGACCAGCGACAACCTACTGCAGCAACACAATATCGCCCGCCTGAAGTTATTGGTTCGCCGCGATATCGCGATAATGGACCAGTCGGTCGCGCTGGCCGGCACGGGCCATCGCGACGCGGCCATCGCGCAATTCCGGGCTACGGTCGCCCTGCAGCTGATGCGCTCCATCCGCACCATCGCAACGGCGATGGGCGCGGAGGAAAACCGCCTGCTCGTCATCCGCGATGAGGCGCAGGCGTCCAGCCTCCACATCTTCTACATCACGGTCACGGTCGCCGGAATCATCCTGGTGCTGGTCGGCGGCGGATCGATGTGGCTGATCTCGCGCTACACGCGCGACCTTGCCAACTCGCGCGACGCGCTACGCCTGCTCAACGAAGACCTGGAAGGCGCGGTACGCGAACGCACGATGGACCTGCAGCGCGCGAACGACGAGATTCAGCGTTTCGCCTATATCGTCAGCCACGATCTGCGCGCGCCGCTCGTCAACGTGATGGGCTTCACTTCCGAGCTCGAAAGCGCGACCCAAAGGCTGGGCGCGATGATGGACAGGGTCGAGGAACGCGCGCCCGATCTGATCGACAAGGACGCCCGCATCGCCGCGCGCGAGGATCTGCCCGAGGCGATCGGATTCATCCGCACCTCCACCAACAAGATGGATCGGCTGATCAACGCGATCCTGCGTCTGTCGCGCGAGGGGCGCCGCCCGATCGCGCCCGAGCGGCTCGACATGAGCGCCTTGTTCCAGAACGTCGCCGATACGCAGCGTCATCGTATCGATGAACTCAATATCGACTTCACGGTCGCGCCCAACCTGCCCGGCATCACCAGCGATCGGCTCGCGGTCGAACAGATCGTCAGCAACCTGATCGAGAATGCGGTCAAATATATGGTGCCGGGCCGCAAGGGCCGGATCGAGATACGCGGCCGGGCCGAGGGGCAGCGTGCAATCTTCGAAATCGCCGACAATGGCCGCGGCATCGATCCCAAGGATCATGAGCGCGTCTTCGACCTGTTCCGTCGCTCGGGCCAGCAGGACCAGCCGGGCGAGGGGATTGGGCTCGCGCATACGCGCGCTCTGGCCTATCGGCTCGGCGGAATGATAAGTGTGGAATCCGAATTGGGTAGAGGCGCGACGTTCCGGATCAATCTCCCGGTCGCGTTCGTAGGGGAGCAAGGAAACCCGTCATGAATAACCAGCAGCCCGTCAACATCATCATGATCGAGGATGATGAGGGCCATGCCCGCCTCATCGAGAAGAATATCCGCCGCGCCGGCATCTCCAACGACATCCAGCATTTCACCGACGGCACGACCGCGCTCGCCTATCTCTTCAATGCGCCAGACGGCCCGACCCATAACGGCCCGGCCCTGATCCTGCTCGATCTCAACCTGCCCGACATGAGCGGCACTGATATCCTCAGCAAGATCAAGGCCGAAGGGAACCCGCTCAAGCGCACGCCGGTCGTGGTGCTGACCACGACCGACGACAAGATCGAGATCCAGCGCTGCTATGACCTTGGCTGCAACGTCTACATCACCAAGCCGGTCAATTATGAAAGCTTCGCCGACGCGATCCGCCAGCTCGGCCTGTTCCTGTCCGTGATCCAGGTGCCCGACCTTCCCGAGACGAATGGCTGACGCCGACGACGCCCCGCGCATTCTCTATATCGACGACGACGAAGGTCTGCGTCGGCTCGTATCGCGCGCGCTCGAACGGCGCGGTTTCCATGTGGATTGCGCGACCGGCGGCAAGGAAGGCGTCGCGATGGCGACGGACACCACCTACGATCTGATCGCGGTCGACCATTATATGCCAGGCCAAGACGGGCTCACCACGCTCCAGCAATTGCGCAAGCTGCCCGCCCCGCCGCCAGTCATCTACGTCACCGGATCGGAGGAGAGCCGGGTCGCGGTCGCGGCGCTCAAGGCCGGCGCGATCGACTATGTCGTGAAGACGGTCGGCGAGGAGTTTTTCGACCTGCTCGCCCGCGCGATCGAGCAGGGCATCGTCCGCGTGCGCCTGCATGCCGAAAAGATGCGGACCGAGCAGCAATTGCGCGAGAGCAACGAGCGGCTCCAGGCGATGCTGCACGAGGTCAATCACCGCGTCGCCAACAGTCTGCAGCTGGTGTCGGCGATGGTGCACATGCAGGCGCGCAGCGTCGAGGGCGAGGGCGCCAAGACCGCGCTGGCCGACACGCAACGCCGCATCGGAGCAATCGCGCAGGTGCACCGCCGCCTCTACACCGGCGAATCGGTCAGCCAGGTCGATATGGCCGAATATCTGGGCGCGCTGCTCGCCGACCTGGAGGAGACCTGGTCCACGGCCGAGGCACCGCGCACCCTGACTCTGCTCGCCGAACCGCTCGCGCTCGGCACCGACAAGGCGGTGTCGGTCGGCGTGATCGTCAACGAGCTCGTCTCCAACGCCTGCAAATATGCCTATGGCCCGGCGGCGACCGGCGAAGTGCGGGTCGAGCTCAGGGCGGAAGGCGACAAGTTTCTGCTGCGGGTCGAGGATGACGGCTGCGGCATGCCCGCCGACGGCAGCATCAAGGGCACCGGCCTCGGATCGAAACTGGTCAACGCGATGGCGGCGACGCTCAAGGCCGTGGTCGATTATGACGCGACCCATGATGGTGTGCGCGCCACGCTGCGCGCTACCGCCTGAGCGCGATGCGCCAGGCATCGACCGCGCTCGAAATCGCGACCTCGGGCCAGCGATTGTACGAGATCACGCGCGAGGTCGCCCGCTGGGTCGCGGAACAGGGCCTAGACGAGGGTCTGCTCACGCTTTTCTGCCGCCACACATCGGCGAGCCTGCTGATCCAGGAAAATGCGGCGCCCGAGGTCAAGGACGACATCGTCGCCTTCTTCGGCCGGATCGCGCCCGAGGATCGCACCCTCTACCAACATGACGATGAAGGGCCGGACGACATGCCCGCGCATCTCAAGACGGCTTTGACTCAGGTTTCGCTGACAATTCCGCTGGTGAACGGCCGGCTCGCGCTCGGCACCTGGCAGGGCCTCTATCTGTTCGAGCACCGTCGCCACCCGCACCGGCGGTCAGTCGTCCTCCACCTCCTGGGGGAGTGACGCAGGCACGCCCTTGAAGCCCTGCGCGACCACATACCATTCGGACGAATCCTTGCGGCTCGCGGGCGGCTTGGCATGCTTCACGGTCGCGAACATGCGCTTGAGCAAGGCGACCAGATCATGGTCCGCGCCGCCGGCCAGCACCTTGGCGACGAAGGCGCCGCCGGGCGCGAGCACATCGCCCGCGAAATAGGCGGCTGCCTCGACCAGCCCCATCGTGCGCAGATGATCGGTCTGCTGATGGCCGACGGTGTTGGCCGCCATGTCGGACAGGACCAGCTCCACCTTGCCGCCCAATTCCTCAGCGAGGATGGCGGGTGCGGCATCGTCCATGAAATCCATCTGCAGGATCACGACCTCGTCGATTGGATCGGTCGGCAAAAGATCGATACCGACGATCCGCGCCTTCGGCTGCTGGCGCCGCACCACCTGGCTCCAGCCGCCCGGCGCGATGCCGAGATCGATCACGCTTTTGACGCCCTTCAGAAAGCCGAAGCGCTCGTCCAGCTCGATCAATTTATAGGCGGCACGGCTGCGATAGCCCTCCGCCTTGGCCTTGCGGACATAGGGATCGTTCAACTGCCGCTCGAGCCAGCGCGTCGACGCCGTGGTGCGCCCACGCCCGGTTTTGACGCGCACGCGCCCGCCGGATCCGCCCCGGCTCATGTCCGGAACTCGTGCGCCATCAGCGTCCGCAAAATGCCTTCGCGAATGCCGCGATCGGCCACGCTCAGCCGCTCGGCCGGCCACAGATCGAGAATCGCCTCGAGGATCGCGCAGCCCGCCACCACCAGATCGGCGCGCTCGTTGCCGATGCAGGCGAGCTCAGCGCGCTGGCCGATATTCATGCCGGCAAGCCGCTGGCTCAAGCTCCGCATCGAAGCGGCCGGAACGATCAATCCGTCGACCGCGCGCCGATCGTAATTGGGCAGTTCGAGGTGCAGGCTCGCCAATGTCGTCACCGTGCCGCTGGTGCCGAGCAGCCGTCCGCCGGCGCCGAAGCCGCGTTCCTTGAGTGTCGTCGCGAAGGGCGCGAACGCCGCGGCGACACGGTCCCGCATCCGCATATAGGCGGCGCGCAATTCTTCCTCGCTGTCGCCGACATGCGGCTCGCTCTCGCTCAGCGAGACCACGCCCCACGGCGCGGAATACCAGTCGCCGACATGCGGTGCGCCGCCACTCTCGCCGTCGAGCAGCACCAGTTCGGTCGAGCCGCCGCCGATATCGAACACGAGGGCCGGACCGGTGCCGGGTTCGAGCAAGGCGTGGCAGCCCGTCACCGCCAGCCGCGCCTCCTGCTCGGCGGTGATGATCTGCAGGCGGATACCGGTCTCGGCCAGGACGCGCGCGACGAAGTCGCGGCCGTTGGTGGCGCGGCGGCACGCCTCGGTCGCGACCGAGCGCACCAAGGTGACATTGCGCCGCCGCAATTTGTCCGCGCAGACCGCCAGCGCCGCGACCGCGCGGTCCATCGCCGCGTCGCTGAGCTTGCCGGACCCGGTGAGCCCCTCGCCCAGACGGACGATGCGCGAAAAAGCGTCGATCACGACGAAGCCGTCGCCGGCCGGCCGCGCGATCAAAAGCCTGCAATTGTTGGTGCCTAGATCGAGGGCGGCATAAGTGCCGCGCATCGGCGCGGCCCGCGATGTGCGGGGCGGGGGTGCCGCGCCCTGACGGGTACCGCCGGACGCCTGCGCCGCTTGATGCGCACGCTCTGCCATCTACCGTCTCTTATGTTCTCCGGAATCGGCACGAGGCCGCCGGTACTTGCCGCCTGATTAGTCCGGCGCGGCCCCAGCGGCAAGCCGCGCGGCGCGGGCACCGCGTCACCGGTCGCGCCTGAGGAGCGATCCCACGCGTTGACAGGGCAAGGCTGCTTGCTTATTTCGCCGCCTCCGCTGCTGCCCTGTCGTCTAAAGGTAAGACTACGGACTCTGACTCCGTTAATTGAGGTTCGAATCCTCACGGGGCATCCAGCGCTTCAGCTGATTGCGGGCGGATCGCTCGCCGGGAAGCTCTCTTCGAGCGCCTCGTCCAGCGCATGATCGAGGTGCTCGGTGCGATCCTCGACCGGCCGCCCAGCCAGCCACAGCGCCAGATTCCGGACATATTGCCGAATCGCGTGCTGCGCCTCGGGCGAATGAGCGAGGCCGTCACCCGGCGCTTCGCTGACAAAGCTCGGGGAACCCATGGCCGGGTCCCAATTATAGTCCGCGAAATGATGGAAGGTCGATTCGGCCACGGCCGGGCCGCCATCAGCGGACGGCTCGAACGCGACCGCGATGTTGAAGCGCCGGCCGGTCACCTTGCTGGTGCCCGTCGCGATCACCCGCGCGGACGGATCGTCGGGCGGAACGCCGACCGCACCCTCGTGGGGATGGGACGGAAGAAAATGGACAAGCCCATCGCGCGCCGCCGGATCGCGCAACACGGGGTGGGGATCGCCGACGATCGCGATCTCCTGGAAATCGCCGTTCGCGCCCGAATGATAGTTGGGCCACAGGATCGCCGCAGTCTCGCGATCGTCGATGATGTGGCGCGTTTCGTCGGGATCGACATGCTTGCTGTGGAAGAAATGCGCATCGCCGACGCCGCCGAGCGTGCAGACCGAGCTTCCCAGATCCATGTGGTCGCGCGTGATCAGCAACCCGCCGCCTTTCTTCCGAAAGCGGCCGATCGCCGCGCAATCCTCGACATCGAGCCCATCGCCGGTATCGACTGCGAACAGCCAGAGTTCGTCGAAATCCGATCGGTCGATCGTGGACAGCACCGGATCGGGAGCGCCTGGTGGCGTGCGATCGCGCGCGGTCACCACGCACAGCGGCGCGCCATCATCATCGACCAGCCCCGCCAGATAGTCGCGTACCATCGAAAAACGGCCGACATGCCAATCGTCCGCGACCGTCGGAATTGTCGTCTGCAGCAGGATGCGGATCGGCGAGACCATCATGCTTCCCTTTCAGGAGAAATCTGGGGCCGCCCGGCGAAAACGACAAGGGATCTGTGGCGGGCCTAAAATGCGTGGTCGATGCCGATCCGGATCGTGCGGGGCCGCAGCGGCGTGAGCTGCGCCTGGTCGCGCGCGAACGGCGTGCCCAGCGCGAAGCGGTTGCCGACCGCATCGAACAGGTTGGTTACGCCCAGCGTCACCCCGAACTGCCCCGATGCGAGGCGCGCGGATACGCCGGTTTCGACATAGGATCCCTGCTTGCCGCCAAGCACCGGGCCCACGCCGAGCCGGGAACTGCCAACGTAGCGCGTCCAGCCCTCGAAGCTCAGATCCGAATCGGCGCCGATCGGGATTTCGTATCGGGCCGAAGCCCGCGACGTCACCTTCGCCACATTGGGAATCCGGCCGAGCGGCTCCATTGTGACCGGCGCCACCGGGAGCGGGTTGAGCCAGGTGGCCGCGTTGACCAATGACTGGATGAAGAAGACGGACGGCTCGGTGACGCGGCTATCGTTGTAAGTCGAGGAAAGCTCGATCAGGAGGTTCGGCCGCGGCCTGATCCGCAGCGAGCCGCTGAGCGAATAAATGCGGCCGTTGCCGATATTGCTGGTGCTGGGCAGACCGCCGCCATCGACATAATCGGCCTGGATATTGGTCCATCGCGCATAGGACGCGCTGACCGCCCCGCCGACGATGTCGCCTGGCGCGTCGCCAAATCGCAATCCGCCCTCGACCGAGCGGATATGGTCGCCGTGGAACCGGCGAACCAGATCGCTCTCGACCGCAAGCCCGCCCGGACGCATGCCTTCCTGATAGCGCACGAACGCCAGCAGGCCGGGTTTCAACCGGGTGGACAGCGCGAGCGAGGGCAGGATGTTGTTCTCGGACCGGCTGGCGGCCGTGCCCGCCAGCAGCAGCTTCTGGAAGCTGGCGGGTGCGATATCGTCGGCCGATCCGGACAGACGGTCATGGGTGAGGCGCACACCGGCGGTCAGCGTGAAGATCGAGCGCTGGACGCTTGCCTCCGCAAAGCCGGTCAGCTCGCTCACAACGTTGGTGACGCCGGTCGTCGGCAGGATCGCGTCGACCGGGCCGAGCGCGCGATCGAGCACCGTCTGATTGTGCGTGAAACTGGCCCCGACCACCCAGCCGATGCCGTCGCGCGACGGGCGCCAGAGCCGGGTTTCGTTGGTGATCATCGACGTATGGTTGCGTTGTTCGAACAGGCGCGGATTCGCCGCGTCGATCGTCGCGTCATATTGTTCGTCGAGGCGATGCCGGATGATGCCGGTCGACGACTGGAAGCGCAGATCGGCCCATCTCTTTTCGACGATCAGGCTCGCCATCCGATAATTGGCATCGAAGCCGCCGTCGGTGGGGCTGGCCCGTTCGAGCGGCGGCAGATCGCGATCCGCATATTGGCTGTCGAGGCCGTGAATCCGCTGGAACACCACGCCGAGCTGCACCCGCCAGTCGTCGCCCGGTTCGACCAGTAGCGTAGCGCGGCCGCCGCCGACATTGGTCCGGTTGATGTTGGAGCGGTGGCGGAGGACATCGTCGATATAACCGCCCTCGCTCAGGCCGTAGCCCACGACCCGCAGCGCGACATGATCGTCGAGCGACAGGTTCGCCCAGCCTCCGAGATCGGCCCCGGGCGCGCCATGCTCGGTCGCGGACACGCCGCCCGTGAGCAACGCCGCATTGTCCCCGATGACCGGAGCCCGGGGAACCAGCCGCACGATCCCGCCGAGCGATCCGGCGCCGTAGAGCGTGCCCTGCGGCCCTTCGAACACCTCGACCGACTGGATGTCGTACATGCGCAAATCGGGGTCGGGCGCGTTGTAGGTGAGCCTGATGTCGCCGAGATATTGGCCGACGGTCGATTGCGTCGGTCCGGTGAAGCTCGAATCGGCGATGCCGCGGATGAACAATTTATTCCGCCCCGCGCCGAGATAGGTCGAGGAGACGCTGGCGAGCCGGGCGATGATGCTGTCCGTGCCGCGCTCCCCGTCGGTTTCGAGCCGTTTTCCGTCGAGCAACTCGACCGTCCCCGGATATTCATCGAGCCGCAGGTCGCGCTTGCTTCCGGTCACCACGACATCGGCGAGGGCCGGCTGGGGTTCGGCCGGCGCAGCGGCTTGGGTAACGCGCCTGACCGGCCGCGGCACGGCCACGACGCGCCACGTCTGCGGGCCAAGACGCACCGGCTTCGCGCCGGCATCCTCGACCAGGCGACGCAGCGCCGCCTCGGGCTCAAGCGTACCGGAAATGCCGTGAACCTGCCGCGCCCACAGCGCCGGATCGTCGACCGCGACGCTGACGCCCGCCTGCCGCGAAAGCTGGGCGAGGGCGCTTTCGAGCGTGCCGGCGTCGATCCGGATCGGGCGCGGCACGCTCCAACCGGGAGACGCCCCCAGAATGCAGCACGCGGCGATGACGGCCTTGCGGATCACGTCAATATCTTGAGATCAGCCAGCCGTTGCCGCGTCGATCGATCCGAGCGCCGAACAGCGGGCCGAGCGGCTGCAGATTGTGTGGATCCGCCACGCTGATCACGCCCCGGAATGGCTGTCCGGCAATGTCGGGCGCCGCGGTGACCGGCTGACCCGTATAACGGGAAAGATCGGCGGCGATGCGGGACAGCGGCTCGCCCGAATAGACGAAGCGCCCTTCGCGCCAGGTTCCGACCTGGGCGACAGGCACCACCCCCTTCGTGGCAACGCGTCCATCCGCGGAAACCCGAAGCGTATCGCCCGGCGCGAGCGCGACGTGCCGATCGGCAACATCATACCGCACCGCGCCTTCGGCCACCGCGATCTCGGTTCCGGCGTTCGAGCGCATGACATCGAACCGCGTGCCCAGATCGACGAGCCGCCCATCGCCGACATGCACAGTGAAGGGATGGGCTGCGTCATGCGCGACCTCGAACAAGGCCTCGCCCTGCCGGACTTCGGCGAAGCGCGGATCGTCATGGTCGAGGCGCAGATGCGTGCCGCCGTTGAGTGCGATAATAGTGCCGTTGGGCAGGGCGATCTGGCGCCGCTCGCCGGGGCCGGTCTGCACATCGTAATAATGCGGGCCCGCAAGCGTCAGATGCGCCGCGAGGACGGCCACGATCGCGGCGGCAATCCCGCCGGACGCGAGGCCGAACCGGCGCAAGCCGCGCGCACGATATTCCGGGGCCGGCTGGTATAACAGCTTCGGCGGGAGCAGCAGATCGAGATCCTGATCCGCGGTCGCCAGCTGGTGATAGGCTTCGGCATGGCTCGGCTGCTCGCTTAGCCAGTGGCCAAGCTCCTCCCATCGATCGAAGTCCGCGTCGCGCGTGCGCACGACCCAGTCGAGCGCGCTGGCTTGAATTTCGGTCTCGTTCGGCGTCATCGTCATGTCTCGACGTCTTGGACGGAGACGATCGGCTCAGGCCTCATCGAGACGCCTCCTGAGGTCGAGCATCGCCCGATAAGCGGTACGCAGATCGGCCTCGACCGTGCTGAGGCTGACATTCAATTCGCGCGCGATCACCTTCTGCGCCGCCCCGTCGATCCGATGGCGCCGGAAGATCGCGGCCGCGCGCGCGCCCAGCGCATCCAGCGTCTCCTCGGCCAGCCGGAGATGTTCGCGCGCGATGAGGGGGCGTTCGGCGCTCGGCTCCTCCGCCTCGCCGGTCCCGCTCGTCGCGACGCTGACCCAATCCGCATCGCGCTTCGCCGCCTGCTGCATCGAACGATAGCGATCGAGCATGAGATTGTTGGCCGCCCGATACAGATAGGACAGAGGCTGCGCCACGGGACCTTGCGAGGCCGTCGAGACGCGAATCCACAATTCCTGCAGCAGATCCTCGGCCGCATCGCCGGCACCATGCGACGCCAGGAAGCGAAGAAGCTTCTCACGGTTCGCGAGCAGGACTGCCTTCAGGCCGGACTCGGTCATCGCGCGTCCGGGAATCTGTCGGTTCGGACAGGGATCATGGCGGCGCGTCTAGCGGCTCAACGCGCTGCGGCCAACTGTCGTGCGGTGGTTGGCGTACCGGGCCGGCCCGCCCGCAACCAGACCGCCGAGGCTGAATGCATCCGCCATTTTCATTCTGACGGAGCCGAAAAGCCCGAACCTTGGCGACAAGGAAATTTCAAGGAGAGCCTGAGCCCGGTCCGTCAGGGGATTGGGCGGCCGCCGTAGCGAGCGTGCGGTCGCCCAAACCGGATGCGACGCGGGCGGCACCCAGCCGCTCCTCCACGACGACAAGGGTTTTTGATGCTGCTGGATCTGAATTTGGCTCGTCCTCTCGCGGAACGGCCGGCCGGACAATATCTCCGCGCGACGCCCGATGCCGCGACGGCGCCGGCCGAGATCACCGTGGTCGTGCCGACCTATAACGAGCGCGCGAACATCGACGAACTGGTCGATCGCATCCGGGCGGGACTAGCGGGACTGCGCTGGGAGATCGTCATCGTCGATGACAATTCGCCCGACGGCACGGGACATTATGCGCGCAAGCTTCACGCACGGGATTCCCGGGTACGCGTGATCCGCAGGATCGGCCGGCGCGGACTGTCCTCGGCCTGCATCGAGGGCATGCTCGCATCATCCGCCACCTATGTCGCCGTCATCGACGCCGACCTGCAGCACGATCCCGCGCTGCTGCGCGACATGCTGGAGATATTGCGCGGCGGTAGTGCGGAACTGGTCTGCGCGAGCCGGTACATCGCGGGCGGATCTATCGGGGATTGGGCGGAAGACCGCGCCGCGGCCAGCAGCCTTGCGACCTGGGCGGCCCGGACGATGACCGCGGTCGAACTCAGCGATCCGATGAGCGGCTATTTCGCGGTTCGTCGCGACGTGGTCGACCATATCGCGCCCGCTTTGTCGGGCGTCGGCTTCAAGATCCTGCTCGATCTCGTTCTGGCCGCCGGATCCGGCCTGCGCGTCGCGGAAATCCCGCTCAGCTTCGAAACCCGCGTGCACGGCGACAGCAAGCTCTCGCCTCGCGTTATCTGGGATTATGTCATGATGCTGGCCGAACATCGCAGCGGCGGCGCCGTCCACGCCAATCGCCTGTCGACCTTCGTGATGGCAGCGGCCGGCTTGCTGACCAACCTCTTCGCGCTCTGGTTGCTCCACGATCTGTACGGGCTGGGCTCGGCGGTCGCCGAAACGATCGCGGCGATCGCGGGCTGCGCAGCGGTGTATGCGGCGAACGAAATGCTGGCTTATGGCCGCCGCGGCGCGTGGCGCTGGTATCTGGGCCTGTTGCCATTCCTGGCGAGCTGCGCGGCCGGCATCGTGTGCAACGTGCTGCTCGCATCCGCGCTCGCGGCGAACGGGATCGACTGGTTGCTCGCCGCCTGTTCCGGTGCCGTGCTCGGCATGGTGTGGAATAACGGGGCGGTCGGCCGACACGGCTGGTCGGTCCAGCGATGATACTCGCATTGGCGCGGCGGCATCGGGTCGCCGCCCTGTTGCTGGTGGCGCTGGCGGCCGCGTTCGCCACGCGCGCCTGGTTCTTCGGCGATCCGGTCATCCAGATCGACGAGGAATTCTATCTGATGACGGGCGACCGGCTGCTCCACGGCGCGATCCCCTATGTCGACATCTGGGACCGCAAGCCGGTCGGCATCTTCCTGCTCTATGCGGGCATTCGCCTGTTGGGCGGCGAGGGGATTTATCAATATCAGGTGGTCGCGACCTTGTTCGCGGCGGCGACCGCCTTCCTCATATCGCTGATGGCGCTGCGCTTCTCGAATGGGCGCGGCGCCGCACTCGCGGGCGCGGCCTATCTGCTGTGGCTTTTGTTGTTCGACGGCGCGGGCGGGCAGACGCCGGTCTTCTACAATCTGTTCGTGGCGGCGGCGGGCGCGCTGGTCATGCATGCGGTGGTCGAGGAGACGTCGCACCGCCGCGTGTTCGATTTCGGCGCCGGTGCGATGCTGCTGATCGGGATCGCGCTGCAGGTAAAATATTCGGCTTTGTTCGAAGGCATATTCTTCGGCCTTGCGCTGATGTGGAAAGCGCGCCGAACCGGCGCATCCTACGCCGCCATCGCCGGTTATGCGCTGACGTGGGTTGGTCTGGCCCTGCTGCCGACGATCGCCGCGATCGCCTGGTATGCGCGCATCGGCCATCTCGACGCCTTCCTCTACGCCAATTTCGAATCGATCTTCCAGCGCGGGAAATGGCCCGTGCGGGACCTTGCCGAACGGATAGGGTCGATCGTCGGCCTGTCCCTGCCGCTGCTGCTCTGCGCCTATGTCGAGTGGCGCTCCCCCGATCGCGGACGCGCGCGGGATTTGTCGGATCCGCGCCGCTTCGCGTTAGGCTGGCTGGCGGCTTCGATCGTCGGCCTGCTCCTGTTCGGCACCTATTTCACGCATTATTTCCTGCCCGTGCTGGCGCCGCTGACCCTGTGCTGCGCGGCCTTGCTCGGCGATCGCCGCGCCGCCGTGGCGTTCAGCACCGCAAGCGGCGAGCGGCGGATATCGCTGGCGATGTTCCTTGCGATAACCGGCCTCGCGCTGGGGGCGCTGATCATTCCCAAACGCCTCAAGAATCGTGGGCACGACCCCGAGGTCCGGGCTGTGGCCTCGGTGATCAAGGCCAACCTGCACGGATGCATGCTGGTCTTCGACGGCGAGCCGATCCTCTATCTGCTCACCCAGGCCTGCCTGCCGACATCGCGGGTCTTTCCCAACCATCTGAACGATGGGGTCGAGGCAAACGCGGTGGGTCTCGATCCCAAAGCGGAAGTGCGCCGGATCATGCTTTCGGGCCGCGCCGACATCGTCGTCGGCTCCGACCGGCCGGATCCGGGCTATAATGCGGGCTCGCTCGCGATCGTGCGCAGCGCGCTCGCCGCGGATTACCGGCCGATCTTCAAGATCAAGATCGGTTCGCGCGAGCGGATCGTCTACAAACGCGTCGAGCGGAACGGCTATCCCAGGGACGCCGCGGAGGCCGCCGCCCAGCGCGCGACCGACCATCGGACGATCAGCTGAGAGATTTGGCGCTTACCGACGCGCCGCCAGGGTCCGTTTCGGTGAATTGTTAACCCTGACGGCTTAGCTTCAGCGGCGATGCGCGCGTTGCTGACCTTCTTGCTGCTTGCCCTCTGGGCGGCCGCCGCCGCCGCGGCCGTGCCGCAGGCCGACGCTTTGTGGCAGCAGGGCGATTATCGCGGCGCGTTCGCGCGGGCGATCGAACCCGCGATCCATGGCGACGCGCACGCCCAATATCTGATCGGCGAGGCCTATCGGCTCGGCCGTTCGGTCGACCCCAATTTTCCGCTGGCCGAAGACTGGTACGAGCGCGCTGCACGCCAGGGCGATGTCGGCGCGGCGACCGAGCTCGGCCTGCTGCTGATCGGCCAGCATCTCGAAGCGGCGGCGGCACCGTGGCTGACGATCGCCGCCCAGCATGGCGAGCCGCGCGCGCTCTGCTCGCTCGCGGCGCTTTACTATAATGGCGACGGCGTACCGCGTGACGAAGCGCGCGCCTTCGCCTTGATGTCGCGTGCCGCCGCCGCCGGATTGCCCGAGGCGCAGACCCGGCTCGCCACCTTGCGCACTTTGGTGTCGCCCGAAGTGCAAAGCCGGAGCACGGCACTCGGCGCGGCCGCGATTCCCGCGGCGGCACCGCTGCCCGTCGCCCCCGTGATCGAAACAGCGGAACGGTCCGCGAAGCCGGCCAGCCCCGTCCGCATCCAGGTCGGCGCATTCCGTTCGGCGACTGCGGCCGAGCAGGCATGGTCGAAGCTGACCGGCAAGATCGAAGGCATCGAGGCCGGCCACGCGGTCGTCCGTGCGGGCGCAATCTACCGTCTTCAGGCGCAGCTCGCCGACGATGATGCGGCGCGTGATTTCTGCCGCAAGTTGCAGGCGGCGGGCTGGCAGTTCCTGACGCGTCAGGGGAATGCAACCGGCCCCGTCAAGCTGACGGACCGCAATCGTTCAGCCGAGCGGCTTCGCCCAGATATAATCCTCAAACGCCACGTCGCCGACCATGAACGTCTGGCGAAAGCCGGTGTCGGCATAACCTTGGCGCGCATAGAAACGCTGCGCGCTTACATTGACCGTATACACGCAGAGCAGCAGGTGCCGCGCATCACGCGCGCGCGCTTCGTTTTCCGCCGCCTCCAGCAAACGTTTGCCCCAGCCGCCCGACTGCCACGGTCCCAGCAAATAAATGCGCTTCAATTCAAGATCGCCTTTTTCCGTCGGGCAATCGAGCGCGGGCGGGGTCAGCAAAGCATAGCCGACCGGCGCGCCAAGTTCGGTTTCCAATATCCACGCCGCTTTGTCCGGATCGCCGAGCAGCCGCTTATACCAGTCCGCCGAGTGGTAGGCGTCGATATGCGCCACGATGGCGTCGCCCGGATGATCGTGCGCGAAGCTATGCAGGAACGTGGCCGCACCGAGCAGAGCTAGCCGCGCGGCGTCGGCCGGAACCGCGCGCCGCAGGATCGGATCGCTCATGCGTAATCGGGGCCCAGTTCGGGATCGAGATCGCGCGGCCGCACGAAGCGGACGAGATCGCCGCCGCCCCGACCGACATCCTCCCAGCGATCGACCGCGAACACCATCTCGGCCAGACTCGCGGTCGGATATTTGACCTCGATTTCGCCGCGCGCACCGTCGGTTCGTTCGGGCACGAGCATCAGCACGAGTTGTTCCAGCCCGGGATTGTGTCCGACCAGCAGGATCGAATCCGCGTTTGCGGGCGCGTCGTGCACGACGTCGAGCAGTTCGTCGGGCGTGGCGAGATAGATGCGCCGTTCCCATTGCGGCGCGAGTCCGCCGCCATAGCCCGCCTCGACCTCCTGCAGCGTCTCGGCGACGCGGGTGGCGGGCGACGCGATCACCGCATCGAAGCGCAAAGCCTTGTCGCGCATATGACGGCCGATCGCACGCGCGGCGCGGCGGCCCTTGGCGTTGAGCGGACGATCGAAATCGCGCGCGACCGTACCGTCGTCGCCGGATTTCGCGTGCCGCAGCAGCGTCAGCCGCTTCATGCTTGCTCCGATATTCCCTCGCCCGCCCCTTGATGACCCAAAGATGCGACAGAAGGAAGGCGTGATGCGACGCGCACGACCGCTTCTTCCAGGCTCACGCGGGAAACCGTCACGCCAGGCGGGAACGCGTCGAGCAGCCGTGACGGCGTCGCCGACGACAAGAGGACGAACGTGCCGTGATCGCCCGCACGGCGGATCAGCCGGCCGAACGCCTGGGCGAGCCGGGCGCGAACGATGCGATCGTCGAACGCGGTGCCGCCGCCCGCCGCGCGGCGCGCGCCATGCAGCACGGTCGGGCGCGGCCAGGGCACGCCCTCCATCACCACCAGCCGCAGCGATTCACCCGGCACGTCGACGCCGTCGCGCAACGCGTCGGTGCCGAGCAGGCTCGCGCGCGGATCGTCGCGGAAGATGTCGACCAACGTGCCGGTGTCGATCGGATCGACATGCTGCGCGAACAGCGGGAGGCCTTCGCGCGCCAGACGATCGGCGATGCGGGCATGAACCGCGCGCAGCCGCTGGATCGCGGTGAACAGGCCGAGCGCGCCGCCGCCCGACGCTTCGATCAGCCGGGCATAGGCGCCCGCCAAAGCGGCGGTGTCGCCGCGCTTGATGTCGGTCACGATCAGCACTTCGGATTGCGCGGCATAATCGAACGGCGAGGGGGCGGCGAAGCGCACCGCCGCCTTGTCGAGGTGGAGCGCGCCGCTGCGCGCCTCGGCCACGTCCCAATCCTCGCCGCCGCGCAACGTTGCGGAGGTGACGATCAGCCCGTGCGCGGGCTTGAGCACGGTTTCGGCGAGCGGGCGGGTCGGGTCGAGCCAATGGCGATGCAGGCCGATATCGAATTCGCGCCCCTCGACCCGATCGACCGCGAGCCAATCGACGAAATCGGGATCGGCCGGGCCGCCCAGCCGTGCGAGCAAAGCGATCCACGCCGCGAGCGTCTGGCTGCGGCTGACCAGCCCGGCAATCGCACCTTCGACCCGCGCGCGCGCCGCCGTGTCGAGCCAGTCGGGCGCATCCTCCAGCACCGCCTGCAACCGCTGGCGCAGCCGCGCGAGCGGGCGGACCAAAGCCTCCAGCGCTTCGGCCGCGGGCGCCGCCGCCTCGATCAGGCCGGCGTCGAGTTCCGACGCATGCGTCTCGATCCCATAGCCCGCATCGGCCGCGCTCGCCCGGGCGTAGGTCGTGCTGCGCACCGCCGCGAGCAGCTTCTCGATCGGCCCCAGCGGCAGCTCCTCCGCCAGCCGGCCGAGCCAGCCGTCGCCCGGCAATTCGCGCGCGGCGGCGGACGCTTGCTCGATCGCGCGATGGCCGTCCTCGTCATAGGAAGCGACGTCGAGCAAGCGCGCCGCCAGACCCCGCCGCCGCCCGCGCGCCTTCGATTCGGGGCCCAGGATCCAGCGGCGAAGCTCGATCGTCTCCTGCCCCGTCAGCGCGGCGGCGAAGGTCGAATCGGCCGCGTCGAACAGGTGATGGCCCTCGTCGAACACGATCCGCGCGAGCGGTCGGCCCTCGTCCATCCGCCGCGATCCGAGGATCATCACCAGCGCATGGTTGGCGATCACCAGGTCGGCCTGGTCCGACGCGCGGCTGGCGCGTTCGATGAAGCATTTCCGGTAATGCGGGCAGCCGGCATAGACGCATTCGCCGCGCCGGTCGGTCAGCGCGGTCGATCCGGCGCGGCGAAACAAAGTCGGCAGCCAGCCGGGCAGATCGCCGCCGATCATGTCGCCGTCGCGCGTATAGGCCGCCCAGCGCGCGACCATCTGCGCCAGCACCGCCGCGCGATTCTGGAAACCGCCCTGCAGCGCATCCTCCAGATTGAGCAGGCACAGATAATTCTCCCGCCCCTTGCGGATCACCACCTTTTCCCGCCGGATCTTGTCGTCCGGGAAGACGCGCGCGCTTTCGGCGGCGAGCTGGCGTTGCAGCGCCTTGGTGTAGGTCGAGACCCACACCGGCCCGCCCGCCGCCGCGGCATGGAGCGAGGCCGGCGCGAGATAGCCCAATGTCTTGCCGATGCCCGTGCCCGCCTCGGCCAGCACCATATGCGGCCGTCCGGCGGCGTCGCGGGGATCGAAGGCGCGCGCGGCGCTGGCGGCATAAGCCCGCTGCCCCTCGCGCGGTTCGGCATCGCGGCCGACGAGTTGCGCCAGCCGCTCGAGCGTTTCTTCATCGCTCAGGCGATAGGGGCGCGGATCGGGCCGGGGCGGGGCTTCCTCCCATTGCGGCAATTTGGAGAAAAGCCAGCGCTCGGCCTGGGCCGGCTTCTCGATCAGCGGCGCGACCAGATTGGCCCAGGGCCAGCGCAGCCGGCCGAGCGCCTGCGCGCCGGTCCACGCGCCTTCGCGTTCCGGCCAGTCACGGTTGCCCAGCATCGCCAGCAGGCTGGCGGTGGCGGCCCGGAGGAAGGCGGCCGCCGATCCATCGTCGGCGGGCGGTTGGAGCCCGAGAGCGCGCGCCATGCCCGCCGGCGTCGGCACGACGAAGCGCGCGGGATGGATGAAGGCATAGAGTTCGAGCAGATCGAGCCCGGATAATTCGCTCAGGCCGAGCCGTGCCGCCACCAAAGGCGCATTGAGGACGATCGTCGGTGTCTCCGACGCCTGCGCGATCGCCTCGCCCCGGCCGAGCGCGCGCGTGCCCTCGGCTGTCGCCAGCCAGATGCCGCCATGGGTTGCATGCAGCGCGGGCAGCGGCGCGAGCGCGCTCACCCGCGGTCGAGCGAGGCGACGAATGCCGCCGCATCGGGCAGCCGGTCGAAATGGATATTGCCGTCGATGTCGGCGCAGGGATCCCCGGGCACCAGGATCAACGCCGCGGGCCCGTTACCCTTGCGGTCGAGCATGCCGATTATGCCGCCCAGCACGCGTTCGCGCCCGATCTCCATCAGCGGCGCCCGCATCCAGGGCAAAGTCCACAACACCCGGCGATCGGTGACCGAGACGCTGATGAAGGGCGATCGCAGCACCGCCAGCAGGAATCCCGGAAAGCGCCGCATCAGCAGCACGAACACCGCGATCACCAGCAGGCCGAGCACGGAACTCGCCCCGATCGAAAAGGCATAATCGCTCGTACTGCTCGGCGCGGGCCACCAGATCGCCCACAGGAAACCGATCAAAGTGAAGCTTTGCAGCCCCACGAATACAACGACCGTCCCCGCGCCGGAGGGAATCGCCCTGATGCCGGGCCGCGCGACGTAGAAGGTGCGCTCGGCGACCGGATCGAGCCGGCGGATATAGGGGACGGGCAGATTGGCGTCGGGGGGCAAAATCTCCATCGCTCTCGCCTGCGCCTCCTCGGGGTACAGCGTGACTCTGCTTCCCACACTCGACTACCGCCCCTAAAGGCGCTCGCCTGAACCTTAGTGAAACCGGGAACAAATGGCAAACGAACTGCGCGACGCCGCGCTCGCCTCCAAGGCGTGGCCCTATGAGGAAGCGCGCAAACTGCTCGCCCGCTATCCCCAAGGCGCGCCGGCCAAAGGTCATGTCCTGTTCGAGACCGGCTACGGCCCGTCGGGCCTGCCGCATATCGGCACGTTCAACGAAGTGCTGCGCACGACGATGGTGCGCCATGCCTATGAAGCCATGTCGGACGTGCCGACCCGGCTGGTCGCGTTCAGCGACGACATGGATGGCCTGCGCAAGGTGCCCGACAATGTCCCCAACCAGGCGATGCTGACCGAGCATCTCGGCAAGCCGCTGACGCGCATCCCCGATCCGTTCGGCAAGTTCGAAAGCTTCGCGCACCACAACAACGCGATGCTGCGCTTATTCCTCGACCGGTACGGCTTCGATTATGAATTCCTGTCGGCGACGGATTATTACACGACCGGCCGTTTCGATGACGCGCTCAAGAACGTGCTGCGCCATTACGACGCGATCATGGGCGTGATGCTGCCGTCGCTGCGGGCCGAGCGCCAGGCGACTTACTCGCCGGTGCTGCCGATTGATCCGCGCACGGGGATCGTGCTGCAGGTGCCGGTCGAGGTGGTCGATGCCGATTCCGGCCTGATCCGCTACACCACGCCCGATGGCGACACGCACACCACCACCGCGCTTGGCGGTGCGGCCAAGCTGCAATGGAAGGTCGACTGGGCGATGCGCTGGGTCGCATTGGGCGTCGATTATGAGATGGCGGGCAAGGATCTGATCGATTCGGTGATCCAGTCGTCGAAAATCTGCCGCGTGCTGGGCGCGAAGCCGCCCGAGGGCTTCAATTACGAGATGTTCCTCGACGAAAATGGCGAGAAGATCTCCAAGTCCAAGGGCAACGGCCTCAGCCTCGAACAATGGCTGACCTATGGCCCGCAGGAGAGCTTGGCTTACTTCGCCTATCGCGAACCCAAGCGCGCGAAAGCGCTCCACATCGGCGTGATTCCGCGCGCGATCGACGATTATTGGAAGTCGGTTGCCGACTATCCCACGCAGGAACTGCCGCAGAAGCTCGGCAACCCGGTCCACCACATCCACAACGGCGATGTGCCGGCGGAGGTGCTGCCGGTCAGCTTCGGGCTTCTGCTCAACCTGGTCGGCGTGATCGGCAATGCCGATCGGGCGGTGGTGCGCGACTATCTCGAGGCCTACCGCCCCGGCACGCAGCATCCCGCGCTCGACGCGCTGATCGGCCATGCGCTCGCCTATCATCGCGATTATGTCGCGCCGACGCTCAAGCGCCGCGCGCCCACGCCCGAGGAAGCCGCCGCGCTGCGCGATCTCGATGCCCGGCTCGCCGCGCTCGACGGCAGCGACGATCTCGCCGCCGCCGCGCAGAACGAGGTCTATGAGGTCGGCAAGGCTCATTACGGCCAGGAGAAATTGCGCGACTGGTTCAAGGCCTTGTACGAGACGTTGCTGGGTTCCGAGCAAGGTCCGCGCATGGGCAGCTTCATCGCATTATACGGTCTCGCCAATAGCCGCGCGCTCATCGCCGACGCGCTGACAGAGAGAGGCTGACGGATCGTTTCGCAACGCGGAGCTTTCTCCAAATCCATGACAAAAATAAAAACAGCCCTTGGGGTGGGCGCGATCTCTCTGTTGCTGGCGCTCGCCAGCCCGCTCGCCGCCGCCACCCCGCGCGAATTGCTCACCCAGGCATCGTTCCAGACGACCGACAAATCGGCCGCGCTGGCGCTGATCAACCAGGGCCTGGCCATGGCCGAGGCGATGCTCGCCGCCAATCCCGGCGACCGGGAGGCGCAGATGCAGCATGCCGTCGCGATCGGCGACCGCGCGCACCTCACCCATTCGCCCGGGGACGCCAAGATGGCGCGGCACATGTTCGAAGCCTTCCTCGCCGCCAATCCGCGCGATCCGGAAGCGCATCTTGCGGTCGCGACCTGGCATCTCGACACGGTCGACGCAGGCTTCTTCGCCACCACAATGCTGGGCGCGAAGAAGGAAATCGGGCTGGCCGAGCTCGACAAAGCGGTCGCACTCGGCGGCGGCCGCCCCTTCTTCACCGGGTTCGCCGCCCTGATGCGAATCCGCCTCAATCCCCGGGACGTCGCCGCCGCGCGCAGTCTTGCCGAACAGGCCGCCGCCGCGCCCGCGCCAACCTTGCTCGATCGCATCGCCAAGCATCAGGCGCAGGCGCTGCTGATCCCGCTGCGTTCGGGCGACGGCCGCACCGCCGCCCTGCTGGCCAAGAAGCTGCTTCCGTTCGGGCGACTTTAGTTTGGTAGAGCCGCACCGGCCCGCACCCCACCCGGCCTCCCAACAGGTTATTCTATGAGAGGCCGGGTGGGGGTGCGGGCCGGTGCGGCCACGTGACGAAAAAACCCGGGCGGTTTCCCGCCCGGGTCGTCTTCACGCAACGCTACGTACAGACTTAAAAGAAGAAGCCGTTATTGACCTCGAGCACGCGGCCGCTGCGGATATCGATCAGCACCACGTCGTTGCCGTAGCGAACCCAGCGCTGGTAGCCGAGCACCGGGCGCAGGTGATAACGATAGGGGTCGATCCAGTAGCGGCGGTCGTAAAAGGTCGGCGTGAAGCGATAGCCGACCGTCACCGGCCGCCAGCGATAGCCGCGCGGGCCGACCCAGGCCGGACCGCGATAGACGTCGGGGTGGCGGCCGCGATAGTCGCGCCAATCGCCCCGATATTCGCGGCGTGCATCGCGCACGTCGCGGCGGTCATCGCGAATCTGCGCCGGCGCGGCGCCATGACGATAATCGCGCGCGACGTCGCGCTGCTGGTCGCGGACGTCGCGACGGTCATGACGCAGCTCGTTGTTCTGCGCCTGAGCGATGGTCGGAACGATCGTGGCGGCCAGAAGACCGGCAAGTATGGCTTTGCGCATCGTCTACTCCTTTCCCTTATAAACTCGACTGGAAGCACAAACACGCTTCCGTCGATTACCCGTCTAATGCTGATTCGATGAACGGGCTTCGAATGTGTTTGTCAGCTTAGGGAAAGACTTGGCCGGCACTGATTTCTCAGCGCCGGCCAGCAGGATTATTAGAAGAAGAAATTAGGAATGCTGTCAACGACTTCACCGCTGGTCACGTCGACCAGGACGGCGTCATTATAGTAGCGGACCCAGCGCAGCGGCCATTCCACCGGCGGAAGCCGATATTGATAGGGGTCCGCCAGCCAGTAGCTCGAGCCGTAGAACAGGGGCTCGAGGAAGAAGCCCGCATAGACCGAGCGGTAATGAAAGCCGCGCGGTGCATTATAACGGCTGCGGAACAGGTCGCGGTGGCTGTTGCGCCAACCCTGCCAGTTATAACGGTTGTCATTGCGCCAGCGGTTGCTGTCCCAGCGATGGCCGTTGTTATTCCACTGGTGGCTGTTGCCGTTCCAGTTGTTGCCACCGGGGCGATAGCCATTGCCGTTCGGGCGATGATCGCCGTTGTTCCACTGCCCGTGGTTATTATTGTCGCCGCGACGATCGTCGTTGCGGCGGCCGTCATTCTGGCCGTTGCGGTTGTCACCATTGCGGTTGTCGTTGCCGCGCCACTGGCCACGATCCTGCCCGACCTGAACCGGGTTGATCGCCTGCGGCGGCGTCGGACGAACATTGTTGTCGCGATTGCCCTGCCAGCCATTGCCGGGTCCGCGATCGCCGCGTCTCTGGTTGCCCTGCCCGTTGCCGCGATTTTCGTGCTGCTGCGCCAGCGCCTGGACCGCCGGCTGACCCCCGCCGGAATTGCCGCGTGAGCCGGCATTGCCATGATCGCCGGCCTGCAGCGGCATCGGCACCGCGGCCGGGGCGTGCTGCGCCTGCGGCGGCGCCGGGCGGGCGCCACGATCACCACCGCGATCACCATTATGGTCATGGCGCGGATTCTGGTCGTCGGCATAGGCCGCGGCCGGCATCACCGCGATCACCGCGGCGGCAAGCAGAGCTGTCCTTATGCTTTTCATCTGCGTCTCTCCTCTCTGCGGAAGCACATCTGCCCCGTCATTAACGCTTGTATGAACGATCGGGCGTGATTGATGGCTGAATTGATCCGTCAGCGTTCAGAAAGCTTCCGGGCTCGCTTTATTTATGAACGGGCGTCAGCGCCGGCACGGCGGCGGCGGCATCTTCTGGGTCGATATCGGGCGGCGGCGCGGCCGCGATCGCATTGCCGTGGCTCGCCTCGGCGGCGCGGCGGATCGCGCGGCGGATACGCGGATAGGTGCCGCAGCGGCATAGGTTGGTGATCGCCTCGTCCATCTGCGCGTCGCTGGGGTTGGGGTTGTGTGCCAGCAGCGCCGCCGCCGCCATCAGCACGCCCGACATGCAATAACCGCACTGAGGCACATTCTCCGCCGCGAATGCCTGCTGCAGCGGGTGACTGCGGTCACCGCTCAGCCCCTCGATCGTGGTGACGAAGCTGCCTTCGATCGCGCCGATCGTGACCTGACATGAACGGCGCGCAGCGCCGTCGACATGCACCGTACAGGCCCCGCACTGGCCCGCGCCGCAGCCATATTTGGTGCCGGTCATGTTCGACGCATCGCGCAACGCCCACAGAAGCGGGGTTTCGGGATCCATCTTGTAATGGACGGGCTCGCCATTGACGGTGAAGCGGGTCATCGCGGGCCACAGTATAAAGCGTGTGCCTGATTGGAAAGCGCCGACACGTGCCCCATCTCCCGTTTATGCGCCAACCGAGCCTTTTCCTTCCCCATGGCGGGGGGCCCTGTTTCTTCCTCAACCCTGACGGGTCCTGTCCGCCCGTCTGGCAGCCGATGCGCGATTATCTGAGCGGCATCCTGCCGTCCTTGCCCGAACAGCCCAAGGCGATCCTGATCGTGTCGGGCCATTGGGAGGAAGCGGACTTCACCGTCCACACCGGCGAAAAGCCCGGATTGCTGTTCGATTATTACGGCTTTCCAGAGCACACCTACCAGTTGCGCTGGGATGCGCCCGGTGCGCCCGATCTGGCGCGAAAGGTGGAAGCGTTGCTGACCGAGGCCGGTTTCACGGTCGGTGAAAATGCCACGCGCGGCTGGGATCATGGCGTATTCATTCCGCTAAAGGTCGCGGTGCCTGACGCCGATATCCCGACCGTGCAACTCTCGCTGCGCAAGGATCTCGATCCCGCAGCGCATATCCGCGCCGGCCAGGCCCTCGCCGCCTTGCGCGACGAGGGCGTGCTGATCGTCGGATCGGGCATGAGCTTCCACAATATGCGCACGCTGGGACAAGATGTGAGCGCGCAGGCCGATCTGTTCGACGATGCGCTGAGTGCGGCGGTGACCGATCCAGACCCGGATTCGCGCCGCGCCCGCGTCGCCGCCTGGGCATCCTTGCCGCAGGCGCGGTTCGCCCACCCCCGCGAAGAGCATCTGATACCGCTGATGGTCGCACTCGGCGCCGGCGGGAACGATTCGGTAGCCCACGCCTTTCGCAATCATGTGATCGGCTGGACGGTATCCGCTTTCCGCTTCGGCTGAGAAATGCCCCTGAGGGTTGTCGAATCACCTTCACGCTGTTAGGGGCGCCGCTTCCGACGCGGGCATCGTTCGCGGCGACAATCTTTTATTGCCGGCTGGCGGACGCGTAAGCCGTACTGGAGAATTGGTTTTTTATGCAGATCATCGTTCGCGATAACAATGTCGACCAGGCCCTGCGCGCGCTCAAGAAGAAGCTGCAGCGCGAAGGCGTGTATCGCGAAATGAAGCTGCGCCGTCATTACGAGAAGCCGTCGGAAAAGCGTGCACGCGAACGTGCCGCCGCGATCCGCCGCGCCCGCAAGCTGGAGCGCAAGCGCACCGAGCGCGATCAGGCCCGCTAAGGCCTGATACTTATATGTCGGATGTGACCGCCGTTCCGCTCCGCCCCGTGGGCAAGAGCGGGATTATCGCCTTGTGGGCCGGGATCGCCATCCTGCTCGCCGCTGGTGTCGGCGGCGGCGTCTATGCCAGCACCGCGCCGCGCGCGGCCGCCGGCGCCTCCCCCGCCATGGCCAAGCTGCCGGCGGCGGACTTCCTCGCCGCCAACGGCAAGCGCCACGGCGTCACGACGACCGCTTCCGGCCTCGAATATCAGGTGATCAAGCCCGGTGCGGGTCCGACTCCGACCGCGGGCGACGTCGCTCTGGTCGATTATCGCGGCACGCTCACCAGTGGCGCCGAGTTCGATGCGAGCAAGCCGGGCCAGCCGGTGCCGATGCCGATCGCGCGTGTCGTACCGGGCTTTGCCGAAGCCTTGATGCTGATGCCGAAGGGCGCGACCTATCGCGTGTGGCTGCCGCCGGCCAACGCCTATGGCGCCGACGACCAGCGCGACGAGAACGGCAAGGTCGTGATCCCCGGCAATTCGGTGCTGGTGTTCGATATCACGATGCACGAATTCCAGGCGATGCCGGCGGGTGCCGTTCCGGGAATGTAAGGCTCAGGACGCTTTGGCGTCCACGGCGGCCTGCTCGCTCCGTTCTTCGAGCAAAACCTTCACCATCGCCACGATCGGATCGGCCAAAGCCAGGCCGAGGATGCCGAACAGCGCCCCGAACAATAGCTGGCAGCCCAGCACCAGCGCCGGCGGCAGATCGACCGCGCGCCGTGCGACCATCGGCACCACGACGTAGCCGTCGAATGTCTGCACCGTGACATAGACGATGACCGCGCCGATCCCGATATTGGTGCTCGCCGAGAAACCGACCAACATGATCAGCGCGCCGGACACGAGCCCGCCGATATTGGGCAGGAAGGCGAGCAGGCCGGTCAGCACGCCGAGCAAAGGCGCCATCGGCACGCCGATCAGGGTCAGCGCGATGCCGACGAACAGGCCCTCGACCGCCATGCCGACCAATCGGCCCGCCATCAGCCGGCGCAGCGTGTGGCCCATCTTGTCGGCGGTGTTGTAGAAATCCCGGCGCCGCGCCATCGGCAGCATCCAGGCGACGCCGCGCTCGTACAGACGCGGCTCCATCGCGATGAACAGGCCGAGCACGATGATCGCGACAAGGCTGGAAATACCGCCAAGCGCGGTGCCAAGCACCGCCGTCACCTGTCCGAACGAGCCGACCAGCTGCTGGCCGATCTGCGCCGCGCCTTCCTTGGGCGGCACGAACCCCATCCGGTGACCATAGTCGACCAGGTGGTTGATCTGCCCCATCACTACCGCGCGCAATGCTTCGAACTGCCCGGCGAGCTGGCTGCCCGCGATGATGAAGAAACCCACCAGGAAGCAGGCGACCAGGATCGAGACGATCGCGAGCCGGATGCCGCGTCCGATGCGCGGGAAGGCCTTGCCCAGCAACCGCACGCCGCCGTCGAGCAGCGCCGCGAACACCACGCCGCCGACGATCAGCAGCAATGGCTGGGCGAGGAACCAGACCAGCACCACGCATACGGCCATCCCGATCCATACCGCCGCCTTATGGAATTCGCGGCTGGTGGCGGGATCGGTGAAATCCGAGGGGCCCGGCTCTTCGCGCGGACGGGTCTGGCGGGGTGGGCGGCTCATTGACCGTTCCTCTGCGGATGCAGGCTGGTGCCGGCGCGGCCGTTGCGCAGCGCGGTGAACCAGCTGATCGGATTCCACAGCGCGCCGTTGCCGTCATAGCTGTGGGTGATGAAGTCGGCGCGGCCGCTGATGGTTTCAATCGGGATCGGGCCGCCCAGGCCATTATATTGCGGCGGCACGCGGCTGTCGGCCGATTCGTCGCGATTGTCGCCCATCACGAACACCTGGCCCGGCGGCACCGTGACTTCCGGACAATCGTCGAATTCGGACGGGAAATAGCCCATGTCGATCGTGTCGTAGCTCACGCCGCTCGGCAGCGTCTCGCGAAAACGCGGCAGCGCGCAATAGAGATTGCCGTCGGCACCGACCGTCCGGAAACCCTGCTCATGCCCCGTCGCGCACGGCAGATTGGCGTCGATCGGGATCATCGCCGGCGTTTCCTGGACGCGTTTCACCGGCACGCCATTGAGGATGATCACGCCTTCCTTCACCGCGATCCTATCACCAGGCAGCCCGATCACGCGCTTGATCAGATCCTCGCCGTCGCGATCCAGCGTGACGACATCGCCCCGGCTGGGCAATCGCCCGAAGAGGCGACCCTGCATGATCGGCAAAATGTGGAATGCCGCCGACGCATAGGACCAGCCATAGGGATATTTGGTCACGACCAGCCGGTCGCCCTTGATCAGGGTCGGCATCATCGATTCCGATGGAATATAGAACGGCTTGGCGACGAAGCTCCACACCGCCAGCACCGCCAGAATCATCCAGGCGATGCCGCGCAATTCCTCGATCCAGCGGCTGCGGCCGGGCGCGGGGGCGCCCGAAACCTGTTTCGCGCCGGATCCGGCCTCGTTCATCCGGCCGGGGTGCCGCGCTGCGGATGCAGGCTGGTACCGGCGCGGCCGTGGCGCAGCGCGCTGAACCAGCTGATCGGATTGAAGTAGCTGGTCGACCCGTCATAGCTGAAGGTGATGAATTCGGCGCGGCCGCCAAGATTCTCCCACGGGATCGGCCCGCCCAGACCCTGAAGGTACGGGGGCACGCGGCTGTCGGCCGATTCGTCGCGATTGTCGCCCATCACGAACACCTGCCCCTCGGGAATCGTCATTTCCGGGAAATCGTCCGGAATGCCGGGCGTATAGCCGTCGTCGATCGTGTCGTAGCTGACGCCGTTGGGCAAGGTTTCGCGATAGCGCGGCAATTCGCAATAGCGCTTGCCGTCGGGGGCGACCGTCAGGAATGGCGCCTCGCGCTCGTTCGAGCAGGGCACGTTCGCGTCGACCGGAATCATCGCCGGCGCTTCCTTGACGCGCTTCACCGGCACGCCGTTGAGGATGATCACGCCTTCGCGCACCTCGATCCGGTCGCCGGGCAGCGCGATCACGCGTTTGATATAGTCCGAATCCTCCGCCGGCGGCTTCAGGATCACGACATCGCCCCGCTGCGGCATCCGGCCGAACAGGCGGCCATGGATGAAGGGCAGCAGGTGGAAGGGTGCGGGCGAGACGTAGGAGAAACCGTAGGGATATTTGGTCACGACCAGCCGGTCGCCCTTGATCAAGGTCGGCATCATCGATTCCGACGGGATGTAGAAGGGCTTGGCGATGAAGCTCCACACCGCCAGCACGGCCAGGATGAGCCAGGCGAAGCTCTTGATTTCCGCCACCCAGTCCGTCGCGGGTTTGTCGGTTCCCTTGGTCATGGGAACGCTCACGTCAGGCTCGCTCAAACTCAAAAATCCCCGTTCAGATCGGACGCGCGTACAGGATGACGAACGCCTGCGCCCATGGATGGTCGTCCGTGAGCGTTACATGAATGTCCACCGCGTGGCCCGGTGGGGTCAAAGCGTCAAGCTTCGCCTTGGCCCCACCCGTGAGCGCCAGCGTCGGCGCGCCCGAGGGCAGATTGACCACGCCGATGTCCTTCATGAAGACACCCTGATTGAAGCCCGTGCCGATCGCCTTGGAGAAGGCCTCCTTGGCGGCGAAACGCTTGGCGTAGGTGCCCGCGCGCGTCATCACGCGCTTCTCCGCCTTGGCGCGCTCCACATCGGTGAAGACGCGATCGATGAATCGCTCGCCGAACCGGTCCAGCGACGCCTGGATCCGCTCGATATTGCAGAGGTCGGAGCCGAGCCCGACGATCACGCTTGAAGACTCATCGGGCCACATCCATCGCCGCGCGCATCCGCCGTACCGCTTCCTCCAGCCCGACGAAGATCGCCTCGCCGATCAGGAAATGACCGATATTGAGCTCGGCGATCTGCGGGATCGCGGCCACAGGCGCGACATTGTCATAGGTCAGGCCGTGGCCGGCATGCGGCTCGATCCCGTTCTTGGCGGCGAGTGCCACCATGTCGGTAATACGCCGCAACTCGTCGGCGCGCGCGGCCCCGGTCCGGTGCGCGTAGCGGCCGGTGTGGAACTCGACCACCGGCGCGCCAAGCGCGATCGCGGCTTCGACCTGCGACGGCGTCGGCTCGATGAACAGGCTGACGCGTATGCCGGCGTCTCCCAACGTCTTCACGATCGGCGCCAGCGTCTCGCGATGGCCGTCGGCGTCGAGCCCGCCCTCGGTCGTCCGCTCCTGCCGCTTTTCTGGCACGATGCAGGCGGCATGGGGCCGATGTTTGAGCGCGATGCCGACCATTTCCTCGGTCGCCGCCATCTCGAAATTGAGCGGCAACGCGATCGCGCGCGTCAGCCGTTCGATATCCTTGTCGGTGATATGGCGCCGGTCCTCGCGCAGATGCGCGGTGATGCCGTCGGCGCCGGCTTTGGCCGCGATCTCGGCGGCGCGCACCGGATCGGGATGCTCGCCGCCGCGCGCATTGCGCACGGTCGCGACGTGATCGATGTTCACGCCCAGACGGAGTCTGGTGCTCATGGCTTGGCTCTGCTGCCGGGCTTGATCGCGGGAATCGCCGCCAGTTCGGGCGGCAGCGCGTCGGCCGCATAAGTCGGCACTTCCAGCCGGATCAACGGGAAGAAGGGCACGCCCAGATCGGCGGTGCCATTGGACCGGTCGACCAAAGCGGCGGCGGCGATGACCTGGCCGCCCGCTTCCTCGATCGCCTTGATCGCCTCGCGCGACGAAAGGCCGGTGGTGACGACATCCTCCATCATCAGCACTTTCTGTCCGGGCGCGAGCGCGAAGCCGCGCCGCAGCCCGAATGTGCCCTCCGGCCGCTCGAGGAACATCGCGTCGAGGCCGAGCGCGCGGCCCATTTCATGCCCCGCGATCACGCCGCCCATCGCGGGCGACACCACCGCCTGAAGCTGGTCGCGGATCTCTGCCGGGATCCGCGCGGCCAGCGCGTCGGCGAGCTTTGCCCCGCGTGCGGGGTTCATCAGGACGCGCGCGCATTGCAGGTAACGCGGGCTGCGCAGGCCCGACGACAGGATGAAATGGCCTTCCAGCAGCGCGTCGGCAGCGCGGAATTCGGCCAGCACCTCGTCGTCGGTCATCCTCGGCTTCCCCGCTTGATTGTCGGCCTGCGCGATAGACGTGGCCGCGCGTGCCTTCAACAGCTTGCATTTCCGCCCGAACCGGTGTTGAGACGGCCCCCGGGCACGTCCGGTCGCACTGGTCGCGCGCTGCCACCCAAAGGTCTCGAACTGGGGAACGATCCGAGTGCTGAAGACGATCCGGGGCGCCGTCCTCGCCATGTTTATGGGGCTCGCCGCGCTTGGCGCCGCGCCCACTCTCGCGCAAGCGACCGTCACCACGTCTCAGACGGTGACGCCGAATCCGGGCGCACCCACGCCGAGCCCAACCCCGAATGTAGTGGCGGCCAAGCCGGGCGATATCGTCCATCTCGCGCCGACGCCGGGCATCGGCATGCCGACCGACCGCATCGGCCTCCAGCCGCAATTCACCGAGATCGGGCACGAGGCGGAACGCTTCCACAATTGGATCCTCGTGCCGATGATGGCGATCATCTCGTTCTTCGTGCTGTTCCTGCTGATGTGGGTGATCTACCGCTATCGTGCGGCCAGGAATCCGATCGCGTCCAGGACACACCACAATACGGTGATCGAAATCATCTGGACCTTGTTCCCGGTGCTGATCCTGGTCGGCATCGCGATCCCTTCGATCAAGCTGCTGGCGCATCAATATTCGCCGCCCAAGGCCGACATCACGATCAAGGCGATCGGCAACCAATGGTATTGGACCTATCAGTATCCGGACAATGGCGACTTCGAAGTCGTGTCCAACATGCTGAAGGAAAAGGACGAGGTTACCGGCAAGGAAAAGGCCCGCACCGACGCCGATGGCCCGCGCCTGCTCGCGGTTGACGAACGCATGGTGGTTCCCGCCGGCGCGGTCGTGAAGGTGATCACCACCTCCAACGACGTGATCCATTCGTGGGCGCTGCCCGCCGCCTGGGTGAAGATGGATGCCGTTCCCGGCCGCCTCAACGAAACCTGGTTCAAGATCGATCGCCCCGGCGTCTATTTCGGCCAGTGTTCGGAATTGTGCGGTGCGCGTCACGCCTACATGCCGATCGCGGTCGAGGTTGTGCCCCCGGCGCAGTTCGCGCAGTGGATCGCCTTCAAGGGCGGCACGCTGAAGGGCGCCAAGACCCCCGATTCGACCGCCGGCTCACCCGCGACCGAAGGCAAGGCTGCTGCCGGCCCGGTTGCGGCCACGCCAGCCGTGCCCGGCACGACCGGCAAGCCCGCCACTGATTCCCAGCCTGCCGTCGCGCAGAACTGAAGGCTCGAGTAGATGACCGATATCGCCGCCCACCCCAGCCATTTCCATGCGGACCATGGGCATGAGCATCACGACGCCGATCACAAGCCGGCTTTCTTCCAGCGTTGGTTCATGTCGACCAACCACAAGGACATCGGCACGCTCTACCTGATCTTCGCGATCTGCGCGGGCATCATCGGCGGCGTTATTTCCGGCATGATGCGCGCCGAACTGGCGCATCCCGGCATCCAGTATCTCGGCCACTGGTACGAGATGCTGCACGGCGCCGGCACCGCCGACCAGGCGCACCATCTGTGGAACGTGCTCGTCACCGCGCACGGCCTGATCATGGTCTTCTTCATGGTCATGCCGGCGATGATCGGCGGCTTCGGCAACTGGTTCGTCCCGATCATGATCGGCGCGCCGGACATGGCCTTCCCGCGCATGAACAATATCTCGTTCTGGCTGCTGGTCCCGTCCTTCATCCTGCTGCTGGGCTCGACCTTCTTCTCGGGCGGCACCGGGCCGGGCGCGGGCACGGGCTGGACGGTCTATGCGCCGCTCTCGACCTCGGGTTCGCCCGGACCGGCGGTTGACATGGCGATCCTGTCGCTCCACCTCGCCGGTGCCTCGTCGATCCTGGGCGCGATCAATTTCATCACCACCATCCTGAACATGCGCGCGCCGGGCATGACGCTGCACAAGATGCCGCTCTTCGCCTGGTCGGTGCTGGTCACCGCCTTCCTGCTGCTGCTGGCGCTGCCGGTGCTGGCGGCCGCGATCACGATGCTGCTGACCGACCGCAATTTCGGCACGACCTTCTATGATGCGTCGGGCGGCGGCGATCCGATCCTGTACCAGCATCTGTTCTGGTTCTTCGGCCACCCCGAAGTCTACATCATGATCCTGCCGGGCTTCGGCATGGTCAGCCACATCATCTCGACCTTCTCCAAGAAGCCGGTGTTCGGCTATCTCGGCATGGCTTACGCCATGGTCGCGATCGGCGTGGTCGGCTTCATCGTGTGGGCGCACCACATGTTCACGACCGGTCTGTCGGTCGACACGAAGATGTATTTCACCGCCGCGACGATGGTGATCGCGGTGCCGACCGGCATCAAGATCTTCTCGTGGATCGCGACGATGTGGGAGGGTTCGCTCTCCTTCAAGACGCCGATGCTGTGGGCGATCGGCTTCATCTTCATGTTCACCGTCGGCGGCGTGACCGGGGTGCTGCTCGCCAATGGCGGCATCGATAATTATTTCCAGGACACCTATTACGTGGTGGCGCACTTCCACTACGTGCTGTCGCTGGGCGCGGTCTTCTCGCTCTTCGCCGGCTTCTATTACTGGTTCCCGAAGATGTCGGGCCGCATGTACAACGAGCTGCTCGGCCAGGCGCACTTCTGGATTTTCTTCGTCGGCGTGAACGTGCTGTTCTTCCCGATGCACTTCCTCGGCATGGAAGGCATGCCGCGCCGTATCCCGGACTACACGCCCGAATATGAAAAGTGGAACAGCATCGCGACCCACGGCTACGAGATCATGGCGTTCAGCATGATCCTCTTCTTCGTCAACGTGATCTATTCGCTGATCGCGGGCCCGAAGGCGCCGAACAATCCGTGGGGCGAGGGTGCGACGACGCTCGAATGGACGCTGTCGAGCCCGCCGCCCTACCACCAGTTCGAGCAGCTCCCGCACATCGACTGACGCGCCGGACTTGTGGACAAGAATCAGCGCTCCGGGGCAACCCGGGGCGCTTTTTCTTTGCGTGTCGGAGATTGCGGGAAGGCGAGCGTGCCGCGAAGGCCCGACAGGTCGGAGCAATGGCTTTCACGAATCTTCGGCAGAGCCTATAGCGCCCGGCAAATGCCCTCCCCCGCCATTCCCACCACCCCCGCATTGCCGGCCGAATGGCGCGATTTCCTCGCGCTGACCAAGCCGCGCGTGATGACCCTGGTGGTGTTCACCGCTCTGTGCGGGCTGCTGGCGGCGCGCACGCATATCAACCCGATCCTCGGCTTCACCGCGATCCTGTGCATCGCGGTCGGTGCGGGCGCCTCGGGCGCGCTCAACATGTGGTACGAGGCCGATCTCGACGCCAATATGAAGCGCACCAAAGGCCGGCCGCTCCCGGCTGGGCGGATGGACCGCCAGTCGGCGCTCCATTTCGGGGTCGCGCTCGCGGTCGGTTCGGTGCTGGTGATGGGGCTGGCGATCAACCTGCTCGCCGCCGCGATCCTGGCGGTGTCGATCCTGTTCTATGTCCTGGTCTACACCGTCTGGCTCAAGCGCCGGACGCCGCAGAATATCGTGATCGGCGGCGCCGCCGGTGCCTTCCCGCCGCTGATCGGCTGGGCTGCCGCGACCGGGCATATCAGCCTGCTGCCAGTCCTGCTGTTCCTGCTCATCTTCCTGTGGACGCCGCCCCATTTCTGGGCGCTCTCCCTGTTCGTGCGCACCGATTATGCGGCCGCCGGCGTGCCGATGCTGCCGGTGGTGGCGGGCATCAAGGCGACGCGCCGTCAGGTGTTGATCTACACTTTGCCGATGGTGGCGGCGGCGGTCGTGCCGTGGCCACTCGGGCTGACCGGCGCGATTTATGGTGGCACAGCAGGCCTGCTTAGCGCCTGGTTCCTGTTGCTCGCGATCCGCGTCTCGATCAGCACGGAGGCCGATCAGGCGCTGATGAAGCCCGAGCGCGCTTTGTTCAAATTCTCGATCCTGTACCTGTTCGTCCTGTTCGGGGCGCTCGTGGTCGACCGTCTGGTGCTTGCATGACCCCTGAATTCGAAGCCGAATATCGTCGCCGCCAGCGCGCCCGCGCCAAGGTGACGGGCTGGTTGCTGGGCGCGCTCGTGATTCTGTTCTTCGGCATCGCCATCGCCCGGATGATGTGATGGCGAGCTCGCCGCAACTCGATCGCGCCAAGAAGCGCACCGGCCTGCTGATGGTGCTGGTCGTGGCCGCCATGGTCGCCCTGGGGTTCGCGAGCGTGCCGCTTTACCGCATGTTCTGCCAGGCGACCGGCTGGAACGGCACCGTCCAGGAACGATTGAACGCGGTCGCGCCCGGCCCGGTCGTCGGCCGTTTCGTCAATGTCCGCTTCGACGCCAATGTCTCGCCCAGCCTGCCCTGGGGGTTCGAGCCCGATCGGCGCGTGACGCATGTCGCGGTCGGGGCGCGGCAGATGGCCTTCTTCACCGCGGTCAACAATAGCGATCACCCGATCACGGGCACCGCCGCGTTCAACGTGACCCCGCCCCAGGCCGGGCAGTATTTCGTGAAAATCCAGTGCTTCTGCTTCACCGAGCAGACGCTGCAGCCGCACGAACGGGTGCGGATGCCGGTGGTGTTCTACGTCGATCCGGGCTTCGCCAAGGATCCCGACGCCAACGACATCAGCGAAATCACGCTTTCCTATACATTTTACCCGGTAGCGAAGCCGAAAACGGCAAGCTAAGGGACATTCAAACTAGCCTTACGGGGACCGACGAGCATGGCCGGAGCGAAGAGCCACGAATATCATATCCTGCCGCCGAGCATCTGGCCGCTGATCGGCGCTTTCTCGGCGCTGGCGATGGCCTCGGGCGGCATCATGTGGATGCACAGCGCGCCGTTCGGCGGCTGGCTGTTCTTCGCCGGCGTGATCGGCGTGCTCTTCACGATGTTCTCCTGGTGGTCGGACGTGATCGCCGAGGCCAAGGCCGGCGATCACACGCCGGTCGTGGCGCTCCATCTGCGCTACGGCATGATCCTGTTCATCGCTTCGGAAGTGATGTTCTTCCTCGGCTGGTTCTGGGCGTGGTTCGACTTCTCGCTCTTCCCCTCGACCGTCGACGTCGTCGGCGGGGTGTGGCCGCCCAAGGGGCTGACCGTCCTCAACCCCTTCGCCTTCCCGCTGCTCAACACTTTGATCCTGCTCTGCTCGGGCACGACCGTCACCTGGGCGCACCACGCGCTGATCCACAATGATCGTAAGGGCCTGATCCAGGGCCTGTGGTGCACGATCCTGCTCGGCATCACCTTCTCCTGCATCCAGGGCTGGGAATATGCGCACGCGCCCTTCCCGTTTAAGGGCCTGAACTACGGCGCGTCCTTCTTCATGGCGACCGGCTTCCACGGCTTTCACGTTCTGGTCGGCACAATCTTTCTGAGCGTGAACCTGGTGCGCGCCTATAAGGGCGACTTCACCCCCAAGCAGCATTTCGGCTTCGAAGCGGCGGCCTGGTACTGGCACTTCGTCGACGTCGTGTGGCTGTTCCTGTTCGTCTCGATCTACGTCTGGGGCGGCTGGGGCGCGCAGATAGCGGGCTGAGGTGAGCGGCGACTGGCAGCTCGCACAGATCAATGTCGGGCGCCTCGTCGCGCCCGCCGAGGATCCCGCCGTCGCCGATTTCATGAATGCCCTTGAGCACGTCAACGCGCTCGCCGAGGCGGCGCCGGGCTTCGTCTGGCGGCTGAAGGATGATGTCGGCGCGGGCGCGACCGACATCCGCCCCGCACCCGACCAGCAGTTCATCGTCAACATGTCGGTCTGGGCCGACGCCGACAGCCTGTTCGACTTTGTCTATCGCAGCGCGCACACGCCGTTCATGGCGCGGCGGCGCGAATGGTTCGGCCGGTTCGAAGGCGCCTATCAGGCGCTCTGGTGGATCAGGGGTGGCCATAAGCCGACAGTTGAGGAAGGTCTGTCACGGCTGTGGCTGCTTGATCGCTACGGCCCCTGCCCGCAGGCCTTCACCTTCAAGGCGCGCTTCCCGGCCCCGGGCGAGGCTGGCATGCCGACCGATATGCAGCCCGATCCCTGGTGCATCGGGCGCGCCTGAGCGCGGACCCATGGCCGACAAACCCGAACCCTCCCCGCCAGAACCTTCGCCGATCGCCGCCGGCCTCACCGGCCGCTGCCCGCGCTGCAACGAGCGCACGCTCTTCGACGGCTGGATCAAGTTCGCCGACCGCTGCGATGTTTGCGGGCTCGATTTCTCCAGCTTCAACGTGGGCGACGGCGCCGCCGCCTTCCTGACCCTGATCATCGGCGCGGTCGTCGCGGCGATGGCGATCACGGTCGAGCTGGTCTTCTCGCCGCCTTTCTGGGTCCATGCTTTGCTGTGGCCGCCGGTCGCGCTCGCGCTGATCGTCGGATCCTTGCGCGGCACGAAGGGCATTCTGCTCGCGCTCGAATATCGCAACGCCGCGCACGAGGGCCGGATCAGCAAGTGAAGCGGGCAGTACCGATCGTGCCGACGGTCATCGTCGTGCTGGCGGCCGTGCTGATGGTGCGGCTCGGCGTCTGGCAGCTCCACCGGCTGCACGAGAAAGAAGGCTTACTGGCGCGCTACGCCGCCAACGAAGCCAAAAGGCCGCTCCCGTTCGCCGCCTTGTTTCCGGTGACCGATGATTCGCTCTATCGCCGCACCAGCGCCTTCTGCCTGAACGTCGTCAGCTGGAAGGCCGCGGCGGGCCGGTCCGCCGATGGCACGCCCGGCTGGCGCCATATCGCGTCGTGCCGCACCGGCGCGGAGGGTCCGGGCATCGCGGTCGACATGGGCGTGTCGGGCGATTCGCCCGCGCCGGACTGGAAAGGCGGCCCGGTCAGCGGCCGCCTGACCTGGCTGCCCGACAATCAGCCCCTGGTCGGGCGCCTGTTCCGCACACCCGACGCGCGCTCGCCGATGATCGTCAGCGATACGGCCGCACCCGGCCTCAGGCCGACGATCCAGCCCAATCCCGGCGACATCCCCAACAATCACCTGTCCTATGCGGTGCAATGGTTCCTGTTCGCCGCGATCGCGCTGATCATTTATGGCGTGGCCTTGTGGCAGCGAGAGAAGAAATCAAATCGTCATTCCCGCGAAGGCGGGAATCCATAAACTCCTAACCTACCGAATATGGATTCCCGCCTTCGCGGGAATGACGTGCGAGTTTTTCGTACAGGATTTGCCCAAACCCCCCCGCCCCGCTAACGGGCGCGCATGCTTTATGTCAGCACGCGCGGGCAAGCTCCCGCGCTCGATTTCGAGGCGGTGACGCTCGCCGGCCTCGCTTTGGATGGCGGCCTCTATGTTCCGGAGGCATGGCCCACGTTCACGCGCGCCCAGATCAGCGCGCTCGCGGGCCTGTCCTATGTCGACACCGCCGTCGCGGTGCTGACGCCGTTCGTCGGCGACGCGCTCTCGGCCGAAGACCTGCGCGCGCTGTGCCAGACGGCTTATGGCCGCTTCGCGCACGCCGCCGTCACGCCCCTGGTCCAGCTCGACGAGCGCCAGTGGGTGCTCGAACTGTTCCACGGCCCGACGCTCGCGTTCAAGGACGTCGCGCTGCAATTGCTCGGCCTGCTGTTCGAGCGCTTCCTGTCGAAACGCGACACGCATCTGACCGTGGTCGGCGCGACCTCTGGCGACACCGGATCGGCGGCGATCGACGCGCTCGCCGGGCGCGCCAAGGTCGATCTGTTCATGCTCCACCCGAAGGGCCGCGTGTCCGACGTGCAGCGCCGGCAGATGACGACGGTGCTCGCGCCCAACATCCACAATATCGCGGTCGACGGCGCCAGCTTCGACGATACGCAGGCGATGGTGAAGGCGATGTTCGCCGACAAGGTCTTCGCCGGGCGCTTCACTTTGTCCGCCGTCAATTCGATCAACTGGGCGCGGCTCGCCGCCCAGATCGTCTATTATTTCTACGCCGCCGTCCGCCTCGGCGCGCCTGAGCGCGAAGTCGCTTTCTCGGTCCCGACCGGCAATTTCGGCGACGTATTCGCGGGCTATGTCGCGGCGAAGATGGGGCTGCCGGTCGCAAAGCTGATCGTCGCGACCAACGTCAACGACATCCTCCACCGCGCGCTCAGCGAGGGCGATTATTCGGTCGGCACGGTCACGCCCACCGCCGCGCCGTCGATGGACATCCAGGTCAGCTCCAATTTCGAACGGCTTTTATTCGATCTGCACGGCCGCGACGGCAGCGCATTGGCCGCGTCGATGCAGGGCTTCGAGGCGAATCGCCGGTTCGACCTCACGCCGGCAATGCGCGCCGAGGCGTCGCAGCTGTTCGCCAGCGCGCGGATCGAGCCCGACGCGATGGACCTCGCCATGCGCCGGGCCAGCGAGGTTTCGGGCATGGTGATCGATCCGCATACCGCGATCGGCCTCGCCGCCGCCTATCAGGCCGATCTTCCGCGCGGCGTGCCGGTGGTGACGCTCGCGACCGCGCATCCGGCGAAGTTCCGCGACGCGGTCGAACGCGCGACCGGCCTGCGTCCGCCTTTGCCGATACGCGTCGGCGACCTGTTCGACCGCGAGGAGCGTTACGACACGCTCGCCAACGATCTGGCCTCGGTTCAGGCCTATATCGCCGACCGGGCGACTGCGGCATGACCGCGAAGCTCCATCGCCTGGCCAACGGCCTGACGGTCGCGGTCGAGCCGATGGCGGGGGTCGAGACGATCGCGGTCGGCCTCTATGCCGATGCCGGCGCGCGCTCCGAACCCAAGGGCCTGTCGGGCCTCGCCCACATGGTCGAGCATATGGTGTTCAAGGGCGCGGGCGGCCGTTCCGCCAAGGCGATCGCCGAGGCGATCGAGGATCGCGGCGGCGCGCTCAACGCGTGGACCGCGCGCGACCATACCGTGTTCCAGGCGCGCGCCTTGGCGGGCGATCTCGCGCTCGGCAGCGAATTGATCGCCGATCTCGTCCGCAACGCCGACCTCGACGGCGATGAACTGGAGCGCGAGCGCCATGTCGTGCTCGCCGAACTGGGCGAGGCGCGCGATACGCCCGACGACATCATCTTCGATCATCTCCAGGGCGCCGCTTATCCCGGCCAGCAGCTCGGCGAAGCCGTGCTCGGCGACGAAACCAGCATCGCCGCGATCGACGTGCCCGCGATGCGCGGCTGGATCGCCGAGCAATATCGCCCCGACGGACTCGTCTTCGCGGCCGCCGGCAAGGTCGATGAGGACGCGCTCCTCAAGCTCGCCGAGGCACTGTTCGGCGACATGATTCCGGGCGCGCCGCCGACTCCGCCTGCCGCGACCTTCGCCGCCGGCACGCATCACGATCGCCGCCGCTTCGACCAGCTCCACGTCGCGCTCGCTTATCCTGGCGTCGGCCACCGCGATCCCGAACAGCATGCTTTGGCGTTATTCACCAGCGCGGTCGGCGGCGGCATGTCGTCGCGCCTGTTTCAGCAGGTGCGCGAAGAGCGCGGGCTTGCCTATTCGATCTACAGCTGGACGCACAGCTACGCCGATACCGGCCTGTTCGGCGTCTATTGCGCGTCCGCGCGCAACGACGCGGCCGAGGCGCTCGCGCTGACGCGCAAGGTGCTCGCCGAGACCGCCGACAGCCTCACCCTGGAGGAACTGGAACGCGCGCGCGCGCAGGCCAAGGCCGGGCTGCTGATGGGGCTGGAATCGGTCGCGACCCGCGCCGACCATCTTGCCCGATCGATCCAGGTCCATGGCCGGATCGTGCCGCCGTCCGAGACGGTCGCACAGATCGATGCGGTCACGCTCGATCAGGCACGCGCGTCCGGCGCCACCGCGCTCGCCGGCGGCGAAGCGCTCGCCACGGTCGGCGGCAAACTGGCGCAGGTCGCATGAGCCTGCTCACGCTCGTCACCGAGCCGTGGCCCGATTATGGGCTGATCGACTCCGGCAACGGCCGCAAGCTCGAACGCTTCGGCCGCTTCAAATTCATCCGGCCCGAGCCGCAGGCGATGTGGGCGCCCGCCGAGCTCGCCTGGGAAGCCGATGGCGATTTCATCGCCGCGTCCGACGAGGATGGCGGCGGCAAGTGGCACCTCGCGCGCGATGTCCCGCGCGGCGGGTGGCATATGAAGTGGGAAGAGGTGCGCTTCACCGCGCAGAACACGCCCTTCCGCCACCTCGCTTTCTTCCCCGACATGGCGCCGCAATGGTCGTGGATGCGCGACCGCACCGAGGAAGGCGACGAGGTGATGAACCTGTTCGGCTATACCGGCGTCGGTACGCTCGCGCTCGCCGCCAAGGGCGCACGCATGACGCATGTCGACGCGTCGAAGAAGTCGGTCGACATCGCCAAGTCCAACGCCTTCCTGTCCGACATGAGCGACCGTCCGATCCGCTGGATGGTCGACGACGCGGTCAAGTTCACCGCGCGCGAAGTGCGGCGCGAGCGGCGTTATGACGGCATCTTCCTCGATCCCCCCAAATTCGGCCGCGGCCCCGAAGGCGAGATCTGGCGGATCGAGGAGCATCTCCCCGGCCTGATCAAGCATTGCCGCCGATTGCTCGACGCGAAGTCGAAATATCTCGTGCTGACCGTCTACGCGGTGCGCATGTCCGCGATCGCGATCGGCGAATTGCTCAAGCAGGAATTGGCCGATCTCGGCGGAACGATCGAAGTCGGCGAGATGGCGGTGCGCGAGGAAGCGCGCGGATTGCTGCTGCCGACGGCGATCTTCGCGCGCTGGTCGCGCGATTGATCATCCCGTCATGCCGGACTTGTTCCGGCATCCACCGTGCCCCACGCACGACATTGCGGATGATGGGTAGACCCCCGAACAAGTCCGAGGTGACGATCAGCTTCGACTAGCTCTCAGCGCAGCCCCGGCCACGAACGGAGCTGCCGCCACGAACAAAAGCGACGTCGCCGCCAGCAACTTGAGCGCCCCCGCTCCCGGGCTTGCGCCGAAAATCAGCAACGGCACCGCCAGCGGCAGCATGATCAACCCGATCAGCGCGCCCGTACTCCGCAGGCTCGCGGTCAGCGCGGCGACGGCCACGCCGAGCGCGGCGAGGCCGGGCGTACCCAGCAAGAGACCTATTTCCAGCCGCGTCAGCGTCGCGCCGTCGAGGTCGAGCAAAGCCGCCGCGGGCAAGGTCGCGAGCATCAGCAGCGGCCCGAAGCTCAGCCAGTGCGCCGCGAGCTTGGCGGCGGCGACCGCCTCATCGCTCTGCCCGCGCAGCACGATCTGGTCGAGCACACCCGACGCCACATCCGGCCGCACCAGTCGCTCGACCGGCAGCAAGGCTGCGAGCAACGCCGCCGTCCACAAGGCCCCGCCGCCGATCTTGCCGAGCATGGCCGCATCCGGCCCGATCGCGAACGGAAACAAGGTCGCAACCAACAGATAGAAGAGCAGGGGCAGCCACGCCCCGCCATGCGCGAACGCGCGCGCCAGATCGCGGCGGACGAGCGCGGCGAACACGCTCACAGCGCCACCTCCTGCGGATCGTCGAGACCGATCGGCTGGTGGCTCGCGGCAAGCACAATCCCGCCGCTCGCGCGATGCCCCGCCATCACGCCCGCCAGCGCATCGCGCGACGCGGCGTCGAGTCCGCTCGCGGGTTCGTCGAGCAGCCAGATCGGCGCGCCGCTCGCGATCACGCGCGCGATCGTCGCGCGGCGGCGCTGCCCGGTCGACAGTAGGCGCACCGGCACCTCGGCGAGCTGCGCCAGGCCCATCGCCGCCAGTGCGAGCGCGACCGCCTCGTCATCTTGGCCATCGAGCTGCGCCCAAAAGGCCAATGCCGCGAGCAGGCTCAGATCCTCGTCGAGCGCCGCCGCTTCCGCCGCCAACGCGACCTTGCCATCGCGCACGATCTCGCCCGCACTCGGGGTCAGCAGGCCCGCCGCCAGCCGCAGCAGGCTCGATTTGCCCGCCCCGTTGGCGCCGGTCACCAAGGCCGCCTCGCCCGCGCGCAAAGTCAGGCTCAGATCCTCGAACAACAGACGCCCGCCGCGCAGGCAGGCGACACGATCGAATACGAGCCGCGTCACGGGCCCGCCGCTTCTTCGAGCGCGTGCATATCCTCGTCGCTCAGCCCGAAATGGTGGCCGACCTCGTGCACCAGCACATGGCTGACCAGCGCCTCGAGCGTCTCGCCGCTCTCGACCCATTCGTCGAGCAGGGCGCGGCGATAGAGGAAGATCATGTCGGGCAGCGCGCCGCTGTCGTAGCTCGATTTCTCGCCGACCGGGCGGCCGCGATACAGGCCGGACAGTGCGAACGGATCGTCGATCGAAAGCGCGTCGAGCGTCTCCTCGTCGGCGAATTCCTCGATCCGGAGCACGACGTCGCTAAGATGATCGCGAAACACGTCCGGCAGCCGCGCGATCGCGGCGCGCGCCAGCGCCTCGATCGCCGCCGCATCCGGCGCTTGCCCCCACGCCCCTGTTTGACCTGTTTCCATCAAAGCGCGACATAGAGGTCGGCGGCGAACCGCGCCAGCAGGAGGGACGAATGGCGATCGAGGCGTTGAGTGAAGCGGAACGCGCCGATGCGCTCGATGAACTGTCCGACTGGGATTATGACGAAGCGCGCGACGCGATCACGCGCCGTATCATGTTCAACGATTTCGCCGAGGCGTTCGGCTTCATGGCACGCGTCGCGCTGATCGCAGAGAAGATGGACCACCATCCGGAATGGTCCAACGTCTGGAACAAGGTCGAAATTCTGCTGACCACGCATGATTGCAGCGGACTGTCCTCTCGCGACATATCCTTGGCCCAAGCGATAGACGCCATTGTCGATCAAGACTGACGAACCCGCGCTTGCCTATGAGCAGGTCTCGAAACGCTATGGCGGCGTGTCCGCGCTCGATTGGGTGTCGCTCAAGATCGAGCGTGGCAGCTTCGTCGCTTTGGTCGGCGAATCGGGATCAGGCAAATCCAGCCTGCTGCGTCTCGCCAACCGGCTCGACACGCCCGATCAGGGGCGCGTGCTGATCGACGGGCAGGACGTCGCCCACGGCGATCCGATCCAGCTGCGCCGCAATATCGGCTATGTGTTCCAGAATATCGGTCTGTTCCCACACATGAACGTCGCCGAAAATATCGCGATCATCCCGCGGCTGTCGGGGCATGACAGCGTGGATGTTTCCGCCGCGCTCGCGCAGGTCGGCCTTCCCGCCGATTTTGCCAACCGGCTGCCCGCACAGCTTTCGGGCGGCCAGCAGCAGCGCGTCGGCATCGCCCGCGCGCTCGCCGGCGGCGGCAAATTGCTGCTGATGGACGAGCCGTTCGGCGCGCTCGATCCGGTCACGCGCGACACGCTCGGCCGCACCGTCCGCGATCTGCACGACGCGCTCGGCCTGACCACGATCCTCGTCACGCACGATATGGCCGAGGCGCTGCTGCTGGCCGAGCGGATCATCGTGATGGCGCACGGCAAGATCGTCGCCGACGCCACCCCACGCGAAATGCTCGCCGGCATGGCCGGACCCGAGGCGGATGCCCTGGTTGCCATCCCGCGCGAACAGGCGAAGCGGCTGGCGGACTTGCGGGAATGACCGACGCGATCGCGCAGCTTCCGCCGCTGATCGCGAGCCATGTGCTGCTCGCGGCGGCGGCGATGGCGCTCGCCTTGCTGATCGGCCTGCCGCTCGGCTTCGCTTCGGCGCGCCGCCCCAGATTGGCGGCGGTCGCAGTCGGCTTCGCCGGGCTGGTGCAGACGATCCCCGGCCTCGCCTTGCTCGCGCTTTTCTACCCTTTGCTGCTGGCCCTCTCAGTCCTGATTGGCGGCGGCGTACCCGCGCTGGGCTTCTTGCCGGCCTTGCTCGCGCTCACGCTCTACGCGCTGCTGCCGATCCTGCGGAACGTGATCGCGGGGCTGCAGGGGATCGACCCGGCGGTGCTGCAGGCGGCCGATGCGGTCGGCATGACGCCGGGACAGAAACTCCGCCTGGTCGAGGCGCCGCTCGCCGCGCCGGTGGCGATGGCGGGCATCCGCACGGCAGCCGTGTGGACGATCGGCGCGGCAACGCTCGCCACGACGGTCGGCTATCCATCTCTCGGCAATCCGATTTTCGCGGGGCTGCAAATCGAGCGCTGGGATCTGGTTCTGTCCGGCTGCATCGCCGCCGCCCTGCTGGCGCTGATCACCGACGGCCTGCTCGGTTTGATCGAACGTGGCATCGGCTGGCGCAAGAAGGCGCTCACCCTGACCGGGGCGGGCCTGCTGATCCTCGGCCTGCTGCTCGCCTTGCTGCCGCTGCTGCGCACGCCCGAGCGCGGCGTCACCGTCGGCGCCAAGAATTTCTCGGAGCAATTCATTCTCGCCCGGCTGATCGGGTCGCGGCTGGAGCAGGCCGGCTATCGCGTCACCTATCGCGAGGGCCTCGGCTCGGCGGTCGCGTTCCGCGCGCTGCAGAGCGGCGATATCGACGTCTATGTCGAATATTCGGGGACGCTATGGACCGGCGCGATGGGCCGCACCGATACGCCGTCGCGCCAGGCGATGCTCGGCGGGATCGCTTTATGGATGTCGGCTGGTCCCAAGACCGGCCTGATCGGCCCGCTCGGCTTCGAAAATGCCTATGCGTTGGCGGCGAAGCCCGCCAGCGGCCTCGCCTCGATCGCCGATCTTGCCACCAAAGCCCCGCGGCTCACGCTCGGCGCCGACCTCGAATTCCTCGACCGCCCCGAATGGCAGGCGATCCGCACCGCCTACGGCCTCCAGTTCAAGGCGACGCGCGCCTATAGCCCGACCTTCATGTATCGCGCGCTGCAATCGGGGCAGGCCGACGTCATTTCGGCCTTCTCGTCCGACGGGCGGATTGCCGCCGACCATCTGACCGTGCTGACCGATCCCAAGGGTGCGGTGCCGCATTATGATGCGATCCTGCTTGCCGCTCCCGCACGCGCGCATGACGCCCGCTTCCTCGCCGCGCTCAGGCCGCTGATCGGCAGCATCCGCGTCGAAGATATGCGTACCGCCAATTACTCGGTCGATCGCGACACCAACAAGGCCACGCCCGACGCCGCCGCGCATTGGCTGGACAGCCGAACGCACCGCTAAGTCGCTTCGCCGCACCGCAGCATCGGTTCACCGCCCCTTCATTGACGGCTCATCATAGTCGGGCCATCGACGCGATGATACAACATATCATCATCAAGGATTAGCACGTTGCGGACACTGATCGGGGTTTCGATGATCGCCATGATGGCGGTAGCTGCCCATGCGGCGGATACGCCGTCCACAGCCGCAGATCCCGCCACCCCGCCACCGACGTCTCCGGTCGACGTGACCGGACCCGACGTCTCCAACGCGCATCCCCGGGACGTGATCATCACCGCGCGCCGCCTGAACGAAGCGCGCGCCGCGGTGCAGCCGAGCCTTGGCGCCACGTCCTATGGCGTCACCAACACCACCATCCAGGCGCTGCCCGGCGGCGACAATCAGCAGTTCAACCAGATCGTGCTCCAGCTTCCGGGCGTGGTGCAGGACGGCTTCGGCCAGTTCCACGTCCGCGACGATCACAATGGCCTGCAATATCGCATCAACGGCACGATCCTGCCCGAAGGCATCGCCGTGTTCGGCCAGACGCTGTCGCCCCGCCTGATCGACCATTTCGCCTTGCTCACCGGAGCGTTGCCCGCGCAATATGGCCTGCGCACCGCCGGCATCATGGACATCACCACCAAGTCCGGCTTCGAAAATGGCGGCCAGATTTCGGTCTATGGCGGCAGCCACGGCACGATCGAGCCGAGCGTCGAATATGGCGGGTCAAGCGGGTCGACCAATTATTTCGTCAGCGGCGATTATCGTCACGACAAGCTCGGCATCGAGAGCGTCGACGGCTCCTCGACGCCGCTGCATGACCGCACCAACCAGGGCACGGCGTTCGGTTATGTCGATCATATCCTCGACGATGATAACCGGATCTCGCTGATCGGCGGCTATTCGGACCAGACCTTCCAGATCCCCAATCCGCGCGGGCTCCATCCCGATCTCGGTTTCAATGTCGATGGCCAGACCGATTATCTGAGCGACGATCTCGACCAGCGCCAGCATGAGCGCACCGCGTTCAGCCAGGCCTCCTATCTCCATCACGGCAGCCAGCTGACGCTGCAGGCGAGTCTGTTCGCGCGCTATTCGTCGCTGGTCTATACGCCCGACGTCACCGGCGAATTGCTGTTCAACGGCCAGGCGCAGGCCGCCACCAAGCATGATTTCGCGGTCGGCGGTCAGGTCGAGGCCGCCTACAAGCTGTCGTCCACGCATACGTTGCGTGGCGGCGTGATCATCTCGCGCGATCGCAGCACCAGCGACACCGATACCTATGTCTTCCCGGTCGACGATCTGGGCGCGCAGACCGGCGCGCCGATCACGATCGCCGAAAGCGGCGGCGCGACCGAGATGACCTATTCGGCTTATCTGCAGGACGAATGGAAGCTGGCCGACACGCTCACGCTCAATTTCGGCGGCCGCTTCGATCTGTACGATGCCTATCGCCAGGAGCATCAGTTCAGCCCGCGCGTGAACATGGTGTGGCAGCCGGCCGCCGGCACCACCATCCACGTCGGTTACGCCCGCTATTTCTCGCCGCCGCCGTTCGAGCTGGTCGCCAGCACCAGCGTCGCGAAACTGGTCGGCACAAGCGGGGAAGCGCCCTCGACGCTCAACACCACACCGATGGCAGAAAAGCAGAATTATTTCGACGTCGGCGTCGAGCAGAAACTGGGCCACGGCATCAGTTTCAGCCTCGATGGCTATTATCGCCGATCGCACAATCTGATCGACGAGGGCCAGTTCGGCGCGCCGATCATCCTGCAGCCGTTCAATTACCGGCTCGGCACAATCAAGGGCATCGAGGCCAACCTGACCTATCAGGAGGGCCCGTGGCTCGCCTACGCCAATTTCGCCGCCGCCAGCGCCAAGGGCAAGGACATCATCTCAAGCCAGTTCGCGTTCGAACCCGACGATCTGGCCTATATCCAGAACCATTATATCCACCTCGACCACGACCAGAAATTCACCGGATCGGCGGGCGTCTCCTATGCCTTCAAGGAAGGCACGCTGGAAAATACCAAGCTCGGCCTCGACATGCTCTACGGATCTGGCCTGCGCACCGACGGCGCCACCCCCAATGGCGGCGTGTTGCCGAGCTACGAGCAGTTCAACCTGTCGGTCAGTCACCGCTTCGTCGCGCCCGGGCTGGAGGTACGCTTCGACGTCGTGAACCTCGCCGACAAGAAATATGAGATTCGCGACGGCTCCGGCATCGGCGTCGGCGCCGCCCAATATGGTCCGCGTCGCGGATTGTTCTTCGGTATCACCAAGGACATTTAGCGTCGTGCGTCCCGGCTGCTAAAGCCGGGCCATGTTCAACGAACGCGCGCGCTTCCGCCTGCATCATCCGGCCGGCACGATCCCCGCACTGGCCGAGGCACCGCCAGGCGCGCCGCGCGCCGATCTGGCCGAGCGCGCGATCGCGGCTTTCGCGCGGGCGCCCGCCAATGTCGCCGCCGGGCCCGTATGGGATGCGTTGCTCGCGGGACCGCAGAAGCACCTCGTCCGATGGCTGGCGCGCGGCGAGGCCGAGCCTCTCGCCGCCGATCTCGCCGCGCTCGGCCGGTCGGAGGCCGCGCAGGGCTTTTTCGGCGGCGCGGGACAGCATCGCCGTTGCGCCGGCGACTCCGCTTATGCGCAATTGCTCGCGGCCTGGACCCACGACAAGCTGCTCTCGCTGGCCGAGGCGGTCGGCGCGGTGCGGCTGGAACTGCCCGAGAACGGCGCCTGGGGCGAAACGATCGCCATCCCGCCGGCCGATCTGTTCGCCGCGATCGAAATAAAGCTCGGCTGCGACCTCTCCCCGCCCACTCATGTCGGCGCTTTTCTCGGCATCGACGCGGGCGGGCGCGTGCTCCAGATGCGCGTGCTGGAGGCGATCCATGCCGCGTGGCGGCTGAAGCAGATCGCCGATGCCCACGGGTTCGGCCGCGTGTGCGAGATCGGGGCAGGCGCGGGCCTGACCGCTTATTATGCCGCGCTGCTGGGGATCGAAGATTACACCATCATCGATCTGCCGACGATGAACGCGGTCCAGGCCTATATGCTGGCGGGATCGCGCATCGGCGATCGCGTCGCACTGCCCGGCGAGGGACGGGACGGCGCGATCCGTGTCCTGCCGCACAGCGCCTTCGCCGGACTCGCGCGCGGCAGCATCGATATCCTCTACAATCAGGATTCGCTGCCCGAGATCGAACGCGGCGCAGCCTCTGCCTATCTCGCCGACGCGCGGCGGATCGGCGTCCCGCTCCTGCTCAGCATCAACCAGGAGGCGCACCTGCCGACCGCCGACGGCCGTCAGGCCAGCGTACCCGAATTGATCGCGGAGACCGGCGGATTCACCCTGCTGAGCCGGCATCGGCACTGGTTGCGTCAGGGTTATGCCGAGGAAATATATCGCGCGAAGGGAGGAGAGGAATGACGTCCTATAAAGGCGGCTGCCTGTGCGGCGCGGTCCGCTACGAAGCCACCGCCGCGCCCGCTTATGCCGGGCTCTGCTATTGCGCCGATTGCCGCAGGGCGTCGGGATCGGGCTTCATCCCCTTCATGGGATTCGCCGCGAGCGACATCACCATCACCGGCGCGACCCGCCCGTCGGAGGTGCCGAGCTTTCGCGGCGGCACCGCGACCCGCAACCATTGCGCGACGTGCGGCAGCATCGTGTTCGGTGGCGTCATCGGCGAAAGCGACAGCTTCACCATCTATGCCGGCTCGCTCGACGATCCTTCGCTGTTCCATCCCCGCGTCGCGATCTTCACGCGCGACCGGCCGGCCTGGGCCGAGGTGCGGCCGGACCTCAAGGAATATGAGACTATGCCGGGCTGATGGGCCAGGCCGATGGAATCGGGGCCGCGGCCCCGATCCTTCACTGCGCCCGATCCTTCACTGTGAAGGTGCGAGCTTGGTGTTCAGCACCCAGCCGACATTGTCGTTCTCGTCGGCGACTTCCCACCACAGGCCGTCCTTCTTGCCCGTCGGATAGACGATGGACCCGGGCGGCAGGGTCCGGATCGCGGCGCCCGCGGCGGCAGCGGTTTTGTGCATCACGACCGGCGACGTCGTGGTGAAAGTCTTTGCCGGTGCCGCCTCGGCGGTGCCGACGCTGCCCGGCCCCACCAGATTGAGCGAGGTCACCAGCTTCGAATAGGCCTGGATGAACGAGAGCGTCACCATCCGGCCGACATCGGTATTGTCATAGCCGCCGCCAACCGCACCGACCGCGCCGCCGAGGAAGCCAACGCCGCCGCCCCCGCCGAAACTGATATTGTTCTTGGCGGCGTAGCCGTCCTCGGTCGCGATCGTCTCGGTGGTGCGCACGTTGGTGAGCGACACGATCGTGTTCGCTTCGACCTTCTTCGAACGGAAGCCGCCGGCAAGCCCGCCCAGACGGCCGCCGATCAACCCGCCGACGGCGGCACCGGCCGCGCTGCCGCTGACATTGCTGTTCGCGCCCTGGATCTCGGCGACCAGCACATAATCGGCTGCCTTGATCTGACCCTGGCCGACATTGGAACCGCGCTGCAGGCCGAGATTGCCGCCGATCGCCCGCTCGCGCTCGGCCGCGTTCAGACCAGCGCCGCGATCGACCAGGTTGAAGCAGCCCGAACGCTGGATCATCACCTTGAGCAGCTTGGACGGCGGCGAAAGGCTGAACTGGGTCCAGCCGTTGGGATCGTCGCCATCGGCAACCGAGACGGTGCCGAGCTTGCGCGTGCAGTGCGGAACGTCATCCATCGTCTGCTGCTGCAATTGCTGTCCGCTCGACGCCTTGGCGAGCTGGGGCGCGGCCGGCGCCGCGGTCGACAATGCCCCCATCACCGCAAGCATGGTGGTCTTCTCGAGCATGTTCATGGCGCAGTTCCCCCTGTCCAATGTCGAAACCTGTCTAGCAAACCCGCCTTCATCGGCAAGATTTACCGTCGGTTCGGCACGCGATGCTGCCGTCTCTACTCGGGCGGGACGGTCGGATCGGCGGCGTCGATGGCGGACGGTTGGACCGGATAGCCGAACGTCACCACCGCCCGCAGACCCAGCGCCACAGCGTTGGTCGCGCCCGCGCGCCCGGCCGGATGCCGCACGAACTGGGCGTCGGGCTGAAGCACGAGCGTGCGGTGCATCTCGATCTGATAGGTCGCCTCGAACGTCGTCTCGGCATGCGGCAAGCCAAAAGCCGCGCGCGACGGCGCACCGATCGCTGCGTGCGCGACCGCGAAACCGATCCTGTCGTCGGGCCGCCCGGCGAATAGTCCCGGCGCGACCAGCCCGGCCCCCAGATAGGCGCTGACCGGCTGCGCATCGCGATCGGCGATGCCGGCGCGGACCCAGCCGCTCCAGCCCTTGAAGCCCGGGATCGGCGCCGCCAGCGAAGCATAGGCGCCCTGATCGTGCACACGCGCCCGCGCCGGATCGATTGCACGGACAGCGGCGGTGTAACGCCACGCACCGCCCTCGATCGTGGCATCGTCGGACAGGTGATAATCGACCTGCCCGATCACCAACGCGCCGTCGCCATGCCCAAGCCGAGCGATGGCGAACGCCTTGGGCCGATCCGGATCGCCGGGCACGCCGTCGAACACGGCGACGCGGAAGGTCCATGTCTTGCCGAGCAACAGGCTGACGGTCGCGGCGGCGCTGGTGACGGGAAAGATGGACGGGCCGTTGCGCCCGCTGCGCGAAATATCGGGGCCGATGCCGTGCGAACTGTTGATGAACAGGCTGGCCGAATCGTTCGAATCGAACTGGGCGTTGAGGTCCATCAACCCGGCGCGAAGGCCCAGCGAGCGCTGCTCGTCGCCGACCTTTTCCTCCAGCCATGCCTCGAACAGGCGGATGCTGGGCGGCGCTTCGATATTGCTGACCGTCTGGATATCGCCGACGCGGCTGCTGAGACTGTGGCCGTCGGTACGAAAAATCTGGACGTGCGCGCTCAGCCCGTCGAGCCCGATCAGCGCACCCTGGACGGTGCCCGACATCTGCAGCTTGTTGAGCAGGGTCGTGCCGGTGTTCAGCCCGCCGCTGGCATCGTCCCACGCATCGAATGTCTCGCGCACGCCGACCGATATCGGCGGCGGCGGTGCGTCGGCCGCCGCGGCGGCGGTGGCGACCAGCCAGCGCGGGAGCAGGCACCGCCGGGCGATCATCCCATCTGGGTCAGTACGAATGCATAGGTTTCGGCGCGCTCGTGCAGCGCCTCGAACCGGCCCGATTTGCCGCCATGGCCGGCGCCCATGTTGATCTTGAGGAGCAGGGTGTTCTGGTCGGTCTTGGTCGCGCGCAGCCGCGCAGCCCATTTGGCCGGCTCCCAATAGGTCACCCGCGGATCGTTGAGCCCGCCCGTGATCAGCATCGGCGGATAATCCCTGACCGCGATATTGTCGTACGGCGAGTAAGACCGGATCAGGTCGAATGCGTGACGATCGGTGATGGGATTGCCCCATTCGGGCCACTCGCCCGGCGTCAGCGGCAATTCGGCGTCGAGCATCGTGTTGAGCACGTCGACGAACGGCACGTCCGCCACCACCGCCCCCCACAGATCGGGATCGGTATTGGCGACCACGCCCATCAGTTCGCCGCCGGCCGATCCGCCGTTGATCGCGATATTGCCGGCGGACGTGAAGCCCGCGTCGATCAGGCCCTTGGCGGCATCGCTGAAGTCGCGGAACGTGTTCCAGCGCGCTTCCGCCTTGCCCTGCAGATACCAGTCGTAACCAAGGTCATCGCCGCCCCGGATATGCGCGATCGCGAATGCCCAGCCGCGATCGAGCAGGCTCAACCGCCCGCTCGAAAAGCTCGGCGGGATGGCATGGCCATAGGCGCCATAAGCATAGAGGAAGAGCTTGCCGCTGCCGTCTTTGGGAAAGCCGACCGGATAGACGACCGACACCGGCACCTTGGCGCCGTCGCGCGCGGTCACGGTCAGCCGTTCGGTCGCGTACTTGGTCGGATCGTAGCCCGACGGCACTTCCTGCACCTTGAGCGTGGTCAGCGCGAGGCTGTCGGGATCGCAATCGTAGACCGTGAGCGGCGTCACCATCGACGAATAGGTCAGCCGGTAAGCGGTCGGCGCGAATTCGGGATTGGTCGATGCGCCCGCGCTGTAGCTCGCCTCCGGGAACACGACCTGCTTCTGCCCGCCGTCCCAGTTGCGCAAAATGATCTGGTCGAGCCCCTCGATCCGCGCGGCGATCATCAAATGGCGCTCAAACGCGGCGATGCCGGTCAGATAGATGCGATCCGATCCAGCAACGACTTCCTCCCAGTCGCCGGGCGCGACCGGATCGGCGCGGACGATGCGGAAATTCACATGCGCGTCGTTGGTCAGGATCCACAGCGATCCATGCGCGGAATCGACGCTGTACTGCCGCTTCACCCGACGCGGGCTGATCAGGATCGGTTCGGCCGACGGATCGCTCGCCGGCACCAGTCGCACCTCGCTCGTCTGATTGTCGCCGGTCGCGATCTCGATCCATGCCTTGTCGCGCGTGCCGCCGACCGCGACGCGGAAACCTTCGTCGGCCTCCTCATACAAGACCGCATCGGTCGCCGGATCGCTGTCCAGCCTGTGGAGCAGCGCGCGGTAGCTGCGCCAATTGTCGTTGACCTCGGTATAAGCGAGCGCGTCCGATCCCGCGCTCCACGCGACCCCGCCATTGCTGACCGCGCTGACCGTCTCGATATCCTCGCCGCTTGAAAGATCGCGAATGCGCAGCACGTAGCGTTCGGCGCCATTGTCGTCCGCGCTCCACGCCATCAGCTTGCCGTCAGGACTGATCGCGACCGCACCGACGCGGAAATAGTCCTTGCCCTCGGCCTCCTTCGGCTCGTCGAGGATCAGCTGGTCAGGCCCGCCCGCGACCGGTCGCCGCCACCATTTGGGATATTGGCCGCCCGTCTCGTAGGCCCACCAATAGAGCCAGTCGCCGTCCTTCTGCGGCACCGACGCATCGTCCTGCTTCACGCGCGCCTTCATCTCTTCGAAGATCGTGTCGATCAGCCCGCCGTGCGGCGCCATCGCCGCTTCGAAATAGGCGTTCTCTTCCTTGAGGTAGGCCAGGACCGCCTCATCCTTCACCTCGGGATAGGCCGGGTCCTTCAGCCATGCCCAGGGATCGTCGATCGTGACGCCATGGCGTTCGTAGCTGTGAGGCATGGTCGTGGCGACGGGCGGCGAAGGTAGCGTATCGGTCATGCCGACTCTGTGGGGACGGATTCTTCCCGCCGCAAGCATGTGCTCTAACCTGGGTTGGTTGCCGGACATGCGCGCCGCTGCATAGAAGCTGGATGCAGGGTGGGACGATGAAAGACGAACTCGCGGCCGAGGTGGCCGCACAGGGCGACAATGCCGAGCTCCGCGCGATCCTCGAGGAAGTGTGCGCGATCACGCATATGGGGTTCGCGGCGGTCGCGCGCGTGACGGACAGCCGCTGGATCGTCGCGCAGGTGCTCGACAAGATCGAATTCGGCCTCAATCCCGGCGACGAGCTCGAGCTCAAGACCACGATCTGCGACGAGATACGGCAATCGGGCGAAGCGGTGGTGATCGATCATGTCGCCGGCAATGCGGAATGGCGCACGCACCATACGCCCGCGCTCTACGGCTTCGAATCCTATGTCTCGATCCCGGTCGTGCTGCACGACGGCAGCTTCTACGGGACGTTGTGCGCGATCGATCCGCATCCGCGCTCGTTGAGCTCACCCGCCATCGTCTCGCGGATGAAGCGGCTGGCGATGGTCGTAAGCGATATCCTGTCCTGGCCGCGCGCTGATTATTTCGGATAGGACAGGGACGGATACCAATCGGGGTCGCGGCCCCGGCGGGTGAGGTCGAACAGCGTCCAGATCAGGGGCAGATCAGGGGCGCCGCGCGGATCCTGGCCTGGATCGGCGGTCTCGCCGGTCATCTCGCCCGCATAGAAATGGCGCACGCCGCCATCCACGCGCTCGAACACATTGAGTGCCGGAATATCCGATCCGTCGGGGGCGAGCCCGCCATAGGTGTTGAAGAAATCGTCGCCCTTGGTTTCATAGAGCGGCATCTCGCCCCAACCGCGCTCCTGCTTGAACGCGATCTGCCGCTCGATCGGCGCGCCGGCAATCGCCGCGACCGCGACCTTCTGGGTCAGGTCGTTGGTCGCCGCCGCCAGCCCGCCGAGGAATGCGGTGCACATCGGGCACGGCCGCGCCCGCTTGGCGCCGAACATCCAGTGATAGGTGATCAAAGTGTCGTGCGGGCCGAACATGTCGATCAGGCCGATCTCGCCGCCATTCTCGTCGATGAAGCGATAGTCGCTTGTCACCGTCCCGCCCGGCGGCAGCGCGCGGCGCATTTCCGACACGCGCTCGATATGGCGGCGCAGTTCGATCTCTTCCGCCAGCAAGGCGGTCCGCGCCGCGCGATAGTCCGCGCTCTCGTTTGGAAAACGAATTTCGACCGCCTGCGCCATCGCCGCTGCGGGCTTGAGATCGCCTTCTGACATGGTCCTTTTTCTCCTCCGGCTTTGATCCGCGCGTTTACAAGACTATCTAGGCTTCATGTCCACTTATGCTGATCGCCTTCAGGCTCTGCGCGAAGAGCTTGCCCGCCGCCGCCTCGACGGCTTTGTCGTGCCGCTGACCGACGAACATATGTCCGAATATGTCGGCGCCTATGCCCAACGTCTTGCATGGTTGACCGGTTTCCAAGGCTCGGCGGGCATCGCCGCCGTGCTGCCGGCCGAGGCCGCGATCTTCGTCGACGGCCGTTACACGTTGCAGGTGCGCGAGCAGGTCTCCGCCGATCAGTGGAGCTATCAGTCGGTGCCGCAGACCAGCGTCGCCTCCTGGCTGTCGGACCATGCGCCCGAGCATGCGCGCATCGGTTACGATCCGTGGCTGCACACCAAGACCTGGGTCGAGCAGGCCACCAGGGCGCTCGCCGAGAAAGGCGCGGAGCTGGTCGCGGTCGACACCAACCCGATCGACGCGGTCTGGCCCGACCGGCCGTTGCCGTCCGACGCGCGGCTGGTGGTCCAGCCCGATCAATTCGCCGGCCGCTCGTCCGCCGACAAGCGCCAGGAGATCGCCGATTGGCTGGCCTCGAAGAAGGCCGACGCCGCCGTCTTGTCGGCGCTCGATTCGATCGCCTGGACGTTCAATGTGCGTGGGCAGGACGTCGATCGCACGCCGGTCGCTCTGGCTTATGCCTTGGTCAATGCCGACGGCACCGCCGATCTGTTCGTCGCGCCCGAGAAGATCGGCGAGGATGTCGCCCAGCATCTCGGCAACGCCGTCCGCCTCCATCCGCGCGACGCCTTCGCCGGCCACCTCGCCACCCTCAAGGGCAAGCGCGTCGCCGCCGATCCCGAACGCGCGGTCTCGGCGATCTTCGCCGCGCTCGAAGGCGCCGGCGCGACCTTGCTCGAGCTGCGCGACCCGGCGGTTTTGCCCAAGGCGATCAAGAATGAGGCCGAAATTGCCGGCCAGGACGCAGCCCAGGCGCGCGACGGCGCGGCCCTGACCCGCTTCCTCCATTGGCTGTCGGTCGAGGCCCCCAAGGGCGGCGTCGACGAGCTCGGCGCGGCGGCGAAGCTGCAGGCGTTCCGCGAACAGACCGGTGCGCTCAAGGATCTGTCGTTCGACACCATCTCCGGCGCCGGGCCCAACGGTGCGGTCGTCCATTATCGCGTGAGCGAGGAGACCAACCGCCCGCTCGAGCTCAATTCGCTCTACCTCGTCGATTCCGGCGGCCAGTATCAGGATGGCACCACCGACGTGACGCGCACGATCGCGATCGGCGAACCGACGGCCGAGATGCGCGACCGCTTCACGCGCGTACTCAAGGGCCATATCGCACTCGCCCGCGTGATCTTCCCGCAGGGCACGCGCGGGTCGCAGCTCGACACGCTCGCGCGCCAATATCTGTGGGCAGTCGGGCTCGATTACGCGCACGGCACCGGCCATGGCGTCGGCTCCTTCCTCGCGGTGCATGAAGGGCCGCAGCGGATCGCGCCCGGCGGCAGCGGCTTCGCCGGCGGCGACGAGCCGCTCCAGGCGGGCATGATCCTCTCGAACGAGCCCGGTTATTACAAGACCGGCGAATACGGCATCCGCGTCGAAAATCTGGTGCTGGTCGAAGCGCGCGACGCGCCCGGCGCGGAGAAGAAATTGCTCGGCTTCCGCACCTTGACCTTCGCGCCGCTCGACCGGCGGCTGATCGACCTCGATCAGTTGAACAGGGAAGAGCGCGCCTGGGTCGACGGCTATCATGCCCAGGTCGCGGCGATCGTCGGCCCGCAGCTCGATGGCGCGGCGGCCGACTGGCTCAGGGCTGAGACGGCTCCGCTTTAGGATCGGCGGCAGGCGCATCCAGCTCTCGCGCTTGCGCCTTCCGGCGCCGCAGGTTCGCGCGCAACGCTTCCGCGAGCCGCGCCTGCTTGTCGGGATCGTCCTTGGGCATGATGCTTCCTTGACCTAGGGCGGCTCCTTGTCCATAGGCGCGCCTCCCGCCAAGCATTTGCTTTTCGGGGCCAGCATGCTGGTGCCTTGCTGCCGTAGCTCAGTGGTAGAGCGCATCCTTGGTAAGGCTGAGGTCGTGAGTTCAATCCTCACCGGCAGCACCAGCATCCTTTTCCGACAAATCGATCCTGCGAAACCCACCCCTGCGGGGGTGAAAATCGCGTGCGCGCACCCCATCATCGGCTGATCCAAGCGAGGAGTGCGCCCATGGCCCGGCCGATCAAGATCGATTTCGTGTCAGACGTGTCCTGCCCCTGGTGCATCATCGGCCTGCGCGGGCTCGAGGAAGCGCTGGAGCGGACGCGCGACGTGGTCGATGCGACCATCACCTTCCAGCCGTTCGAGCTCAATCCGAACATGCCGCCGGAAGGCGAGAATATCGTCGAGCATGTCGGCCACAAATATGGCTCCAGCCGGGAACAATCGGCCGCCAACCGGGCCATGATCCACCAACGGGCGGCGGCGGTCGGCTTCACCATGAACACCAGCGACCAGAGCCGCATCTACAACACGTTCGACGCGCATCGCCTGCTCCATTGGGCGGACGGCGAGGGCCGCCAGGCGGCGCTCAAGCGCGCTCTGTTCGATGCCTATTTCACCGACGGGCAGGATCCATCCGATCCTGCGGTGCTGGTCGCAGCCGCGGAGAAAGCCGGGCTGGACGGCGCGGCCGCGCGCGCGGTGCTCGAAACCGGTCAATATGCCCAAGAGGTGCGCGAGGCCGAGCGGCTGTGGCAGTCGCGCGGGATCACCGGCGTGCCGGCCGTGATCGTCAACGACCGCTATCTGATCTCTGGCGGCCAGCCGCCCGAAGCGTTCGAACAGGCGCTGCGCGCGATCGCCGCCGAGGAGGCATCTTAGGTTCGTTCCGAACCGATGCTCCTACAATGCGCAAAGAAAAACCCCCTCCGCCACAGGCGAAGGGGGCTTGAAAGGTGGTTGGGAAGATTACCAGCTGCCGCGGACGATGAACGAATAGCGGCGGTCTTCGGTGAAGTAGGAACGCGGGCCGATCAAACCCGACGTCGTATATTGCTGCAGCGTCTTCGTGACCTCGTTGTTGAGGTTCACGCCCTGCACACCGATCCGCAAGCCCTTGCTCAGCGTCAGGAAGACCGAGGCGTCGAGGTGGCCCTCGGCGGCGTTGTAGATCGGGTAGTACGGGAAGATCACGTCCGTCGCGGTGAGCAGGAAGCGCGACCGCCAAGTGTAAGCCGCACGCAACGAGATCGGTCCCTTCTCGTAGAAGATTTCCGCGTTGACGTTGTGCTTCGACAGCTGCTCGAGCGGCAGCTTGCCGGCCGGGATCGGCGAATTGTTCGCCGCCGCGCCGCCGTTGAGGAAGCTGTTCGGCAGACCCTTGCTCTGCAGGTAGGTGTAGGACAGCTGCGTGCCCAGACCGCTGAAGACGCCCGGCAGGAAATCGAAGGTCTGCTGATAGGCGGCCTCGACGCCCTTGATCTTGCCATGGCCGTGATAATTGTCGGGGCCGCGAACCTGCGTTCCCAACGTCACGCCATTGCTGGTGATCGTGCGGGTGAAGACGTTCTGATAGAAGAAGTTGGTGACGTCCTTGTAGAAGGCATCGATCGTCAGCGAACCGACCCGGGCGAAATACCATTCGTAGGTCAGGTCGAACTGGTTCGCCAAAGCCGGCTTCAGGTACGGATTGCCCGCGTTCGAGGACAACGCCGAGCCATCGCCGCTCAGGCTGATCGACACGAAGTTGCGGATGTTGGCCAGATCCGGCCGGGTCATCACGCGCGACGCCGCGACGCGGATCAGCATGTCCCGCGACAGGCCGAACTTCAGGTTCAGGCTGGGCAGGAAATAATGATATTTGTTCCGCGCGGTGTTCGTCGTGGTCTGGCCCGTCGCGAACTGCTGGAGCAGCGCATAATTGGCCGCACCCTGCGCGCAGACGCCGGTCGGCACCGGCAGCGGCGTGCCCGGCGGCACGCCCGGCGGCAGCGTCGGCGTCGGGCAGCGCACGGCGAACGAGTCCGTCACGCCCAGCTGGGCCGCGGTCGGCGCACCGATCGAGCCGGTCGAGACGATGCTGTCGGCGACGTAGCGGACGCCGATATTGCCATCGACCTTGATCCCGCCGAACAGCGGCTCATCGCGGCCGAAGCTCAGCATCGCATAGGCGTCCTTGGACTTCTCGCTAACGGGCTGGATTTCGGATGGCAGATAGGGTCCGCCCGCGACCACACCGGCACGCTTGCCCGCCGGAGTCCACGGCGTGGCGCTGCCGCCCTGCGCGGTCCAGGCCGCACCGATATTCTGGAGATACTTGGTCGCGTCGGCGTAATTCTTGATCAGGTCGCCGTTGTAATAATAAGCCGCGGGCGGGCCTGCCGCGTCGCCGCGGAAGAAGTTGTCGAACGTGTACAGGCTGGCGCGATCGCCAATCTGCTGCATCGACACCTGGTTGCCGGCCCACACTTCGGACAGCGCGCCCCAGTTATAGGTCGTGTAACGCACCACCTCTTCGCGGTCCGCATAGCGCGCGCCGAATTTCAGGCGCTTGAGGAAGGGATCGTCGCCACCGAAATTATAGGCGATGTCGGCCTTGCCCGACCATTCGTGGCCGGTCGAATGCTCGATATGATCCATCGCCGCGCGCCAGAATTCGTTCGAGCGGTCGGCGAAATATTGCGAGTCGGTTTCGCCGGCGACGATCGGGTTCGGCGTCGCCCAGCCCGCCGACAGCGTCATCGGCTTGTGCGGGATGATCGTCGGCAGGCCGCCCGAAATGTCGAGATAATTGTCGGCGAAGGTCGAACCGAACACGCTCACGTCGAGATTGTCGTGCTCCGCTTTGGTGTAATCGGCGTCGAGGTTGATTGCCCAGTGATCGTCCGGGTTGAACTTGAAGTTCAGGCCGTAATCGGTGACGCGGCTTTTCTCGTCGACCTGACGGCGCGACAGGCTCTGCTGCTGGCCGCCGGTCGGGACGCGCGTGGTCGACGAACCGCTGGTGCTGTTGCGCCAGCCGGTGCCGGGCAGGGTGATGTAACCCTTCTCGAACAGGCCGTTATCGTCATAGGTGTAATTCTGCGTCGAACCGGTCGGGCATTCGGCGCGGGTCACGCCACCGGGGCCGTCGCCATTCTGGACGCAGCCTGCCGGATAGGTGTTGTATTCCGCCAGATCCGGGCCGGTTTCGAACGTATGTTCGCCCCACGCATTTTCCGAGGCGGTGTGCAGGAATTGCGCGGTCAGCAAGGCACGGCGATCGACGCTTTCCCACTGCGCGCCGAACGAAACGCCGCGGCGCTTGCGGTTATAATCTTCCTCGCGGAACTGGCCGCCGACCGGCGCATACAGCGTGGCGGCCGGATCGAGGAAGCCATCCGCGCCCGGCGTGCTGGCGGTGCCGCAAGCGGAGCCCGACGGCGGCAGCGTGGTCGTGTTGGTCGTGCCCGGCAGCGGGTTGCGGCAGACCAGGGTCGTGGTCGAATTGGCCTGCACCGCGAGCGTGTTGTCGCGCGTCTGGATGTTGGTGACGTTCAGGCCGTTCGACCTCGAACGGATCTGCGAGAAGGACGCGGCGCCGAGCAGGCCGACGCGGCCGATGCCCGTATCCCACGTATCGCTGATCAGGAACGACCAGGTCGGCGACAGGCGCTTCTCGAGGTCGCCATAGGTGCCTTCCATATCGAAGCCGATGTGGAAGCCCTTGCTGTCGAACGGCTTGCGGGTGTTGAGGTTGACCGTACCGGCGAGGCCGCCTTCGATCATCTCGGCGGTGGTGTTCTTGTAGACCTCGACCGAACCCAGAAGTTCGGCGGGCACGTCGGCGAAGTTGATCGCCTGGCCGCCGACGCCGGCGGAGAAGGTGTCACGCCCGTTGAATTCCGAACGGACGAAGGTGAGGCCGCGGACGACGATGCCCGAGCCTTCGACCGAGAAGTGGTCGGGGTCGTTGCTGCCGGCGAAGCGGTTCATCGCCACGCCCGGCACGCGCTGCAGCGCTTCGGTGACCGAACGGTCGGGAAGCGCGCCGATATCCTGCGCCGTGATCGCGTCGACGACCGTGTCCGAATTCCGCTTGATGCTCTGCGCGTTGGCAAGGCTGGCGCGGATGCCGGTGATCGTGATTTCCTTGGGACCACCCGGCGAGTCACTCGCGGCGGCGCCCGTGGACGTCGTGTCCGTGACCGTGCTCTGCGCCATCACCGGCGAAGCGGCCGCAAACATGCTGAGCGCCACGACAGACACACCGCATTTCAAGACCCGGCTCAATTCGGCCCGATCGCGCAATTCCCCGTTATACCGAAACATCCAGCAACCTCCCCTAGAATGACAAGCCGGCTGCAGCGGCCGCCTGTCTTATTGATGTATGTGATAAAGCCCGTGCCCTTGTCCGACGAATCGGCGCCCCTACGGCATGGTACGTGATTGGATTCGCGGTGCTTCCGTCACGAAAATTCGCTTTGTCCGGCGCTGTCATGACAGCCGAACCAAGATAAGCGCACCGCATCCTCAGGCCTTTCCGGCCTGATGGTCGACTGCGATAGCGGCATCCGCACGAAGCATCAGCACCCCCCTCCATGACAACGCTGACTTCTTCCGGTCGCGTGTCCAGTTACGTTAGCGATAACTTGGGTTCCCGGTTTGAGCAAGATGGTTTCATATTTGAATCATAAAGCGATGGATTGTGACCCCTTTGCAACGCTCTGTATTACTTGGAAACGTTTACATTCATCTTTGAAGGGCTGGTTGACCATGGTTGCCCAACCACCCCATGATAGCGCTGGACAAAAAAACGGGGGGAATGCGGATGGCGATGCAGCGCGTCGTGATCGTGGGCGGCGGCACCGCCGGCTGGATGACGGCCGCGGCGCTGGCGAAGCTGCTTCCGGGCCAGTGCGACGTGCGCCTGGTTGAATCGGAGGCGATCGGAATCGTCGGCGTGGGCGAGGCGACCCTGCCCCATATTCGCGCCTTCAACGAACGGCTCGGCATCGACGAGGCCGATTTCATGGCCGCGACCCGCGCCACCTTCAAATTGGGGATCGAATTCGAGAATTGGGGCCGGATCGGCGATTCCTATATTCACCCGTTCGGTACGTTCGGCCCGGGGATGGGTGAGGTCGACTTCCACCAATTCTGGCTGCGGCTGCGTCAGCAGGGCATGGATGTGCCCGATCTCGACCGATTCTCGATGGCCTGCACGATGGCGCGGATGAACCGTTTCGCTTTGCCGTCGCGCGATCCGCGCCAGCTCAATTCAACCTTCGGTTATGCCTATCAGTTCGATGCGACCCTCTATGCACCCTATCTGCGTGCGATCGCCGAGAAGATGGGCGCCCGGCGCACCGAAGGCCGGATCGTCACCGTCCATCGCGACGGCGAGAGCGGCGACGTCACCTCCGTCGAGCTCGAAAGCGGCGAGAAGATCGAGGGCGACCTGTTCGTCGATTGCTCGGGTTTCGTCTCGCTCCTGCTCGACAAGACGTTAAGCGAGCCGTTCGAGGATTGGTCGAAATGGCTGCTCAACGATCGCGCCACCGCCATGCCGTGCCGCACCGAAGGCGCGGTCACCCCCTTCACCGGCGTGATCGCGATGCCCTTTGGCTGGCGCTGGCGCATCCCGCTCCAGCACCGCACCGGCAACGGTTATGTCTATTCGAGTCAGTTCCTGTCGGATGAGGATGCCGCCACCGCGCTGATCGGCGCGGTCGAGGGCGAACGGATCGCGGAGCCGCGCGTGCTGCGCTTCAAGGCGGGGCGGCGGCGGCGCAGCTGGGTCAATAATTGCGTCGGCGTCGGCCTTGCCTCGGGCTTCCTCGAGCCTTTGGAATCGACCAGCATCTATCTGATCCAGGCCGCGATCACCGCTCTGCTCGAACTCTTCCCGGAGCAGCAGATTTCGCCGGTCGACCGCGACGAATTCAACCGGCTGATCGATCTCGAATATGATCGGATCCGCGATTTCCTGATCCTGCATTACCATGCGACCGAACGGACCGACACGCCCTACTGGGACTATGTCCGCACGATGCGGATCCCCGACACTCTGGCAGAGAAGATGGAATTGTTCCGGCGGCGCGGCCGTGTCGTCAAATATCGCGAGGGCGTATTCCTCGATGCGAGCTGGGTCGCGGTCTATCTCGGCCAGCGCGTGATCCCGGAAGGCCATGATCTGCGCGCCGATCCGCCGTCGGCCGAAAGCCTCGTCGCCGGCATGCAGAAGCTCGCCGCCGACATCCAGGGGCTTGCCGGCGGGATGGAGGATCATGCCGCTTATCTGCGCCGTTACTGCCCGATGAAGGACGCCGCGTGACCGCAGGCGCGATGCGCGACGTGGTGGTGGTGGGCGGCGGCCTGCTCGGCTGGTCGGCGGCGGCCGCTTTGCGGCGCAAGTTGCCGGCCTTGCGCGTCACCGTCCTGCCGCTGGCGCCGCCGCCCGATGCGCTCGCCGATCGGATCGGCAGCACGTTGCCGTCGATCATCGAATTCCATCGCGACATCGGCCTGAGCGACGGCGACGCCTTGCTGCGCGCCGGATGCAGTCTGCGGCTTGGCACCGAGTTTGACGGCTGGAACGGCGACCGTCCGTCCTACGTCCACGCGTATGACCGTTACGGGCAGCCGTTCGGCACCGCCTCCTTCCACATCCACTGGATCCGTCAGGCCAGGCTCGGCGCAACGCCCGCTTTCGACCAATATTCGCCCGCCGCCATGATGGCGCGGGCAGGCCGTTTCATCCTGCCCGAGCAGGATCCCGCCTCGCCGTTCGCGCATTTCGAATATGGCCTCGCGCTCGACCCGGTCCATTATCCGCAGATGATGCGGGCCTATGCGCTGCATCTCGGCGCGGTCGAGCGGCCGGGCGACCTCGTCGCGGTCAGGCTGCGCGGCGAGGACGGCTTCATCGCCGCGCTCGCGCTCGACGATGGCGGCGAACTCGCGGCCGATCTGTTCGTCGACTGCACCGGCCCGCGCGCGCTGCTGCGCGGCGAGCTCGATGCCGCGTTCGACGATTGGGGCCAATGGCTACCGTGCGATCGCCTGCTGTTCGCCCACGCGCCGGCGTCGGCCACGCCGTCGCCACTCGATCGCTGCGTCGCGCATGGCGCCGGCTGGCGCTGGGTCGCCGAAGCGCGCGCGCGAACCTCGCACGGCTTCGCTTATGCCGCGGCCGATCTCAGCGACGACAAGGCCGCGCGCACCCTGCGCGGCTTCGCCAGCGCCGAACCGGACGCGCCGATCCCGATCCGTCAGGGCCGCCGGCCCGAGCCTTGGCTGCGCAACTGCGTTGCTTTGGGTGACGCGGCGACGATGGTCGAGCCGCTCGAATGGACCAACCTCCACCTCGCCCACAGCGCGATCGACCGGTTGGTGGCGATGATGCCGGATCGCGATTGCGCGGCGGTCGAGTTGTGGGATTATAACCGCCAATGCGCGGCCGAGGCCGATCGCGTGCGCGATTTCCTCGCGCTCCATTATGCCGCCTCGCGCCGCGACGAACCCTTCTGGCGCCGCGCGCGCGACACCGCGCCGCCGCCCAGTCTGGCCCACACGCTCGCTTTGTTCATGGAGCGCGGTCGCCTGCCTTTCTACGAGGAGGAAACCTTCACCCGCGACAGCTGGCTTGCCGTGCTGCTCGGCCAGGGTCTAATTCCCGGCCGTATCGATCCGCTGATCGACGCGGTGCCGCCGGCTCAGTCCCAGAGCGCGATGGCCGCCATGCGCGACGGGCTCGCCCGCCTGGTGCCGACATTGCCGACCCACGCCGAATTCCTGATCAACCTGCAAAGGCAAGCCGCCCGATGAACGAACATACGATCCAGAATATCGTCATCGTCGGCGGCGGCACCGCCGGCTGGATGGTGGCGGCGGCGATGTCGCGCTTCATGAACAATGGCGTGACGCGGACGACTTTGATCGAATCCGACGAGATCGGCACGATCGGCGTCGGCGAGGCGACGATCCCCCCGATCATCACCTTCAACCGCATGCTCGGCATCAACGAGAATGAATTCCTGCGCGAGACGCAGGCCACCTACAAGCTCGGCATCGAGTTCGTGAACTGGGGCGGGATCGGCGAGCGCTATTTCCATCCGTTCGGCGTGCACGGCGAGGATCTGAGCGGGGTTCATTTCCACCAGCTCTATCTGCGCGAACGCCAGCGCCGCGTGATGCAGGACATTTCCGCCTGGTCGATGAGCGGGGTCGCGGCGTCGATGGGCCGGTTCGTGCGGCCTGCGGGCGATGCCCGCTTCCCGCTCAAGGACCTGTTCTACGCCTTCCATTTCGACGCCGCGCTCTACGCCAAATATCTGCGTGGCTATTCCGAGCGTGGCGGCGTGCGGCGGATCGAAGGCAAGGTCGTCGACACCTCATTGCGCGGCAAGGACGGTCATGTCGAATCGGTGACGCTTGCCGACGGGCAGGTGATCGCGGGCGATCTGTTCATCGATTGCTCGGGCTTCCGCGGCCTGCTGATCGAACAGGCGCTCGAAACCGGCTATGAGGATTGGAGCCACTGGCTGCCCGCCAACCGCGCGATCGCGGTGCCGACCGCCTTGAGCGGTCCGCCCGATCCCTTCACCCGCGCCACCGCGCACGAATCGAGTTGGCAATGGCGCATCCCGCTGCAGCATCGCATGGGCAACGGCATCGTCTATTCGAGCAACTTCCTCGACGACGACGCGGCCGAGGCGACCCTGCTCGCCAATCTCGATGGCGCGACGATCGCCGATCCACGCCGGATCCAGTTCACCACCGGCCGCCGCAAGGCGAGCTGGACCAGGAATGTGATCGCGCTGGGCCTGTCCGCCGGCTTCGTCGAGCCGCTCGAATCGACCAGTATCCACGTCATCCAGGCGGGCATCGCCAAGCTGATCGCGCTGTTCCCCGACAAGCGCTTCAATCCGGTCGAGCGCGACGAATATAATGATCAGATGCGCGACCTGTACGAGGATGTGCGCGACTTCATCGTGCTCCACTACAACGCCACCACGCGCACCGATTCCCCTTTCTGGAATCACTGCCGCACCATGACGATTCCAGATTCGCTCCAGCGCAAGATCGATCTGTTCCGGGCCAAGGGCCGCGTCTTCCGCGAGGGCCGCGAACTGTTCGGCACCACCTCCTGGGTCGCGGTCATGCTCGGCCAGCACATCACGCCCGAGGATTATGAGCCCGCGGTCGACGCGCTCGACGAGGCCAAGGTCGCGCAGGCGCTGGAAGAGATGCGCGTCGCCTATCTGCGCATCGCCGAGCAATTGCCCGCGCATGCCGAATTCATCGCCTCGACCGCGCCCGCGCAGGCTCAGGCGCCGACGCCGACCTTCTCCTTCGCCGACGAAGTGCCCGGCCTCATGCCTTTCACCGGGCCGGCTGCATGATCGCGGATCCGATCCGGAAGATCGTGATCGTCGGCGGCGGCACCGCTGGCTGGATGGCGGCCGCCGCCATCTCGCAGGTCCTGGGCGCTTCGGGACTCAGGATCGAGCTGGTCGAGTCCGAAGAGATCGGCACGGTCGGGGTGGGCGAGGCGACGATCCCGCAAATCAACACGTTCAACGCCCTGCTCGACATCGACGAAAGCGAATTCCTCCGCGCCACCAACGGCACCTACAAGCTCGGCATCGAATTCCGCGACTGGACCCGGCTCGGCCACTCCTATGTCCACCCGTTCGGCCTCTACGGCCTCGACATGATGGGCGTGCAATTCCACCATCATTGGCTGAAGGGCCGCAGCCTGGGCGACACGACCCCGCTCGGCGCCTATGCGATCAGCGAAGTGGCGGCGCTTTCGGGCAAGGTCGAGCATCCGCGCTTCGATCTGCCCAAGTCGCCGCTGTCCAAGCTCGGCTATGCCTTCCATTTCGACGCGAGCCTCTATGCGCGCTTCCTGCGCCGCCTTGCCGAACCCCGGGGTGTGATCCGCACCGAGGGCAAGATCGTCGAGGTGCTGCGGAATGGCGAGACCGGCCATATCGAGCGATTGAGGCTCGCCAGCGGTGCTATGGTCGAGGGCGATTTCTTCGTCGATTGCTCGGGTTTTCGCGGCCTGCTGATCGAGCAGACGCTGGAGGCGGGCTTCGAGGATTGGGGCCATTTCCTGCCCTGTGACCGCGCGCTGGCGGTGCCCTGTGAGCTTGGCGGGAACCGCAACCCGCTCACCCGATCGACCGCGCGCGCTGCCGGCTGGCAATGGCGCATTCCGCTTCAGCACCGAATCGGCAACGGCTATGTCTATTCGAGCGCGCATATCTCGGACGACGAGGCGGCGGCGACCCTGCTTGCCAATCTCGACGGTCCTGCGCTCGCCGATCCGCGCCCGCTCCACTTCACGGCGGGCCACCGCAAGAAGAGCTGGGACAAGAATGTGGTCGCGCTCGGCCTCGCCGGCGGTTTCCTCGAACCGCTCGAATCGACCAGCATCCATCTCGTCCAGACCGGCATCGCGCGGCTGATGACCCTGTTCCCGACGCGTAACATCGCCCAGGTCGATGTCGACCGCTTCAACGCGCAGACGGCACAGGAATATGTCGACATACGCGACTTCCTGATTCTTCATTATACTGCGACCGAGCGCGACGATTCCGATTTCTGGAGGATGTGCCGCGCGATCGAACTGCCCGCGCGGCTCGCCAATAAGCTGGCACTGTTCCGCGCCAATGGCCGCATCTTCCAGGAGAATGTCGAATTGTTCGCGGAACCGAGCTGGCTCGCGGTGATGGTCGGCCAGGGAATCGAGGCGGGCTCCTATCACCCCGCCGCCGACATGCTGCCCGATCAGGAGACTTTGACCCGGCTGAAGCATATCCGCGAGGTCGTCGCCGCGACTGCAGAAGCGCTGCCGACCCAGGCCGAATTCCTGCGGATGCACAACAGCGTGTCCGATGTCGCGCCGATCCGAGCCGCCTGATGACGTTGCCCGCGCCCGCGCCCATTCGCGAATTCGAGACTATCGATCGCGCGCGCTTCGACGCCGAGATCCGGCCGTCGCGCCAACCCGCCATCTTCCGCGGCCTGGGCAGGGATTGGCCGGCGGTGCAAGCCGGCACGCAATCGCCCGAATCGACGGTCGCCTATCTCAAGCGCTTCAGCCATAGTGAGCTCGTGCCGGCGATCGTGGGACCGCCGGAGATTGCAGGACGCTTCTTCTACACCGACGATCTGAAAGCGTTCAATTTCCAGCGCGGCCGAACCGCGCTCGATCCGTTTCTCGAGCGGCTGCTGCGCGATCAGAACGCAGACAAGCCCTATGCGATGGCGGTCCAGTCGATCCCGATCCCCGAATTGCTGCCGGGTTTCGTCGAGGAAAACCGCATCGATCTGCTCGACGCCGACGTGATCCCGCGCATCTGGATCGGCAACAAGATCCAGGTCGCGACGCATTATGATCTGATGGAGAATATCGGCGTGGTCATCGCCGGGCGGCGGCGCTTCACCGTCTTCCCGCCCGAACAGATCGCCAATCTCTATTCCGGCCCGTTCGAACTCACCCCGGCCGGCACGCCGGTCAGCCTGGTCGAATTGGCCAACCCCGATCTTCAGAAATTCCCCAAATTCGCCGACGCGATGGCGACCGCGCAATCGGCGGTGCTGGAACCGGGCGACATTATCTATCTCCCCTTCCATTGGTGGCATGCGGTGGACTCGCTCGATGCGGTCAATGCCTTCGTCAATTATTGGTGGAGCCCCGCCCCCGCCGGCCTCGGCAGCCCCTACGAGGCTCTGATGTTCGCGCTCATGTCATTGCGCGGCCTGCCGGAGGATCAGCAGGATGTGTGGCGGATGCTGTTCGACCATTATGTGTTCCAGGCGAACGGCGATCCCGCCGGCCATCTGCCGCCCGATGTACAGGGTGTGCTCGGCCCGATCACGCCGCACCAGATCGGCCGGATGAAGGCGACCCTGATCGACAGCTTGAACAAGCGTTAGGCAAGCTCAATCGCGCAAATTGGCGGCATAGCGGTTCGACACCGGCAGCCGGCGTCCATCGTACAACGCCACCTCGATCGGGCGGGTCCGGCCGCGCATGACCGTCTCGATCCCGCGCCGCGGCACCAGATAGGATCGATGCACGCGCACGAAGCCGGCGGAAGCGAGGATGCGCTCAGCATTGTGCATCGTCTGTCGCCAGATCGTGCTGCGGCCGTGCGCGTGGAGTTCCACATAATTGCCGGCCGCGCTGGCGAAGGCGATCTCGGTCGGCGCGATCGGCGGCCTGTCGTCCTGCGCCGCCGCGCCCGGCCCGGCGTCGCCGGCTTCGGGCGCGCGGTAGAGCGTGGCCGCCAGCAAAGCGACCGCCAGCAGCGGGACGCGGCTGAAAAAGGCATGATCGTTATCCGCGCCCAACGCCAGGGCCGCCGTGGCGCTGACGGCATAGGCTGGGACACCCAGCAGAATCGCCCGCCGCATCAGGCGGGCCCGCGTGTCGCCCGGCCTCGCCAGCCGCTCGAACAGCATCGCCGCGACAACCCAGGATCCGAGCGTAGCGGCCGCCCAGACGAAACTGCCCCAGGCCGAGCCGCGCGCGGCATCGAAGAACAGCTCATAGGCCTGACAATAAAGCGCGCCGAGCGGCACCAGCAGCAATGGCGCGAGCTTCCGCGGCAAGGCCCGGCCAAACGGCCACGCAAGGAACGCCCGCATTGGTCCGGCCGGCATCGCAATGTCCTCCGTCTACTGTCGTTGGTCCGAGTATATCGGGCAACGGGCGTGGGCGGGAAGCGCGCAATTCGTCCCTTCGTCACAAAATTCATCCCGCCATACCAGTCCGCTTGCCGGCCGATCGCCGCATCGCCACCCGCCGCCGGAACCTTTGGGAAGGCTGCGGCATGGTCCTTTCAGATCGCGGGAAGGCCGCGCTGCTGGTGGCGTTGCTCGCCAGCTGCCGGGCGGCGGCGCAGACAAACGATTCCGCCGGTAATTCCACGGCAGGCGCCGCGCGCGCCGCCGTCGATGCGTTCGGCGAGCGTGTCGGGATCGACCAGGTCGGCCTGTACAGCGAATATCAGACGCGCGGGTTCGACCTGATGGCGACCAGCGGCGCCTTCCGGCTCGACGGCTTTTACTTCAATCCGGCCGCGATTCCGTCGGAATCGCTGATCGAGGGGTCGTCGGTCAATGTCGGCATCGCCGCGACCGCGCTCGATCTGCCCTCGCCGACCGGCGTCGTCGCCTATCGGTTGCGCGAGCCGGGCGACGCCGATGCGCTGCAGGTCACCACCGGCCTGCGCGACTATCGCGCGCCGCATGCGGAGCTGTTGGGCACGTTGATCAGCGAGGACAAACAATGGGGCGTGGTCGGCCATGCGCTGATCATCCCCGACGCCAACCAGTCCACCGGCGGAGATGGCTCTTATCTGAGCAGCGCACTGATCGGGCGCTGGCGTCCGGCCCCGGGCAGCAATGTGCGATTGTTCGCCTCCTACGCGCTCGATCGCCATGACGGCGACATCAGCGTGGTCGCCGCCGGGCCCGGCCTTCCGCCGGCGCTCGAGGATCGCCGCCGTTATACGCCGGGCTGGGCGCGCACCCGGTCGGGCGGCGGTAATTTCGGCGCGCTGGCGGAGCATCGCTGGGGCCGCTGGTCCGCGGGTGCGGGCTTCATCCATTCGATCGGCGATACGAAACGCGCCGACGTGGCGGTGCTGGAAGTGGATCGCGCCGGCCACGCCGCCAGCACGCTCTATTACACGCCGCCGGTGAAGACGCGGTCGGATTCGGCCGAGGCCAAGCTGGCGCGCGACTTCGCCCTGCTCGGCGCGCAGCACCGGATCGGTCTCGCGATCCGTCAGCGCCGCACGGTGACCGGCCGCGCGCAGGCGACGGGCTATGATGCGGGCCATTTCACGCTCGACGACGGGCCCGCCGCTATCCCCGCGCCCGTCCTGCCCGACGACGCGATCCGGGGGCGCGATCGGGTCGACCAGCGGATCGTCAGCGCAAGCTATGGCCTCCAGATCCGCGATCGCTTCCAGCTGCGGCTCGGCGCGCACAGCAATCTCTATGAAAAGAAGGTCGACGCCTTCGATGGCACGCGCGCCCGCCGGCGCGAGCGGACATGGCTCTACAGCGCGTCGGCGATATGGCAGCCGGCGACACGCTTTCGCCTGTTCGCCAGCTATGTGCAGGGGCTGGAGGAGTCGGGCGTGGCGCCCATCGCCGCGAGCAATCGCGGCGATGTGTTGCCGCCGGTCGAGGCGCGGCAGACCGAGCTCGGCGCGCGCTACGAGGTCGCACCCGGGCTCAACCTGATCGTCGCCGGCTTCGACATCCGCAAGCCGATCTACGGGCTGCGTCCGGACACGCTCTACGCGCCGGTCGGTACGGTGCGCCATCGCGGGATCGAGGCCTCGCTGACCGGCCGGCTCACGCCGACGACGACGATCGTGCTGGGCGCCAACGCGCTGGCGCCGCGCGTCGAGGGCGAACTGGTCGATGCCGGGCTGGTGCGGCGGGTCGCGCCGGGCGTGTCGCGGCTCAACTTCACGCTCAGCTTCGAACAGCAACTGACGCGGGCGTGGAGCATCGACGCCTATCTGCTCTACGAGGGCCCGCGGCGGCGCGACGGGATCAGCGACACCGAAGTGCCGGCCGTCCCCTTCGCCTTCGCGGGCGGGCGCTATAGCTGGACCTGGGGCGAGAACCGGCTGTCGCTGCGGGGCCAGCTCGTCAACGCACTCGGCCGCCGGGGTTATTATGCCACCCCCTATGGCCCGCTCGTCCCGGTTTCTCCACGCACCGTCCGGCTGCTGCTGTCCGTCGGATTATGAAGGGGCAACTGGTTTCAAACGAAACCAGTTGGCGGTATGATGATCCCATGGCCGCAGAATCGCTGACCCGTCCGCCCGAAGCCGCTCTGGATTGGACGATCCCGCAGGCGTGGGAGACCTATACGCCGGAAGAGCATGCGGTGTGGGACACGTTGTTCGCGCGCCAGGCGGCGATGCTGCCCGGCCGCGCCGCGCCCGAATTCCTCGCCGGGCTCGACATGCTGCATCTGTCGCGGCCCGGTATCCCCAATTTCGAGGAATTGTCGGAGAAGCTCGGCAAGGCGACCGGCTGGAGCGTCGTCGCCGTCCCCGGCCTCGTTCCGGACGACGTCTTCTTCGAACATCTGGCCAATCGCCGCTTCGTCGCCGGCCAGTTCATCCGCCGCGCCGACCAGCTCGATTATCTGCAGGAGCCCGACGTCTTCCACGACGTGTTCGGCCATGTGCCGATGCTCGCCCACCCGGTCTTCGCCGATTATATGCAGGCCTATGGCCAGGGCGGGCTGCGCGCCAAGCAGTTCGACGCGATCGACAAGCTCGCCCGGCTCTACTGGTACACGGTCGAATTCGGTCTGATCAAAAGCGGCGACAGCCTCGGTATCTACGGCGCCGGCATCGTCTCCTCGCGCGGCGAGAGCATCTTTGCCCTGGACGATCCCTCGCCCAACCGGATCGCGTTCGACATGGAGCGCGTGATGCGCACCAATTACCGGATCGACGATTACCAGCAGGCCTATTTCGTGATCGACAGCTTCGACCAGCTGCTGCGCGCCACGCTCGATACCGATTTCGCGCCGCTCTACGCCAAGCTCGAAAACCTGCCCGATCTGGCGGTGACGGACATCCTGCCCGAGGATCGCCTGATCACGCGCGGCACCCAGGAATATGCGCTGGCGAAAGCCTGAGCCCCGCTGCTAAGCCGTCGCGATGGCCGAACCCGTGAAAGTCTACAAAGCCCGCGTGGGCCCGATGATGGCGCTCGAAACCGATATCTATATCGGCCGGGCGATCGCGGCTTATGGCGAATATTGCCCCGCCGAATGGGCCGCGCTCCGCCAGATCATTCGTCCCGGGATGAATGTGATCGAGGTCGGCGCGAACATGGGCACGCATAGCGTCGATATGGCCCGCGCTTGCGCGCCGGGGATATTCTACGCGTTCGAACCGCAGCCCCGTCTGTTCCAGATTCTCGCCGGCAATCTGGCGCTCAACAATGTCGCCAACGCTCTGGTCTATCCGGAGGGCTGCGGCGAGGCGGAGGGCGAGGCGGTCGTTCCCTGGACCAATTATGAAGAGAACGGCAATTTCGGCGGGATCGGGCTGTCGCAGGCCGATGACGGCCGGGGAATCTCCGTCCGCATCCGCACGATCGACAGTCTGGGCTTGCAGCAATGCGGGCTGATCAAGATCGATGTCGAGGGGTTCGAACCGCGTGTGATCCGTGGCGCCGCCGAGACGATCGCGCGCTGCCGCCCGACCCTCTATGTCGAGAATGATCGCGCCGCGCAGCAGCAGGAGGTGATCGATCTGATCGCGGGGTTCGACTATCGCCTGTTCTGGCACCTGCCGCGGCTCTTTTCGCCGGACAATTTCCGGGGCGAGACGCGCAACATCTATGGCACCACCGTCTCCGTCAACATGCTGTGCATGCCGCGCGAGAAGGGCATAGAGGTGAAGGGCCTGCAGGAGATCGATCCCGCCGGCTGGACCTGCCCTGTCCGGCTCTCGAACTGATAGTATTTGTCATTTAGCTAAATGCCTAATATGGGCCGCGCATGGACTCGGTCTTCGACGCGCTCTCGCATCCGATCCGGCGCGAGATTCTGGAGATGCTCAAGCAGGGCAGCCGCTCGGCCGGCGAGCTCGCCGACGCTTTCCCCGTGTCGAAGCCGACCATGTCGGGCCATTTCACCAAGCTCAAGGCCGCCGGCCTGATCCATGGCGAGGCGCGCGGCGCGAGCGTGATCTACAGCCTCAACCTCTCCGTGCTCGAAGAGGTTTTGCTCGGCTTCATGCGTCGCGTCGGCACGCGCAAGGCAGGGCTCGATGCGGACGGAGACTGAAGCCATGCGGCACCGCTGGCTGATCGTGGCGCTGCTGCTGATCGCGACTTTGATGGCCGCCGCCAAGTGGGCGGTGCTGCATCTGCCGCCGCACACGCTTGAGGACGCGCACAGGGGATAATCGATGAAGAACCGAGGCTTGATCCTGTTTTCGATCTTCGTGGTCGCGGCGCTGGCCGGCGCATCGGCCTGGGCCGGGCACAGCCTGCCCGCCGACGCGCAATTGCCGATGCACTGGAACGCGGCGGGCGAGGTCGATCGCTATGGCGATAAATGGACCGCGCTGATGCTGCCGCCGCTGCTGGCCGCGGTGCTGACCCTGATCATGTGGGGCATCAGCCGGATCGAGCCCCAACAGGACCATCTCGCCAAGAGCCAGGGCCTGTTCCGGGTCGGCTGGCTGGGCGGGCTCGGCCTCGGCGTGGTGATCGAGCTGATGCTGCTTTCGACCGTCTTCCACTGGGGCCTGTCGCCGCTCGGGCTGATCATCGGCGCGGTCGGGCTGTTCTTCGTCGCGATGGGCGATCAGTTCGGCAAGACGCGGCCGATGTACATGGTCGGCATCCGCACGCCGTGGACGCTCGCCGATCCGGAAGTGTGGACCGCGACCCATCGCCTCGGCGGCAAATTGCTCGTGCTGGCGGGGCTGGTCTGGCTGATCACCGCGCTGTTCGGCTGGGTCAATGTGCTGACGCTGCCGATCCTGGTACTGGTGATGGCCGTCGCGAGCCTCGTGCCGGTGGTTTATTCCTACCTGCTCTGGCGCCGGCTCCATAAAGAAGCCTGACTAAGGGGCCTGTCCCGCCTTCCTGCCGCCTGAGCGAAAATTCCCTGCAGACCACCTGTTGACTCGCTAGGGGCGGGTTCACATATGCCGGCTGGCACTCGCGCAACGTGAGTGCCAACAATTTCACGGGCATTTGGGTGGGGAGCGGTTCGAACCGTCTATCCCGCCTTCATTGCAGGAAAGGGACAGACATGGGTTTCCGACCGCTGCACGATCGCGTGCTGGTTCGTCGCGTCGAGGCTGAAGAGAAGACGGCCGGCGGCATCATCATTCCGGACACCGCCAAGGAAAAGCCCCAGGAGGGCGAGGTCGTCGCCGTCGGCGCCGGCACCAAGGCGGAAGACGGCAAGGTCACGCCGCTCGACGTCAAGGCGGGCGACAAGATCCTGTTCGGCAAATGGTCCGGCACCGAGGTCAAGCTCGATGGCGAAGACCTGCTGATCATGAAGGAATCCGACATCCTCGGGATCGTCGGCTGATCCTCTTTTCCATTCGTAGATAAGGAACACACATCATGGCAGCGAAAGACGTCAAGTTTTCGCGCGACGCTCGTGAGCGCATCCTGCGCGGCGTCGACATCCTCGCCGACGCGGTCAAGGTCACGCTCGGCCCCAAGGGCCGCAACGTCGTGATCGACAAGTCGTTCGGCGCGCCCCGCATCACCAAGGACGGCGTCACCGTCGCCAAGGAGATCGAGCTCAAGGACAAGTTCGAGAACATGGGTGCGCAGATGCTGCGCGAAGTGGCCTCGAAGACCAACGACGTTGCCGGCGACGGCACCACCACCGCCACCGTGCTCGCCCAGGCGATCGTGCGTGAGGGCATGAAGTCGGTCGCGGCCGGCATGAACCCGATGGATCTGAAGCGCGGCATCGATCTCGCCGTGATCAAGGTCGTCGAGGATCTCAAGAAGCGCTCCAAGCCCGTCTCCGGCTCCAAGGAAGTCGCCCAGGTCGGCATCATCTCGGCCAACGGCGACACCGTCGTCGGCGAGAAGATCGCCGAGGCGATGGACAAGGTGGGCAAGGAAGGCGTGATCACCGTCGAGGAAGCGAAGGGTCTCGAGTTCGAGCTCGACGTCGTCGAGGGCATGCAGTTCGATCGCGGCTACCTGTCGCCTTACTTCATCACCAACCCGGAGAAGATGACGGTCGAACTGACCGATCCGTACATCCTGATCCACGAGAAGAAGCTGTCGAACCTGCAGGCGATGCTCCCGATCCTGGAAGCCGTCGTCCAGTCGGGCCGTCCGCTGCTGATCATCGCCGAGGATATCGAGGGCGAGGCCTTGGCCACGCTCGTCGTCAACAAGCTGCGCGGCGGCCTCAAGGTCGCGGCCGTCAAGGCGCCTGGCTTCGGCGATCGCCGCAAGGCGATGCTGGAAGACATCGCGATCCTGACCAAGGGCGAAGTCATCTCCGAGGATCTCGGCATCAAGCTGGAGAGCGTCACGCTCGCCATGCTCGGCACCGCCAAGCGCGTTTCGATCGACAAGGACAACACCACCATCGTCGATGGCGCCGGTGATGCCGATGCGATCAAGGGCCGCGTCGAGGCGATCCGCAAGCAGATCGACAACACCACCAGCGATTACGACCGTGAGAAGCTCCAGGAGCGTCTCGCCAAGCTCGCCGGCGGCGTTGCCGTGATCAAGGTCGGCGGTTCGACCGAGGTCGAGGTCAAGGAGCGCAAGGATCGCGTCGACGACGCGCTGCACGCGACCCGCGCAGCCGTGGAAGAAGGCATCGTCCCCGGCGGCGGTACCGCTCTGCTCTATGCGACCAAGGCGCTCGAGGGCCTCAAGGGCGTCAATGACGACCAGACCCGCGGCATCGACATCATCCGTCGCGCGCTGCAGACCCCGCTCCGTCAGATCGCCCAGAATGCGGGCTTCGACGGCGCCGTTGTCGCCGGCAATTTGCTGCGCGAGAATGACGAGACGCGCGGCTTCAACGCCTCGACTGACGTCTACGAGAACCTCGTCGACGCCGGTGTGATCGACCCGACCAAGGTCGTTCGCACCGCGCTCCAGGACGCGGCCTCGGTCGCCGGCCTGCTCATCACCACCGAAGCGGCGGTGAGCGAGCTTCCGGCGGACGACAAGTCGCCCGCCGGTGGCGGCATGGGCGGCGGCGGAATGGGCGGCATGGGCGGGATGGACTTCTGATCCGCAGGGCGGCCGCGACTAGCACTTGCTAGGAGCGGACTCGCCCCAGGACGGCCGGCGGGTCGGTGGCCTAAACCACCGATCCCGTCCGACGAGCGCGGGCTTTGCCCGCTGTCCACCCAACCGAACGACCAAACAAGGAAGGGCCGGGAGAGCGATCTCCCGGCCCTTTCTTTTGCCCCGTCATCCCGACCCCGCGCTCAGCCGTCCGCCTTGCCGCCCCGCTCCACGATCCGCGCGGGCGATCCCGCGACCAGCGCGCCCGCGGGAATCGGCCGCCGCACCAGCGTGTAGGGCGCGAGCGTCACGCCATCGCCCAGCGTCGCATGATCCAGGCACCCGCTGCGCATCCCCAGCACGCAATCGCTGCCAATCACGCTTTCCCCCACGGTGGCGCCCATCAGGATCGACGTGAAGGCCCCGATCACGGATCCGGTACCGACATTGGCGTAGCTGCTGACATAGGCGAAATCGCCGATCCGCACCCCCGATGCGACCATCGCGAAGCTCAGCACGATCGCGCCGCGCCCGATCGCCGCCTCGCGCCCGACCATGCAGCGCCGGTCGACATAGCTGCACCAGTCGAGATCGAGCGGCGCCAGCCGTTCCACCATCTGCCGCCGCGTCGCTGGATAGCCGACCGCCATGATCGCGTTGCGCGTCAGCCGTGTGTCATAGGATGCGCTCGAAAAGACCGGCAGGCCGAAGCAGGTTTCGCCCGCATGGCCATCGTCGATGAAGCCGATCACCTGCCAGCGATCGTCGCCGTCGATGCAGTCGAACAGCAATTTGCCCATCTTGCCGGCCCCGGCGATGACGACCGGCGTGGGAGATGCGCTCAAGCCGCGACGCGCTCCGACGCCGCCGCGCCGTCGCCGGTCGGGGCGGCCGCGTCGGGCAGGTCCCAATCCCAGAAATGATAGCGCATCATCAAATCGCGCACCTCGATCAGCCGCGCGCGCGCCGCATCCGATTCGCGCATCTCGCGCGTCAGCTTCGCCAGCAAGGTGAAGGTCGCGACCGGCCCCACCCGGCAATCCCGGCAATCGAATTCGGGCGCGCAGCACTTTTTGCCCGGGCTCGGCTGCAGATCGAAGCTGTAGGCGACATGCCACGGCGCGTTGAGCATCGCGCAGTCGGTCGCGACGTTGGTTTCGGGGTCGATAGTATGGATCGCCGGCATGCGGTGCATCCAGTCGTTGACCGTCTTGTTGAACAATATGTGGTCCGGGAAACGATCGATCATCGCGTCGATGATGTCGGCGGCGCGCATCCGGTCGCTCAGCCGCAGCGACAGATTGTTGTCGGTCGTGCTCATCCGGAAATAGCGGTTGTCGCCCGGCGGCACCTGTTCCTCCAGCAGCCGCATATATTCGGTCGTCATGCTGAAATCCTGGAAGCAGACGGGGATGCCGCGTGCCACGCAATCCAGCACCACCGGCTCGATATCGTCGATATTGTCGCGGCTGATCGTGAAATAGATCATCGCGCGCTTGTCGCCGGTCGCGGTCGCCAGCGACCGGTCATAGCTGTTGGGCCCGCGCAAAGTCTCGTTGCGCGCCTTCGCGCCCCACACCGAAACCGCGATCCGGAACGGCACGTCTTCGGGAATCCGCCGCGCGCCGTTGGTGTAGATGATGCCGCTCGGCCAATGTTTCGCGGCGGTGCGCAGCGCTGAGGGATTGAGGCTGGGCTCGCCCCCCGCGATCACCGGATAATTGATCCCGCGCGCCACCTCGGCCGCGAAAAAGGCGTCATAATCCTGCGCCGACGGGCGGCGATTGTCGGTCTTCTGATCCGACACGAAATAATAACAGCCCTCGCACGCCAGATCGCACGTATTGTTCACGTCGTAATTGGACGATCGGATCGTCCGGTAACGACGCTTGCGCTCGGGCTCGTTTCCAAACTTGGTCATTGCCCACGCCCCCGAAGACTTACTAACGTCCCGGGATCATCATCCAAAGCGGCTCATGGCACAAGCTGTTGTTCCGCGATTGAAACGGCTCCGAAACCATGGCTCGTCCGCGCTTCGTCTCGGTCACCCGCACCGGCAACGAGAATGACGTGATCGAGCCGTTCGTGCGCCACCACGCGGCCTTGTTCGATCTGATGCTCGTGATCGACGACGACAGCACCGACGGCACCTGGACCATCCTCGAACAGTTGCGCGACGAGGGCCTGCCGCTGTTGCTGTTCCGCGCGCGGGAAACCGGCTGGCCCCAGACCGAATTCACCACCATCCTGATGCACAAGGCGTTCGACGAACATGGCGCGGACTGGGTCGCGCCGCTCGACGCGGACGAGTTCATCGAGCCGCCCGCGGGCGCGGGCCTCGCCGATATCCTTCCGCCCGCGGCCGATCTTCTCGCCCAGATCCGCTGGAACAACTTCGCCTGGCGCCGCACGATCACCGACGAGGAGCCCAATCCGGTCGTGCGGCTGCAGACGCGCATGCCGCCCCGGATCGACAGCGCCAAGGCGATCGTGCCGCGCGCTGCCTTGTGCGGCGATCGGCGGGCGCGGCTGCTCAACGGCAATCACGGGCTGGAGCGCAACGGCGAGCGTTGCGGGGTGCATTATTACGAGCAGCTGCCCTTGTGCCATTATCCGGTCCGCTCGATCGAGCAGTTCATCAGCAAGGCGGTGATCAATCACCTGCGCTATGCGTCGCTGCCCAACAATCAGCGGCCCGATATCGGTTTCCAGTACCGCAAGCCGTTCGATCTCGCCAAAGGCTCGATCGAACAATTGCTGCCCGCGATCGTGGATCAGATGGAGCTGGTCTCGCCGGTCTACGCATTGCAGCCGGGCGGCAAGATGATCGGCCGGATCGAGGATCGGCCGCTCGAATATCGCGGCGGCCCCTTACTCTATTCCACCCACCCCACCAGCGCGCTGACCAATATCGTCAACCTCGCCGAACGCTTCGCCCGCCGGATCGCCGTGCTGGAGGAGGGTCTGGGCCTGCCGAGCGGCCTGTAGCCGCCGCTTTCGCCCGATCCCCGCATCCTCTAAACCCCGATCGCTAACGCGATCGGAGGAGGCGCGCGGTGGACGACGATATCATCCAGACGCCGGACGGCCCGATGACCTGGGCCGAATGGAAGAAGAAGAACCCGATCCAGGTCCCCTCGCGCCGGACCAAGGGCAAGAAACTGCCCAACAAGGTCAAGAAGTTCACCGACCAGGGGTGAGGGCTCCACCCGCAACCGTCACCCCAGCGGCGGCCATGCCTCTCCCCAAGCGCCGCCTCCCTACGACCGTCGTCATGCTGGACTTGTTTCGGCATCCATGGGGAGGGCCGAACTGCGAAGTGAATCCTAAAACCAGTTAGGGATTATCCCCTTTGCACACGTAGAACGAATGGGGTATATGATGCCCCATGAGCAAGCCCCTGACCGCCCTCCAGTTCTTCACCCAATTCCCGGATGACGAAACGTGTCTCGCGCACCTGTTCGATGTTCGGTTCGGTCAGGGCTTTGCGTGCCCGTCATGCGAGCGCCCATCCAAATGGTTTCGGATCAAGGCAGAGCGCGCTTATTCCTGCCAATGGTGCGGCCACCATCTACACCCCACGGTCGGCACGCCGTTTGAGCAGACCCGCACACCGCTTCAGCTTTGGTTCTATGCGATTTACATGTTCACAGCGACCCGCAACGGTGTTGCGGCGAAGGAATTGCAGCGTCAGCTTGGCGTCACGTACAAGACGGCTTGGCGGATGGCCGGCCTGATCCGCGAGCATATGGCGGACGTTGACGGTGACTTGCTGCTCGGCGGTGCCGGTGGGCGCATATTCACGCCTCCGGCAAGCATCAATGGAAGTATGTGAAGGAAGCCGAGTACCACTCAACCGGCGCGAGTTGCCTTCTTTGACGCTGCCGGAGTTGCTTTCGACGTTCGGGCCATTGAAGCAACCACGCGATTGAACGCGGTTTCATCGCCGGGGGCATCGCCTTCGCGCTGCTTGGCTAAGTCGTCTAGCTTACCCTTCTCTCGTGCCTCTCGAAGATTCATTGCTCGCTCACTATTTCAGTGCAACGATGACGGCCATTACACTGAGCGCGATCGTAATGATGAGCGGGATCATCCACTGTTGCGCCTTCATTTGGCCCGCTAGGTCGCTCATTTTCGAACTCAAATCGCCCACGTTTGAGCTCAAGGAGCGGAGCGTCGTCAAAACCTCTGAGAAGGCCATGCCATCTCCTTCCGCAATGGTATCCAAATCTTCGGTGGAGAGCCCGTATTTGCCCTGATATGGGCCGCAATATGGGCGATCGACCGGCTTTTCGAGACGATGAATTTCCAGCGTTAGAATATCATCCCGATGCGCCAGTGGAACATCTCTCGGAGTGAGGTTGGCTAGTCCTACTTTGATGCTACCCTCGAAGCCTGGGTCAATTTGTGGCCCTGTAGTTGCGATCAGTCCCTTTCGCGCATACTTGGACCGCAACCCGATCCGCCCGACAAATTGCGGCCCCAATTTGACGTGCTCCAATATGCAGATGACGCCGAAGTCGCCCGGCTCCAGAACGATCAGCCCCTTCTCTTTGATATTCGTTCTCGCCTTGTGCTTTGTTGTGGCGCCCTCGTCGCCTACCCTCAGGTCGATGCTCGCTGGCTGAATCTGGCCCGGATCGTACCCCTCCCCCGGGGCGGCGATCACGATCTCGCCAGCGTCGAGCGCGGCTTTGATGTCTGAGTCAGTAAGGATCATTGGCGGCCTCTCCAGGCGAGGGAGCCCCCGCTCAGTCGCCTTCACGAGTTGCCGTAGCACATGTCCGCAGCCCGATTCACGTATGCGTAGGGGATAATCACCACAAATTCGGAGTGACGGCCGAGAGGTTCCGGCCGTAACAATTCCCCAACCCGCCCACACACTTACGCGATTTGCACTTGCACCCATGCTGCGCAGCGCACATCTTTGTGCACTGCAGCATCGGCGCCAGCACCGGACACATCCGGGCCCCCGCCACCAACGAGGGTAGCCCATGCGTAAACTGTCCGACACGATCGCCCGCCTCTCCGCGATGCGCAGCATGGCCCCGAGCGGCCCCGCCGCCGCGCGCGATCGCCTGACCGATCTCACCAACTTCGGCACCAATCCCGGTGCGCTCCGCGCCCGCACCTACATTCCCGCAAACCTGCCCGACGACGCGCCTTTGGTCGTCGTCCTCCACGGCTGCACCCAGAATGCCGCCGGTTACGACACCGCCTCCGGCTGGTCGCAGCTCGCCGACCGGCACGGCTTCGCCTTGCTCTTCCCCGAGCAGACCCGCTCCAACAACGCCAACCTCTGCTTCAACTGGTTCCAGCCCGAGGATGTGCGCCGCGACGCGGGCGAGGCCTTGTCGGTTCGCCAGATGATCGGCGTGATGATCGATGCCCACGCGATCGATCCCGCCCGCATCTTCGTCACCGGCCTGTCGGCGGGCGGCGCGATGACATCGGTGATGCTCGCGACTTACCCCGAGTTGTTCGCCGGCGGCGCGATCATCGCCGGCCTGCCCTATGGCGTGGCAAGCAACATGCCGCAGGCGTTCGATCGGATGCGCGGCCATGGCGGCCCGGGCGAGCGCGAACTGGCGGACCTGGTGCGCGGAGCGTCCAACCATAAGGGCCCGTGGCCGACCATCTCCGTCTGGCACGGCACCGCCGACACCACCGTCAGCCCCGCCAACGCCGACGCGATCCTCGCGCAATGGCGCCCGCTCCACGGCCTCCACCGCGCGCCGACCTGGCAGGAGGATGTGAACGGCTATCCCCACCGCGTCTGGAGCGACGATGCCGGCGTCGCGCGGATCGAGGAATATCGCATCACCGGCATGAACCACGGCACGCCGATTGCGACGCGGGACGAGGGGGAGGTGGGCGAGGTGGCGCCCTATATGTTGGAAGTCGGCATATCCTCGACGCGGCATATTGCGGCGTTCTGGGGGCTGACCGGGGCGGTGGTTGATAAAGTGGATGCCGCCGGCCGGCAGGCAACGGCGCTAGGTATCCTTCCTGCCACCAATCTCACTGGCGAGGCCTACGGTACAGCAGGCAACCGCCAGCTTGTCGCGCTCTCTGACGTAGGCCAAATTATCGAGGATGCATTGCGCACCGCCGGATTGATGCGCTGACAATTCTTCGGATTTTTGTTTGGGCGCGGTCCGGCACTCAATCGTGGCAGCAAATCGACGCCACTCGCTGAGCGTCAGAATTCGATATTGAACCGATCCACGAGATTTCCGCGCTGATATTCCTCAAATCGAAAAATTCTAGCACCGTGGTCGAGCTCAGCGAAATATCCGAGCTCGTAACCGCAGACGTGTTCTGGGAGTGCCACGCCGTCTGCTGACCATATATCGTCATAGGATTCCTTCGTAAGGGCTCGGAGTCGCGACCGATCCTTTTCCTTTTCCGATTGAGGGTGCTCAAGGCGTTTCATCTCGATTGCGATGAGATTGTCTTTGGCGCTGTTTTTGCCACGACTGTGGAGAATGAGATCGCAGGTGATCCGCACCTCGCGCATCTCGCCATCCAATATCGTTTTCACGCGTCCGCCCTGATTACGGTTGTACTCCACGTCGGTCCGGTATCCCGCAAAACCAGCCGCAGCAGCGGCTTGCTGCAAAAGAGGGGCAAGGTGGGCACACAGGTTTCGTTCGCTGGTCCCATTCAGGATATTATCAGTCTCTTGCTCCAAAAACTGGGCGAAAGCGGCGCGAAACGATTCACGAAGCAATTCTTTCATACAACGGTCCGTTCCGAATCTAGATCGACGACGCGCAATGGGTTTTACACCGAGGAGGGCAGCTCAAATAAAACGCCCGCGACCGGCCAAAGGCGCTTCAACGCGTTCCCTGCTGACCCGTGCGGCGCAAGAATGATCGGGTCGTAGTCACCACCACTATCGAGGCTTTCCAGCACAACCTGATTTCCTGGAAGGATCCGAAGTCGCTTAAAATAGTGCGCACCATCGGAGTCTTCGGCAACAACGGGACGTCCCGCAAACGCCGCCAGCCCATTTCCGGCCCCAATCGGCTGGCCAATGATGAGGTATTGTCCGTCAAGCGCCAGCGGCTCCGCGCTTCGTCCGGAGACCTGTATCAAGCCCAATGCACCGCCCGTTGCGGTGATGATAACGGACTCCCCGGAGCATTCGATGATCTCAGCGCCGGTAGGACAGGCGCCCAAAGAGTCCGTGCAGTAAACAACACCCACCACTTTATGCAGCGTCAGCGTCTGCTTTTGCGCGATGACGGGCGCGGCGATTTGCCGAGGGCTGATGGATTGCGCTGTTAAGACCGCGATATCACTATGATTGTCGGCAATCTCAAAGCGGCGTGCCAGTACCCGGTCTCCCGTGAGCGCTACAACCAGTGACCTGGGTGTGGGTTCGCCAGAATCCTTAATGAGTAGAATATCCCCCGGCCGCGCTACCGGCTCAAGCGTCGGCGAAACGATCCGAAAAGCGAGATGCTGTGCAAGGGTTATCTTCTTGCACGCTCCCGCTTCATACTCGTTTAAATCGAGAAGCCCGTCAGCCATGCGACCGTCCGACAAGGCAGCGGCACTTCCTAAAATGTTCAAAGGAATCGCCTGAACAGCCGCCTTGTAGCCCTCGGGGAGCGAAGCTGCTGGGGGGTCAGCTATCAGCGAAGACCGTCCATGCAGGGAGTTATAATGCTGAGCGACCCGGAACGCTCTATCTAGGGCCGGCTTCAATTTTTTTATCCAATGACCATGGACGTCCGTGGCTTCTGCCATACCGAGGCTCGTGGCTCCGGCGTGGTGAGAAATTTCCATATACTTGATTGCCGGGAGGTCCTTACCAAGCTCCTTAGTAAGGGCTTTAAACTCCGCACGATCCCATGGAGCAATTCCCTTTTTATTGAGCTCTTCTATTTTTGCTCGCGAGTCGCCAACTACAAATCCGGTGACAACGGAAAGCACCGTAGAGCCCTCATGTCTTAGCATGTGGCGAAGCATGCCTTCGACATATCTGCGAACCTCCTCGAGGAAATCCTGACCAGCCTTCGGTGTGTTCGCTGCGATCGTTTCACGCCACTTTCGGTCTAATAGGTCGCCTTCAAATATACCGACGTGTCCTATATCCTTGCTGGCGGCGGCTAGTAGAATCTGGCGCCCCTTCACTCCGGAAATTTTTATCAGATCGAGGAAAACCTCATCGTGCGTAGTGAGCACGATTTGGTTTGAATTGGGAGGCTGTTGAAGATCGGCGACAACTTGTGCCCAACGCAGACGATGCGTGGAATCAAATGTAAGTTGCGGATCATCGAATACCAGCAACGGAAATTGATCTATCCCGGCCTGTTCTATGGCTTCTGCACGTAGCGAGAACAAAAATGCCCATAGTACCGCCCTAAGCCACGATGTATTGGCGACCAATGTGGCATCGATTTGGAGACCCCTATCAAAGCTGCCGCGTACGATTAATCCTTCCTTTCGCAGGAGTGCGGCTTCTTTGAATTTTAGAGCTTCGGTGAGAAGGGTTTTTTTCAAGAGGTCGCTCATGCGACCTGACAGGCCTTCGATTGCCTCCCTCGCGACCGACTCGGAGAGAGATCCCAGTGACTTAAGCTCTGCTAGGCTGGCCCCTATTTTCTCTCGCTTCTCTATGATTTTCTGGAGCTTGGAAGCCTCGACCCCCGCTTTCCATGCAGACCGCAGTTGATCTGCAGCCTCGCGATAGGGCTCAGCTTTCGCAATGGCCGTGGAAAGGCGCGCGAGGTGTCGGATTAATGGTTCGATACGCTTACTAGTGGAAGCTCCCGCGTCAGCCAAACCCGGCGTATCTAGGCTGCCGCTATTATCGTGACTAACGTCCCCGTCGTAGAGCTCGACCCACCACGTTAGCCAATCCGAACCGTGAAGGCTCAGCCAATCGGCTACACCGACCAGCCTTTCGGCAATTGAGATCGCTTGTTGGAGGGAGTTTGCGGGGTCCGCTTGTGTGGGCGGGAGCGCGGCCGTCGGCGCTTTCGACAACGCCGCATCAATTTGGCTACAGAAGGTTGTCAGCGTAGCCGCATACAGGGGCTTTAATACGAAGGTCGAACGAATGTCAGCCGCGATGGCCTCTGGCGGATCGAGGGCGAGAATATCTTCTCCATAACGCTGTAGGGATGGAGGGACGGCTGCACGCAATTTTGCGGTGGACGTGTTGATGTTGTCGTCGAACGCTCTCGTGGCGGCGGCCCCGGCAGCCCGCAGTGCATTCAACTCCGCAATAAGCGCATCGTCTGTATCCAGCGCCTTGGTGCACAAAGGACAATCTTCTATTTTTTCTAGACCGTGCTGTTCACACCACCGAGCTGCGACCGCCTTGAGCTGAAATTTGGTATCCTCATCGCTACGCCGCTGCAGTTCGATTGCTTCTTGAAGTTCGATCCGCGCACTTACGATCGCCTGCTGTAGGCTAGCCTTGGCGCCTCCTTGAAGCGCTGAGGCGACAGCGCTTATTGTTCTCCAGCTTTGAAGCGTTTCGATGCCACCTGACGCCTCCGTTTTGGCAGTCGTAATTGCCGTGATAATATCGTGCTGCGTCGCAGATTTATTAATATCGAGATCGCTAGATATATCTTCAGAAATAACCTCCGTAAATTCGGCGGCCTTTCTATTGAGCTCTTGGCCCAACTTCGCCAGATTACCATTTGTATCATCGGTATCTAGGCACGTGAATTCCGGAATACTCACTTCAATTTTAGAGAGTGCGTTTCGGGCGAGACCCATGGCATAGTCAAATTTTTGCTTTTCAGTGTCGTATTCTTTGCGTTTATGCGACTGAAATTCTCTGGACTTGTGACATAGGCCTTCCACGAGAAGGCCGATCGCAATGAGGTCATCAAGGCCGGTGAGTTTCTCTACCGCCTCGGTTAGCCGCCCTCGCCCGTCATCGAATCTCAACGCAGCCAAGCGTGAAGGCATTAGGATACCTGACTCCAAAAGAGCAGGTGGAATATCAAGGGCTGGGTCCTTTGCGTAACTAACTACGCCTGAGGATAGCGACCTCTCGACCGATGCTTGCGCGCCACCGTGATCGCAAAATGTTAATTTAACTCGGACCGAGGGGGCGCCCTTTAAATCTTCCTCAGTAGCCGGATAACAGGCGATCGGCGGCCAGTCCCCTATGGAAACATTTAGGTCATTCAATACCGGCTTTCGTTCGTGAGCATCGCTTTTTGCCTGATCCCGAGGCCGTTCTCCGGATAACGCCCAGACGATTGCGGCGACGAATGAGGATTTTCCACTTCCGTTTGGCCCCTCTAAGAGCACGCTTTCGCCATCGAGGTTGAATTTAAGTGGTGGGCCACCCCAAACGTTAAGCCCGCCAAAGCCAACCGTTTCGATCGATTGCAATCGCCATGGCCCACCGGCAGCGTGGCTTATACTGCCTTGGCCATTGCTGGCCGGATCAGAAGCCGCATCAAATGCTGTTGCCAGTCCTTCGACGAAGGCCTCAGGCAGTTGAGTCGGTGTGCGGACGTTCGTTGAGAGTAAGAAGGCAAAAAGGCGTCGCTCTTTTGCATCGCTTAAGGCCAGATGTTGCGCCTTACCGGCGGGATCGGTCCAAGAGATTTTTTGCCCGGAGAGAAGCTTCTCGTCAATTTCTGACTTTGTTAGGCGCCCCAGAACAACCTCCCCCGATAACCAGATCTTGTTCAGTCTTTTGGTGGATAGACGTAGCGCGTCATTAGTCGCGGGAATAGGTCATGGTTAAAACCAGAACGGAGGGTTTTCCGGTACAGTGCCCGCCGCCCATCTTTCGAAATCCCACTCTCAACCCAAATCAACACCAAGGGAGCCTCCGGCCCCGTAACGAGTTACCCTCCCGTTCGCACGAGAGACTCGCATATGGATTTGACGGAAAAGGCCCGGTTCGGGATCGAGGACCTCGATGATATCACCGCCGGCGGTCTCGCCCGCGGGCGGTTGTTTTTGCTGGGGGAGCCTGGGCACCGGCAAGACAACCATCGCCACCCAATTCCTGATCGCGAGCGGGCACGAACGCTGAGGTTAGCCCCACCCCCACCCCTCCCGCAAGCGGGAGGGGAGAACCTCTCCGCCCCCGGTTCAGCCCCCAGAAAGCTTCGTCGCTTCAGTCGGTTACGCCAACGAAATCGGGAGTCAGACGTGATCTTCGGGGATCAGATCGCGATCGGGCCGATCCTGCCGATCGACATACCGCGCCTGTTCCAATGGTTCGACGATGTCGACGAGGTCCGCCTCAACGAACCCTATCGCCCGCTCAACTGGCATCGTCAGGAGAGCTTCTGGCTGAACGCGGACAACGATCACAGCCGCTGCTTCTTCGCGATCCGATCGCGCGAGGGGCCGGAGATTATCGGCTTCGTCCAGATCAGCCGGATCGATCCGATCCACCGGTCCGCGATGATCGGCATCCAGATCGACAAAGCGCACAGGGGCCGGGGCCATGGCCGTGAGGCATTGGGCCTGGCGATCGATTATTGCTGGAACCACCTCAACCTCACCCGCCTCACGCTCAATGCGTTCGCCGGCAACGAACGCGCGATCGCGCTCTACGGCAAAGCCGGCTTCCAGCAGGAAGGCCGCTTCCGCGACGCCTTGTTCATCGGCGGCGAATGGATCGACGTCATCGCGATGGCGCTGCACCATCCGGAGCGGGTGGTATCACGGCGGCGGGAGAGCGCATTGCACGCAGTCAGCTGACTCCTCCCCTCCCGCTTGCGGGAGGGATTGAGGGGTGGGCAATCCCGAAGGGGCGGAGCCCACTCCCAACCTCTCCCGCAAGCGGGAGGGGAACGCCTCATCCCTTGCACCCGCGCGCCGCCGCTCTAGGCTCAGCCGCGTGGGGATAGGTCTGCCGACACAATTGCCGTCGCTGCGCGGCCGCCGCGCCGATGTCGTGCGCGTGCTCTATATCCTGCTGGCGGTCGCGATGACGCTGCTGGAGCTGGCGAGCCTCTTGGCAAACGGGCTGGAGCAATTGCGCGACCTGCCCACCGTCGCGCATTACAGCATTTCTATAGGCGCCAATGCGGACGATCAGCCCGCAATTCGCGCGGTCAGCGGTCCAGCACGCGCGGCCGGTGTCGTGCCCGGCAGCCGCATCCTCGCAATTCAGGGATCGGCCTTGCCGCTGCATGCGTCCGAGTTCGATGCGGCGTTCAGGGTGCGCAAGGCGGTTGGTCCGCTCGTGCTCGATCTCGCCGACAAGGCCGGCCACCTATCCCGCCACAGCATAGCGCGGCTGCCGGATTCCGTAGCGGTGCGGGATGTTTCGACCGGCATGAACCCCATCGTCCATGGTGTGGCAGCGTTGATGCGGCAGGCGTTGGCGGGCTGCTTGTTCCTGATCATGTCGCTTTTACTGTTCCGCGAACGTCCGCGCGATCCGGAAGCGGTGCTGCTCGCCTTCAGCTTCCTACTGCTGATGGACAATTTTTCCTTCGATACATGGCTGTTGGACTATGGGGTCGCGCCCTGGCTGCTCGATTACGGCCAGGCTTATATCAGCCTGTTCGGCTGGTATGCGCTGCTGATCGGGCTGTGCGGTTTTCCCGACGGCCGCTTCGTCACTTTATGGTCGCGCATCGCCATACTGGCGCCGACCTTTTATGTGACGGCCGAACTCGTCACTAATTTCTCGGCCTGGCAAACGTCGCTGGCCTCGATGGCGATCGACGTGCCGATATTGAGCCTGTGTGCGGGATCGGTGGTGCTGCGGTATCGCCACTCGCCGCCTGGGATAGAACGCCAGCAGATCAAATGGGCAGCGCTGGGCGCTGCGGTGATGATCCTGGGCACATTGTTAGGCCTGATCAATGCCGATCCGGCCACTGCCGTCGTGCTGGGTCCGGCCGCCGGGATCGCGATCCACTATCTCCATGATACGCTGATCACCTTTGCATTCCCGGTCGGCTTGCTCGTTTCGGTCCTCCGCTTCCGCTTGTACGATGCCGACCTCGTGATCACGCGGTCCGCGGGCTACACATTGCTCACCGCCGCTCTGGTCGCGATCTTCGCCTGCACCGAAAAGGTGATCGAGGTACTGGGCGAGGAGCATTTCGGCCATAGCCTCGGCGCGCTCGCGGGCGGCCTCGGCGCGGCGGTGGCGGCGGTGATGATCGCCCCGCTCCATCATCGCATCATGCACTGGGCAGAGCATCGCTTCCGCAAAGGGCTGGTCCACCTGCGCCACGGCGTGCCCTTGCTGATGAACGATCTGCGCGAGACGGCGCCGCCGCCGCGCATCGCCCAGGCCGCGCTCGACCGCTGCCACCACGCGCTAAACGCGACACGCGGGGCGATCGTGCTGCACGGCCGGATCACGGCGCATTATGGCGTGGACGGCGCCGAGGCGCGGCGCTGGCTATCCGCATGGCCCAGGCCTGAACCGGCAACGCTGGAAATCGAGCGCCACGCCGCCCTCTTCCCGCTGCGCATGCCGCTGACGGCGGAGCATGAAACCGAGATCGGCTGGCTGCTGCTGGGCCCGCGCCCGGACGGCAGCCTTTATGGCCGCGACGAGCGGGAAACGTTGCGCGAGATCGCCGATCCGATCGCCCGCGCGCTCACTATCGCCCGGCTGCGCGCCGCCGATAAAGCCGCGCTCGTGAAACGGCTCGATACGCTCGAGGCGCAGATGGTGGCGCTGAGCCCGCCGCTCACGCCCCGATCAGCGTGAAATCCGCGACCCAGTTCGCTTCCCACGTCTTCCCCGCGTCCGCCGAAAAAGCCTGCTCCAGCTGAAACGCCCACGCGCTGTGGCGGGTGAAGATGAAGCGCACGCGGATCGGCTTCCCGTCATACGTGTCGTCGGCTTGGAATTCACCGCGATTGCCCTCGAACCGGCCCACCATCGGCGGCGTCCCCACCGCGCCGTCCTTGCGGTTGGCCCAATAGACGCTCCACTGCTGCGTCGCCGGATTATAGGTGCGCAGGCTCAGGCCCTGGATATGGCTGGTGGCGTTGGAAACCGAGAGTTCGCCGAGATTGGCATTGCCGTCCCACACCTTGCGCACGGTCGACAGCCCGTCCAGCGCGACCCACTCGGTCGATCCCGACAGCGGCTTCACCAGCCGGCGCAGATGCGCCTTCCACGCGCCGAATTCGAAATCGAAATCGTGCTGATGGTCGGTCGCCGTCGCCACGGCGGCAGGGGCCTGGGCGGTGGCGGGCGCGGCCGCGATCAGCAGGCTAAAGGCAAGAATACAGAAGCGGAAAACGCGTGGCATGGGTGGTCCTCTCTGGCCTTGGGGGAAGGCCCGCAAGCAGGCTGATTGACCCGTTTCGGCGGGCGATGCTTGAACATAGATGACGCAGCCTTGTCCCGCCCGCGTCAGGCCGCCCGGCTGCTATTCGGGGACATAGCGCATCGCCACGTCGCACCGCTCGTAGCGCGCGCCATACGTCGCCATGATCTCGGCATCGTGGCGGAAGCCCAGTTTTTCATAGAGGTGGATCGCCTGCACGCACTTCGAATTGGTGAGCAGGTAGAGCGTCTCGATCCCCATCGCCTTCGCCCGCGCGATCGTCGCCGCGAGCAGGAACTCGCCCGCCTTCATCCCGCGCGCGCTTTCCCGGACGCCCATCTTGGTCAGTTCGGCGCTGCCGGATCCGGTCCTGCGGATCGCGCAGGTGCCGATGATGCCCAGCCCCGGCGCCTCGACGAACAATATCGCGCCGCCGCCGTCCAATATGTGCGTCCGCGGGTCCTCGAGCACCTCGCGGTCGGACTGTTCGAGCCTGAACATCGTGCTGATCCACTCGGCATTGATGTCGTGGAACAGCGGCGCGAGGTCGGCGCTATATTCGCGGACGATCAAACCCGCCGCGGGAACCCCCGCCGCGCGCACCTCCAGCGGCTTTTCGGCCAGCGCGGCTTCCAGTCCGGCGATCTGATCGAGGAAGGATCCGGACAATCCGGCGCACATATCCTGCACCGCCAAATGCAGTTTCGGCCAGACAAGGCGCTTGATCTTGGCCATTGCGGCCACGCCTTCGGGGGTCAAACGGGCGGTTCGTTCGCGCAGATCGGCCCCTCTGATGACCTCTACCAGCCCCATTTCGACCAATTGGCCGACCCCTCTGGTGATCCCTGGCTGGCTGATTCCGACCGCTTCGACCAGCTGTCCGACCGTCATCGGCGCCCGATCCAGCGCCGCCAGCAGCCCCATATGCGTCGGCTGGACCGCCATTCCGGCCGCCGAAACGACCTTGGCCGCGCCCGATTGCATGCGTTCGGCGAGCCGTTTCAGCCGGCTGCCGAGGAAGATTTCGCCCAGATCCGCGATGACGTCCGTGCTCATCCGCACAACTCCATAACAGGTTATATATCCCGTTATCGCAAGCAAATGCCGCGCGTCAAGACGCCGATTCTATCAGTTCGGAATCGGTGTTTTTTAGTTGTGCTGCAGCCGCGACGGGGTGCGCGTGATCCGGCCGTTGATGACCTTGTTCTTGTAGATCTTGCTGATCGTCGCGGCATCGTCGGCGTTCTTCAACACGACGCGGCTGCCACCCGAGAGCAGGGTCTCGATCTGGGTGATGGGGGCGTTGTGCTTGGCGCACGTGTCGCGCACATGCTCCAGCGGAGCGTCGAGGTTCAGCGCGCGTGACATCAGGGATTCTCCCGCGCGGTCGGACCGCGCCTGCCGGAATAGGCCCTGTAGGGATAGCACAGCCCCGCCCTCCTGTCGCCCTTTGTTACCGCAACCGGTAGCGCGCGAGGAACGCCCACATCGCCTCGTTGTCGGCCACCCAGTTATGCGTGCCGCCGATCGTGATCCGCGCGACCACCGCCGAGCCCGCCCTGCAGCCGGCGAAGCCCTCCTCATAAACCTGCGCCGTCACCTGGCGCCGGGCGAGCGCAGAGGCGCAGCCGTCGAGCGCGGCCCAGCGCGCCTCGGCCGCATGCATCGAATATTGCCAGTAAGGCGCGCCGCCGCCCTCGATCGGGTTGGTCGTATCCTTGTCCCCGGCGAACGCGATCACCGGCACCGGCCGGGACGGGCGGCAGGTCGCCGGATCGGGGCGCTGCGGATCGCTCTTCAACGGAATGCCCGCGCGCAAGCCGACCACCGGCGCGATCGCGGCGAAGCGGTCGGCGGCGATGCAGCCGAGCAGGCTGCTCATCCGCCCGCCGCCCGAAATGCCGGTCGCATAGACGCGAGTGCGATCGACGCAATGCTGCGCCGCCAGCCAGCCGATCGCCCGTTCGACGAAGGCGACATCGTTCGCGTCGCTCGGATCGGGCATCCGCCCGGTGACCGACGGCACGCCGGGGATGTTCCAGACGAAGCCGCCATTGGCGGGGATACCGCCATCGGGCGCGGCGAGGATGAAGCCGTGCCGGTCGGACGTCGCCTCCAGATGCGATTTGCGCAGCACCGCCGCGCCATCCTCGCCGCTGCCGTGGAAGGCGAACAGCAAGGGCGCGGGCCGCGCCGGATCGAAACCCGCGGGCAGATGGATCAACATCGCGCGGCCGGTATCAGGAATCGCGACACGCTGGGTCTGGCCCGGCGCCCCGCAGTCGCTCGCCGCATATGCCGCCGGCATCCACGCCAGCAGCAGCAAGGGCAATATCCGCAAAAGTGGCAGCAGCGTGCGCATCATGGCCTCCCCCTGGAACGCGCAACCTACTCCCGGGCCGGAACACAGGCTAGAGCGCGCCCATGACCGATCCCGCCCCCGTCCGCTGCGCCTGGTGCGTCGGCGATCCTGTGATGGAAGCCTATCACGACGCCGAATGGGGCGTGCCGGTGCGCGATTCCCGCATGTTGTGGGAGATGCTGATCCTCGAGGGCTTCCAGGCCGGCCTGTCGTGGCGGACGATCCTGCACCGGCGCGAAGGCTTCCGCGCCGCCTTCGACCAGTTCGATCCCTTAAAGGTCGCGCGCTATGACGCGGCCAAGGTCGAGACACTGATGGCCGACCCCGGCATCATCCGCGCCCGCGCCAAGATCGAGGCGACCATCGGCAACGCCAAAGCCTATCTTGCCATGCAGGCCGGCGGCGAGGACTTCGCAGACTGGGCATGGGCGCAGGTCGGCGGGGCGGTGCGCAAGAATGACGGCGTGCATGTCCCCGCCAGGACGCCTGTGTCCGAAGCCTTGTCGAAGGCGCTCAAGGCCAAGGGCTTCAAGTTCGTCGGCGCGACGATCGCCTATGCCTGGATGGAAGCGGTCGGCATGGTCAACGATCACGCGCCCCACTGCTTCCGCCGCGATCAGGTCTGAGGCGCATTTCGTCGCAAAGCCGGCGCCGCTTTCATCGGGCGTTCAGGCTGGAATGGCAGACTTGCCGCGCTGTCGAAAAGCGGAAGAGGATATGATGCGTACTCTCTCCAAACTCCTGATCGCCGGGGCCGGCGCGCTTGCCGTGGGCGGTGTCGCCATCGCGGCCTCCAGCCCCAACCATGTGATGAACGTCGCCCTGCCCGACGGCAGCGTCGCGCAGATCCATTATGTCGGCGACGTCGCGCCCAAAGTCGTGGTCGCGCCCGACGAAGCGATGCCGGTCGCGTTCGTGGCGGCCGATCCGTTCGCGATGATGGACCGTATCTCTCTGGCGATGGACCGCCAGATGGACGCGATGCTGCAGCAGGCGTCGCTAATGGCCAATGCCGCGCCCGCCGCAAACGGCCAGCTTAGCGAAGCCGCGCTCAAGACGCTGCCCGCGGGCACGGTCAGCTACAGCTTTACCTCTTATTCGAGCGGCAATGGCGCGAGCTGCAGCCAGAGCGTGCAGGTGACGTCGCTTGGCGCAAATCAGGCGCCCAAGGTCGAGCGGCAAAGCCAGGGCGACTGCACCGCGATGAACAGCCGTCAGGCGACGCCCGCGGTGCAGCAGGCCAAGCCCGGCGCGCCGACGCTGACACCGGCCAGCCTCGAAAAGCCCAAGGCACCGGCCGCCAAGGGCCCGATAATCTAAGCCCGTCATTCCCGACGGCCGATTAGTCACCGAATAGCGATCACCTCGATCGCATCGTCCTTGCCGGCGAACGGCACCAGCTCGCCCTCGGTGGCGCCGATCAGCGCCTGGGCGAGCGGCGCCTGCAGCCCGAGCAGCCCCGCCGCCGGATCGGCCTCGTCCTCGCCGACGATCTGGATTTCGCGCTTCGCCTTGTTGAGCGTGAAGGTCACGTGGCTGCCGAAGCCGACCTCGTCCGCCGTCGGCGCGGGCTGGACCTGAGCCGACGCAAGTCGGCGGCGCCAATAGCGCAACGTGCGCTTCTGGTCGTCGCTGGGCGCGTCGATCGCCTCCATCTCGGCGACCTTGGCCTCGATCAGCGCCAGGCCGCGTTCGGTCACCAGATTAGGACCGGGCGGGACCGGCAGTTCGAACTTCGGTTCCAGATGTTCCTCGTCGCTCTCGCGACGGAAGGCCACGCTCACCTGATCATTCTCCTTCTCATGGGAGGTTCAACGTCCCGGGGGCGGAACGGTTCGCTCCGCCCCGGCACCGTCATTGCGGTTTCGGCGCGGCATTCTGCATGGCGGCGCGGCCAGCCATGATCTCGTCCGGCGTCAGGATGCCGTCATGGTTGGTATCCCACAGATCGAAGCGCGCCGTGTCGTGCGCCTCGATCTCGGCGGCGGTGGCCTTGCCGTCGCCATTCGTATCCATGCCCGCGAAGATCCGGTCGAGGATCTCCGGCGGCGGCGCGCTGCCCATCGCCCTGGCGATCGCGGCAGCCAGCTCGACCTTGGTGAGCGCGCCGTCATGATCCGCATCCGCGGCTGCGAACTGCTCCTTCGAATGCGAGAGGAACTCGGCGCGCGGGATCGGTTGCGCTTGCGCCCAGGCCTGCGTGGCCAGGCCGAGCGTCAGCGTGGCCGCGATCATCGTCTTTTTCATGCAAATCCTCTCGGCGCGGAAGCGCGCTTTCCGGCTCTACTGCGCGGCAGACGTGTCGCATAGCGTTGCACCGCAGCACCCCTCATGCGAAAGGCGCGCGAATCCCAAGGAGTGTGAAGATGAGCGACGTCAAGCGCGTGGTGCTGGCCTATTCGGGCGGCCTCGACACGAGCGTGATCCTGAAGTGGCTGAAGGAGACCTATCAGTGCGAGGTCGTGACCTTCACCGCCGATCTCGGCCAGGGCGAGGAACTGGAGCCGGCGCGGGCCAAGGCCAAGCTGATGGGCGTCCGGGACGAGCATATCTTCGTCGACGATCTGCGCGACGAATTCGTGCGCGATTACGTCATGCCGATGATGCGCGCCAACGCGCTCTATGAAGGCCTCTATCTGCTCGGCACCTCGATCGCGCGGCCGCTGATCGCCAAGCGCCAGATCGAAATCGCGAAGCAGGTCGGCGCCGACGCGGTCAGCCATGGCGCGACCGGCAAGGGCAATGATCAGGTCCGCTTCGAGCTTGGTTATTATGCGCTCGCGCCCGACATCCGCGTGATCGCGCCGTGGCGCGAATGGGATCTGACCAGCCGCACCCGCCTGATCGAATATGCCGAACAGCACCAGATCCCGGTGCCCAAGGACAAGCGCGGCGAATCGCCCTTCTCGACCGACGCGAACCTGCTCCACACCTCGTCCGAGGGCAAAGTGCTCGAGGATCCGTGGGACGAGGTGCCCGACTATGTCTATTCGCGCACCGACAATCCCGAGGATGCGCCCAACACGCCGCAGGTCATCACGATCGATTTCGAGCATGGCGATGCGGTCGCGATCGACGGCGTCGGCTATGGCCCGGCCGATCTGCTCGCCAAATTGAACGCGCTCGGCAAGACGCACGGCATCGGCCGGCTCGACCTCGTCGAGAATCGCTTCGTCGGCATGAAGTCGCGCGGCATGTACGAGACGCCGGGCGGCACCATTTACCACCTCGCCCATCGCGGTATCGAGCAGATCACGCTCGATCGCGGCGCCGCCCACCTTAAGGACGAGCTCGCGCCGCGTTATGCCGAATTGATCTACAACGGCTTCTGGTTCTCGCCTGAGCGCGAGATGCTGCAGGCCGCGATCGATCACAGCCAGGACAAGGTGACCGGCACCGTCCGATTGAAGCTCTACAAGGGCAGCGTGATCGTCACCGGCCGCAAATCGCCCTTCTCGCTCTATTCGGAGAAGGTCGTGACGTTCGAGGACGATCAGGGCGCCTACGATCAACGTGACGCCGCCGGCTTCATCAAATTGAACGCGCTCCGCTTGCGCCTGCTCGGACGCCGCGACGGACGCTGATCGTTTGCATGTGGGGCGCTTAGCGCCTCCAGTGCGGACGTGAATCAGAGCAACAACAATGGCGGCCTGCCGTTCGCGGCCGACGCGGACGGCGTGACGCTCGCGGTGCGGGTCACGCCGCGTGCGTCGCGGACCGAGATCGTCGGCGTGCGCGACATGACCGACGGGCGCCTCGCGCTCGCCGTCCGCGTCGCGTCGCCGCCGGCCGAAGGCAAGGCCAATGCCGCCTTGATCGATTTCCTCGCCGACACGCTCGGCATCGCGCGCTCGGCGATCAACCTGCGCGCGGGAACGAGCGCGCGGCTGAAGCTGGTACGGGTTTCGGGCGATGGGCCCGCGCTGGCGGCGCGGCTGGCGGCCTTGGTCGGCGTCTAGAAACCCCAGTCGACGATCTCCCAGCCGCGCTTCGCGGCCAGTGCCCGCAGACCCCGGCTCGGGTTGACCGCGATCGCGGTGTCGGCCCACGCCAGGACCGGTTCGTCCGATACATGGTCCGAATAGAAACGAACCTTCACCACGTCGCGCGCGATCTTGTGCTGCTCCATCCACGCCTGGATCAGCCGCAATTTGGCCGGCCCGTAATTATTCTCGCCGTCGATCTTGGCGCGGATGATGTCGTCGAGCCCGGTGATGCTGCCGGTCGCGATCACGTCGTCGAAATCGAGCCGCTTCGCGATCGCCTCGACATAGAAACGGTAGGATGCGGTCGCCAGCACCAGCCGCCGCCCCGCCGCGCGATCTTCCGCGATCTGGCGCCACGCACCGGGATGGATGTTGGTCTTGCAGATGAAGTCCGCGAACGTCTCGACTGCGGGCCTGAGCTTCGCGCGCGACACGCCGCCGCCGATCAAAAGCCGCTGGTTCAACTCCTTCAGCCGGCGCCGGTCGATCAGCTTCAGGCCGTAGGCCGCCATCGTGAACGGCACGAACGCCGCCAGCGCCAGTCGCCACGGATTGAGCGCCTTCGCGGCATGGATCAGGAAGGGCGTGTAGGTGCCCGTCCGCGTGATCGTGCGGTCCATGTCGTAGATGGCAAGATCGGCCAAACGCTCTTCCTCTTGTGGGCCTTGGGAAGCGAAAGACTGTGAAGCATATGTTGCACGCGTCTTTCAAAACGCGCTGACCATGAAAGACGCCTCTGAACAAGCGGTTCCGCAGGGAACATTACGCACCCGTAAGCGTCTCGGTTGCGATGATCGCTCGTCGCCATTGCGCTTTCGCGCGCGTCCAATAGTCTGACCGTATGAGCGCCCCGGCCGATTTCGAACTGGCGGACAATGCCAAGACGTTGCGCTTCTCGGGCTCGATGACGCTCGCGCAACTCGGCCAGCTGCCACAGCAACTCGACGAACTCGAAGCCTCGCCCGACCGGATCGACTTGGCACCGGTCGAGCGGATGGACACGGTCGGCGCGTGGCTGGTCCACCGCATCGCGCGCGATCACGACATTCCGGTCGTCGGCGCGAGTGAGGATCAGGCGCATCTGCTGTCACAGGTTGCGGCGGCCGACCAGCCGCTCAAGATCCGGCCGGATCACGCATCCTCGCTACAGCGCGTTCTGGGCAAGATGGGTGAGGCGACGGTGCGCGCCGGCACCAACCTGGTCGGGATGCTCGGTTTCTTCGGCGCCGTCCTGATCACGCTCGCCACGCTTGTTCGCCATCCGCGCCGCATCCGCTGGACTGCCGTCGTCCGCCAGTTCGAGGTGGTCGGCGTCGATGCGCTCGGCATCATCGGCCTGATGAGCTTCCTGATCGGCATCGTCATTGCCCAGCAGGGCGCGATCCAGCTGCGCCAATTCGGGGCCGAGGTGTTCACGATCAACCTGGTCGGCCGTCTCGACCTGCGCGAACTGGGCGTGCTGATGACCGCGATCATGGTCGCGGGCCGATCGGGATCCGCCTTCGCCGCGCAGATCGGGTCGATGAAGCTCGCCGAGGAAGTCGATGCGATGCGCACGATCGGCGTCGCGCCGATGGAGGCTTTGGTCATTCCCCGCATCGTCGCGGCCGTCGCGATGATGCCGCTGCTCGCCTTTTACGCGGCCATGGTCGGGCTGCTCGGCGGCGGGCTGTTCTGCTGGTTGAGTCTCGATATCCCGCCGGTCACTTTCGTCGCGCGCATCCGCGAGGTCGTGCCGATCACCGATCTGCTACAGGGCTTGATCAAGGCGCCGGTGTTCGGCCTGATCATCGCCATCGCCGGCTGCTTCCAGGGCATGCAGGTCGAGGGCAATGCCGAGGCGGTCGGCCTGCGCACCACCGCAGCGGTCGTGCAGTCGATCTTCCTGGTGATCGTGCTCGACGCCTTCTTCGCGGTCTTCTTCGCATCGGTTGGGTGGATATGAGCGTCGCGCCCAAACCCAACACCGCGCCCGACAGCGACGATCTCATCTGCGTGCGCGGACTGAACAACCGTTTCGGCGATCAGCTGGTGCACGAGAATCTCGACCTCGACGTGCATCGTGGTGAGATATTGGGCGTGGTCGGCGGATCGGGCACGGGCAAATCGGTGCTGATGCGGTCCATCATCGGCCTGCAGGAACCCGAATCGGGCGATGTCACCGTGTTCGGCGAATCGATGGAAGGGCGCGCGGATACCGATGCCCGCAACATCCGCCGCCGCTGGGGCGTGCTGTTCCAGGGCGGTGCGCTCTTCTCGACGCTGACCGTGGCCGAGAATGTGCAGGTGCCGCTGCGCGAATATTTCCCGCATCTCGAGCCGCAATTGATGGACGAGATCGCCGCCTACAAGGTGACGATGACCGGGCTTCCGGCCGAGGCCGGGCCCAAATATCCGTCGGAATTGTCGGGCGGCATGAAGAAGCGCGCGGGCCTTGCGCGCAGCCTCGCGCTCGATCCCGAATTGCTGTTCCTCGACGAACCCACCGCCGGGCTCGATCCGATCAGCGCGGCCGCGTTCGACGATCTGATCAAGAGCCTGAAGGAGACTTTGGGCCTGACCGTTTTCCTGATCACGCACGATCTCGACACGCTCCACGCCATCTGCGACCGTGTCGCGGTGCTCGCGGATCGGCACGTGGTTGCGGTCGGAACGATCCCGGAACTATTGGCGTTGGACCATCCGTGGATTCAGGAATATTTCAACGGTCCGCGCGGCCGCGCGGCGCAGGATGCGGCCGATCGGGAAGACAAACAGGATTCCGCCGAGAATTTGAAACGGCGGCGGGCAGCGATGGAATCCGCAGGCGGCGATTCCGCAGTGAGCGATTCGGGGGCGTGACGCACTGATGGAAACGCGATCGAACAACGTGCTGGTCGGCGGGGTCGTCTTGGTCCTGATCGCGATCACGCTTGCCTTCACCGTGTGGCTGGCAGGCTTCGGTGGCTCTCACGAAAAGAAATTCGATATCCTGTTCAAGACCTCGGTCGACGGCCTCGCCAAAGGCTCGGCCGTGACTTTCTCGGGCGTGCCGGTCGGCAAGGTCGATGACGTCGTCGTCATGCCCGACCAGCCCGAGCTGATCCGCGTGCGGATCGCGGTCAAGGCGGACACGCCGGTGCTGCAGGGCACGACCGCGACCATCGCCGGCGTCGGCTTCACCGGTGTCAGCCAGATCAACCTCGACGGCGCCGTCACCGGCGCGCCCGCGATCGACCAGCCCGGGCCGTTCGGCCTGCCCCTGATCCCGCCCAAGGCGGGCGGGCTCGGCGCGATCCTCAACAATGCGCCGGCTTTGCTCGATCGCCTGACCAATCTGACCGAGCGGCTGAGCGATCTGCTCAATCCGCAGAATCAGCGTTCGATCAGCAACATCCTCGCGCACCTCGATACGATTTCGGGCGCGCTCGCCAATCGCAGCAGCGATATCGCGGCGACGCTCGCCGATGCCCACGTCGCGATCCAGCAGGCGGGCGAGGCGGCGCAGAAGTTCGGCGTGCTCGCCGATACGACCAACGCGAACATCAAGCCTTTGCTCGCCAATCTCAACGACGCGGTAGCGTCCGCCAAACACAGCATGGCCAATCTCGACGAAGCCGTCGACGACGCCAAGCCAGGCCTCAAGGCGCTGTCGACCCAGACCGTGCCCGCGATCAACCAGCTCGTCCGCGATCTGGGCGACACCGCATCGTCGCTCTCGGCCATCTCGGGCAAGCTCAACCAGGGCGGCGCGGGCGGTCTGATCGGCGGACCGAAATTGCCCGATTACAAGCCGAGGAAGTGATGAAGAAACCTGCTCTCGCTTTGCTCGTCGCAGCCGCCGCGCTGCCACTTTTCGGCTGCATCAGCTTCAGCCCCAAGCCGCCGCCCCGGCTGATGGCGCTGTCGGCGACGACGCCGCTCGCGCCCGGGACCGCGATCACCGCCGGCGACAAGAGCGCGATCTCGATCGCGCGGCTGAGCGCGATTCCCGCGCTCGGCACGCAACGCGTGCTGGTGACCGACGGCGCGACCGCGATCGCCTATCTCAAGGGCGGATTGTGGGCGGCGACGCCGACCGAGCTGTTCCGTGGGCTGCTGTCGGAGACGATCACGGTCAAGACCGGCCGCGTCGTCACCGATCCGCGCATGCTCCAGATCCAGCCGAACACGCGGCTGGCCGGCCAGATCTCCGCGTTCGGACTGGACGGCCCGGGCAATGCGGTGACGGTGACGTTCGACGCGACGCTCTCGCATACCGGCAGCGATCAGATCCAGAGCCGCCGCTTCTCGGCGCGCCTGCCGGTGTCGTCGCAGCAGCCCGAGGTGGTTGCGGCCGCGCTCAATCAGGCGGCGAACCAGGTCGCGGGCGAAGTAGCGGACTGGATCGGACGCTAACCCACGCCTCATGCCGGACTTGTTCCGGCATCCACCTATTCTCCGCACTGTCCGCGCCTGTTGCGCGGTGGAGGCCGAAACAGGTTCGGGGTGACGTCGGAGCTTAGCTCAAACTCTTCGACACCTGCTCGGTCACGTCCTTGGACAAACCGGGCGTTTTCAATATCCGCTCCAGTTCCTCGCTCATCGCCGCCGCGCGCTTGGGCTCGAAGCGGCGCCAGCGGCCGAGTGCCGGCACGAGCCGCGCCGCGCTCTGCGGGTTGAGCGGATCGACTGCGAGGATCATGTCGGAAAGGAAGCGGTAGCCGCCGCCGGTCAGATCGTGAAACGCGCGCTGATTGACCGCGAACGCACCCGCCAGGGAACGCATCCGGTTGGGATTGGCGATCGTGAAATCGCGATGTTTAGCGAGCGCCTGCACCGCCGCCGGCGTATCCGCCCGCATCGACAGAGCCTGCACGCTGAACCATTTGTCGAGCACCAGGGCGTCGTCGTGGAAGCGCTTGTAAAAGGCGCTCAAGGCGGCCTCACGCTCGGGCGCGTCGCCGTTTGAGAGCACGCCGAGCGCGCCCTGGCGGTCGGTCATATTGTCCGCATCGGAAAACTGCTCGAACGCCAGCCGCGCCGCATCTGCCGTTCCCGAGGCAGCGATATAGCCGAGCGCTACGTTGCGCAGCCGCCGCGCGCCCTTGGCGGTCGGCGTATATTCGAAGCGGTTGGCATGATGCGCGGCATAAGCGTCGCGCCAGCCGTCCTCCATCGTCCGGCCGATATCGGCACGCAGCGCCTCGCGCACCGCCGCGATCTTGTCGGGATCGACCTCGGCCAATTGATCGCCGATCAAAGCCTCGGCCGGCAGCAGCACCGCTTCCGCCTTGAATGCCGCGTCGAGCGCCGGATCGGTCAGCGTGTTGCGCACCGCCTCCAGCACCGGGCCATGATCGGTCTTGCCGAGTGTCACGCCCGCGATCAGCGTGTCGAGCATCAATTGCTGCATCGCCTCGTAGCGCGCGAACGGATCGCCGTCGTGCGCCGACAGGAAAGCGAGCTCGGCCGGGCCGCGGTCGCTTTCGAGCACGATCGGCGCGGAGAAACCGCGGTTGATCGATAGGACGGGCTTCTCGTTCAGACCGTCGAACAGGATTTCGGACTTGGCGGCGTCGAGCGTGATCAGTTTCTCGCCGCCCATCGGTTTGCCGCTGCGCTCGCCGAGCAAGGCGACGCGCAACGGGATCACCATCGGCTCCTTGTCGGGCTGACCCGGCGTGGGCAGCATCGTCTGATCGAGCTTGAGGCGCGCACGGCCACCGGGCGCGTCATATTCGAGGCTGACCTTGACCCGCGGCGTGCCCGCCTGCGCGTACCACAGGCGGAATTGGCCGAGGTCGGCGCCGGTCGCATCCTCCATCGCGACGACGAAATCCTCGCACGTCGCGGCGTGGCCGTCATGGCGTTCGAAATAGAGATCGGTGCCCGCGCGGAAGCCTTCCTCGCCCAGGATGCTGCGCAGCATCCGGATCACTTCCGCGCCCTTGTTATAGACGGTCGCGGTGTAGAAGTTCGCAATCTCGATATAGGATTCCGGCCGGATCGGGTGCGCGAGCGGGCCCGCATCCTCGGGGAATTGGGTGGCACGCAAGGCGCGCACATCCTCGATCCGCTTGACCGCGGGCGAACCCTGATCGGCCGAGAATTGCTGGTCGCGGAAGACGGTGAAGCCTTCCTTCAAAGAGAGTTGGAACCAGTCGCGGCAGGTGACGCGATTGCCCGACCAATTGTGGAAATATTCGTGCGCGACGACGCCGGCGATCGCGTCGAAATCCGCGTCGGTCGCGGTGTCCGCGTCCGCGAGGATGTAGCGCGAGTTGAAGATGTTGAGGCCTTTGTTCTCCATCGCGCCGAAGTTGAAATCGGCGACCGCGACGATGTTGAAGATCGCGAGATCATATTCGCGACCATAAACGCGCTCGTCCCACGCCATCGACGCCTTGAGCGCGTCCATCGCATGCCCGGTCTTGGCCAGATCCTCCGCGCGCACCCAGATGCCGAGATCGATGTCGCGGCCCGATCGGGTCGTGAACGTGTCGCGGTTGGCGACGAGATCGCCCGCCACCAAGGCGAACAGATAGCAGGGCTTGGGAAAGGGGTCGCGCCACAGCGCATAGTGGCGCCCACCCTTGCAATCGCCGCTGTCGACCGGGTCGCCATTGGCGAGCAGGATCGGGAAACGATCCTTGTCGGCCTCCATCCGCACCGAATAGCGGCTGAGAACGTCGGGCCGGTCGGGGAAGAAGGTGATGCGGCGAAAGCCTTCCGCTTCGCATTGCGTACAGAGCAGGCCGCCCGATTCGTAGAGGCCCATCAATTTGGTGTTGGCCGACGGCGAAATCGCGACATCGGTCTCGATCAGATGGTCGCTGCCGGGGAGATCGATCACCAGATCGGAACCATCCATCCGCCACGCATCGTGCAATTCCTCGCCGTCGACCGCGACGCGGGAGGGCTGGAGGCCGTCGCCGTTCAGGCGCAGCGGATGGGCATGCGTGCCGTTGCGGCGAACGGTCAGCCGTGCGGTGACGATCGTCTCCGCCGGATCGAGCCGGAAATCGAGCGCGACCTCCGGCACCAGCCAGTCGGGCGGCCGATAATCCTCCCGCAGGATCGGGGCGTGGGGAGCTATCGCAACATTCAACGCATCAACCATGGCAACTGCCCTTATGGCGGTCCGCGTCAGGATGCCAGCCCGACCACAGTACTGGCCAGAAGCAAGCGAATCGGCTTAGCGCGCGGCATGGCTCGCCTCGTCCTGTTCGGCCCCGGTTATACGGGATCGCGTCTCGCATCGTCGCTGCAACGCGACGGATGGCAAGTGGATGCAATCAGCCGCCACACACCCAACGATATTGCACGCGCCGCGCTCGGGCAGGCGACGCACGTCCTCTCGACCGTGCCCCCCGGCGACAACGGCGATCCGATCCTTCCCGCTTACGGTGATGCGCTCCGCAAAGCGCCGTGGATCGGCTATCTGTCCTCGACCGGCGTCTATGGCGACACGAAAGGCGCGTGGGTCGACGAAAGCGCCGCGCTGGGCGGCCGCCGCGACGGGCGCATCGCCGCCGATCAAGCCTGGGCTGCGATCGGCGCGCGCGTCTTCCGCCTGCCGGGAATCTACGGGCCGGGCCGGGCGATGCTCGAACGGCTGAAGGCGGGCCAGGCGCATCGCATCGACCTGCCTGGCCAGGTCTTTTGCCGTATCCATGTCGACGACATAATCGGCGGCGTGCGCGCGGCGATCGAACGCGGCCCGGCGGGCGTGTATAATCTCGCCGACGATAGGCCTGCGCCGCAGAATGACCTGGTGGAATATGGCTGCGGCCTGCTTGGTCTGGCCGTGCCGCCATTGCGCACGCTCGACCAGCTCGACCTCTCGCCGCAGGCGCGGGCTTTCTACAGCGAGAATCGGCGGGTCGCGAACGAGAAGGCGAAGCGGCTGCTCGGCTGGCGGCCGCTTTACCCTTCCTATCGCGAAGGGCTGGCCGCGCTCGTCTGATAAAGGAAGCGGACGCCGGCCAGGGAGTCTGCGATGGCCGGCGTCCGCACCCGCCATCCTAGGCTTGGCAGGCCGATGGTCGAGTCAGGAACGGGGTCGGCGCGCCAAGCCGTTGCTCGTTTCAGCCGAGCGCCTTGTCGGGGCATCATGCCTTTGTCGTACGCGTCAAGACCCGTGACGCGACTCGGCCAGTCTGGTCGCCGATCGATTCGGAACTCCGATAAATGACTCATGCAAGCACAATTTGGCGCCGGCTGGCCGAAGGGTCATAATAAAGAGACATTGGACGTTCATGTGCGGTGGCCAAAGGGGACTGCGTGATGCGTGACGTGAAGATCGGACGAAGAGGCGGCTGAGCCGATGTTGCTCGCGTCCATTCATGATGTCGGTCCCCGCTTCGAAAGCGAGGTGGATCGGCTGGCCGGCCGGCTCGAGGCGCATGTCGGGTCCGGCCGTTTCGCGATGCTGGTCGTGCCTGACCATTGGGGCGAGGCGCCGCTTTCCGCCGCGCCCGCCTTCGCCGCGAAACTGCGCCACTGGGCGGACAATGGCGTCGAGATGTTCCTCCATGGCTGGTCGCACCGCGACGACAGCGCGCATGACGGCACCGCCGCGTGGAAGGCGAAGCATATGACCGCGGGCGAGGGCGAGTTTCTCGGCCTCGATCAGGCGGAGGCGACGCGGCGGCTGCGCGCCGGACGCGCGGTGGTGGAGAATGCGATCGGTCGGCCGGTGGCGGGCTTCATCGCGCCGGCTTGGCTGTACGGGCCGGGCGCGCGCGCGGCGATCGCGGCTGAACGGTTCCCGCTCGCCGAGGATCATATGCGGGTGTGGGATCCTATCAGCGGTGCCGTCTTGGCACGTGGGCCGGTCATTACCTGGGCAAGCAGAAGCAGGGGACGCACCGTCAGTTCGCTGGCGTTTGCGGCCTTGGCGCGGACGGCGCTTAAGCCTTTGCGAACGATCAGGATTGCGGTTCATCCGGGGGATGCCCATGTTCCGGCCCTGCTCCGGAGCATCGACGCCACCTTCGCCGCCTTCAGCGGTCGAAAGGCCGCGCATTATGCCGATTTGCATGGGACCGCACGCGGCGGACCCGTTCGAGGGGAAGTTGTTTGAGTAAGCTTGTAAGCGACGCCAACGCGGTCACCTGGGACGAGAAATCGTTCGATCCTCCGTTGCTGGAGGCCGGCAATGCCGCGCTGCGTTGGCTTGGGCCCGTCATTTCGCTCGGGATATTCGGCGCGGTCCTTTATCAATTGCGCGGTCTCCAGATCGGCGGCGTGGCGGCGATGCTGCCGCGCTCGCCGCTCTTCTGGCTGGCGTTCGCGGCTTATTATCTCGCCGCGCCCTTGTTCGATCTGCTGATCTTCCGCCGGCTGTGGCACCTCCCGTTCGTCGCCGGCTTGGGCGCGCTTACGCGCAAGTTCGTCGGCAACGAAATATTGATGGGCTATATCGGCGAGGTCCATTTCTACAGCTGGGCGCGCAGCCGGCTGAAGATGGTCGCCGCCCCATTCGGCGCGGTCAAGGACGTCGCGATCCTGTCGGCGGTGATGGGCAATGTCGTCACGCTCGCGGTGCTGGCGGCGGCGTATCCGTTTCTCCACGTGCTCCATCTCGGGGTTGCACCCAGGACTTTGGTGGCGGCGGTCGTCATCACGCTCGGCTCGTCGCTGGTGCTGCTGTTGGCGCGCGGTCGCGTGCTGACGCTCGGCGAGCGCGATCTCGCCTTCGTCGCCGCCGCGCAACTGGGCCGCGTCGTCGTGACCGCGCTACTGCCCGCTTTGCTGTGGCACCTTGCCTTGCCGCAGGTCGCGATCGGCTGGTGGATATTGCTCGCGGCGGTGCGGCTGCTGCTGTCGCGCCTGCCCTTGCTGCCAAACAAGGATTTCGCATTCGCGGCCGTCGCGGTCCTGCTGATCGGCCGTTCGGTCGCGATCGGGGATCTGATGGCGATGATGGCGACGCTCATCCTCGCCACCCACCTGATCGTCGGCGCGGCGCTGGTGCTCGCCGAATTCGCCTTTCCGCAGCAGGCCGCGGAATAGATGCGGATCGTCGACGTCTGCGCTTTCTACACGCCCGCGGGCGGCGGGGTGCGGACTTATGTCGAGCGCAAACTGAAGGCGGCACCGGCGGCGGGGCACGAGATGATCGTGCTCGCGCCCGGCCGCGAGAACCGGGTCGAGGAGCGCGGCCCCGGCGCGCGGATCGAATGGCTCGCCTCCCCGCGTTTCCCGCTCGACCGCCGCTACGGTTATTTCGCCGACCAGGCGCAGGTCCATGCCGCGCTCGACCGGCTGCGGCCGGACATGGTCGAGGCGTCGTCGCCCTGGCGCAGCGCGTCGATGGTCGCGGAGTGGCGCGGCGATGCGCCGCGCGCGCTGGTGATGCACGCCGACCCCTTGTCGGCTTACGCCTATCGCTGGTTCGGGCGGGTCGCCGAACGTGAGACGATCGATCGCGGCTTCGGCTGGTTCTGGCGCCATCTGCAGCGGCTCGATCGCGCGTTCGATGCTGTGGTGAGCGCATCGCCCAGCCTGTCCGCGCGGCTGCGCGAAGGCGGGCTGGCCAATGTCGTGACCAATCCGATGGGCGTCGATCCCGGCATTTTCGATGCCAATCTGCGCGACGAAGCATTGCGCGCGCGCCTGCTCGAACGCTGCGCGCTGCCGCCGTCGGCGACCCTGCTGATCGGCGTTGGACGCCATGCCGCCGAGAAACGCTGGCCGATGGTGGTCGATGCCGCGATCACCGCGGGCGCGGACCGCCCGGTCGGCCTGCTGCTGATCGGCGAAGGCCGCGACAGCGCCAAGCTCGCGCGCCAGATCGGCGACAACCCGCATATCAAATTGCTGTCGCCGATCCGCGAGCGCGCGGCACTGGCGCGCACCATGGCGAGCGCGGACGCGCTGATTCATGGCTGCGAGGCGGAGACTTTCTGCATCGTCGCGGCCGAAGCGCTGGCTTCGGGCCTGCCTTTGATCGCGCCCGATCGCGGCGGCGCGTTCGATCAGGCGCAGGCGAGCGGCGGCCTGACCTATCGTTCGGGATCGAGCATGAGCGCGGCGCAGGCGATCGGCCGCTTCGTCAATGCTCCGCTCGCCCGCCCGCCCGGCCCGGTGCGTACGATGGACGCGCATTTCGACGACCTGTTCTCGCTTTATCGGTGGCTCGAAACGCCTGCTGTGCGCGCCGCCTAAGCGCAGTAAGGGTAGGCAATGACCGGCCTCCCCCCGATAGATACCCTCGCCGCCGACGCCATCGCGATGCTCGCGCGGCTGGTGGCGTTCGACACGACCTCGCGCGATTCCAACCTGGCGCTGATCGAACATGTCGAAGGCCTGCTCAGTGGACTTGGCGTCACCGCGACGCGGGTGCCCAATGCCGATGGGCGCAAGGCCAATCTCTACGCGACCCTCGGCCCGGGGACGGAGGGCGGGATCGTGCTGTCCGGCCATACCGATGTCGTGCCGGTCGACGGCCAGAAATGGTCGAGCGATCCGTTCACGCTGACCGAACGCGACGGCCGCCTCTATGGACGCGGCACGTGCGACATGAAGGGCTTCATCGCACTCGCGCTCGCCTCCGCACCGATCTTCGCCGAGCCCGGGCGGCTGAAGCGCCCGATCCATTTTGCCTTCTCCTACGATGAGGAGGTCGGTTGCCTCGGCGCGCCGTCGATGATTGCCGAGATCGCGAACAACCTGCCCAAGCCGTCCGCCGTGATCGTTGGCGAGCCGACCAATATGGAGGTGGTCCACGGCCACAAGGGCATCACCAGTTATTTCGTCACCGTCACCGGCCACGAGGCGCATTCGAGCCTGACCCATCTCGGCCTGTCGGCGAACATGATGGCGATACGGTTGATGAATCGCCTCAGCGAACTCGCGGGGCAGCTGGAACGCGACGCCGATCCCGCTTCGCCGTTCACGCCCAAACACGCCACGCTTACGATCGGCCAGATCAACGGCGGCACCGCGGTCAACATTCTCGCGCGCGAATGCGTGTTCGTGTTCGACCTGCGCTGCCCGCCCGGGGTCGATCCGATGAATATCCTCGCCCCCTTCCTTACCGAAGCCGAAAAGCTCGATACCGAGATGAAGGCGCGCTTTCCCGAAACCGGCGTGGTGGTGGTCCGCCGCTCGCTCACCCCCGCCTTTGCGCCCGAGCCCGACGGCGAGGCCGAACGCGTCGCGCGCAGCCTGACGGGCGACAACGGCCCGCCGCGCGTGGTCGCTTATGCCGCCGAAGCCGGCCAATTCCAGGAAGCGGGCTTTTCGACCGTGATCTGCGGCCCCGGGTCGATCGAGCAGGCGCACCAGCCGGACGAATATGTCGAACGCGCGCAAATGGAACGCGGCGCAGCCTTCATGCTGCGGCTGGCGGAGATGCTGGCGGGCTAGCTCGCCAGCATGTGCCCGATTTCCCAGTCGAGGCCGAACGGATCGGTCAGACGGCCCAATCTCCAGCCATGACTCTCCCCGACCGGAAACACTTCGGTTGCGCCGGCGGCGAGCGCGCGGGCAAAGAACGGCTCCGGATCGGCAACGGTCAGGATCATCCGCACCGATCCGCCGCCGAGCGCGCCCCTGCTTTCGCCGTTGCTGACCCAGAATTCGGCGTCGCCGACCGCGAGCCGCGCGACGACATCCGGACTGATCTCCTCAAGGCGGTATACGATGCGTGCCCCGAACGCCTCGCCATAGAAACGAAGCGCCGCGTCCCCATCCGCGATCGTCAGCCAGGGTGCGATCGTGTTGGCCATCCTGTTTTCCTCTTCGAAGCCGATTCGTTGACGGGATTCACACGATTGTCACTATAGGCTATAGCGGAACGAAAGGAGACTCCCGCTATCCGCCAAGTTGCAGCTTTACCCTATCGAACCGATGACAGCGGCAAGGTGAGCATATTGCTCATCACCAGCCGCGAAACGCGGCGCTGGGTGCTGCCCAAGGGCAATCCGATCCGGGGGCTGGCGAGCCACGAAGCGGCCGCGCACGAGGCGTTCGAGGAAGCCGGGGTCAGCGGTATCGCCTGCCCGACCCCGCTCGGCCAATATGTTTACTGGAAGAAGCGCCGGAACGGGCAGCTGAAGCACGCCACCGTCGCCTTGTTCCCGCTCGCGGTGACCGAACAGGCCGAGGAATGGCCCGAGCAGGACGAGCGCGAGACCCAGTGGTTCGATCTCGCCCAAGCCGCCGCCGCGGTCGACGAGCCCGATCTCGGCCGCCTGATCGGCGGCTTCCGCGTGTCCCGCCCTACTGGACGGCGCGAGCGGTTATTGTCATGGGCGCGCAGACAAGGGGAGGATTTACCGATGCTGCGCTGGTTCCAAGCGCTCATGCCCAAGCAGGGGCGCTTCTTCGACCAGTTCGAGGATCACGCAGCGACTTTGGTCGCCGGCGCGGACGCGCTCGCGCGCCTGCTACAGGGCGGCCCCGACATCGCGATGCACGTCCAAGAGATTTACGATCAGGAGCATAAGGCGGACGATATCACCCGCGACGTGCTGCAGGACGTGCGCCGCATCCTGATTACACCATTCGACCGTACCGCCATCACCGGACTGATCGCGGCGATGGATGATGCGATCGACCAGATGAACGGCACCGCCAAGGCGATCACCCTGTTCGAAATGACCGATTTCGAACCGCAGATGCGCGATATGAGCGGCATCATCGTCGAGGCGGCACGCGTCACATCTGAAGTCGTGCCCCTACTGCGCTCGATCGGCGACAATGCGACCCGCATTCTGGAACTGACCGCGCGACTGGTTCAGCTCGAAGGCCATGCCGACGAAATCCACGATGCCGGCCTGAAATCGCTCTACAAGGCGGCCTCGGGCGATGCGAACCCGATGGCGTTCATCGTCGGCCGCGAAATCTACAGCCATCTGGAGCGCGTGGTCGACCGATTCGAGGATGTCGCCAACGAGATCCAGGGTCTTGTGCTCGATCACGCCTGAGCGACAATAATTGACTCATCTCGCCCTCCCATTGCTGTTCGGCCTGATCGGCATCGCCCTGCTGTTCGATCTGCTGAACGGCCTGCACGACGCGGCCAATTCGATCGCGACGGTGGTCTCGACCCGCGTGCTCTCACCGCAGGTCGCGGTGTTCTGGGCGGCCTTTTTCAACTTCATCGCCTTCCTGTTCTTCAGCCACAGCGTCGCCTACACGATCGGCAAGGGCACCATCGCCCTGGATGTGATCGACGCACAGGTCGTGTTCGGCGCGCTGATGGGCGCGATCAGCTGGAATCTGATTACGTGGGGCCTCGGCATTCCGTCGTCGTCGAGCCATGCGCTGATCGGCGGGCTGATCGGTGCGGGCACCGCCAAGGGCGGGATCGGCGCGATCGTCTGGTCGGGGGTCGGCAAGACGGTGGCCGCGATCTTCCTGTCGCCCCTGCTGGGAATGATCCTCGCGCTGGTGATGGTGCTGATCACCAGCTGGCTGTTCGCCCGCAGGACGCCGGCCATGGCCGACAGCCTGTTCCGCAAGCTGCAATTGCTGTCGGCGGCCGCTTACTCGCTCGGTCACGGCGGCAATGACGCGCAGAAGACGATGGGGATCATCACCGTCCTGCTCTACTCGCAGGGCCTGCTGTCGGGCGGATGGCACATTCCTTTGTGGGTGGTTCTCTCGTGCCAGGCGGCGATGGGCATCGGTACGCTGGTCGGCGGATGGCGCATCGTCCACACGATGGGCTCCAAGATCACGCGTCTGACGCCGAGGCAGGGCTTCTGCGCCGAGACGGGCGGTGCGATCACGCTCTTCCTCGCAACGCTCGGCGGCATTCCGGTCTCGACCACGCACACCATCACCGGCGCGATCGTCGGCGTCGGTGCGGCACGGCGCATGTCGGCGGTACGGTGGAGCGTGGCCTCGACGATCGTCGTTGCCTGGTTCGTGACCTTGCCTGCCGCCGCCGCGGTCGGTGCGGGCTTCTACGAGCTGACCAAACTGTTTTAGCGACGTCATGCTGAACTTGTTTCAGCATCCATCTATCATCCGCACCACTGCGCGCGGGGCTCGATGGACCCTGAAACAAGTTCAGGGTGACGGCTTATGTGGATTCACGCCCCCCTACTTCAGGTGTAGGCTGGCCGCGTGACCCCCGCTTTATCCGTAACCCGCTCGATCCTCGGCCAGCCCTGGCGTTGGCGCGGGCTCGAGACGGACCAGCGCGACGCAGGCTTCGCGCCCGACGATCTGGTCACGCAATTGTTGCTCGCGCGCGGCGTATCGCGCGACGCGCTGGAACAGCATCGCGTCCCCACGATCCGCGGCTTCATGCCTGACCCGTCGATCTTCCGCGACATGGATATCGCCGCCGAACGCCTCGCCGCCGCGGTGCTGGCGGGCGAGCCGGTGACCGTGTTCGGCGATTACGACGTCGACGGCGCGACTTCGGCCGCTTTGCTGATCCGGCTGCTGCGCGGGCTCGGGCTCGCGCCACAAGCCTATATCCCCGACCGGCTGATGGAGGGCTATGGCCCCTCGGGCGAGGCCTTGGTCAAGATCGCGCGCGGCGGCGCCACGCTGATCGTCACGGTCGATTGCGGCGCGCAGGCGTTCGAGGCGCTGGAAATGGCAGCGGCCGAAAATGTCGACGTGATCGTGGTCGATCATCACAAATGCGCGACCGAATTGCCCAAGGCGTTCGCTTTGGTGAACCCTAATAGGCTCGATGAGACCGAGGGTGCGGCGCACGGCCATCTCGCGGCGGTCGGGGTCGCCTTCCTGCTCGGCGCGGCGTTGCTGCGCAATCTGCGCGCGCGCGGCTGGTTCGCCGACCGGCCTGAGCCGAAGCTGATCGACCTGCTCGACCTGGTCGCGCTCGGCACCGTCGCCGACGTGGCTCAGCTCAAGGGGCTCAACCGTGCCTTCGTCGCGCAGGGGCTAAAGGTGATGGCGCAGGGCCGCAATATCGGCCTGACCGCGCTCGCCCGCGCCGCTGGGCTGGTCAAGGCGGTGACCTGCACCGATCTCGGCTTCGCGCTTGGGCCGCGCATCAATGCCGGCGGCCGCGTCGGCAAGGCCGATCTCGGCGTGCGTCTGCTCACCACCGAGGACGAGGCCGAAGCGGACCAGATCGCCGCCGAGCTTAACCGTCTCAACGAGGAACGCCGTGCGATCGAGTCGCTCGTGACCGAGGCTGCCGAGCTGCTGGTCGCCGCGCAGGGCAATCGCGCAGTCGCGGTGATTTCGGGCGAAGGCTGGCATCCCGGCGTGATCGGGATCGTCGCGAGCCGCCTCAAGGAAAAACTCGGCCGTCCCGCGATCGTGATCGCGGTCGATGGGGACGGTGTCGGCAAGGGTTCGGGCCGGTCGATCGGCGGTGTCGATCTCGGCGCGGCGGTGCTCGCCGCCAAGGATATGGGGCTGCTGGTCGCGGGCGGCGGCCATGCGATGGCGGCCGGCCTGACGATCGCCGCCGACAAGATCGACGCGCTGATCGAATTCCTCGACGAACGCCTTGCCGCCGACGTCGCCCGCGCACGCGACGACCGCGCGCTGCTGCTCGACGCGGTGCTGAGCGCAGGCGGCGTCGCGCCTGCTTTGGTCGACGCGCTCGAAGCGGGCGGCCCCTACGGCGCGGGCTGGCCCGCTCCCCGTGTCGCCGCCGGGCCGGTGCGGATCATCAAGGTCGACGTGGTCGGCAACGGCCATGTCCGCGCGGTGGTGGCGGGCGAGGACGGACGTTCGATCAAGACGATCGCCTTCCGTCAGGCCGACAGCGCCCTGGGTCAGGCGCTGCTCGGCGCCGGCCCACACCGCAGATTATGGCTCGCCGGCCGGGCCAGGATCGACACATGGAATGGCGGGACGCAGGCCGAACTCCACATCGACGATGCGGCCTGGGCGGATTGACGCTGCCTGCGGTTGACCTCTTGGGTTCGCCCCCCTAAGCGGGCGCCCGGATGGCCCCTTCGTCTAGCGGTCTAGGACGCGGCCCTTTCACGGCTGAAACACGGGTTCGATTCCCGTAGGGGTCACCATCCCTCAAGCTTGCGCGGCGAACCCGTGCATTTCGTTGGCCGGATCGGCAACGGCCGACCCGGCATGGTTCGATTCCCTTCTGGGTCACCATCCCCGCCCGATATCGGGCTCCGAGTGCGATCAGGCCGCCAGCGGCGCGGGGGACTCCAGCGCGACATCGTCCTGATGGGCGATCGTGACCTTGGTGCCCGGATCGGCATCCGAAATCACGACGGTAGCGCTGAGCTTGCGCGCCAGCGCCTCGATGATGCTCGTGCCGAGCCCGGTCAACGGCGGAGCGGCCACCCCCGGCATGCCGATGCCGTCATCCGTCACCGACAGTGACCAATCGTCCCCTTGCGACGCGTAGCCGACCTTGATGATGCCCGGCCGCTGCTCCGGGAAAGCATGTTTGAGCGCGTTGATGACAAGCTCGGTCACGATCAACCCCAGGCTAACGGACAGGTCCGCGGCGGCGCTGGCGTCGTCGGTGCTGACCTCGATCGAAAGCTGGTTGTGGTCGCGGATCATCGACGTGCCGATGCTGCGGCACAGATCGGTGAAATACGCGCGCAGCTCGACCTGGTCGAGCGTCGAGGTCGCAAGCTGCTGCTGCAAAGCGGCGATCGACATCACGCGATTATGCGCGTCGTGAAGATGCCCCCTGGTTTCCTCGGACTGGACGCGGCGTGCGCTCTGCATGAGCACGCTAGCAATGATCTGGAGGCTGTTGGCGACGCGATGCTGCAATTCCTGGAGCAGGATATTCTTGTCGCGCAGCAGGTCTTCCTTGAGCTTTTCGCTGAGCCGCGCATCGGTGACGTCGGCGGCGGCCAGCATCAGCCGGACATTGTCGTTGTCGGCATAATCGAGCTTTTGCGCGTTGAGCACGAGCTGGCGCGGTTTCCCGCCGCGACGATCCAGACCGAACTCGTAGGAAACGAGCGGCGCGCCGCCCGCCGCGGTGGCGCGGAGTCGAACCGCGAGTTGCGGCTCGCCCCATTCGCCCGACCCCAGCGTGTCGAGCGCCTGGCCGGCCATGGCGGCCGGATCGAGCTGAAAGATGTGGCAGAAGGAATCGCTTGCGGCGACGACCTTCAGGCCGCCGTCGAGCAACAACAAGGGCGCATGGGAGGAACCGATCATCGCCAGCATGAGGCTGCCAGCGACTTCGGGATGAACGGTGGACGTATGGTCCATGTCTGTCCCCTCTCAGGGGACCGGAGACTCGCGAAGCGAAAGCCATACCCGGCGAATCGGCAAGCCGTTCGATAGCTCGATGATCGTTACGTCCTTATCATAGATTAGTTGCTGGTCCTAACCGCGCGTTACGTCCAGGCGTACGCCGGAGAGCAAGGCATCCGCGACGATACGCAACGGCTCCGCATCGACCTCGCTGTCGCCCGACCCGATCAGGGCGGCAAAGCGCCGGTAGATGTCGGGATATTCGCGGCCCCGCGTCCGTTCGGCCGCGCCATCGTCCACGCGCAGCACCGCCCCACCTTCGCTCAGCGCGATCCTCGTTCCCCGATTGGTTATAAGGTCGATCGTCCAGCGCTCGCCGTGCGTATGGCGGAAGTCGAAGCGCGCACCGAGCCGTTCGCACATGCCGCCCGTCTCCAGCGCCAGATCGACCGCCACCGGTTGCTGACCACCTTCGTGCATGTGCAGTTGCGCCGCGCGTACCAGCAAAGGCTCCGGACAGAGCAGACAGGCGATCGACAACGCGTTGATGCCCGGATCGAATACGCCGAAGCCGCCGCGCTGCCAGATCCAGTCCTGGCCGGGATGCCATTTCTCGACATCTTCAAGCCATTGGATGTCCATCCCCGCGATACCCTCGCGCCGGGTGATCCCCGCGGCCTTGGCGACCGTGTCGTTGAACTGCGAATGCCAGGCGGTGAACAGGCTGCGCTGCTTGCGCTCGGCCAGCGCGGCGAGATCGGCGACCTCGCCCAAAGTCGCGCAGGGCGGCTTTTCGAGCAGGACGTGCAGCCCTGCCTCCAGACAGTCGCGCGCCAGTCCGTGGCGCGGCCCCGGCGGCGTGCAGATCGCGACCGCGTCCAGTTCGATGCTGCGCAGCATTGCTGCGGCGTCGGCGAAGGTCGGCACCCCCGAATCGGGCGCGCCTTCGGGAGCGACGACCGCCGCCAGCCGGAAATCGGGATCGCCCGCGAGCGCGAGGGCGTGCTGGTCCTGCGCGATCTTGCCAAAGCCGATGATACCGATCCGGATCTCAGCCATGCCGCGCCGCCCTCACCGCCGCCACGAAATCGCGCGCCTGGGCGCCGATCTGATCTGCCGATTGGCCGGGCCTGTAGAGCGCGGAACCCAGGCCGAAGCCGTCGGCGCCCGCATCGAACCATATTCCCACGGCATCCGCCTTGACCCCGCCGACGATCAGCAGCGGCACGTCCTTCGGCAACACCGCGCGCTGCGCGCGGACCACGGCCGGCGTCGCGGCCTCGGCCGGAAACAACTTGAGCGCATGCGCGCCTGCCTTGAGCGCGAGAAAGGCCTCGCTGGGCGTGAAATAGCCCGGGGCGGACACCAGCCCCTCCGCCGCGGTCGCCGCGATCACGTCATAATCGGTCGAGGGCGAGACGATGATGCGCCCGCCCGCCGCCGCGACGTCGCCGACCTGCCCGACCGTCAGCACGGTGCCCGCGCCGACCAGAGCGGTGTCGCCGAGATGCCTCGCCAGCGTCGATATGCTGCGTAGCGGATCGGGCGAATTGAGCGGGATTTCGATGATGCCGACGCCGGCCTCGACCAGCGCATCGCCGATCGCGACGATCTCGTCGGGCTTCACCCCGCGCAGGATGGCGATCAGCGGGCAATCGGCCAGCTTGTCGCGAAACAGATCGAGCGGGGCCATCGGTCCAATCTCCGATATTGTCTGACTAATGCTTGTTGCTAAAGCGGTATACGAGCCGGACGCCGGCCGAAAGGGGAGAGCGCGATGCTTCACCGGAGAATGTTGATGACGCTTCTGGTAGCCGCCGGCGCCGCCGCCGCAAGCCCCGCCGCCACCGTGTCGCGCGCGCCGTTCGGCAGTGCCGACGGCCAGACGGTGGAGGCGATCACGCTTGGCAATGCGGCGGGCATGAAGGCGCGCATCATCACTTACGGCGCGTCGCTGCAGTCGCTGACGGTCGCCGATCGCGACGGGCGTTTCGACGACGTGATCGTCGGGCCGGCGACGATCGACACCTATCTCGCCAAGCCGCAATTCATGGGCGCGACCGTCGGCCGCGTCGCCAACCGCATCGCCAAAGGGCGCTTCACGCTCGACGGCAAAGCCTATCAGACGCCGATCAATGACGGCGCCAATTCGCTCCACGGCGGGCCCCAGGGCTTCGATAAGGCGGTGTGGGAGGTGGTGTCGGTCGCAAGCGGCCCGTCCGCGAGCGTCACCTTGCGCCACGTCAGCCCGGACGGCGACATGGGCTATCCCGGCGCGCTGACTGTGCTCGCGACCTATTCGCTCGACGAGCAGAATCAGTTCACAATCGACTACAAGGCGACGACCGACCGGCCGACCGTCGTCAACATCTCCAACCATGCTTACTGGAACCTGGCGGGCGAGGGATCGCCGCGCGGGGCGATGGGCCAGGTGCTGACCATTCCCGCCGATCATTACACGCCGATTGATGCTGGCCTGATCCCGACCGGGGAAATACGCGCGGTCGCGGGCAGCGTGTTCGACTTCCGCACCCCCACCGCGATCGGCGCGCGCGTGCGCGATGCTGCGGATTCGCAGATCGCCTTCGGCAAGGGCTATGACCATAATTGGGTGATCGCGCTCACGCTTTCGCCGAGCCCGCGCCTGCTCGTGCGCGTCGAGGATCCGGTCAGCGGCCGCGTGATGGAGATGCTGTCCAACCAGCCCGGCCTGCAATTCTATTCGGGCAATTTCCTCGACGGCACCACGATCGGCAAGAGCGGCAGGCTCTATCGCCAGGGCGACGCGATCGTGCTCGAGCCGCAGGGTTTTCCCGACACGGTCAACCAGCCCGCCTTCGGATCGGCCCGGCTCGATCCCGGTCAGACCTATCACAATCTGATCCTGCTGCGCTTTTCGACCTCCGCGCACTGAGAACCGCGATGAAAGCCAGCCTCTCCGCCGCGCTCGCTTTCGTCACCTTGTTCGCATCCGGCGCGCAGGCGGCGGAGACGCGCTGGAGCACGGGCCAGGCCAGGGCCTGGTATGCGAAACAGGCCTGGCTGACCGGGGCCGACTTCGTCCCCGCCGACGCGATCAACCAGCTCGAAATGTGGCAGTCCGCCAGCTGGAATCCAACCGAGATCGATCGCGAACTCGGCTGGGCGCACGATCGGTTTGGCATGAACACGATGCGCGTCTTCCTGCACGATCTGGCGTGGCAGCAGGATCCGTCCGGGTTCAGGCGGCGCGTGAACACCTTCCTCGCGATCGCCGCGCGACACGGCATCAAGCCGGTCTTCGTACTGTTCGACAGCTGCTGGGATCCGAACCCGAAGCTCGGCCCCCAGCATGCGCCGCTGCCCGGCATCCACAATTCGGGCTGGGTGCAGAGCCCCGGCCGCGCGGCACTGATGGACCCGGCGCAGGAGAAAAGGCTGCAGGCTTATGTCGCGGATATGGTTGGCAGCTTCGGCCGCGATCCCCGCCTGCTGGCGTGGGACGTGTGGAACGAGCCCGACAATACGGGCGGCGGTAGTTACGACACAGGCGAGGATGCGCGCGTCAAGGCACGTGTGGCCGAACTGTTGCCGCGGGTTTTCGCCTGGGCGCGCGCCGCGCATCCGATCCAGCCTTTGACCAGTGGCGTGTGGACCGGCGGCGACTGGTCGCCCGCGAACGAAGCCAAGCTCGATCCGGTGCCGCGCATACAGCTCGATCAATCGGACGTGATCAGTTTCCACAATTATGGCTGGCCCGAGGATTTCGCGGGCCGGGTCGCGCAGCTCAAGCTTTATGGCCGGCCGATCCTTTGCACCGAATGGATGGCGCGCAGCGCGGGATCGACCGTTGACACCATATTGCCGATCGGCCGGCGCGAGAATGTCGGCATGATCAATTGGGGGTTCGTGCGCGGCAAGACCCAGACCAACTTTCCGTGGGAAAGCTGGGACCATCCCTATGTCCAGCATCCGCCGGTGGTGTGGTTCCACGATCTGGTCGAGCCCGACGGCACGCCTTATCGCGCGCGGGAAGCGGACATCTTCCTCGCATTGCGCGCGCGGCCGCTGCGGTGAGGCCTAGCGCCGATCGCCTGCGGTGGTGATGAAATCCATGACTTCGCCGATGATCGCCGCCATCGCCGCGCGCGCGGCTGCGGCATCGCCCGCCTGAATCGCAGTGAACACGGCGCGGTGCGCGGGCACGTCGGCGGATCGGCCCTTGAAACGGTTGGTGAAGCGAATCGAGGTGCGCAAGGCGGTCGCGACCGTATCGCGGAATTGCAGGAAGAACGGGTTGGCGGAGGCTTCCAGCACCGCGATGTGAAAGGCGATATCGGCCTCGAGCGTGTCGTCCGCACCGCGTTCCGCCGCCTCCATCCGCTGCAGCCCGGCTTCGATCGCGTCATGTGTGGGGCCCGGCGCGGCCAGCGCCGCGAGCGCGGCCGCCTGCGGCTCGATCGCGACGCGGAGTTCGTTGAAATGGCGCAGCAGGTCGAGTGAGAATTTGCGCTCCATCATCCAGCGCAGCACGTCCGGATCGAACACGCTCCACGCCGAAGGCGGCTGGACGGTCGTCCCCGCCCGCGGCTTCGCCTTGAGCAGGCCCTTGGCGGTGAGCATCTTCACCGCCTCACGCGTCACCGTACGGCTGACGGCGTAGCGCGCGGTCAGTTCATCCTCGGTTGGAAAGCGCTCCGCGTCATAGCGGCCGGTGACGATCGCGCGGCCGAGCGCCTCGAGCATGCCGAATGTCAGGTTGCGGCTGCCCGCCTTTGCGCCGCGCGCCGCCTTGCCGGTTTCGCTTCCCACACTTTTTCCTACCACCAGGTCCTGTAGAGCGCGATCAGGATCAGCACCACCGCGAGCGCGCCGACATTGAAGCTGGTGCGTGTGGCATAGACGACGTCTCCCGTCTCGATCGTATCGGTGCCGGGCCGCTGCGGCGTGGCCAGCGAGACGAGGATCGCGAGCGCGGCGGCGATCAGGAACACCACACCCATCCGGTCCATGAAGGGCAGGCTCACCCACACGATCTTGAGCAGCCAGGACAGCACCACCGACGCCACCGCCGCAGCGATCGCCCCGGCCTCGTTGGCGCGCTTCCAGAATAGCCCGAGCAGGAAGATGACGGTGATACCAGGCGTGAAGAAGCCGGTGAATTCCTGGATGAACTGAAACGCCTGGTCCGACTTGCCGAGCAAGGGCCGCGCCGTGACGATCGCGATCAGGATCGCGACCGACGCCGCGATACGGCCGACCAGCACGAGGTGGCGCTCGCGCAGGCCATGGGCTTCGCTGCCATCCTCCGCGTCGCTGCGCTGGCTCTTCATCTTGGCATAGACGTCGAGCGTGAAGATGGTCGCGATCGAATTAATTTTGGACGCGGTCGACGCGATGATCGCCGCGATCAGCGCCGCGAACACCAGGCCGAGCAAGCCGGTCGGCAGCAGCCGCATCATTGTCGGATAGGCTTCGTCGGGCTTGGCGAGGTCCGGTGCGATCAGCACCGCGGCGATGCCCGGCACGACGATGATCAACGGCATCAGCAATTTGAGGAACGCCGCGAACATCACGCCCTTTTGCGCCTCGGCGATGTTCTTCGCCGCGAGCGCGCGCTGGATGATATATTGATTGAAGCCCCAGTAGCTCAGGTTGGCGATCCACATCCCGCCAATCAACACCGATAGGCCGGGCAGATCCATATAATGGGGATCGCCCTTCTTCAGGATCATGTGGAAATGATCGGGGATGGTCGCGGTGACCTTGTACCAGCCGGCTAGGATTCCGGCACCGTCGCCCAATTTGCCGAGCGTGAGCACGACGATCACCAAACCGCCGAGCACGAGCAGGGTCACCTGAACGATGTCGGTCAGCGCGACCGCCTTCAGCCCGCCGCGGATCTGGTAGAGAAGCGCGAACGCGCCGAGCGCGATCAGCGCGATATTCTGGTCAACGCCGGCGACCTTGCTGACCGCGATCGAGCCGAGCCAGATGATCGAGGTCAGGTTCACGAACACGTAGAGCGCGAGCCAGAAGATCGCCATCAGCGTGCGGATGTTGCGTCCATATCGCCGCTCGAGGAATTGCGGCATCGTGTAGATCTCGTTGCGCAGGAAGATCGGCAGGAAATATTTGCCGACGAGCAGCAAGGTCGCCGCCGCCATCCATTCATAGGACGCGATAGCGAGACCGATCGCATAGCCCGATCCGGCCATGCCGACGATCTGTTCGGCCGAGATATTGGCTGCGATCAAGGAAGCGCCGATCGCCCACCAGGGCAGATTCTTGGACGCGAGGAAATAATCGGTCGTGTTCTTGGGGCCGGCGCCAACCTTGTCGCGCGACACCCACTGGGCGAGGCCGAAAATGGCGATCGCGTAAAGAACCACGACGGCGATATCGATCGCGCTCATCTGCATGGACTAGTCCCCTCCTGCGGCCATCACGATGCTGCGTGGCATCGCGATCGGCAAGACCCGGCTGTTGCCCGATCCGGAGGGCAAATTATATGATTATTTGCCGCTGTCGAGGAAAAGCGGCTTGCCGCGACGGCCCTGCCGAACAACCGCGCCGATCAGGCCGAAGCCAACCAGCATCATCGCCCAGCTCGCCGGTTCCGGCACCGCCCCAGCCATCAGCATGCCCGATGGCGGCGGCGTGACGAACTGTGCATAGATTTGCGCGGTGCTTACGCTGTAGCCAAAATTCTGGAGGGCATCGACGTTGATGTTCCAGCCGAGCGCATCGATCGCCGCGATATCGTTATCGGTGACGACCCCCATCTGGCCCTTGCAGAAGGTCGGATCCATGATCCCGATCTGCGCGCCGCAGCCGGTGCTGTCCTTGAAATGGGAAGCCTGGCGCCCATCGCCCGCATATTTGCCGGTCGCAAAATAGGCGCCGTTGAACGCGGCCGTGCCGTCGATCGAGAAATAGGGCGTGCCGCCGGTCGACAGATCGAGCGCTGGGCCCGCACCCGGCGCCAGGTTGCCGGGATCGTTGCTGTAGCGGAACAGGTCCAGCGTCGAGAATTCGGCGGACGCGTTGAGGTTGACCGATAGGCCCGTATAAGGCGACTTCGTCCCGGCCGCATACAGATCATAATCATCAACGCCGCTGGTGAAGCCCAGCGCATGGCCCATTTCGTGGATCGCAATGGCGATGAAATCTGTGTGGCCCGCCGCGATCCCGTTGCTGGGATTGAGATCGAAGGCGAAGGCGCTGCTGAGGGTGATCCGCGCGTCGATCGCCTGGTTGTAGCCGGTATAGCCGAGCGCCTTCATCACCGACGTGTTGACGTCGAGCTGCCGGTTATTGGCGCTGTCGTCGTTGTCATAGACCTGGGCGGTCTTGCTGATGACGTTACCGGCGTTGCTGTTGGTAATGAAGGACAGACCGCCACTCGCGTCGAGCGGCTGCAAATGGGTGATCGCGACCGCGTCGAGCGCGCTGTTCCCGGTCGCCGCAAGATGCAGATAGACGTCGGCAGCGCTCGTCGACGTGGAGTTAGAACTCGTCGAGGCGATCACGTTGGTGCCGAGCGCACCATAGCCCACCTGAATAGTGACCGTGGCGTTGGTCGTAATCAGTGACGACCAGTAATAGGCCGCGATATCAAGGTCCTGCTTTGCCGCGGTGCCCGTGACGGTATTGTTGTAGTCGATCAGGTTGATGGTGAGGGCGCTGACTTCCTGGGCACCGAACATCGACGCGACAAAAGCAGCGCCGGTAACAAACCGGCGGAACTGATACATGACCGAATCCTCGAGATCAGGCACGGATGTGCCGCGAGCAACTCGCGCTATTACAGGAAATAGCGCAAACCGTCATGCCGTTACTTATCCGTAGTGGTTATAACTTAGGGAATTTCATCCCACCGGTGGCGGGCGGCAGGCCCGGCTCGGTCTCGGCCGCGTCGAAGCGGCGCCAGCCATTGGGCCCCAGCCGCTCGATCGGCTGGAAGCGGACCTTATATTGCATCCGCGACGAGCCCTTCACCCAATAGCCCAGATAGACGAACGGCAGGCGCGCGGCGCGCGCGCGCTGGATATGATCGAGGATGATGAAGGTGCCGAGCCCGGGCCGATCCTCGACCGTCGGATCGAAGAAGCTGTAGACCATCGACAGACCGTCCGACTGCTGGTCGGTCAGGCAGGCGCCGACCAGCTTGCCGGGCCGGCCGTTGGTCGACGGCTCGCGATATTCGACGATGAAGGTCGTGACCGGCGTCTGTTCGACCATGTCCGCGAAATCGAGCTCGTCCATCTCCGCCATGCCGCCACCGGGGTGGCGCGCGGCGAGATAGCGGCGCAACAATGTAAACTGCTCTTCGGTCGTCCACGGCTCGCACGCATTGACGACCAGGTCGTCATTGCGGCGGATCAGCTTGCGCTGGGTGGCGTTGGGCTTGAATTCGTTGGCCACGACGCGGACCGATACGCAAGCCTGGCAATCGGTGCAGCTCGGCCGATAGGCGACGCCCTGGCTGCGCCGGAAACCGATCCGGCCCAGCGCCTCGTTCAGTTCGGCGGCATGGTTTCCCGAAAGCTCGGTGAAGACCTTGCGCTCCGTCCGCCCCGGCAAATAGGGGCATGGCGCAGGTGAGGTCACGAAGAACCTCGGAAATTTGAACTGCGCACTCACGACTGGCTGATGCCCCTCGCCTTACTGGCCCCGGTTCAACGACTATGCCTTTGACGGGATGCGATGAAAAGATGCTTTACCATCTTTGATGGTTAAGCTCTCCCTCCATTCATCGAATAGTCGTTACGGGCGTTAAGCGAGTTCTACGGGACTGGCCTCGTAACCCTCTTCTTCCAGCGCCGCCATCAGTCGCGCCAGATGGGCCGCATCGCGCGTCTCGCACTCGATATCGGTGATGAGTCCCTTGGCCGGCAGGGTTGAGAAGACGCGCTGGTGATAGACTTCGATGATGTTGACCTGTTCCTGGTCGAAGATGCGCGCGACATTGTAGAGCGCGCCCGGCCGGTCCTGCAGCTTGATCCGCAGGCGGGCGAGCCGGCCCGAGCGCGCGAGATCGCGCAGCAGCACGTTGGCGAGTAGGCGCGGATCGATATTGCCGCCGCACAAAACGATGCCGACGGTCTTGCCGGCGAAGCGGCCGGGCTCTTCGAGCAAAGCGGCGAGGCCGGCGGCGCCGGCGCCCTCGACCACGGTCTTCTCGATCTGGAGCAGCATCGAAACCGCCTGTTCGAGATGACGTTCGGACACGAGCATGATGTCGTCGACGATATGCTCGATCATGCCCGACGTGATCGATCCGGGCTCCTTGACCGCGATACCCTCGGCGAGCGTGTCGCCATGGCACGGCAGGCTGGTGCCCTTGATGCGATTGTACATCGACGGATAAAGTTCGGCCTCGACCCCGATCACGGATACGCCCTCGCGCGCCTTGGCAACGGTCGCGCAGCCCGAGATCAGACCGCCGCCGCCGATCGGCACGATCAGCGTATCGATGTCGGGCGCGTCCTCGAACATCTCGATCGCGACCGTGCCCTGGCCGGCGATGACCTGCACGTCGTTGAACGGATGGACGATCGTCAGCCCGCGATCGGCCGCCAGCTGGCGCGCATAAGCGAGCGATTCGTCAACATTCTCGCCATGCAGGATCACGGTCGCGCCATGCCCCTCGGTCTGGCTGACCTTCACGTTGGGGGTGTTGCGCGGCATCACGATCGTAACCGGGATGCCGAGCCGCGCACCATGATAGGCGACGCCCTGCGCATGATTGCCGGCCGAGGCCGCGATCACGCCGCGCGCCTGCGCGCCCGCATCGAGCTGGAGCAATTTGTTGAGCGCGCCGCGCTCCTTATAGGCGGCGGTGAACTGCAGATTCTCGAACTTGAGATAGACGGTCGCGCCGGTCAGCTGGCCGAGCGTGCGGCTGATCAGCGTCGGAGTCCGCACGATGAACGGCGCGACCCGCGCGTGCGCAGCGCGGACGTCGTCGAGCGAGATGGGCAGCGCATCGGCTGCGGCGGACTTGGTAAGCGTGGCCATGATCGTTTCGCCCTAGGCCTCTACGAACGCTTTTTGAACCCCGTGGGCGCTAGCGCACGCAAAGCCGTGGCGATAAGGCCCTGCCATGGCAAAAGTGAGCTTCATCGGACTGGGCGTGATGGGTGCACCGATCGCGGGGCACCTCGCCGCCGCCGGGCACGACGTCACCGTCTATAATCGCACCACCGACAAGGCCGAGGCCTGGGCGGCAAAGCATAAGGGCAAGAGCGCGGTCACGCCCGCGCTCGCGGTAGAGGACGCGGACGCGGTCTTCACCTGCGTCGGCGCGGATCACGATCTGGAGGAGGTCACGCTCGGGCCGGACGGCGCCTTCGCGGCGATGAAGCCGGGCGCCCTGTTCGTCGATCACACCACCGTGTCCGCGCATATCGCTCGCCGGCTGGCGCACGAGGGGCAGGAGCGCGGCCTGCTGGTGGTCGATGCGCCGGTCTCGGGCGGCCAGGCTGGCGCCGAGAATGGCAAGCTTGCGATCATGTGCGGCGGCACGCATGCCGCCTTCGACCGCGCCGAGCCTTTGATGCAGGCCTATGCCGCGCGCATCGTCCATGTCGGCGAACCGGGCGCGGGCCAGACGACCAAGATGTGCAACCAGATCGCGATCGCGGGCGTGATCCAGGGTGTCGCCGAATCGCTCCGCTTCGCGCAGGCCGCCGGGCTCGACACCGCCAAGGTGTTCGAGGCGATTTCGGCGGGCGCTGCGGGCAGCTGGCAGATGCAGAATCGCTGGGCGACGATGGCACAGGATCAGTTCGATTTCGGCTTCGCGGTGAACTGGATGCGCAAGGACCTCGGGCTTGCGCTGGAGGAGGCGCGCAGCAACGGCGCAACTTTGCCGGTCGCGGCTTTGGTCGATCAATTCTATGCCGAGGTTCAGCAAATGGGCGGTGGCCGACAGGACACGTCATCGATCGTGCGGAGGCTCGGCCGATGAAAGCGATGCTGGGCGGCGCGCTGGCGCTCGCCCTGATCGCGACGCCTGGTTTCGCGCGCAAGGCACCGCCGCCGGCGCCGGAAATACCGATCACGCCCGAGGGGCTGGTCGACAATGTCAACGGCTACACGATCGACGCGCAGGGCAAGCTCGAACATTTCAGCGGGCTCTTGATCGGCCGCGACGGCCGCGTCGCCAAGCTGCTGCACGAGGGCGACCTCCGTCCCGAGCGGCCCGAATATCGGCTCGACGGGCAGCACCGCACCCTGCTGCCGGGCCTGATCGACGCACACGGCCACGTCTCAGGCCTCGGCTTCCAGGCGATGAGCCTCGACCTCACCGACACGAACAGTATCGAGGACGCCCAGCACAAGCTACAGCGTTACGCGGCAGACCATGAGACGCCGTGGATTCGCGGCGGTGGCTGGAATCAGGAGAAGTGGAAGCTCGGCCGCTTCCCGACCGCCGCCGATCTCGATCCCTTCACCGGCGATCGGCCGGCCCTGCTCGAGCGCGTCGACGGCCACGCCGTCCTTGCCAACAGCGCGGCGCTGAAGGCCTCGGGAGTCACTGCGAGGACGCCCGACCCCGCCGGCGGACGGATTGAGCGCGATGCCAAGGGCAATCCCACCGGCCTCTTCGTCGATGCGGCGCGGGGGCTGATCGAGAAGGCGGCGCCCGCCCCGCTGCCGCGCGAACGCGACGCCGCGATGGCCAAGGCGCAGGAGATATTGATCGCGGACGGCGTAACCGCGACCTGCGACATGGGCACCAGCGTCGAGGATTGGGAATCCTTGCGCCGGCTGGGGGACAATGATCGTCTGCGCGTGCGCATCACCAGCTATGGACTGGGCGTCGATACCGCGCTCACGGTCGCGGGCTCGCAGCCTACCGGATGGCTCTATGGCGGCCGCCTGCGCATGATCGGCGTCAAATTCTTCGCCGACGGCGCGCTCGGCTCGCGCGGCGCCTGGCTCAAGCAGCCTTATACCGATATGCCATCGACCCGCGGCCTCCAGCGGATGGATGACGCCAAGCTCAAGAATCTGATGAGCCGCGCGGCGATGGACGGTTTCCAGGTCGCGGTCCACGCGATCGGCGACGCCGCCAACGCGCAGGTGCTGGATGCGATCGAGGAATTGTCGGCGACCTATGAGGGCGATCGGCGCTGGCGGATCGAGCATGCCCAGATCGTCGATCCGGCCGACCTCCCGCGCTTCGCCACCTATCATGTCGTGGCGTCAATGCAGCCGACCCACGCCACATCCGATCATCTGATGGCGATCAAGCGGCTCGGGCCCGAGCGGCTCAAGGGCGCCTATGCCTGGCGGACGATGCTCGACAATCATGTCCCGCTCGCCTTCGGATCGGATTATCCGGTCGAGGATCCCAACCCCTTCCCCGGCATGGCCGACGCGGTCACGCGCGAGGATGCGGCGGGCGATCCGCCCGGCGGCTTCCTGCCCGACCAGAAGATCACGCTGACCGAAGCCCTCGCCGCCTTCACCACCGGCGCGGCCTTTGCCGCCAAGGCGGAAGACCGGATCGGCAGCCTCGAGCCCGGTCACTTTGCCGACTTCATCCTGCTCGACCGCGACCCGTTCCAGGTCGACAGTCATGCGCTGCGCGAGACCAGGGTGCTGGAGACCTGGATCGGCGGCGTCCGGGCGTGGGTGCGGAAATGAGCCGGCATGACGCGATTATGATGAACACCTAAACATTCTGTAACGATCGGTATAGATTATCTGCCTGGGGTTCGGCAGGGATGCGCTTATCTGGCTGTCTCCTTCTTCAGGGAGACTTCCAATGACCGACCTTACCAACAAGATTGCCCTCGTCACCGGCGCCTCGCGTGGCCTCGGCCGCGCCACCGCCGCCCGCCTCGCCGCAGCCGGCGCGCGCGTGATCGTCCATTATTCCGCCAGCCGGGATGCGGCCGATACGCTCGTGTCTGAAATCCGCGCCAAGGGTGGTCAGGCCGATGCGGTCGGCGGCGACCTCGCCGCAGCCGACGGCGCGCACAAGCTGGCCGAAGCCGTGAAGGCTCTCGGCATCAGCAAGCTCGACATTCTCGTCAACAATGCCGGCGTCGCCCAGTTCGCGCCGCTCGAGGCACAGACGATCGAGGATTTCGATCGCCACTTCGCCATCAATGTGCGCGCGCCTTACTTCCTCACCCAGCAGCTCCTGCCCTTGCTCGGCGACGGATCGAGCGTGATCTTCCTCTCATCGGTCGTGGCACGTGCCGCGTTCGACGGCGCGTCGGCTTATTCGGCGACCAAGGGCGCGATCGAGGTGCTGACTCGCAACTTCGCCAAGGAGCTCGGCCCGCGCGGCATTCGCGTCAACGCGATCGCACCGGGCGCGATCGATACTGATATGGCGCAAGACTTCCTCGGCACCGAGGAAGGCCGTACCTACATCAAGAGCGTTCAGGCGCTGCAGCGGATCGGCCAACCCGACGATATCGCCGACGCGGTGCTGTTCCTCGCTTCGGATCAGTCGCGCTGGGTCGATGGCCGCTCGATCGAGGTCAGCGGCGGTTCCCTCCTGTAAGCATCAAGCCAATCCCGCGAGCAGTCCCGGCGTCAATATCTGGGGCAGCTCGCGGGGTTCGCCCCCGCCCGCCGGATAATAAAGGTAGAAGGGGACGCCCGAACGGCCATGCACCGCCAGGAAACGGCTGATCGCGGGATCGCCCCGCGTCCAGTCGCCGACCATCGTCACCACATGCTTGTCGGCGAAGGCCTTCGTCACCTCGCCGCGCTCGATCGCGGCTTTCTCGTTGACCTTGCAGGTCAGGCACCAGTCGGCGGTGAAATAGAGGAAGACCGGCCGGCCTTGCCTGCGCAATTCGGCCAGCTTGGTTTCGCTGAACGGCTCGGTTCCCGCGCTCACCGTTGCCGCTACCGCCGCATCGCGCGGCACGATCGCGATCAGCGCCGCCGCCGCGATCAAGGCCGCCAGCACCGGCCACCAGGCTCCCGTTTTGAGCGCGGCCTGACGCAGGCCCGACCACCACAGGCCCAGGCTCATCAGCAACGCGGCCGCCAATCCGATCGCCATTCCGTTCACGCCTGCCTGCTTACCAAGAACCCAGGCCAGTCCCAGGGCGGTGATGAGCATCGGCACGGCAAGGATGCGGCGGAACAGATCCATCCACGAGCCGGGCCTGGGCAACCAGCGGCGCACGGCGGGGACGAAGCCCAGCAGCAGGAAGGGCAAGGACAGACCGAGGCCAAGCCCGACAAAGATCGCCATTCCCTCAGCGGCGGGCAGGAGAATGGCGGCGCCGAGCGCCACACCCAGGAAGGGGCCCGCGCACGGCGTCGCGACGAAGGCCGCGAGCGCGCCTGTCCAGAAAGCGCCGCCCTTGCCGCCAGCACCCGCCAGCGCGTCGCCGCCCGACAAGACCGGCAATTCGAACAGCCCCGCCAGATTGAGCCCGATCGCGAACACGAGCAGCAGCAGCCCCGCGATCACGCGCGGATCCTGAAGCTGGAAGGCCCAACCTGCGAGCCCGCCGGCCGCGCGCAGGCCAAGCACGGTCGCGCCGAGTGCGGCACAAACCAGAATCACGCCCGCAGTATACGCCAGCGCCTCGCCGCGTGCCGTTTTCTCATCGCCACCGGAACGTGCCAGACTCAACGCTTTCAGGCTGAGGATCGGGAAGACGCAGGGCATGATGTTGAGCAAAAGCCCACCGAGGATCGCTCCGCCCAACGCCACCCAGAAACCGCCACTTTGACTGACGGTGCTGGCGCCCGAGGTCTTCGCTGGCGCGACCGTACCGGGCGACCCCGCGAAACTCAGCCCCATTTCGGGACCGAGCTTGACCAATCCGTCCACCCTGGCGGGCGCATTCGGCTTGGCCGCGGTCTCAATCACAAGCCGGTCGCCGTCATGCACCGCCGTCTGCGGCGCGGCATAGTCGATCGCACCATCCGTGCCCGAGAAGAAATAGGCTTTGCTCGCGTCGATCGCGGCGGGCAGCGGCAATTCCAACCGGAAACGGCCGTTTACGACCTGATAGTGGGCGTCCGCCCCCAGCGGTCTGGGCAAGGCCGCGCGCCAGCGATCGAACTGCGTGCGCGCATCCGGGGCAACCGCGCCATCACCGACGGTGAGCGTGATCGCCAAGGTCGCGGTCTCGGGCACGCAGGTCTGCGGATTGCAGGCGAGCCAGTCGATCTTGGCGGTGATCGGCAACGCCGTGCCGGGCGCGAGGCCCTTGGGCACATCGACGCTCACCAGTTCGGCATAATCCTTTTCATAGACATAGTTCATCAGCCCCGCGATCAGCAGCGGCTGCGGCACCGGATATTGGATCGGCCCGAACGCGAGCCCTTTGGGCGCGGTCCACGCGACGCGCGTCGCCAGCCCTGCGTCGCCCGGATTCTGCCAATAGCCGTGCCATTCGGGCGCGGGCTTCATCGCGAAAGCGAGCGTGACCTTGGTGCCCGCAGCGGGCGTCATGCTCTCAGCGACCAGACTCGGCGTGATATGGTTGGGCACGGCTGCCAAAGGCGCGGCGAACAAGACCGCCAGTAAGGCGGCCCACAACAAACGGATCATCAGCGTACCGCCCGCAATCTAAGGGATTCGGCGCTCCGCCGCGCCAACCACAATTTGACCGTCAGTTCGCCCCCGGCGAGCTCGATCGTGCGCGCGGGCTCGAGTCCCGCCGCCGCGAACCAGTGCGCCATCTGATCGTCGTCGAAGCCCAGCCGCGCATGGCCCTCGCGATCGCGCAGATCCTCGCGATCATGCGCGGCGAAATCCGCGATCAGCAATCGCCCGTCGGGGCCGATCAGCCGCGCGGCCTCTGCGATCGCCGCCGCCGGGGCCTGCGCATAATGAAGCACCTGATGGAGCACGACCGTGTCGGCGGCGCCGTCGTCGAGTGGCAAGGCGTACATGTCGCCCTGGCGCAGATCGACGCGCTCGATGCCGGCGCGGCCCATGCGCGCGCGGGCGAAACGCAGCATCTCCGGACTGCGGTCGATGCCGGTTGCGCTGGTCGTGCCCGGCCCGAGCAATTCGATCATGCGTCCGGTGCCGGTGCCGATATCGACCAGCCGCCCGATCGGCGCATCGCCCAGGGCCGCCTGGATCGCGGCCTCGACCTCATCCTCGGCGACGTGAAGCGAACGGATCGCATCCCATTCGGCGGCATGCGCATCGAAATACGCCTGGGCGGCGGCGGCACGATCGGCATGGACCGCGTCGAGCCGGGCTGCGTCGGCCACTTCCCAGCGCTCGGCCGATTCGTCGCGCGCGCCGTCGATCGTCGCGAGCAAGGGCGCGGTCGCGGCCGGGCCGAGGCCGAGGAACACCCAGCTCCCCTCGCGCCGCCGATCGCACAGGCCGGCATCGGCGAGAATGCGGACGTGGCGCGAGACGCGCGGCTGGCTCTGGCCGAGCACCTGCGCGAGCTCGCCGACCGACAATTCCATCCGCCGCAGCAAGGCGAGAATGCGCAGCCGGGTCGGATCGGCGAGCGCGCGGAAGATGGCGAGCGGCGTGGTCATCTTGCGCGCACCCTTTCGCCGCGCGGGCGCTCCGTCAAGCGCAACCCCTTGATGCGCATGGTTGCGATACACGCCGCCCTATGGCAGGCGAAAGCCATGATTTCGCGCGGCATCGCAGCACGGCTGCTCTCCCCCATCGCCGGCGCGCTCCTGTTGAGCGCCTGCGCAACCCCCGGCCAATATGCTCTGGCCGAGCGCGACCCGCTGGAAAAGGTCAATCGCGGCGTGTGGGGGGTCAACCAGGCAGCCGACAAGGTCGTGATCAAGCCGGTCACGCAGGTCTATCGCGCGGTCGCGCCACGCCCGGTGCGACAGGGCGTGAGCAATGCCTTCGCCAACCTGACCGAGCCCTGGTCGTTCATCAACAATGTGCTGCAGGGCAAGCCCAACCGCGCGGCGCGCAATTTCGGGCGGTTCGTGGTCAATAGCACGCTCGGTATCGGCGGCCTGCTCGATCCGGCGAGCAAGATGGGCCTCCGCGCCGCGCCCGAAGATCTCGGCCAGACGATGGCGGTCTGGGGCGTGAATGGCGGGCCCTATCTGGTCCTGCCTTTGCTCGGACCGTCGACCATGCGCGACGGCATCGGGTCGGGTGTCGCGGCCTATGCCAATCCGGTCGCGATCGCGATCAATCAAGCCGACATCAACGTCTGGTACAAGCGCGGCTATCTCGCCACCTATATCATCAGCGCCCGATCGGATTTGACCGAGAGCGGCGGCGACACATTCCTCCAGACCAGTCTCGATCCCTATGCGGCGGCGCGATCCGCTTATCTCCAGATCCGCACTGCCGCGATCGCCGACCAGGATGATGGCGGCGCAGGCGGCACCGGGCTGCCCGGCGACGTGCCATCTCCCGCAGGCAATGCCACCGCGCCCGGCGCGTCCTTGCCACAAAGCGGAGCGCCGCTGCCGGGCGATGATTCCTCCGCGCCGCCTAGCGCCGCGCCCTTGCCCGGCGATGCACCCGCCGCGCCGCAATCCGCCGCACCCCTGCCGCAAAGCGCGGCGCCGCTGCCGGGCGACGATGCGCCCCAACCCCAGGGCAAGCCGCAATCATGATCCGCGTCCTGGCGTTGGGCCTGCTGCTCGCGCTCGCGGCGTGCAACCGCCATGGCGTGGCCGACGTCACGCTCGATGCCGACGCTGCCCAGCGCAACGCCACCGCCGCCAAGACGCTGGGCGACCTCGCCGCCGCCGACGCCGCCAGCCAGGGTCCCGCACCGACAGTGCGTGATGCCGCCCCGGTGAAAGCAGCGGCGGCGCCAGAAGCCACGGCGGCACCGGTCGACGATGCGGCGGAAGCGCCCGCGCCCGACGAAAGCGACGAAGCGCAGTCGAACGACTGATCCGTTCAATCACGGTACAGACTCGCAACGATAATTTTCAGCCTCTTCGCCGCTGTGGAGGGGTGCGATGAGCACGATGAGCAAGGCTGTTCTGCTGGCCGGTTTCTGGCTGGCCACAAGTGTCGCAAGTGTGGCGTTCGCGCAGAAACACCGGCCGGAAATGCCGGGCACGCGCGCCGAGGTGCAGGCGCAGGTCGCCGCGCAATTCGCCGCGCTCGACCGCAACAAGGACGGCTTCCTCACCTCCGACGAACTGCCCGGACCGCCGATGCCGCCGCATCCGCCGGGCGGCCCCGATGGCCCCGCCGGAAAGGGCGGGCTCGATCGCCTGTTCGCGATGATGGACAAGGATGGCAATGGCGAGGTCAGCAGGGCTGAGTTCGACGCTTTCCACGCCGATCATATGCGCGTGTGGCGTTCGGCCAGCGACAGAAGCGGGCCCGAGACGATCCATCAGGAACGTATGACCATCGCCCGCACCGACGACGGCGATCATCCGATGCCCGACGCGGCGCGAATGGAGCATTGGAAGCGCTTCGCCGAAGGCATGATGTTCCGTCACGCCGACGCCGATCATGACGGCAAGGTCAGCCTGGCCGAGGCACAGGCGGCCGCACTCGCGCGGTTCGACCGGGCCGACACCAATCACGACGGCGTGCTGAGCGATGCCGAACGCGAAGCGGTCCGCACGCGATTCACGATGCGGATGCGGCATGACGGCGACTGGGGCCGCAAGAGCGATGCGACGCCCCCGCCTCCGGCGCCGCCGGCAGGACCGGACACGCATTGAGACGAGGGCGGCTCCAGCGGAGCCGCCCTTATCCCTTCAGCTTGGCCTCAGCCTCGAACATGTAATCGCGCGTGATCGGCAGCGCGTAGCGGTCGCGCACATATTGCACTTGGTAATTGACCATCGCGCTGTTGAAGAAGCCGGTCATCGACCCCGCCAGGTAGAATTCCCACATGCGGTAGAAGCGCGCGTCGTACATCGCCTCGATCTCGGCCTTGTGCGCCTGCGTACGCCGCAACCAATGTTCGAGCGTGTAGCCGTAATGGAGCCGTAGCGTCTCGACGTCGCTGGTGATCATCCGCGCCGATTCCGCCGCTTCCGATATCTCTGACAGCGTCGGGATATAGCCGCCGGGGAAGATATATTTTGTGGTCCACGTGTCGGTCGTGCGGCGCGTGCCGATGCGGCCGATCGTGTGGAGCAGCATCACGCCGTCCTCCGCCAGCAGCGAGCGGCATTTGGCGATATAAGTCCGGAAATGGGCCGGTCCGACATGTTCGTACATGCCCACCGAGACGATTCGATCGAACTTGCCGGTGACCTTGCGGTAATCGATCAGCTCGAACTTCACCTTGTCGGCGACGCCGGCTTTTTCGGCCCGCTCGCGCGCGAGCTTGAGCTGCTCCTCGGACAAAGTGATGCCGAGTACTTCGACCCCGAATTTCTCGTGCAGGTAGAGCGCCATGCCGCCCCAGCCGCAGCCGATGTCGAGCACCTTCAGGCCGGGCTTCAAATAGAGCTTCGACGCAATATGCGCCTTCTTGTCGACCTGCGCCTGCTCAAGGCTGTTGGCCGGATCGGTAAAGTAAGCGCAGCTATATTGGCGATCGGGATCGAGGAAGAGGTCGTAGAGCGTCGCCGACAGATCATAGTGATGGGCGACGTTCTTCTTCGACCGCCGCTCCTGGTTATAGGTGCGCAGCCAGCCGAACGGATCGCCCAGGATGCGCGATTTGGCCTCGAGATTGCTCTTGTCGCTGCGCAGTTCGAAGCGATTGTTCCAGGTGACGAGGTCGAGCAGCGCGTGGATGTCGCCCTGCTCCATCACCAGCCGGCCATCCATATAGGCCTCGCCCGCGCCGAGCGAGGGCGCCATCACGATCTTGCGCGGGGTCGACCGGTCGGTGAAGCGGACATGGACGGGATCGCGCCCGGGATAGGGCGTTCCGTAGCGGTAGAGCTTGCCACCCGCATCGGTGACAATCATTTCGCCTTGCTTGATGAGTTTCTTAAAAGCCCGATCGAACAGTAGCATAGGTCGTATCTAACGCCTCTTTATACGCCTGCCAGTGCTTTTTCGGCAGCTTCCCTGTCCTTTTGCGCGCGGCTCTTCTTTTCGGCCGCGGTCTTGAGCTGGCCGCAGGCCGCGTCGATGTCGCGCCCGCGCGGCGTGCGCACCGGCGCGGAGATGCCGCCTTCGAAGATGATGTTCGAAAAGCTGCGGATCCGGTCGGGATCCGAACATTCGTAGGCCGCGCCCGGCCAGGGATTGAACGGGATCAGATTCACCTTGGCGGGCAGCTTGTGCTTCCGGAGCAGGCGGACCAGTTCGCGCGCATCCTCGTCGCTGTCGTTGCGGCCCTTCAGCATCACATATTCGAAGGTGATGCGGCGCGCATTGTTGGCGCCGGGATAGGCCGCACAGGCGGCGAGCAATTCCTCGATGCCGTATTTCTTGTTGAGCGGGACCAGTTCGTCGCGCACCTCCTTGGTCACGCCGTGGAGCGAGACCGCAAGGTTGACGCCAATCTCTTCGCCCGCACGCGCCATCATCGGGACCACCCCGCTCGTCGACAATGTGATGCGCCGCTTGGACAACGCCAGGCCGTCGCCGTCCATAACAAGCTTTAGTGCGTCGCGAACATTATCGAAATTGTAGAGCGGCTCGCCCATGCCCATCATCACGATGTTGGTGAGGAGGCGTCCTTCGGGCTGACTCGGCCATTCGCCGAGCGCGTCGCGCGCGAGCATGACCTGGCCGACAATCTCGCCCGCGGTCAGGTTGCGCACCAGCCGCATCGTGCCGGTGTGGCAGAAGGTGCAGGTCAACGTGCAGCCTACCTGGCTCGACACACACAGCGTGCCGCGATCCGCGTCGGGGATGAACACCATCTCGTAATCGTGGCCGTCGGGCGACCGGAGCAGCCATTTGCGCGTGCCGTCGCTCGACACCTGGCCCTCGACCACGTCCGGCCGGCCGATCACGAAATGCTCGGCGAGCCATGGGTGCATCGTCTTCGAAATATCGGTCATGACCCCGAAATCGGTCGCGCCGCGATTGTAGATCCAGTGCCAGAGCTGCTTGGCGCGCAGCTTGGCCTGCTTGGGATCGAGCCCGGCCTCGGCCAACAGGCCGCGCAACTCGTCCTTCGATCGGCCGAGCAGATCGCGGCGGCCATCGGCGCGCACGACCGGGTCGCGCGGCACCGGCACCGGATCGATATGACCGGGAATGGGCATGGGAACGTTCATGAGAGGCGCTTACCTAGTCGAAAGAGCGCGATTTTTCTAGACCTTGATCGATCCAGGCTGAATCAGCCTGGATCGTGAATCAAGGTCTCAACTATTTGAATGGAGCCTGATTCACGTCATCAGCGGAAGCGCGCAGCGCTTCCACAGATAACGATCAGGCTCCAGTGGCTACCGCATTGCGGCAATCGCCGCGGCATCGATCGCGCTCGGCGCGCCCGCGAGCAGGTAATGATGCCGGAAGCGTCGGCCCTTGGGTGACGTGCCGATTATCGTCAGCGTCTCGCCCTCGCGCATCGCCGCGACGATCCGGCGGCTGGCGCGGGGATCGGCGCGCGCATCCTCGCCCGAGACCGCCAGATCGAATTGCAGCCCGCCGATCGTCAGCATCGCCGCGCGCGCGGGGCGGCCGAGACGCGCCTGAACCAGCAGAGTCGGGCCCGCCACCGCGATGCTGACCGAGGGATGGTCGGAACGCTCGGCGGCCTGCGAAATCGCGAAACATTGCTTCGGCTCGTCGCAAAAGGCGGCCCATGTGGCAAACGTGCCAACCGTCTCGCGCGCAGCCAAAGGCGCGGCGAACAGCCACAACAGAAGGGCGAAAGGACGGAACCGCATGGCTTCTCCATCCTCCGCCACATTCCTGCCCGCAACCTAAACCTCACCTGACCGAGCCATTCAGAGTGCTGCAATGCAGCGGGGCGCTTTGCCCGCCGCCCCGCCCTCGGGGGAGCAGGCGGAAAAAAAGCAAATGGAGTGTAATCATGTCTAAGTTGTTCATCGCCGCCCTCGTCGCCTCGACCGCGATCGCCGCCCCCGCTTTCGCGCAGGACACGGATACCGCCACGACCTTCACCGGTGCCCATATCGAGGCGATCGGCGGCTGGGATCGCGTCCAGGGCCAGGAGCGCCATGACAATGGCGCGCTCTACGGCGTTAACGCCGGCTACGATCTCCAGCGCGGCAATGTCGTGTTCGGCGTCGAGGGCGAAGCCAGCGATTCGACCCAGAAGAAGGAGCTCGGCGCCGTGACCCAAAAGGCCTCGCGCGATCTCTATGCCGGCGGCCGCGTCGGTTACGTCGTCGGCGGCAACAATCTGCTCTACGTCAAGGCGGGCTATACCAACGCCCGCTTCACCGTCGACGGCACCGCCACCGGGGTTAACCTCGCCGACGGCAATCTCAGCGGTGCGCGCGTCGGTGCGGGCATCGAGCATCAGCTCGGCAGCCGTGCGTTCGTGAAGACCGAATATCGCTACTCGAATTACGAGCAGGGCGTCTCGCGCAACCAGCTGCTCGCCGGCGTCGGTCTGCGCTTCTAAGTCGCGCCGATTCCGACTTGTCCACAGGAAGAGGGGCTGGGCCGCGTGTCCGGCCCCTTTTTCATGGCCTTCCCTCTGGCCAGCCCGGTAAGCCGCGTTATAGTGGTTGCCCAAAATCTGCCGGGACCGGGGAACAACATGAAGGCGACGATCGAACGTGCGATCCTGCTCAAGGCGCTGGGCCACATCCAGTCGGTCGTTGAGCGCCGCAACACGATTCCGATCCTGTCGAACGTGCTGATCGAGGCATCCGAGGGCGGTCTTCGCCTGATGGCGACCGACCTCGATCTGCAGGTGGTCGAGACGATCGAGGCGCAGGTGGAGACGCCGGGCGCGACCACCGTCGCCGCACACACCTTGTTCGACATCGCCCGCAAGATGGCCGAGGGCAGCCAGGTCCAGCTCACCGCCGCCGAAGGCAAGATGGGCGTCGTTGCGGGCCGCGCGCGCTTCAGCCTGCAGACGCTGCCGCGCGAGGATTTCCCGGTGATCGCAGAGGGCGAACTGCCGACCCGCTTCGACCTGCCCGCCGAAACCTTGAAGCAGATCATCGACAAGACGCGCTTCGCCATCTCAACCGAAGAGACGCGTTATTATCTGAACGGCATCTTCCTGCACGTATCGGACGACGCGACCCCGGTGCTGAAGGCCGCTGCCACCGACGGCCACCGCCTTGCCCGCGTCACCGTGCCGCGGCCAGATGGCGCCGAGGGCATGCCCGACGTGATCATCCCGCGGAAATGCGTGGGTGAGCTGCGCAAGTTGCTCGACGAGGTCGACGGTTCGGTCGAGGTGTCGCTGTCGCCGACCAAGATCCGCTTCGGCCTGGGCACCGCGATCCTGACATCGAAGCTGATCGACGGCACCTTCCCCGATTATTCGCGCGTCATCCCGACCGGGAATGACAAACTGCTCAAGATCGATCCGCGCAGCTTCGAGGAGGGTGTCGACCGCGTCGCCACGATCGCCAGCGAGAAGACGCGCGCGGTCAAGATGAGCCTCGACAAGGACAAGATCACGCTCTCGGTCACCAGTCCCGAGAACGGCACCGCCGCCGAGGAAGTGCCCGGCGACTATAGTTCGGCGAGCTTCGATATCGGCTTCAACGCACGTTACCTGCTCGACATCCTCGGCCAGATCGACGGCGACACGGTCGAGGTACATCTCGCCGACGCCGCCGCGCCGACTTTGATCCGCGAGAACGACAAGGCACCGGCACTCTACGTGCTGATGCCCATGCGGGTGTGACGCCGGACGATCTCGGCATCTATAATTACCGGCGGCTCTCGCCGACGCTGACCACGTCCGGTCAGCCTGACGAAGCGCAATTCGCCGCCCTGCGTGACGCCGGCGTCAAAACCGTGATCAATCTCGCGCTCACCAACAGCCCGCGTGCCTTGCCCGACGAAGCGGCGACGCTGGCGACGCTGGGCCTGCGCTATCTCCACATCCCGGTCGACTTCAGCGCGCCGACCGAAGCGGATTTCGAGGCTTTCACCACCGCGATGGACGAGCTCGGCGACGCGCCGGTCCATGTCCATTGCGCCGCTAACTGGCGCGTCTCGGCATTTCTCTATCGCTATCGCGTCGAGCGGCTCGGCTGGTCCGAGGAGAAGGCCCGGCCCGATATCGACGCCATCTGGGCGCCCGATCCGGTCTGGCAAAACTTCCTCGCGCGGGGCTAGGCCGGCGGCTAGCGAAGGCGGATGGCCGCGCTGACCCGCCTCGCCCTTACCGATTTCCGCAACCATGCGGAGGCCCTGATCGCGCCCGGCGAAGGATTCGTCATCCTCGCCGGCGAGAATGGGGCGGGGAAGACCAACATCCTGGAAGCCGTGTCGTTGCTGACGCCGGGACGCGGCCTGCGCGGCGCGACCTTGTCTGAAATGGCGCGGAGCGACGGGCCGGGCGGGTTCGCGATCAGTGCGCGGCTGGGCAGCGACGTCGATCTGGGCACCGGCACGCTCGCGACCGCGCCCGAAAGGCGACAGGTGCGGATCAACGGCGCGGACAAATCCGCCGCCGCCTTGGGTGAGTGGCTGTCGGTCTTGTGGCTGACCCCGGCGATGGACCGATTGTTCCTCGAAAGCGCGGGCGGCAGGCGTCGTTTCCTCGACCGGCTCGTGCTCGCGCGCGAACCTGGCCATGCCGCGCATTCGAACCGCTACGAGGCCGCGACCCGCGCACGCAACAAATTGCTGGCCGAGCCCGATGGCGCCGACCCCGCCTGGCTTGCCGCGCTCGAAGCCGGGATGGCCGAGCATGGCGCGGCCATCGCCGAGGCGCGCGACCGCATCGTCGCGGCGCTGAGCGAACGGCTCGCGACACAGCCGCAGGGGCCGTTCGCGCGCGCCGGCATCACGCTGACCGGCTGGACGCCCGCGGCGGAGGATGCGCAGGCCGCGCTCGCCGCCGAATTGCGGGGCGGGCGCGGCCGCGATGCCGCCGCCGGACGCGCGCTCGCCGGACCGCACCGGTCCGACCTCGCCGTCACGCATCTCGACAAGACGATGCCCGCCGAACTCTGCTCGACCGGCGAGCAGAAGGCGTTGCTGCTCGGCATCATCCTCGCGCATGCCGATCTGATCGCCGAAGCGCGTGGGCAGCGTCCGATCCTGCTGCTCGACGAGGTGGCCGCACATCTCGATCCGTCGCGGCGCGCAGCCCTGTTCGCGCGGCTTGCGGCGGCGGGCGGGCAAAGCTGGATGACGGGGACGGAGGCCGATCTGTTTCGCGACGTGGGCACCGCGACCCGGCTTATGATCGGCGATGGCGAGATCGGGACGGAAATGTGATCGCGCGTCCGCCACGGCCGTCCTGAGCGGCCGTAGCGGGTGCGGAGGACATTAGCGCGCGGTGAGACGGTTGTTGCTGTCGCGCTCGGCCAGCGCACGCTGCAGGTTGGCGTTGGGAATCCTGGCGAGCGCGTCCTTCACGCAGGCCCGCTGATCAACCCTGAGCGGCGTATTGCAGAGTTCGCCGGCGCGCTGCTCGACACGGGTGAGCAGGGTAGCGCGCCCGGAAGCGGTGTTCGTGTCCAGATCGGTGTAGTAGAGGTGATAGCTGTCATCGCCGACCTTCCAGGCGTGGGCCTTGGGGGCGGCTGCGAGCGGTGAAGCCAGCGCAGCGAGGGCGGCGAAAGTGATGATGGTCTTGATCATGGCGTCATTCCTTTTCGCGAGGCGGCGGGAGTGCCACGGCGCCATTCGGAATGGCCTGGATCCGACTTGATCGAGAGGATGAGCAGCTTTCGAAAAGCTGATGATTGCCCGACGAAATGCCGACCATCGGGGTTTTGGAGGTTTTTTCCGGGCTTGATACGCGTTTCGCGCACGCTTCCGCTTGATTAGAGCGCAGCCGCGCCGCGATAGCGGGGCGGCGATGACCACGCCGTTCCTCAACCCTCGTCGGGAGATTCCCGACGGCATGCGTTTTACCGAATGGCGCGCGGCGGACGGCTGGCCGCTGCGTTCCTATGCCTGGCCGCAGCCGGGCACGGCGCGCGGCAGCATGCTGTTCCTGACCGGGCGCGGCGACTTCATCGAGAAATATCTGGAAGTGCTGATCCACTGGCACGGTTTGGGCTGGAACATCGCCGGCTTCGACTGGCGCGGCCAGGGTGGATCGGGCCGGATGCTGGCCGATCCTTTGATCTGCCACCAGACCGATTTCGATCCCCTCGTTGACGACCTGACCAGCTTCGTTGATCGCTGGATCGCGGAAACGTCCGCGCCGCATGTGATCGTCGCGCATTCGATGGGCGCGCACCTCACCTTGCGGATGCTCGCACGCCGGCCGGAAGGGATCGACGCCGCCGTGCTCGCCTCGCCGATGATCGGCATCCGCATCAAGGGCGTGCCGATCTGGCTGGTGGGCGGGCTATCCCGCGCCGCGACCTTGATCGGGCTGGCCGAGCGCCGCATTTCAGGGCGCGATATCGGCGATGTTGGCGAGCGCATGACGTCCTGCCCCGATCGCCGCGCCGACAAGCTCTGGTGGAAGGCGACCAAGCCCGAAATCGCGTCGGGCGTGCCGAGCTGGGGCTGGGTCCGCGCCGCCTTCGCTTCGATCGCGCGGCTGCCGGATACGGTGCTCGCCGTGATCCGGACGCCGATCCTGCTGGTGGCGGCGCGCGGCGACCCGATCGTCGACGTGGCCGCGATCGAGCATGCCGCCGCATTGCTGCCCAACGCCGAACTCACGATCATCGACGGCGGCGGCCACGAGATCATGCGCGAGGCCGACGATCGGCGGCTGCCGGTGGTGGCGCGGATCGATTCCTTCCTCGCTTTGACGAGTTAAGCTAGAAAGCGGCGCGCGCCGACGCGCGGCGCGACAAGGGGGTGTGCTTGGGAGCAAGCGACGCGGAGCCGATCGACCTGGCGCACACGCCCGATTTCATTCTCGGGCGGCTGAATGTGCGGCCTGCAGTGCGCCAGCTGATCCGCCACGACGGCGCGGAGGAGGTGCTTGAGCCGCGCGTGATGCAGGTGCTGCTCGCTTTGGTGCGCGCCGAGGGCGGTATCGTCACCCGCGATGAACTTACATCGTCCTGCTGGGATGACCGTGTGGTCGGCGAAGATGCGATCAACCGCGTCATCTCGCGCCTGCGCCGCTCGGCCGAGGGAATCGGTGCGGGCTCTTTCCGAATCGAGACGATCACCAAGGTCGGCTATCGCCTGATCCGCGGCGACAGCGCGCCCCGCGCCGCCGCGCCCGCCCCAGCCCCCGCTCCAGCCCCGCGCCATTCCCTTTCGCGCCGTGCAGTGGTCGGCGGTGCGGTGGCGGTCGTGGGAGGCGTTGCGGCAAGCGGCCTGCTTTTCTGGCGGCATGCGCGCAAACGCCCGTCCCAGCATGTCCAGGATTTGATGGTCGCCGGTCTCGCAGCGCTCGGCCAGTCAACCAACGATGGCGAACTTCAGGCGCGCGGGATGTTCCGGCGCGTGACCCAGATCGCGCCCGATTATGCGCCCGGCTGGGGCGCGCTGGCGATGCTATACTCGGTCGAGGCACATTATTACCCACCCGGGGAAGGCGAGGCTTCACGGGCTCGGACGCGCGAGATCAGCGCGCGCGCACTCGCGCTCGACCCCGACGAAAGCTATGCCCGGGCCGCGCAGTCCAACCTGCTTCCCTTCAACCGCTGGCTGGCGATGGAGCCCGTGCTGCGCGACGGGCTGAAACGCGACCCCGATAATATGGTGCTGCTCCAATGGCTCGGCCGCCTGCTCGCCCGGGTCGGGCGGATGGGGGAGGCTGCCGACGCGCTCGAACGCGCGGTCGCGGCGCAGGAGGGATCGGCGATCAACATCTTCGACCTGATGATCTGGCAATGGGCGGCTGGGCGTCTCGAAGATGCCGATCAGACGGTTGAGCGCGGCCTGCAGCTTTTCCCGCGCAATTTCGCGGTGTGGTTCGGCGCCTTCTACATCAAGCTTTTCACCGGGCGTCTCGACGAGGCGATCGCGATGGCGCAGGACCTCGAAAACCGCCCCGCTTCGGTGGGCAATGGCGAGGTCGACGGCGTGCTGGCGGTGGCGCAGGCCTTACGCTCGCACGATCCGGCGGCGATCGACGCCCAGACCGACATCTGGCTGGGCAAGGCGCATCAGGCGGCCGGCTATGCCGAGAATGCGATGCAATTCCTCGCCACCTTTGGCCGCAAGGATGAGGCGTTTGCGGTAATCGACGCCTATTTCCTCGATCGCGGCTGGTCGGTCCCCTCGCTCCGTTTCCCGAACGGGCAAGGGTCCTTCACCTATTTGCCGGATCGGCGAACCAACTACCTGTTCGAGCCGTCGCTGCGGTCACTGTGGCATGATCCACGGTTCGATGCGCTGCTCGATGCTGTGGGCCTTACCCGTTACTGGCACGAAAGCGGCACCCAGCCCGACTATCGGAAGGCCTGAGGGGCAATTTGCCTGTGGATTAAGGCCCATTTTGCTTGGGTTTTGCGGCTCGAATCCCTATATCCTCACTATGGCAATATCCCAAGAATCCGAAGATTACGGCGCCTCGTCGATCAAGGTGCTGAAAGGCCTCGATGCCGTCCGCAAGCGGCCCGGCATGTATATCGGCGATACCGACGACGGTTCGGGCCTCCACCATATGGTGTTCGAGGTCTCCGACAACGCGATCGACGAGGCGCTGGCGGGCCATTGCGACAAGATCGTGATCACGCTCAACCCCGACGGATCGGTCTCGGTCGAAGATAATGGCCGCGGCATCCCGACCGGCATCCACGCCGAGGAAGGCGTGTCGGCGGCCGAGGTCATCATGACCCAGCTCCACGCCGGCGGTAAGTTCGAAAACACCTCCGACGACAATGCCTACAAGGTTTCGGGCGGTCTCCACGGCGTCGGCGTTTCGGTCGTCAACGCGCTCAGCGAATTCCTCGACCTGACGATCTGGCGCGACGGCGAAGAACATTACATGCGCTTCGCCCATGGCGACGCGGTCGCCCCGCTCAAGGTCGTCGGCACCGCCGCGCCGGGCAAGAAGGGCACGCGCGTCACCTTCCTGCCGAGCCCCGCCACCTTCAAGATCCTCGAATTCGATTTCGAGAAATTGGAGCATCGCTATCGCGAGCTGGCTTTCCTCAATTCGGGCGTGCGCATCTTCCTGGTCGATGCGCGCCATTCCGAGCGGGTCGAGCATGAATTGTTCTACGAGGGCGGGATCGCCGCGTTCGTGAAGTATCTCGACCGCACCAAGGCGCCGCTCTTCCCCGATCCGATCTCGGTCAGCGGCCAGCGCGACGATATCGGCATCGAAGTCGCGCTCGAATGGAACGATAGCTATTACGAGCAGACGCTCTGCTTCACCAACAACATCCCCCAGCGCGACGGCGGCACGCACCTCGCCGCGTTCCGCGCGGCGCTGACCCGCACGCTCAACAATTATGCCGAGAAATCCGGCATGATGAAGCGCGAGAAGGTATCGCTGACGGGCGACGACATGCGCGAGGGCCTGACCGCGATCGTCTCGGTCAAATTGCCCGATCCCAAATTCGGATCGCAGACCAAGGACAAGCTCGTCTCGTCCGAGGTGCGCCAGCCGCTCGAAAGCCTGATGGCGGACAAGCTCGCCGAATGGCTTGAGGAAAATCCGGCGCATGCACGCTCGATCATCACCAAGATCATCGACGCCGCCGCCGCGCGCGAAGCCGCGCGCAAGGCGCGCGAAGCCAGCCGCAAGAGCGTGATGGGCATCGCCTCGCTGCCGGGCAAGCTCGCCGACTGCCAGGAGCGCGATCCGGCCAAGTGCGAATTGTATCTGGTCGAGGGCGACTCGGCCGGCGGTTCCGCCAAGCAGGGGCGTGATCGCAACATCCAGGCGATCCTGCCGCTCAAGGGCAAGATCCTGAATGTCGAGCGCGCGCGCTTCGATCGCATGCTCTCGTCCAAGGAAGTCGGCACGCTCATCCAGGCGATGGGCACCGGCATCGGCCGCGACGATTTCAACATTGAGAAGCTGCGCTATCACAAGATCGTGATCATGACGGACGCCGACGTCGACGGCGCGCATATCCGAACCTTGCTGCTGACCTTCTTCTACCGGCACATGCCGGAGATCATCGAGCGTGGGCATCTCTACATCGCCCAGCCACCGCTCTTCAAAGTCACCAAGAGCCGCTCGGAAACCTATCTCAAGGATCAGAATGCGCTCGACGCCTATCTGCTCGACAACGGCCTGTCGGGCGCGATGCTCGAAGGCGCGGGCGGCCAGCGTTCGGGCAACGATCTGCGTACGATGGTCGAGCATGCCCAACGCATGCAGCGGCTGATGGCCTATGTGCCGCGCCGCTATGCGCCCGATCTGATCGAGGCGCTGGCTTTGGCGGGCGCGTTCGATCCGAAGTTGACCGATCGCGGCAGCGTGTCCGCGGCCGTTGCCGGCTGGCTCGGCCGCGCCGATCCGGAGGCCAAGTGGGAGGTCGAGCCGACCACCGACGGCGGCTATCATGCCCGCCGCTTCTGGCGCGGCGTGACCGACCATCATGTCGTCGACACGGGCTTCGTCCAGTCGGCCGAGGCGCGCAAGCTGCACGGCCTCGCCACCGAGCATACCGAATCCTATGTCTCGGTCGCCCGGCTGGTGCCGATCGGCAAGGTCGAAGTGGAGGAGCCCGAGGGTGACGACGCTCCGGTCGTCGACAGCAAGGGCGTCAAGCTGATCACGCGCCCGTCCGAATTGCTGGAGGCGGTGCTCGCCGCCGGCCGCAAGGGCACCGCGATCGCGCGCTACAAGGGTCTCGGCGAAATGAATGCCGAGCAGCTGTGGGAAACCACGCTCGATCCATCCAACCGCTCGATGCTCAAGGTCGAGGTCAGCCAGGCCGACGTCGCCGACGAGATCTTCACGCGGCTGATGGGCGACGTGGTCGAACCGCGTCGCGAATTCATCCAGGAAAACGCGCTGAACGTCGCCAATCTCGACGTTTAGTCGGGCGCGCCGCTGGTCGAAGGAGTGATTCGATGACCCGTGGCTGGCCCGATCTGGCATCGATCGAACTCGATCCAACTATAGAGGCGCTACACCTCTGGTCGCAGGTGGTGGGCAAGGTCCGCCTGATGATGACGCCGTGGGAAAATCACGGCTGGCACGTTCCGCTCTACGTGTCGGCTCGCGGACTCACCACCGGACTCATCCCCACCGTCGGCCGCTCCTTCGCGATCGAATTCGACTTCGTCGCCAGCAGACTGGACCTGCGGGCGACTGATGGCGCCCACGCCAGCGTGGCGCTGCGTGCGCAGAGCGTGTGCGACTTTTACGAGGCGACGATGGCGGCGCTGGCAGCCATCGGGATCGCGGTGCGGATCGATCGAATGCCGTGCGAAATCCCCGATGCGGTGCCGTTTCAAGAGGACATCAGGTTGCGCGCCTATGTGCCGGCGGTGGCGGCGACCTATTGGCGGGCCTTGGTCGAGGTGCGTCGCGTATTCCAGCTTTTCCGGACCAGTTTCGTGGGCAAATGCAGCCCAATCCATCTATTCTGGGGCGCCTTCGATCTCGCGATAACGCGCTTTTCGGGCCGCACCGCACCGCCCCATCCCGGCGGGGCTCCGAACATGCCCGACGCGGTCGCGCGCGAGGCTTATTGCTGGGAGGTGTCGAGCGCCGGCTTTTGGCCGGGCTTCGGCACCGGCCCGAGCTTCTACAGCTACGCTTATCCCGTCCCCGCCGGATTCGGGCAGGCGCCGGTGAAGCCGTCCGGCGCCGCCTTCGATCCGGCGCTGGGCGAATTCCTGCTGCCTTATTCCACGGTGATTGCCAGCGCCGACCCGGACCAGGCGCTGCTTCAGTTCCTGGAGAGCACATACGAGGCGGCCGCCAATCTGGGCGAATGGGATCGCGCCCATCTCGAGCGGGCGCCCGGATCAATCGGTCGCCCGCCCCAAGGAAGTTGACGCCCGGCATCGTCGCGGGTGACATGCACGCGGCTTCGGCGGGATCAGCGCCGACGGCCTGGAATGACGTTTTGAACTACGGGGGAATCGCATGATCGGACGCGCCGCAACTTTCGCTCTTGCGGCATTGGCGACCGCGCCACTCGGCGCGACGCATCCGATCGGGCCCGACGATTATGCGCGTGTCGCCCAGGTCGGCGATCCGCGGATCGATCCTTCGGGCCAATGGGTGGCTTACACCGTCGAAACGACCGACGTCACCGCCGACAAGCATGTCACGCATCTGTGGATGACGCGCTGGGACGGCAGCCGCACGATCCAGCTCACCGGCCGCGACGGCGAGAGCGAGAGCAGCCCGCGCTTCAGCCCGGACGGGCGCTGGATCGCCTTCATCTCGGGGCGCGGCGACGATCATGACGACGACCAGCTGTGGCTGATGGACCGCGCCGGCGGCGAGGGCGTGAAGCTGCCCGGCATCACCGGATCGGTGGTCGACCTCGCCTGGTCACCCGATTCCAAAACGATCGCATTGATCGTCGAGGATCCCGATCCCGACGAGAAAGCCAATGCCGCCGCCGAGGCGGTGACGACCGCGCCCACCAAGCCCGACGCAGCGACGCCGCCCGAAGTGGCGAAGCCCGTGGCTGAGGCCAAAGCCGGTGGCGACAAGGACGAGAAGAAACCCAAACCGATCGTGATCGATCGCTTTCGCCTCATGCAGGATGTCGACGGCTTTCAGGGCAAGCAACGCAAGCGCCTATGGCTCTACGATCTCGCCACGCACACAGCGCGCCGCCTCACCACTGGCCTGTACGATGAAGTGCTACCGGCCTGGTCGCCCGACGGGACGCGCATCGCCTTCACCTCCAAGCCCGGTCCCGATCCCGACCGCACCTATGACAGTAACCTCTACATGGTGAGCGTCGGCGCGGCGCCCGCCGAAGCGCGCGCGCTCACCACCTTCAAGGGCGCGGACCAAGACGAGGATTGGGGCAGCTATCCCGCCTGGTCGCCCGACGGAAAACACATCGCCTACCTTCAGGGCGGGCCGGTCGAACTCTTCTCCTACGGCGTGCGCACGCTCGCTTTGGTATCCGCCATCGGCGGCGCGCCGACCCTGTTGACACCGACCCTCGACCGCAACGTCACCAATCCCTTCTGGTCGAAGGACGGCCGCACGATCGGCTTCACGGTCGAGGATGACGGCACCGATAGGCTGGCGGAGGTCGTGGCCAGCGGCGGTCGGATCCGGCCGCTCGCGGGCGATCCGCTCGCCGCGATCACCACGCCAACGGGCGTCGCCGGCAAGGTCGCCTTCCTGATGGCGACGAGCGAGGCGCCCGACGAAGTCTTCGTGCTCGACGGCGGCAAGCCGCGCCAGCTCAGCCACCAGAATGACGCCTGGTTGAAGGAGGTCGCGGTCGCACCGGTCGCGCGCACCAGCTTCAGGGGCAAGGACGGCACCGAGATCCACGGCTTCCTCGTCACGCCGCCCAGCGCCCGGCCTGGCGCGCCGCTGCCGACCATTCTGTTCAACCATGGCGGTCCGCAATCGCAGTTCACTGCCGCGAGCAGCGGCTGGTGGATGCAGTGGCAGATCTTCGCCGCCGCGGGCTATGCGGTGGTATCCTCCAACCCGCGCGGCAGCACCGGGCGCGGCGAGGCCTTCGCCAAGGCGCTCTACGCCGATTGGGGTGGCCCGGCCGTGCCCGACGCGCTGGCGGCGGTCGATGACGCGGTCGCCCGCGGCATCGCCGATCGGAAGCGCCTCTATGTCGGCGGCTGGTCCTATGGGGGCATGCTCACCAATTATCTGATCGCGTCCGACACCCGCTTCCGCGCGGCCGTCACCGGTGCGTCGATCAGCAACATCCTCGCCGGTTATGGCACGGACGAGTATGTTCGTGACTATGAGATGGAGCTGGGCCAGCCGTGGCAGCACATGGATGTGTGGCTGCGCAACTCCTATCCCTTCTATCACAACGATCGGATCGTCACGCCGACCCTGTTCATGGTCGGCGACAAGGACATGAACGTGCCGATGCTCAACTCGGAGCAGATGTATCAGGCGCTCAAGAGCCGCGGCGTGGACAGCGAACTCGTCATTTATCCCGGCCAGTTTCACGGCTTTACCCGGCCGAGCTTCCTCAAGGACCGGATGGAGCGCTGGCTCGCCTGGTACCGGGCGCACTGAATGAGCACGCCGTCCCCCGCCGCACCGCTCAAGAAGGTGCTGGTCCTGTCCTATCTGAACTAGCGCAATTTCGGCGATCGGCTGGGCTATCATGTCGTCAACACGGTGCTGCCCGCGAATGCGCTGGTGACGCATCTGCCGCTCAACGCGCCGGCCTTTCCGGAGGAGCCGTTCGATCTGCTGATCCTCGGCGTGGGGCACAGCCTCAATGCGCCCTCGATCGCACGGCCCGAAATCCAGCGGCTGGTCGAGACCACGCCGAAAACGCTCGGCATTTTCGGCACGCAATACTCCTATCAATATCGCGAGTTGATCGACCCTTCCTTGTTCGAATCCTTGCTCGATCGGATGACGACCTGGTGGGCGCGCAACCGATCGGACGTGGAGACGTTCGGCGGCGGGCGCGCCAATGTCCGCCATCTCGGCGACTGGCTGATCTCCGCCTTCCCGATGGCGACACCGCGGCTCGACAAGATCCTCACGGTCGGCCCGGAGGTGGTCGACAAGGAAGTGCCGCTCGACCGTGTGATTCAGCGGATTCAGGCCTATCGCCAGGTTTCGAGCGCGCGCATCCACCCCTTGCTGTGCGCGCTCACCAGCGCCGAGCAGGTCCGTTTCCAAGAACAGCGCGAGGCGTTCGGCCGCAAGACCGAATCGGGCAAGTTCGCGACGATGCTGACCGACATATTCGGCCGCAGCTTCGACGAGGATGTCTTCTTCCCGGTCGATCGCGACGCGGTGCTGCGGTACAAATTGATGGTCGAGGCCAACATGTCCGAGCTGCGCGGCCAGATCCGCGCCTTGCTGGAGCTCTGAACGACCGAAAGACGGCGGCCCATATCCGCCAACGCGCCGAGGAGAGGGAAATATGACCAGATCGCTGAAAATTGCCATCGTGGCTTTACTCGCTACCACCCCGCTCATGGCCTCCGCCGCCCCGCTGCCGCCCGCGATCGCCAAGGCCGCCGCCGATCCCGCGCGCGCCGATCAGGCCAAGGACGATGCCCGCCGCCACGGCCCCGAAATCCTTGCGTTCGCGGGCGTGAAACCGGGCGACAAAGTGATCGATCTGATCCCCGGCGCGGCGTACTGGACGCGGCTCTTCTCGAAGACGGTCGGGCCCAAAGGCCATGTCTACGGCATCTGGCCCAAGCCCTATGCCGGCGAGGCCGGGCGCGACGTCCAGCTCTATGGCGGGCTCGCCAAGAACGGCTATCCCAACACGTCGGTGGCGGTCGAACCCGCGACCGAGCTGACCGCGCCGGAGAAGGTCGATCTGATTTTCACCTCGCAAAATTATCACGATTATCCCGACAAGTTCATGGGCTCGATCGATCCGTCGGTATTCAACAAAGCTGCCTATGCGGCGCTCAAACCCGGCGGCGTCCTGCTGATCGTCGACCATCAGGCGGCGGCCGGATCGGGCATGCGCGATACCGACACGCTCCATCGCATCGACGGCGCGATCGTGAAAAAGCAGGTCGCCGCCGCGGGCTTCCGCTTCGTCGGCGAAAGCAAATTGCTCGCCAACCCCGACGACGATCACGCCAAGGCCGTATTCGACAAGAGCATCCGCGGCCGCACCGATCAGTTCATCTACAAATTCCGCAAGCCGGGGTGATCGGCAGCGGCGCATATTTGCCGAGTCCCGCTGGCTTATGAAGCCATTCGGGCCGTGCGTATCCTGAGCGTCGCGACGAGGCCCGCGCTCTGCCAATCGTGGGACAGTTCCCCACCGAGCTGGCTCGTCACGCTGCGGACGATCATCTTGCTGCCGAAACCCTGCAATTCAGGCTCCGCAATGATCTCGGGACCACCGGTCTCCGCCCACACGAGATAGAGGAAATCCTCCTCCAGCCGCCCGGAGATGTCGAGCATCCCGTCGGTCGACGAAAGCGCCCCATGCTTGACCGAGTTCGTCGCGAGTTCGTGAAACACCATCGCCAATGAGCTCGCGGTTCGCTCACCGACGCCCATGCGCGGAACGGCGACCCGGATTCGCCCGGCGAAGGCTGCGGTTTCGTCATAGGGTGCCAGCAGAACCGCGATCAGATCACCCAGCAACGCAGCCTTCCCCTGTTCCCCCGGAATTGGGCGGACCAGGTCGTGCGCGCGGCCAAGCGCGGATAATCTTTGGGTCAACTCGCTGGTCATGTCCGCGATGGAGGCGACCGAGCGTGAGGTGAGCTGAGTGAGGCTCGCCGCCACCGCAAGCAAGTTCTTGACCCGGTGACTCATCTCTCCCGCCAGAAGTTCGTGCCCCTCTTCGGCCTGCTTGCGTCCGGTCACATCCAGAAAGACACCGAACATCATACGATCCACGATCCCGGCGTCCGCGCCCTGACCGCGCGCGGAAATCCATCGGATTTCGTCGCCGAGCATGATGCGGAAATCGATCTCGTAGGAACCTGCCACCGAACGGGTCGCGATGAACGCCGCCCGGACGCGATCCCGGTCGGCGGGATGGATATGTTCCGACAGCTCTTCGAAAGCGACGCTCACGGCTTCGGGAAGACCCCAAAGCTCGAATGCGCGTTCGTCCATCACAAAACTATTGTCGTCGACATTCCAGGACCACAAAGCCACGCAAGCCGCGTCGATGGCCAATCGAAGCTGTTCGGGGCTCCCGATGAACCCGCTCGATCCTGATGAAGCCAAGCTTCGATCCTTTGGTGGGCTCAATCTCAACCGTGAGCCACAAACGCGGGCGCGGCAATGTCTAAGCGGCGAGGCCCTGCGCGAGCCTAGATCGAAACCGGATCGAACACCGACCAGCCCGTCCGCTGCGCCAGCCTTTCCAGCGCCACCATCCCCAGCTGGGAATTGCCGCTCGTATTGATCCCCGGCGACCAGACCGCGATCGAGGCGTGCCCCGGCGCGATCGCGAGGATTCCGCCGCCGACGCCGGACTTGCCCGGCAGGCCGACGCGGAAGGCGAATTCGCCGGATCCGTCATAATGGCCGCAGGTCAGCATCAGCGCGTTGATGCGGCGCGCGCGTTCGGGCGAAATGACACGCTTGCCCGTTTCCGGATTGACGCCCCGTGCCATCAGGTAGCGCCCCGCCAGCGCCAGTTGGCGGCAGCTCATCGCGATCGCGCAATGGTGGAAATAGACGCCGAGCGTGAGATCGACCGGATTGTTGAGATTGTCGAACGCGCGCATGTAATTGGCGAGCGCGGCATTGCGGAAACCCGTTTCCTGTTCGGCGCGCGCGACCGCTTCGTCGATATAGATCGCCTCGTCGCCCGCCAGCCCGCGCACGAAGCGCAAGATCTCGCCGATCGCCTCGCGCGGCTGGTGGCCGGCGAGGATCATGTCCGAGACGACGATTGCACCGGCGTTGATGAAGGGATTGCGCGGCACGCCCTGCTCGCTTTCGAGCTGGACGATCGAGTTGAACGAAGTGCCAGACGGCTCGCGCCCGACCCGGTCCCAGATGCGGTCGCCGACCCGGCCCAAGGCCAGAGTCAGCGTGAACACCTTCGACACGCTCTGGATCGAGAAGGGCATGTCGGCATCGCCTGCCACGTGGCAGGCGCCATCAGCGGTCACCACCGCCAGACCGAAATGTGCCGGATCGACCCCCGCCAGCGGCGCGATATAATCGGCGACGCGGCCGCGATCGGTCGCTTGCGCCATCTCGGCGGCAATCTCCGCCACGATAGATCCGATATCGGTCATCGTCTTCCCATAGCAGCCCGTCGCAACGACATGCTTGAAGCGATGGCATTCGTCCATTCACAGCCTAAGGGAAGACCATGACCGATATGATCCGCATCGCCACCAACGCCATGAGCGCGGAGTTCAGCACGTTGGGCGCAGAGATGCGCGTCTTGCGCGACGAGGCCGGGCGCGATCTGCTATCGGACGGCCCGCTCGCTTTCTGGACCGGGCGCGCGCCCTTCCTGTTCCCGATCGTGGGCGCGGTGAATTGCGATTCGATCCATATCGACGGCGCGGCCTATCCGATGGACAAGCACGGCTTCGCGCGGAAGAGCGAGTTCACGGTGGTGGATCACCAATCCGACCGCGCCACCTTCCGCCTCGAGGCCGACACGGCGACGCGCGCGCATTATCCGTTCGATTTCCGGCTCGACATCAACTTCGCCACCGCCGGCGCGACGCTAACCGCCGAGGCGGTGCTGACCAACCTGGGCGACGTAGCACTGCCGGCGAGCTTCGGCTTCCACCCCGCTTTCCGCTGGCCTTTGCCGTGGGGCGGCGACCGCGCCGACCACCGCCTGGTCTTCGCCGAGCACGAGCCCGCGCCGGTCCGCCGGATCGACACCAAGACCGGGCTGGTCCTGCCCGATCCGCGCCCGACCCCGATCGAAGGCGACACGCTCGCCCCGCGCGACGATCTGTTCATTGAAGATGCGCTGATCTTCGACCGGCTGAATTCGCGCAAGGTCCGCTTTGGCGTGCCCGGCAATCGCGGACTTGAGGTGGATTTCGCGAACATGCCTTTGCTCGGCGTGTGGACCAAACCGGGCGCGCCCTTCCTGTGCATCGAACCGTGGCAGGGCCTCGCCGATCCGGTCGGCTATGATGGCGATTTCCGCGCCAAGCCTTATGTGGTCGAGGTTGCGCCCAGGGCCGAACGCCGCTTCGCGATTGCGATCACGCTTTCGGCCTGAGACGGGCGCAGGTCAGTACGGTCCTGATCGCAGGTGTAGTGGGGTTGTAGCACAGCGTGTTAAGATATAAGTCCGGCCCTCTTCGATGCCCGCTCCGCAAAGCCCTCCCGCGCCCGGGCGCGCCCGCCGCACCGGCCGCATGATCTTCCGCGTCGCCTTGTTCGGCTTCCTCGCCGCGCTGACCGCGCTCGTGATCGCGGTGCTGGTGACGATGGCGTCGTTGCCGGCGTTCGATTCCTTGCAGCGGCAGAAACCCAATGGCCAGACCGTCCGGGTCCATGCCGCCGACGGCTCTTTGCTGGTGTCGCTCGGGCCGAGCTACGGCGACTGGCTGGCTTACGACCGCATCCCGGCGACGATGCGCGACTCCATCGTCGCGGTCGAGGACCGGCGCTTCTACAGTCATATCGGCGTCGATCCGGTCGGCGTCGCGCGCATGTTGTGGGTCGCCAAGAAGCTGCACGATCAGGGCCGGCGCCTGCAGGGCGGATCGACCATCACGCAGCAGCTCGCGCGCAACCTCTTCCTCACCGACGCTTATTCCTATGGCCGCAAAATCCGCGAGGCGATCCTGGCGCTGGCGATGGAGCGCAAATATTCGAAGCAGCAGATCCTCGAACTCTATTTGAACCGCGTCTATTTCGGCGGCGGCGCTTACGGCGTGGACGCGGCCAGCCGCAAATTCTTCGGCCATCCCGGCGATCATATGAGCCTGGAGGAGGCGGCGATCGTCGCCGGCCTGGTCAAGGCGCCGTCCCACTATTCGCCGTCGGCCGACGCGCAGGCCGCGCGCGACCGCGCCAATGTGGTGCTGGAGGTGATGGTCGATGCCGGCGCGATCACGCCCGCGCAGGCGCAGGGCGCGCATCTCGAACAGGTCGTGTTCGCGCCCGAGCCCAAGCAGAACAGCGTCCGCTATTTCACCGACTGGGCGCTCGCCCAGCTCGATACCTTGATCGATGAGCAGAATGCCCCGCTCGACGTCTGGACCACGCTCGATCTGCGCATGCAGAAGGCGGCCGACGACGCGATCCGCGCCAATACGCCCGACGGCGCGCAGGGCGCGCTCGTCTCGATGGAGAATGACGGCGCGGTCCGGGCGATGGTCGGCGGCACCGATTATGTCTCGTCCATCTACAATCGCGCGACCCAGGCGGTGCGCCAACCCGGCTCCGCCTTCAAACTGTTCGTCTATCTGACCGCGCTCGAAGCGGGCGTGAAGCCGAGCGATCCGGTGACCGACGAGCCGGTCACGATCGACGGCTGGAGCCCGCGCAACAGTTCGCGCAAATTCCTCGGCCAGATCGACGTGCGCAACGCCTTCGCTTTCTCGATCAACACGGTCGCGGCCCAGCTCGGCCAGAAGGTCGGCTTCGACGCGGTTGCGGACATGGCGCACCGCTTCGGCATCTCGACCCCGATCAACACGCATCCGTCGATGGTGCTCGGCACCTCCGACGTGCGCCTGATCGAATTGACTCGCGCCTTCGCCGAGATTTCGAACAACGGCTCGGCGGTCACGCCTTACGGCATCGTCAAGGTCAGCACGACCGACGGTACTGTGCTCTACCAGCATCCGACCGAAGAGCCGCGCGTGCTGGTGCCGCCCGCCGTCGCCGCCGAGATGACCGATCTGCTGCAGACCGCGGTCAATACCGGCACCGCGCAGGCAGCCAAGATCGGCCGGCCGGTCGCGGGCAAGACCGGCACCACTTCATCGAGCAAGGATGGCTGGTTCCTCGGCTTCTCGTCGGGCCTGACCACCGGCGTGTGGATGGGCCGCGACGACGCCAAATCGCTGCCGGGTCTGCAGGGCGGGCGCAACCCGGCACGGGCCTTCTCCGCGATGATGCAGGTCGCGTTGAAGACGCGGCCGGTGCAGAATTTCCAGACCGAGGTCACACTTCCCGAGTGGCAGCTCGAGCCTGACGAGGAAGCTTATTATGGCGATCCCGATCAGGACATGACCGGCGACAATGAAGCCGCGCCGCAGGATGCGCAGGACCAGGCCGGTGCCGACGATACGGCGCCGCCGCCCGAAGAACAGCAGCCGGCCCCCGCGCCCGCACCGCGTAAGCCGCCCGCGGCGGAGAAGCCGGCGACGACCGGCGCACACTCGCCGCAGATCGACCAGAAATGGCTCGACAATGTGCTGAAGGACCAGCCCCGCCAGCCGCAGCCGCACCTATAGTCGTCATGCCAGCTTTTGCTGGCATCCCTCTCCCGGCAAACTACCGCCCGACCCGATGCATCGCCGCGCCGTGCGCCTTGAGCCAATCGCGTTCCACCTTGGGCGCCCGGCCGAGCAACGCTTCGACCGCCGCGTGGAATTCGGGGCCGTGATGCATGTGCAGGCGGTGCGCTACCTCATGCACCACGGTCGCCTCACGCACGGCGGGCGGCATCAGGATCAGGCGCCAGCTATAGGCGATATCGCCGCCCGCCGAGCAGCTGCCCCAGCGCGAACGCGGATCGCCGACACGCACCCGCCCGATCGTCACGCCCGCGCGTTCGGCGGCAGCGCGGGTTTCGGCATCCAGCCGCCGCGCCGCTTCCGCTTTCAGCCAGCGCAGCACGCGCGCCATCACCATCTCTTCGGGCCCGCCGACGATCAGCCGGTCGCCCTCGCGCCGCACGGTGCGCGACCCGCCCGAATCCCAGTCGATGGTCAGCGTCGCGCCTTCGAATGGAATCGTGCTGCCCGGCCCCATCTTTTCCGTGGCCGGCAATTTGGCGAGCGCCTTTTCGATCCAGGCGCGCTGACTCTCCGCCCATTTGAGCGCGGGGCCGAGCGCGGCGCGGCGCGGCAGGGTCAGCCGGATCGCGCCGTCGCGCGGATCGACCGCGAGCCGCATCCGCCGCGCGAGCGCGGAGCGCTTCACGGTCAGCTGGCGGGTATGTCCGCCTGCGGAAAAGGTCAGATCAGAGCTTTCGGTCGACAAGGTGATATTCGAGCTCGCCGGCTTCGGTTTCGGATACGGTCCAGCCGCGCGTCGACATGCCGGCTTCGTGGACCGTCTCGCGGCTGCCGCTGATCAGGTGATGCCACTCAGGCAAAGGCTGGCCCTCGAAGACTAGCCGGTAGGCGCAGGTCGAGGGCAGCCATTCCAGCTCGTGCAATTTGTCGGCGCTCAGCTGCACGCAATCGGGCACGAACGTCTTGCGGTTGGGATAATCGCGGCATTGCGCATTGCGCCGGTCGAGCAGGCGGCAGGCGACATTGGTCGGGAAGACCTCGCCGGTTTCCTCGTCCTCCAATTTGTGGAGGCAGCATTTGCCGCAGCCGTCGCAGAGCGATTCCCACTCGTCGCGGTTCATCTGCTTGAGCGTCTTGGTTTCCCAGAAACGGGTCATTGCACCCACTTCTCGAGATCGGCGACCACCGCGTCCGCATTGGCGTCCACGGGAAGCAATTCGATCGGCTTGCCGTCGGGTCCGAGCAGGATCGCGATGCGCGGATGATCCATCAAATAGCCGGATGCGCCCTCGGGCGCCGGCTGCTTGCGGTAGGACACGGCATATTCCTTGGCGACCGCGGCGATCTGCGCGTCGCTGCCGGTCAGGCCGATCAGGCGCGGATAGAAAGCGCCGACGAACTGCTTGAGGATCGGCGGCGTGTCGCGCGCGGGATCGATGGTGACGAAGATCGGCTGGATCCTGGCCGACTTGGCGGGGTCCTTCTGGTCGAGCGTGCGCATCGCCTTGCCCAGCACCGCCATGTCGGTCGGGCAGGCATCGGGGCAGAAGGTGTAGCCGAAATAGAGGATGCGATATTTGCCCGCGAGCGCGTCGCTGGAGAACGGCTTGCCGTCCTGATCAGTCAGCGCGAACGGCCCGCCGATCGCGGCGCCCGCCAGTGGTGCGGGTTCGGCCGGCTTCTGCTGGCAGCCGGCGAGCAGCAGCGTCGCGCCGCCGACAATCGCGAGCCGGGCCAATGTCTTGTTCATGGTGCGCTTAGCCTTGCTTTGCTATCAGCCCGCTGACAAGCGCGTCGGCGCAGACAGGGAGTTTCGATATGGGTCTGAAGAGCGGCGTTTCCAGGGCGATGCTGTGCGGGATCATGCTCGCCTGTGCCGTGCCGGCCGCGGCGCAATTCTCCGACAGCTATAATTTCCTGAAGGCGGTGCGCGATTCCGACGGCGACAAGGCGATGGAATTTCTCAGCAAGCCCGGCGCGCCGGTGCTCAACACGCGCGATCCCGCCACGGGCGAGACCGCGCTCCATATCTCGGTCAAGGCGCATAACGACAATTGGGTCGGCTTCCTGCTCAACAAGGGCGCCAATGTCGAGATTCGCGACCGCGACGGCAACACCGCGCTGCACGACGCCGCCCTGTTCGCCGATCCGACCGCGATGGCCTATCTGATCGCCCTGAATGCAAAGGTGAACGCCACCAACAATCGCGGCGAAACGCCGCTGATCCTGGCGGTGCAACGCAGGGATCTGGGCCTCGCGCGTCAGCTGATCGATGCCGGCGCCGACCCCAAGATCGCGGATACGGTCGCGGGCAAGAGCGCGATCGATTACGCCAAGGACGATGCGCGCGGCGCGGCGATGGTCAAGCTGCTGCAAGAGGGCAAGACGGTCGAGAAGAAGGTCGTTTCCGGCCCCGTCCTGAACTGACCCCGCCGAAGGGGAAAACATAAAAAACACCGGAAACGAACTGATAGAAGCCGGCCTCAGTCCAGCCCCGCCAGGCCGGGATCGAGCGAGCCCAATAATCGCGTCGCCGCGCGCCGGGCGAAGCGCAACGTCTCGACCTTGCGCCGGGCCGCGTTGAGCGGGCGCAAGGCGGGTTCGCGCAGCATCTCCGCATCGTAACGGTCGGCGACGATCAGCCCGGCGATTTCGGGACGGAAATGCGCTTCCTCGAACGGCTCCAGCGCGAAGCCGGCGGGCACCGCCCAGCAGAAGCGATCGCAATAATCGAGATATTCGTGCCATTTGGCGTCGCCGCGCAGATCGGCGCGCGAGCATTTGATCTCGATGATCGTGATGCAGCCCTTGGCGTCGATCGCCATGATGTCGGCGCGGCGGCCATTGCCGAGCGGTACCTCGCAAATCCCGACCAGATCCTGCCGCCACAGCAAGCGCGACACGCCGCGCGCGACATCGGCCGCGATCAGCGGTCCGTCTTCGAAACAGTCGGGCAGGCTCGCCATGATTCGGAGAGATTAGAACAGGCCGGGAACGGATAAAAGCCCGCCGTATCACGCGCGGCGGCGTTGGACGTCCACTTCGCCGCCGGCGCGGGCACGCAAAACGGCATGGACTTGTTTGGCTTCGAGCATAAGACCCGGACTGGCATCGACCGCATGCAAAGCCGGCGGGTGCAGATCACCCGGTTCGAGCGGGAGACCCAGTCTTTCGCCCAGGTGCCGCGTCCCGCGCGCGGCGTCGGCGACCAGCCGGTCATAATCGACGAAGATCTGGCGTGTCTGCACCGCGGGCGGCGCTTCGAGCAGGGAAAGGTGCACCGCGATCCAGCTCTTCAGCCAATAATCCACGCTCTCCGGATCGTCGCCGCCGGCCGGACCGCCGGGCAGCAGGAGGCGGCGGCGATCCGCGCCGAATTCGTGATGGCCGAGCCAGGTCATGAAGCGGGCGCGGAACGGATCGCCCGCCGCCAGCCGGCAGGCACGGCGATGCTGATTGAGCAAGGACGCCGCCTGTTGCGCCGGATCGCGGAAAGGGTGGATCAGCTGCGCGTCGGGGAAGGCCGCGATCAATGCCGGCAGCCGCAGCACATTATTGTTGTTCTTCGACAGATAGCGCGGGCGCTTATAGCGTAGCTGTACCAGCCGGACATAATCGACGAAATCGTCGATCGTCTCCTCCCGCGGTGCCACCGGGCTGAGCCCGTCCGCCCGGCAATAGCGACCACCTTCGTGATGGCGCCAGAACATCTCTTCGATCGCCTCGGGGCTGTCGAGATCGTGCAGCACGCCGTCGCCATGCGCGCGTTCCGCCGCCGCCACCGCGTGCCGCAACGGCTTGCCCAACCGCGCCCACAAATTGGGGGCGAGCGGAAAAGGCAGGTCGCGATAGGTGAGTGCGGCGAACCCGCCGCTCTGGTGCAGCGCCCGCATGATCACGGTCGTGCCCGCACGCGCCAGCCCGGTGACGAATATCGGCGGCTGGAGCGGCAATTCCTCGGCCTCGCGGAGATAGAGCTGCCGTTCGAGATCGAAGCTCAATTCGGGCACGAAGCGCGTGCCGAGCGCGATCCGCTGGAGCTTGCGTTCGCCGAACGCATCGCCCGGCCGCCGCCGATTGCGCTTGCGCGCGATCATGTAGAGCGTCGACAGGACCAGCAATGCGGTCCGCGCGGGAATGCTCGACCAGGCTGCGCGCACGCCGAGCCCGGCTATGCCGTCGAGCGCGAGCACCAGGATCAAGGGTGCGGCGACCAGCAGCAACGCGCTCAGACTGGCGAAAGATTGGGTGAGCAGCCGCCAGGCGAGCAGCCGCATCGCCTTTTCCTTGGCCCATTCCGACACGCCCCGCCGGATCAGCAGCGTACCCGCGCGGCGACCGAGCCGCGACAGGATCACGAAATCATCGATCACGCGGATGCGCGCGAGCAATTCCATCGAGGCGAGCGTCGCCGCCAGCAGCCAGAGGAAGCCCATCATAAGACGTCGCGCCCACCACGCTTGCCGCGCTTCCGGCGGAACAGCCGCTTCAACGGATACCAGATCACCGAAATCGTCACGAGCAGCAGCGACACGATGATCCCCATCGCCGCGCCGATTGCGCCGAGGCCGATACCTGGCCCCATATAAGCGAAAGCGGGTGCGGGGCAGGCCACCCACAAGGCTAGCGGCAACAGCAGGGTACGGGGACGGATCAAGTGCATCGGGCGGTCTCCGCGGCATGGATGGCGGGGCCATCGGTGGAAGGATCGACGTAACGGCTCCAGCGCAGCTGGAAGCGGCGGCCCTGGGGATCGGCGGCAACATAGAGCCAGCGTACGACGCCCTCGGGCGACACGCGCATCAGGCGACCGCGCTCGGTTTCCTCGACCATCATGTCGCCATTCGCCATCGGCGTGGCGCGGCCCTGCGCGCGGGTGCGAATCCGGGTTTTCGCGGTGGCGGCGGCGAAGGGATAACTCACCCGGTCGGTTGCGAAATCGTAGACGGGCAGCCGGTTGGTGCCGTCGACTTCGCCCTCGGGCGCGGCGAAGCGCCAGTGATTGTCGAATATGGCGATGCGGTGATCGTCGACCGGGCTGACGTCATGCTGCATCGCCCACGGCCCGAACCGATGCCACAGGATTCGGCCGGTCGCGGGCCGATAGAGCAGGATCAGCGACATGTTGCGCAGGCTGAGCAGCAGATCGCCCTTCTTCCAGAAAGGCCCGTCGCCCGGCACGGGCTGGACGTCGTTCAGATGAAAGGGGTCGTCGACATAAGGCCGCCCCCGCCACAGATAGCCGAGGCCATTGCGATCGAGGATGTCGGCGATGCGGATCAGACCAAGCGGGCGGCCGTCGGGCGAGACATGCGCCAGCGCCTCGTCGTCGAACGACGGCGTGACGTCAGGCAAGGGCGAGACCGGATAGCGATAGACCCCCCACAGGCTGCCATCGGGCGCGCGCTCGACCGAATGGTGGAAGATGCCGTCGATCGCCCATTCCGTCCGCCCACATGCGTCGACCCGCGCCAGCGGCGAACTGTCGTGGATGACGAGTCCGCCATCCGGCATCAGCAAGGGGTGCATCATCAGGTTGCGCTTCGTGTCGCGGTCGCGGCGCAGATCGATCAGCGTCGAATGAAAATTGGAGCGCGCGTTGATCGCGTCGATATCGGGCCTGTAATCATGGACGACCCGACCGTCGCTCAGCCGGATCAGGCGCACGATCGGGCGGTTGGCCTGCTCGTCGAACGCGGTCAGGAGGACAAAGCCGGGGTCGACGAACGCCTGTTGCCTGTTGCGCCAGAAGCCACCCGGCACGGGGCGGTAGGCGCCGCCATAATGCGGATGGAAGTGATGGCGGAAGAGCTGGTGCACGGCCTGCGGCACCGACGCGATATCGCGCGCGACCATGCCCGCCTTGCCAGCCGTGGCGGCATTGTTGACGAGCGCCCCGAAGCCGATCGTCACAACGCAGCCGACCACGAACAGCAGCAGCACAGCCCAGACGGGCATCCGCCGATAGAGAAAGCGCTCCCACGTGCTCGGCGGCGGCAGCCGCTCATACTGCATCAGCCGCAGTCCGGCCCTGATGCGGCGTGATACGGCCCTGTTCGCGGATCGGCGGTCGATTGCATGGCGTCGCTCCCAGGCTGACTCGAACGCACGTCCACTTTGCATTTTTGCGGCGGGATTTCCGAGGGTTGCGGGGCCCAACGGCGCGCGCCCGCTCCCTGAAACCACTCGTCCGACCGCAAATTCATGCCGCGCCTTACTTGACGCGATGCGGATTACACGGATGAGCGCGCGCTTTCCGTCGACCGCACGGGCCAAGGAATTGCAAAATTTTTCAATGTGGTAGGTCCGCTCCGGACCGAGATCATGACAGGGCCGGTGGCGCCGGCACGAAGTGAAACTGACGGGCGCTAACGCGGCCGGTAATCGTCTCGACCGCTGGCTCTCCCCCCTGCCGCACCGGGATCGGCATGGGAATCTGCTGGGGCATCGGCACGGCCGGGGGCTCGCCATTGTCATTGTCGCCCGGCTTGTGGGGCGGGCGCGGCGGCCGAGAATCGGATGCCGGATTCACCGCGCGGAATGTCCTGGCGATGCCGCACCGGCGGTAGGCGGGCTTCGGTCGTCCCCGATCGACGGCGGCAGATCGCCGATCTCGCAGCTCGGCTGATCCTGTACCTCGTAGAGCGGATCAAGCTGATACATTTCGGGACCGCGCTTGACCGGCGGCGATTGGCCGGGGGGAGGCTCCGCTGTGAATGCTGGGCGGTTGGGTTGGAAAGACATGGGTCGGCTCCTCGTGGGAGCGGGAGCGCAACACACTCTCAGTCGCTTCTTGCTCGCGATCGACGAAGCGATGCTTCATCATATGGGGGCCGGCCTTAAGATTACGAGAAGATTACGAGCCAAGGCATTCGGCTCTTGAGGACCGAGCCGCTGGCGCCGACCCCGGGGCGGCCCTATATAAGAAATACCCGTTCCACCTCACGAGCATGGACGCGGCTGAGAGAGGCTTCGCGCTCCCGCTCTGACGAGGAGTTCGCCATGCCCCGGACCGACATCACCTACTTCACGCGCCGTACCGCGGAATCGCATGCCGCGACGATCGCCCCGGTCGATGATGGTGCACGTCTCGCCCATAAGCAGCTGGAGACGGCCTATACTGCGCTTGTCCTGTCGTCCGAGCGCGACGCGGCGCTCCTTACTCCGGCGGTCGTGCCGTCCGCGGCCCAGACGCCGTCGCGCGATGCGCTGTTCGCGCGGGATGACGAAGGAGACGCGGCGACATGACCCTGCACGACTTTTTCAACCGCCATGTGCCGGACCTCAAACATAGCCGGTGGGATAGCGCCCGGTTCGTCACGGAATGCCTGGTTTGCAAGCGGGAGATGGTGAAGCGCGCCGAATCCGACTGGGAAATCGTGCGGAAATAATCGTCAGCCGGCGATAGCCTCGACCAGCTGCAATCCATTGGGCACGTCGAGTTCGAGCACCCACAGATCGGGATCGCTGCGTCGTCGCCGCGCGATATAGTCGCCGCGCTGCTCCACATCTTCCGGCCCGGTCGGCGACCAGCGGTAGGCGCCCTGCGGGTCGAGCCGCCGTTCGAGCAACGGTCCGGGCACGCCGCGATCCGCGAGCTGGATCAGCAAGGCGCCGGCAGTGACGTCACCCTTGGCCAGCACCGCACCATTGCCGCCCAGTTCCTCGGCACGGCGGATCAATGCGGAGACGAGCATCCCGGCGGCGAGCCGGGCGGCCATGATCAGGCGGCGTCGCGCGTATCGGCGTGGGCGAACAGCGCGTAGAGCGCGTCGGGCGAATTGGCGCCGCGCAATTTGGCGACGAACGCGCGATCGCGCAGCTTGCGGCTGACGCGGGCGAGCGCCTTCAGATGCTCGACCCCCGCGTCGGGCGGCGACAGCAGCAGGAACACCAGATCGACCGGCATGCCGTCGATCGCCTGGAAATCGATCGGATTGGCGAGGCGCGCGACCAGGCCGACGACATGATCGAGCCCGTCCATCTTGCCGTGCGGAATCGCGACGCCGCCGCCGAAGCCGGTCGAGCCCAGCCGCTCGCGATCGAGCAGCCGCTCGACGATGACGCGTGCGTCCAATCCCGTCAGCGTCGCCGCTTGCGCGGCGAGCTGCTGGAACAGGGCTTTTTTGTTGGGGACCACGACGCCGGTCAATGCGGCGTCGGGGCTCACGAGGTCCGAAAGGTCGTCCATAGTCTCACAAAAATCCGTCGGCAGATGGTCCGTCTGGCACGCCTTAATTCAGGCGGCGCGCTGCGGTTCCACCCAGCCGATCGTGCCGTCGCCGCGCCGATACACCATATTGAACGCCCCGGTGCCGGAATTTTTGAATAACAAAGCGTTGGTGTTGCGCAGATCGAGCATCATCACCGCGTCCGACACGCTCGCTTCGGGCACATCGACGCGCGTTTCGGCGATGACCGGCGGATGATCGCCATCGGCCTCTTCCTCTTCGGGCGGCGCCTGGAACACGGTGTATCCGGCATCGGCTTCGACCTCGCCGACCCCGTTGGGGCCGCCATGGCGCGCCTTCAGCCGGCGCATATAGCGGCGCAACTGGGTCTCGATCCGGTCGGCGGCCTGATCGAAGGCGGGATGCGCCTCATTGCCCTGGCCGGAGCCTTTCAGGATCACGCCCTGCATCACGTGCGCGACGATATCGCAGATGAAGCTGCTGTGCGGGCCGTGGCCGAACGTGACGTGCGCGGAGATGGAGCGCGAAAAATATTTGTCGGCCAGCGCCTGCAGGCGGTCATCAACATGCGCGCGCAGCGCATCGCCCGTATCGACCTGGTGACCGGAAACGCGGATATCCATACTTCATCTCCTTCTCAGCCGGAAAGCCAAGCGAGCGCGCGTACAAGCGCTATCGCCGGGCCGCGTCAACCCGCGGAGAGGACTACCCCCCAAAGCGGATCGACCAGCTTCTGAATAAACGCTGCGTGGCGTGCCAGTTCCGCCTCGCTTGCCGCATGCGGTCGCGCGGGTCGGGCGACTCGTGGCGCGGCGGGTGCCGCCATGGCGAGTTCGGCCGCCGCTGTAACCGCCTCGTCGGCCGGCAGCACGAAGCCGATCTGCCGGCCGCCGCACAATTCGACATAAACCTGGGTCAGCAGTTCGGCATCGAGCAGCGCCCCATGCTTGATGCGCTGGCTGCGATCGACGCCGTAGCGCGTGCAAAGCGCGTCGAGGCTGTGCTTGGCGCCGGGGTGGCGGCTGCGCGCCATCGCCAGCGTATCGACCATGCGGCTCATCGAAATCGGTTCGCGGTCGCAATTGGCCAGCTCCCAGTTGAGGAAGCTGAAGTCGAAGCTGGCATTATGCGCGATCAACGGGGAGTCGCCGATAAATTCGATCAGATCGTCGACGATGAGGTGGAAGCAGGGTTTGTCCGACAGGAAGATCGCCGACAGACCATGCACCGCTTCCGCCTCGCTCGGCATACCGCGTTCGGGATTGATATAAGCGTGGAAGGTCCGGCCGGTTTCGCACCGGTTGACGATCTCGACGCAGCCGATTTCGACCAGGCGATGGCCGTCATTCGGGCTGAGACCCGTCGTTTCGGTGTCGAACACGATTTCCCGCATGGCTCGATTATCCGCTGATGCCGCGCCCCATGCAAGCCGCGATGATGCGCCGGACGGCGGCTTGCGTCTCCTGGAGCGAACCGCCGGTCGGGATCACGAAATCGGCCCGGCGGCGCTTGATGGGATCGGCCAATTGCAACGCGCGGACCTGTTCGAACCGGCTCCAGTTCATACCGTGGCGTCCGAGCACACGGGCCTTCTGCTTCCAGGCAGGCGCGGACACGACCGCGATCAGATCGACCCGCCGCCAGAAGCCTTTTTCGAACAGCAACGGCACGTCCGCCACCACCAGAGGATAAGCGCGATGGCGGCGCAGGAAGAGGCGTCTTTGCTTCTCCACCTCGGGATGAATCAGCCGCTCGAGCCTGCGCAACGCGAGCTTGTCGCCCATCACCGCCGCGCCGAGCCGGGCGCGATCGACGCCCTGCGCGCCGGTCGAGCCGGGATGGAGCGTCTCGATCGCGGCGATCAGCGACCCGCCTGGCCCCTGCATCGCCCGCACCACCGCGTCCGAATCGAACACCGGTACGCCTTCTTTCCGGAACATGGCGGCGACGGTCGATTTGCCCATGCCGATCGATCCGGTCAGGCCGAGGACGATGCTCATGCGACCAGACGCGCCCGGAGCTCGGCTTCGCTGTCCGGGTCGGACGGCGGCCGCTGCCCGAAGAAATGTTCGAACGCGATCCGACCCTGACCGATCAGCATCGACAGGCCGTCGATCGTCGGGTGGCCGCGTTCTTTGGCCTCCGCCAGCAAGGGCGTGACGAGCGGCGCGTAGATGGCGTCATAGACGATCGCGCCCGGCGGCAGATTGGAGAAGTCGATCGGCAGAGGCGGCTGGCCGGTCATGCCGAGCGAGGTGGCGTTGACGACAACGTCGAGCCGGTCGCCGGGCTCGCCCCAATCGAAATCGAGCGGCTGGGCGAAAGTATCGAGCGTGCAGACATGCGTGTCCGTGCTCTTGAACGCGGCCGCGATATCCTGCGCCTTGGCGAGATCGCGTCCGGCGATGATCAAAGTGAAGCCCTCGTCCCACAAGGCATGCGCGATCGCGCGCGCCGCGCCGCCGGTGCCGAGAATGCGCCCGGTGCGTAGCAGATGGCGTTCGGCCAGGCGCGCGCGCAGCGGCTCCAGGAAACCGGGCGCGTCGGTATTGTGACCGATAAGGAGGCCGTCGCGCGCCACGATCGTGTTGACCGCACCGATCGCCTCGGCGAGCGGGTCGATCCGGTCGAGCAGGGGCATGACCGATTGCTTGTGCGGCAAAGTGACGTTGCAGCCGCGCCAGTCCGGATCGGCGCGGCGCTTTTCGAAGAAAGCCGGCAGGTCAGCGGTCGCCAGATGCGACCGGCCATAATCGCCGTCGATGCCGAGCTTCTCCAGCCAGAAGCTGTGCATCAGCGGCGACTTGGACTGTGCGATCGGATCCCCGATCACCTCGGCATGGATAGTCATACCCGCTCGTTCGAGCGCGGGGCGGTTTTTGACAAGCAAAGAATCGCGGGTGGAACAAGTTTCGAAGCTGCGGATTCAGCGGTGCAGACAAGAGAAGACCTGCAACCCTGAAGTAGAAGGGGCGTAATCATGGTCGCCGAGATTTGGGAAAGCCGTACCGGATCGTGGTTCGGACAGCTGGTCGAAGAACGAACCGGCGTCCGCCGCAGCAAATTGTTCGAGGCCCGCAGCCGCGGCGGGGTGATCGCGTATATCGACGGATTCTATCATCAGGCGGCTATCGCCTTCCGCGACCGGTTGCGCCCGACCGAATTCTAAGACGACAACCGTCCGCGAGCCATTTTTGCCGTTCCACCCTCCCGCGAGGGTAGCATCCGGCGCTAATCAGGACGAAAAAATATGGCATCCGACCCTATAGTGCGTATCTCGATCCTGCGCTGCGAGGCCGCGCAGTTCGACAAGCTGCGACAAATGATGTTTGAAAGCGAAGCGGCGCTGCGGCCGGGCATCGAGCAAATGCCCGGACATCTGGCTTTCTATGCGGGCGCGGACCCAGCGACCTGTTCCCTTATGAATACCAGCCTTTGGGACACGTTGGAGCACGCCCAGCAATTGGACCGGTTCCAACCGATGTTGGATGCCGGCAAACGGTTCGCGGCTGCGGGCGCCGCGTTTGAGCGACCCAT